>Ga0208687_1000002_pt1 | contig 557367 bp, 518 predicted proteins | sample June2015DPH_6_10_FD_184695 | JGI IMG/M metagenome (GOLD analysis project Ga0208687, IMG submission 184695) | Peatland microbial communities from SPRUCE experiment site at the Marcell Experimental Forest, Minnesota, USA - June2015DPH_6_100... | ecosystem: Environmental > Terrestrial > Soil >...
TTGCGTGCACGGGCACTCGCGTCAGGGAGGACGATGTAGCCATCCGCCAGCCCCCGGAGAGACGCCCCTCGGCTCGAACCCGCGAGGGGAACGTACATAGCATGACCGACCGCGAGGAGCGCGCGGGCGGCCGCGCCCGCGCAGGCTTCATGCAGGACGCGCGCGGCCGATTGGCGACCGATTCGAACACGTTTGCCCCCCCGTCGAAAGGGAAGCTAACGGTCGAGCGGCGGTCCGACTTTCCGGTCGAACGAGACGGCGTCCTCCTGCATGCGCAGGAAGCGGCGATTGTCCGTCGCTGACTGTGAAACGGCGGCGCGCGAGCTTCAATCTTGACCGAGGGAGCTATCCGTCCGAACCTGCCAGCCTATTTGGATCGAGCCGGGGGAACGAGGTACGCGAAGCCCAAGACGACCAAGGCCACCCCGGCTGACCCAAACAAGACGGCCGAGGCCAGATCCGACCAGGCAACCACGGAAACGTATGCGAGAGCGAACAGGACCACTCCGAAGAAGACGAGCCACCCGCGGAGCGGCCCCCGGTTGTACTCAACGTAGGACGCCGCCACTTTCGACGAAGCATAAGCCGGCGACCTGGGTGACCCCACGGACGTGCTCAGGGAGCACCACGGCTTAGGCATTACTCTTCGACTATAGCGGAAGATCGGATCCTCAGCTGGACCGGCTACGAGGAGCGGAACCGAGGATGGCCCCAGATACTGGACCGCCCGGGCGTGATATGCCCCAGAAGCATGCCCCGCGACGCTATTGTTGCACGCGGACGGGGCCCGTCAATGGACGGGGCTTCCAGACAATGGCCAGGAGTCCGCCGACCCCGGCGAGGATGCCACCGAGGTAGAACCCTCCATAGCCGTAGACGAAGGTCAAGAGAACGAAGAAGAGAATCGTGATCCCGTTGGCCACGTGGTGATGCGGCTCGTGCCGCACGATCAGGGCCCATCCCATCAGGAGGAGTCCGGCGAGGAGGACGACCCACATGTCGAAGGTCGAGCTCTCTACGATCAGCAGCCCCTCGAGGACCACCAGGAATCCCCCGATCGCGACCAGGACCGGTGCCGCGAGGGGCTTCTCCTCGGGAAGAGGCGTCGGAGAAGCGCGGTAGCTCGAGCGTACCGGCAACGTCACTCCGATTTCCCTCCGACCGGGCGGAGCCAACGCGCACGCTTGTAGCTTTGGGAGGGACGGGGGCAGCGCCCCTCACGCGGGTGGCCCGCCGCGTTGGTCGATCGGTCACACCCAACATTTCGCTCAGCGACTCCGATTGGTATCGTGGGACCCTTCCCGGCCTTACCTTTGGAGATTTGAGCGTCGAGCGCGACCGGGTGTTCGTCCCGGGCTCTTCAGGAAGCCTACTTAGGGACCGGTCGCGTGCGTTCAGCGATGACGCGGACGCTGGAGTCCGACCGTGTGATTCGCGCTCCCCGGGGAGCGACCCTCTCGTGCCGTGGCTGGGGTCAGGAAGCGGCCCTGCGGCTTCTCCAGAACAACCTCGACGCCGAGGTCGCGCGCGACCCGAAGAGGCTCATCGTCTACGGCGGTCGAGGAAAGGCGGCCCGCGATTGGGAATCGTTCGACCAGATCGTAGCCACGTTGAAGACGCTCGGGGGTGACGAGACGCTGCTCGTCCAATCGGGGAAGCCGGTGGGGATCTTTCCCACCCATCCCGACGCGCCTCGCGTGCTGATCGCGAACGCCCTGATCGTCCCTCGGTGGGCGACGGACGAGGTGTTCTGGGACCTCGAGAGCCGGGGTCTCACGATGTACGGGCAAATGACCGCGGGCAGCTGGGTCTACATCGGCACCCAGGGGATCCTCCAGGGGACCTACGAAACGCTGGCCTCCCTTGCCCGCATCGAGTTCGGCGCGTCCAGCCTGGCGGGACGATGGACCCTCACCTCCGGTCTTGGCGAGATGGGGGGAGCCCAGCCGCTCGCGATCACGATGCTCGGGGGAGTCGGCCTCATCGTCGACGTCGACCCCCACGCGATCGAACGGCGACTCAAGCACCGATACCTCGACGAAGAGGCACGGGACCTGGACGACGCCCTATCCCGGGTCCAGCGGGCCGTGCACGAGCGACGGCCGCTCTCGATCGGTTTGTGCGCGAACGCCGCGGACGCCTACCCCGAGGTCGCCCGGCGGGGCACCCTTCCGGATGTGATCAGCGACCAGACGGCGGCCCACGACATCCGCGTTGGGTACATCCCCCAGGGGATGACCGTCGAGGAGGCGGCGGTCGCGCGGGCGGCCGACATGCCCGCCTACCTCGCGCGCGTCAAAGCATCGATCGCGACCGAGGCCCGTGCGATCCTCGACATGCGCCAACGGGGGTCGAGGGCGTTCGATTACGGCAACAACTTCCGAACTCAGGCCCGCGAGGCCGGGGTGACGAACGCGTTCGACATCGAAGGGTACGTTCCTCGGTACATCCGCCCGCTGTTCGCGGTCGGGAGCGGTCCGTTCCGGTGGCTCGCGCTCAGCGGAGAACCCGAGGACATCCATCGGATCGACCGGATGATCCTCAGCGAGTTCGCCACGAACGAGCACTTGTGCCGGTGGATCCGCCTGGCGGCTGACAAGGTCAAGTTCCAGGGACTCCCGGCGCGGATCTGCTACATGGGCTACGGGGAGCGGGAGCGGTTCGGCCATCTGGCGAACCAGTTGGTGCACGACGGCGACCTGCGCGCGCCGGTCGCGATCGGCCGGGACCACCACGATTCGGGAAGTGTCGCGAGCCCGTTCCGGGAGACCGAGGCGATGTTGGACGGATCCGACGCGATCGCGGACTGGCCAATCCTGAACGCCCTCCTGAACGTCGCGAGCGGAGCCACATGGGTATCGGTCCATCACGGCGGCGGCGTCGGGATCGGGAACTCCATCCACGCCGGGCTGGTCGTGGTCGCGGACGGGACCCCCGACGCGGACCGACGGATCGGTCGGGTGCTGCACAACGACCCGGGCCTCGGGGTCGCCCGCCATGCGGATGCGGGGTATCCCTCGTCGATCGCGCTCCTACGAGGGGCCGGCTTCCGAGTTCCGGGGTTCCCGAACGAGCCGGAAACGACGAGCAAAGGTGCTTGAACCCCCGCCCTCTACCCCGCCTCCATGGGCGACCCATCACCCCAAGAAGCCGACCGGCTGGCGCGCCAGGTGCTCACGGTCCGACTCCACCTGAAGCCCGGAGAGAACGTCACCATCGAAACGTACCCTTCGGCGTTGCCGTGGGCGCTCGGGTTCGTCCGAGAGGTCCGCCGCCTGGGGGCCCGGCCGCTGCTGCACTACGAGGACGAACGCTCGTACTGGACCGCGGTCGAGGAGGGGCGGTACGACTCCATCGGTCAACCGGGGTCGCACGAGTGGGCGGCGCTCGCGAAGACGGACGTGTACATCTACTTCTGGGGACCCGAGGACGGGGCCCGTCTCGAGGAGCTACCGAGTGCGACCTTTGAGAAGCTGGTCGCCTTCAACTCGAAGTGGTACGAGCTAGCCTCGCGCTCCGGCGTGCGGGGCGCTCGGATGGGGATCGCCCGAGTGACCCCGGCGAACGCCCGACACTGGGGCGTTTCGTTCGACGCTTGGAGGAAGGAGGTGGTGGCCGCCTCGAAGCTGGACCCGAAGCAGCTCGTGGCCGACTCCCGTAAGGTCCAGAAGGCGCTTGAGGGGGGCCACACCGCCCGGATGCGCCATCCCAACGGGACCGACCTAAACCTGGCCTTGGCGGGCCGAAAGGCGCGGGTCGACCTCGGCTGGGTCACGGCGGCGTCCCAGCGGGCGCGCTTCGGCATGATGACCTCTGTCCCGGATGGGTGCGTCTACGTGGCGATCGACGAGTCGACGGCGGACGGAACGTTCGTCTCGAACCGGATGTCGAGCCAGTTCGGCGAACCGGTCCGGGGAGGGAAATGGACGTTCCGGCGGGGTCGTCTGGTCGGCCAAAGCTACGGTGAGGGAGCCGCGAGCGTACGGGAGGCGTACGCCCGAGGAGGAAAGGGCCGCGACCGCCCGGCGCTGCTCGAGGTCGGGCTCAACCCTGCCGTCCACATGGCTCCGGGCCTCGACGAGTCCGAGCGGGGCGCGGTGACCGCCTTCGTGGGAAGCAACATCGGCTACGGAGGCCGAACCCGGTCGAACTTCTTCGGGCATCTGACGGTCGCCGGGGCCGAGCTCTCGATCGACGGGCGGACGATCGTCCGGGACGGCCGCATCCTATAGGTCGCCCTCAAGGACCCCGTGCGACACCGTCGCAAGGGGTCTAACGAGTGCCCACCCTCTCGGGCCGCCGACTTATGTCGGGGGTCCCCGACTTGGGTCCTATGACGGAACAAGCTCCGTCGGAAGGAAACATGGCGAAAATCGGCGGAACGAAACTCTGGGTGGCGGCGACGGGCGTCGTGCTTCTCCTCGCCTTTGTCGCGATCCCGGCCCTCTCGGGCTCGGCGAGCGCGGCACCGGTGATGAGCACAGCTTCGAACGACACCGCAACCCAATGGGCCTATGGAGGGCAGGGCTCCTCGGTCAACTCCCTCACGTTTGGAAATGTGACGATCACATGGAACGCGACTTTCGGATGGACGGTCGTGTTCACCGTGACCCCCATGACCCCGGGCACGTGGATGCTCGAGGAGCAGCGGACGGTCGGGATCACGATCTCGGAGTCCTACACGGGCCCCATCCTGCAGGCGACCTACAACTACCACGGCCAGGAAGTGGACACCGCGTTCGCGAACCTGACGAACCAGTCGGTGGTCTACGTGAACGGCCAAGCGGTCCCGGCCCTCGGCGTTGACAATGCCTCGGCGTCCGTAGCCGCCTCGTTCTCGGAAGCAGTATCGAAGACTATCCACGGCGTGACCGCCGGCGCGTCGCTCGACGTGACGGGCGTCGCCCAGGCCCAGACCTCGTTCAGCCCCTCCCTCGGCCTGATCCCCCTCAACCTGATGGGCGTCAGCGAGTGGAACTCCTCGGCGACCGCGAGCCCTTCGGCCTCGTGGAACGTGAGCTACTCCTGGACCGACACGGGCTTCAACGGGACGACCGGCTCCGGATCCGGCTCGAAGGTCGGCAGCCTCAGTGCGACCGGCCCCGTGAACCTTACCGGGTACAAGCTGACCGTCACTCCGCCGGTCTTCCATGACGGAAAGACCCGGACCGCGATCTTGCTGGTCGTCCAGGGTCCGTTCGACAACTACGACGGGTTCATCTTCGTCCCGCACGCGTTCGACCTGTTCGGAACGGCCGCGCACGTCTACGACTCGACCGCGCTCGGCACGGCGGCGATCTCCGCGGAGACCCTCTACGTGAGCTCGGGTCCCGCCGGCCTCAGCGTGACCGCGGCGGCCTCGAACTTCGGTACGAACACCCAGTCGGTGAACGCGCTCGCGACCCCCGAGAGCCAGGTAAGCCCAGCGACGTCTCCGACCTCCCCCAGCGGGACGGTCGTGGGACAGCCGATGAGCGTCGCCCAGGCGAACGCGGAAGCGAACTGCCTCACCAACGGCTGCGGCGGCGCTGCCGCCGCGGGCCCGTCCGCGGCGCTCCTCGTCGCCCTGGTGGGCGTCGTGGTCGTCGTCGTGGTCGGGACGGTCGGTGTGATCGAGTGGCGCTCCTACGCCCGGCGCCAGTCCCAGAAGGGATTGGTGGGTGGGTACGGCGAGAGCTGGCCGAACGGCGTTCCCCCCGCCGGGGCCGTCTCTCCGCCCACGATGGGACCGACCGACGAGAGGAACGATCTCGCGGACGGTCCGAACCGCCGACCCTGAGGTGACCCCGCGCCCAACGGTGGGCCCCTTGGGGGCCCACCAACCCTTTCCTCCTTTTTTTCCTGCCACCACCGAACTAGTCCGGTGCCGCGCTTGCCGTGTCGCCACTCCGCGCCTCGAGGACACGGTCGATCACTCGACGGTCGGTGGGGTACTTCACCTGGTCCCGAGCGGTCGTGAGGTCGAACCATTCCGCTCGGTCGAAGATCTTCTCCGGACGCGCCGTGCGCTCGCGGGTGAAGGCGACGAAGTAGACGGTCGTCTTGTACACGTTCCGGTTCGTCCGTGGTTGATAGAACCGGTACGAGACCTCGTCCACCTCGCGGCCCAGGCGGATTTCGGAGAGACCCGTCTCCTCCCGGATCTCTCGCAGCGCGGCTTCGGTGAGGGACTCCCCGGGGTCTACGTGCCCTTTCGGGAAGCACCAGCGGTCCTCGTCGCGCTGGTGGAGCAGCAGGGTCTCCTCCCCGGATTCGGAGAGCAGAACGGCCCCCGCGGCGAGCTCGGCGACGATCGGAGCCGTGGGACGGTATGGTTCGCTCCGTGCGGGCACGCAACGGAGGAGCCCGCCCCGCTCTAAGAAAGCTCCCTTCCACGAAGCTTATGGACAGGCGAACCTCGTCGCTTCCCCGTGCTCGAAGCCGGCGAAGAGTACCCGACCCTCGGGGCGCTCGTACGCGGGAAAGCTCGCAAGAACGGGAGCCGGGTCGCGTTCCGATTCGCGTCCCGGGAGATCTCCTATGCCGACCTGGACCGGGAATCGGACCGGGTCGCGAACGGGCTCGCGGTGGCCGGGATCGGAGTCGGGGACCGGGTCGCGAGCCTGCTCTTCAACACCCCCGAGTTCCCGTTCCTCTGGTTCGGGGCGGCGAAGCGGGGAGCGACCCTCGTTCCGCTCAACACCGGCCTCAAAGGAGAGATCCTTCGATACGAGCTGGCCGACAGCGCGCCCACCGGCCTCGTCATCGACCGACGCCTCTGGGACTCCTATGCCCCGTTTCGCGAGTCGCTGCACATTACCCGCGAGTGGATCGCGACCCCGGAGAGGGGAAACGAGCCTCTTCCGGTCGGTGCGATGCCGTACTCCGAGTTGCCGTCCGACCAGGCGATCGACCCGATTCCGACCGTTCGGGCCAGCGACGCGGCCTCGATCATGTACACGAGCGGGACCACCGGTCCCCCGAAGGGGGCGATCATCCCGCACCAGAAGCTGATCACGACCCCGACCGAGATCGGCCGTCGCAGCCGCCTCACGCCGAATGCGGTCCTCTACTCGGGACTGCCGCTGTTCCACTGCAACGCCCAGGAGATGACGGCCCTCTCCGCGCTCCTGAACGACGTCACCGCCGCCTTCGACGAGCGGTTCCACGCGAGCACCTACTGGGAGACGGCGGCGAAGCTCGGCGCGACCCACATCTCGCTGCTGATCGCGATGATCAACGTGCTGTTCAAGCAGCCCGAAAAGCCGACCGACCGTACCCATACGGTGCGGACCGCGCTCACCGCGGGGGCGACCCGCGCGGTATGGCCCGAGTTCGAGCGCCGTTTCGGCGTGACCATCATCGAGCTCTACGGGATGACCGAATGCGGGTGCACGACGACGATGAACCCCCCGGACGCGGTTCGGGTCGGGTCGATCGGCACCCCTCTCGGCTTCGTCGAGGCCGACGTCGTGGACGACGACGACCGGCCGGTGCCGCCGAACACGCGCGGAGAGCTGGTCGTCCGCCCGAAGGCGGCCTTCACGATGTTCTCCGGCTACCTCAACAAGCCGGAGAAGACGGTTGAGTCCTGGCGGAACCTCTGGTTCCACACCGGGGATTACGTGACCCGGGACGAGGATGGGTACTACTATTTCGTTGACCGGAAGAAGGACGTCATCCGGCGACGCGGGGAGAACCTCGCTCCGTACGACGTCGAATCGGTCATGAACCGGCACCCCGCCGTATTCGAGTCGGTCGTCGTCGGAGTGCCGTCCCCCCTCGGGGAGGAGGACGTCAAGGCGTTCGTCCAGCTTCAGCCCGGAGCCCGGGTCACGCCGAAGGAGCTCTTCGAGTTCTGCGCCGCGAACCTCCCGTTCTTCATGGTGCCGAAGTACATCGAGTTCCTTGACGAGATCCCGAGGACCGCGAACCAGAAGGCGCAACGATACGTCCTGAAGGGCCGTCGAGGGGGCGTCGAACACGATCGCGACAAGCTCGGGATCACCCTCTCGCGCCCGTAGCCCCGCTCCCTCGGGGGGTCGCGCCTGGGTGCTCCTGGACGCCAACGCGCTACTGCTCCCGGTGCGGGCGCACTTCCCCCTCGAGTCGGAGGTCGACCGCATCCGCCCCGGGGCGCACCTCGTCGTCCCCTCCTCCGTCGTCGATGAGCTCGCTGGGCTCGTCGCTCGTGGGGTGGCGGGAGCCCGAGCCGCGTTCGCGCTGGCGCAGAGGTTCTCCATGCTCGCCGTCCCCGGCCGAGGAGACATGGCGGTCCTGGAGGCGGCCGTCCGCCACGGGGCCTGGGTCGTCACCGCCGACCGGGCGCTGGCCGAGCGTCTCCGGCGACGCGGCGTGAACGTCCTCGTCCCCCGCGACCGCCACCACCTCGAGCTGCACCGGGGACGGGCCCCGGCCCCCTCCCCCCCGCCATCCCGGCCCCGGGCGGAGCCCGCCCGCCGTCGGCAACGGTTATGAATCGGCCTTAGCTCGTGCGCTCGTTCCCTACCGAGGCGTATGCGCGACGACGACCGGATGCTGAACCTCACCGATGTCGACTTCGGCAGCGGGATCGTCGGGGTCTGCGACATCTGCGGCGCGCGGCAAGCGGTCGTGGTCCTGAAGAAGGAGCGCTTCAAGCTCTGCGTCCTCGACTTCCTCAACAAGACCTGGATCAAGACCGACAAGAAGCCCGGCGTCCCCGCTCCCCTCTACCGGAGCGAGCGGGTCACCTTCGACACGGGAGCCACGAGCTCCGGAAAGGCCCAAGCGATTGTCCTTTCGCCCACGAAAGCTGTCAAGCACCCGGTCGTCCTGCTGACCCCGGACACCTACGGGATCACTACTACGCTCCTCGACGCGGGGATCCGGTTCGCGCGGGAAGGGTACGAAGTGCTCATCCCGGACATCGCCAAGACGGACGGTCGCGGAGCCGCCCTCCATATCGCCCTCCGCTCGAGCGCCCAGCTCCGCGGCGGCGTCGCGGTGGGCTCTCCCCAGGTCGCCAACCTCCTCCGTCTCTACGGGGATGGCCTCGAATACCTGCGCAGCCGCGAGATGGTCGACGCCTCGAAGTCCGCGGTCTTCGGGACGTCGTACGGCGCGAGCCTCGCCCTCGCGCTCGCCGCAGGGGACACCCGCCTCGCCGCGGTGGCCCTTGCCTACCCGATGCCGGTGAAACCCGCCGACCTCGCGAAGCTCATCACCGTGCCCCTCCTCTACCTGCGGGGCTCGTCCGACCGCTCGTCCCCCAAGGCATGGGCCCAGCTGGTCGCCGCCCAATCTGCGAGCAAGAACTCGTTCGAGTTCGTCGAGATCCCCGGGGCCCGCCATGACTTCCTCGCTCGGGACCTCCGCGGGTACAAGGTCGGCCCCGCCGAAGCCGGGTGGACATGGATCCTCGCATTCCTCAAGAGAAACCTAGTCCCCCCGCCCCCCAAACCACCCACGATGCCTCCCAAGCCGGCCGCCCCGGCGGCTGCCGCGGCCCCCGTCGCGAAGCCCCCGGCCCCGGCTCCCTCGCCCGCGGCGAAGGCTTCCCCGGTGGTAGCATCGGCCAGGTGATCTGAGTCGGACCACGGCCCCTGCCCCGGCCTTCCCAGGAATGTGAGCACCCGTGCCCCCAGGAATTGTGGTGCACGGACAGTAAGGCCCTCACGTCCCTGGTGGAACGGTCGTCATGCGACCTGCCGGACGTTTCCTTGATATCGCTCGAGGGAAATAGCCGGGCGTGATTGGCCTCGTCGGTCAGCGGCCGGGGGGCGTCGGCGCGTACACCGGCGCGGACCAGCCCCCCGTCCAGGCGGACGACGGGTGGCTCCCTCCGGTCGAGGACGACCCGGTCCCTCCCGGGACGCTCGCGCCCCCGCCGCCCCGTCTCAGCGGCATATTTCGCGTATTTCAGATCCTCGTCGTCGTTATCGTGGCCGTCGTGATCGCGATGCTTGCGTTCGTGGTACCCGCGCAGTACTCCGAGCACCAGACCCTGACCCTCGACTACGAACTGGGCTGGCACCAATCGGTCTGCGTCCCCGACCAGACCGATTTCGGATCGCTCACGACCAACGTTTCCTTCACGTGGTCCACCCCGGGCTCCCCGATCCTGCTCCAGGCCTCGTACACCGTCTGGCCCGTGGGATGGCTCGAGCCCGGCAATCTGGTCGTCTACAACGGCACCGGAACGTCGGGAAGCGGCTGGTACACTTCAGGACCGTTCCCGGGGAACGATGGGGTCGAGTTCTTTGATGCCTTCGCCGGTTCCAGTCCCCTCGTCTCCCCCGTGACGGTCAGCCTCTCCTATTCGCTTCCCGGGGATTACCTGGGAGGTCCGACCACCGTGCCCTTCTCCTGTGGTCACTAGCCAGGCCCCGTGAGCGAGAAGGAGCAACGGACCGAGGAAGGCCCAGCTCGGTGCTGCCCTCCTCGGGAAGGCAGCGTTCAGGTCGGGTACTCGTAGAAGCCCTTACCGGTCTTTCGCCCGAGGCGGCCGGCGGCGACGAGGCGCCGCAGGAGCGGAGCGGGTCGGTACTTCGAGTCCAGGTGCTCGAGATAGAGCGTTTCGACGACCTCGAGGCACACGTCGAGGCCGATCAGGTCGGCGAGCTCGAACGGTCCCATCGGCATCCGGGCTCCGGCCTTCATCGCGACGTCGATGTCCCGCGACGAGGCGACGTTCTCGTCCAACGCGAACGCGGCCTCGTTCAGGAGCGGGATCAACAGACGGTTGACGACGAACGCGGGGGCTTCCTTCACCCGGATCGGGACGAGCGGGCCACGGTGGTTGCGGAGTCCGCCCAGGAACGCGATCGCGTCGGTGATGACGTCCTCCCGGGTTTCGACCCCCCCCGCGACCTCGACCAACGGCAGGACTGTAGCCGGATTGAAGAAGTGCATCACGAGCGTCGTCGGCGCGTGCTTGAGGCCGCGCGCGAGCCGCGTGATCGGTAGGGAAGAGGTGTTCGTGGCGATGACGGCCTGGTCGGGGACGATCCGGTCGAGGGCCTCGAGGACCGGTCGCTTCACTTCCAACCGCTCGAAGACCGCCTCGATGACGAGGTCGACCTCCGCGAACGGAGCGTACTCGGTCGTGCCGCGCACCCGAGCGATGACTTCGTCGCCCTGGGCGCGGGTGAACTTCGGGGCCAGTTTGGCGCGGACCTTCGCCTTCTGCTCTTCCGAGAGGTCTCCCGCGAGCTCCGAGATCCGGGTCATCTCCTTCTGGGCACGGTTCTCGTGGAACCGAACGAGCTCGTCCACGTACGCGCGGACCCGAGAGAGACCCTTCTCGACGAGCGGCGCATCGACGTCCATCAACACGACATCGACCCCGTTGAGCGCGAGGACCTCCGCGATCGCGGCTCCCATCGTCCCGGCGCCCACGACCCCTGCTTTTGCGACCTGCATACCGCTCTCCGCCGAGGCACCGCGGAACCGCTACATAACCTGCCGGTGAAGAGACCCCCGCGAAGACCCGTAACCTCGGTGGATCGGTGGGATTCCGAGTTGCGTAGTGATCCCGAATTCGGTCGCGAGCGCCCCGAGCCGGGCGGCCGGGGAGAGGCACGTCCGATGCGTTAGAGCGCCCCCACCATCCGAAGGTTTAAGGCGCGGACGCGGCTCGACGGCTTCGCGCGGGGATAGCCCAGCCCGGTAAGGCGCAGGATTGCTAATCCTGTGGTGATTTCACCTCGGGGGTTCAAAAGGGGGGTCGGATGGACCGACCCCTCGGGACGTCCCCCTCCCCGCGTCCCTACTGAGTCGGCTCGGGCCGGGCCCGATGGACGTCCCCGTCCCGCCGGACCTCGACGAGGTCCCCGGGGACGGGAAGCCCACCGTCCATGATCGCGAGGACGCGCACGGCGTCCGTCATCTCGACCAGGGCAAGTCGGTGCGGGGCGTGCCACCCCGACGCAGGGTAGTGGAGCTCGGTCGCGACCAGGACCCTTCCGACCGCCGAAGCGGAGTACGGCGCGCAGTCGGTCGAACCGCACTTCGGGCACGGCCCGTCCGTGGGCAAGAAACGAGCGTGGCAGGAGGTGCACCGCGTGAGCTCGAGGGTTGCGCCAAGGATCATGCGGTCTCCCCTCCGAGAATGGTGACGAAGTTGTGGGTGCCGATCCCGCTCACCGCGTGGGCGAGCCCGACCTTCGGTCGGGTGGCGACGGCATGAGAACCGGCTTCCCCCCGCAGCTGGAGGGCCACCTCACCGATGGCGGCCAGTCCCGACGCCGCGATCGGGTGTCCCCGCCCGACCACGCCGCCGCTAGGGTTCACGGGGAGCCGGCCGTCGAGACCGACCCACCCTTTTTCGAACCAGTTCGGCGCCTCGCCCGGGCCGCAGAACCCGAGGTCCTCGAGGTGCATCAGGAGGAACGGCGAGAAGGCGTCATGGACTTCGACGAGATTGACCTCCTTGCGGGTGAGATGCGCGGCCTCGTAGGCGACCCGCGCCGCCACGCGGGTGGCCGCGAAGCTCGTCAACTCCTCGCGGTCGACGAGCCGCAGGGCGTCGAACCCTTGTCCCAGGCCGAGGACGGTCGCCGGGCCGGTCCCCTTTTCGAGGACCACTGCGGTCGCGCCGTCCGATATGGCCGAGCAATGGAGCAATCGAAGCGGAAGCGCCACGGCGCGGCTAGCGGCGACCTCTTGGGCGGTGACAGCCTTTTGAAAGTGGGCGTTCGGGTTCCTCGCCGCCATCGACCGGGCGTGGACCGCGGTGACGTCACAGATGTCGGTCGATAGCCCGTAGCGCTCTAGGTAGCGCGCCGTCACGATGGCCGCCAATCCGGGCATCGTCGCGCCTGCCGCGACCTCGCTCATATGGAGAGCGGCCGAGAGTTCCTTCGTGATCTCGGCGGTCGAGCGGTCCGTCATCTTCTCGGCCGCGATGACGAGAGCCCGCTCGTAACGGCCGGTTTCGAGGGCGAGGGCGGCGGTGTGGAAGGCCATCCCTCCGGTGCCGCTTGAGGAATCCACTCGGAACCCGGATGCGGACTCTAGCCCGAGCTGGCCCGCGAGCCGCGGCAGGAGCGCCTCGCGACCGTGCGAACCCTGTGCGAACATCGACCCGACGACGAGCAGGTCGACCGGTTTCCGGCCGATCCCCTCGAGGGCCAGGTTCGCGGCCTCCGTCGCGAGGGTGATGAGCCCCTCCGTGCGTTTCCCGAACCGACCCATCCCGACCGAAGCGACGTGGAGCGACATCCCCTCACTCCGCTTGCCGTTCCATAAGGAAGCGGACCTCATAGAGGAAGCGTGAGAGAGGCGATCCCTCCTCCCACCGAAGGATCCCGTTCCCCTCGGGGGTCTCGCTGACTTTAGGAAGTCTTCGGCAGACTAAGCGGAGAATCCCCGATTCCGGCGTCTTGCCCGTAACGAATACTCGCCAGGCCTCGGCCCCCCTAAAACCGACCCGACGGTAAGCGTACAGCACTGTGAGGCCGACACGTTCGACCGCCTTACGATGCAACTCCAGCTGAGCGTTGGCGCGCCCGCTGGCCGCTGAAAATCGGATGACGGGTTCGGACGACGCTTTGACCTCGAGGGGGACCGCGAACTCCCGGCGAAGGGCTACTAGGTCGAACCCCAGGGACCCAGCTGCACGGATGACGAGGAACGGCTGCTCGATGAGCCGCTCGAACTCGGACCGCTCGGTCGGAGGGAGAGAGTGCGCGTAGCGGCGGACCGCGTCGGGCTGTCCCTCGAGGAGGCTGCGGAGCTCCCGTTCGTACGCGGAGGAGCTGTGTCCGACCACGGTGGGAGACTCCGTTGGTGGGATAATATAAGTCGGTCGGAAGACTCGTGTTGGAAAGTGACCGCGTCGGCCGACCTCGAGATCCTGGCATCGGACCTTCCGATAGCTCGGGTCCTCGCGACGATGGTCGCGGACTCCGACCGGCGGCGGACCGTCCGCGGCCTGGCGGCTCAGCCGGCGAGATTTCGACTCTCGGAGCTCCGGACTCGTCTGCTCCGCGAGCGGGTGTTCAAAGACTCATCACGCCTGCTCACTCGCCTCAAGCGACGGGGTCTCCTTCTCGAGCTCCCTGAAGGGAAAGGCGAGAAGGTCTACCAGGTCCCGTACCCCGAGGAGCTGCGCCAGCTGTTGCTCGACGAGCTCGAACGCTCCGAGGCCGTGGAGACCTCCGCGCTTGGCCCCGTACCCGACGAGCGGGCCGAGATACGGGCGATGGATGGGGAGTTCCTGGACCGCCTTCGCGAGGTCCTCCGGGACCGTCTCGAAGCTACGGTGGAGTTCGGGAAGACCTTCAACGTCCAGAAGCTCGCCGGGTACCTGAAGGGACTCTTCGGAGAGGAACTCTACTTCGACTCGCTCATCTCGATCCTCCAGCAGTACGCCCTCGCCGACGCACCGCTCCTCGCGCCCACCGGACGGCCCACCGGAACGACCGGGTTCCACCTCGCCCTCTTCGGCCCGCCGGGGACCGGCAAGACGTTCTCGATCGACGACATCGTTCGGGGGAACCCCCGGAGCGGCGTTCCACCCCACGGCCTTCCGGGCCGGAACCGCTACTGCGGTGGGATCACCCCGGTGCAGTTCCTCCGGGTGGGGGCGGCCTACACCGGCCGGACGTTCAACTTCATCGTTCCCGAGTTCAACGACTGGTTCAAGTACCGTGGAATGGTCGAGCCGTTGAAGCTCGTCATGGAGCAGCGAGAAGTGAAGTGGGAGACGACCTTCGGCACGGTCGGGCCCTACACGTTCCGCTCGTTCTTCTCGGTCAACTACAACGTCCGGACCGCCGGGGCCCAGGACTACTGGACCACGATTGCGGACCCCAACTTCGCCGCGCTCGAGGACCGGATGCTCCTTCGGTTCCACCCCATGACCCGGGCCCGGTTCCGCGCCGTGGAAGCGAGCTCCGAGCGGCTCGAGCTGGGAGAGCTCGATTTCTCGCTTGCGGAGAAGATCCGGGACCACCTCACCCTCGTGTACGCGGTCGAGACCGGGCACCCGCTCGTCGCCGGAAAGTTCCGGACCCGACCGGTCCGGCTCGAGCGGACCCTCTACGAGAAGCTCCGCGAGGTCTCCGAGCGGGCGCTCAAGACCACGGACTTCCCGAAGTTCTCACCCCGGCTCAAGTCGCGCGCCGTCCGGCTCGCCGCGGCCGCGTCCCTGCTCACGTACTTCGCGACCTCTCCGCAGGAGACCGTGAAGATCGGCCCTGAGGAGTCCGAATTCGCCCGTCGCTTCTATGAGGAGGAGATCCGTGCCCGAGAGGGCCGCCACGGACGCGCCGCGGGGTAAGCGCGAACGGACCGTCCGGTTCCGCCGGCCGGCCGCCGAGGTCGTCCAGCGGGCCGCTCGGCGCGTCGTGCGGGGCGGCAAGGCCTCGTTCGCGTCCCAGGCCGAGTTCCAAAGAGCGCTCCTGAAGCTGCTCCGTCGGGACGAGCCCCTCGCGGTCCTCGGGGGAGCGCGCCTGCGCCGACTGCTCATCGACGTCCCCGGCGTCCGAATGACCGTCCGCTTCACCGAACGGGCAACGGCCCGGCCTCTCGTGGCGTGTCCCGTCTGCAGTTCGCCGCTTGCTCCGATCCATAACCGCACGCTCACGGGCGGAACGGTGGTGCTCGGCCAGCGCTGCACTCGCTGCGATTACTGGACCCACGGGGCCCGACGAGTGCCGGTCCGCTATCTCTTCAGCGAAGCGGGGATCGACGGTCGGCCACGACGGATGGAGGACGCGCGCCCGTCGTCCCGTCGTTCGCCTCAAGGCGGAACGTAAGGCGACACCGGTCCCGGCGGGGGAGGACGCGCTCCCCGGCGGGGCGCGGCCAGGAAGAGCACCACGGCCGCGGCGACTCCGCCGAGCACGAGTCCGAGGAACAGCCCCGACCCGAACCCTCCATTCAGTCCCGTCACGCTCCCTCCGGAGCTCGGGCTCGCGGCGACCGTCACGGAGAGGTTGGACTCAACGCCCCCGCCCACCGCATCATCGAGAATGACCGTCACCCTGTATGTTCCCGCGGAGGCGTAGCTATGGTTGACCAAGAGACCGCTAGCGAACGAACCGTCTCCGAACGACCAGCTTTCGCGGTACGGAGGGGTGCCCCCGGAAATGTTAGACGTGAAGTTCACGGGAGATCCCGTCGAAGCCGCATTAGAAGAGGAAGCGCTCCCCGCAGTGAAGGTCGCCGTAAGGGAGGAGTGCACTGTGACGTTGACGGACCGGTTCGCCGCCACGCCCAGCGCGTCGATGTACGCGAAGGTGACGGTGTAGGTCCCCGGACGGTCCCAAGCATGGGAAGTGTTGTTCAAGCCGACCGACTCGGTCCCGTCCCCGAACGTCCATTTCTCTTGGGAAGAACCCGTTCCACCGGTGACGGTCGCGTTCAGGGAAAGAGGGATGGCGACATCGGTCATGTTGCCCGGGCTGAGGAGGACTCTCACGCTCGGGTCAGGGGAAACCATGACGACCGCCGAAGAGACGTTCGTGGCGCCTGTCGCATCCCGTACGGTCGTTGTCAGCAGGAAGACACCCGGCTGCGCGTAGGTGTGCGACGGGTTGGACCCCGACGACGTGGTTCCATCCCCCCATGACCACTGGTACGTGTACGGCGGCACGCCACCAAGGACGGTCGTCGAAACCGCTGAGAGGGGAACGCCAACATCAAGGTCCGGGAATGTCGGGACCGAGAACTCGGGCAGGATCGAGAGAGACTCAGCCACGGTGAGCGTCGCCGTGAGGTTCGCCGAGTTCCCGAACGAGTCCGTGACGTTCGCCGCCAGCGCAAAGACGCCCACTGACGATGGCGTGCAGTTCAGTTCGGTCTTGTCAGCGGAGCTACACCCCGGTGGGAGCCCGTAGTAGGTGACCATGGATGGCCCGGCCCCTCCGAGATACTGGAGGTCGATCGAGACTGGGTATCCGAGGTCGATGGCCGATGGGCTCGCGGTGAATGACGTGATCTCAGGGGGGCTCGAGATGACACTCACTGTCCCGGATAGTTCGTTCGCGACCCAGACCATCCCTGAGCCCAATCCGTCGTAGTTTCCAGACGTGACGACACCGAAGGCGTCCGGAACTTCCCCCACGGGAATCTCGACCGCGGAAGACTCGCTCGCCGATATCGAGGAACCATCGAGCACGGTAACGGTTCCCTGTTTGCCGGGAAGTAGCCCGACGGAAGCGAAGTAGATGTCCTTCCGAGAGGGTTCATAGACCTCGCCGAGCACCTTGTGAGGACCCCCAATCAGCACGGGTCCCCCGTCGACGGCGAGGGTGGCTCCGTTCACCAGCGTCACCTCGTCCCCTGCGGCGTAGACCTGGTTGTCAGCTGCATCGTAAGCGAGGCTGGTAACGTTGGCACCAACATTGATTCCGGAGGACAAGGGCTGGTCCGTTGTGGTGCTCCGAACTTTGACTGTGTTGGGGGGGACTAGGACGAAGGCCTCTGCGTTCGACGAGTCGATCGCGATTCCCTGCGTCGAACCCGGTGGAACGACGAGCCCCGTCTCGAACGCGATGACATGGGTTGTGAGATTCATTGCGACAACCCCAAGCACGCTGTTCGACAGCCAGAGGAGGTTGTCGGGCTGATCAAGCACAAGCTGGCTGCAACTTCCGCTCAGGGCGGTGAATGTCGCATTGAGGCGATCTGAAGATGCGTTGTACGCCTCTAGTCCGTTGCTCATGCCGACGTACAATTTGCCGTTTGCCGGGTCCGAAACGACGGACAGCGGGACCGCGGACGCAGCTATGACCGGCGAGGCCTGATTGAGTCGAGTCGAGTTCAGGCCGTAGACCAGAGAGTCATTGACAGAGGAAACATAGGTCTCAGACTGAGTCGGAAGAGCGCTGATCGAAAGCAACTCGGGAGAAGTCGTGGGCGCTACTGTCTTCGCGGTGTCGGACGAGAGATTTACCGACTCCAAATCCCTTGACCCCGACGTCCAGCAGTAGACCAACCCTGACTGCGGGTCGAGGACCAGCTGGCTCGCGTTCCTGAAGACTGGGATAGTTGAGAGGAAAGTGCCGATAGTCGAGTTCAGAGCCACAACGTTTCCGCCGGTCGAATTCCCGACCAGGAACTCAGTCCCATTTGCAGAGGGCGCCGAGGCGACAATCCCTGTGCCAACCGGGACTACTTGGGTAACTGGCACTTGCTTTTCCCCGCCGATGATTGTGGCGAACCGACTTGAAGGAATGGAAGCGATTACGGTGTCGGATCCGGCCGAGTATGCGAGTGCCGAGGCGGGTCCATAGATGAGGGGGATATGCGTGAGAGTCGTGGGAAGCTTCGAGATGTTGATCATTGACACAAACATGGACTCCGCATTCGCCACGAATACGATGTCATCTTTCGGGTCAACAGCGAGAGAGACCGGGTCCGAGCCGACCGGGATGTTGGGGAAAGACACCGTGTTGTCGGTAATGTCGATGACCGTGACGTTCGACGAACCCGAGTTTGCTACGAACAATTCGTTCGCGTTCGGGTCGACCGCCAAGGCGTCCGGGGCAGTGCCAACAAGAATCGCGGGGTCTACGATAGCTCCCGTCCTGGGATTCACAACAGCCACCGAATTGCTGGCCGGCAGGGCGGCGTAGACGTTTCCGCTTACCGGATCGTAGACGAGCGCGGAAGCGTTCGAGAGATTGGTGACGAGCTCGCTGAACCCGCCCGTGGAGAGGTTGTAGACCGCGGCGGGGGCAATCGTGGGAATCGGGTACCCAGGAAGCGACACGCTGCGCTGCGGGAACCACAAGGTGTCGGTCGATGGGACATAGGTGGGGCTCCCGACCTGCCAGGCGTACACGCTCGACGTGAAACTTCCCGGCAGAGAGGTGTTGAAGCCGGGGAAGACCGTTCGGACGACCGACCCTGCCGATGCGCTGGAGAGCGGAGTATCCGCGGGACTCGCACCTGTCCTCGGAGCGTTAGTGTCCGGAGCCGCGCCCAGAGCCTCGGCCCGGAGGAAGGAGCGCAGAGGGGCGGGAGGAGCAGCAGTGTGAACGGTCCCAGGGGTGGCGGTCGTCGGAAGGGCGAAGACGCTAGTCAGTGCGACAAGCGCGATCAGTACGGTCAACCCCAGGCGCCCGGAGGCGCCGGCGCGTCGGGGTCGACAGGGGACCATGGCGGCCCGAATCAGGATGTCCGCTATTAAACGGAGAAGGACCGGCTCATTGCATCGTCCGGATGACCCGGCCGGCGTGGCCGTCGATGAGCACCGTCACGTTCTCGGTCTTGTGGTCGAAGCGGAAGTACCAGATCGGCGCGTGCAAGAGCTCGCCCTCGGAGACCTGGACCTCGCACTTGATGTTGGAGACCATGTGGTGCTTCTGGTGCGCCGCCTCCGACTGGAGCTGCTTCACGAAGGCCTCGGCGGCGAACCTCGCCGCGTCCTCGCCCATGTCCCCGTTCAGGATGGGGGCGGTCTGCGGGATCGACTTCTTGTCGAAGAAGGTCCGGTCCGTGAGCGAGAACTGGTAGTCCTTCGGCTGGTAGGCGCTCATCGCCTTCACCGCCACGACCGGGTACTCGTACTGGCCCGAGATCGTCTCCGAGCGGTTCGGGTTCACGACGGGGCCTGCCATGATGGGGATCACCGTGAACCCACCCCGTCGGCCCCCGAGCGCGTTGCCGAGCAGAGCTCCGGCCGCGATCGTCCCGGCGGTCGCGCCCACGCTGGTGGCGACCGCCTGGTACTGGTAGGTGGTGCTGGCAGCGGCCGGTATGACCCAGAACGGAACGTAGCTCAGGTGCTCCTCCGTGATCTTCGACTCTTCGAGGAAGTGACGGTGCAGGAACCCCTGGTCGAGGTATCCCCGAACGATCTTCAGCGCCGCGTCCCGGTCCGCGACGGCGAGCGGGAGCATCGTGTGCTTGGAGATCTCTTTCCATCCCTGCCCGCCGAGGGTGACGGAGCCCCCGCAGTAGTCGCAGGAGATCACCATCTCGCCGAACGTCGGCTTGATGGGCGCGCCGCACGCGGGGCACTTGAGCTCCTGCACGCCCGCGGCAGCGATCGGAGCCGCGGAGGCGGCAGCCGCTGGTGGAGGGGGCGGCGGTCGGGCCGCGCCACCGACGGGGGTCCCGCACTTCATGCAGAACTGCGCCTCGTCCGGCACCTGAGCGCCGCATTTCATGCAGAAGGCCATCTTCGCAACCTCTTCCTAGGGAGCGGCGGGGGGATCGGGTGACCTCACGGATTCGATCTAGAGGGTGGCTCCGCAGTTCGGACAGAACTTGCCGGTCCCCGGTGCATCCTGTCCGCACTTCGGGCACTTGCGAGCGGGTGGAGGCGCTAGAGAGGCTCCGCAGTTCGCGCAGAACTTGACGCCGGCCGCGTTCGGCTGCCCGCACTTCGGGCACGGAGGGCCCTGGGCCGCGGCGGGAGGCGCCCCGCCCATCGGGGTACCGCAGTTCGGACAGAACCGGACCCCCGCCTGCACAAGGGTCGCGCACTTCGGACACGGCTGGCCGGGTCCGGGGCCGTACGCGCCCTGCATCTGGCCGGCCATCCCGTAGCCGATCCCGAGACCCGCGCCGAGACCGACGCCCGCTCCGGCCATCGAGCCGGCGGCGCCGGAGGGGTTCGCGGCGGCCGTGGTCATCGCCTGGCCCGCCTGGTACTGCATGTAGTTCACGCCGAGGACGCTCATCTCCGAGCGAGTGTTGACCGCCTTCTGGACATCGTCCGGGAGGTTGATCGAAAGCCCCTGGATCTGCTTGATCTCCACCCCGAGCGGTCCGAAGTGCTGCGGCGCGAAGCCGAGCACCGCCTGCTCGATCGTCGTGAGCTGGGTAGCGAGGTCGGTGACCCGCATGCCCTGGTCCTTGAGCTTCCCGAGGCTGTTGTAGACGAGGAGGACCATCTGGTCTCGAAGCCTCGCCTCGACGTCGGGGGTCGTGACCGCTCCGAACGTCCCGACGAACTGATTGATGAAGTTGTCCGGCGCGGCCACGTCCCAACGGTATTGGCCGAAGACCCGCAGCTGAACGAGTCCGAAGTCGGAGTCGCGGAAGACGTACGGTTCGGCGCTGCCGAACTTCCCGTCGAAGATGCGGCGCTGAAGGTAGTAGACCTCCGCCTCCTGACGGACCCCCGAGAGCTCCTTGACGAGGTTCCCGACGATCGGCGCGTTGATGCTCGTGAGGGCGTACCGGTCCGGCCGTTCGAGGTAGGCAAGGACCTTACCGTCCCGGTAGAAGACGGCGGTCTCGTCCTGGCGGACGACGACGTTGTCGTTCAGGCGGATGTTGCGCGGGACGCGCCACATCACGTTGTTCCCTTTGTAGACGTCCTCCCAGTTGATGGTGGTCGACCCGAAGAGACTGCCGCCTTTCGCCGGGATAGGTGCGTTTGTGACCATCGTTCGATCTCCTTTTCACGTCCTCGTTACGAAATCCGGATCCCCTCGATCACCTGGATACGGGCCTTGAACGCCTGGTCAAGCTGGTTGACCTGGCCCCGGGCGGTCGCGACGAGGGCCGCGACCGCGGTCGGGTTCGCTCCCGTCGCGATCGACGGCAGCGTCGAGATCGTCTGGCTCAGCTGGTCCGCCGCTTGCGCGAACCCGTAGTCGTACTCGTAGAGGCGGTCGAGCCCCATGGGGTTGATGCGCACGGCGGGCGAGATGCCCGTGTAGCCCTGCTCCGCGAACCGGACCTGGCCCTCGAGACGGAGGAGGTCCGCGATGATGGGAGCGAGGTCGTTGAGCGACTGGAACTGGTTCGAGTTCGTCAGGGAGGTGCGCGCGTTCTCGATGGTCGTGCGCGCGTTCTTGATCTTGTCCGCCACCTGGATCCGTAGGAAGCTGTCGGCGGCCCGTATGTCCTCGCCCTGACGGTAGCCGCGGAACCCGGGGATGAGCATCTGCAGCCGCTTGAGGGCCCCACGGTCGCCTTCCACCTTCTCGCGGAGGTCCACGGGTGGAGCGCCGGCGGGAGCCTGGGTTCCGGTCGAGCTGCCGCCTTGGCTGAAAAGCGACGACCCACAGACGTTGCAGTACCGGGAACTGGGGGGAGCGACCGACCCGCACTTGGGACACGTGAGGGGCGCGCTCGACGGCGACAGCGGCGGAGGCGGAGCGTTGGCCGCCATCTTACGGGCTCCGGGGCGGGGTCGACGGAGGGTTGGCTGGTGGAGAGGTGGCGGGCGGAGGGGCCGTCGTCGGGACGCTCGGGGAGTTGGCGGCGGCGTAGGAGAAGGCGGACGGGGCGGCCTCGCTCCGCCATTGGGTGCGCGGGACCTGCAGGTTCTCGGTAGCGCGGACCGCGCGAACGCGCCAGGCGATGAGCGCGACCGTGACGATCATCACGACGATCAGGACGATGAGGCCCTCGAGCGCCAGGATGGTCGAGATGATGTTGTAGTACGGGCCGAGCCCGACCGTGAAGAACAGGACCGCGAACCCCATCCCGAAGAAACCCCAGGCGAGGGAGCGTTGGTAGCTCGGGTCCCGGGAGAGCGACTCCGCGAGATAGCTACCGAGGGCGAAGAAGAGGGAGACGACGCCGATCGCGAGGAGGCCGACGTAGTGCTGGTTCTGGGTAAAGACCAGGTAGAGCAGCGCGAAGATCACCACGGCGAGGATCAGGAACAACGCCGTCAGGAGCGGCCCGCTCCATCGAGTGCGCACCGGCTGCATGGCCGTAGGGGGTCCCGTCATCGTATCGTCCTCCGATGAAAGAGGCGCGTCCGCTATAAGAGTTCAGGTGCCGCTTTTCGGTTCAGAGGCGCGGCTCGTCGTCGGGCTTCTCTCTCCGGGGCCGGGCCGGGGGAGTCACCGGAGCCGGCGGCTCGGGAACGGGCTTGGCCGGAGCGCTCCCGGCGGCGGTTGCCGGGGCCGCCGGAGCGGCCGGCGCCGCCGGCTTCGGAGGGGCTCGTCGCCCAGCGCCCGACGGGGCCTGGGGACGTTCCGTCGCCGGCTTCGCCGTCTTGGCAGGGGGTTCCGGTCGTGGCGGCGCCGCAACCTTCGTTGGGTGCGGCTCGTGATGGGCCGGTGCCGCCTTTGCCGGGGCCGGCTTGCGCTGGAAGACCCCTTTCAGTCCGGTGAGGCTTCCGCCGCGGGACACCGCTCGGCCGGAGGGGGCCTGGACGGTGACCCCGTCGAGCGGTCGGGACGAGAGCGTCGTCACCGGCTGCCCGCACTTGGGACAGCTCGGGAACTGGCCGACGCAGTGCTGACAGAGCGGCGCCCCGCAAGAGTGGGCGACGGAGGCGATGCCACCGCATCCCACGCAGCGGGGCGCAGAAGGCGCGCGGGCGGTCGTAGAACCCACGGCTCCAGGAGTGGCGATGTAGTCAACGCCCGCGCTCCATTCGCTCGCGGGAGAGGGGACAACGACCGTCTCGACGCCCCCAGGAAACTCAGAAGGAGCCGCGGGACCGGAGACCTCCTCCGCGCCCTCCGATTCCGCCTCCATGGCCTCGCGCGTACGGAACTCAGGAGAATACGCGCCGAGGTCGAGGGCGGCGAGCGGCGCGTGGACGGCGGACCCCGCCTGCTCTACGACCTTGATCAGCCGAGCCTTGTAGATGCCCACGCGCAGCGTGCGAACGATCTGGAACAGCGTGCGCTGCTCCGCCGGGAGGACGAGGGCCTTTCGAGCGAGCTCCTCCACATCCGGCGTCAGTTTGAGGTTCTCCGGGCGCAGGTCGGCTTCGAGGACCGCCCGTAGGTAGCCGAACAGGCGCTCGATCTGGTCGAGGGAGTAGGCCGGGGGCGAGAGGACCGCGACGTCGGCGAGGGTGAGTCCCCGCCGCTCGATCCCCGCGGGCCGGTGTTCGACGGCGGAGGTGATGAGATGGTAGGAGGCATTCTCGAGGTCTCGGACCTCGTTCGCTTCGAGACGGTCCAGGTCGACCTTCGCGTTCCGGCCGATCGAGGACAGCACCGGCTCCAGGTACTCGTACGGGATGTGCAGCGTGACGAAGAGGTCGTTCTTCGTGACCGTCCGGTTGAGCCGCGCCTCGAGCAGGAGCGCGTCCCGGGCGAACCGCTGGATCTCGGCGTCCCGGGTCTTCTGGAGGGCGAGCTTCTTGCCGTCCTTCGCCGGCCCGTAGTCGGAGTCGAGCGCGAGAGCGCGGTCGAAGCTGGTCTGGGCCTCGGTGGGGCGACCAGTCGCGAGGAGCGCGAGGCCCCGGCTGGTCCACGCCTGCTTGCTCGACGGGTCGGCCTCGGTAGCGCGTTCGTAGAAGGCGAGCGCTTCGTTCGGGTGCTCCATCCGCTCGGCGACGAACCCGGCCCGAGCCAGGACCTCGCCGTTCGCCGGCCCAAGGGCGAGCGCGTGAGCGAGCGCTGAGGCCGCCTCCGGCCACGCTTGTCGCGCGACCGCGAGCTCCCCGGCGCGGACCCAGAGCGCGACGCTCTTCGGGAGCGCCTCGACGGCCTTCTTCACCGCGTCGCTGGCCTCGCCGGCCTGGCCGAGACCGCTGTGGGCCTCCGCGAGCAGAAGATAGAGCGACTCTTGCGGCGGGACCTGAGGGATCGCCGCCCGTAGGAACTCAACCGCCTCGGCGTGCTTTCCCTCTTCGAGCATCGAACGACCGATGCCGGCGAGGGCGACCGGCGACTTGGGGTCCCGCTGACGGACCTCCTCGTACGCGCCCCGAGCTTCGGCCGGTCGCTCGAGCGCGCCGAGGATCTCGGCGCGGAGGAGGAGCGCGGCGACGCTCGGCGGAGAGCCGGCCGGGACGGCCTTCATCCCTTCGTCGAGGACCTCGAGCGCGAGGTCCGGACGGCCTGCGGTGAGGCGAAGGCGCGCGCGGCGGGTCGCGATCTCGACCTTCATGACGGGGTCGAGCGAGGCGGCCTTCTCGTACGCCTCGTTGGCCTCTTCCGTCTTCCCGAGGGCCGCGGCGAGGTCGCCCCGCTCGAGGTGCAGCGTGGCGTCCTGAGCCTCCGGCGCCGAAGAGGCGAGGAGCCGAACGAGCGTCTCGTACGCCTCCTTGGTCTCCTTCGAGTCGCGATGGAGACGGAACATCTCGAGGAGCGCGGGACCGTTCTCCGGCTCGAGGAGGAGGATCGCCTTGAGCGAGTACAGGACCTCGTTCGAACGCCCCAGCGCGCGGAACGCGTCGGCGCGCGCCTTCCACGCGGCGAGGTCGTTCGGGTCCTCCTTGAGGAGCGGGTCGGCGATCTGCACGGCTTCGGGATACTGGCCCGAGAGGAGCAGCGTCTCGGCGAGCGCCAGGCGACCGTGGCGGCTCTTCGGGTCGACGTCGAGACCGCGTCGATAGTACGCGATCGCGTCCGCGTACGCACCCTGGGCGCGCAACGCCTCGGCGACCTCGAAGAAAGCGTGCGGGTCGCCGTGGGCGGCCTGGACGGCCTGCTGCAGGGCCGCGAGCGCCTCGCTGCGGTTCCCGCTCCGTAACAGGAGCTGGCCCTTCTTCCTCAGGAAGAGGGGGTTGCTCGGGTCCCGGCGGAGCAGCACGTCGAGCAGCTGGAGGGCCCGCGCGTCCTGTCCGACCTCCGCGGAGACCTCGGCGGCGCCCCAGAACAGGTCCGCGTCCTCGAGGCCCCCGCCGATCGCCCGGCCGTACGCCTCGATCGCCTCGGTGTAGCGCCCCGTCTCGCGGAGGGCATGCCCGAGCTCCTTGAGGATGTCGTGACGGAGATGGTTCCCTTCGCGCGCCAGGAACGACTCGTAGGCGCGGATCGCCCGCTCCGGGTCGTTGACGAGCCGGGACGCCCGGGCGATTCCGAGCTCGCTCACGTTCGCGGCGTCGGGGTCGCTCGAGGCCCGCTCGTAGGAGACGAGCGCGGTCCGGGCGGCCTGGTCCCGTTCGGCGGAGCCTTCGGGGCGGTCGTACGCGAGAGAGAGGTACAGGTTGCCGCGCTCGACGGCCACGTCCGTGCGGGTCGGGTCGAGGCGGAACAGCTCGTCCATGACCGGCGCAATCTGCGCCGGGTCGTCGGTCCGAGCGACGATCTCCTTCTTCTCGAGAAGGTAGGGAAGCTCGCCGGGGTGGGCCTCGAGGAGCGCGTCGTACGCGTGGATGGCCCCGGCAACGTCACCGGCGGTCGAGAGGGTCCGCGCGAGCTCGAGCTGCGCTTCGAGGTCGGCCGGCTCCTCCGCGAGCACCGCCTCGGCGAACTCGCGGACCATGTCCGGCTTCTTCTGCTCTCGAGCCAGGTCGAGGGCTTTACGGAGCTCCGTGAGCGCGTGAGGGTGAACCTTCAGGAGCCGACGGTACGCATCGATCGCCTCGTCGGGATGGCCGTTCGCGAGCTCGAGCTCGGCGCTCCCCCGGAGGGCCTCGAGGTTGTCGGGCTGAACGTCGAGAATGGCGTGGCACGCGGAGAGCGCGGTCTCCACACGGTCGAGGCGGAGGGCGAGGTCCCTCAGGTCGAGCAGGTTCTGCAGGTTGCGCGGGTCGATCTGCAGGACCCTCTGCCGGGCGACCAACGCGAGGTCGGGGGACGCCGCTTCCGATAGGTGAGCGAGCTCGGCGAGGGCACTGGCCTCGGGGGCGGTCGTGCCCTCGACGATCGCCTTGGCGATTGGGATCGCTTCCTCGTTGCGTCCGAGTTGGAAGAGGATGTGCGCGCGCAATAGCGCGGTACGCGCGTCGTCCGGGCGAGCGGCCCGAACCGTGTCGAGCGGCCCCAGGGCCTCGGCGAGGTTCCCGACCGCGACCAGGAGCTCGGCGCGGGCGAACTGGAGGTCGAGGTCCTCCGGGTTCGTCTTCAGGAGCTCGTCGCACGCGGCGAGCGCCTGCAGCTCTCCCCCGACCGCGCGGGCGAGCGAGAGCTTCTTGTGGAGCGCTCCCGAGTGGGTCGGGGCCAGCTTGAGCGCCTTATCGACGTACTGGGTGGAGGCCGCATCGAGGTCCTGGGCCCGAAGGTACGAGTCGACCGCCTCCTCGGACCGGCCGAGCAGACGAAGCGCGTCCGCCCGCGTCGCCCAGAGGCCCTTGTCGTGGGGGTTCCCCTCGATGGCGCGGTCGACCAGTTCCACCACTTCGGGAAGGTCCTCGTTCTGCGCGAGGAGGATGAGCGCCTTGTCGTGGAGAAGGGAAGCGTTGCCCGGGGTGAACTCGAGCCCAAGGTCCGCCGCCCGGCGCGCAAGGTCGGGCTGCGACGTCCGGTAGAACGCCATCGCGGCCTCGTGCAGCATAGGGGTGATGTCGGCGGCGTCTCCCGCGAGCTCCGAGCGCTTCTGCTCGACCGTGGCGAGGAACGTCTTGAGGGCGTTCGTGTACCGAGCTCGGTCCGGACGGCCCTCGGCCTCCTGGGCGGTCCGGAATCGGCGTCGGATGTCGTCCATCGACGACTCCGTCTTCACCGACTCGCTCGGGTCGCCTTCTGCCATCCGCGCCGGCGGACGGCCGTGACGTCATAAATACGTTCGTCCTCGATAGGAACCGGACGCGCCCGCGCCGACCGCCTTATCCGCGCCGCGGGCTGGTCTCCCAAGGAGCTATCGACCGATGGCACGCCCAGGGACCCGCAAATCGATCTTCGACCCGGTCCATGGCACGATCCTGCTCGATGGGCCCGCGCTCGCCCTCATCGGTACCGGAGAGTTCCAGCGCCTCTGGGGGATCCGACAGACGGGGTTCGCGCACCTCGTCTTCCCCGGCGCCAACCACACGCGTCTCGAGCACTCCCTGGGGACGTTCTGGGTAGCGGGCCAGATGGCCGACCGGCTCGGGCTCGAGGGACGGGCCCGGCGACGGGTAACGGCCGCGGCTCTGCTCCACGACCTGGGCCACGGCCCCTTCTCCCACACTCTCGACGGCCCGATGGCCGAGGTCCTCGGGATGAGCCACGAAGGCATCTCGCGGGCCCGGATCGAGGGGACCGAGCCGTTCTGGCCCCCGTCGCGGGCGGAGGTCCCCCGCATCCTCGAGCGGTTCGACCTGCGACCGAAGGAGGTCGCGGACCTGGTCGACCCGGCGCGGGGCGCCTCCTCGTCCGGACTCGATAGGGCGATCCTCCATAGCGCCGTGGACGCGGACCGGATCGATTACCTGCAACGCGACGCCCACTACACCGGGGTCGGCCACGGCGCCGTCGACGCGGGGCGGCTCCTCGAGACGATGCGCGGGGACGGGGGTCACGTCGTCTTCGCCGAAAAGGGACGCAGCGCGGTCGAGGGGTTCCTGGTCGGACGCGCCCTGATGTACTCTACCGTCTACTACCACAAGACCGTCCGGGCCGCCGAGATGATGGCGCAAGCGGCCGTCGAGCGCCAGCCCGGCTTCCCCGACGTCGCGCGCGAGCAATTCCGCTGGACCGACGGGGAGCTGATGGCCGGCCTATGCGACCAAACGGGGATCAGCGGCGACCTCGCGAAGGCCCTGCTCGCGCGACGCCTCTACAAGCGGGCCTTCGGCTGGAGAGAGGTCGATAGCTCCGCCCGCGCGGCGTGGCGGCGCCTGCTCCACCGGCCCGACGAGCGTCGGGCGGTTGAGGACGCGATCGCCGCGGGGGTCCACAGCGCGCCCGGCTCCGTCCTCATCGACCTCGCCGGTCTCGAACGGCACGAGGGCGCCGGTGACGGGTGGGGGACCGTGAGGGTCCTTCTCGATGGGCGTCCGACGTTCCCGTTCCGCTCCCCCGGTCCTTGGCGCTCTCTCGCCTCGCGTCCCCCGGCAGACTGGGCGGTGAGCGTGTACGTCGCGCCGCGCGTTCGGGCTTCGGCGGCGCGCTGGCTGTCGCGCGACCGGTCGATCCTTCCGTAACCGCGTCGGAACGGTCCGCCGTTCCGGGTCCGAGGACGGGCCCGCGCGCCCGCCGGCCTCAGCCGAGGACGATCCCCTGGGAGGTGATCGCGAACGGCCGGCGCTCCGGGTCGTGGGCACACCCGCGCATGCGGACGATCTTGATCTGCCGGACCGAGCGGTCCCCGACCCACTTGCGCGTCAGCAGGATCTCCCCGCGCGTGAGGACCTCCTCCGGGTTGAGGAGCCCCGGGTCGCTCGGCGTCGCCGTGATGAGCGCCGTGACCCCGGCCTCCGAGAGGAACCGAAGGAGCGACTGGATCTCGGTCCGCTCCGCCTGAGGGTCGACCGACGCTTTGACCGCGAAGCGGCGGATCGACGTGATCGAATCGACCAGGACCCGTCGGAACGGCACGTCGGACATCTGCTGGCGCAGCTTGAGCTGGATCCCCTGGATGGCGATGTCCTCGGAATCGCTGGCCCTCTTCGACTCCGCGGCGACGTCCCGCATCGTCTTCAGGTCGTTCATCGCGCGGATCTCCTGGACGGCGACGTTGCGCTTGATCCCGCGGAGCCCGGGGTTGGCGTCGAGCGTCTTGATCGCGGAGAGGTCCCATCCCATGGAGCGAACGTTCTCCACGATCTCGCCCGGAGGTTCGTCCACGGCGACCAGCAGGACCTCCTCGCCGCGCCGTATGCCCTCGAGCAGGAACGTGATCCCGAGCAGCGTCTTGCCGCTCCCGGTACCTCCCGTTACGAGGTACGGTCGACCGGGCATGAGGCCCCCGCCGAGCATACGGTCCAATCCGGGAACCCCGGTAGGGACGCGCGAGGTGAACGGTTCGGGAGCGCTCAATTAGCCCTCCGGCGGGACCGTGGGGTCCGGGTCGTCGCGAGAGGCCGAATTCTCATCGGGAGCCCCGAACACGCCTGGGGGTATGGGTTCCACCTCTGCCGAAACGACGGGCGGAGCCTTCCGCTTGCGAGAGGTCCTTCGGCGGGGCTTCGGGGGGACCGGCGGCTCGACGTGCGTGGGTGGGGGAGCAGCCGGCGAAGGTTCCGCCGGCGTGCTCTCGACGTCCGCGGGGCGGGGCATCGCCGCGGTCGGCGGCTCGTGCGGGACCGGAACTCGGGCGGGCGCTGGGACCTTCTTGCTCGGAGGCGCCCCCACCGGCTTCCGGCGCTTCTTCGCCGGAACTGGGGTGGCCTTGGGCGTGGGGGTCGGGGTTAGGGTCGGGGGAGGAGCGCTCGGGATTGGATGACCGACCAGTGCGGGGCTCGCCGGGGCGCCCGGCGGGGCCGCGGGCGGCGAACGCCACTCAGGCGTGCGAGCCGAGGGAAGCGGTGGGGGCTCCCCTTTCTTGAGACCAGGTTGCGGTGCGGAGGCGGGCCCCGCTCTCGAGACGCGGGGCGCGGCCACCGTCGCGCGAGGCTTGGGGGGTGGAGGCAGTGGCCGTGCGGCGGCGGGTCGAGGGGCTTCCACGGGCTTCTCCGCTCGCGAGGGCTTCTCCACGACCTTTGGGGGGGGTGAGGGCTCCGCCTTCGGCGGCGGGACCGGAGCGACCTCGGGCAGAGATGGAGAGGGTACGCTTGCCGTCGGGGAAGGTCGGGGACCTTCGGGGGCAGCGGGACGCGAGGCTACTCTCGGGGGAGCGACCTCGGCGACGATTGCCCTGGGGACGGGCTTGGCCACCACTACGGGGGCCGGTGCCGACGCCGGTACGGGGGCCGGTGCCGGGCCTCTTTCCGGAGGCAAGGCCACTTCGGGGGCCGGAGCCGGGGCCGGGCTCGGGGCCGGCAAGAGGGACAGCAATGCGCCCAGCTGCACTTGAAGGACCGAGACCGGGGGCAGGCTCGTAGGCGGGACTCCGGTGCGCACCGAGTCGGCACGCGCGAGCACGCGTTGGAGAGCGGAGGTCGCTCCGGGATCCTCCGTCGCGACGGGTCGGGGGCCCTTCAGTCGGTCGACCAGGACCATGACGAGCGACGACACTCGGGAGAGATGGGCCCGAGCTTGGTCCAGCTGCCCCGCGTTGGTGGCGGCGAGGGCGGCCTCGATCTCGCTTCGGGCCGGAGCGACGTCCGCTCCGAGTAGGACCAGGTCGCGCAACTCGTCGACGAGGGGCGTGACGGCCGACACGAACGGAGCGGTCGAGGCGGCCGCTTCCGGAGCCGAGGGCCGCCGGACGATTGGTTCGATGATCTGTCGGGTGTCCCGAGAGACGGTCACCTCTAGGTTGATGTCGAGGCCTTGGGGACCGATACGGTACGGATGCAGGCGCACGTCGTGCGAGCTGCCGCGGAACTTCTCGACTCCGACGGCGCGAACGGTCTGGCCGTCGAGCTCCCAGCGGAAGAGCCGGATCTCTCCGCGCGCGAGCGACCGCTCGGCGCTCTCGACGTCCTCGAGCGGAGCCTCCACCGTGAGGATCGTCGTCACCCGCAGGTCCGAAAGGAACCGCAGGAACGACTGAGCCCCGGCGACGGGGTCGAACCCTTTCATGCAGAAGTATTGGAGCGCGGTGAGCGAGTCGATCACGAGCCGCGTGTACCCCTTGCGGATCACCTCGGTCCGGAGCATCTGCTCGAGCGCGGTGATCGTCACCTCGACGCTGGCAAGCTCGGGGCTCTGGCGGATCCGGAACGGAACCTGGGAGAAGGGAACGGCGTAGCGGACGGACGCGATGTCCTTGAACGGCGTCCGCTCGTAGCGCATGATGTCGGGGATCGCGTCGAAGACCTCGACGCGGCTCAGGTCGGGCTCGAGGCCCCGGTGGTTGACCCGGGCCTCGTTCGGCGGCTCTTCGAGCGTCACGAGGAGGACGCGCTCGTGCCGGCGGACCCCTTCGCACAGGAACTGGATCGAGAGCGTCGTCTTCCCGGTGCCCGAGGGGCCCACGACGAGGTAGGGGCGGCGCGCGACGAGACCGCCCTCGAGCATCGCGTCCAAGGAGGGGTTACCGGTGGAGACGCGGGGTTCCCCCGGACGGACGACGTTGCTCTCCTCCACCATCGGGAGACCCCTCACCGGCCGTTCGAGTGGGAACGGTTCGTTCTCAGCATGGTGGCACGGGCCTCTTCAACTTTCCTTGGAGTGGGAGCCGCGCCGGCCCGCGCCCGCAAGAGATATCTCTCGCTGGTCCCCGTCGCCGCCGATGCGGCTTCCCGCGCCCAACGGTCCGGCTCGCATGCGGACGCTCGCCGCGGCGCTGCCGGAAGCGCTCGAATCCGGCTTCCGTGCCGGACGGAAGCTCGCCCGGCCGCTGGCGGGAGACGGACTGCGGTTCGTCGCCGTCGGGATGGGCGGGTCCGGTATCGCGGCGGACCTCGCGCGCGGCGTCGTAGACGCCGAGAGCCGCGCGTCGCTCTCCATCGTTCGCTCCCCGGAGATCCCGCGCTGGGTGGACGCCCAGGTCGAAGTGCTCCTCGTCAGCTATTCGGGGGACACCTGGGAGACCCTCGTGGCGTACGACGCGGCTCGGCGCGCGGGAGCGCGGCGGACCGTCGTCACTTCGGGCGGGGCCCTCCGCGAGCGCGCCGAGGCCGATGGGGTCCCGGTGCTCGCGGTGCCTCCGGGTCTTCCCCCTCGTTCCGCGGTCGGTCACCTCCTGGGCGGCGTGCTCGGGCTTCTCGCCCCGACGTTCCCGGAATCTCTTGAGTCCCGCGTCGCACGTACGGCGAAGGCGACCCGCGCCCGGATCCGGGAGTACGCTCGGGAGCGCGGGCCCGCGGCCGCGCTCGCGCAGAAGGTAGGCCCCCGTCTTCCGTTCGTGTACGCGGAGAACTCGTTCGTACCCCTCGCCCGGAGATGGAAGACGCAGGTCGAGGAGAACGCCAAGCGCCTGGCGGTGTTCGACGAAGTTCCGGAGCTCTTCCACAACGCGCTCGTAGGGTGGGATGCGGTCGCCCGGGCCGACGCCGCCCGCTCGATCGCCGTGCTGCTCGAGTGGCCGGGCGAGTCCCCGCTCGTTCGGAAGAGTTTCCGCTACCTGGAACGCCTGCTGAGGTCGAAGGGGGTGGCGTCCGCTCGAGCTCTCCTACCGTCCCACGACCGTCTCGAGGCGCTCGTGGGCGGGATTGCGCTCGGCGACCACGTCAGTCTCTTCTTGGCGGACCGTGACGGAGTGGACCCGTACCCCGTGGACGCCATCGTTCGACTGAAGTCGTCGATCGGTGCAACCGCCCCGCCCCGCCGACGCTGACCACAGGACCCGAAGGTTCCGAATCCCCGGGGCGGCAAGAGGCCCGCGTCCATCGAAATCGCCCTCCGGGCGAAGGAGCGATGGCAGCCTCTGCCGGGAAAAGGCCATATTCCGGGCGAACTGCTAACGAGCCGGGTGCTGAGGTAGCCTAGCTTGGCCAAGGCGCCAGATTCGAGATCTGGTGATGCGTTTGCATCGCGGGAGTTCAAAGGCCGTACGGGGAAAACCCCCGGCGACGGAAAGTCTCCCCCTCAGCGCCTCCCCCGCCTCGGTCCGCGTGGAGGTCGAGGTCGCGCGTGCCGGGCGGACCCGACGCGCGCGGCTCGACGTCCCGCCGGGGACGCTCGTGCGCGCCATCGTCCGTTCCGCCGGCGAGTCGCCGGAAGGGTGCCTCGTCCTGGTCGGAGAGACGCCGGTGCCCCTCGACACCCCGGTCGAAGGGCCCCTGCATCTCGTGGTCGTCCCCACGTTCTCGGGAGGGTAGGCCTGCCCGCGCGGCATCGAGCCGAGAGGAGAACGTCTGACGAAAGGAATTAAGGGCGCGCGCACCGTCTGCTGAACCGTAAAGGAACGTACTGTGCCGGCCAGCTGTCCGATCTGCGAGCAACCGATACCGTCCACCGCGGCCCACTGCTCGGTGTGCGGGTTCCCGACGGGGCTCGCGATCGAAGGCCTCCGCTCCAACGATGGCGGGGAGACCACTCCGCCTCCCTCGGACGCTCCTTCCCTTTCGGCCCCGGCCGGGGGCCCGGCGCCTCCGGGCGCTCCTTCCCCCGAGGAGGAGCTGAACGCGGCCATCAGCCGCGACCTCCGCTCGAGGATGGACCTCGTCGGGGAGCTCGGGCGAGGGGCCCCGGACCTTACGAACGAGCTCTGCCAGGCCGCGCTCAGCGAGGCCGACGGCCGGAGTTCGGAGGCGCTCGCGATCCTCCGGTCGGCCCAGACCCGCCTCGAGACCGAGAGCGACGAGCTTGTCCACCGACGGTTCGCGGAGCTCGGAGAACGGCGGGAGTCGCTCGAGCGCACCGGGGCGAAGATCGCGGTCGGGGACGCCCTTCGCGACGCCAAGGCGGCCCTGGACTCCGGAGAGCGCGAGGACGCGATCCGTTTCATCGTCGACACCGACCGTCGGATGACGCAGTTCGAGTCGAACTGGAGAGGCCTCCAGGGCCTTCTGGCCCAGGTCGAAGGGCTGCGCAGCGAGGCGGCCGAGCTGAGCATCCCGCTCGGGGAGATCTCGAGCGAGGTCGAGGCGATCCGGGAAAAGCTGCGGGAGCCGAACCTCACCGAGGAGATCCTGGACAGCGTCGCTCAGGAAGCGGCCCAGACCCTGATGTTGCTCCACGAGGCGGTCCCGAGCGCGCTCAGCGAGGAGCTGGAACGCACCGAGAAGATCCTCGACCGCTACCCGGACGAGCACGCCCCGAGCGCGGTCGCGAAGCGGCTGCACCTCGAGGCGACGCGGCACCTCAAGAAGGGTCGGTTCTCGGACGCGGTCCGCTGCGTTCAGGACCTTCGCAAGGAGCTCGCCGAGCTCGAGGTCGCCGCGGCCGCGTCCCCGGCCTCCGCGCCGCCGGCTCCCGCAGCCCCGAGCGAGACCGAGGACGAGACGCTCGACCGGCTTCTCAAGAAGGCTCGGTCGCTCGCCTCCCGGATCCGCACCCTGCCTCCTGATAGTGACATCGCGCACGACGCCGCGATGCAGATCCGGGAAGCTACGGAGCACCTGCGCTCCCGGAAGCTCAAGGAGGCCGACCTCACCCTCTCTCGGCTCATGCGGATGCTGGCCACTGACGTCTCGGGGGGCTGATCGATGCCCTCGGAGCCCCGCGGCATCGCTTCGCTGCGTCCGCGCCTCAACGCGCTCGCCGAACGGGCCCGCGCCCTCGAGGCCGAAGGGCTCCCGTTCCCGACAGATTCCGTCAACGAGGCCTTCCAAAGGGCGGCGAAGACCGGCGACGTCGAAGCGGCGACGAGCGTCATCAAGCGGGCGGAGGTCCTGCTCGCCCGTGCCGGCGCCGATTGGACGTGGGTACGGGAGCTCCTGCGCCGCGCCGACGAGCTTCGGGCCATCGCCGGCACGATCGGTGTCGACCTCGCGATCCTCGACAACCGGGTCGGGAACCCCCGGATGCGCTTGATGTCCGAACCTCTCAGCTCCGGCTCGCTCGAGAAGGCCGCCGCGAGCGCGTCGCTCGCCCTCGCGGTACTGAACGATGCGGTCCCCAAGTTCTGCGTCCAGGAGGCGCAGCAGCTCGGGGTCTCCATCCGACGCGCGCGCGACCGCGGCGAGGATGTCGTGGAATCGACCCGCTCGTTCGCCCGCCTCTTGGCGGCGCTCCAGGACCAGAACCTGGCTACCGCCGCGCAGCGGCTGGTCGAGACGCGCCGGACCGTCGCGCGGATCCCGCGAGCGGCGGCGCTGCCGCCCCTCTCCGCCCGGGAGGAAGAGGAGATCCTCCTCGAGGCCCGGAACCTCGCCCGCCGGCTCCAGCGGATCAAGGGGAAGGCCCGAGACGCCTCGAGCGCTGCGCGCCTGATGGCCCAGGTACGGGCCGCGATCAGCGAGGACCGGCGCTACGGAACGCCCGAAGAGGAGATCGAGCAGCTCTGGGCGGAGGTCGACCGCCTCACCCAGGAGAAGAAGAAGGTCATCGAGCCCCCGCCGCCGCTCCCCCGTTCCCCGGTCGCCCGCCGGAAGGAGACGGAGCCCGTCCGGCGCAAGCCGGAGGAGCCCCGCGAGGAGGAGGAGCTCGACCTGGACGAACGCACGGTTCGGCCGTCGTTCTACGCGCCCTACGTGCCGCCCGACGAACGACCGACGACGGAAGAAACGGACGACCCGGACGCGCTGTCGGCGACCGGTCGAGGGCGAATCCGCCCCCGTCCCCGGGCGTAATCCTCATATACATATCGCAAGTGGTTTATACCACTTGTCGCGAGCGGACAGTCGACTCAGAAATCGCGACGTCGGGACCGTGCTGGCCATCACGCCGGCGGGTCAACTCACGCTTCGCGCGGCCGGTCCGGAGGTCGTTCCCGAGGGAACGCTCGTGGGCGACCCGGGCGGGGTCGTCCGCGGGCAGGTCGTTCGGGTCTTCGGCCCCGTCTCCCGACCGTACCTGAGCGTTCGGCCGCGCCGGACCCCGAGCGCGTCGGAGGGCGCCGCCCTCCTCGGCAGGACCCTGGTCCGAGAGTAGGAGCAACGATCCCCATGGAGAACGGAGAAGCGACCCCGAACGCGGAGAAGCCCGCGGACCGACCGGAGGACATCGTCGTCCCGACACGATGCACGAGTTGCGGCTCCACCCATCTCACCCGGGACTACGAGCGCGGGGAGCTCGTCTGCGACGAATGCGGCCTCGTCCTCGAGGAGTCGATGATCGACCAGGGGCCCGACTGGCGCGCGTTCGACGCCGAGCAGGGCGAGAAGCGGGCCCGTACCGGGGCTCCCACTACCCTCACGATCCACGACAAGGGACTTTCCACGGAGATTGGTTGGAAGAACCGGGACCCGTACGGAAAATCGATCCCGACCCGGAACCGCGCCCAGCTCTACCGCCTGCGCAAGTGGCAGCGGCGGATCCGCGTCTCGAACGCCACCGAGCGCAACCTGGCGTTCGCCCTCGCCGAGCTCGACCGGATCGCCTCGGGGATGGCGCTCCCGCGGAACGTGCGGGAGACCGCGGCGATGATCTACCGGAAGGCCGTTAACCGCAACCTCATCCGAGGACGGTCGATCGAGGGCGTCGTCGCGGCGTCCCTCTACGGGAGCTGCCGCCAGTGCAACGTCCCCCGGACCCTGGACGAGATCGCCTCCAAGTCCCGGATCGGCCGGAAGGAGATCGGTCGGACGTACCGGTTCATGACCCGCGAGCTGCACCTCAAGCTGATGCCGACCAAGCCGCAGGACTACATCCAGCGGTTCTGTTCCGAGCTCAAGCTGAAGGGCGAGATCCAGACGCGGGCCAACGAGATCTTGAAGGAAGCGACCGAGCGCGAGCTCACGAGCGGTCGGGGCCCGACGGGCGTGGCCGCGGCAGCGATCTACATCGCGAGCGTCCAATGCGGCGAGCGGCGCACCCAACGAGAGGTCGCCGAGGTCGCCGGCGTGACCGAGGTCACGATCCGGAACCGCTACAAAGAGCTCACCGAGAAGCTCAACCTACGCGTGATGCTCTAGACCTTCGGGTCGGGAACATCGACGCAATCTCCCACCCGCGCGCGTAAATCCTAGGCTCTGCTGCCGCCGTCGGCCCAGGGGACCCTTTGGAGGACCTGATCCGAACCGCGCTCGCCGCTGTCGACGACCCCGGGGTCGTCCACGCCGACGTCCGCGTGGTGGCCCCCTACCGGTTCGTCCAGCTCGCCGTGAAGAACGGGGCCGCGAGCGCCCTTACGGACGCTCGGACCGAGGCTCTCGGCGTGCGGGTTCGGACCGCGCGCGCGTGGGGCTTCGCGACCACGACCGACCTGCGCCCGGGGCCGGCCCGCGAGGTGGCCCGCCTCGCCGTGCGCTTGGCCCAGGCGGCGGGGCGTCATTCTCGGGAGTTCTTGCGCGTCACGGACGACCCGGCCGCGAAAGGCGGCCGCTATGCGACCCCGCTCAAGGTCGACCCGTTCACGATGACCTTCGACCCGGTCCTCGAGCTGCTGACCGCGGCCGAGAAGGGGCTTCACGTGTCGCGCGCCGTCAAGAGCGGCATGGCGACGTTCAACGCGTGGGAGGAGAACAAGTGGTACGGCTCGTCCGACGGGGCGTCGTACGTCTCCCGGATCGTCCACGTTGGGGCCGGAGTGGCCGCCACGGCGGTGCGGGGCTCGAACGTCCAGCGTCGTAGCGCGCCGACCTCCTTCGGGGGAGACTTCTCACAGGCCGGCTTCGAGTTCGTGGAAAGCCTCGACCTCGCGGGCCGCGCTCCCGAGGTCGGTCGACAGGCTGCCGCCCTTCTCGAGGCCCCCGTCTGCCCCACCGGACCGACGACCCTCGTCCTCGGCTCGGCCCAGCTCGCGCTCCAGGTCCACGAGAGCGTCGGGCATGCCGTCGAGCTCGACCGCATCTTCGGCTCCGAGGCCGCCTTCGCGGGAACGAGCTGGGTCTCTTCCGAGAAGGTCGGGACCCTACGCTACGGCAGCGACCACATGAACGTCGTCGCCGACGCGACGGTGCCCGGAGGGCTCGGCACGTTCGGCTGGGACGACGAAGGGGTCGTCGCGCAGCGGACGCCGATCGTCCACCGGGGGATCCTCGTGGGCACGCTCTCCTCGCGGGAGTCGGCCGCGGAGCTGGGACTCCAGCGCTCGGGCGGGACGGCCCGGGCCTCGGGCGGCGACCGCGCCCCCCTCGTCCGCATGACGAACATCAATCTGGAGCCGGGGGACTCGAGCTTCGAGGAGCTCCTCGAAGGCGTGAAGGAAGGGGTCTACCTCGACATGAACCGCTCCTGGTCGATCGACGACCGACGCCTCAACTTCCAGTTCGGGACCGAGTTCGGCCGCCGGATCGTACGCGGGGAGCTCGGGGGAATGGTCCGCAACCCGATCTACTCGGGAATGACGCCCGCGTTCTGGGCCTCGATGGACGCCGTCGGCGACCGGAGCACCCGCCACCTGTGGGGGCTTCCGAACTGCGGCAAGGGCCAGCCGATCCAGGAGGCCCGGGTCAGCCACGCCGCTCCTATCGCCCGATTCCGCCGCGTCGCCGTGCGAGGAGGCTGACCGTGCCGAGACGAACTTCGCGGCCGGCCGAGGGGGACCTGCGCACCGTCCTGGCCAAGCTCCCGGCGGGGACCACCGGCGATGTCCGTGTGATCACGTCCTCGTCGACCACGATCCGGTTCGCCAACGGACGGATCCATCAGCCCCACCTCGAGCGGGCGACCCACGTTTCCTTCCGGGCGGCGGAGGGCGGACGGCTCGCCACCGCGACCGGCTCCGACCCCTCCGCGGCGGGCCTGAAGGCCCTCGCGCTGACGGCACGTTCGCTCTCCCGGGTCGCGCCCGTGGAGCAGAAGTTCCCCGGTTTCGCTTCTCCGAAGGGACGAGGCCCCAGTAGGACCGTCTATTCGAAGACGACCGCGGACCTGTCGCCCGAGGAGGCCACGCACCTCGCCGAGGAGCTCTTGGACACAGCGGCCGCCGAGGCCCCGGGGTCCCGGGTCGCCGGGTTCGTGCACGTCGGGCACGATGTGCTGCACGTGGCGAACTCCTCCGGTCTCGACCGAACGACCGAACACTCCCTGGCGTACGCGAACATCCTTGTCCGAAGACCGGAGCATGATCCTCCCGTCTCCGGTTGGTCCGAAGGGGCTCACTGGGACGCGGCCCGGCTCGAACCCGCCCTCCTGGGCCGAGAGGCGGCCGAGCGGATGGCGCGGACCACTCCCCAGCCGGTGGAGCCGGGGGCCTACCCGGTGGTGCTTCGCGGCCCGGCCGTCGCCGACCTCTTGCGGTTCCTGGCCCACCTCGGGTTCGGCGCGAACGGCGAGGTCGAAGGGTGGAGCTGCCTCGGGCGGTTCCGGGGCAAGAAGGTCGCCCCGGCTTCGGTCACGCTCCTCGACGACCCGCGCTCGGCGGAGACGATTCCTCAGGCGATCGACTACGAGGGAACCTGGACCGCGCGGACGCCCTTGATCGAGAAGGGGGTCGCGGGGAACGTCGTGACCGACCTGCTCACCTCCGGTCGGCTCGGCCGGAGGCTGACCGGCCATGCCCTGCCCCCCGAGGCTCCGTGGGGGGAGTACGGGCCGACGCCGTCCCGGATGATCCTCGGAAAAGGGGACGCGGACGAGGACGAGCTCGTTCGCGAGACCCGCCGCGGACTCCTCGTCACCCGGTTCCATTACGTTCGCGTGGTCGACCCTGGGCGAGGGGTGATCACGGGCATGACCCGCGACGGGACGTACGTGATCGAGAACGGGGAACTGGTCCGCCCGGCCCGGAACCTCCGGTTCACCGAGAGCGTCCTCACCGCCCTGAAGGGGATCACCCTGCTCGGCCGGGAGCGGCGGACGTACTTTGACGATGGCAGCGCGGTGACGGCCCCGCCGGTGGCGGTGCGCGCGTTCCGCTTCACCTCCGCTACCCTCTTCTAATCTCGACCGCTCTCCCGCGGCGTGACGCGAACGCTGCCGATCGCGGTCCTGGTCTCGGGCGAGGGGACGACCCTCGAGGGCCTGGCCGAGCTCGCCGTAGGCGGACACCTACCCGTACGCATCGCCCTCGTCGTCTCGGACCGGCCTCAGACCCCGGCGATCGAGCGCGCTCGTCGCCGCGGGATCCCCACGGTCGTCCTCCCGACCCGAGGGGTCGACCCGGACGTGTGGTCGAACCGGCTCACCCGGGAGCTCGCCGAGAAGGACGTCGAGCTCGTCGTGCTGGCCGGGTTCCTCTCCATTCTCCCGGCAAGCTGGGTCGACCGCTGGCGCGGCCGCGCGATCAACATCCACCCGTCGCTCCTTCCCCGCCACGGCGGCGCGGGGATGTACGGACCGAGGGTGCATCGCGCCGTCCTCGCTTCCGGGGACCGAGAGACCGGGGCGACCGTCCACGTCGTGACCTCGGACATCGACGCCGGTCCGACGGTCGCCCAGGAGCGGCTCCCGGTCCTCCCGAACGACACGCCCGAGTCGCTGCGCGTGCGCCTGCACCCCGTGGAGGTCGCGCTCCTTGCCGAGACACTACGACGCTTCGCCGAAGGGCAGCTCCCGCTGCCGTACGTCCGCCCCGACGTGGCCGAGGCCGGCTCTCACGAGCGTTCGGACGTGCGGGAGTGAGCTCGCCGCCCCGCCACCGCCGTCGGAAGTAGCTCGGTGAGCGGGGTCGGGTGCGCCGGTAGGTCGAGCGTCAGCCGGTGGCGGGTCGTCTTCGGAGGGAAGAGGCGGCCCTCCTCCGCCCGCCGGATGACCTCGCTCTTCGCGATCGGGGGCCCGGGTCTCCACCGCTCGAGGTGGATGAACTCGCTATCGTAATCGAAGACCCAGGCCGCTACCCGCTCCGCGCCCATCCGCCGGAGGGCCTCGACGCGGTGATGGCCGTTCAGGATCACCCAGGAGCCGCGCGCGACCCAGATCGGGTCGGAAAGGACCTTCGACCGCTTGAGGTGGTGGATGAGGTCGAGGAGGTTGTCCTCCTCGATCTCTTCGTGCCACTTGAGCTCGGAGATGCGCACGAGGGCGAACTCGGGACGACCCGTCATGGTCGGGGGGCCCTCCTTCGTTCCGCCCGGCGCTCGGTCGGCGGGCCTGGCCGCCGTCCCGGGGGCGTCGGTACACCGACCCGGGGGCGGTCGAGGAGGAACTTACCGGGGTCGAGGGACGACATCGTCGTTCCGGAACACCACCGGTACATCACGCGTTCGAGTACCTAAGGTCGCGGGGTGAAGCTCCTTTACGATCTCGGCGACGATGCTCACCGCGATCTCGGCGGGGGTCTCCGCCCCCAGCGGGATCCCCACCGGCGAGCGCACCCGCGAGAGCGCCTCGCGGGAGACCCCCCGCTCTCGGAGGGTGGCGAACATGTGCTCGCGCTTCGAAGCGCTGGCGATGAGCCCGATCGAGTTCGGGAAGCGGTCGACCGCGCGGGCGAGCACTTCGAGGTCCTTCCGGGCGTCGTATCCCAATAGGTAGAGATGGGTGAACGAGGCGGGGTCGAACACCTCGAACAGCTTCTCGGCTTCCACGACCTCCCGCCGCTCGGCGCTCGGGAAACGCTCGACGCTCACCCAGTCGGGGCGGTCATCCGCGACGCTGTAATCGTACTCGAGCGTCGGCAGGAGCTGCGCGAGCGCCTGCGCCACGTGGCCCCCGCCCCACAGAAGGAGGTTCGGTCGGGCGGCGACGTACTCGACCGCAACCTCGACGGAGCCTCCGCAGAGGCTCTCCAGTCCCCCGGGCTTCCACGCCTGAAGGTCGAAGCGGTGGAGGTCCCCTTCCTTCCGCTCGAACGCCGAACGTGCGAGCGCCTTGACCTCCTCCTCGAGCTGGGCCCCGCCAACGGTCCCGAGCGTCGAACCGTCGGAACGAACGATCATCGCCGCCCCGAGCTTTCCGGGGACCGACCCGACGGTCTTCACGATCGTCGCGCGGACGAACGCTTGGTGCGCCTCGAGCAGGCGCAGGGCCTCGCGCGTGAGCCGGCGGTCCATCAGAGCTCCGCCCGGGCTTCCCATTCCTCGAGCGCGGTCCGGTACTCCTCGGGGGTGTCGACATTGGCCACCACCCCGGGGTCGTCCACCGCGACCCGGCGGACCTGCACCCCGAACTCGGGCAACAGGGAGCGAAGAGGAGCGTCACTACGCAGGTCGAGGATGTCGGCCCGGACCGCTGAGCGCCACAGGACGGGATGGCCTCCCCGACCCCCGTAGGTGGGGATGAACCAGACCGCCAGAGGGTCACTTTCCCGGGTCCGTTCCAGGACGTCGACGGTGGAGGGGGATACGAACGGATGGTCGACGGGCCAGAACAGCACGTCACGGTCCTCGGGTATCGCCTCGAGCCCGGAGCGGACGGACGCGGTCCGTCCCTCGTACCACAGCTCCGAATCGACCAGCGTTACCGGTAGGCCCCGCAGCTCGCGGGCCACCGGGCCCCGATGGGGCCCGACGACGACCGCGACCGGGTCGAAGCCGCGGGCAACGCAAACCTCGGCGAGCCGCCGCACGGCCGTGGTCCGTCCGAGCGGCATCAGCGCCTTGGGCAGGCCGCCGAACCGGCTCGATTCCCCGCCGCTCAGGAGTAGCGCTGCGGTCGCCATCGGATACCCGGGGTGACCCCTCGCGGCGGCTCACGTCGGTCCGGTTAGTTAAGCCCACCCCCGGTTCCGGGACTGCCCTCGGCGAACGCAAGATTCGCTCCCGGGCCCCACCCTGTCGTACCGGGTCCGAGAACGGGGAGACGACCGGGGCCGTTTCCTCTCACTTTAAATACACCGGCACGGTGGCCGCGCCACCTCATGACCCACCCTAACGACGTACCTCCGTCCGTCCTCCTTCCGAAGCTCGCGACGGAGCTCCGCAACCGCAAGGCCGTCGCCCCCCCTCCGTGGGCGACGTTCGCGAAGACCGGAGTGCACAAGCAGCGCGCGCCGACCCAGATGGATTGGTGGTACCTGAGAAGCGCGTCGGTGCTGCGGAAGATCTACCTCCAGGGATACATCGGCATCGAGCGATTGAGCGCGGAGTACGGGGGGAAGCGCGACCGGGGCAGCGCCCCGTACCACGCTCGGACCGGGTCGCGTTCCGTCCTCCGCGAGATCGTTCACCAGCTCGAGAAGGCCGGACTGGTCCAGCCGTACAAGACGAAGGGCCGGCGAGTGAGCCCCGAAGGGCAGAAGCTCCTCGACACCCTTTCGCGCGACGTTCTCAAGGCGATGGTCGTGGAGCGGCCCGAACTCGCCAAGTACCTCTAAGGGGATTTCCGGGGCGAAGGAGTTGGCGTATGGCGTACGGGGAGGATGCCGAGCTGGCCGAACTCAGACGTCGGCGTCTCCAGCAGATCCAGGAGATGCAGGCCTCGGAATCGGCGAACGCCCAGTCCTACGCGGCTCAGGACGCCGAGAGGGCGAGGCACGAGCAGGAGCGGACCGAGATCCTTCGTCGCATCCTCACTCCGGAGGCCCGCGAGCGGCTCGCGCGGATCCGGCTCGCGAAGCCGGACGTCGCGGGCGCCGTCGAGCAGCAGCTCATCGCGCTCGCCGCCAGCGGACGGATCCAGCGGGCGATCGACGACCCGACGCTCCGCGCGTTGCTCGAGCGGATCGCCCCCGAACGACGGGAGATCAAGATCACGAGGCGGTGAACGGAGGGGACCATGGCGAACCGTAGGAAGAGCCTCGCTCGCAAGACCCGTTTGTTCCGCGTCGTGCGCGGCAACCGCCGCGTCCCGGCCTGGGTGATCCAGCGGACGAGCCGACGCTTCACCCGTCACCCCAAACGCCACACCTGGAAGCGTGGCCATCTCCACAAGTAAGTCAGTAAGTGAGTGAGCGAGGAAGGTTCCGATGCCCCCGAAGACCTCCACACGGCACACCGAGGAGCTCGAGCGAGAGTACGTCATCCCGTTGCGCGCGAGCATGCACCAGCCCTCTCGCCGCCGCCGCGCGGGTCACGCCCTCGAGACGGTCCGGCGGTTCGTGGTCCGCCACATGAAGGGCAAACCCGAGGACGTCTGGATCGACCCCCGTCTCAACGAGCACATCTGGGAGCGCGGGATCCAGCACATCCCGAGCCGCGTCCGCGTCAAGGCGATCCGCTTCGAGGACGGCCTCATTGAGGTCGACCTTCTCGAGACCGACTAAGCTCGGTCGCGGGAGGCCCCTCGCGTGCCGGTCGGAAGAACACTAGTGAGTGGAAGCCCCTACCTGGGGGTCTACCTTCGCGTGGGGGACGGGTTCGCCATCGTCCCGGACGACACGCAGCGCTCCGTGGAGCGCGATATCGCACGGCTCCTGGACGTGAACGTCGTTCGTACGACGGTGCTGGATTGTGAGGTCGTGGGCGCCCTCGTCGCGGCCAACTCGAAGGGGATCCTCGTCGGGGGCGAGATCGATGCCGCCGAGCGGAGGACGCTCGAGCAGATCGCTCCGGTCACCGTGCTCGCCTCCCGGCAGAACGCCATGGGCAACAACATCCTCGCCAACGATTCGGGCGCCGTCGTCCACCCCGAGTTCTCGGACGACGCGGTCGCGTCGATCGGCCGCGCGCTCGGCGTTCGGGTCGACCGCGGGACCGTCGCCGGGCTCGGGACGGTCGGCATGGCGGGCGTGGCGACGAACCGGGGGGTTGTCGTCCACCCTCGCGCGACCGAGAAGGAGGCGATGCACGTCGGCGAGATGCTGGGCGTCCCGGTTCACCGCTCGACCGCGAACTTCGGGGTGCCGGTCGTCGGGGCCTGCATCGTCGCGAACTCCAAAGGCATCATCGTCGGCCGGCCGACCACGCCGGTCGAGATCGTTCACATCCAGGAAGGTCTGAGCATCTTCGACTAGGCCGTTCGGGAGGAGACCGTCGGGGAGGCCCGACGGGGTCGCTCGGAGCGAGGGTCTAGGTGCCGCGCTTTCGCTTCACGTAGCGCGTCGCGTATCCCGCGATGCGGTTCGCGAGCTTCTTGTGGGTCGCCTGGAGGTGGCCTTCCACGGTCACCCCGAGGTCGGTGAGCTCGAGGACCTTCTGCTTGTTCTGGGCGTAGTCGCCCGTGAAGTCCTCAGGATAGTGACGGATGAGCTCGATGGCGACCCGCTTGATGTACGTCTGGCGAATGTTGCCCATGCGGGCGGGGCCGACCCGGGTCGCGGTTATAACCCTAACCGCCGGCGGGCGGTCGGACATCCGGCCGCCGATAGCAGCCTGACACACCGGCGATACGCACAAATACCCTAGCCATGGTAATTCATTGCGTGCCTCATCGCGCAGCCGCCCGGGGGGGCTTCTAGGACGGGCTGAGTTCCCTCCTTTCGCCCCGAGGCTCGCATCCCATGCAGAACGAAACAGAGGACCCTTCGGCCCCACCGACGCGGGAGCGGAACGTCCTCCTGCTTGACCTCTCGAAGAGCATGCTCGCCCCCCTCCCGGACCCCCAGGCGGGGGCGACGGAGCGCCAGAAGATCGAGGTCGCGCGGACGGCGGTGTTCCGGATCCTCCAGGACGCCGCGTCGGGCGGGACCCTCTTCGGGCTGGTGACGTTCACGGAGACGGTTCGGGTCCCGGTTCCGCTCGGCGAGATCCACCGGGAGAACCTCCCGTACATCGAGAACCTCATCTCGCTCCTGACCCCGAGCGGCCGGTCGGCGATCTGGGACGCGATCGGCGTCGGGGCGGACCTCTTGCGGATGGGGACGAGCGGCGTCCAGGGGAACCTCGTCCTCGTCACGGACGGTTGGGACAACGCCTCGACGCGGTTCGACGTGCGGACCGACCCGAAGGTGAAAGCCTCCGGGGGAAAGGTCGACCTCGTCCCGTACGTCCTCCCCGCGCACTCCCGGGTCACCCTGCGGATCATCGGGATCGGCAGCGGGGACGAACGCGACAAGGGGGTCGACTCCGCCCGGATGAACCAACTCGTGGGCCAGCTCGCGGCGCGCGCCCAGGAGCTCGGCCTTCCTCCGGCGTTCAGCTATCAACTGGTCACCACGGGCACCCAACTGTTCGCGCAGATGGTCAACGCGTTCCTCGACGTCGGGTACGAGGACGACCGGCCGATCGAGGAGCTGCACCCCGAGGAGCTCGCCCGCCACGCCGCGAACGCCGCGCGGGCCCTCAAAGAGCCCCAGCAGCACGCCACCGTCTCCCGGATCAAGAACGCCCAGGCAGCAGGGAAGCCGACGGCCCCCGTGCCGTACTCCGAGCTGCCCGAGATCGAGGTCGATTTCCTCGCGAACGGCCCCGGAGCGCCTCCCGCCTACCTCAAGGAGCGCTACGGCCCGCTCGGCGAGGTCGTGGAAGCGTACCTCGCCGGCGCGCTCGACCGGGCCCTCGAGCTCATCCAGCGGACGCAAGGGTTCCTACCGGCGGTCACCCGGCTCTACTGGGAGGCCCGCATCCAGTACGCTCGTCGCGCGGTCGTCGAGGCCGCCCGTGCGCTGCTGCAGGCATGGGCCGAGGCCGAGAAGCTCCCCCCGGCGACCCAGGCTCCGATCCTCCGGCGGCTCGCGGTCCTCCAGGCTCGGATGCAGAACGACAAGGAGACCGAAACCCTCGTCCGGTTCATCGACGAGACCGAGCACCACCTTACGAACCGGGACCCGAAGACCCGGGACCGGCTGATGGACCTCTTCTCGAAGCTGATGGAGCTCCGCGGCACCTATCAGCTCACCCGGCTCGCCGGAGCAGGGGACCTTCAGGACGCGGCGATCAAGCACGAGGCCGCCGTCGAAGAGGTCTTCGGATTGCTCCAAGACGCCCGCCTGGACCTCTCTTCGGAGGGGCCGACCGTGGAAGGCGCGTTGGACTTCATTGAAATATGCTTGGCGGAGATGCGGTAAGGGGACACTGAATGCCCGAGGTCAAGGTCACCACCCGTCGCAGGACGACGGGGAAGAGGGAATCGAAGTCCTCCGTCGACGCGACCCGCATCGCGGTCGTCGGCATCCCGGCCTCGGGCAAGACGACCTACTTCCGGTTCCTGTCGGGGCATTTCGGCCTCAACCTCCCGATCCTGTACATCCCCGCCCGGGCGGAGAACGGCAGCCTGCCGCTCTACGGCGACCTCGAGAACGATGTCGCGCTCGAGGAGACGACGTACGAGACGACCGACCCGACCGACCCCGAGGGGAGCCTCGAGACGACGACCCGCTACTACGTGAACCGGCCCATGGAGGACCGGCGCAAGCTCTGGGTGGAGCTGAGCGCGGGCCGGGAGGAACAGGGGATCCTGACGAAGTACCCCCTGCCGACGAAGTTCAACCAGTTCGTCGAGATGAAGATGCGCTTCCGCTACGCCGCCCCCGAGGGCGACACAGGCTCCCGGCCGATGGAGCTCTCTACGGTCGACGAGGCGGGCGGGATCATCGCCGACTACTTCACCTACGACCGGATGTGGCTCGACTCCGTCGACGGTGAGGTCTCGGAGAAAGCCTGCCGGGTCATCCCCCACTTCGATTCGTGGCGTCCCGACCGCCGCGACCTGTGGAAACGTGGGCTCACCCTCCTCGGGAGGTTCGTCTGCGAGGCCGACGCGATCATCCTGCTGCTCTCCCCCGGCCTCCCCTCCCTGCGGGACCAGGCCCAGCAGGTCAACCTTGCGCGCGGCGTCTTCCGCTACACCCACTCTCGGGACCTTCCGCTCGTGATCGCGGTCTCGAAAGCGGACAAGCTCAAGGAGTTCTACAGCGAGGTCGAGCAGTCGGTGCGGGAGCGCTCGTTCCGCAGCACCTTCGACACCGTCGACTTCCTCCTGCGCCGCGACGGCGCGGGGATGGGAACGATCCTGGTCGCCCAGGAGGGCCGGGGGATCTCGATCAAGTCGGACGTCTTCCTGATCTCGAGCGCGGTATCGACCGGCGAAGGCCACCCGCTCTTCATCGGCGAAACCGGCGACGAAGCGCCCAGCTCGGGCGCGGTGACGATGGGGGTGCCGGTCATGGTCAACACGACCCTTCCCCTCGCTCGCGCCTGCGAGCGGGTCCTCGAACGCCGAGCGACGAAGGGGGGTTGATGGCCGCGGCGGACACCGCCTCACCGGGGTCCCTCGTCCCGGTCGCGGTCGTCTGGTGCCGTCAGGTCGACAACGAGGCGGAGAGCCCGGGGTACACGACCATCCCCGAGGAGTTCCCGGGTCGTCGGGAGACCGTCGAGTCGATCCGCGTCGTCGGGAACCTCACGATCAACATCGCCGACACCCACGACTACTGGGACCCCGACCCGGCGCAGCCGCTCTCGTTCTACCCGAACCTCTTCCTCTACCCGGCGGCGAACGGACGGTACACGTGCGTCGGCCGGATGTTCCTCTCCACCGAGGACCGGCCGCGTCTTGGAATGAAGACGCTCGTCTTCGAGACGGCCCCGCTCTTGGCGAGCGGGGAGTTCGGCGCCGCGGTCCTGCGCGCCCACGCGACCATGAGCGGCAAGACCGACGTCGCGAAGCCCCCGGTCGAGCCCGACCCCCTCGTCTACCAGACGGTCGGGGAGGGGTTCCTCTTCCACCGTGGGACCACCGAGCCGGTGGTCGTCGTCGCCTCCGACTCGTGGGAAGCGGCCTGCCAGGCGGTGCTCGAGCTCGTTCGGGTGCTGCCGACCGCCCTCGTTTCGCTCGGGGCGTTCCTCGTCTTCCCCTATTTCCTCCCCGAAGCGAAGGTGAACCTGCACGAGTTCACCGAACAGTTCCCGCTCGCCCTCGCCGTGATGCGCGTCCCGCGCGGCGAGGCGCAGGGCGACCGGCACGCGAAGCGCCTGCAGAGCTGGGAATCCGCCCCCGTCACGCTGCGGGACCTCACCCGTGCGAGTCGGGGCCGTGAGGCGCTCCCGCTCGTCCTCCAATACGCCCGGGAGCACCAGGACACCAAGATCCGCGAGGTGACCCGACGGGTCGACCTCGTCGAAGGTCCTCGCACGGAGACCCTCCTCCACGACGCCGAGCGACAGGGCGGTCGGGACCGTCGCAAGGAGATGTGGCGCATCGGGACCGCGATGGAGACCGCGGCGCTGCTCCTCACCCGCCCCAAGGGTCGCTCCGTGCCGATGACCGGCGAGGCCGCGAAGCGGGCGAACGAGTACCTGCAGGCCCGGCCGGCCGACACGGTCCTGGTGCCTCCGGAACCGGTTATGACGGGTCCTCCCGCGGCTACCATCCCGATCCCCGGGGTGCTCGCGGGCCAGCACCCGCCGTGGCTCCACAAGCCCTCGGACGTCTCCCTGCCGGGTTCGGGCCCGTCCGCGGTGCCGGTCTCCAAGAGCGACGACCCTTCCTCTTTGCCGGTGGGGGCGGTGGCTCCTCCTCCCATCCCGCCGCCGACCTTCCTGCCTCCGCCGAGCGGAGAGCTCGAGACCCTCCTCAAGAACGAGATCGACCGGCGGTTCGCCGAAATGGCGAAGAGCCGGGCGGATTCGCCCGAAGCTCCGGACGTCAACGCCCGCGTCGCGAGCGCGATGCACGACCTCGAGGCGAAGTGGACCGCGCTCTTGGACGCCCGTCTTCGGGATGCCTCGGACGCCTCCTCCCGCGCAGTGGTGGGCGTACAGAGCGACCTCGCCTCGCGCATCGCCGCGGTCGAGGCGCGACCCGTCCTGAGCCCCTCGGACCTCGCCGCCGAGGCGGAGCAGAAGGTCCAGGGCACGACCGAGACGAAGTTCCAGGCGCTCGAGGAGAAGGTCCACGGCACGGCCCAGTCGCGCTACCAGGCGCTCGAGGAGAAGGTCCAGGCCTCGACGCAAGCGCGGTTCCGTGCCCTGGAGGAGACGGTCGAGGCGGGCGCCGAGGCCCGGTTCGAAGCCCTCCGGGCGAAGGTCGAGGATTCCGTTCGCGCTTCCGGGGAGATGTGGGCCTCTCGGCTCCGGGACGAGCTGCGCCAGGCCGTGGACGACCTGAAAGCGCAGGCGACCCACGACGAGGAGGAGATGCGGGCCGCCCTGGTCGCGCAGATCGACCTCGAGCTCCGGGAGGCGTCCGAGCAGGGCACGGTCCTCCGGGAGGAGATCGAGGGCCGCGTCCGCGAGGTCCTGAAGGACCGGATGGCCGAGACCGACCAGCGGCGCATCAAGGAGCTCCGCGACCTCGAGCAGCGGATGGGGCTGCTCGTCGACGGGCGGACGAAGGACGTCGAGACCCGTCTTCTGGCGGCGAACTCCGAGGTGAAGAAGCTCGCGGCCTCTTCGGACGAGCGGCTCACGCAGGCCGAGCGTCGTTGGTCGGTCGCCGGCGAGGCCCGGATCGCCGAGACGGCGGAGGCCCATACGCAGGCGATCGCCGGGCTCCAGGTCCGGATGCAATCCTACTTCGAACAGAAGATGCGCGAGAACCAGGAGCGGGAGCGGGAGAAGTACGTGGAGCTCCTCGCCCGGCTCAAGTCGGAGGTCGACCAGTCGCTCGCGAAGACGATCGACTCCAACAAGTTCGACGCGGTCATCCGCGACCGGGTCGCCCGCGGTCTCGAGGCCGCGCGCGAGGAGCAGGAGAAGGGCATCCAGGCGGCCGTGGGCGAGGCCGAGGCCCGCCTGAGCTCCCAGGCGGAGGGCAGCGTCGTGCGTCTCGAGCGCCTCGAGGCGAAGATCGCGACGCGGGAGACCGACCTCCTCCGGATCGAGCAGACGCTCCGCCACGAGGTCGACGACCTCGACCGCCGCATCCAGGTGGTCGCGGACCGCGCGCTCCCGCTCATCCGACGTACCTGGCTACGCGTGTCGGAGCTCGAGAAGGAAGGGCCCGGCGCCGCCGAGACCGAGGCGCACATCAAGGAGCTGCGCCGCGAGATGGGCCGCGAGCTCCGTCGGGTCGAGGGCCAGCTCCTCGAGCAGACCGGGGACCTACGGGACCGGCTCGAATCCACGCTCGCGAGCCAGGGCCGCATCTGGCTCAACCTCCTGAAGCAGCTCCAGAGCGCGAGCGAGGGCCTGGTCCGGGCCGATGTCGCGAGCTCCGTTCGGCCGAGGGCTCGGATGAGCGAGAACGACGCGACCCTGGACGAGCTCCTCGACGAGAACCTCCGCGACGCGGGGTACCCGTCGTTCGCCTCCGACCCTCCGAACCCGCTCGACCCGCATCCCCCCACGCCTTCGGCCGGGGAGGAAGAGCCCGAACCCGAGGCCCGCCGACGCCCGCGGCGGCCCTGAGCGTGCTCGCGGCGGACCCTACCCGAAGCGGCCGGTCACGTAGTTCTCGGTGAGCTTCTCCACCGGGTGCTGGAAGACCTGGTCGGTCGGACCGAACTCGACCAGCTTGCCGAGGTAGAGGAACGCCGTGTAGTCGGCCACCCGGACCGCCTGGGCGAGATTGTGCGTCACGATCACCACCGAGTACTCCGACCGGAGCTTCGCGAGCAGGCTCTCGATCTTGGCCGTCGCGATCGGGTCGAGCGCCGAGCAGGGCTCGTCCAGCAGGAGGACCTCGGGACGCACGGCGAGCGCTCGGGCGATGCACAACCGCTGCTGCTGGCCGCCCGAGAGGCTCGTCCCGGGGGCGTCCAGGATCTCCTCGACCTCCTCCCAGAGGCCCGCGTGCTGCAGCGCGTCGACGACCCCCTCGTCCAGCTCGTCATGGCGATGGACGCCGAGCAGTCGGAGGCCGGCGGCGACGTTCTCGAAGATCGACATGTTGGGGAACGGGCTCGGCTTCTGGAAGACCATCCCGACGCGGAACCGCACGCTCACGACGTCCTTCGCTCCGAGGTCCTCCCCGTCCAGGAGGATCGTCCCCGAGACCCGGGCGCGAGGTTGTTCCTCGTGCAGGCGATTCAGGCATCGCAGGAACGTCGACTTGCCGCACCCCGATGGGCCGATGATCGCCGTGACGGCCGCCTCGGGGATGTCGAGCGTCAGGTCGTAGAGGACCTGCTTGCGCCCGTACCACGCGTTGAGCCCGATCGTCTGCATCTTGGCGCTCGCCATGGACACCTATCCGACCTCCGCGGCGTCCGAGGTCGCCGGGACCGCGAGGCGCGTACCGAGACTGATCGCGAGCATGATACCGAGCAGCACGAGTGCGGCCCCCCAAGCGTCCGTTTGGAGGTTAATGTACGAGGAGCCAAAGTTGTTGAAAATGAAGACCGTCATCGATGCTGTCGGGGTACTGAGGTTCGAGAACCAGAAGCTGCTGAATCCTGCCGTCAAGAATAATGTTGCCGTGTCGCCGGCGGCCCTCGAAACGGCGAGCAATAACCCCGTGACCAGCCCACCGCGCGCACATCCGAGCACCACGCGCAGCGTGACTCGATGCTTCGGGAAACCCAGGGCAAGGGCCGATTCTCGGACCGCGAGCGGGACGGCGCGGAGGGCTTCCTCGGTGGCGCGAATGGCGATCGGGATCATGAGAACGCCGAGCGCGACGCCCCCGGAAAGCGCGCTGAGCGTGGCATCGTGGTCGAAGTAGAGGAAGAGCGTGAACACGAACACTCCGAGGATGATCGTGGGCACCCCGGTCATGACGTCCGCGAGGAAGCTCACGACCCGACCGAACCGGTTCCGACCGTACTCCGCGAGGTAGATGCCCGCGAAAAGCCCGACCGGTACTGCGATCAGCGCCCCCAGGCCGAGCATGATCAGAGTTCCCTGGATCTCCGGCCCGATCCCACCTAAGGAGCAGCTCACCCCCGGTTTCGGGTTGCAAGCTGGCGGGGGGGCGGAGGTGTAGAACGAGGGGTGGATGACCGCCGAACCCCCGTATTGGGCGGCGGTGTAGATCACGCTCGCGAGGGGAGCGATGGCCAGGATCACGCAGATGGCGGTGAGCCCGATGAGGACCCCTTGGATCACCCTGCGACGCAGAATGCGTCGGGGAGCGCTCGCGAGGACCCGCCGGCGCCATTCGGGAAGCTCCGATGGCGATGAGGGGGAGGAGCCGACCGATGCCCCTACCGTACGACCCGTCCCGGGGGGCTGGGCCCTCACCGCATGGGGATGGACGCGGGCGGGCAGATGGAGTAGTCGTCGGAGAGACCGTCGGCTGCCCCCTTCTTGCGCACCGAATCTCCACATGAGCCCGCGAGCGAGCGCGTTGACGGCGACGGTAATCACGAGGAGGATCAACGCCAGTTCGACGATCGCGCTCCGATTGAGACCGGGTTGGGACTCGTTGAAATTGTTGACGATGACGCTGGCCAGGGTCGAACCGGGGGAGAAGAGCGTTCCCGGAAGGAAGAAGGCATTGCCGATCACCATCGTGACCGCGATCGTCTCTCCCAGCGCGCGCCCCAGCCCGAGAATGACGCCCGCCACGATCCCGCTGCGCGCCGGCCGAAGGACCCCGATTCGGGTCGCTTCCCATCGGGTCGCGCCCAAACTCAACGCCGATTCCCGATGGATACGGGGTACGGCGCGGAGGGACTCTCGGGAGACCGCTGCGATCGTGGGCAGAATCATTACGGCGAGGACGAGCGACGCGGTCAGAATGTCGGCCCCGGGCATTAGCGGAGAGAAGGGGAAACCGCCTCCCGTGAGAGACCCGAGGCCGGGCTCGACCGTCGTCTTCATCAACGGCACGAGGACGATGAACGCCCAGAACCCGTAGACGACCGAGGGGACGGCCGCAGAGAGGTCAATTACGTAGGTCAGCGGTCGACGCAACCAGACCGGGGCAACCTCCGAGAGGAAAATGGCGACCCCCAGGGCCAGCGGGACAGCGATCAGGAGGGCGATGGCACTCGTGAGTAGGGTCCCCGCGATTGGGGGTGCAGCTCCGTAGACATTGTGGACCGCATCCCAGGTCGTGCCGGTCAGGAACCTGGGCCCGAACTGCCCGAGGGAGAGCCAAGCCCCGTGGGTGAGGACCTCCACAAGCGCCGCGACGAACAGCACGAAGCCGAGGGCAACGACCGCTGTGCCCGCGCGGAACGCGCGTCCCAACCAGCTGAGCCGCCGGATGCGCCGCGTGACTTGCCGGGCCCCTTCCTGCTCTACGTCTGCCTTCGCTGGGACGGCCGGCTCCCCCCTACGTCTAGGCGGTGATGGGGGCCCCATTAAAGGTCATCGTCGAGATGCCAGCCTGGTCGACCGAAATGATCGCGGCGGGTAGCGCGGTGTAGTAGAGCTGGCTCGGTGTGGTCTCGCTCACCATCGCCTGGGCTGCCGGAGAGAGAATGTAATCGAGCCATTGGACGATGAGCTGCGACTTGGTCATCGTCGGGGCGAACCCCTTGTCGGTCGCCTGGTAGACGTAGAGGTAGATGAACGTCGCAAGAGGGTAATCCGAGGTTCCCTTGGCGTTCACCATGCTCACATTGAACCAGTCCTTCAAGTCGGTGGACTCCGGGATCGTCGCGAGACTCGCCACCTTGTCCGCGATCGCGGACGCGGTGTCGGCAATCGTGGGCACGATGTAATCCCCGGCCGGATTCTGGATCGCGGAATAGTTGAGCGCGCCCGAACCCGAGTAGCTCAGGACGTCGGTCAGGTCCGAGTAGCCGATCGAATCCGAGGTCTTGGCGACCGTGCTGATCACGAGGGAGTTCCCCTTGACCGCCGTCTCCGCCGCGACCTTGGGGAAGTCGACCGAGATGCCCTTGCCGACGGTCGACGCCCACCATGGGCTCGACTGGGAAAGGAAGTCGGTCAGCACGTACGTGGTCCCCGCGGGGTCCGAACGAACCACCGGGACGATTGTCGAGCTAGGGAGGTTCACGCCGGGATTGAGCGCGACAACCGCAGCGTTGTTCCACGTGGTGATCGTGCCGTTGTAGATGCCGGCGAGCACCGCGCCCGTCAGGTGCAGATGGCCGGTGAGACCGGTGAGGTTGTAGATGATCGTGAGAGCTCCCCCGACGATGGGAAGGATCAACGGTTGCGCGGGCAGGGCCGACTGCGCGGCGGGGCTGAGTGGCTCGTCCGCGATGGCGAAGTCAATGAGCGGAGGGTGCTCCGAAAAGTCCGTGATGCCGGTACCGGACCCGCCATCTACGTAGTTGACGGAATTGCCGGTTTGTTTGTTGTACGAGCTCGTCCAAACGGACAGGAGGGGGTTCGCGATCTGTGCCCCATTGCCCTGGAGGGTCGGAGGTGAGCTCGACTTCTGAAGTCCGTACCAGTTCGTCGAGGCTCCCACGGCCGCCACCACGACCACTACGAGGATCACGCCAATCGCGCTGTAGATCCCCGCCCGGCCTCGGCGACGCCGAACCACCGGTTTGGGCTCCGCGGGGGTCGGAGTTGGGGGCGGTGACAACGCCGCAGGGGGCGTCGAGGAAGGAGGACTGGCTCCGGCGCTCATGCGACCCCCGCGACCGATACGATCCCGTGAACATCACGAATTCGACCGAGGGAGTTCGTCCCCGAGCGGACACGAAGCTCGTCGGTCATGCCTGTCCCTGCGTTGCTATCCATCGCTTGCCACCAGCGGCGGCCGACAAAAATGTCGCATATAAATGATGAGAAGGGTGTAACTTGTGCGTCACTGAACGAAAACGGCACCGAGCCCTCGGTCGGAAGGCGCGGGACGAGACCGTTCGATCGACCCGCGGTGGCAGCAACGGATTTCTACTAAGAGGCGGGTGGTGGACCGAATGCCCGAAACGTCCTCGGCGACCCCGGACGGGTTCGTCGTCTGGTTGGAGGGCATCCCCTGCTCGGGCAAGACCACGGCGGCGCGCTCGGTCGCGGAGCGCCTGCGAAGCACCGGATGGAAGGTGGAGATCCTGGACGGTGACGAGGTCCGCGAGATGTTCTCTGCCGACCTCGGTTTCTCCCGAAAGGACCGCGACCTCCATGCTCGTCGGGTCAGCCACGTCGCTCGGATGCTGGCTCGCAACGGCGTCGCCGTCCTGGTCGCCCTGATCACGCCGTACGAGATGACCCGCCAAACGGCTCGGTCGATCATCGGTGACCGATTCACCGAGGTCTGGCTCCGGTGCCCCGTCGAGGTCTGTCGCCAACGCGACCCCAAAGGCCTCTACAAGGGGTCGAACGCGCTTCGCGGAAGCCAGCTCACCGGGGTCGATGACCCGTTCGAAGAACCCCTGAACCCGGACCTGATCGTAGACACCGCGACCGAATCTGTCCCCGAGGAGACCTGGAAGATTCTCGAACACCTGGCCCAGCGGGGATTCGCCCGGCGGATCCTCGCGACCTGACCGGCTATGGCTGCCCCTCGGCTCGGGGCCCCAGAGGTGCCAGCCGTTCCGCCGAAACCGACCGGCGGAGCGGTCGGTCAACGCTAAGCCATCTCACTGGGTGCTCCCGGACCAGTGCCCGCGGAAGGGGACCACCGTCATTGCAAGGCCTGCGGCCGGGTCTGCGCCGTCGATGAGGAGACGTGCAGCAAGGCCTGTCGGGAGAAGCGGGCCACGGCGCTCGCGTCGCGCCGCAGGTATTCCTACATCCTCTACGCAGCGATATTGCTCTTGGTCATCGCCGCCGCGAGCAGCTATCTCCACTAGGGGGCACAGGACCTTGCGACGGCTCCGTCTCGCGGTCCTCGGCGGGACGTTCGACCACCTGCACGTCGGCCACCAAGCGCTCTTGGCGACGGCGTTCCAAGTCGGGGAAGAGGTCGCGGTCGGGATCACGACGGACCGGTTCGTCGCCGACCACCCGAAACCGCTCCCGGGCCGGATCCAGCCGTTCCGCGTCCGACGCGCGACGCTGGTGCGATGGGTCCGGCGGAACTTCCCCCGCCGAAAGTGGCGGGTCGTCCCCCTCGAGACCGCGTTCGGTCGCTCCGTGGACCTCGAGGTCGATGCTCTCGTGGTCTCCCGCGACACCGTGGCCGGTGGTCGCGCGGTCAACCGGGAGCGGCGACGCCTGGGACGACCGACGATTCCGCTCGTGATCGTCCCGCTGGCACTCGCCGACGACCTCGAACCGGTAAGCTCTCGACGGGTTCGCGCCGGCGCGATCGGGACCGACGGCGGTCGCCATGCGCCCATCCGGGTCGCGGTCGCAACGGCCGACCCTCGCGACCGGTCCGCCGCAGAACGCGCCGTGCACCGGGTCTTTCCCCGAGTACGACTCGTGCGTCTGCCGACCCAGCGACCGCCCTTGCGCAAGACCGCTCGCCGGGCCGGGCGTGTCCTCGCTTCCCGAAGCGACGGGCCTCCGGACCTGGTCCTTCGGGTCGCCCGACGACGTACCTCGGGTTGGACCGCGACCGAACGATCTGCCCGAATCCGCCTCGCGCCGCGAGCCATCCCGGGGTCCCGGTCGGCGGACCTGGAGCGGGGCCTCCTCGCGCTTCTTCGACCGCGACAGTAGCGCAAGCTCTTTGGGACCTTCTGCTCCTCGTCCCCGCGATGGAGACGTACCTGCGCGTCACCTTCGACAGCGAGGGAGCGAAGCCGTCCGCCGTCGCCGACCGCCTCCGCTCCTGTGGGTTCGTGCCGACGCAGGGGAACTACGACTTCGTCTACGACTGGAACGGCCCGGCGAAACGGGACCAGGTCCTCGACCTCTCGGACGAGCTGACGCACCAGCTCCGGGGCCTTCGCGTCCTGTTCGAGATCGAGACGGTGTAGTCCTCCCCCGAACCTCTCAGCGCCCCGGATAGAGCTTTTATCGCGCGCCTGCCTCGGACCGTTCGCCGTGCAGAGCTATCCCGTGCGTGCGAGCCACCGGAAGGGGCTTGCCGCCCCCCTGCTCGAGGAGGTCCTGAAGACGCACTTCGGGACGGCCCAGGTCGAAGGGGAAGCCGTCGTCTCCTCCTACGGGGCGATCTCGCGCATCACGGCTCGCTCGGTGGGCCGCGAGCTCTCGGTCGACCTCACGATGAACCCGAAGGTCCCCGAGGACGTCGCGCGGGAGACCATCCGCCGCTACAACCTGTTCCTCGAAGCCGCTACGGGATACACGTCCAAGGAGCGGGCGAAGCGGATGCGCAAGTCCGCCGGCGAGTCGAGCTCGGGAGCGTGAGCCGTGGCCGCATCGTCGGGGCCCCTTCCCTCCTCAGCGGGGGGCTCGGAACTCGACCGCATCCGAACGACCGTCACGACCTACTTTCCGGTCTATGAGACCCGGATCGGTCCGCAATCATTGATCCTGGCCGTTCACATCGACCCCGCGACCCTGGAGGGGCGCTTCGACGAGCTGAGGCAGGCCCTATGGACGCAGGGATACATCCCGCTCTTGCGCCGGGACTCCGGCGAGGAGTTCATCGAGGTCATCCGTCGGCCGCGGACCGGCCGCTCGCGGCTGTGGATCAACATCCTCTTGCTCGCCGGGACCGTCGGCACGACCTCCTTCGCCGGCGCGCTCATCTGGCTCACCTTCCGCGGCGAGCCCTCGCTCTCGGTCGGGGATTTCCTCTACGGTGAGCTCTACTTCGGCGCGCCCGTGATGGCCATCCTCGGACTTCACGAGCTGGCCCACTACATCGTGGCCCGCCGCCGGCACCTGGACGCTTCGCTCCCGTACTTCATGCCGGTCCCTCCCCCGTTCATCCTGGGGACCCTGGGCGCGTTCATCAGCATCCGAGAGCCGTTCCCGGACAAGAAGGCCCTGTTCGATGTTGGGGCCGCGGGCCCCCTCGCCGGCTTCGCCGCATCCATCCCGATCGCCATCACCGGCCTCTTCCTATCGGCCCACGCCCCGGTCGTCCCGGCGACGTACTGCGGCGTGACCGTGCTCGGGACGAGTTACGGGAACCTCCTCATCGGGACGCCGCTCTTCTGGTGGGTGTTCTCGCTCTTCCTTCCCGCGAACCTCGTGAACCTGCATCCGCTCGCGCTCGCCGGTTGGGTCGGGATCCTCGTCACGGCGATCAACCTCCTGCCCGCCGGTCAGCTCGACGGGGGTCACGTCTTCCGAGCGCTGTTCGGGGACCGCGCCCGGTTCGTCAGCTACGCGGCGGTGGTCCTCCTCTTCGGCCTGGGGCTGTTCTACGCCGGCTGGCTCTTCTTCGCGATCCTCGTCCTGTTCCTCGGGCTTCGCCACCCGCCCCCGCTCAACGACATCACGCCCATCGGGACCAGCCGCCGCATCGTGGGCGGCCTCGTCGCGGCGATCCTCATCACCGGGTTCGTCGTCATCCCGATCTCGACCCCGGCCGGCTCCGCCTCGCTCGGAGCCGCGGGCGCGCCCCTCGGAGCGCCGCTACCTCCGGGCGAGCTCGTCGGGGCGAACCTCACCCTGACGGTCAACAACCAGGACCCGATCCCGCACGGGTTCCTCTTCGACGCGTACGTCTCGAACGTGACCGTCTTAGGTTCGAACAATACGCCCACCAATCTCTCCGAGGCCGATCTCACGAGCTGGCAGGCGAGCGCCACGTGGACGTTCTACCTCCCGGACGGTCGGGTCGTCACGCTCCCGGGGGTCCCGGGGGGCTCGGTCAGCGTTCCCGAATCCGATTACGTCACGGTGAACGCCACGGGGAGCCACACCCTCTCCATCGTCGTTAGCCTGACCAACACCCAGAGCGCGGTCGGCGCCGGCCTCACGTTTACGACCAACATGCTCTGCCCGCCATCGGGCGGGGGTTCCGCGTCCACCAGCCTCAGCGTGGGCTTCGGCTGACGGACGAGCGCTCGTACAGGCAGAACTCCCGCGTGAGGCTACGATGCACCCTCACGGGGATCCGAAACCGGGGCGGGCCTAGGGCCTCGAGGGGGGCCCCGCCGGAGGGTATGATGACGACGAGGCGACCGTCCGGCGTCAGCCGCTCCCACCACCGCTCCATCACCCGGGAAACCAGCGCCGCGGAATCCTCTCCTCCCGTGCTCGAGGAACGGCCGTAGGGCGGGTCCGTCACGATCGCTGAGAAGCGCTGGTCCTTGTGCGCGAACTCGACGTCCCGAGCGTCACCGACCACGAGCTCCTCTGCGGAGACGCCGAGGTACGCGAGGTTCTGGAGCGCCCCGCGGACCATCGCCGAGCTGCGGTCGACCCCGTACAATCGCCCTCCGAGCAGCCCGGCCTCGGCCAGCAGGGCCCCGGTGCCGAGGAACGGGTCGAGTACTCGGTCTGACGGTACTACACGCGCCAGGTTGACCGCCGCACGGGCGAGCTTCGGCGGAAGGCTCACGGGTTGCTGGAAGGGGAGCAACGGCATCTTCCGCAGGGTGGGGCCGGTACGGTCGACCGATGCCACCTCTTCGAGAAGGTGGTCCCGCTCGTCGGCGGCCTTCACGAGCCAGAACCGGCGTGAGGGCTGGTCGAGGTCGATCGTGCCTCCTCCCGCCTTGAACGCGCGACCGCAAGCAAGCACTCCTTCGTCAGCGGCCCCACCCGACGGTCGGCCGATGCGACGGAACGCCGCCGACCCACCGTGAGCCCCTTGCGCGCGCGCGGTCGCACCGATGTCCGGGGAGGTCTCTACTGCGACGAGGCAGCGCCGAGCCAGCGCGAGACGGCCCGCGAGCTGGACCCACGCGGCGGCGTCCGGGACCTCGATACCCACGAGCCCGGGGAGGGCTTCCGCCGTCGGCGCCACGCCGCCTCCCAGCGCTTCCGCGGCCGAGACCGCCTCCGCCTCGGCGAGGGCGAGGCTCTCCTGGGAAAGCTCGACGAACCCGGGGATCATGGGGCGGGACTCCCTGTCCAGCTCGCGAGCCGCGCGCGTATGTCCGCCGTGTGGGTCCCTTCCCAATAGAAGTGACCGCACGCGGCGCAGCGAAAGAGGGGAAGCCCCTGGGCGACCCGGTCCCAGGGAACCCCTTCGATCCGGGGCTCCGGGGGCGGTTCGACCACCTTCTCGAGGTTCCCGTTGCATTCCGTGCAGCGGTCGAACCGAATGTCCGTGGGAACCCCGGGGTACGCGTCATGGACCGCTCGCCACTGGCCCGCGATGTCGGGGCTCTCGAGGAGCAGAGCCCGCTCCGCCCGGCCGGCCAGTCGCCGGTCCCGGGTGAGGATCACCCGGTCCTCGACACGGGCCAGTTCCAGCACCTCATCGTCCGAGAGCCCTCGGACGTAACGCGTGTCGCAGCCGACGAAGCGAAGGTACCGGGCCAGCCGCCCGACCATCTCGTCTGCCAGCCATCGGGGTGAGGACACGGGCCCTCGGAAGACCGCCCCGGAATAACCCTTTCCGTCATATACGGAGGCGGGAGTGCGTCGGCGAGGGTCGGCCCGTGAGACTGTTCGGCACCAACGGCATCCGAGAGGTGGTCGGCGAGAAGTTCACCCCCGCGTTCGTGACCCGTGTCGCCGATTCGATCGGCGCCTGCCTTCCGACCGGTTCGCACGTGGTCGTGGGATGGGACGGCCGGACCTCCAGCCCCGAGTTCGCCCGCATCGTCGGCTCGTCGCTCGCGCTGGCCGGGCACAAGGTGACCGAGGTCGGGATCCTTCCCACGCCCGCCATCCAGTACAACGTTCCTCGCCTCCGAGGCGACCTCGGGGTCGTCGTGACCGCGTCCCACAACCCCCCCGAGTTCAACGGCCTGAAGTGCATCGGGAGCGACGGGCTCGAGGTCTCGCGCGACGTTGAGGAGCGCATCGAAGCCGGCGTGGAGCCGGGTACGACGTCCCTGGTCGACTACGCTCATATCGGGGAGGTCGCGCACGACGCAGGAGGCGCTCGTCGGTACGTCGACGGGATCTTGGGACAGGTCGACGTCCCCCGTATCGCCAAGCGTCGCTTCTCGCTCGTTCTCGACTGCGGGAACGGCGCCTCCGTTCCGACGAGCCCATCGCTCCTACGCCGGCTCGGCTGCCGCTTCATGACCTTGAACGCCCACGTGGACGGAACGTTCCCGGGGCACCTGTCCGAGCCGACCAAGGCGAACCTGGCCGACCTCCAGCGGGCCGTTCCCGCCATCGGTGCGGAGCTCGGCGTCGCTCACGACGGGGACGCCGACCGGGCGGTGTTCGTCGATGCCACGGGGCGATACATCCCCGGAGAGGAGATGCTGACGCTGCTCGCCCGCGATGCGGTAGAGCGGGCGCCGGGAAGCGTCGTGGTCACCCCGGTCTCCGCGTCCCAGTCCGTCGAGGACGCGATCCGACCGTTCGGCGGGACGGTCGTCTACACCCGGGTCGGCTCGCCCACGGTCACGCACGAGATGCAGACCCGGGGCGCGGTGTTCGGAGGCGAGGAGAACGGGGGGCTCATCTTCCCCCGTCTCCACTTCGCCCGAGACGGCGCGATGAGCATGGCCTCGGTGCTCGACCTCCTCGCCCGCCAGGAGACCGACCTCGCGTCGCTCCTGAAGGCGATCCCCCATTACACGCTGGTGAAGGAGAAGGTCGGATGCCCCGTTGAGCTCCGGGAAAAGGTGATCGGGCACCTCATCGAGAGCTTCTCGCGCGACAGCGAGAAGGTGGTGACGATCGACGGGGTGAAGGCCTACCGCTCGGGCGGATGGGTCCTCCTGCGACCGTCCGGGACCGAGCCGCTGTTCCGGATCTTCGCCGAGTCGAAAGACCCCGAACGGGCCCGTGCGCTCGCCGATGACGGCATCGCCCTGGTCCGCAAGGCGCTCGGCGAGCTCGGCTACACCGGGTGAGCGTGCCGGGGACGTCCGGCCCCGGGCCTTAGCGGACGAGCGGGCCGATCACGAGCAACCCGACCAGGAGCATCACGAGCACAACGAGAGTGATCATCGTCATCGCGCGCTCTCCGGCCCGGCGGAAGTAGTAGAAGCCGGAGAGCACCCGAACGATCGGGGTCGCGACCAGGACGACCAGCCCCAGCGTGAGGAACGCTTCGACCGCTCCCGAGGCAAGACCCGACCCGAGGCCGGGGAAGCTGAGGTACCCCAGGATCGGGTTGGTCGACAGCACGCTCTCGGACGTGGCCCCCGGGTGGACCAGGATGTAGGCCGCGAGGCCTCCGATGAGGATCGCGAGCGAGAGACCGAGACCGACCCGGAGGACCAGGGTCATCCGAACGTACGCCTCGGGCGGGAGGGGTCCCACGGACGGGGGAGCGCTCGCCGCGGGCGGGTCGGGAGAGCTCATGGGAGGCCGAACCCCCTCAGGATGACCTCGATCGCCAGCGCCGCGATGACCGGCAGGAAGAGCAGGCGGACCGTCCGGTTCTGAAGGCCGGGCAACACTCGACTGCCGAGGTACGCGCCGAACGCGGTACCCACCGCCACCGGGGCGGCGACCACCGGGTTGACGTATCCCGCCGCGAGCATGACGCCGGCGCCCGCGGCCGCCGTGACGCCGATCATGAAGTTGCTCGTCGCAGTGGCGATCTTCATCGGGAGGTTGAGGAACCGCTCGAGCGCGAGGACCTTGAACACGCCCCCGCCGATCCCGAACATTCCCGAGACCAGCCCGGCGCCGAACATGACCCCGAGCGCCGGGGACGTCCGGGCGGCGTTGTAAGAAATGTCCTGGTCGAGGGCGGCGTCGTGGTACTCGCCCTTCAGACCGAGACGCTGGGCCCGTGCGTCCGACGGTAGCGGAGGAGGGAGCTCGATGTGCCGTCGGGCGAGGCTACCGGGGATGATCGCGAGCAGGACGACGCCGAGGGCGATGAGAAGGGCGGATTGGAGGTTGGCGTGCGTCAGGAACACGGTCGCGGTCGCCCCGATGAGCGCCCCGGGAACGGTGGCGATCTCGAGGAACATTCCGATCCTAAGGTCGCTCAGGCGGTCCCGGACGTACGCGGCCCCCGTCGCGGAGGAGGTCGCAAGGATCGTGACAAAGCCGGTCCCGATCGCGATCGGTATCGAAGCCCCGAAGAGGATCACGAGGAGCGGGATCACGATGACGCCGCCGCCGAGCCCGGTCAGCGACCCGACCAAGCCGGCCGCTATCGCGACCAGGATGAGGAGCACGACGAAGACAGCTAGGTCCACGCGGAACCACAGTCGAGCCATCGGAAAAGCCCGACGGCCGTAGGGGCGCGCCTGCGGTACGGGAAGGTCCCCACCCCCGCGGGAGGGTTCGATATGCGCCGCGGACCGCGGCCCGATTTCGAGGGAACGTCGCAAAACTGCCCCAAATTCCCGACCTCATGGCTTATATGGACCTTCGACCCAGGGCAGCACCCCACATTGAGCCCATGACACCGAAACCGGTCGTGATCATCCCCCCGCGTTCTCCCCGCCTCGAGGCGATCGCCCTGGCCGTGCTCTGGGGAGCGGCGGACCAGAGCCGGACCGTACCGGTCCCGCTGTTCGTTGCCGAGCCCACCGAGAACCTCCCCACCGCCGCCGACGCCCCTCGGGTGTTCGTCGGATGGCGTGCGGACATCGAGGAGTCCCGAAAGCTCGCCGCCCAGACCCTCGAAGCGCTCAGCCGCTCCGGCGGGCCGTCGCGCCAGATCGCTACTTTCGAGGTCGCGCTCCGAGACTCTCCGTCCGACTCTATTGAGTCGCCCTCCGACGAAGGTCCCGCGGGCCGGCTGAGCGGGCCGGGCGCCGGACCCAGCGAACGATTCCTGATCGACCGGGGCACCGGTGGAGACACGGCCGGACTTCTCGAGCTCGTCCGCGCTCGCCGCTGGGGTGGCCAGACCTACTCCCATTGGTACCAGCCCGCTACCGCCCCACCCTCCGAGGCCCGACCGCCGGAGGATGCGACACCGTCCCGCTCGCGTGAGATCCCCTGGTGCGGGATCGACGATTAGGGTCGACTGGAGGAACGACGTGATCCCCGAGCCGCACGGCGGTCGCCTCGTCGAGCGCCGGCTCTCGGACCCCGAGCGGAGCCGTCGCGAGTCCGAGCTTTCGTCCCTGGCGAAGGTCGAGCCCGCCATTGACCAGCTCTACGACCTCGAGAAGATCGCGATTGGCGCCTATTCTCCGCTCGAGGGGTTCATGGACTCAGCCACCCTCGCGAGCGTCGTCGACACGGGCCGACTCCCGAACGGGCTCCCGTGGAGCCTACCCATCCTGCTCCCGCTCGCCCGGCCCGAGGACCGGGCGATCGCCGAACGGCTTCGCCCCGGAGAGGAGGTCGCCCTGGTCGACCGCGACCACCGGCTCCGGGGGATCCTGCACTTCGAGGAACGTTTCCACTTCGACCCCAAGAAGGTCGCTCAATCGGCGTTCGGCACGACCGACCCGACCCACCCCAACGTCGCGGACCTCCTCGCCGGAGGCGACATCGCTCTCGCCGGGAGGGTCGACGCCGCGCCGCCGACCTCCGTCGCGCCTGGGCCGGTGGAGCTCTCGCCACGGGAGAGCCGGGAGCTGTTCCGGTCCCGCGGCTGGAAGAACGTCGCGGCGTACCAGTGTCGGAACCCGCCCCACACCGCCCACGAGTACCTTCAGCGGATCACGCTCGAGCGCGAGGACGTGGACGGGCTGTTCATCCACCCCGTCGTGGGTCGCCTCAAGAAAGGAGACTACCGGCCCGACGTCATCATGCGCGCGTACGAGGCTCTCGTCCGGGGATACTGCGCGACCGACCGGGTCGTCCTCAGCCCCCTCACCATCACCATGCGATACGCCGGCCCGAAGGCCGCGCTCTTCCTCGCGATCGTCCGCAAGAACTACGGGTGCAACCGATACATCGTCGGCCGGGACCAGGCGGGGGTCGGCAAGTTCTACGACCCGTACGCGTGCCACCGGATCTTCGACGAGTTCGACATCGGGGTCCTCCCGCTTCGCTACGAGGAGGCGTTCGTCTGCCGGGCGTGCGGGTCGATGGCCACCGCCAAGACCTGCCCTCATCCCCCCTCCTCCCGCGTCGACACGAGCCAGACGCGCATTCGCCAGGCGCTGCAGAGCGGCGCGGAGATCCCTCCCGAGCTGTTGCGACCGGAAGTGGCCGAGATCCTACGACAACCGAATGTACTCTTGACGGACGGAGGTACCTGAACGATGGAGCTGAGAGTCCGCGCCCGAAAGGCGCTCGTCGCGTTCGACGGGGACGTACCATGACCGAAGGGGCCTCGACCGGGACCCCGGTCGCGCCGAAGGCCTTGCCTCGGGGCGGCTTTTGCATCTGGCTCACCGGCCTTCCCAGCGCCGGCAAGACGACCATCGCACGCGAGCTCCTACCCCAGCTGAAGGCGGAGGGTTGGTTCGCGGACCTTCTGGACGGGGACGAGATCCGGCGCGGCCTCAGCGCGGACCTGGGCTTCGACCGCAAGGACCGTGAGGCCCACGCCGGCCGTGTGACGTTCGTCGCCAAGATCCTCGCGCGGAACGGGGCGATCCCAATCGTCGCGCTGATCTCGCCGTATCGGACCTCTCGCGCGCATGCCCGGCAGGAGATCGGACGGTTCGTCGAGGTCTATGTCAACACCCCGGTCCAGGAGTGCGAGCGCCGCGACGTGAAGGGGCTCTACAAGAAGGCCCGTGCCGGGGAGATCAAGGAGATGACGGGCGTGGACGACCCCTACGAGCCCCCGGAGTCTCCCGATATCGTCGTCGATACCGTGCGCTTCACCCCCGCGCAATCGGCGGAGTTCATCCGCCAAGAGCTCGGGCGGCTCGGCTGGCTTCCGCCTCGGCCGTAACCTCTTCCGAGGCCTGGCCGTCCGTCCCGGACGGCCCGGTCGTTCGTCGGTCCCGACCCCTCACTCGACCTTCAGCCACCGGGCCGAGATGGAGTAGCCGACCACCAGCATGAGGGACGCGAAGGCGGCCAGGTACCCGAGGTTCCACCAGTCCACGGTCGTTCCCAGGAGGAAGCTTCGGCCGAGCTCCGCGGAGAAGGTGATCGGGTTCACGTTCGAGATCGCCTGCATCCACGGCGGGAAGGAGGAGCTCGGGAACAGCGCGGCGCTCGCGAACATGAGCGGCATGGTGATGAAGTTCGCGACGACCCCCGGCGTCTGCCAATCCGTAGCGGGGGCGGTGACGGCGAGGAAGAGGCTCGAGAACCCGAACGCGAGCAGGAACAGTGCGGCGATCCAGCCGACCCATTCGATAGGAGAGAGCGGGAACGAGACCCCGAAGACGAGGGCGGCGACGATCATGACGGGGACCTGAATGAGGCCTCGCGTCGCGGCCCCGAGCGCCTTCGACAGGAAGATCGTCTGCTTCGAGGTGGGAGTGATCAGAATCCGCTTCATGAACCCGAATCGCTTGTCCTGAATGGCGCTCATCGAGCCGAACATCCCGACCGAGAGCATCGACGTCGAGAGGGTCCCCGGGAGAAGGAACGCAAAATAGCTCCCGGACCCGAACTTTCCCGAGGCCGCCGCCAGGTTGTTGAAGCTCGAGCCGAAGAAGGCGAGCCACATGAACGGCTGGACGAGAGTGACCAGGACGACGAACGGGTTGCGGAACACCCGGAGGACCTCGCGGACGTAGAGGCCCCAGAGCTGGCTCTTCACGAGCGGGCCCTCCGCATCTGGGCGTAGAACTTCCGGATGTCGTGCATCGGCTCTTCCTCCGCGATGCGGTGGCCGGTCAGCTGCAGGAAGACCGTCTCGAGGCTGGGCTTCTCAACGCTGATCCGCCGGATCTGGTCGGTGCGGACGGTCGCGAACAAGCGGGGCAGGAACTCCTCCGAGGCGACGACCTGGATGAGCCAGTCGTTCCCCTGCGCCCGGACCTCCTGGACCCCGGGGATCTTCGATAGCACCGAGGGGTCGAGCGCCTCCGACGTTTCGAGCGAAACGACGTCGGACTTCACCCGGGCCTTGAGCTCGGAGGGGGTCCCTTCCGCCACGATGCGGCCCCGGTCGATGATCGCGATCCGGTCGCAGAGCGCGTCCGCCTCCTCGATGTAGTGGGTCGTGAGGAGGACCGTGACGCCGAACTCCTTGTGGATGCCCGTGACGATGTCCCAGAGCATCCGACGGGTGGCGACGTCGAGACCGATCGTCGGTTCGTCCATGAAAATGACGGTGGGCTGGTGGAGAAGGGCGAGCGCGATCTCGAGCTTCTTCCGCATCCCGGTCGAGTAATGGCTGACCTTGTCGTCCTTCCGGTCCAGGAGACCGAAGTACTGGAGCAGCTGCTCCGCGCGCTCCTCCCAGCCCTTGATGTCCTGGAGCCGTGCCTGGAGCCAGAGGTTCTCCCAGGTGGTGAAATCGTCCTCGAGGATCACTTCGGCCGCCACCCATCCGATGCGGGCGCGGACCTGGAGCGACTGCTTCTGGACGTCAAAGCCGGCCACCGAGGCGGTGCCGGAGGTGATGTCGCTGATCCCGGTCAGGACCTTGATGAGGGTGGTCTTGCCCGCCCCGTTCGGTCCCATTAGGCCGAAGACGGTCCCACCGGCGATGGAGAGGTTGACGTGGTCGAGGGCCAGCACCCCGTGGGAGTTCCCGTAGCGCTTGGAGAGGTCGTTCACGACGATGGCGGGCGTCGTCATGGGTCCGGCCTCCGCCGAGCCCGCGTGGGTCTCGCCCGCCGCCGACCGTCACCTAGCCGCCGCTCCGCGGCTCGAAGCTCCGAGAGCACGTCGTCGCGTAGGGGGAGGCGACCGGTCCGGGCCTCGGGCTCTCGGCTCAGGTGCGTCTCAATGCCATCCAGGGCACGGCGAAGGCGCTGAAGGAGGAACGTGGAGTCGTCCGGGGCCCCGACGATATCGGCCCAGAGGAGACTAAGGTCGGGCCCCGAACCGCCGGGGCTCGAGCGCTCTTTGCGGATCTTGAGGAGGAGACGGCGGCCGCGGGGAGTGATGCGGTACTCCCGTCGCCGTCCGGCGCCGTGCACCGTGGCCAGGCCCTGTTCGGTGAGACGCTGTAGGGCGGGGTAGACGGCGCCCGGGCCAGGCCGCCAGACGCCGCCGGTCCTTTCGGCGATGCGGCTCGCCAAGGAGTATCCGTACACGGCCCCGTTCCTTTCCATGCAGGTGAGCGCATACAATCCGACGAGACGTGGTGGCATAGATCCCCTTTAGATAGCAAAATGAATCGATATCGATATAATGGCTTTTCGGCAAATCGTGATGACGTACCAAGTCGCGTCAAGACCGCGAGGTCGGCGACGTCCCGTCGGCCCCGGGACTGGATCCGCAATCTCCCAAAGTCGGTCCGACGGACCCATCAACCTTAGGTAGCACCCTCCGCTCGAGCGTGCGTGTCCGACTCTGAGAGGCCCTCACTCCGTCCGCTCACGCGGGCGGAAGAGCGGGTGATCGTCCACAAAGGGACCGAGCCACCGTTCTCCGGAGAATACGAGCGCCAATCCCAACCCGGAGCGTACGAGTGCAAGCGGTGCGGAGCCCCGCTCTACCGGTCGGAAGACAAGTTCGATGCCCACTGCGGCTGGCCCTCGTTCGACCAAGAGATCCCGGGGGCGGTCCGTCGCCTCCCCGATGCGGACGGAGAGCGTGTGGAGATCGAGTGCGCGCGGTGCGGGGGCCACCTCGGCCATGTGTTCGAAGGGGAACGTTTCACACCTCGGAACACGCGACACTGCGTGAACTCCATCTCCCTTCGGTTCCAGCCGAAGTAGAGGCCCTCGGCTGCCCACGCGCCTCAGTTACGACGCGGGTGACGGGCCTTCCGGACGAAACTCCCGAAGTCGGAGCCGAATCATGTCCCGCACGAGGGGTTCCCTCGTGCAAAGCTAAGTAGTTCGGCCGCAACCGCGGGCGAAGAAGGTGGGAGCACGTCGAATTCCGTAACCTCGCATAGGGAAATGGTTCGGCGGATGGGGCTGCGCCGGGCAGGCGCCATCTGGGTACTGTTCGTTCTCTGCGCTTCCGTCTTTCTCGCCGTAGTCGGCGTCCCATCTCCGGCACAGGCCGCTGCCCCCGCTCCGCTGGCGACGGCGCTCTCAGACGATTTCACGCACGATACCAGTCTGAATGCCAATCTGTGGGCAATCAATGGACCGGTCGCGTTGAACTTCTCGAACAACAACTGCCCCGGCTGCTCCAACATCTCCCCGACCCCCAGTTTCTCCTCGGCGGGCATGGAGATCGCGGACGCGAATGGGAGTTCAGTGATCGGCGCGATCCAGAGCGTCCAGAACTTCACGCCCCCGCTCACGGTGACGGCCCTCGTCAAAGGGCTCGTATCGGATGGGCATCCTTTCGTCTTTGGGATCAGTTCTCAAGATGGCTCGTCCGGCGTTCAGGTCACCGGCAACCTGAACCCGAATGATTGCAGCGCGGAGAACAGCTGCGGAAACCCCTCCTCGTGCGGTACTCCAGCCAACTCCTCCATCCAGCCGAACCAGTGCTACTACGGCATCTACGCGCGGGCGGGATCGAACGGTGGCGACTGGAAGAAGACGCCCGCACTGGACCCGACCCCCGCCTTGCAAATCGTCTACACTCTGACGATCGCCGTGGACAGTTCGGGAAACGCGCAGTTCAACGTCAGCGCGGGAGGCCAGTTCCTCGGACAGGCGACGGCTCAGGTCGGAACCGGTCCGTTCTACATCATCATCGCGCAGTCTGAGGGAACGCCCGTTCCCGGCCCCGGGCCCAACAGCGCCGTCTGGATGTCGGTCACCCTGACCCCGTCAGCGACCCTCTCGCCACCCTCTTCGAGTTCTTCGTCGGAAATCTCCTCGAACGAGTGGATTCTCATCATCGTCATCGTGGTCGCGGCTCTGCTCGTCCTCCTCGTCGTGGGGAGACGCCGCGGGCGTGAGTTGACGGTCACGGTACTGGACTCCGGTACGCTCTCACCCATCCCGGGAGCCGAAGTTTCGGCCGATGGTCCGAAGAGCTTCTCGGGCAGCACGGGGACGAATGGAAGGATTGCCTTCGGAGGCGTGAAATCCGGCGCGTATGCGGTCAAAGCCGGTGCCCCTGGATACGCTTCACCTCCCCCCGTGACGATTCCCGTGGGGAGGGCCGCGGCGCACACCGTGAGACTGGACTCGATCACACCGCCTGCTCCGGTAGCGGTGGTCTCTCCGACCCCGGTCGTGGGACCGACCCGCCCATCGCAGGAGCCGGCCCCGGTCCCACCCCTCCCGCCGACACCCGCCCCGGCGGTTGCGCCGTCGGTTCCTGTGCCTTCCCCGGCCCCTCCGGCGCCCGAAGAAGAGGAGGGCTTTGGCGGAGAGAGGATCCGCGCAATCATCGAGACGTTCCGAGCGAAGGGGGCCCTGAGTCCGGAATCGGCCCTCACGGCCCAAGAGCTCGGCTTGTCCCGGATCTTCGTGCGGATCATGAAACGACGGAGAGGGAAGACCAAGGTCTTCGTCGAGGTCAACGGGAAGTACTATCTCGACGAGAACGCACTGCGGGCGATGAAGTAGGTCGCAGCAGGGGCGCGCGCTATCGGGGGAGGTCGGCCCCAGCCAAACTCGACGATTCCACGGGCCGGATTCTGACGAGGCGGGCGCGGGGAGACTCGCCCAAAGGATTGGGCGGTCGGTATCATCCTTCACAGGAGAAGGAACCTGGAGGATCGATTCGAGCGCTCGATCGTACCCCTGTGCGGGGACGCGCGAGGCCGTTGGCACGACCACAATCAGCGTGACGGGATGGCGTACGGAGATGTGTAGCAAACCCACACGCGGCGGGTTGTCCGAACTAAATCAACGGTGCCGTGTAGGTTCCTTGAATCGTGACGTTCACATAGTTTGATGACGCGATGTCAAAATACATTGTCGAGGTGCCGCCTGGGCCCAAGGGCATTTCGCCGCTGAAGTGGAAGGACCCGCTGGAATTAGTGTCGCTCTGGCAGGATGTCCCGTATTCGACAAGCATGAGAATCACGCTCCCATCTGCTGTCGCCCAGCTGCCGGACACATCCGAGCCCGTCGGGACCCAGAGGACGGCAAACCCCGAGTCGTTCGCGTAGATTCTTTGCGAGAGTGCCGTCGAGGATGGCAGCAGAAGAGCGGAAACTACCGTGATCGAGTAGGATCGAGGGGTGAGCGGGATCGTCGCGAGAAGGTAGAGGACGAGCAGCATCGCCACGATTCCGATGGCAACGACAATGCGCCTTCGACGGGTCCAATGTTCGCGATACACGGCGGCCCCTGGGAGATGCCTTGCAGAAGGGAGATTCCAAGGGGTGCTCATGGTGGCACGCGGTTCGGTCGAGTTCGATCGCTTTCTGAGGATTCGCATCCTCACTCTTGGTTCTTTCGAAGGGCCGACGGATTACCGAGGCTCCTTCGAGGATCCGCGCGCGGCCGTTGACCGGACAAGAAGCACCGGGCGCGGAGGGATTTGAACCCTCGACCGCCGGGTTAGGAACCCGGTGCCCTATCCAGACTAGGCTACGCGCCCTCACTGTCGGTTTCCCGAAGAGAGGATATCATGGCTTCGACGGAGCCACAGACGGCTCCGGGGCCAGCAACCGGTCGTACCGGTGGTCCACCTGGGCCACGAACCCGCCCGCGGACTCTTGCAAGATCTCGATCCCCTCGAGGTATTCGCGCAACGTCGGCAGGACCGGCCGCCGAGGGCTTCGGGGGTCGGGGGGCGGCGGGTTCGAGCCGCCGAGAGCGCTCAGCAGCCAGCGGCCCGAGCCCACGACGAAGAGGAACGGATAGACCCGGCATTCCCGTGTCAACGTGGCGAAAAGGCCTTCCGGCCGGGCGCCCGCCTTCGGCGAGCCGGAGAGGAACACGACGTGGTCGGCGCTCTTCCCCCGGTGCTCGGGGACGCGCGCGGGGTCGAGAAGGGTACGATGGGTCACCCAGCCCTTCGCGAGCATCTTCCGCTGCGAGAAAGGTAGTCCGAACGGGCCCACGAGGTGGCCCCCCCGGCCCTGGTCGGCCGCCACGAACGGCCGACGGAGGAGCTCCCCGACCGCCCAGCGCTGGTGAGCGCTCAACGAGGTCTCCTCGTTCGCGCCGTCCTTTTCGGAGAGCGCCCCGCCGAGCCCGTGCGGGTACGCCAACGTCCCCTCGAGCCCCGCGAGGTGGCACCAAAGTCCCTCGAAATCGAAGTAGACCGGCACGGTCGGCGCGTCGGCGCGGACGGTCACCGACCAGGGCGCGGCGGCCAAGCGGCTCGCCTCGACCCGGGCGAGCAGGCGCTTCGCTTCGTTGGGCTGCGTATGGAACGTCACCGCGAGGGCGGTCTGGGCTCCGGACCAGAGGACCACGTTGCCGGAGTCCCCGGCGACGGTCCGCCCGAACTCCTCGACCCGGTCGGCGAACGGCCGAGCAACCAGGAACGTGACCCACGGGCGGCCCAGCGGGACCGGGTGAGGGATGTACCGATCTCGTAGCCAGCCCTCCTGGTAGGCTCGTCGGCGGACCGCGTGGTAGGTCGACCGCGGCACGGGCACCTGCCGGAGGCGCTCGCGTTCCCGGTCGGGGCGAGCGGCCAGGAGGACAGCGATGACGCGAGCCTCCGCGTCCGTCAGGGCTCTCAGGGTCACGACCCCCCGGAGTTGCGACAGTGTAGCACGGCGTCCAAACCCTGGGGTCCGGCCCGGAGCGTCCGTTTAAGGGACGGGGATTTCATGATTGCTCACCAAGGAGCCGCTCGGAGGAACGATGGCGATGCACGCACCGGTCAAGGGGCTTCCCGTCCTCCTCGCCGTAGTAATGGCAGTCCTCATGGTATTTGTTGTCGCGTCGGCATCGGTCGAAGCGACCCCGGTGTCGCCCACATCGTCACCGGTGGGTACTTGGTCCTACGGTGTCGTGAAGACCGTCTCGGTGGGACCGCTGCCCTCCGCCACCGACCCCAACTGGTTGTACCAGGGCACGGCGACATTCGGCTACACGGTCACGAGCTGGCTCAACAACACTTCGAACACGACCTTCGAGCTCACCATCCTACGCACGATGGGCGCCGCGTTCTCCGTCGAGTTCTGTCTCAAGTCCTGCTCCTCGCCCGCGGACTGGGTGAACCTCTCCTACCGTGCCTGGGAGTCCACGACCGGGATCTCGAATTTCACGACCCAAGGGTCGGTACTCGAGGGCAAGCAGGCCGTTCCGGCGGTCGGACTCCAGAGCTCCAACGTGTGGGTCCGCTCCAACCTGACCGAGACCTACGACGCGCACCTTCCGGCTCTCAATTGGCCGACCGACAAGACGCGGTACCTCAGCGGCGCCATCGGGGGGCGCGCGGCCGTCACGTTCACCCCAGCCCTCGGCCTATTCCCCACGACGCTCACCCCCGGGACGTCCTGGAACTCGACCAGCGCGTTCCAGGCCATGGGGGCGGCGAACTATTCCTACTACTACGGTGCCCACGGACCGGGACCGTCCCACTCCACGATCATCGGTCCCATCTTGGGACCCCTTTCGGTCGCGTCTCACGGGACCGTGGCGGTCGACGGCGCCTACACGGTCGGGAGCTCCGTCAACCTCGGCGGGGTCACCTACCCGGCGATCAACCTCACCGTCATCGGTCCGTTCAGTGTTCGGGAGGGGGTCATCTTCGTCCCGAACTCGACCGACCTCTTTGGGAGCTCGAGCTTCGCGGCGACCGGGAACGCGAGCGGAACAACGACCGTCCAGCAGTCCAACCTCGACCTGCGAGCGCTCGGAAGCGGCCACTTCGGACTCGCGGCCTCGAGCTGGCGCCTTGTCACAAATTCCGCCAATCCCTACGATTCGGCGGCCAGCGCCCAAGTGTCCCCTTCGCAGATCGCTCCGGAGACGTCCAGCAGCAGCAACCCCGTTTCCACCGTAACCCTGCAAGGGGAACCTGAGACATCCACACAGGTGACATCGACACAACAGTGCCTGACCGCGGGCGTCGGATGTCCCGCAAGCGGCGGCAACTCCTCGCCCCGCGCCTTCCTGGGCGCGGTCGTAGTCATCGGGGCCGTTGCGGCCGTCTCAGCTCTCCTCGTGCTCGCTGTCGTTACTCGCCGGCGCAGTGTTCCGCCCCCCGCCTACCCGAACGCGGTCCTCTATCCCCCCGGCGTGGCGGGACCCGTGACGCCGGCGAGGGCTCCGGCAACCCCGGGCGCGCCCCCGGCTCCCGAGGACGACCCTCTCGACCACCTTTGGTGACCGCACCACCGTCCCCGCGCTGGGTGCCCGGTCGATACAGCCATCGATCGACCGTCGGATGTTCGGGCATCGCGGCCCAGAAAGGGCCCTGATCCTCCCGACGCGTCGCTCTAGCTCGGTGACGAGGAGCGCGGAGGCGGCGGCGTCCGAGTGGTGATCGGGTATCGAAGAATGGCCGCGACGCCCCGGAACGCCTTCACGAGGAGCTCGCCCTCTTCGCTCTCGGTGGAGACCAGACGGGCCGTCGCGGCCGACTCCGCGGCCCGGCGGAAGAGCCCCTCCACGTAGTCCTCGCTCGACTTCTCGCTCACCGTTCGCTGGCCACATTTCGGGCACGGCCCGTCGAGGACCGCGTCGATCGCCTCGTCCGCGAGCGACCGCTCGAACTCGTGCTCGCACGCGGTGCACCGGAAGCGCACCCGCTGCTGTCGCAGGCCCTCGGAAACGATCAGGATGTCGACCGCGCCGAGGTCGAGGGCGTGGTTGACGTCAACCTCGCCGTACGCCGCGAGACCCGACTCCGCCTTGCGGATCTCGTTGAGGAGCCGCTGGATGAGCCGCTTCTCTTCGGTGAGCTCGAGGCCGTGGAGCGTCTGGGTCGCCTTCTCGACGAGCTCCCGGAGACCGTACTCGTCCGTGTAACCGGTGTCGAACAGCGGTTGGACGACCTTCTGCTGGAGCTCGTATTGAAGGTAGCCCTCTTTGAAGAAGTACTCCTTCGTGGCCCCCGGCCCTCCAAGGAGGATCCCCTTCAGCTGCTCCTTGCGGGGCAGGAAGAGCTCGCTGGACATCTCCGCGATCTTGACGAAGAACTCGTGCGCGGCGTGCTCGATCATCCGCTCGAAGCGGTGCTGCGACTGACCCCCGCGCCCGTGCTTACTCGGGACCAGGGACGAGCGGTTGCGGAGCGGTTCGACCCGCTTTCCCCGAAGGAGACCGAGGGTGACCTCGGCCCGGTCCATGACGATGAGCCCCCAGACGTCCGGCTCGTGGACCATCGCGAGAAGGGGGTCGAGGAAGAACGACGAGTCGCATCGGTAGAGGTAGGTGTTGAGCGGTTCCGGGGGCTCGACGATGAACGTTACCGGCTCGGACTTGTCCGCTCCGATCGCCTTGTTGCCGACGAAGAACGCCACCCCGTTCGTCGGCGGCTCCTTGAAGCCACGGACCCGTCCCATGAGCGATTCGATCGCCCACATCACGTTCTTGCGGGTCGTCCGGCTCTTGATATTGGAGCTCTGCGCGTACTCGTTCCGCAGGTAGCTCATGACGTCCGAGACCTGCTTTCCCGGCGAGACGTAGAGGCTGATCAGTTCCGTAGCACGCCCCCGGCAGGCCGCGATCTCGTCCAGCTTCCGCTGGAACGAGTACCGGGCGAGTTGCAGGTCGGCCGACGGGGCGCTCATATCCACCCCGTGGCCCCTCGAGAACTAAACAGCTCCGGGGCTAGCGCATTAGGGAGGACCCATCCCGCCGGGAACGGCCACCCGTTCCCCGGGCTGCGGAGTCAGAGCAGGCGTCGGATGTGTTCGTCGATGACCTCTTCCGGGTAGGCCCCGACGATCCGGTCGACGAGCTTTCCCTGTTTGTAGAAGAGGAGCGTCGGAATGCTCATGATCCCGAGAGCGCCGGCCTTCTCGCCGTTGTCGTCGGAGTTCATCTTGCCGAACGCCACCTTGCCCTTGTAGCGCTCGCTCAGGCGGTCGACGATCGGAGAGACCATCCGGCACGGGCCGCACCACGGGGCCCATACATCGATGACGGCGGCCTGATTGTCTTGCGCGAAACGATCGTAATTGACGTCACCGACTTCTTGCACGCTCATCGAGCTGCCTCGACCCCATCGAGGTGTCCCGGCTATTAAAACGTGCTCTGGCGTCAGGGAAACCGACGGGTGCCGACTTCCCCTCGGACCCGTTGTCGCGCCCGACCCGGTCGAAGTGTCTTTGTAGATTGGAGGTGATTCGTGGACGTGTCGTTCTTTTCGAGTACTCGAGGCGACTCGGGCCTATCGACGAGCCTTGGCGCGCGGGCCGGGGAGTCCGTGCCCTATGTGGACCGAACCCGCACGCCGTCGGTGGTCCTTTCCCCGGCCGCGCGCAAAGGGATCCGCCAACGGATGCTGCTCTTCCGTCAGGCATCCCTCGACCGGATCTCTGCGCTGACCGGTACCTCGCTCTCGGACCTCGGTCGGTTCCGACGCGAGCTGCGGGAGACCGGCCTTCCCGACATGCTGCTGGACCGGGGGGCCGGGGTCGCGTTCACCCGCGAGCTCCCGCAGGGAGCTCTCCTCTACCTGATCGTTCGCGCGGCCCACCCGCGTCGCGTGGTCGAGACCGGAGTTCGCCCCGGCTACTCCACGGCGTGGATCCTCGCGGCGCTCGACGCCAACCGCGAGGGCGAGCTCACATCGCTCGGGCCCGGGCCGATCACGGGCCGGTCCTCGGGCGTGAAGGACGTCACCGTGGGGCAGTTCGTTCCCCCGTCGCTACGGACCCGGTGGACCCTCGCGCTCGGCAACAACGAGGAACGGCTTCGACAGATCCTGGCGGGCTCCGACGGGGTGGACCTCTTTTTCTACGACAACGGTCCCGTCGCATCCCGCGCCCGTTTCGAGCTCCGGGCGGCGTGGGAAGTACTCTCCCCCCGAGGCATCCTGCTCGCCCACCATATCGAGGCCAACTCCGCGTGGGCCGACTTCTGCCGGAACCAGGGAATGTCACCGCAGACGCTCGACCCGGGCCCGCCCCCGATGGGAGCGCTCGCGGTCCGGTCGCCGACGTAGCGCGACCGGCTCAGCGCTCGAGCTCTTCGACCAGGTGGACTGCCGCGGGAACGATCAGTTTCTCGATGGCGGTACGCACCGCTCGCTCGCTTCCCGGGAGGGTGAAGACGGGTTTTCCCTGGAGCACGAACAGCGCCGCCCGACTGATGATCGCGAGCGGCCCCACCTCTTGGAAGCTCAGCGAACGGTAGACCTCGCCGAACCCATCGAGCTTGCGGCCTCCCATCACCTCGAGCGCGTTCACCGTAAGGTCCCGGGAGCTCACGCCGGTCCCGCCCACGGTGATCACCGCTTCGACGCCGACCTCTTTCAGCCAGGGTTCGAGCCGCTCCCGCACGTCCGCGATGGAGTTCGCGACGAGCGCGTAGTGGATGACCCGGTGGCCGGCCTGGGTGAGCAGGTCGCGGGCCAGGTGCCCGGACGGGTCGTCCTGTTCGGTGTGCGTGTCCGATACGGAGAGGACCGCGATTCCGAGGGCTCGGTCGCCGTGGAGATGGTGGCGGCTCGACGCGTCGGAGGGTGCCTTGGTTTCGTTCATGATGCCTCTTTCCGGGACTTCGCCTTCGAGACGACCCGCACGGGCCCGAGGGAAGTCGTCGGATAGAGGCCTCGCGCATCCTTCTCGAGGTACTTGACCATGTCCCATACGGTGAGCAGAGCGACGCTCGCCCCGACGAGCGCTTCCATCTCGACGCCGGTGCGGTCGACGGTTTCGGCCTCGACCCGGACGCGAACTCCCTGGCGGGAGAGCTCGAGGTCGACCGAGCTCGCGGTCAGCGGCACCGCGTGGCAGTGCGGAATGAGGTCGGAGGTCCGCTTCATGGCGAGCAGTCCGGCGAGTTCCCCTGCGGCGAGAGGGTCGCCCTTCTCGACCCGACGGGCTCGGATCGCGTTCCGCGTCGAGGGCTTCGTGCGCAGTTCGCCAACGGCGACCGCGCGACGATGGACCCGCGGTTTCGCCCCGACGTCACGCTGTCGGGCCATGGATCACTTCTCCCCGAGCGCGCTCGCCGCGACGTGGGCTAGGACCGCCTCGAGCTGGATCCGGTCGGACGCTCCCTGAGCGAGACGGAAGTCCACCTCGCCGAGGTACTCGAGCAGCCGGACCTTCTCCCGCGCGGAGAGGACGGTATCGGGGATGTCGGGAAGGTAGCTGTGGATCGCCTTCAGGATGTCCTCGCCGGACGCGCCGCGCTCGACGAACATTGCGAACAGTCGGTCCCTCGCTTCCCGGAAGTTCCCGCCGAGCGCGGCGGTGAGCATCCCCTCGACCTCGCGGCGGAGCGGAATCGTGGCGTACTCCTTGATCGTTTCCGCGGTGACGCTGTCGGAGTGCGTCCCGGCGAGCTGCAGGAGGTTCGTGGCCCGCCGCATGTCGCCGCCGCTCGCGGTCAGGATCGTCTCTAAAGCCTCGGGGGAGACCTTCTTCCCCTCTCCCGTGGCGATCCGCTTGATCTGGGTGCGCACGGCTTCTGGGGAGTAGGCTCGGAACCGGAACACCGCACACCGCGACTGGATCGGGTCGATGATGCGGGAGGAGTAGTTGCACGAGAGGATGAACCGGCACGACCCCGAGTAGCGCTCCATCAGCCGTCGCAGCGAGGCCTGGGCCTCGGAGGTCAGGTTGTCGGCCTCGTCTAGGAACAGGACCTTGAACCCGACGCCGCCGATCGGTGCGGTCCGGGCGTACTGCTTGATCGTCGTTCGGACCGTGTCGATGCCGCGCTCGTCGCTGGCGTTAAGTTCCAAAAACGAGCCGCGCCACTCGCTCCCGAAGAGGTCCCGGGCGAGCGCCAGGGCGGCGGTGGTCTTGCCGCTCCCCGGCGGGCCGGCGAAGAGGAGGTGCGGCATTGACCGCTTCTCGGCGTACGACCGCAGCAGAGGGAGGATGGACTCCTGACCCACCATCTCCTTGAGGGAACAGGGCCGGTACTTCTCCACCCAAACGGCCTCGGACCCGCGAGCCGCCATCGTTCTCCTGTCGCGTTCTCCCGGGCGGCCTAATTAGGGTTGCTTGAGCCTACGGAACGGGCCCGGCGCTGAGGGAGGACGTCCTCGCCTCCAGCCGACGCTCGTCCGCGCGGTGACGGCAGAGAGCCTCCGCAAGCACCCGCCCGTATTGCCCGAGCGCTTGCCGGTGTCCCCCGTGGTCATCCCCCTCGACGACCCGTAGGAACCCCCAGAGCTGCTCTACGGATATTTCGAACCATACATGGTCACTGAGCAAGACCTTCGCTTCGCGGGCGGTCTCCTCGTCAACGTACTGGAGTGGAGCTATCCAGGGGTCGGCCGAGGCCCGGTGGGCGGAGACCGCCTCCGCGACCGCGGACAAGGCCGTTCGGATGTCCGATATCGGATATTCCTCGAGAAGGACAAGGCCGTAGCTCCAGCGCTCCAGCCAATCGACCAGCTCGTCGAACGCCCGAGGAGGAGAACGGAGGTCGACCTCCGGTCGCGAGAGCGGCACCCTCCTCTCTTCGGTCGCGGGGGGAAATCGGTTGCGGTCTCAGGCTCACATCTCGCTCGGTGGTCGGGGCGGGTGAGCGTTCGGCGTGCGTCCGGAGGATGCCCCCCAGGTCTATCCTGGACCCGATGAACGGCGTCTACCTGCGGTCCGTGGTCGAGCATGCGATGAGCCAGCGAGGATTCCCGAACCCCAAGCCTCCTCGGCGAACGGGCGAACCGATCGAGCGGCCGGCGAACGAGCCGCGCCCACGAACTAGGTTCCGGCCATCGGCGGCGGGCCCGTAGCGCCGAGGGGCACCTCGAGGATCGCGGCACGCCCGTTCAGGGTCCGGCGGAGACGATAGAGCAGGTAGATGAACAGCGCACTGACCAAGAGGATCCCGGGGACCGCGATGAACTCGATGAGCACGTCCCAGGCGAACAGCGCGGCAAGCATACCGACGGCGAAGTAGAACTCGGACCGCTCGAGGTCCTCGGTCCCGACCGAGCGGAGGATCAGGAAGAGGGCCGCCGCGTTGGCCAGGACCAAGAACACCCCCGCGCCGACCGCGGGAATGGCGCGTGTCGTGGAGAACACGAGGACGAGACAATACGCGGCGAACTCGACAACTCCGAGAAGGACGATCGCGTTTCGGCCCGCCCTCCGGGGTCCGGGCTTGACGGCCAGCAGGTATCGGGGCGCCCACAGCGCGAGGGCGACCAGAAGCGCGACGAGCGCGACAAAGAAGGCGAGGGCGGCGGGGGACGGGCCGTGTCCGACGAGGGATCCGAAGACCACGACCTCGCCGACGAACACGCACGCGAGGGAGATGACCCCACGACGTCCGAACCAGCGGACGGGCGCCGCTCGGGGGAACCAGAGGTTGGTCAGGAGGATTGGGAGGGCGATCGAGTATGTGGCGTGGAATACGGTGAGGGCGAGCGCCCAGAGCCAGTTCACACCGAAGAGGTGACCGTAGGAGCCTAGAGCGTCGACCGGAGGTCCCGACGGGAGGAAGAAGGTGTGGACCTCGAACCCTTCCTCGGCGATCCCGTACGCGGCACCTAGGAAGAGGATGGACGCCCAGCCCTTGTGGTACGCGGCCGCGAACTCCCGGATGAGGAGCGCCCCGCAACCGTAGAGGGCGATGTCGAGCAGGAACCCGACGACGAACCCGATCGGGTTGAAGAACAGCTCACTGATCGGGGTCGAGCCGGTGAGGAGCTCGGGGATGCTCGGGGCGAGGAGAAGGAGGGTGATCGCCGGAAGGTTTCGCCGAACCCAGGCCCTCAGGCGGAGGCCGGCCCGCACACTCGTCGTTGCGTGGTCCGATTACTTGAATCATCGGCTCCAAGCGGGGGCGGCGGGCGTTATTAGCCGGGGGCGACTCGTGCCCACCGTCCATGCGCGAACTCCTCGCCCATGTTGCCTTTCGGGGGACGATCCGAGAACGAAGCGTGGAGCCGTACCTTCGGCTGTTGATGGCCCTCCGCTACAAGCGTCGGATCAAGGGCGTGCTCTTGGACCTCTCGAGCGGGGGAGGGGAAGCGATCGCCTCGATGGACTTCTACCTCGCCGTCAAGCGGCTCGACGCGGTCAAGCCGGTCTACGCGGCGATCGGGTCGATGGGGGCCTCGGGTGCGTACATGGCCGCTCTCGGTGCGCGCAAGATCTTCGCCTACCCGGAGTCGGACGTCGGCTCGATCGGGGTCATCTCGGCCCACTTCGCGGTCCGTGACCTCTTGCGTCGCCTCGGGGTGTCGGTCGAGCTTCTTCATGCGGGCGAGCACAAGGACGCCTACCAGGGATACCGCCCTCTCACGGAGGTCGAGCGGGCCAAGCTCCAGGCGATCACCCAGGAAGGCTACGACGTCTTCGTCCAGCTCGTCGCGAAGGAGCGGAAGCGGACGGTCGAGGAGATCCTTCCCCTTGCCACGGGGGAATTCTGGACCGGGACCCAGGCGCTCAAGCTCGGCCTCATTGACGCTCTCGCGGACCGGGAGGCGGCGCTCGAGGAGCTCGCCCAGTTCACCGGCGTTCCCTCCCGCAAGACGGTCCGCGTGACCCCTCCCAGGTCCTTTCTCGACCGCCTCATCGTGGGCAGTGCCGCGAGTCTCGGCTCGAGCTTCGTCGGTCGTTTCCAGGACGCGGTCGAGGACGCCATCCTCGACAGCGAGCGCTACACGCTTCTTCGCTGACGGGCCCGCGAGCGGTTATATAGGCCTCCAGCGGTCAAAGGTCGGACATGCCGGAAAAGCGCCAGCGGGGCTTCTCGAGTGCTGCGGGTCTCATCCAGTACTACGACATGGAGGAGACGCGGGCGCTCCACCTCAACCCGTACCTCGTAATGGGGATGGGGATCGTAGCGGCCGTCTTCGTGGAAGTCCTCAACTGGCGGCTCGTCTAGTTAGTTAGTTAGTTAGATCCCCGCGAGCGCCTCGACCACGGGCAACGGCGTTACCTCGGGCGTCCGGCCCGGGAGGAATCGTCCCTCGGACGACCGGCCCAGCAGCGCGACCTTCGAATCCGGTGATTCGTCGAGGTAGAGGTAACCGGTCTTCGTCGCGAGGCGATGTGCGAACTCCGAGACCTCCTTGTGGGTTGGTTCCTGGTCCCGCCCGAGACGGTGGCGGGACTTGCCCATGTAGACGTACCCTTTGGGTTCGATGAAATCCGGGCGTGCGATCTGGTCGAGCTCGGCGTACGCGCCGACCCAGCCCAGATTCCACCCCTTCACGAGGGTGTGACGCACCACCCGTCGGGTCGGCAGCTCCCGAACGATGGAAAGCGACTCGAGGAGCCGCTCCCACGCATCCTCCTGCGCCGGCAAGGTGAGACGACGGAAGACCTCGGCGTTCGGCGCCGTCACGGAGACGTAGAGCTGTGTGGGGAGGGGGTCGAGCGCGCGAAGGGCGTCGGGGTTCGTGCCGTTCGTCACGAGGAACGTGGTGATCCCGCGTTCGTGGCAGAGCTCGAGGAACCGGTTCAGCTTCGGGTAGAGCGTCGGTTCGCCCGTCAGGGAGATCGCGATGTGCCTCGGCGTCTGGGCCTCGTCCCAGCGGTCGAGACGGACGTCGGGGTCCCCTTTGAACCCGGAGAGGATCCGCCGCTGCGCCTCGACCGAACGGTCGAGCAGCGCCTCGGGGTCGTCGTACTCCACCATCGTCTCGTCGTTCTCCCAACCCTGGTTCCGCCAGCAGAAGCGGCAGTGCAGGTTGCACGAATCGATGGCGGGCGACATCTGTAAGCACCGGTGGCTCTCGATGCCGTAGAACCGACCCTTGTAGCAATCCCGGCCTCGGGCGAGCGATTCGCGCGACCAGTAGCAGAGCTTGACCGCGCTGTGCTTCCCGACGAGCTGGTAGCCTTGACCGACGAGGTCGTTCGAAAGGTCCTGGTCGGCCATCGCTCGACGGCTCGACCGAGGTTCGACCCATAAGGCTTTCCAAAACGTCGTTCCGGTCGACGTTCTAGGGGGGAATGTCGGTGGACCGGAACGTTCGCTGGCTCGGCCTCGGGGCCGTCGTTCGAGCCACCGGGGTGAGCCTGGTCCTCCCGTTCCTCGTCCTCTACTTGCGGAACGTCCTCGCCGTGGGCTACGTGGAGATCGGCCTCCTGGTCGCGCTCACCGGCGTCGTGCCGCTATTGATCGTTCCGTTCGCGGGCCTCCTGACCGACCGGGTCGGCCGCCGTCGAGTCTTCATCCTGGCTCTGGTCGCCGAGGCGGCCTCGGTCCTTGGGCTTTCGGAGACGATGCAGGTGCGGTCGCTGGTCGGCGTGCTGGTGCTGGCCAGCGTGGTCCAGGTCGTCGGCACCATCGCCGGCCCGGCGATCTCGGCGTACGTCGCGGACTTCACCCAGGGGTCGGACCGGACCATGGGATACACCTGGGTGCGGATCGGGTGGAACGTCGGGTTCACGGTCGGCGTCTTCGGGGGCGGCGTTCTCATCGGTTTCATCGGATTCGTGGACGTCGCGCTCGTCGCCGGCGTGGTGTTGCTCGTCAGCACGGGGTTCCTGGCTTGGTTCCTGGACCCATCCCCGTTCGACCTCCGGCGGGCGACCGGTTCGACGCCATCGCTTGGCGAGGAAGCGCCGGTTCGTCCCGCATCGATGCGCCAGAGTCTCACCATCCTCGCCCGGGACCGACCGTTCCTCGCGATGTGCGGCGCGGTGGCGCTCGCTGGGTTGACCGAGGGGCAATGGGGGACGATCTTCCCGCTCTACGTCAACACGGTCCTCGGGATCTCGTACGCGATCCTTGGGGCCGGCCTCGCGTTGAACGGCCTCGTGGTCGTCTTCGGCCAGGCCCCGATGACCCGGGCCTCACTAGGCCACCGCCACACGACCCTCTTCGTCATGGGGCTCGCGGCGTACGCCGCCGGGTTCCTCCTTTTCGGCCTCGTCGGACAGTTCGCGTTCGAGCTCGTTCCGGCGTTCTTCGTGGTCGTGTTCGTGCTGACGATCGGGGAGAACCTGGGCTCGATCCCGAGCACGACCCTTCCCTCGAACCTGGCGCCGGCCGCCGAGATCGGTTCCTACAACGGGGCCTTCTTCGCGATCGTCGGGCTCGGTTGGTTGCTCGCGCCGGTGTTGGGCGGAGCGGTGCTCGCCGCGAGCTCGAGCCCGCTCGTCGTGTGGGGGGTCCTCGTGGCGCCCGCGTTGCCGGCGGGGGCCATCCTCGCATTCTACGTGACGCCACGGCTCCGCGCCGAGGCGAACCGGGCGTAGGCCGGGAAAGGGACGAGCCGTCCTACGTGAACTCTTCGCGTTCGAAGAAGAGCAGCCCGCCGATGGTGGTGAGCAGCCAGTAGCCCGCCATCACCACTAGGCCCTCGAAGTAGGTCGGGTTGTAGGTTGTGACCGTCGCGCGGCCGAACGGGCTCCGGGTCGTCACGATGTGCCCCGGAACGCCGGTCAGAGGGTAGGCGTTGATGGAATTGACGTACGAGAGCAGGAACCAGGGCTCGGTGTGGGCGAGGCTGACGATGACCTCCTGGATGATACTGAAGCCGAACAGGAACAGGATCGCGACCACGAGAACGGCGTACGCGCTCGTCTTGAACAGCGAGCTGAACAGGAAGACGAAGCCCAGGAGCGCGAGCAAGTAGAGAAGGGTGATCGCGAACGACTCGATCAGCGGGATGGGAACGGAGAACGCTCCGGCTCCGAGGTAGTACACGGCGTTGCCGGTGACGATGATCAGGTACACGATGAGCGAGACGATCGAGGCCGCGAGCGTGGCCAGGTACTTCCCCGCGTAGACCGTGGTCCGCTTGATGGGAAGGCCCATCAGGAAGTAGCCGGTCTTGTTCTGGAACTCGCCCGCGATCGCGTCGCCGCCGAAGATGATCCCGGCGAAGACGATGACGACGCCCGCGCCACCCGCCCAGAGCCCTCCGTAGAGGTCGTCGGCGTTGTCGATGAGCCCGGCCGGCCGGAAATAGGCGACCACGGTGGTCAGGATCGCCCCGGCGGCGAGGACGATCCCCATCATGAGGATGAACCGCCGAGACCGGAGGAAGTCGCGGAACTGGTATCGGGAGAGGATCAGCGCCTGCGCGACGGTGGTCGGGACGGTTCCGATTGCGCCAGCGGGCGCGGTGGCGGATGCGTCGGCGGGAGCGAAGGTGGGCGTGGCGCTCATGCGTCCCCCACGGAGATCTCGCGGAGGTAGACCTCTTCGAGCGCACTGCGAGACTCGCGGAAGCTCACAAGGCCGAGCTGCAGCGATGCGATCTTCTCGAGGAGGTGGGCCTGCTCGACGGGACCCCCCTTCACCTGTAATGTGATCCGGTTGGCGTCGGTCCGAGACCAGCCCCCGACCTCGGGCAAAGCCCCGATCTGGGACGCCAGCACCGTTTCGTCGAGCGGCGAGGCGAACTCGGCCTCCACGGCCCGGACGCCTCCGCCGAGCCGCTGGGTGACGTTCGCTAGGCGGTCCGCGAAGAGGAGCTTTCCCCGGTCGAGGAGCGCGACCTCGTCGCAGACGTCGACGACCTCGCTGAGGATGTGGCTGCTCATGAAGATCAGACGGTGGCCTTTCTTGAGGCCCCGGACGATCGACCGAACCTCGGCCATGCCGCGCGGGTCGAGGCCGGTGCTCGGCTCGTCCAGGATCACGACCTCCGGGTCCGATAGGAGTGCGGCGGCGATGTTCACGCGCTGCTTCATTCCCTTGGAGAAGCTGCCGAACTTCTGGTCGGCCCACTCCATCATCTTGACCTCCTCGAGCACCGTCGTGGTCCGCGAGGCGACCTCCTCGGGCCGCATCCCCCGGAGGGCGCCGCTCATCTGGAACGCTTCGCGGGGCGTGAGAGATGGGTAGATCTCGGGCGACTCGATCAGGTCGCCGCACACCGAGAGGGCGCGCTTGCGGTCCTTCTGGACCGAAACCCCATTGATGAACGCCTCGCCCTCGCTCGGGAAGATGAGGTCGGTGAACATCTTCAGGGTCGTGGTCTTCCCGGCTCCGTTCGGTCCGAGGAATCCCACGCACTTCGACCCATCCACCTTGAGGTTAAGGTGGTCGAGCGCGGTGAACGAGCCGAACCGCTTCGTCAATCCGACGGCTTCGATACTCGGTGTCATAGAGGCCTGAGGGTGAAGGGTCGTGGTGAGGGGCCTAAAAAGCGTACCGCATCAGTGGCTCGGCGTCGCACGCGTCGGGGCCTGAGGGACCTTTCTCGCCACGCTCACCCATCGCAGCGACAGCGAGTTCAGGACCACCGTGGTGGACGAAAGTCCCATCGCCAACGCGCCGGCCACGGGGAGAACCTCGTACATCGAGAGCCCGAACACGGGAACGAGCGCGCCCATCGCGATCGGCAGCAGCACCGCGTTGTATCCGATTGCCCACGCGAGGTTGCCTCGCACCTTCGCGACCGTCCGACGAGCGATCCGGAGGGCGAGCGCCACCCCACGGAAGTCGGACCGCACCAAGACAACCTTGCCGGCCTCGCGCGCGACCGCAGCCCCGGTGCCGATCGCGATGCCTAGGTCGGCCCCGGCGAGCGCGGGCGCGTCGTTGATCCCGTCGCCCACGTACGCCACCACGTGGCCCTGCGACTGGAACTGATGAAGGAGTTCGATCTTCTGCACTGGCGTCATCTCGGCGTGCACCTCGCGGATCCCGAGTTCCCCGGCGACCCGCTGGGCGGCCAAGGGATGGTCTCCGGTCACCATCACCACCTGGATTCCGTCCTCCGCGAGCGCCCGCAGCGCTTCGGGGACCTCCGCCGCGATCGGGTCTCGGAACGCAATCACGGCGATGACCCCGCCATTCTCGGTCACGACCGCGACCGAGCTCCCCTCGAAGGTGAGTCTACGGAGATCGCCCTCGAGCGGTCCTAGGCCCGCGGCAGAGCTCGCGTCGGTGCCGGGCCGCGCAACCTCGACCACGACCCCGTCCACGGTCCCGCGCACTCCTCGCCCCGGGTCGACGGTCACATCCGCGGAGCGGGGGACCGCGAGACCGCGGGTCCTCGCCGCGTCGAGTACCGCTCGAGCGTACGGATGCGTCGAGCCCGCCTCGACGGCGGCCGCGAGCGAGAGGACGTGCTCGACGGTGACCCCTGAGCGGGGGCACACCTCAGCAAGGACCGGAGAACCTCGGGTCAGGGTCCCGGTCTTGTCGGTGAGCACGACGTCCACCCGTGCGGCCTGTTCGATAGCGTCCTCCCCGCGAAAGAGCACGCCCGCCTCGGCGGAACGGCCGGTGCCGACGACGATGGCGGCGGGCGTCGCGATGCCGAACGCGCACGGGCAGGCCGTTATCGCGACCGAGACGAAAATGAGGAGCGTGATGGTGAGCCCCGCGCCGCCGAGGGCGTACCAGGCGACCGCCGAGGCGAGCGCCAGAGCGAGGACCAGCGGCACGAAGACCGCGGCGATCCGGTCGGCGGTCCGCTGCAACGGAACGCGGGACATCTCCGCATCCGTCAGGAGCTGGCCGACCTGCGCCACGAAGGTGTCCAACCCGACCCCGGTCGCCTCCACTTCGACCGCGCCTTCGCCGTTGATCGCTCCGGCGAGGACGCTGTCGCCGGGAGCCTTCGGCACGGGGAGGGGCTCCCCCGTCAGGAGCGATTCGTCGGTGCTCGTGCGCCCGGAGCGGACCACCCCGTCGGCCGCAAATCTCCCCCCAGGAAGTACCTTCATCCGGTCCCCCGGCCGGATCTCGCTCGGGGGTATCGATAGGATGACACCCTCGCGCACTACTTCGGCGTGCTCGGGCAGGAGCTCGTCCAACCGGCGTAGCGCGGAGCCCGCGCGGACCCGCGTGAGATGTTCGATGTAATTCCCGGTCATGATCAGCGTGATGATCAGGGCCGATGCGTCGAAGTACGTGGCCGGCGCGAGGTGCCCGGGAAGCAGCACCACGGCGAGACTGTAGAGGAAAGCCGTGGTCGTCCCGACCGCGATCAGGACGTCCATGTTGGCGTTCCGGTTCCGGATCGCATCGTACGTTCCGCGGTAGAATACCCAGCCGGGATAGAACTGGACGACGGACGCGAGGATCGCGACGACGAGCGACGAATGCGGGAACGTGAGACCGTACGTCAGAACGACGATGACGACCGAGAGGGGCCAAGCGACCGCGAGGCGGCGAAGGAGTCGCACCCGCTCATGCTCGGGTTCCGCGAAGCTGCGCCGGCAGGTCTGCGAGCAGAAGTAGTAGGTTCGACCGTCCCTCGTGAGCGCGAGCGCCTCCGGCCCGGCTTCGACGAACATCCCACAGACCGGGTCGGTCGCCATGTTCGGTCGAAGAAGGCGGCTCGGTCCCGGGGCGGGTCCGGACTACTTTGGGCGCGGCGGGCGCGCGCGCTCATAGGAGCGGCGGCACGCCTCCGAGCAGAAGAACACCGGAGTGCCTTCATAGGTCCCCCAAGCGGGCGCCTTCGAGTCCTCGACCTTCATCCCGCACACTGGGTCCTTGACCTGCATCAGGGGCTCCACACCGCCGGGGGATTTACGCTGCATGGCGGCCCGATCGACCGAAATGGCCCGAGCGAAACCTCTATGACCTAGGATTTCTCCCCCCGACCCCAATGGTCCCCGAAGTCGACCCGACCGACGTCGCCCGCAAGCTGAAATCGACGCCCGAAAGAGTGCTCCTGCTCGACGTGCGCGAGCCGTTCGAGCGCGAGCTCGCGGTGATAGAGCCCTCGGTCCACATCCCGATGGGCGAGGTCCCGTCGAGGGCCGACGAGATCCCTCGGGACCGAGAGCTGATCGTCTATTGCCACGGGGGAACCCGGTCGATGATGGTCGCGGGGTTCCTCGAGGGCCTCGGCTTCACGTCGATCGCGAACCTCTCGGGGGGCATCGACGCCTGGTCCGTCAAGGTCGACCCTTCGGTCCCCCGGTACGGCTGAGCCGCGAGTCGACCCCATCCCGGCAGGCCCGGGCTCACCGACGAGACCGCGGCGCGGCGGGGTCCTTAGCGACGTCGATTCCGACGCTCGTCCGGGTCCGGGGGCTGCTCGAACACCTCGATGTAGCCGCGCATCTTCCAGTACGTGTCGAGGAATTCCTGGCCGCGCGCGGTGATGTCGTAGACCGCGCGGCCGTCCAGCTCCTCGGACTTGAGGAGCCCCAACGATTGGAGGCGGTCCACGAAGTTTCGCAACCGGTCGACCGGCATCCCCGCGCCGTAGGAGATCCTCGTGATCCGAGCCGCGCCGTGGTAATGCTTGACCACCTCGAGCACGGTCGCGTAGAGGTCGCTCACCTCTCTTCGGCGAGAGGGCCCCGGAGCACCGTCCAACATGCCGCCGTCCTCGTTCAGAGCGGGAACGTCGGCAGGCTGGCCACTTTCTGGGGAGGCGAGCGGACGTGCGCCCCCGCCTTCAGCTCGATCGAGTCGGTGTAGACCACTTGGTCCACCTGCGATCCTTCGCCGAGCACGACACGTCGGGCGAACACCTGGCGTGCCTGCGCTTTGTCGTCGAGCTCCACGGTGTCCCCGTAGATGTCCTCGGCTGTCGCCTTGGTGTCGAGCTTGACGACCCCGCCCACGAGAGGCCCGGTCGCCCGCGACTTCCGTCGAAGAGTGATGTGGGAGGCCTTGAGCCCCTCGCGGGTGCTGATCGCGCCCCCGACCTCGGCCTCCGAGGTGAAGACGGCCCGTCGAGCGTCGATCTTCCCACCGACCTCGAGGGCGCCCCCCGTCAGCGATTCTCCCACGGAGATCTGTCCGCCCACTTCGAGCTTGCCCGTCAGTTCGAGGGACCCGCGTACGGAGAACCGTCCCCCCACCTCCACGCTGCGTCCCTTGCCGTTCCCGTCGATCCTCCCCAGGCCCCCGATCTCGAGGTCCTCGAACGTGAGGTCCCGGTCCGCGGTCATCATCCCACCGGCCTCGATGCGGCCTCCCTTGGCGGAGTCGTGGAATTGCGCGACGCCCCCGACCTCGAGTCCTCCGAACTCGAACGGAGCGTCGGACGTGAACTTGCCCCCCACTTCGACCGAGCGCCGGACGACGCCCCCGGCCAGGCGGATGACCCCTCCGACCTCGATCGAGTCGAGCTCCACGTCGTGCAGGTCCACCGAGCCGCCGGCTTCGACCGTCTCGGCCGTGAGCTTTCCGGCGAGGCGGAACCTCCCGCCCACCGAGACCTTCTTGGCGGTCAGGGTCTGGGCCCCTTCGAGCCGTCCCCCGACTTCGAACTGCTCTGCCGAGGCGGGACCGCCGACGATCAGGCCGCGGTCGGCGTCGACCCGCCGGGCCTTGAGCTCGCCATCGACCTCGACCGCCCCATCGTGGGTCTCGAGGCCCTCCTGCACGTAGAGGTGACCGTGGACGTGAACCGTCCCGTCGTCCGAGCGGAAGGACCCGCACTCCATGTCCCCCCGGACGTCGGCGTTCCCGTCGAACCGCGCCTGTCCCGAAACCGCCAACCGGCCATCGACATCGATCTCCGAGTCTCGTTCGACCCGCAGGTCGCCGTCGAGGGTTCCGAGCCGGACCTTCCCGTCCCGGGGGACGCGCGTCTCCGTCATCGCTCCGGGGAACGCTCCTCCCATCTATAGGGATAGGTCACGCTCGGTGACTACCGGCGGGGACCCCCGCCATTGGCGGAAGCTCCAATAGGCACGGCCCCTGCCCCTCCTCGTGTCCGACTCCCTCGAGTCCGTGCGACGCGAGGTGGTCAGCTGCGCACGGTGCCCACGTCTCGTCCGGTATCGTGAACGGGTAGCGGTGGAGCGGAAACGCGAGTTCCGCCACGAGGAGTATTGGGGCCGCCCGGTCCCCGGGTTCGGGGACCCCGCCGCACGGCTCGTGGTGGTCGGGCTCGCCCCCGCCGCCCACGGGTCCAACCGCACGGGCCGGGTGTTCACGGGGGACCGGTCGGCGGCGTTCCTCGTCCGAGCGTTCCACGAGGCCGGGTTCGCGAACCAGCCGACCTCCGTGCGGCGGAACGATGGCCTCCACTACCGCGACCTGTACCTGACGGCCGCGGTCCGGTGCGCCCCGCCGGACAACCGCCCGACCCCCGCCGAGCGAGCGAACTGCGCGCCGTTCCTCGAGCGCGAGCTCCGTCTGCTCCCCGAAGCGCGGGCGATCCTCGCCCTGGGAGGGTTCGCCTGGGACGCGGTCCGGGACATCATCCCCCGCGTCTATGGGGGGGAACGCCCGGCCGGGGCGTTCGCTCACGGCGCCGCCCTCCCGCTCGGACCCGGGCGGCCCATCCTCTGGGGGTCGTACCATCCGAGTCCGCAGAACACGAACACGGGCAAGCTGAAGCTGCCGATGCTGGTCGACCTCCTGAACCGGATCCGCGCTTCCTACGAGCCGAGCGCGGCCCCCGGGGCACGCCATCCTTAACGGGCGGGGCCGGTGGACCTGAGGCGGATGATCGACTTCGAGCTTCTCGACCGGGACGGACTCGCCCGTCGGGGCCGGTTCACCACGCCGCACGGCATGGTCGAGACCCCCGCCCTCCTCCCGGTGGTCCACCCGGACCCCGCCCGGCAGCCGGTCGCCCCCGAGGAGATGCGAACGCGTCTCGGGATCACCGCGGTGATCACGTCGGCATACATCACGTGGCGAACCCCGCCGTTGCGAACGGTCGCGGAGAAGGAGGGGATCCACGGCCTGATCCGGTTCGACGGGCCCGTGATGACCGACTCGGGCGCCTTCCAGCAGCACGCGTACGGGTCGGTCGAGGTGACCCCCGAGGAGATCCTGTCGTTCCAGAATACAATCGGCAGCGACATCGCCACCGTCCTCGATGTGTTCACGGAACCGGAAGACAGCCACGAAAAGACCGAGGCCGCGCTCGCCGCGACCTCGGAGCGCTCCCACGCGAGCCGAGCGGCCCGCCCCGGGCTCCTCGCAGTCCCTGTACAGGGCGGGTCGCATCCGGACTTGCGGGCCCTGTCGGCCCGGACCGCGAGCGAGCTCGGGGACGTCCTCGCGGTCGGCGGAGTGGTGCCGCTGATGGAACAGTACCGCTTCCCTGAACTGGTCCGGGTCCTGGTCGCGACCCGACCGAACCTCTCTCCGGCTCGGGTGCTCCACCTGTTCGGCACCGGGCACCCGATGACCTTCGCGCTCGCCGCGTTGTTCGGGGTCGACCTGTTCGACTCGTCCGCGTACCACAAGTTCGCGCGGCGCGGGAGCCTCATGTTCCCCGACGGGACGGTCCCGCTCGACGACCTTCGCGAGAACACGTGCCACTGCTTCCTATGCGCGGAGACCCCCCTCACCGAGGTCGCGCGCCTTCCTCCGGACGAGCGCGAGCGCAGGGTCGCCTTTCACAATCTCCTCATCTCGGTCGAGGAGATCGGTCGCGTCCGCCAAGCGATCCGGGACGGTACGCTCTGGGAGCTTGCGGAGCGGAGGACGGCCGCCCACCCGGCCTTGCGCGCCGGGCTCCGGGAAGCCATGGCGAACCCGGCCGTCTTCCTACCGACCGAACCCGACTCCCGTCGCGCGTTCCGCGAGGTGGTCGCGGAGAGCACGGGCCGACCGGTGGCGGTCCGGTTCCGGCATGCGGTCGATGCCTACCGGGTGGGGAGGGCCGGGGCCCGTCGGGTCCCGCGTTTCCCCCTTCGCCCGGAGTATCTCCGCTACCTCCCTGCGACCGACCGGTCGGACCAACCGATCGAGTGGGAGGTCCTGACCCCGTTCGGGCCGGTGCCGGTGGAACTGACGGACCTGTACCCGGTCGGGCCGTACCTGGGCCTCGAGGAGTTCCTCTCTCGCCCCCACCACCTGTCCCCGGCCGCCTTCGGGAAGGCGGTCGCCGAATCGACGGACGGCGGGGTCGACCTCGAACGGGATTGGACCCCGGCGTGGGACGGACGGCAGGTCGCGCGTCTCCTCGAGTGGCGCTACGGCCGTGCGGTGGCGCCGCGGGTCGCCGAGGGTCTCCGGGGCGAGCGCTCTCGGCGGACGGGTCGGCTCCGGGCGATGGTCCGGGACGGGCAGCCGCAGTTCGTGGTCGGCACGGACGGGGTCCCCCGCCCCACGTTCCGCGGGGCTACCTGGCTCCACACCCTCCTCGACCTGGGCCGGGAGCGCGTCGTGGTCCACGAGGACGCCATCCCGTTCGTGCGGGAGGGGCGCAGCCTCTTCTCGATGTTCGTGGTGCAGGCCGACCCCGCCCTCGTCCCGGGCGCGTCGGCCCTGCTCGTGGACGAGCGCGATTCGTTCCTCGCGGCCGGACGTCTCGTACTGGCCCCGCACGAAATGGCTCGCCTGCGCCGGGGAGTGGCGGTGCGCGTTACCGCCCACGCCCGGTCCCCGGCCCCGGAACCCGAAGAGTGACCGCCCGAAACCCCGGGGGACGGGGCGCGTGTCCTCTCCACCGCTCGACTTTAAGGGCGGATGGGATAGACCTGGGCAGGTCGTTCCGAGGGAACCGATGACCAAGACGTTCCTCCTCCTCCAACTGGATAGCGAAGGCGCCCCGTACTCTGAGGTCGCCACGCTCCTCGAGGACCTCGGCTTCCGGCCGGAGTCGGAAGGCTACGACTTCGTCTACGACTGGGGGCGACCGGTGACCGTGCCCGAATCGCTCGCCTTTGCGGACCGGATCCAGGAAGCCCTGCACGGTTCCCGCGTGCGCTTCCGCATCGAATCGAGCGAGGAATGAACGAGCGGTCCTCCCGCCGAGCGGGGGGGTTATAACCGTCCTTCCGGTGGACGGACGATGGTCGTCCTCGGCATCGAGTCGACGGCGCACACCGCCTCGGTGGGCATCGTAGGAGAGGACGCCAAGGTCCTCAGCCTCGCCTCCGACTTCTACCTCCCTCCGACCGGAGGGATCCACCCCCGGGAGGCCGCGAACCACCACGTGGAGGTACTGCCTTCGCTCGTCGGAAAGGCGCTCGAAGCCGCCAACGTCCGCCCGAACGAGGTCGACGCGGTGGCGTTCGCCCAGGGACCCGGGCTCGGACCGTGCCTGAGGGCCGGAGCGACCGTGGCGCGCATGCTCTCGCTCGCGTGGAACCGGCCCCTCGTGCCCGTGAACCACTGCGTTGCGCACGTCGAGATCGCCCGCGTGCTGAGCGGGCTCGATGACCCTCTCCTCCTGTACGCGAGCGGGGGGAACACCCAGGTGATCGCCTACGCGCGCGGTCGGTACCGGGTGCTGGGCGAGACCCTCGACATCGGTGTGGGGAACTTCCTCGACAAGTTCTGGCTCGGGCTCGGAGGCACGTTCCCGGGCGGCCCTGCGATCGAAGCGGAAGCCCTCCGGGGAACGGAGCTCCTGGACCTGCCGTTCTCGGTGCACGGGATGGACGTCGCGTTCTCGGGGATGCTCACCGCCGCGCTCGCCCTCCACGCGAAGGGCGCGAAACGACCGGACCTCGCCTACTCGGTCGAGGTGACGGCGTACTCGATGCTGACCGAGATCACGGAGCGCGCGCTGGCCCACCGGGGCAAGGAGGCGGTGGTCCTGGGCGGCGGCGTCGCCTGCAACGGACGCCTGCGGGAGATGGTCCGCGTCATGGCCGAAAGTCGGGGAGGAGCGACCTTCGCCCCACCGAAGTCGCTCTGCGTCGACAACGGGGCGATGATCGCATGGACGGGGCACCTCGCCTTCCACGCGGGCGTGACGACCTCCGTCGAGGGGTCGGCGGTCCAGCCGCGCCAGCGGACCGACCTCGTGCCGACCCCGTGGCGGAAGGACTGAACGGTTCCGCCGTTAAGTGCGGGTGTCGACTGGTGGGAACGTGGACGAGGTCGACGTCCTTGTGGTGGGTGCGGGGCCCGCAGGGTCCACGGCGGCCGCGCGGCTCGCGAAGGCCGGGCACTCGGTCCAGGTGGTCGAGGAGCACCCGAAGGTCGGGTACCCGGTCCAATGCGCGGGTCTCGTGTCCCAGCGGGTCCTCGACCTCGCGGGCTCGGACTCGATGGTCCGTGCGTCGGTCCGGGGGGCGAGCGTCTTCGGCCCTTCGCTCGAGTCGATCACGTTCCGCGCGGAGACCCCGAAAGCCTTCGTCATCGACCGGGCCGGGCTCGACATCTACCTCGCGGACCGGGCCCGCGGGGCCGGGGCTGAGGTCCGGACCTCGACTCGGTTCGATGCGGTCGAGGAAGAGTCTGGGGACCGACTCACGGTCCACCTGCGCGGTCCGGAGGGCGCTCTGGAAGAGGTCCGCGCGAGGTTGGTCATTGGCGCGGACGGGGTGGCGAGCGCGGTCGCCCGGGCCTTCCGTCTCCGCCGTCCGGTCGAGGTCTTGCCCGCGTTCGAAGCGGAATTCCCCGAGAGTCCCGGGGACCCTGACACGGTCGAGGTCTACCTGGGCCGCAAGCTCGCCCCGGGTCTCTTCGGCTGGTGGATCCCGGACGGTAGCGGCGGGGCCCGGATAGGCGTCGCCGCAGACGCCGACGGGACCCCCGCGCGACGCTATTTCGACCACCTGCTCGTTTCGCTCGAGCGTCGGTTCGGTAGGCGCCTAGGCCCCCCCACCTCGTACGTGGTCTCGGGGATCCCTATCGGTACGCTGCCTCGGACCCACGCGCGCCGCGCTCTTCTCGTCGGGGACGCCGCGGCCCAGGTGAAGCCGCTCTCAGGGGGAGGCATCTTCACGGGCATGCGGTGCGCGGAGATCGCGGCGGACGTTGCGACACAGGCGCTTTCGAAGGGTGACCTTTCCGAGCGGGCTCTTGCGGAGTACGACCGACGTTGGCGGGCGGAGCTCGGAGAGGAGTTCCGGCGCGCGCTCTACCTACGACGCCTGTTCACTCGGCTCTCGGACGACGAGCTCGACCGGGTCGTCCACTCTCTCAAAGGAGCGCACCTCGCCGCCACGATCGTCGCGTTCGGGGACATCGATTTCCCGACGCACGTGGTCCGCGAACTGCTGAAGGAATCGCCCGGTCTCGTTCGACTGCTCCCGAAAGCGGTCGGTGCCTGGGTCTCCTCGAGCCCTTACCGGGCGCCGGAGCTCGATTTCGCGTCCCGACGGAAGTAGACCCACGCTCCGGCTCCCACGAGGACGAGCGCCGCTCCCAGGATCAGCCCGAGCGCCCAGTCCCAGTTGGACGACGTCACCTGGACCGCCGTCTCCGCGGTCACCCCCGACACGCCGAGGACCGTCAGGTTGAGGGTCAGGCTCCCGTTCGGGAGCTCGGTAGCGGCCGCCCAGAGGCGCGCCGTGAACCAGCCTCGGGACTCGAGCCGATAGACCGTCCCGTTCGCCAGGAAGGAAAGCGACGTTCGGACCGCGTAGGTGCCGGCCGACGTGCTCGCCGTGGTGGCAACGTCCACCGAACCGTCCACATGGGTTCCGGGGGTCAGCGAAGGGAGCGAGAGATTGGCAAAGGCCCCCGAGGTCGTGGGGGTGACCAGGACCGGGGCTCCGGCGCTCGAAACGGACGAGGACGCGTTGCCCGGGAACGCGTTGAACGCGTAGACGTCCAGCGTGAGGGTCACGGCGGACATCGGAGCGAACGATGCGGGGTCCGCGACCTGAAAGGTCAGCGTGCCCGAGCTCCCCGGCGCGAGATCCGGGGCCGATAGGTTGGAGAGGAACGTTCCGTCGAACGCCAGCGGAAGAGAAGGGTATCCGGCCGCCTCGGCCGGGAAACCCACGGCGGTCAGCGCGACCAACGCGAGCGCGACCGCGAGCACGGTCCGGGCGAGGGGGTGCCCCGTGCTTCCCGGTTCACTCACCCGCTTCCTCATCCCAGTGGACCACCCCCGATGGGGGACCGGGTCGACCGCTCTGCGTAGGACGTTGACGAGGTATTTGTGTTCGACCTCCGCAGGTCAGTACGCCGAGCTTCCGCCTCATGCATCGCTCTCGTGGCGACGCGGCACGGACCCGTGCGTCGCGTGGAATCCGCTCGCGCGCCCCCGCCGGTCCTACCCGCGTATCCCCGGTGGGCGGGCAAGGGTTAATGGGAGAGCCTCGTTCCGCGCCTCCGTGCCCGCTCGGAACGCCCGGCTGGAGAGCATCCTCGACCTCGTGGGGGACACCCCGCTGGTCCCGCTCCGTAGGGTGACCCAGGGTCTTCCGTACCGCGTCCTCGCTAAGCTCGAGTACCTCAATCCCGGCGGCTCGGTGAAGGACCGGATCGGGACCGCCATGATCGAGGCGGCCGAGAAGGATGGGCGTCTCAAGCCCGGCGGGACGATCGTGGAGGCGACCAGCGGCAACACCGGGGTCGGCCTCGCCTTGGTCGCGGCCGTCCGGGGCTACCGGATCGTGATCGTCATCCCCGACAAGATGAGCTCCGAGAAGATCCGAATGCTCCGGGCGTACGGTGCCCGGGTCGTCGTGACGCCCGCGGGAGTGCCTCCCGACCACCCGATGAGCCTCTACTCGGTGGCCCGTCGATTGGCGGCCGAGATCCCGGGGTCCTACTTCCCGAACCAGTACGAGAACGAGGGGAACCCGGAGGCCCACTACCGCACGACCGGGCCCGAGATCGACGCGGGCGTCCCGGACCAGCTGGGAGCGGTCATCGGCACCGTTGGGACCGGAGGGACGATGAGCGGCATCGGCCGGTACTTCAAGGAGCATCGACCGTCCGTCCGCATCGTCGCCGTAGACCCTGCCGGCTCGGTGCTCGGCAACTTCTTCCGGACCCACGAGCTCGGAAAGGCCGTACCGTACCTGGTGGAGGGGATCGGCGAGGACATGGTCCCGAAATCGATCCACTTCCAGTACCTCGATGAATTCGTCGAGGTCGCGGACCGCGAGTCGTTCCTCATGGCCCGCCGGCTGGCGAAGGAAGAGGGGTTGTTCGTCGGGGGGTCCTCCGGCTCGGCGGTCGTGGGCGCCATTCGATGGCTCGCCGCGAAGCCGATCCCCGAAGGCAGCACCGTGGTCGTCCTGCTGCCCGACTCCGGCGACCGCTACCTCTCGAAATTCTACGCGGACGATTGGATGCGAGAGCAAGGGTTCCTCGACGTGACCGCGACCGCCCGGGACCTGCTGGCCCGCAAGTCCGGGATCCCGGCGCTCGTTTCGGTCGAGCCGACGATGCCGGTTCGCGACGCTCTCGAGCTCCTCCGCCGCCACGGTATATCGGCGGCTCCCATCCTCTCCGGAACGAACAACATCGGGCGGGTCGAGGAGGATGATCTGATGCGGCGCAGCCTCACGGACGAGACCGTCCTGGACCGCTCGGTCCGCCAGATCCCCTCCAAGCCCCTGCCGGAGGTGCCGGTCGATGCCCCGATCGGAGACCTTCTCCGACGCCTGCGCGAGGAGCATACGGTCCTAGTGCGAGACGGCACGACCGGCGCGGTGATCGGTGTTCTCACTCGACACGACCTCGTCGGGTACCTATCGGAGGAAGGAGACGAACATGCGGTTTAACACGAGGCTGATCCATGACGGCCAACCCGCCGACCCCCTCACCGGTGCCGTGAACGTCCCGGTCTACCTGTCGAGCACGTTCCGCCAGGCGGCCCCGAACCGCAACCAGGGGTACGTCTACGGACGCTCCGGGAACCCGACCCGCGCGGTCCTGGAAGCCACGCTCGCGAAGCTCGAGGGCGGCTCCACCGGTCTCGCCTTCGCCTCCGGTCTCGGGGCGCTCACGACGCTCCTCGAGTCGTTCCCGAGCGGCAGTCGGGTCGTTTCCGTGGACGACGTCTACGGCGGCACCTGGCGGTTGCTCGAGCATCATCGTCGGCAGTTCGGCCTCCGGGTCGAGTACGTCGACATGACGGACCTTTCTCGGGTCCGGGCCGCGCTCGCCGAACCCGCCGACCTCGTCTACCTGGAAACCCCCACGAACCCGCTCCTCAAGCTGGTCGACATCGCGGGCGCGGTCCGACTGGCCCGTCGGGCTCACGCGCTCGCCGTGGTGGACAACACCTTCGCGACCCCCGCCCTCCAGCACCCTATCGACCTGGGCGCGGACATCGTCCTCCACTCCACTACGAAGTATCTGGGCGGTCACTCCGACATCATCGGTGGCGCCCTGGTGATCAAGGACCCGAAGGCCGGCGAGCGGTTCACGTGGCTCCAGAACGCCGTCGGCGCGATCCCGAGCCCGTTCGATTGCTTCCTCGTCCTTCGGGGGATCCACACGCTCGGGGTCCGCATGCGGGCCCACGGCGAGAGCGCCCTCGCGGTGGCGGAAGCGCTCTCGGGCCACCGCCGCGTCCGAAGGGTCCTCTACCCCGGCCTCCGCTCGCACCCCCAGCACGCCCTGGCCCGGCGGCAGATGAGCGGGTTCGGCGGAATGGTCAGCGTCGAGCTCGAGGGCGGTCGCCGGGCCGCGCTCCGGTTCCTGAAAGGCCTCACGGTCTTCACGCTCGCCGAAAGCTTGGGCGGCGTGGAGTCGCTGGTCGACCACCCGGCCACGATGACGCACGCCAGCGTACCGCGCCGGGAGCGAGAGGCGCACGGCGTGACGGACGGCCTCGTCCGCCTTTCCTGCGGGATCGAGGACCCGAGCGACCTCGCGGACGACGTGATGCGCGCACTGAAGGGGATCTAGTCGTGCGGCGATTCACCGTCTACGACTCCCGGACGCGCGAGACCCGCGTCTTCGCGCCGCTCTCGCCCCCCCGGGTCGGGCTCTATGTCTGCGGCCTCACGCCGTACGCCCCGGCTCACGTCGGGCACGGGCGGACGATGACGTTCTTCGACGTGGTCGCGCGGGCGCTGCGCCGATGGGGCTACCGGGTCTTCTACGTGCAGAACGTCACGAACCTCGACGACCATCTCATCGCTCGGGCGAGCGAGGACGGGGTCGATCCGCTCGCGCTCGCGGACCGCCACTTCCAGGACTTCCGCCGGTCGATGGATACTCTGGGGAACCGGTCGGTCAACCACTATCCGTTCGCGACCGACTACGTTCCCGAGATACTGGCGCAGATCCGTCAGCTCGTGGAGAAGGGCTACGCGTACGTCGCGGACGACGGTTCCGTGTACTTCTCCGTCGCGAAGTTCCCCGAGTACGGGAAGCTCTCGGGCCAGAAGCTCGAGGCACTGAAGCCCGGGGCCCGGCTCGAGCTCGACGAGCGCAAGCGCGCCCCGGAGGACTTCGTCATCTGGAAGGCGACGACCCCGGGCGAACCGAGCTGGGAGAGCCCGTGGGGACCCGGTCGCCCCGGCTGGCACATCGAGGACACGGCGATGATCTTTCGGCTCCTCGGCGAACGCTGCGACCTCCACGGCGCGGCGGTCGACCTGATCTTCCCGCACCACGAGGCCGAGGTCGCCCTCGCCGAAGCGGCCAGCGGCGTCGCGCCGTTCGCGAACTATTGGATGCACGGCGGGCTCCTCCTCATGGAGGAGGAGAAGATGTCGAAATCGCTCGGGAACGTCGCCTTGCTCGACGACGCGATCGAGCGGGTCGGCCCCGGCCCCCTTCGCCTCTACTACCTAAACGCGCAATACCGCAGCCCGCTCGTCTTCCAAGCGGGCAAGAGCCTCGAGGAGGCCCGCGAGGCCTACTCGCGCCTCACGGTCGTCTACGACCGGATCTCCGAGCTCCTGGAGCGGGACGGGCCCGAACGGCCGGGCGCGGAGCTCCCCGAAGCGCTCGGGGATGCAGCCGAGCAGCTGGTCGAACGCCTCGACACGACCCTCGCGGACGACTTCAACACCCGCGAGGCGATCGCCCTCCTCTTCGGTTGGACCCGTCGTCTCGCCGAGGAGCTACCCCGGCTCGAAGGGTACTCGGGAAGCGCCCTCGAGGAGCTCGCCCAGCCCTATCGGTGGGGCGAGGAGGTCCTCGGCCTGTTCGTTCGCGCCCCCACGGGCCCCACCGGGGCGTGGGCCGCGATCGTCCCGGTGGCCCTGGCCGCACGGGCGCGCGCGCGCGCGCGCGGCGACTACGCGGAAGCCGACCGGATCCGGGATGAGCTCCGAGCCGCGGGGGTCGAGCTCGAGGACGACTCTTCGGGGACCCGCTGGCGGGCGGCTCCGCCCGGGTAGGATGCCATGCGGGGGTTCGGGTTCGCCGCCCACGGCGGGTTCGAACGGCTCGCGTACGTCGAGGTCCCCGAACCGAAACCCGGACCGGACGAGGTCCGCGTTCGGATCCGAGCTGCCGCGTTCAACCGGCTCGACCGGTTCACTCTCGAAGGGATCCCCGGGGTCTCCGTGACCCTGCCGCACGTCCTCGGGTCGGACGGCGCGGGGACCGTGGACCAGGTGGGGACCGACGTCCATGACCTCCGGGTCGGAACGAAGGTTCTCCTCAATCCTGGGATGTGGGACGCGACCTGCCCGGCCTGCCTCGCGGGCAAAGAGGCCCTCTGCCGGAACTACCGGATCTTGGGCGAGCACATCCAGGGGACCGTCACGACCTACACGGTCGTCCCGCGACGCAATGTGTACCCTCTGCCCGAGCGGATGTCGTTCACGGAAGGGGCCGCCGCCCCTCTCGTGTTCCTGACCGCCTGGCGGGCCCTGAAGACGGTCGGCGAGGTCTGTCCGGGCGAGCGCGTAGCGGTGGTCGGCGCGGGGGGAGGCATCCCCACCGCGGCCGTGCAGGTCGCGAAGCTCCTCGGCGCGCACGTCGCGGTGGTCTCACGGTCCGCGTCCAAGGAGGCGAAGGTACGCGCCCTCGGGGCCGACGCCTTCCTTCCGTTCTCGGACGAGCGACCGCTCGACCGGGCCCTGTGGGAGTGGAGCGAAAAGAACGGCGTCGATGTCGTCCTGGATTCGGTAGGCGCCCCCACGCTCCCCCGGGCGGTCCGGTCGCTCGCACGGGCGGGCCGGGTCGTCGTGATCGGGGCGAGCGCGGGACCGAAAGTGGAGCTGGACGTGCGGACCTTGTTCTGGCGACAGGCCTCCGTCCGCGGTAGCACGATGTCGTCGCGCGGGGAGTTCGAGGAGGTCCTCGCCCACCTCGCTTCCGGAAGGTTGCGCGCGGTCGTGGACTCGGCCCTCCCGTTCGAGCAGGCGGCCGATGCGTTCCGCCGGTTCGACGCCCCGGACCTGTTCGGAAAGCTCGTGGTTCAGGGCCCGACGAGCTGACCGTTCTGGACCCCCCCGCTTCGAGGGAAAAAGGTCGTGGTCTCCGGCGAGCGAAGGCACTGTTAAATACCAGAACTCGGCCTTTCTTCGGTCGTGAGCCCTATATTGCGAGCTCCCGCGCGAGCCGGGAGTTACGGGCGTGGCGGTCGCGGATTGATTTCGGTGGGGGTCTCCGTTCTCATCGTCCTCCTGGTGATCGTAGGGGGCCTGAGCGCTCTCACGAGCGTTCCTCGGCCGACGGCCTCGTCCGGAGGTTCGCCGCCAGCCCTCACGACCGCCGCGACGGTCGTGCATGGGAACCTCATCGTCCCGACCGGAACTACGTTTGTGATTCAACCCACAGCGGGGAACCACCTGTACTACCAGGGCGGGTACATCCTCGTCGAGAAGGGGGGAAAACTCGTCGTTCTGAACGTCACGCTTTCGTTCGTGCAGTATGTCTCCGACACAGGCACGGCCCAGGCGCGCCTTTCTCACATCTACCCCTTCTTCGACCAGGGGACCGTTAACTTCTACAACTCCACCCTGACCACCGACACCCAGGTCATCAACGCCTACACGAAGCTCTACGTCAACGTCACTGGCTCGATGACCGCCTGGAACACTACCTTCGCGTTCCCCGGGTGGGTCAGCGTCTACGGGGCTTCGGCCGACCTCACTCTGAACGACTCTCGGGTGACGGGGAACCCCGCGATCGGTGCCCTCACGGAACCGGCCCCCATCCTGGGGGATACCTTGTACGCGCCCTCGATCGTGGTGAACGGGGGCGCGCAGCTCAATGCGTTCGGCTCCGTCATCAACAATACTTACGCGGACAACACCCTGACGTACGGCCACCCCGGGCTGGTGCTCGGCCGCAACGCCACCGTCCTCAACGACGGCCAGAACTACTTCGGCAACCTATCGAACAACAACGGCTCCGCGACCCTTGCGGAAGACTGGCTCTACCCCAGCGCAAACGTCCAGGCCGGCAACCTGATCGTTAACTGGACGAACCCTAACCTCGTTTCCTCGGCGACCATATCGGCCACGGTCTACTACGACGGGGTGGCCTACCCTCTCACTGCCGCCAACGGAGCCACCTCCTGGGTCCTTGCGGACGGTCAGTCGGGGGTTCTCGACCTTCCACTCTCGTCGAGCCTCCTCCAAAACGTAACCACCGATGGTGTGCTCAACTTCCTCAACTGGACCGGGAACTTCAGCGCGGGGCCCTCGCTCATCGCGTTCAACCTGCCCGAAGCGTCGGGACCCACGATCGACATCTCGGCCCAGCTCGTGTTCCTTCCCACCCCGCAGTATGATATGGTGGTCTCGGGCGCCGGGACCCTCCTCAACAGCGTGGACAGCGCGTTCGGGCTGAACTGGAACGCCGTTCCGGCGAACGCGACCTCCCAGACCCAGCCGTTCCCTTGGAGCTCGAACAAGCTTCTCGTGACCGGCGGCGCCGTGGCGCTGCTGGCCAACGCGACCGTCTCCTCCCCCATCCCCAAGGTCTTCAGCTATTCCGCGGTGCGCCCGGACGCCACGAGCCAGGCGGTCGTGTATCGCTGGGCTCAGTTCAACGTCACGGGACGCGGGGGAACCCTCCCGATCCCAGACGCTCAGGTCGCCGCCTACTACGCCTACAACAGCTCCACCAGCCCGATCGCCAACAAGACCGCGAATGCCTTCAACGACCTCGCGGTGGAAAGCCCCCAGATCTGGGGGTACGTCCAGTACCGGGACGCGGAGCACGGGGTCTCCGCCTACGGACGGTCGAACGTGACAGGCGTTGCCTCCGTCCTTCTCGCTTCCTCGAACCTTACCGGCGGGACGCTCCCTGATGGGATCTTCATCGGGGACTACCATGTCGGGGTCATCGTCTCCGCGGTCGGGGTCGGAAGCCACTGGCTCAACTGGTCGGTCAGCCCGTACCCCTATGGTGTCGCGCAGGCGCCGCCCACCGTCGCGAGCCCGGATTTCGGGCCGGTGCAGATCTTCCCGGGGTACTTCGGCGGCGTGAGCATCGAGTCGGCCACGGTCCTGGCCAACGGCATCGCCAGCTCGACCATCAATCTCGGTCAGATCCTCGGCGTCAATTTGGTGCTCGAGGACATCGGCACGGCGCCGGTCACACAGGTGGCGGGCGACCTGTACTACGACGATTCGGGCCTGCCGAGCGCGTTCCTCGCCTCGTACCAGAACCCGAACCTCGACCTCACTACGCCCGGCTCGACCGTCACGTTCACGCTCAGCTGGGATGCGACCGCGAACGTCACCGGCCTCCACCCAGCCTTTGAGCAAAACCTCCCCGTGGCGGTCGACTGGAACTACAACAACCCCCACCTCTCGGGCGGCAACTTGAGTCAGAATGTCTCCGTGACGTTCGAGCCGACGCTACTGGGCATCCACTCGGTCACGATACTCGCCAACGGGCTCGCGAGCGCGGACAACGTCTCCCTCGGTCAGACCCTCGGCGTTTCGGTGGTCATCGGGAACGTCGGCAACGCCACGATCGCGGCGGTCACGGCTGACCTCTACTACAACACTACCGGCCTGCCGGTAACGCTCCTCGTCGCGTACGAGAACCCGGCGGTCGACCTCTCCGCGCCCGGCTCTCTCTTCACGTTCGTCCTGTCGTGGAAGGCCACGGAGAACGTCACCGGCCTCCACGCCTGGTTCGAGCACAATCTCAGTCTATACCTCACCTGGAACAACGACAGCAACTCCCGGTGGCTCGGCAACGGCAGCCTCTCCCAGAACGTCACGGTGCACTTCGCTCCGTCCCAGATCCGCTTCGTCACGTTCTCCCTGCCTCCCACGACGCTCTACCTCGACCAGCCCTACGCGTCCACAGGGAACCTCGAGTACAACGGCACCCAAGCCGCCGCGATCGAGCTCATCGCCACCCCCGTGGGCGGCGGCCAGCCGGTCGATATCGCGTCCACCACCACCCTGCCGGGGAACTTCTCGATGCCGTGGTTCAACCTCACGAACCTACTCGCTCCGGGAACGACCTACAACCTGACGGCGGTGGCCAGTTACAACGGTCGCGTGGCCCATGACACACTGCTCGGAACGTACTCGGTCCCGCCCACCCCGCCACCCTCGAGCACGAACTTCTTCCTTCAGGAGTTCCTGGGGCTCCCGCTCTGGGCCTGGATCGCGATCGCGGCCGCGGCGGCGATCGCCATCGTCCTCTTCCTCTTCGTCGTCCGCCGCCAGGCGGCCGGCAAGCTCGTCGAGTGCGGTGAGTGCGGCAACCTGATCCCCGAGGACGCGACCGTCTGTCCGAAGTGCGGCGCAGAGTTCGAGAGCGACTTGATCCGCTGCAGCCGCTGCGCGTCCACGATCCCCGCCGACTCGAAGTTCTGCCCCGAGTGCGCGGCCACGCTCCTCGGGCCCACCGGGGAGGCCGAGTCCGACCCCGAGAAGCAGGCGTACGCGGACTTCACCGAGAAGTACCGGGCCGAGGGGAAGCGGGAGCTCGGCGACAACTACAGCGAGGGCGCGTTCTGGGACTGGTGGAAGCGCCAGCCTACCTACACGCCGTTCAGCCAGTGGAGCCTCCAGCAGGGCCAGGGCACGGCGCGCGCCGGCATGACCGCGCCCCCCGTGGGCACGGAGACGACGCCCGAAGCCACCGAGGGTAAGACGCCCCCCAAGGGAGGCCCCGGATGGGCGGAAGGACCGCCCGAAGGCGCGGTCTCCCCGACCCCGCCGGCGGCCGCCCCGACGCCGACGACCCCACCCACCGGAGCCGGGCTCAAGGCGTGCCCCAGCTGCGGCAAGGAGATCCCGTCCGAGTACCTCGTCTGCCCGTTCTGTAACGCGGTGACCTCGTAGACGGGAACGGTCCCACGTCTCGGGCCAACCCATTCCCCTACCCTTTATCCTGTCCGGACCATCCGCCCGGCGGTTCCGTATGACCGGGGACATCGCTCGGGGTCGTCTCAAGATCGAATGGGCGCGGACGCACATGCCGGTGCTCGGAGGGGTCCGCCGCCGGTTCGAATCGGAGCGGCCTCTCGCCGGGCTCACGGTCGCGGCCGTCCTCCACGTCGAGGCGAAGACGTGCGTGCTCGCCCTCGCACTGAAGGCCGGTGGCGCGGACGTCCGCCTCGCCGCGGGCAACCCGCTCTCCACCGACGATGACGTGGTCGCCGCCGTGCGCGAGGAAGGGGTGCCCACGTGGGCCGAGAAGGGGGAAACCGTGGCCCAGTACAAGGCCGGCATTCGGGCCGTCCTGGACGCGGACCCCGACGTGATCGTCGACGACGGCGCGGACCTGGTCGCGCTCGTCCACACCTCGCTTGGGAAGCGCGGGAAGATCCGAGGTTCGACCGAAGAGACGACCACGGGCGTGACGCGGCTGCGCGCGCTCGAGAAGTCGGGAAAGCTCCTCTTCCCCGCGATCGACGTCAACGACGCGGAGATGAAGCACTTGTTCGACAACCGCTACGGCACGGGCCAGTCGACGATGGACGGCGTCCTGTCCGCGACCAACCTCCTCATCGCGGGCAAGGTCTGCGTGGTCGCCGGCTACGGCTGGTGCGGGAAGGGGGTCGCCGCCCGACTGCGCGGCCTCGGGGGGGACGTGGTCGTGACCGAGATCGACCCCGTGCGCGCCATCGAGGCCCGCCTGGACGGCTTCCGCGTGATGCCGATGCTGGACGCCGCTCGTGAGGCCGACCTCATCATCACCGTCACCGGGAGCATCGACGTCGTCCGGGCCGAGCACTTCCGCGTCCTCAAGGACGGTTGCCTTCTCGCGAACTCGGGCCACTTCGACGTCGAGGTCTCGAAGCGGGACCTCGAGGGGATGGCCGTCAGCCACCGGACCGCCCGCCCCAGCGTGGAGGAGTACCGGTTCGCCGACGGCCGGAAGACCTACCTCCTCGCGGAAGGGCGCCTCGTGAACCTGGCGGCCGGGCAGGGCCACCCGGCCGAGATCATGGACCTTTCCTTCGCCCTTCAGGCGCTGAGTGCGGAGCACCTCGCGAAGCACGGTCGGGAGATGGAGCTCCGCGTCTACCCCGTCCCCGTCGCGCTCGACCGGGAGGTGGCGCGCGCGGCCCTGGAACCCCTCGAGGTCCGGCTCGAGGAGCAGACGGAGGAACAGGTGAAGTACGCCGCGACATGGGAGGGAGGAACCACATGAGCGAAGAGAAGGTCCCGAACGAGCTTCGGTACACGAAGAGCCACGAGTGGGTGAAGGTCGAGGGGAACGTCGCGACGGTGGGCATCACCGACCACGCCCAGGCGCAGCTGACCGACATCGTGTTCGTCGACCTGCCCGCGGTAGGGAAGTCCGCGGTGAAGGGGACCGGCGTGCTCGTGCTCGAGTCGGTGAAGACGGTCGCCGACGTGAACGCTCCGGGGAACGGCTCGGTCGCCGAAGCGAACGCCGAGCTGAAGGCTCACCCCGAGTACATCAACCACGACCCGTACGGGAAGGGGTGGATCTACCGGCTCACGCTCTCGGCTCCGATCGACCCCGCGGAGCTCATGTCCGCGGACCAGTACCGCGCGTTCGTCGCCTCGGGCAAGTGATCTCGTCGTCCCCGGCCACTACCTCGCAGGGTAGGCGCCGCTAGCGTCGCCGGCCTCAGGACGAGGAGTCGTCCTCGCCCTCGGCGGGCGAGAACGCCTACGCCCGGGAGCGCAGGCCCTGGAGCTTCAGTCGCTGCTCGAGCGAGGCGATGGTGCGGATCGTCGAGACGACCGTGTCCGCATTGAGGGAGATCGAGTCGATCCCTTCCCGGACGAGGAACTCCGCGAACTCGGGGTAGACGCTCGGGCCCTGCCCGCAGATCCCCACGGTCCTTCCCTCCGCGTGGGCGCCCTCGATCAGGATCTCGATCGCGCGCATCACGGCCGGGTCGCGTTCGTCAAAGTACCCCATCCGGCCGAGCGTCTCGGAGTCTCGGTCCGCTCCGAGGACGAGCTGGGTCAGGTCGTTCGAGCCGATCGAGAACCCGTCACAGTGCTTCGAGAACTCCCGGGCGAGCAGGGCGACCGACGGGACCTCGGCCATGAGGTAGAGCTGGAAATCGCGGGAGCGGCGCAGCCCTTGGGCGCGCATCATCTCCGAGATCTCCTCGAGCTCCCAGGTGTTCCGGACGAACGGGAGCATGACCATGGCGTTCTTGAGGCCCATCTCGGTGCGGACCCGGTGGATCGCCTCGAGCTCGCAGAGGAACGCGGGCCGATAGACGGGGGAGATGTACCGGGAGCAGCCGCGCCAGCCGATCATCGGGTTCTCCTCGACCGGCTCGAACTCCTCGCCACCGGGCATCCCCCGGTATTCGTTCGTCTTGAAGTCGGACGTGCGGATGATCACGGGGCGGGGATGGAACGCCTGGCAGACCTTTCCGATCCCGTCCGCAAGGCGTCGGACGAGCTCGTCCTTCTTCCCCTTCTTGAGGAGCGCGAGCGGGTGCTCGCGAATGTGCGCCGTGAAGATGAACTCGATCCGCAGGAGGCCGACCCCCGAGACCGGAAGCCGGGCGTACTCCTCGGCCTTCTCGGGCACGCCGACGTTGACGTAGATCTTCGTCGCCGTGATCGGCGTCCCTTCGTGGGCGTGCCCGGTGGCCGGGGCCGATGAGGCGGCGCCGCCCGCGGCCGCGGCCTTGCCCAAATGGACGATGCCGCGGTACACGGACCCGGTCTTCCCGTCGACCGTGACCTCGCCACCGTCGACCACGAGCTTCGTCGCCTCGCGCGTACCCACGATACACGGGACCCCGAGCTCCCGCGACACGATCGCCGCGTGGCAGGTCATCCCACCTTCGTCCGTGACGATCCCCGCGGCCCGGGACATCGCCGGGACCATGTCCGGGGTCGTCATGGACGTGACCAGGATCTCGCCCGGCTTCAGCTTCTCCATCTCGGCCGACCCGTGGAGGATACGGGCCACTCCGGCGGCGACCCCGGGGCTCGCACCGAAGCCGCGCAGGAACGGCGGCTCTTCGCCCGTCGGGGCTTTCGGGGAGGTGGCGGGGGCCTTTTCGTCCGCGCCCGGAGCGGTGGACTTGGGGATCGTCGTCACGGGCCTCGCCTGGACGATGTAGAGCGTATCGTCATCGCCGCACCACTCGACGTCCATCGGTCGTCGGTAATGGGACTCGATGAGTCGCGCGAGCGACACGAGGCGCTGTAGGCGATGGTCGGGGAGCTTCTGCGCGCTCCGCTGGTCCGCGGGGACGTCCTCACGTCGGTTCCCCCCTCCTTCGGCGCGAATCAGCCGAACCCTCTGTTCGGATAATTGCTTGTGGACGATCTTCTGCGAGGCCCCGTCGATCACGTAGTGGTCGGGAGTGACCTCTCCTCCCACGATCGCCTCGCCCAGGCCCCAACCCGCCTCCACGATCATGTGGTTCTCCCCGGTGTTGGGGTCGCGGGTGAACAGGATGCCGCTCACGGTGGCGTCGACCATCTTCTGGATCAGGACAGCGAGGCGCACGGCGCCCTGGTCGAACCCCTTGCGGTGGCGGTAGATCAGGACCCGAGGCGTGAAGAGCGACCCCCAGCACTTTCGGACCGCGGCCACGACCTGGGCGGTGCCGGTGATGTTGAGGTAGGTGTCCTGGAGCCCCGCGAACGAAGCCCCTTCGAGGTCCTCCGCCGTGGCGCTCGAACGGACCGCGCAGAAGCGGACCCCGAACTGGCGGGCGAACATCTCGTAGGCGGTCTCGAGCTCCCGCTGGAGCGCGGGGGGGAACGGGGCGGTCTCGAACGCCTTGCGGATCCGAAGCGAAGCCGCCTCGATCGTTTCCGGGCGGTCGGTCTCGATCGTCGCGAGCGCCGCCGGAAGCTCGGTCTTGAGGACGGTCTCGTTGACGAACGCGTCGTACGCCTCCGTCGTCAGGACAAAACCCGGCGGTACCGGGAGTCCCTGGCGGACCAGCTCGCCGAGCTTGCTCGCCTTGCCGCCAACGAGGGGTAGGTCCGACTCCGAGACCTCGGCCAAACTTACGATACGCGCCATCGTTCCACGATCACCTCGACCTTTCGAGCACGAACGCGACCAGGTCGGACGCGGGAGAGTACGGGTGTACCACGCGCTCGGCGACCTCGACGAATTCTCCGACGGATTGTAGGGAGTTCACGAGCGCCTTCCCTCTGCCGACGAGCTCCGTCCGGGACACGACCTCGTAATAGTACAGTCGACCCCCGGGTGCGACGGTGCGCGCCACCGAGGGTAGGTACTTAATCCCTTCGTGAGGGAGATTCAGCACTACCCTCTCGACGAGCGGAGCGGTGGGCCCGAACTCCTCCACCCGGCCGATGAGGGCCGTGACCCGACCCCCAAAGGGGTATCGAGCCAGCGTCTCGCGCAGGAGCTCGATCGCGTCGGGGTTCGCGTCGACCGCCGTTACGCTCGCGGCCCGGCCGAGGTGGGCGATCGTGACCGAGAACGGTCCCACCCCGCAGCAGAGGTCGTACACTCGATCCCCCGGGCGAACGTCCTCCGCGACGCGCGCGTGCTCGCGCGCAAGCCGGGGAGAGAAGTAGGCCCGCTCTACGTCCACCTCGAGCTCGACCCCGTTCTCCCGGTGGCGCGTTCGCCAGGGCCCGGAGCCGGCGATGCGTTCGACCTCGCGGCGTCGTTCGGGCCCGTGGACCCCGTGGTCGAGCCCCACGAGACGTGCGCCCGGCACGAAATGTAAGAGCGCGTCCCCGACGGCCGCTTTGCGTGCCTCGAGCGGCTCGGGGAGCCGGATGAGGACGATGTCGCCGACCACGTCGAACGATCGCGGGAGCGCCTCCTTCTCCGAGTCGGGCCAGGGCAGGAGGTCCCGGTACCGAGCGGGACCCTTTCGGGGGGTCTCTCGGAACTCTCGTTCGACCACCTCTCCCCACGAAGGGGGAACCCCATCGGGGCTCTCTACGAGCGGGAGGACGAGGAACTCCCCTTCGTGCCGGATCTCGAGGTCCGGACGAAGCAGGCCGGAGTCCGCGAGGTCCCGGCGGACCTCTTCCCCTCGGACCCGGGGCACGAGGAGCCCGGAGGCGATCATTTCGCGGAGGTCGGGGGGTGGAACAGGAGCCGAAGCACGTCCGCGCCGGTGCGGGTGCCGAGAGAGCCGTGGGCGGCCGCCGATTCCCCGAACTTCGTCGGGCCCGCCTTCTCCCGAGCGGGGACCCCAGCCCCCGAGAGCAGCAACGGTACGGGGTCGTCGGAATGGCCCTTGAGGATGCACGGGGTCGCGTGGTCCGCGGTGACGGCGAATCGCACCCGGGAGAGGTCCAGGCCTTCGAGGAACGGACCGAAGAACGAGCGGTCGATCGCCTCGACGATCTCCCGCTTGAGCGGAGCGTTACCGTCGTGGCCGGGTTCGTCCGGACCCTTGAGGTGCACGTAGACGAACGGGCTCTGTCCGAGGAGCTCCCTCGTGACTCGTGCCCTCTCGCGATAACCTGCGTCTCGGTCCGGTCCCATGGGACCGACGTACCGGTCCTCCAGGCCGAGTACGCGGGCGATCCCCCGCTCCACCGGCATTTCGGTGACCGCGGCCCCCCGGATCCCGTGCTTCACTTCGAACGACGGGGGCGGGGTCCGGGGCAGGGCTCCCGCGTTGCGGACGAGCAGGCCGCTCGCGACCTTCTTGCCTCCGAGCGCCCGACGCGCGTTGACCCGATGCCCGGCGAGGACGTCCCGAGCGCGGGATAGGAACAGGTTGATCGCCCGCGCCGTCCGGGCTGCCTCCGGAGAAGCGTCCATGGGCGTCACCTCGAGGACCTTGGGGACCTCGGGCCGTCGGGCCTGGCCCATCCCGCCGACCCTCTCGTAGAAGGGGTCTGAGTTCGACACCTCCGGCGAGAGCGGACCGCCTTCGACCGGATGCAGCCAGAGCACTCCCCGGTGCCCCACGGTCGCGCGCACCTCCGCTCGGATCCCTTCGGGTCCGAGGAGGTCCGCCTCCGTGATCCCCCGAGCGAGGTCCCGGGCCTCGCTCGTCCCCAGGGAACGCCCGACACGGGAGTCGAGGACCGTCCCGTCCCCGTCCACCGTGGCGAAGTTCAGCCGCAGGGCAACGTCCTCCGGAGCGAGGGCGATCTCCACACCCAGCGCCTCGAGCACGCCTCGGCCGGGGGAGTCGTGGATCGGGTCGTATCCGAGCAGCGCGAACACCCCGGCGTCCGATTCGGGCGCCACCCCCGGACCCACGACCACGACCTCGCCGATCATCCCGGAGGACGTCATACGGTCGAGGTTCGGGGTCGCGGCGGACTCGACGGGGCTACGGTTGTCGGTCGCGGGGTGCGGGCGGTCCCCGAGCCCGTCCAGCACGATCAGCGCGAGAGATACGGGGGGTTCTGCCACGGGTCCGGTCGTTGCTTCCATCACCTAATAAAGGGAGGCCGACCTGCCCTCCCGTTCCGTGGCGCAGCAACCTCAGGGCCGCTTTAGGCGTTTCCTTCCGACCCCCGCCGGCCGGGTCGTCCTGATCCTCCTCGCGGTCCTCGCCGTATTCGCGACCTACGCTTACGTCTCGGTGATCATTGCCATCCCGGCGGCCCTACTGTTCGGCCTCGCCCTCCCAATCTGGGCGGGCCTCAAGCGCCCCCGGTTCCTGGCGGTGGTGGGCCTCGTGATCGTCCTCGCCGTGGCCCCCATCGCCACGGTGGTCTACACGCAGGAGCTCCTCACTCCTGTCGGCCTCTCGAGTTCCCCGAACAACGTGCCTCTCTCCGACGGGAAAGAGGTGATGCAGAATGCGTCCGTTCAGCCGTACACCGGCACCACGAACACCACCTTCACGTGGACCGTGACGGTCTTCCCGGGGAACGTTCCCCAGAACAACCGGACCCCCTACGTGGTGTACCTGTACATTAGTACCTGTCCGGGAGCCACCGGGAACAGCTCGCCCTACTGCTCGCAACCCTACACGCTCACGGTCCTCACCAACTCGACCCCGCTTCCGGATTCCAACCAGACCCCCGTCGTCGGAACCGCGCCGTACAACCTGACGTTCCACTACCGGATCGGCTCGGACGGGATCTGGGCGTGGCAGATGGGCGTCTACTCGCGGAACAACACGACCGGGGTGCCGTTCTACCAGCTCTTGGCGGGTGACCCCCAGTACAACGGGATCGAAGGACCCGTCATCGGGGGCTTCACCGTGATCTACTCAGACCTCGTCCCCACGATCTACCTACAGGAGCTTCTGTTCCTCGGCCTGCCGTTCTACTTCGTCCTGCTCGTCTACATGCTCTTCAAGAACCGGGAGCGGCGCAAGAAGGAGGCCCAGCGCCGAGCTCTGGGACCGGTGCCCTCCGGGGAAGTCCCTGCCAGTGCCGCGCCGGTTGCTCCCGGGACCCCCCTTCCCTCTTCCAAGGCACCTCCGGGTTCATCGGCCGGGACGCCCCCTGCAGCGGCAGCCCCCGCTCAGGAGCTCAACTGCCCGAAGTGTAACGCGGTGGTGTACGCCGGCGAGCAGAGCTGCTGGAAGTGCGGCGCAGCGCTTCCCAACCACCCCGGGCCGCCGGCAAGCCCTCGCTGACGGGTCCCCTGTGGGATCGCGTTCGAACGGGATCCCGGTCGGGACCCTTCGACGGCCGCGCGAGGCGTGCTCGACGGTAGCTTTCTCACCCGGGACTCAGGTGCGGATGAAGAATGCGGACGCGACCTGGCCAGTCGTGCTGTCGATCGCCTGGAACTCATAGGTTCCCGCCGTGCCGCCCGTGGCGATGGAGTAGGTGCACACGAATCCGCCCGCGGGGGTCGTCGTGATCACGTTCGTGCCGCCGAACGTACCGGAGGAACAGCCGGTCGGGCTGACCACGGCCCCGTTGTAATAGAGGTTCACCAAAGAGCCAGCCCCGAACCCGACGCCCGTGAGCGTCAGCGGCTGCGCCGTGCTATGGGTTCCGGTCGTTCGGTTCAGCGTCAGGGTCCAAGAGGTCACGCTGAACGTGGCGGTCGCGGCCTGGCCTCCCGTCGCATCCGTTGCCACCAACGTTCCCAGTCCCGGAAGGGACGTGAACGGAATCGTGAACACGCACGTGAACGCGCCCGCCGGGGTCGTGGTGATCGTGGCACCCGCCGTCCCTATGGTGCAGCTGCTCACCGTGATGGAGATCCCGTCAAACACCAGGGTGACCCCCGAGGAGACGGCGAAACCGGTAGCGGTTACCGTCACGCTCGTGCCGACGAGGCCGCTCGTCACCGAGAGGGGGGAGATGGTCCACGTCGTGACCGTGAACGGAGCCGAGGCCGTCTGCCCGCCCGCCGCATCGGTAGCCACCACGGCGCCCGCCCCAGAATCGGACCCCGTCGGTATGGTGAAGACGCAGGTGAATGCCCCTGCGGGCGTCGTGATGATCGTAGCCCCCGCCGTGCCGACATTACAACTGCTCACGGTGATGGCGAAAACTCCTTCGAAGGAGAGCGTAACTCCCGAGGAGGCGGCGAAGCCGGTCCCGGTGACCGTCACGCTGGTGCCGATGACCCCGCTCGTAACCGACAGCGGGGAGATCGTCCACGTGGAGACCGTGAACGTGGCGGAGGCTGTCTGCCCGCCCGCCGCATCGGTGGCCACTAGGCTGCCGACCGCCCCGCCAGTGGACCCGGCCGGAATCGTGAAGACGCACGTGAAGGCTCCCGCCGGCGTCGTGGTGATTGTGGCTCCCGCGGTGCCGACAGTGCAACTGCCGACAGTGATCGGTATCCCTTCGAACGCGAGGGTGACGCCCGAGGAGACCGCGAAACCGGTCCCGGTGACTGTCACGCTAGCGCCGATGACCCCACTGGTGGCCGAGAGGGGGGAGATGGTCCAATCCGTCACGGCGTACGGGGCGCTTTCGTTCTGCCCTGTGGTGCTGTCAGAGGCCAGTATCGTCGCCGCGGTGAACGGGGTCCCCGCCGGGATGGGGATGATGCAGACGAATGCCCCCGCCGCGGTCGTCGTGATGCTAGACCCGGAATGGGTGCACGAGCTGCCTCCCGTCGGGGTGGCCACAACCCCGCCGACCGACAGCGTGACGAGCGTGCTGGCTCCGAACGCGGCCCCCGTCGCGGTTACCGAACTCCCGATCACACCGCCCGACGACGAGAGGGTGAGGACGGGCGGGGTGAACGCCGTCGTGCCGGTGACGGTTCCCACTCCGACGACCGTGGCCGTAGCGGACACCGTGTACGTGTAAACGGTGGCCGAGCTCGGATTCGGAATCGTCCAGGTCGACTGGCTAGCCACTGTCACGCTCGAGGGCCCGCTGATCGACAGACCGGAGGGACCCGAGCCGGAGTAGGTGAAACCGGCGGGACTACTGGTCCCGGCGAACGTCACGGAGAGGCCGGCGCCCGATGCCGATCCCGTGTAGGTAATCACCGCATAGACCGCCTCCGCAGTTCCGGCGTTGGGTGGAGCCGGGACCAGGATGACACCGACCGAAAGCGGACCGTTGGTCGACCCGCCCGTGCTCGATATCGTGATCGAGATCGGCCCGGACGCCTGCTGTCCGAAGGCGCCCGTGGCGTTGACGAAACCGTAGAAGGTGCCGTTCGCCGTGGCCCCCGAAGTGGCGTGATAATACCACTGCCCCTGCGCGTTCTGTTGCATCTGAACCGCTGTGCTCGGTAGGCCCGGTACCGCGGCCAGGTTAACGAACACCGAGTTGGAGGCATACTGACCGGCGATAGTCGCATACACCCAGAACCCCTGGGCTTTGGTGGGAACGGCCGGCGATATCCACGTGGACACGACCGTCGGCGGCGTGGCGATTCCTGCCCCCGGCAGGATGACGTCAAAGATCAGTTGGGACTGGGAGACGATGAAGACGGTGATGTTACCGTTCGCGGGCGGGAGCCCTACCGCGGGGGTGAACGTGAGGTTCCACACTTGGCCTAGGTTCCACGAGTTGGCCCCCCCCAGACCCGAGGAGATGCTGTACGGGCTCGCGAACTCCGGCCCGGTCGGCTGGGTGGACGACTTGAGGTAGACTTGGGCCGTCCCGGGGACGGGCGGCCCCGAGAGGTGCAGGATGTGGATCGACTGCACAAAGCCAGATCCGTTGGCGAAATAGGTCAACGACGCCTGGAACTGGTTGTTGTTCTGAGCCGGCGGCGTTGGGAACGTGGTCACGAACGCGAAGATGGAGGCGAACAGGGTCACCGTCAGGCCCAGGAGCAGGATCGTGGCTACAACGTCTGACACTCCGCGGCGGCGAGCGTGACCATTCCTCGTCCATGGCGACCTTCGGCGCCACCGACTACCGGTTCCCGTCATAGGTTCCATCGAAGCGCGGGGAGCTTCCCCTCGAACTCCTCGTGTAATCAGGTGGGGGGGGTCTATTTAGGTGTTATCGTCGCCGCCGAACCCGGACGACGCCCTCCGGGAGCCGACGGAGCGAAAGAATGGAAAAACTTGGGGCTCGGCAAGGCCTCAAGGCCTCGCCGGGCCGGGGGGAGAAAGGGTTGTTCTGCTGGGTCCGGGAGGCTCTACGAGAGAACCTGGGCGCCCGTCGTGCCCGTGTACCCGCTCGCTCCCACGATGGTAAGGGTGATGCCTTGGCCCGTCGGGTTCGCGGTTCCCATGTCGATAACCAGCGTGTAGAGGTTCGTCAGAGGGCTAGTGGCCGAGCAGGCAGTGCCGACGATTCCGCAGGTTCCGGCTGCACCCCAGATGCTGAACCCGCTGCTGGGCATCGACAATACCATCGCGACAGGCCTGGTGTACGATGCGGCGACCACTCCCGTGAGGTTAAGGATGCTGAATCCACCAGCACCTGCCGTGGTGAAGATGCCCCCTGTCGAAGTCTTCACCTGAAAGAGCACGTTCCCAAAGGTCACACTTGACGACTCAACCGTCAGGGTGTAGATGTAGTCGGTCGCCCCTGCGCAACCCGTGGGAGTTCCGATTGCGGTACACTTCGTCACACCGAGACTCGGGTTCGGACCCACTGTGATCGCGGACCCAATCGGCTTCGAACCCACACCGCCGCCCGTCAAGCCCGAGATGAGCACATACAGCACGGCGGCCAACACGACCGTGATCGCGACCAGCAAGATCGTCGCGATGATCGGCGACACTCCGCGCTTCCGCGCCTTTCTCCAGCTTCGTTCGTTCTTCCCAAAGACGTTCATTCGCTTTCGATCCTCCGATGGGTCCTTCGACCCGCCGAGAGGGTATGGCAAGTACCTGGTATTTTAATGTGGGACCCAGTGGAAACGACAAAAGACGGTGTCTAGTTCGTCCTTTGACGTAATACACACTAATGCGCATAGTGACACGCTCTCGCACGTCAGGGAGTCACGTACGCATCCGAACGAAAAAGCGGACCCGACGAGCCTGCGCGCGCACGTGGACCCGCGCGGGGAGGCCGGTCCGGGGCGCTCCTTTTGCCCCCGCGTGCCCACGGACGGTTCTCTGAGCAGTGTTATACAGACGCGATCGCGCGCGGATGGCCTGTTCGACCCACCGTTGCATCTGTTCGACACGTCAGCAAATCGACTTCGAGGAAGCGAGAGCTCTCTCTTATCGGCCGGTCGTGCTTGTGTTTAAGTAGAGGGACTTTCCATCCTTCTGCTCGACTGTGTTCGACAACGCTTCCCGACGAGCATCTCGCGCCTCTTCCGAGGCGGCCCGTGGGGAAGAGCCCGAGGACGCGCGCATCGCCCTACGGTGCAACCGCAAGGAACTCCAGCTGGTCGACTCGTTCGTGGTGAACGGCGAGTTCTCGACCCGATCGGAGCTCATGCGAGCGGCGCTGCACGCGTTCCTCCGCTCCCGCGCGATGTCGACCGCGCCGACACCCGCCGTGGACGCCGAGGGCCTCATCGAGGTCCCTGTGCGCCTCCGGCCCGAGGAGTATGCCGCCCTCGAGACCTACGCCCACCACGTCGCGAACGGCCGCTCGGTGAGGGACATCCTAGCCGAGATCGTCCGCCGCGGCGAGATGGAGATGAAGGTCCACGAGCTCGTTCAGCGGGCTCGCGCGACGGTGCGCGAGGCGGTGGAGACCCGGACCCAGGTCGGAGCGCTCGGAGAGAGCGCGAAAGACCTTGAGAGAAAGGGGGTCGTCGGCCGGTAGATGAGCGACGGTCGTTGGAGCGCTCGGTCAAGGGGGGTTTGTGGAGACCTACGAGGCCGGGCAAGACGGTGACGACCGAGGCCTAACGCCGGGAAGCGGCGACCCGATCGGCGGAAGCTGGGGAAACCCGCTCCGTCTCGGGCAGGACGTTCGATTCGTCCTGGCCGCTGTGGGCGGCGGGGCGATTCGGGTAGCAAGGGAGATCGCACATCGGCACGTCCGGCACTTGGAGACGGTCGCCATCAACTGCGACCCCAAGGTCCAGGGGTTCGATGAATTCGACCGGCGAGTCTACCTCGGTCCGGATTCGGGAGCCGAGACCGACACGGGGGGCTCCCCGTTCGTCGGCGGCGTGCTGGCGCGGGCGGCCGAACCGGCCCTCCAGCGGATCTTTCACGGAGTCACGTTCGTCATCGTCGTCGGGAGTCTCGGAGGGGGTGCCGGTAGCGGAGCCTTCCCGTACGTGCTCGAGGTCGCCTCTCGGAACGCGGAGGTCGTCAGCGCGTTCGTGATCAAGCCGTTCCGATGCGAAGGGGACCGCCGGGCGCTCGCCGACCGCGCCATCGGGCGCCTCCACTTCGTCGATTCCTTCGTGGAGAAGCGGGAACGCGGGGTCGCAACGCTGCAGACCCTCGACAACGAGAGCCTCGTCTCGACGTGCGGGACCCTGGCCTTCTCACGCATCGCCGATCACTGGGCCTCGGTGATCGAGGAGCACATCGAACGCTCGTTCCTGGCGCCCACGGAAGCGATCCTGAACGCGGCCCAGCTCTCTGCGAGCCCGCTCACCGCCCCCGGGAGCCCGATCGATGCGGAGATCCCCGCGCTGGAGGCGGCGCCGACCGATCGCGCGCCCGCGCCCGAGCTGCCGGCCCCGATGCCGGCGCTCCGCAGCAACCCGGACGAGGTCGAGCTCACGTTCGAGGTGGACGGAGAGGCCCACCCTCCGACCGCTCAGTAGCAACCAATTCTGGGCGGGGGGCCGATCCCCCTTGGCTCTCCGCCCTGCTGACGACCTGTGAAGCTTTATGAGAGGGTCCGTCTCGGGGACGCTTGATGGACGGTCGGCTGCTCACGGTCCTCCTATTGCTCCTCCTCCCGGGGGCGCTGATCGGGGTGACCGTCGTTGAGTTCCACTCGAACCCCGTCTCGATCATGGCGCTGATCGCCGTGATGATCGTCGGGGCGTTCTACCTATTGTCGTACTCCGAATCCTTCGCCTGAGCCGGCGGACGGCCGGCGGCCGGGTCGACTACCCGTACATTCCGGGCGTAGGGGGGGCTGCCTCCGTCGGGGGCGCGCTCGCCGGGTGGGATTTCATCACGGCTCGGAGGGCCTTCTCGATCTGCTCGGCCTGAGCGCGGAGCGGACCCGTATCGATCTCGAGCTCGGGCAAGAGCCGGTCGAGAGTCTCGATCAGCGCCGCGCCCGCGCGGTGGTCCGGGAGGCCCTCCGCCACCCGGGCGCTCACGAGGAGGACCGCTACCGGGATGGACCGGCCGATCCCCTGAACGAGCAGGGCTCCCGAGACCCCGCCGATCACCCCGTCCTCCAGGACCCGGGCCTTCGCCGGCTCGAACAGCTTGAGAATGGCCGGGTCCTTACGGGAGAACGCGACCCATACCTGCTCTGGGGACTGCTCCTCGGCGACCGCGCTCTCCTGCTCTTCCACCTCTCCGTCGCCGGGCGGGTGGGGAACGACCCCTTCGAACCCCACGATCATGCGGACCTTGTGCCGCTCGGCGGCGTCGAGGATCGTCCGCGCGATCGAGTTCGCCTGGGTCGGGCTGGGAGGGAACTCGGAGAGCACCAAGCCTAGGTCGTGGCGCCCGTAAACGCGGATGATGGGATGCACCTCCCCACCCTGGACGACGGCGATCGGAGCGATCTCGGGGGATTCGAAGCGTCCGACGCGCGGGAGGCTCAGCGCGCGGATCATGTAGTGGCCGGCGACGGTCGTGGCGAGCCCGGCGCTCGGGAACGCGGAAACCAGGACCGAGCCTTCTCCGAAGTTCTTGGGCGCGGGCGCTTCCTCTTGCCACGTGAATTCCATGTTCGGCACTCCGCGGGGAGCCAGACGTAGGCCCCTATAGAGTCTGGCGGCCGTTTCTTCACGGTAATCCCAAGTACTTGGCCCGACTCGGACGTGCCTGTGGGGCTTCCTCTCAAGGACCTGGTCGTCGCCCAGGAGCTCCCTTGGGACGCTCTCGCCGGCCGGACGCTCGCGGTCGACGGCTACAACGCCGTCTACCAGTTCCTAGCGACCCTTCGGCAACGGGACGGACAGCTGTTCTCCGACCCCGAAGGGAGGGTCACGAGCCACTTGATGGGGGTCTTCTACCGTACGACGTCCCTGCTGCGAGAAGGCGTCCTTCCGGTCTGGGTCTTTGACGGCAAGCCTCCCGAGCGGAAGGCCGGAACGATCCGCCAGCGCATCGTCGCCAAGGAGAAGGCCGAGGGGGAATGGCAGCGGGCCCTCGCGGCCGGCGACCTCGAGACGGCGCGGAAGAAGGCGGCGCAGACCTCCCGGTTGACCCGTCCGATGGTCGAGGAGCTGCGAGAGCTACTGAACGCTCTCGGAGTGCCCTCGGTCCAGGCCCCGAGCGAGGGCGAAGCGCAGGCGGCCGTCATGGCGGCCCGGGGAACGGTCTGGGGGACCGCCTCCGAGGATTACGATACCCTCCTCTTCGGTTCCCCGAAGCTGGTCCGCGGCCTCGCGGCCCGAGGGCGCGGGGGAACGAGCCCCGGGGCGCAGTTGATCGACCGGGCCGAGGTCCTCGCGGGCCTTGGGATCAGCGAGGAGGAGCTGATCCTTCTCGGGGTCGTCATCGGCACGGACTTCAACGATGGGGCCCGGGGCTTCGGCCCCAAGAAGGCGCTCAAGCTGGTCCAGGAGCACCTCGGCTTTCGCGCCACGCTGGAGAAAGTGGGGCTCGACCCGACCGAATCCGAGGAGGTGGCGGAGATCTTCCGACACCCTCAGTCCATCGACGTCCCGCCCCCCGCCTTCGGTCCGGTGGATGAGGCGGCCGTGCGCACGATGCTGGTCGAAGAGCACGGGTTCTCGGAGGAGAGGGTGCGAGCCGCGATCGCGCGCGCCCGCCAGCGGCCCCGGACCGGCTCCACTCCCTTGGAGGCCCGGGGTCATCAGACCCTGCTCGAGACATTTGGAGGAACGAACCACCCATGACACCGTTCGAATGTGTACCGAATTTTTCCGAAGGGCGTGACGCGGAGAGGATCGAGCGAATCGTTGCCCCGGCCCGAGAGGTTCCCGGAGTGACGGTGCTGGACGTCGAGCGGAACGCCGACCACAACCGCTGCGTCATCAGCCTCGTCGGCGAGGGAGAGGCCCTGCTCGACGCCGTCTTCCGGATGATGAAGGTCGCGACCGAGCTGATCGACCTCAACGTGCAGCGCGGGGAGCATCCGCGCATGGGCGCGACCGACGTCGTGCCGTTCGTTCCCCTCGGCACGTCGACCATGCCGGACGCCGTTCGCCTCGCGGAGAAGCTGGGGGCTCGCGTCGCGAAGGAGCTGGGGATCCCAGTCTATCTGTACGCCTCGGCCGCCAAGAGACCGGAACGGAACGACCTCGCGAAGGTCCGGGAGGGCCAGTTCGAGGGGCTGCGCACGGCGATCGCCACCGACCCGGCGCGGGCGCCCGACTTCGGGGAGCCGAAGCTCCATCCGACCGCCGGGGCCGTCGCCATCGGCGCTCGACCGGTCCTGATTGCGTACAACGCCTACCTCACCACGCCCGACGTCGCGATCGCGAAGCGCATCGCGAAAGCGGTCCGCGCCCGGGACGGGGGCCTTCCCGAGGTGAAGGCCCTCGGGTTCGAGATCCGCGAACGCAACCGAGCGCAGGTATCGATGAACCTCACGGACTTCCACGTCACGTCGATCCACCGGGCGTTGGAAGCGGTCCGCCGCGAAGCGCAGCGCTTCGGGGTCGCGGTCGAAGAGTCGGAGATCGTCGGCCTCGTTCCCGAGGATGCCCTGTTCGATGCGGCGGAGTACTACCTGCAGCTCCACTCCTTCGACCGCAGCGCCGTGCTCGAGCGAAAGGTCCGGTCGATCGCCACCAGCGGACCCGGCCACGAATCGATCGCGTCGTTCGCGGCGCGCCTTGCCGCCCGCACGCCGACCCCCGGCGGAGGGAGCGCCGCGGGGGTTGTGGCCGCTCTCGCGTCCGCGCTCGGGGAGATGGTCCTCGCCTACTCCATTGACCCGGCGAAGCCGGCCGAGGACCTCGTGGCGGCGAGCGCGGTCCTGAACGAAGGCAGGCATCGATTCCTGGAGCTCGCTGACGAGGACGCCGCGTCGTACGACGCGGTCCGCCAGTCCAAGAAGGCCCGCAAGGAGCGGCCGAACGACCCCGCGGCCCAGGAGGGATACCTCAAGGCGGTCCGAGGAGCGGCCGAGGTCCCGCTCGAGACCGCGCGTCGCGCGGTCGAGCTGGCGAAGCGCCTCGACAGCGTGCGGGACCGGACGCGAGCGGCTCTGGCGAGCGACCTGGTCACTTCGCTTGCGCTGTTCCGGGCCGCCGCCGAAGGCGCGCTCGCCAACGTCGCGATCAACCTCGAGGACCTGAAAGCGGCCGGGCAGCCGACCGAAGGCCTCGAATCCGAGGTCACCCGCCTGCGCCCGTCTCCCTGAGGCGAAAGGGGATGGGCTTGTCGAAGGACGCATCACAGCGGCGACCCACGGTCTGGGTCAACTGCGCCGCTTCCCTGGATGGACGACTCGCCTTCGCCGGAGGGAAACGGGCCGCCCTTTCATGCCCGGAGGACCTCGAGCGGGTCCAACGCCTTCGGGCGGGCTCCGACGCGATCCTGGTCGGGGTCGGCACGGTCGTCCAGGACGACCCCTCTCTTCGGGTCCACTGGGAGCTTCTCGGACAACCCCCCGGCAAGAACCCGACTAGGGTCGTCGTCGACGGGAGCGGACGAACGCCCGCGAACGCCCGGGTGCTGGACGGGTCCACCCCCACGATCGTCGCAACCTCGGAGCGGTCGACGCGGGAATACCCCCCTCACGTAACGAGGGTGGTAGCGGGCGCGACGCGGGTCGACCTCGGTCGTCTGTTCGCGGTCCTCTACGACATGGGGGTCCGAAAGCTGATGGTCGAAGGCGGCGCCGAGATCCTTTCGAGCGTCTTGAGAGCGGGCCTGTTCGACCGCTTCTCGATCTACTACGCCCCGGTGGTGATCGGTGGGGCGACGGCCCCGCCCGTGGTGAGCGGACCGGAAACCCGGGGGTCCGATGACGCTACGACGTTCGAGCTGATGGGTCTCGAGCGGGTGGGCGTCGGCTGCCTAGCTACCTACGCCCCCGCCGGTCGGAGGGGAACCCTTCCGGACCATCCGGGGGCGTGAGTTCGAGCCCGGATGCGACCCCACTCCATGCAACGAAATTTATAGGGGTTGAAAGGTTGCCCTGGACGAGGGTTCTATGACGGTCACGACCACCTCTACGTCCACCCGGCCGCTCGGTGTCGCCATCCTGGCATTCCTTGTGGGACTCTTCGGGGTCCTCATCATCATCGGCGGACTGCTCATCCTCGCGGCCGCGACGGTCCCCGCGATCCTCGGCGTCCCCTCTAGCTTCGTGGGAGAGAGCGGTGCGATCTGGGGCGTGATCGTGCTCATCATCGGTCTCATCATCCTCGGGCTCGCACTCGGCCTCTGGCACCTAAGGATGTGGGCCCTCGTGCTCACCCTGATCGTCGTCTTCCTGGAGCTCGCGAGCTTCGCCATCGCGGGCAATTACGTGTCGCTCGGCTTCATTCTCTCTCTGATCATCTTCGTCTATCTCCTGGCCGTCAATCGTCACTTCCGCTGAGCCGCGGGACGTCCCGGGGCCGAGCGCCGGCGAGGCTAGGCCCGAGCCGGCCACGCGCATTCGTTATCCGTTCGGACGGCTCCCCGGTTCCGAAGGGCTACGATGAAGCTCGTCCACTTCACGCTCCAGGACCAGTTCCACTTCGGCATGATCACGGACGCCAACGAGTTCATCGACCTCGACACCGCGGTCCGGGACTACTACGGCGTGAACCCTGTCAAGGGCGCGGACCCGAGCCGGTTCCGCGACATGCAGGCGTTCTTCGGGGGAGGCGTGGACTCGGTGGAACTCACCAAGAAGATCCTGGCCTACGTCGACCGCCGCCGCCAGGCGGGCTGGACCCCCCGGGCGGCGACCGGGGCCCGGTTCCTGTTCAAGGCCGAGGAAGGCGTGAAGCTGCTCGCTCCGGTCGTTCGGGGGAGCAAGATCTACTGCCTCGCCTCCAACTCGAAGACGCACGTCGCGGAGCAGGGGAAGCCGCTCCCAACGCGCCCGTTCGTGTTCACGCGATACTTCAACAGTCTCGTCGGACCCAGCGAGAACCTCGTGCTGAGCCGTGCCGGGACGTTCCCGGACGTCGAGCTCGAGCTCGCCGCCGTGATCGGCCAGCGCGGAAAGCACATCCCCGCCGAGAAGGCGATGGACTTCGTGGCCGGCTACACCATCGCCCTCGACATGGGCTACCGCGACCTCCAGTACCCGGCTCCCGGCACGGTCGACTGGGTCATGGGCAAAGGGTTCGACTCGACCATGGTGGTCGGCCCCTGGGTCGTCCCCAAGGTGGAGGTCGGAGAGCCATACCCGCTCGCGATGGAGCTGAAGGTCGGCGGGACCGTCCGTCAGCGCGGCGACACCTCCGATTACATCTTTCGGATCCCCGAGATCATCGCCCACCTCTCTCAGGGGATTACGTTCGAGCCGGGGGACATCCTCTCGCTGGGGAGCCTCGGCGGCGTGCCGGGCTTCGAGTTCGGGAACGAGTCGAGGAAGCTGAAGCCAGGAGACCAGGTCGAAGGGTCGATCGAGAAGATCGGTCGGCTGGTCATCCCGGTGAAGGCCGAAGCTCCGCCTGCCCCCTGAGGAGCAGGAAGAGGGCCACCGGCGTCGCGAGCTCGTCCGTCCCGCCCGGGACCGCGTGGACCTCCCCACCAGGGAACGGATAGCGGGCGTCTTCGACGTACGTCACGGCGGTCCTCGACTCCTCGAGCCCCGGAAGGAGCGCGTCCCGGAACGGGTCGAAGGCGGCGATCTCGTCCCGGCCGAGCGGGACGACCCGAAAACCGGTCCCTCCGTGGAGCGAGTTCGGGAGCCGAATCAGCCGGTGGATGTCGGTCGTGACCGGAGCGTCGGTCTCTCCCTGGACCTCGACCCCGGCGGCCCGGACCACGGCCTCGAGGAAGTCCTCCGGTAGGTCTTTCTTGAACACATCTAAAGACAGGCGAGAGCGGATCTTGGCGGCCCCGCCCTGCTCGATGAGGAGCTTCGCGTAGTGCCGGGCCTTGGCCGGCGCCACCCCGTAGCGGGTCATCTCCGCGGCCGCGATGGCCGGCGCTTGCTTCTCCCATCGCTCGAGCATTTCGAGGAGCGCCCGCGTCGTCCGGCCGGGCCACCCCGGCGTCTCCGGGGGAACCAGGGTCCGAGTTCGGGGGCTGGGGCTCGTCCTCGCGCTCCCATCTCCTTCGCCCTCCGCGGAAGGGATCGTGAGGCCGGAGCGAACGTCCGTCCGGTTGCGCTGGATCGCCGACATCGGAGTCACCCCCGTGCCGAGGGCGTAGTCCACCAGCTCCCGTCGTTCGGGGCTGGTCAGGGACAGGAACCGGTCATCCCGGACGTGGACATGGTAGCCGCGTCCTCCGGAGAATACGAACGACGTGGAATCGGGGTCGATCCCGAAGTCTCCGAACAGGAAATCGTCCACGAGCGAGATCAGCCGCGTCTTCACGAGCTCGAGCTGGCCGGCGTACGCGAGGGCCTCCGCGCCCCGGAGGTGGTCCGAGTCGAGGTCGAAAATGAGGTCGGCCCCCTGCCACCCCTTCTCGCTCATGGTCGGCGCCGCGGGACGTCGGTAGTAGGCGGTCGAGTAGTAAACGTGGCGAGGCGTTTCCTGGCGGAGGAACCGCAGGAACTCCTCCGGTGTTCGGAGCGCGGCATGCCGACGCATCATCGTCTCCGACGTGAACGGGAACGCCGCGAACTCGCGGCGCGCGAGGCGGTGAGGGGGAGGAATCGCGGCGCGGGCGTAGTAGTTCACGAACTGCTGGCGGGCCCATTCGAGGGCGGCGCCCTCCAGCGCGAGCGTCTTGGCCACGGCGCTAGCCTCCGACGTCCTCGACCTCGTCCATCGAGGTCGCCTCGCGGACGGCGTCGTCCCGTTTGAACCGGGCCAGGAGATGGAACACGGTCGAGTGCTCGCTTCCCTTCACGAGGAGCTCGACCGCGCGCGTCGCGTGGTCGAGCTGGTCCTCCTTGCCGATGAGAGCGACCGTGGAGCCGTACACGCTCATCGAGCAGCCGGAGAGCTGCTCGATGCGAGAGCGCGCCCGGCCGTTGGTGCCGATGACCCGCGACCGGATCCGCCGGAGGGCCGCCTTCTCCCGGTGGCCCGTGGCGAGCTTGATGTCGAGGACGCCGAAGAAGGTGTCCTCGCGCAGAAGCCGCATCGCGCGCTCGGGGGAGAACCCCCGGCCGATGGCGAGGACGATGTCGCGGGCCTTGAGGACCCCCATCGGGTCGGTGTCCGGGCCGACCACGCGGACCTCCCCTTCGTTCGCGTCGATGTCGATCCGCGTCGCCGTGGCGGCCGCGATCGCCCTCTTCGTCCGGCCCCCCGGCCCGATCAGCACCCCGACCCGGTCCTCGGGGATCCGAGCGTACAACGTCGGCATTCCGACCTACGCCTCCGCCGGCGGTGGACCGATCGTCTTCCCGCCGACCGCCTCGAGGAAGTCGGCCGGCTCGACCTCGAAGCCCAGCCGCCCGAAGAACTTTGAGAAGTTGCGAATGTCCCTCTCCATCAACCGCCGGGCCTCGGGATGGTCCGCCGAGACCGCCTGGGCCACGTCAATCAGGACCACGCGACCGTCGTGGAGGAGCACGTTGTAGGGGGAGAGGTCCCCGTGCACGAGCCGTGCGTCGCGGGCCATTCGACCGACCTGGAGCACGAGGTCCTCGTAGAGCGCCGCCGGGTCCTCGATGGGGATGTCCACGATCCGCGGCGCCGCCATGCCTTCGGGGCTGCCGATGAACTCCATAACGAGAACGTTTCGGAAGTGGCCGTACGGATGGGGTGCCCGCACTCCCGCGTCGGCGAGGCGGCCTAGGATCGTGTGCTCCCTACGGGTCCAAGCGAAGATAAGGCCGCCGAAGTTCTTCACGCTCGACTCCCGTCGGAGCGCCTCGAGCGCGTACGGGGGAAGGTGCCGGAAGACGCTGTTCCCGATGCGGTAGATCTTCACCGCCCGGAACTCCGCACCCGCCGTCGCCCGGAAGACGCCCCCTTCCTTCCCAGTGGAGATCGGGTAGTCGATCGAGTCGAACAGGCCCCGGTTCACCAGGCGCGATACCGCGAGGAGGGCCGGGTGGTCGAAGAACTCGTCCAGCAACTTGCGATGCTGGCCCTCCTTGCGCCGGTCTTCCGACCGCTCGCGCCGTCGGGGGAATACCACATCGTGGGGTCGGGGCATCGCAGGGAAGGATGGGGGAGTCCGTTCTTAGGCTCTGGGGGAAGGGGAACGTGGCCCCTCGAGTCCCTGCGAACTCGTTGGGTAGGCTCGTTTCCCGTCGGTAAGCGCCCCTATATCTTCTGCAGGCCGCATGGCAACGGCATGCGACTCCCGCTCTCGGCCACGCCGCCTCCGCCTTCGCTCGGGACGGACCCGAAGGCTACGACGCCCGCGCGCCCGGCGTCCGCCCTCGTGCGGACGCTCGATGCCCCGGCCGATTACGACGCGGTGTTCCGGGTCGTGCGGGGGGCCGTCCGCCAGGTCCTCGGGATCGAGCGACCGGGCCTCGGACTAGGGCTCTCGAACCTTCCCCCCCAGCTGGGCGCCTACTGGCAGGTCACGGGGAACCTGATCGTCCTGAACGAAGGGCTCGTCAACGTCATGCGTGCGAACGCTGAGAGCCCGACCGAGCTCAACTCGTTCATCTACGTCGTGCTGGCGCACGAGTACCTCCACTCTCTCGGCTACCTGGACGAGCGGTCGGTGCGCGAGGTCACGGCCCGTGTTACCCGTACGGCGTTCGGTCCGGACCATCCCGCGACGCGCATGGCGGAAGGGGACCTCTGGCGCCTCTACCCGTTCCTCTCCTACGCCCCTGGCGGGGACGGGCGACGCCTCAAGGTCGTCACCCGGTTCGACCTGGACACGACGGACCGGTACATACGATAGCGGCGAGGGCCGACCTTTAATCCCCGCTCGGTCATTCCCTCGCGAGAGGGAGTCGTGACCGTAATCGACCCGACCATCGGCATCACGCTCGTAATCGTCGGAATCGTCCTGCTCGCGGCGGAGCTCGTTCACCCCGGAGCGTTGCTCCTGATCCCGGGCTCCATACTTCTCGTGGCAGGGTTCCTCTACCTCTTCCTTCCCAACGTACTCCTGGACAGTGCCATCGGCCCGATCCTGATCATCGTGGTGGCGATCATGGCCGCCTTCATCGAGATCCCGTACTACCGCTGGGTCGCCCCGAACCATTGGCCGCTCAGCACCACGAGCGGCGGGCTCGTGGGCGCCGAGGCGGTCGTCATCGTTCCGATCGTTCCGAACACGCTCAAAGGGAAGGTCCGGGTCCGCTCGGAGGTCTGGTCGGCTCGCGCGTCCGTCGATATCCCCGAAGGCACCCACGTCCGCGTCATCCACGGGGAAGGGGTCTCGGTAACCGTCGTGCCCATCGAACCCTCCAAACCCGCCTAGTCCGGCTCCGGGCCCGACGGAAAGGGTTACACCCTCCGACGGGGTTCGGGCCCCGGTCGTCGCAGCGGAGCGACGCTCACCGGAGAGGTCCCGATGGATTACACGTTCGTCATAGTGGGAATCGTCCTCGCGTTCGTGATCATCCTCGTCCTGCTGACGCGGATGATCTACACGATCCAACCGTACCAGCAGGGTATCGTCACGCTGCTCGGCTCGTACAAGCGGATGATCAACCCCGGGTTCAACCTAGTAAGCCCGCTCGCGAGCGTCCTCAAGATCGACCTGCGAACGCAGGTCCTCGAGGTGCCCCGCCAGGAAGTGATCACCAAGGACAACTCCCCGACCAACGTCGACGCGATCATTTACATCAAGGTCGTGGACGCCCCGAAGGCGATCTTCCAGGTCCAGAACTACCAGGTCGCCACCCTGGCGCTCGCCCAGACGACGCTCCGGTCCATCATCGGCGACATGGAGCTAGATGAGATCCTCTACAACCGCGAGCGGATCAACGCCCGCCTTCGCGACATCCTCGACGAGGCGACCGACAAGTGGGGCGTCCGCGTGGACGCGGTGGAGATCAAGGAGGTCGACCCGGTCGGACCCGTCAAGACCGCGATGGAAGAGCAGACGTCCGCCGAACGGCAGCGGCGGGCGGCGGTGCTGCGCGCGGACGGGGAGAAGCGGAGCGCCATCCTGGTCGCGGAAGGCCAGAAGCGGTCCCGAATCCTTCAGGCCGAAGGGGTCCGGCAATCCCAGATCCTCGAGGCCGAAGGCGCTCGGGTCGCCACCATCCTCGAAGGCCAGGGAGAGGCGCAACGCCTGCGGATCCTCTCTCTCGGAGCGAGCGTCCTCGACTCGAAGGCGCTCACCGTCCTCTCGCTCGACACGGTCGCCAAGGTCGGCGACGGCCAGGCGACGAAGATCCTGTTCCCGTTCGAGTTCTCTCGGCTGGTCGAGGGTGCCTCCGAGTACCTGGGCACGGGCCGCCAGGTCCCCGACCGCAACCTGAACACGCTCGACGACCTCGAGAAGCGCATCGGCACGATGGACGACATCCTCGGCCCGATCCCGCGGCAGGAGGAGCTCCTGACCGAGATCAAGACGATCGAGGAGGAGATCAAGGCCGAGTCCGACGAGTCGACCGCGTTCGTTGCCCCGTTTGCCGCCAAGGGGTCGAGGGCCAACATCACGACGGTGCTTCCCCCCGCCGACGCGATCGCCCCACCGCCATCGAGTCGGGCAGAATCCCCCGGGACGGCCGACTCCCCGGAGACGGCGACGTCCTCGGGGCCTTCCCCGGACGATGGGCGGCCGGCCCGCCGACGGCCTCCGCCCAATAGCTCGTAGGGCCTCCTGCCCGCGGTTCGCCCCACCCTAGGCGGGGGGAGCGGACGCTCCGAACCTCCGGGGCCGCTTGGCGGCGGTAGGTCGGCCTATAAGTCCCGCGATTCCCTGCCCGCTGGGGAGACCTCTATGCCCAGCGTGCTGACCGAACGGAGTGGAGCCGTCCTCACGATCACGATCGACCGACCGGGGCGCCTCAACGCGCTCGACGAGCCCATGATGGCCGAGCTGCGGACCGCCTTGGAAGCGGCGACCGTGGCCCGGGACGTGCGCGCGGTCCTCCTGACGGGGGCGGGGTCGGCGTTCTGCGCGGGGGGCGACGTCGCGGCCATGGAGGCACACCGCGCGAACGGGACCCTTCCGGAGCTCTTCCACCGGCTGACCGCCCAGCAGGAGCACATCGTTCGGGAGATCCTCGGCATGCCGAAGCCTGTGGTCGCCGCCCTTCCCGGCGTGGCGGCGGGGGGCGGTCTTTCCCTCGCCCTCGCGGCGGACTGGCGGATCGCGAGCGAGACGGCCGTCCTCGTCCCCGCCTTCCTCCAGCTCGGGACGGTGCCGGACGGCGGCCTGTCGTACTTCTTGCCCCACTTCCTCGGGATCGGCGGCGCGCAGAAGCTCCTGTTCTCGAACACGCGGGTCCCCGCGAGCCGGGCCCGAGAGATGGGGCTCGTCCACGAGGTCGTCCCGGCCTCCGAGCTCCCGGGCCGCGCGCGTGCGCGCGCGCAGGAGCTCGCCCAGGGCCCGACCCGCGCCTACGGCTGGGTGAAGCGGCTCATGGTCGCCGCCTTCAGCGAGAGCGCGGAATCCCAGATGGCGCTCGAGCGTCGGTGGGCCGTGGAAGCGGCCCAGGGGAACGAGCTCCCGGAGGGGATCCGCGCGTTCCACGAGAAGCGGAAGCCGAACTTCCCGCCGCCGTAGGAACGCCTCAGGGGGCGGGGAGCCCCGCCCAAGGCTTCGAGAGCTTCTCTTCGAGGCGGGCCTTCACGGCGGGCCACTCGGACTCGAGGATGCTGTAGTAGAGGGACGTGCGGAAGTACCCGTTCCGGACCAGGTGGGCCTCGCGCAAGGCCCCCTCGGGCACGCCCCCCAGCCGTTCGATCGCCGTCTGGGACCGCACGTTCCGGGAATCCGTCTTCAGCTGGAGGCGGTGGACCTTCTCCTCCTCGAACGCGTAGCCGAGGGTCAGGAGCTTCGCTTCGGTGTTGAGGGGGCTCCTCCAATACCGGGAGTCGAGCCACGTGCCGATCTCGACCATTCGGTTCGGGCGGTCGATGTCGAGGTAGCGGATGATCCCCACGGGGGTCCGTTCGGGAAGGAGGGCCATCGTGAGGGGCAGCACGTCCCCCGCCGCTTGGTACCCGAGAAGCTGGTCGATGAACGCCTCCATCTCGGCCGTCGTGGGGGGATGGCCGGGACCGATCCGCAGGAACTGCCAGACCTCGGGGTCGCGGCCTGCTTCGGCGAGCCTTGCGGCGTGCTCCCGCACGAGCGGGACGAGCTCAAGATATCGACCGCGGAGGGTGATGGGAGGGTGGAACCCGTTCCCGGTCATCGTTTCGTCCCCGCCGCCGGCTTCTCCGGTGCCGCCGCCGGTCCGCGCCGCTCGGGAGGGTCCCACTCGTGGGCCAGCATCGCCTCGAGACCGCTCCGGACGTGGGGCCATTCCGAGGCGAGGATCCCGTAGGCGACGGACGAGCGGAAGGTGCCGTCCGGGAGGAGACGGTCGTCGCGGAACACCGCCTCCCGGACCGCTCCGAGACGCGCGATCGCCCGCTGGGACCGCTCGTTCCTAAGGTCCGTCCGGAGGCTGACCCGGTGGACCTTCTCGGTCTCGAACGCGTATCGGAACAGAAGGAACTTCGATTCCGTGTTGACCGGCGTCCTCCAAAGGTCCGAGTCGAGCCAGGTGCCCCCGACCTCGACCGAGAGGTTCGTTCGGTCGATGTGGAGGAATCGGGTCATCCCGACGGGTCGGTCGTCCGCCCGGAGCACGGTCGTGAACGGGAGGTCGGTGCCGGCCTTCTGGCGCTCGAGGAGGAGCTCGATGAGGGCATCCATCTCCTCCTGGGTCTCTCCCGGCCCGTGGATCAGGTACCTACGGACCTCGGGGTCCTGCGCGGCCGCCCGCAGCGCCTTCGCGTGGCCGGGGGCGAGGGGGACGAGCCGGACCCATCGCCCCGTGAGCGTTACGGGAGTTAGGAAACTCTCCATCCCGGAATCAGGGGTTCGAGCCACGCGAACCCATAACTCCGACGGCTCACGAAGGCGCCGGCGAGCCCCCGGACCCCCCGTCCGGCCGCCGTCAGCCGGTTGAGGTTAAATAACGTCATAGAGTCGGACGTTCCGCTCGCCCAGTGGGAGGAGGAGCAGTTGGACGCCGGGGTTACCACGTTCCTGGTTTTCGCGGTCATCGCCGCGGCGTTTACGGTGGGCTCGCTCGTCGCGAACCGCATGATCGGCGCGAAGCGTCGAAGCTCGTACCTCCAGCTCACGACCTACGAGTGTGGCGAAGAGCCGGAGGGGGAAGCCCAGATCGACTTCCCGACCCAGCACTACACGTTCGCCATCGTGTTCGTCGCGGTCGACGTCCTCGGTTTCATCCTCGCGCTGTGGGGCCTCACCTTCCGTGGCGCCAACTCGGCCTGGCTCCCGGTCTTCATCGCCTTCGCGTTCACCGCGCTCGCGATCACGGGCATCTACTACGCGCTCAGCGGCGAGAAGAGGTGGGTGGTCTGACGGCGGCACAGGCCCCTCCCGCGCCATCCCCGCGGAACCCGACGGTCGACCTCCAGCTCTCCAACGAGCTTCCGATGGCGACCCAAGCGGCCGTCCCGTTCATCGAGATCGAAGCGTTGCGGGCCAAGGAGTTCATCCCCGCCTCGAAGGAGGCCCTCACCTCCCTCATCGCGGAACAGGGACAGGCGAAGCTCATTCGCCCGATGTTCAACTGGTCGGGCCGGAACTCGCTCTTTCCCTTGCACTGGGGCCTCGCCTGCTGCGCGATCGAGTTCGCCGCCGCCTTTGGGGCGCGCTGGGACGCCGAGCGGTTCGGGGTCGTGGCCCGTTCCTCCCCCCGGCAGGCCGACCTGATGATCGTCAACGGGACGGTCACGTGGAAGGTCGCGCACAAGCTGATCACGCTCTACGAGCAGATGGCCGAGCCGAAGTGGGTCATCGCGATGGGGAACTGCGCTACCGGGGGCGGGCCGTTCCGCACGGCCTACTCGGTGGTCCCCGGGGTCGACAAGCTGGTCCCGGTCGATGTCTACATCGCGGGCTGCCCGCCTCGCCCGGAGGCGCTGCTGGACGGGATCCTGAAACTGGAACAACTCATCCGGGAGCGAAAGGAGTAGGCGGGTCGTCCGCCGGGCATCTAGGAGGAGTCACCGTTGCAACCGGACGATTTGACCCGGGTCCTCGCCCCGAAGCTCGGGGAGAACCTATTGGGCGTCGAAGCGTTCGAAGGGATGGCGGGCCGCGTGCGGTTCCGTCGCGAGGCGGCGCTCGACCTGTTCCGAGCGGTGCGGGACGACCTTTCCTTCGCCCATCTCTCGATGGTCGGCGGGATCGACTGGGTCGACCATCGCGAGGTGTTCTACGTCGCCTGGTCGGATTCGGCGCGGCAGTACGTCCTCCTCTCGACGGATGTGCCGGCGACCGACGCTCACGTCGAGACCGCTTCTGCCGTCTGGCCGAGCGCGAACTGGCACGAACGCGAGACCTGGGAGCTCGTCGACATCACGTTCGACCACCACCCGGACCTCCGTCACCTCTTGACCCCGGACGGGTACGCGTTCCATCCGCTCCTGCGCTCGTTCAAGATCCACGAGCCCGAGGAGCTGGAGGTGAAGACGCGCCATGTCTGAGATGTGGATCAACATGGGGCCGCAGCACCCCATGACGCACGGCCTCTGGAACCTGCGCGTCCGCATCGACGGCGAGGTGGTCTTGGACGTCGACCCCGAGATGGGCTACCTCCACCGAGGGATCGAGAAGATCAGCGAGGACCGCCACTACAACGAGGTCGTCACCCTGATGGACCGGACCTGCTACGTGGCGGGACTCGCCTGGGAGCACCTCTACATCCTCGCGTCCGAGCAGGCCCTCCACATCACTCCGCCCGAACGCGCCCAGTACATCCGGATGACCTGCGAGGAGTTCCAGCGGATCGGCTCCCACATCATGTGGTACGCCGCATTCGTGAACGACATCGGCCTGATGACCCCGTTCCTCTACGGGATGCGCGACCGGGACCTCGTCCTTGACCTGTTCCAGAGCTTCACCGGCGCTCGCATGACCTACGAGTACATGCGGGTCGGCGGGGTCCGCAACGACCTCCCGCCGACGTTCACCGACCAGGCCCGCAAGGTCCTCGACTGGCTCACCGACCGGTTCCGCGAGTACGACCAGCTCTGCCTCGGCTCCTCCATCTTCCACAAGCGGTGCGACCACCTCGGCGTTCTGAAGGCCAACGATTGCATCGCGCACGGCGTCACCGGCCCTATGCTCCGCTCCGCGGGCGTGAAGCGGGACCTCCGGAAGGACCGGCCCTACGCCCGGTACGATGCGGTCGACTTCGACGTGGCGGTCGCGGACGGGGCGGACGTCACCGCTCGCTATCTCGTCCGCATGGAGGAGATGCGCCAATCGATCCGCATCCTCCGTCAGACGGTCGATTGGCTCGAACACCACCCCGGCCCGGTGATGGCCGAGCATCTTCCGCGTTGGCTCGGCGCCCCCTACGCCCCGGTCGGCCGGGAGGGGTACCTCCTGAAGCGCAACTATGCGAAGGGAGTGGGCTTCTCCGCCGTCGAAGAACCGCACGGGGAGGCCCAGGCGTACGTCGTCAACGAAGGCACGGAGCACCCGTACCGTGTCAAGTTCCGGTCCCCCATCTTCGCCAACCTGAGCGCCGCCCGCCAGTACCTCGTCGGGTACCGGGTGGCGGACATCCCTCCCATCATGGGAAGCGTCGACCCTTGCATCGGAGAAGTGGACCGGTAGGGGGGAGGAACGATGTCGCAAGCGACGCTTTACTCGGTCTCCTACGACCTCTCCAACACGATCGCGTCCGCGCTCGGGTCGGTCCTCCCCAGCGGCGCGCGGGACCTGATCACGAGCTCGGGCGTCGTGACCGGGTTCGCGGTGGTGATCTTCGCGGTCATCATTCTCGCCGCGACCATGCTCAACACGATCCTCTTGATCTGGTGGGAGCGCAAGCTCCTCGGCCGGTTCATGGACCGGCGGGGAGCGATGCACGTCGGGTTCGCCGGACTCTTACAGAACTTCGCGGACGGGTTCAAGCTGTTCCGCAAGGACACCGTCAAGCCGAGGGAGGCGGACCCCCTCGGTTTCTACTTCGGTCCCACGGCGTACATGATCACGTCCCTCGCGATCTTCGGCATCCTCCCGATCTCCTCGGGCTGGGACACGGGCGCCCTTCCCCTCACGCTGCTCCTGGCGCTCGCGATCTTCGCGTTCGCGCCCCTCTTCATCTTCGTCAGCGCCTGGTCGAGCAACAACAAGTACTCGCTGATGGGCGGGATGCGCTCGGCCGCCCAGATGATCGCCTACGAGGTCCCGCTCCTCCTCGCGGTCGTCTCGGTCGTGATCGTCGCGGGGAGCTTCGACCTGAACACGATCGTCTACGAGCAGCAGAACTACTGGTTCTGGGGGCCGCTCATCCTCGCGCTCATCGTCTTTGTCGCAGCGATGCTGGCGGAGATGGAACGGATCCCGTTCGACCTTCCCGAGGCCGAGGCGGAGCTCGTCGAGGGATGGAACACCGAGTACGGCGGGATGTTCTTCGCGTTCTTCATGTTCACCGATTACCTGCGCGCCCTGGTCGGGAGCGTCCTCGTCGTTCTCCTGTTCTTCGGGGGCTGGACGCTCCCGTCCTGGGTGCCGAGCGTGGCGACCTCGTGGCCGCTCGCCGGCATCTTCTGGTTCATGGTCAAGACCTACATCGTCTTCGGGGTCTTCGTATGGATCCGGGCCTCGTTGCCCCGGGTCCGGACCGACCAGCTCCTGCGGGTGGGATGGAACCGGATGATCCCGCTCGGGCTCGTATCGGTGTTCGTGGCCGCGCTCCTCGTGGTGGCGAAGTGCGTGTGGCCGTTCGGCTGCCTCCCGACACCGTGAAACTAGGGGGAAGTAAGCGGATGGCAACGGAGATCACCGCCACGGAAAAGCCGAACCAGAACCCGATCCTGTGGGTGGCTCGGCCGATGGCCACCGCCGCTCGGCAGTTCGCGAAGAGCCTCTTCCGTCCCTCGACGATCGTCTACCCGTACGAACGGCTCGAGGACCCGGAGTTCCGCGAGAAGGTGGCGGTCGCTTCGGGTAAGCCGATCGGCCTCGGGCAGGTCTGGGACAACTACCGGGGAGTCCACGCGCTCAACATCGCGACGTGCATCAGCTGCAACCTCTGCCAGTTCTCCTGTCCGGACCTCTGCATCGAGATGGTGACGGTCCCCGGCGGGGACCCGAAGCACCCGAAGAAGTGCCCGGAGATCGACTACGGAAAGTGCAGCTACTGCGGGTTCTGCTCGGACGCGTGCCCCGAAGGGTGCCTCACCATGACCACGCGCTACGAGCTCTCCGTCACGAAGCGCTCGGACATGGTCTACTCCCCGCAACGCCTCAACGAGGTGTTCAAGACCAAGCTCCCGATGAACCCGATCCGGCTCGCCCGGCCGGCGAACGAGGACTCGATCCTCCTCGACGTCCCGCTCTGCATCGGATGCAACGCGTGTGCCCGGGACTGTCCCACGCAGTGCATCACGATGCTCGACATCCCGAAACCGGAGGCGAAAGCCGGCGAGAAGATCCCGAAGCGGATCTGGAAGGAGCCGGTCGTCAACGACTCCGACTGCGTCCGCTGCGGGACGTGCATCAGCGTCTGCCCGAAAGAGTGCCTGTTCTGGGGGACCCGAAAGTGAGCCTTGAGGAGCTGGCGTTCATCGTCCTCGCCGCGGTCGCGCTGTTCACGGCCGTGGCCGCGCTCCTCGTCCGGGAGCTCGTCCACACGATCCTGTGGATCGCGGTCTTCTTCGTGGACATCTCCGCGATCTACTTCCTCCTGGAGGCTCCGTTCCTCGGGGTCCTGCAGCTCGGCGTCTACGCCGGAGCCGTCACCGTCCTCCTGCTCTTCGGCGTCATGCTCACGCGGAAGCGGATCTTCTCGCGCGAGGCGGTGACCGGCCTCGACGCCGTGCCGCTCTCCCTCGCGGTCGTCACGTTCATCTTCGTGGTCACGGCGGTGGGGCAGTTACCGCAGTCGAGTGAGACGCTCTCGGTCTACGACCCCACGCTCCTCTCCCAGAACCTGTTCGGGACCAACGGCCCGTGGCTCCTCCTGCTCGGGCTCCTCATGATGGGAGCGGTCGCGGGGTCGATCTACCTCGTCCGGGAGGGCCGCGAATGACCGCCCTGCCCCTCGTCGGGTTCGTCGCCCTCTCCTCCGCGCTCTTCGCGGTCGGGCTCTTCGGCATCCTCACCCGCCGGAACTTCATCCTCGTCCTGATCGCGATCGAGATCGCGATGAATGCGGCGATCCTCAACTTCGTCTATTTCGGCGCCTTCTCGAACGGGACCGCGGGCCTTACGGGGCAAGCGGTCGCCGTCGTCCTCATCGGGTTCGCCGCGACCGAGGTCGCGGTCGGGCTCGCCATCGTCCTCGCCCTCAACCGGGTCAAGGGGACCATCAACGTCGCGCAAGCGAACGAGCTGAAACTCTAAGGGGGGGACGAGGACGAGCATCCTGGACGGGCTGTACGGGTGGGCCTTCCTGGTCCCGCTGTTCAGCGCCCTCGCCTTCGTCATCGTCGGCCTCGCGGGGACCCGGATGCGCCGCCTCGAGTGGGGCGGGTGGGTCTCGGTCGCGTTCTCCGGGGCCGCGATGGTGGTCGGCGTGTTGATCGGGGTCGGGGAGATGGTGAACCCCGGCACCTACACCGACGTCCGGTACACCTGGCTCCATCTCGCTCCGGCGCCCGGTCCGTTCCCGAACGGCTTCTCGTTGGTGGTCGGGACCCTGGTCGACCCGATCTCCGCGCTGATGCTGATCGTCGTGACGGTGGTCGGCTTCCTCGTCATGCTGTACTCGATCGGGTACATGCATCAGGACCGGGGGCTTCCCCGGTACTACGCCGAGCTCTCGCTCTTCCTCACGGCGATGAGCGGGCTCGTGCTCGCGGACAACCTCCTCGAGTTCTTCGTCTTCTGGGAGTTGGTCGGCGTCTGCTCCTACTTCCTCATCGGGTTCTACTACGAGAAGCCGAGCGCGGCGAGCGCCGCGAAGGAGGCGTTCATCGTCACCCGGGTAGGGGACATCATGTTCCTCCTCGGGATCTTCCTCTACTTCTACAACTTCGCCCTCGCCGGCCCGGCCGGTTCGGGCGGCTGGGCGGCCAACGGGTTCCTGTTCGTGAACGGGAACCAGCCCTACCTCCTCGGCCACGGCCTCGGCGGCAACTCGACCCTGCTCACGGTCGCGGGCATCATGATCCTCGGCGGCGCCGCGGGGAAGAGCGCCCAGTTCCCGCTCCACGTGTGGCTACCGGACGCGATGGAAGGCCCGACGACGGTGAGCGCCCTCATCCACGCGGCGACGATGGTCGCCGCGGGCGTCTACCTGCTCGCCGTTGCGAGCCTGTTCCTCGGGTTCACGTCCACCGACCAGCTCGCGATCGTCGGGATCGGAGGGTTCACGGCGTTCTTCGCCGCGACGATGGCGGTCGTGCACCCGGACATCAAGCGGGTGATCGCCTACTCCACCATCAGCCAGCTCGGCTACATGGTCATGGCCGTCGGCGCGGGCTTCGCGATGGTGGGGCTCTTCCACCTCTTCACGCACGCGTTCTTCAAGGCCCTCCTCTTCCTCGCCGCCGGCTCGGTCATCCACGCCGTCGGGACCCAGGACCTGTTCAAGATGGGCGGGCTCCGAAAGACGATGCGCCTCACCGCGATCGCGTTCGCGGTCGGGGGCCTCGCGCTCGCCGGGATCCCGCCGTTCGCCGGCTTCTGGAGCAAGGACGACATCCTCTCCGCGGTCTACTCGCAGCTCGGCAGCCACCCCGCGTACTGGCCGTTCTTCCTCCTCGCGTTCGCGGCCGTGTTCCTGACGGCCTACTACATCTTCCGCGCCTGGTTCCTCGCCTTCTCGGGCGACCATCCGCGGGACCCGAGCCTCGGGCACGCCCACGAAGGGCCGTGGACGATGCAAGTGCCGCTCGTCCTCTTGAGCGCCCTCGCGTGCGGGGCCGGGCTCCTCATCTTCGTGCCCGGGTTCCAATCCCTCCTCCTCTCGGGCGCCGGGGCGACCGGGATCCCGCCGGTCTACGGGACGACCGACCTCCTGATCTCCGCGGCCAGCGTCGCGCTCGGGGTCAGCGGCATCGCGCTCGCTTGGGTCCTGTGGGGCAACGGTCGCGTCTACGCCCTCCCCGAGACGAGCGCCGCCCAGCCGGTGCGCCGCCTTCTCCTCAAGCGCTACTACTTCAAGATCGGATACGACTGGATCGGGGCGAAGGGAGTCTACACCATCGCCCGCGCGGCCGACTTCTTCGACCGGTTCGTCATCGACGGGACGGTGCACGGCTTCGAGCGGGCGTTCGCGCTCGTCAGCAACCGTCTACGGCGCATCCAGTCCGGGGTCGTCTCGGACTACGCGGCGTACGTGGTCGCCGGCCTCATCGCGCTCTTCGTGATCCTGCTGATCGTAGCCCCGTACGTCGTGTCGCGGCTCGGAGGTGGCTAGGCCGATGATCCCGCTGCTCTCCGTCATCGTCGCGACCCTCGCGGCCGGGACCGTCCTCACGTTCCTCGCAGGCTCCCGCGCTCGGTGGGTCGCGCTCGCGACCACCATCGTGTTCCTCGCGGAGGTCGCGGCCCTCTTCGCCGCCTTCCCCGGCTGGCCCGGCTACAACAGCGCCCTCGTGCCGGGGTTCGCGGACGGGGAGTCGTACAGCTGGATCTCGATCGCCTGGATGCACGTCAACTACACGGTCGGCGTGGACGGGATCTCGCTCGTCCTGATCCTGCTCACCGCGGTCCTCCAGCTCGCGACCGTGGTGTACTCCTGGGAGGAACAGAAGCGCCCGGCGGCGTACTTCGGCCTCGTCCTCTTGACCTGTTTCGGCTGCTTCGGGGTCTTCATCGCGCTCGACGTCCTCCTCTTCTTCCTCTTCTGGGAGGCCGTCCTCATCCCGATGTTCTTCCTCATCGGGTACTGGGGCGGGCCCCAGCGCCGGTACGCCGCTCTGAAGTTCTTCGTCTACACGCACGTCGCGTCGATCGTGATGCTGGTCGGCATGCTCGCGCTCGTCTTCTACTCGGGCGCGGCGTCGTTCGACTTCTCCGCCATCTACGCGTCGGCGCGGGGCCTATCGTCCGTCCTGCAGTCGTTCATGTTTCTCGCGCTGTTCTTCGGCTTCGGGGTCAAGTTCCCCATCGTCCCGTTCCACACGTGGCTTCCCGACGCCCACGTGGAGGCCCCCACCGGCGGCTCCGTGCTGCTCGCCGGGCTTCTCCTGAAGCTGGGGGCGTACGGACTCATCCGCTGGGCCGTCGAGCTCCTTCCGAGCGGACTCCACACGATGCAGCCGGTCCTCTATGTCGTGGCGTTCGTCTCGATCATCTGGGGGTCGGTCCTCTCGCTCTCCCAACGCGACATGAAGCGCCTGGTCGCGTACTCCTCGATCAACCACATGGGGATCGTGCTGCTCGCGATCGCGCTCGACTCCTCCCTCGGGCTCCTCGCGGCGGTGCTCCTCATGTTCGCGCACGGCATCGTGAGCGCTCTCCTCTTCATGGCGTCCGGGAGCGTGCACCACACGTTCGGGACGCGCGACATCCCGGCGGTGGGAGGGATCACGCCGACCACGCCGACGTTATCGACCCTCATCATGGTCGGTTCGCTCGCTTCCCTCGGCCTCCCGGCGCTCATCAGCTTCCCGGCGGAGTTCACCGCGCTCCTCGCCACCTGGAACACCCTCGCGTACTGGGTCTTCGTCCCGCTCATCATCCTCGTCGTCACCGCGGGCTTCTACCTGTGGATGATGCAGCGGATGCTCTTCGGGCCGGCCCGGGGGATCCCGTCCACGGCGCACGACGTGCCCTGGTACGAGGGGGCCGCGATGGCGATCCTCGTCGCGTTCACCGTGCTGTTCGGGATCCTTCCCGGCCTTCTCGTGAACGTGATCATGAACTCACCCATCCACGGATTCCCGGGGACCTAGGACGATGGACCTCTCTTCGTTCGCCGGACCGTTCCTCCCCGAGATCCTGCTGCTCGCGGGGACGCTGCTCATCTTCCTCCTGGACGTCCTCGGCATCCGACGCATCGAGGTCACGGGGGCGGTGGCGGCCGGCGCGTCCGCGCTCGCCCTCCTGTTCGTGGTCGCCGACCTCGGCTTCGCCCCGCTCGCCTTCCTCGCGAACCTCTCCGCCGGCCAGGTCGACGTGGCCATAGCTCCCGGCGCGACGCCGCTCTACGCGTTCACCTCGCTCGGCCTCGTCTTTCAGGGGATCTTCCTCACCGCGTCGTTCCTGGTCGCCCTCGCATCGATGAGCCGTCCGTCCAACGAGCGCGGCGCTCCGATCTTCTTCGGGCTGCTCCTGCTCGCGACCCTCGGGATGCTCCTCGTGACGATCGCCTCCGACCTGATCTTCCTCCTCCTCTCGGTCGAGATCGTCAGCATCTCGACGTACCTGCTCGTCGCGTACACGCGAAAGGACGTGCGGTCGCTCGAGGCCGCGATGAAGTTCTACATCATCGGCGCCCTCTCCACGACCCTGTCGTTCTTCGGGGCCTCGCTGCTCTACGGGGCGTACGGGACGACCAACCTCTTCGCGATCCGGGCGGTCGCAGGGTCGGTCGGCTACCCGGTCCTCGTCCTGCTCGGCTACGGGTTCCTGATCGCGGGGCTCGCGTTCAAGGCGACCCTCGTCCCGTTCCACGCGTGGGCGGTGGACGTCTACGACGGCGCTCCCACCGACGTCACCGCGTTCCTGACGGGCGGGTCGAAGAAGGTCGGCCTCTTCGCGATCTTCCTGGTCTTCCTGGGACCGGTGCTGTTCGTCGCCCCCGGCGCGGGCGGCAGCCCGTTCTCGGGCGGCACGGTCAACATCGGACCGGTCCTGCAGGTCACCCTCGCGATCCTCGCGGTCCTGACGATGACCGTGGGCAACGTGCTCGCGCTCCTCCAGAAGGAGATGAAGCGGATGCTCGCCTACTCGTCCATCAGCCAGGCCGGCTACATGCTGATCGGGATCGTGATCGGCACGTCGCCCGCCCTCACCGGCGCGACCTTGCAGATGTTCGCGAACGTCTTCATGAAGACCGGGGTGTTCCTCGTCGTCGCCGGGGTCACCGCGCTCGGGGTCGGCCCCCTCATCGACGACTGGAAGGGGCTGGGGACCCGCCGGCCGCTCCTCGGCGTCGCCTTCGGCCTCATGCTCCTCTCCCTCGCGGGGGTTCCGCTCACGCTCGGGTTCGTCTCGAAGTTCGTCCTGTTCAGCTCCGCGGTCGAGGCCCAGGGGTACTTCGTCTGGCTCGCGGTCGCGGGCCTCCTCAACAGCGCGCTCTCCGTGTTCTACTACGCCCGGGTCCTCAAGGTGATGTTCTTCGACCGCCCGGAGCCGGACGCGCTCCCCACGGGAGCGGTGGCCGGGGGCTCAGAGCCCTCGCTCCTTGCTGCCGGAGGACTCGGCTACGCCCGCGCGACCGCGATCGCGCTCATCGCCGTGGCGGTGGTGGCGTTCGGCGTCTACCCCCAGCCCGTGCTGGGCGCGATCTCGAACGCCGCTCAACACTTCATCCACGTAGGGCCGTGAGGGAGTAGTGGACCGCTACGACGTGGTGGTCGTCGGAGCGGGTCCGGCAGGGTCGCTAGCGGCCCAGGCTGCCGCGGAGGGCGGCGCGACGACCCTCCTCCTCGACCACCGGGACGAGCTCGGGCACCCCGTACAGTGCGGGGAGTTCGTGCCCGCGCCCCGCGAGCTCGCGGACCTGTTCGGGTGCCGTGAGCTGATCGCGAAGGCCTACGATATCCCCGGGACGACCGTCCTTCGGGAGACCCGGGAGATGGCCTGCATCTCCCCGTTCGGCCACGTCTTCCGCTTCCCGCTGGCGGGGTGCACCGTCTCGCGGCGCGCCTTCGACAAGGCGCTCGCGTTCCGCGCGGAGGGCGCCGGCGCGGAGCTGAGGTTCCCCGTCGGCGTGACCGCTGTCCGAGACGACGTGGTCGAGACCGCAGGCGGGGACCGGTTCCGTGCGAGCGTGGTCGTGGGGGCTGACGGACCGATCTCGACCGTGGGGCGGTCCGTCGGCTTCGCTCCCCGCCGCGAGCTCTTTCGGATGATCACTGCGACCGTGGACGGCCCCCTGGACGACCGGATCGACATCTACTTCGGCCACGTCGCCCCGGGAGGCTACGCCTGGCGGTTCCCTCGAGCGCGGGACGCGAACGTCGGCCTCGGGGTGGCGAAGGTCCCCAAGGGCGCGTCGCTCGGTGGCCTCCTCGACCGGTTCGTTTCGGACGCGGGCCTCGGCCCCGCTCGGGCGAAGACCGCCTGGTGGGTCCCCCTGGGCCCGCCCCCCGAGAGCCTGGTCCGAGGACGCGCCCTCTTCGCCGGGGACGCGGCGAACCTCGTGATGGCGACCAACGGCGGAGGGATCCCCACGGCGATGCTGAGCGGTTGGCTCGCCGGCGCGGCGGCGGCCCGGCACGTCCGCTCCGGCGCACCGCTCGCGGAGTACGACGTGTCCTGGAGGGAAGCGCTATATGTCCCCCTCGAACGGGCGGCCCGGATCCAGCGGATGACCGAGCGGTTCGCCCGACCGGACCTCCTGCTGGCCCTAGGCATGCGATATATCGGGGTGTCGGGTTTGGATGCGATGATGCGGCTGCGCTGGCCCCCTCGCCTGGGAGTGAGCTCGTGACGACTCCCGAGTCGGACGACCCGCTCGAGCCCTCCCTCGAGGCGCTCGTCACTCAGACCCTCGGCACGGAGACCGCGCTCGAGCTCTCCCCGCTCCTCCCCGTCCTCGTCCGGGACCTCTCGGACATCGACTGGCGGTTGAACCAGGTCCTCGCCTCGACCTTCGCGCAGCTCACCGAGGCCGCCCGGTACGCCGTGTCGATGGGGGGGAAGCGGGTCCGGCCGCTCCTCATGGCCGCGGTGTTCCGCTCGCTCGGAGCGACCTCGACGCGTCCGATCCACTCCCTCGCGGCCGCCTTCCAGCTGATCCACACCGCGACGCTCGTCCACGACGACGTGATCGACCATGCCGAGACCCGGCGCGGACGGCCGTCGATGCCGCGCGCCTTCGGCGTCCCGCTCGCGATCGTGGGAGGGGACTACCTGTTCGTGCGGGCGTTCGAGCTCGCCGCCGAGTACCCGAAGTCGATCATCCTGCGCTGCGGCGAGGCGTGCGCGGACCTGGTCGAGGGGGAGGTGCTCCAGGACGCGAGCCGCTACGACCTCTCCTCGGGTCGGGAGCATTACTTCCGTGTGGTCGAGCGCAAGACCGCGGCGATCATCGGCGCGGCGCTCGCCTCGGTCGCAGAGATTGCCGAGGTGCCCGCGACTACCGTCGACGCCCTCCAGACGTACGGGAAGGCGGTCGGCATCGCGTTCCAGATCCGGGACGACCTCTTGGACGTCTACGGGGACCCCGACCTTCTCGGTAAACCGCTCTACACCGACCTGCGCGAGGGGAACCCCACCCTCGTCTCGCTCGAGACGTATGCGCGTCTCGACTCTCGCCGCCAGGCCGAGTTCGAGGAGTTGTTCCAGCACCGACGCAAGCGCACGAAGCACCTTCTGCGCCTGCGCGAGCTCACCGACCTCGCGGGGACCGACTCCATCGTCGCCCGGGAGTCGATGGAATGGGCGGACCGGGCGATCCGGGCCCTCGAGCCGGTGCCGAACGGGCCGTACCGCCTGCTCCTCGAACGCCTCGCCCACGGCGCCGTCGAGCGGCGGTTCTAGCGTCGCGTTTCGAGCGAAAGGTACATCTTCCCCGCCCGGACTCGAACGCTCCGAGAGGGGCGGGAAATGGGCGGTTCTTCGACGGTCTCCGCCGGCGCGGCCGCGCCCGCGGCGAACTCCGACGTGCAGTACGGTCACCTACCTCCGGCCTGGGCACCGACCCCGGTGCGCCCGCGCCTTCCCATCGGCGTCGGGCTCGTGTCGGTGCTGATCGCCATCTTCGGGGTCGTGATGCTGCTCGCGGGTCTCCTTTTCCTCCTCGCCACGCTCGTCAACAGCGTCGTCCCCTCGTCGCTCGAGATCTTCCAGTCGATCGACCTCTATGGGGCGGCGATCCTCGCCATCCTCGGGGCGGCCCTCATCGGGATCGCGACCTCCCTCTGGCGACAGGAGACCTGGGCCCTCTGGACGACCCTCGTCCTCGTCTTCGCCACCTCGGCGTACCTGTTCTTCACCGGGTCGATCACCGTCCTGTTTCTGATCTTCGTGGTCCTGTTCCTCTACCTCATCTCCGTGCGTCGTTACTTCTATTGATGCGGATCCTGCTCGCCCAGCTCGCCCCAGTGCCGGGGGACCTCCACGCCAACGCCGAACGGCTCGCGGCCGCGGTCCGCACGGTCCGCTGCGACCTCGCGGTCTTCCCGGAGCTCTTCCTCTCGGGCTACCGCGTCGGGGACCGGTTCCACCAGCTCGCGCTGAAGGAGGGCGACCGTACGGTCTCCGCGCTCCGCCGGCTGGCCCACGAGACGGGGACGACCCTCGTCGTCGGAGCGCCGGTCGCCTCCACGGAGCGCTCGGGGGAGATCCACAACGCCGCGCTGGCCGTGCCCCCGGAAGGAGAGCACCGGGTCCAGGTGAAACGATACCTACCCACGTTCGGACCGTTCGAGGAGGGGGTCCAGTTCACGCCGTCCGACCGGAGCGTCCCCGTCCGCCTCGCGGGGGCATCGGTCGGGCTCGAGATATGCTACGACACGTTCTTCCCCGAGGTCTCACGACAGCTCGCCCTCGGCGGGGCGGAGCTCCTCGTCGTGATCTCGGCCTCCCCGGTCACGAGCGGTCGGCTCTTCGAGCGGCTGCTCCCGGCCCGGGCGATCGAGAACGCGGTGCCAGTAGTGTATGTGAACCGGGTCGGCGTGGAGGACGGCGTCGTCTTCGGAGGCGGTTCGGCAGCCTGGGATGCTCGGGGCGAGCTGATTCCGACCACCCCCGTGGCGTTCGCTCCCGCGGCTCCCGAAGAGTCGCTCGCGCTGCTCGAGGTCGACATCGCCGAGGCCGCTCGGTGGAGACCGTTCCGGCCCGTGCTGCGGGACGTGGCCGGGCGGCCGGGCGCGGCGGCGGAGGGCCCCTCACATTCCGAGACGCGTTCGATTCCAACGCGGCCCTTATAGGGGGCCCGGCCCCCCGGAGAGTCGGTGTCGCCGCCCCCGACGATCGCCCAGCAGCTGGCCGCGAAACAGCGCGAGATCTCCGTCGCCGAATTCTTCGAGCGGAACCGTCAGATCTTGGGGTTCGACAACCCGCAGCGCGCCCTCCTCACGACGGTGAAAGAGGGCGTCGACAACGGGCTCGATGCCTGCGATGAGGCGAGGATCCTTCCCGACATTCTGGTCGAGATCTCGAAAGAAACGGACGACCGACTCCGTGTCGCCGTGACCGACAGCGGGCCCGGGATCCTCCGTCGCGAGATCCCGAACGTGTTCGCCCGGCTCCTCTACGGCTCGCGCTTCCACTCGAACCGTCAGGCCCGCGGCCAGCAGGGGATCGGCATCTCCGCGGCGGTCCTCTACGCCAACCTCACGACCGCCCGGCCGGCGCGGGTCACCTCGAAGGTGGAGGAAGAGGAGGCCGCGCACGTCCTCGAGCTCGTCATCGACACGCAGAAGAACCAGCCGAGGGTGGTCTCCGAGGACGTTACGCTGTGGGACTCCCCGCACGGGACCCGGGTCGAGCTCGTTCTGAAGGCACGGTACGTTCGCGGCCGCCAGTCCCCGTACGAGTACCTCCGGGGAACCGCGATCGTCAACCCGCACGCGCGCATCGTCCTGGTCGAGCCCGATGGCACGCGAGTGACGTTCGAGAGGGCTAGCACCGACCTCCCCCCGGTCGCGAAGGAGACCCTTCCGCACCCGTACGGCCTCGAGCTGGGCGAACTCGGGTACCTCCTCAAAGCGTCCAAGCGCAGCGGCCTCGCCGAGTTCCTCACGAAGGACCTGCAGGGCGTGAGCGCGCGGACGGCTCGGGAGCTCCTCGCGGCCGCGGGACTGACGAACAGCGCCCCTCCCGCGTCGGTGTCGGGGGACGAGCAGGACCGGCTCCTTCGGGCGCTCCACGACGCGCCGCTCATCGCTCCGTCCCCCGAAGGACTCTCCCCTATCGGCTCCATCCTCATCAAGCGGGGACTGCGCAACGTCCTCGGGGAGCTGCGACCCGAGTTCTATTGCCCCCCCGTGAGCCGTCCCCCGAAGGTCCACGCCGGCTTTCCCTTCATGGTCGAGGTCGGGCTCGTCTACGGCGGGGGCCTGCCCGCCGACCAGCCGGTCCAGATCCTTCGGTTCGCGAACCGAGTTCCCCTCCTCTTCCAGCAGGGGGCCTGCGCGATCACGAACGCGATCTCGAACCTCGACTGGCGGCGCTACGGCCTCGACCAGAAGGGGGGCTCGGGCCTGCCGAGCGGTCCCGCACTCATCCTGGTGCACGTCGCTTCGACCAAGGTGCCGTTCACGAACGAGGCCAAGGAGGCCGTCGCCGAGGACCCCGAGATCGACAAGGAGCTGACGCTCGCCCTCCAGGCGGCCGCCCGCCACCTGCGCACGCACATCTCGCGCAAGAGCCGACGCGACTTCGCGAGCGAGAAGTTCGCCATCATCCAGCGGATCCTCCCCAAGCTCGCGGAGAAGACGAGCCATCTCGTCGGGAAGGGGGTTCCCGACCTCACGCCCGTCATCACGCGCATCATGGACATCGTGAACGTGGAGACCCCATTCGAATCCGACAAGAACGGGGTCCGCGCCAAGGTCGAGGTCACGAACTACACGCCCCGCACCCGGGTGCTGGAGCTGTTCGTCGAGATCCCGCCCGACGTCTTCCCTTTGGCCGTGTTCGAGCCGGTGCCGGACGGGGTGGAGGCGGCGCTGGGACGGGCGTGGTGGACGCTCCCCAAGCTCGGGCCCAACGGCCGGACCGCGCTTTCCTTCTCGTTCCCTCCGAAGACAGACGTGGAGGCGAACGACCTGGACTGGTACGTGGCGGGGATCGACGAGGCGCACATCCTGGGGGCGGAGCCGCTCCCCGGCGACTGGGACGTTCGGCTCCCCCGTACGATTGTCGAAGCCGCCGAAGCCGCCGCCGCGGACGCCGCGGCGAACGGAGCGACCGGGGAAGAGGAGGTGGATTACGATGCCGCCGAAGCGAGCGCGCACACCAGCGAAGAAGACTGACGACGAGGAACCGGTGAAGGTCCGCGCGGACGCGCTCGCGCCGACCTTGGACCTCGCGGAGCAGATCTACGGGCAGCTCGACCGGGGCGAGATCCCCCGGATGCGCCTGCCGCTCAGGACGAAGCAGAACATCTCGTTCCAGTCGCGGGAGGGGGTCTGGAAGCTCGGACGCGCGATGGGCACGAGGAGCGCCCGCAAGCTCGACGGCGCGCTCATGCTCCTGAGGACGTTCTATCTCGTCGACTTCATCAACGAGATGGCCCGCGAGGGCAAGACCTCGACCCTGCGGGAGCTCTACTACATCAGCGAAGCGTGGGAGGACGCCAAGTTCCACGGGGAGGACGAGTCGAACCTCCTGATCGAGGACCTCGAGGTGATGTGCGAGCGGCTGCGCGAGGACTTCCGGCTGCACCCCGAGGAGAACGGCGCGTCGGTCATCGGGGACCTCACGATCAAGGAGCGGAACCGAAAGGGCGTCGTGAAGAAGATCAACTGCCGCGACGACGTGGGCGACGGCGGGTACTCGCTTCCGTTCAACGTTGAGAAGGAGAAGATCGAGTTCGTCAGCACGAACGCGAAGTTCCTCATCGCTATCGAGTGCGGTGGCATGGTCGACCGACTCGCGGAGAACGGGTTCGACGAGCAGCACGACGCGATCCTGCTCCATCTGAAAGGGCAGCCGGCCCGTTCGACGCGACGCTTTCTACGCCGCGCGTCCGAGGAGCTGAAGCTGCCCGTCGTGGTCTTCACCGACGGCGACCCGTGGTCGTTCCGCATTTTCGCGTCCGTCGCCTACGGGGCGATCAAGACCGCGCACCTCTCGAGCTACCTCGCGACCCCGTCCGCGGAGTTCCTGGGCGTGACGGCGTCCGACATCGAGAACTACGACCTACCCCACGACAAGCTCTCCGAACAGGACATCCGGGCGCTCCAGGCCGAGCTCACCGACCCTCGGTTCGGGACGGCCGAGTGGCGGGCGGAGATCGAGCTGATGCTCAAGAACGGGAAGAAGGCGGAGCAGCAGTCGCTCGCGAAGTACGGTCTCAACTACGTGACCGAGCACTACCTGCCGGAGAAGCTGACCGAGATGGGGGTCCTTTGAAGCCCCGCCGGACCCCTCCACCCCTCCGCCGATAGGTTTTAGAGGGAAATCGCCGGTCGCCGCCGTATGGCTTGGAGCACGGGCCAGAAGTACCTCGCGGAGTTCGTCGGGACGTTCGGACTGCTGCTTGCGGTGGGTGGCGCGGCAGTCTTCAGCCTGGGAGAGATCGACCTCACCCGAGTCCTGCTGGTGAGTCTTTCGGTCGGGTTCGGGCTGGTCGGGCTAATCTACGCGTTCGGGGACATCTCGGGCGGCCACTTCAACCCGGCCGTTACGATCGCGGCCTGGGTCGCCGGCAAGTTCCCCGCTCGGGACGTGATCCCGTACATCCTCGCCCAACTGGCCGGGGCCGTGCTGGGCATGGGGGTCATCGCCGGGATCGCGTACGGCAACTCCTCGTTCTTCCCGACCGCGCAAGCCCACGCGTTGGGCTCGCAGTGCTACTCGGCCGGGTCAACGTTCTGCGGCGGATTCAACATGAGCGCGGTGTTCCTCATCGAGGTCGCCTTCACCTTCTTCCTGGTGATGGTGATCCTGTTCTCGACCCGGGCCACCGGCACGGCGAAGAACCTCGCTCCGATCGGCATCGGGCTCACGCTGCTCATGGCGAACCTGGTCGCCATCCCGGTGGACGGGGCGTCGATCAACCCCGCCCGCAGCTTCGCCCCGGCGGTGCTCTCCTCGATGTGGTCGAGCGGGAACTGGGCGATCGGACAGGACTGGATCTTCTGGGTGGCCCCCATCGTGGGTGGCCTGCTCGCGGCGGTGCTCGACCGGGCACTGCACGCCCCGAGCTCGTAGGGCGACCCGGCGCCGCCTCAGGGCCCGGCGATTCGGGTAAGCCCGGAGGGCGATAGGACCTCGGGCGCGAGCTCCGCCGGGGCGTAGACGAGGAGCCCGCCCGGCCCCTCGGCGCGGCGCCAATCGATCCCCTGCTCGTGGAACTCGGAACTCTCGGCGCGGACCTCGGTCACCGGCTCCGAGAGGCGGGCCGGCAGCGTCGACCCGTCCTTCGAGAGGAGGAGTACGTCGTTCGGCTCGTCGTAGACGACCCACGCCCGGGGAGCCACGAGGCGCAGGTGGACCAGGCGGGGTCGGAACTGGCTCTCGCTTTCGGTCTCGGTGCGAGAGAAGACCGCGTACTCGCTGGCCCCGACGGAGACCAACCGGTCGAACTGGAACGAGCGCTGTCGGAACTCGAGGACGTTGATCTCGAGGTCGCTCTGGTCGAGCACGGAGCCCCGACCGAACGCCGCTAGATAACGATGGGGAACGGCCGAACGGGGGTTCCCGGGCCGCGAGGGCGCTCGGGATAGGCCCTGGACCGATGGCGTCCGGACCCCCCTTCGGCCACCGGCGGGACCGGCCCGGCGCGGGCAACCCTAATAAACGGTCGCCCGTACCGCCGCGCGTTCGGACTGAGAGGGAATGAAACGTTCTTCGCGCGTCTGGAAGAAACGCGGCCACATGCGTTGGAAGTGGCGCAAGAAGCGGATGCGCCGCCGCATGAGAGCCCAGAAGATGCGAAAGCAGTAACGGACCCGTCGAAACGGTCCCGAACCCCTTCCTTTCCCTACCAGGTCACGCGGTCGAGCTTTCGCGCCTGCTTGGTCGCCTTCTTCCACTCCCGATAGTGGTCCCGGCAGAGCGGAGCTCTCCGTCCCTTGTCCGGGAGTCCCGAGAACGCCTTCCGGGCCTCGGTGAGCGACAGATGCCGGACCGACGGGGCGCCGCAACCGGGGACCAAGCACGGTTCCTCGGCCTCACCGGTGGAAGGGTCGTCGGCCGGGGACGTCATCGGCGGGCGCTCCGGACCGCTTCGCCGACGAGCGTTGGGATCTCGTAGGGAAGCCGGGCCACGCGAGCCCCGGCCGCCTCCAGCGCGGCGACCTTGGTCTGGGCCGTGCCCTTTCCGCGGGTGATGATCGCGCCCGCGTGCCCCATCCGCTTCCCGGGGGGAGCGCTCCTCCCTGCGATGTACGCGACGACGGGCTTCGTGAAGTGGTGGCGGATGTACTCGGCCGCGTCCTCCTCGGCCGTTCCACCGATCTCTCCGACCATCACGAGGGCATCCGTGTCGGGGTCGGCTTCGAAGAGGGGCAGGGCGTCGACGAACGTGGTCCCGACGACCGGGTCTCCCCCGAGGCCGATGCACGTGGACTGGCCGAGGCCGGTCTCCTTGATCCCGCTGACGATCTCGTAGGTCAGGGTGCCGCTCCTCGAGATGACGCCGATGCGGCCGGGGCGGAAGACCACGTTCGGGATGATCCCGACCTTGGAAGCCCCCGGGGAGGCGATGCCCGGGCAGTTCGGACCGATGATACGGGTCCCCTTCGACCTCGCGTAGTGGTACATCACCAGCATGTCGTGGAAGGGGATGTGCTCGGTGACGACGACGCAGAGACGTATCCCGGCGTCCACCGCCTCGAGCAGCGCGTCCCGCGCGTACGGTGCCGGAACGAAGATGGAGGAGGCGTTCGCGTGGGTCGCCTCGACCGCGTCCCGGACCGAATCGAACACCGGGACCCCTTCGACCTCGGTCCCTGCCTTACCCGGGGTGACCCCGGCGACCACGGAGGTGCCGAAGAGCCGCATCTCCCGAGCGTGGACGGTCCCCTGGTGGCCCGTGATCCCCTGGACGACCACCCGAGTGTCGCGGTCGACGAGAACGCTCATGGGCGCCCCCGTGCGGCGTCGACGGCGGCCTGGGCGGAGGCCCGCAGGTCGGAGGTCGACGTGATCCCCGCCGAGCGGAGGATCTCGGTCCCTTCCGCCTCGTTGTTGCCCCGGATCCTCGCGATCAGGGGGAACCGTTCGTTCGCGGGGACCTCGCGCATCGCTTCGACCAGTCCTTTCGCGACCGAGTCGCAGCGAGTGACCCCGCCGAAAATGTTGAGGAAGACCGCGGTCGGCTTGGCCCGGGCCATGAGCAGGAACGCCTCGGTCACCTTCTTCGGGTCGTCGGTGCCTCCGAGGTCGAGGAACACTCCGGGGGCGCCGCCGAGCTCCTTCAGGACGTCCAGCGTCGCCATCGTAAGCCCGGCGCCGTTCGCGATGACCCCGATGTTGCCGTCCAGCTGGACGAACGCGATATCCTTCTCTCGCGCGACCTCCTCGAGCTCCGTGAGGTCACCGCGGACCTCGGCGTACTCGGGGTGGCGGAACCCCGCGTCGTCCTCGATGATCACCTTCGCGTCCAGCGCGACCAGCCCGTCGCCCACGACGGCGAGCGGGTTGATCTCCACCAGCTCGGCGTCCTCCTGCTGGAAGACCTTCCACAGAGCGTCCAACAGCCGGTCGAGCGAACGTGCCTGGGTCCCGGCGAGGCCGAGAACCTTGGCGGCGCGTCGCTTTTCGTAGCTCGTAAGCCCCGGGAACGGGTCCACCGTCTGGCGGTCGATCTCGGCGTCGGGGACCGACTCGATCTCGACGCCTCCGCGGGCGCTCGCGATGATGATCGGAAGCCGCTGCGTCCGGTCCAGGGTCAGGGAAAGGTAGAGCTCCCGACCGATCGTGAGCTTCTCCTCGAGCAAGAGCTCGCGCACCTTCTCGCCCTTGAACTCCAGTCCTAGGATCGCCTCGGCGGCCGCGCGGGCCTCCTCGGGAGTGCTCGCGAACCGGACCGCGCCGCCCTTGCCCCGACCGCCCGAAAGCACCTGGGCCTTGACAACGCACGGAAGCGGGACCTTTCCGTCCCGGACCAGCGACTCGGCCTCCGCCGCCGAACGGGCCACCTCGCCCCGCGGGAGCGGCACACCGTACTTCCGGAAGACGCTCTTTCCTTGCCACTCGGCGAGCTTGACCATGGAATTCCTCCGCGCGCGCATGGGGTCCGTCTATTAAGGGCGGCGGTCGGCGAACGGCTAGGGGAAACTCCGGACGTGTTCGGTCGGCTTCCGGCAGGGGTTCGCGAGGAGAGGCCGCGGCCGGTCCTCAGGACCGCGACCGGCTAACGGTGGGAGTTAAGTACTAACCTCCCGAGGGAGGCCCACCCAACCGATGGCGAACTTCCCCGAGCTGGTGGCCCTCTCGACGGTGATGGGCCTCTCGATCTACCTCTCGATGCCCGTCATCCTCTACAAGCGGATGGCGTCGCGCACGATCACGGTCCTCAACTCGGCCGCGATCGGGATCCTGATCTTCCTGCTCGCGGACATCTTCTCCGACGTCTCCCCGATCATCTACCCCGGCAGTTCGGCCGGCGCGTCGTACGTGGCCGACTGGACCTACGCGGTCGGGTTCACCGTCGCCGTGGCCGCATGCTATCTCGTCCTCTTTGCCACCGAGCACCGCGCGCGTGGGACCAAGGCAACCCCAGTGTCGCTCGCGCTGATCGTGGCGTTGGCGATCGGGTTCCAGAACCTGACCGAAGGTCTCGTGTTCGGAGCCTACTGGGCGCTGGGAGTGGTCGGACTTTCGACGGTCGTGTTCGTCGGGTTCTTCCTTCAGAACGTGACGGAAGGCTTCCCCATCACGGCCCCCCTGCTTACCCATCAGGACCGGCGAGTGGGCCTGATCGCGATCTTCTTTCTCATCGGTGGGCTTCCGACCGTGGTCGGGGGGGTCACCGGATACTTCTACAACAGCGCTCCGTTCGACCTGGTCTTCGATGCGCTCGCGATCGGAGCCATCCTCTACTCGATCCTTCCGATGCTCCGCACCGCGTTCCGACCGGCCATACCGCCCGAAGCGACCTACCTCAAGCAGCGGTTGACCTACCTCGGGATCCTGCTCGGGTTTCTCATCGGATTCCTCGTGAACGCGATCTAGGGGCTCTCGCCCTCGGGCGGGCTCTCGCCGGGGTCTCTTCGACCGTCCGGTCGATCAGTGAGCTCGGGGACGATAGCGCCCGGGGCGTCGGGCCCGGTGGGTCGGGGGGCTCGGACTCGCCGCGAAGTTCGAAAGTTCTCGTCCGATGTCGTCGAGCAGCTTACCGGCGAACTCGGCCTTGGGTCCGCGGATCCAGTGGCGACCGCCCAAGGGAGGCAGCACGAGCGCGTTCATCTGAGCCGAGCCCATGGAGGCGACCTCGTTCGCGACCACCCAATCCGCGCCGGTCTCTCGGGCCAGGCGGCGGCCCTCCTCCTCGAGGGCGGAAGCGGCCATCGCGGGCTCCAACTTGAACGCGACGAGGCGTGCGGGCGGCGGGGCCATTCGACGCAGCTCGGGCAGGACCTTCGGCGCTCGCTTGAGGGTCAGGGTCAGGCTCTCGTGCTCGCGTGACGGGATCTTCCCGGGTCGGCGCTCGAGGGTGAAGTCCGAGAGCGCGGCCGGCACGATGACCGCCGCCGCTTCGCCGAGTTCCGAGCGGTTTCGGCGGGCGAGCGCGAGAAGGTCCTCGACACCCCTCCACGGGGTCACGGGTATCCACGACGGGACGGGGACCTGGAGCGCTCCCGCCCAGAGCTCCACTTCGGCCCCCCGATAGTACGCCTGGTTCGCGAGCGCGACCGCGGTCTTCCCCGAGCTCTCGTTCGTGACCGACCGGACCTCGTCGATGGCCTCGCGGGCGGCGCCCCCGATGACGATCACGTGGCGGCCGGCCCAGGGTCCGGAGCCGAGGCGGTGCAGCACGGCGGCCGCCACCTCTTCGGGGGAAGCGATCTTGTCCTCCCCCTCGACGGACGCGCCGGGGACGATGCCGACCCCCCAGGCGCGAAGCTTCTCGAGGTTCTCCTGCACGGCGGGGTTCACACCCATGTGGCTGTGCATCGCCGGGGCGAGGAGCATCGGTACGCCTCCCCCGAGCGCGACCGAGGCACAGGAGGTGACGGGGGTGTCGTCGATCCCGTGAGCGATCTTCGAGATCGTGTTCGCCGTCGCGGGGGCGATCAGGTAGAGGTCCGCCCGACCTGCGCCCGGCCCGAGCAACGTGACGTGCTCGACGTTCCCCGTGAGCTGAGTGACCGGAGGGTGACCGGTGGCGAACTCGAGGGTCTCGGGAGTGACGAGGCGCATCGCCTCAGGGCTCATCACCGCCGTTACGTCGGCGCCATGACGGATCAGCTCTCGAATGACCTTCGGGAGCTCGATCGCGGCGATCGAGCCCGAGACCCCGATCACCACTCGGCGGCCGGCGAGCAACTGGCTCGAGCGGCCTCGAATGACGTGGCTCGGATGCATGGAAATCCTGGGGGAACGCCCTCCGAACGTGAGCCGCGTCGCGCTATTAGCCCGACCGGTCGCTCACCACCTTAAAGAGGCCCCCGGGCTCGCCGACGTGATGCCGGCTCCCGAAGCGGTCCCTCCGGGAAAGGACCCCCGGCCCGAGAGCGCGAGCACCAGCACCGCCCTGCCGATGGTGTCGGCGACGAGCCAGTTCGCGGAGGTCTCCCGACCGGTCCGCGGGCCGAGACCGGACGTCCCCCCTCGGGCCGTGGAGCGGGGCGTCGTCGTCTTCGACCTCGACGGCACCATCCTCGACGACATCTCGCTCATCAGCCTCGTCGCAGCCAACGTGATGGCGCACGCGTTCGGGACCCCCGAGGAGGAGGCCCGGGTCCACTACCTGGCGACGACCGGGATGCCGTTCGAGGCTCAACTTTCCCAGCTGTACCCCGAGGCGCCTGCTGACCTCCGGGCGAGGACGGCTCGGACGTTCCACCAGCGCAAGGTGGTCGAGGCGTATGTCAAGGCTCACCCGTTCCCCGAGGTCCCGAAGCTGTTGAGCACGCTGGACCGCGAACGCTGGACGCTCGCGATCGCCACGGGGGCGGAGAGCGAGATGGCCGACCTGATCCTCGAGCGCGAGGGCCTGCGGTTCTGGTTCGACGAGGTCCTGGGGTCGAGCGACGGGACCAAACGAGAGCACCTGGCCGAGTACCGCCGGCGATATCCCGGCGTTCCGATGTTCCTGGTCGGAGACTCCCGCTTCGACATGGAAGCCGCGCTCTCGGTGTCGGGCGTGACAGCGATCGCGCGCGCCTCGCGGCTTCCCGGCTGGACCTTGACGCCGGCGGACCTCAAGAAGTGGGGAGCCGCGTGGTCCGAGTACAGCCTCTCGGACCTTCCCGCGGCCCTGACGAAGTTCACGTCACGAACGCGGACCCCGAGGGCGACCCGAACGAAGCGGGGTCGCTCGCGCGGGTCGTAGGGCCGGGACCGAGAGTCTCACGACGCGGGGGTGGGCCCCGCGTCGCTTTGAACCCGGGTCGAGGGATCCACAGTCCCCCAGGATAGGCCAAACTACCCCATCCCGGCCACGACCGTTGGACGCCGAGGTCGTAAGAAAAGGTTTCCCCGCTGTCCCGGGCCGAGGCGGAGGCGACCCGGGCGGCTCCCACGGTTCGTTCGTAGCCCCGGGAGCCGGCGCCCGGCACGTTACCCTACGGTGCGGGCGTCGGCTTCACGGCCGGAGGGAAGCGAGCCTCACTTGTAGGCCCACACGACCGCCTGGCCGAAGAACCGCCAGGGCACGCCGACGTGGGTGAACCCGGCTCGTTGGAGGCCGGCGACCTCGGCCGAGAGGGTGGACGGGTGGTCGAACCGCTCGTGCTCGTGCCAGACCACCTGAGGGCTGTTCCATCCGGGCGCCCGCTTGCGGCCGCCGACCGAGGTGGACGACGCGATCTGGGCCCACCGTGTGTCGAACGTCGGGTCCTCCGAAAGGTGGTCGTCCGCGTCCCCGAAGTAGCCCCCCGGGGGAAGGCATCGCCACACCCGACGGAAGAGACGCCACTTCTGCGGGTCGGTCAGGTGGTGGACCGCGAGCGCAGAGACCACTGCGTCGTAGGGCTGCTCCTCGAACTCCCCGAGGTCGCCGGCGACCAGCTCCACCCGGTCGCGGAACGGACGGAGCTTCGTGCGGGCTCGGGCGATCATCCTCGGCGAGAGGTCCACCCCGGTCAACTGCGCGTGCGGGAACCCGTCCAGGATGAGCGAGCTCAGGGTCCCGGTTCCGACCCCGAGCTCGAGGATCCGAAACGCCCGAGTAGGGATGTACGGGATTCCTCCGAGCAACGTCCGGTGGAGGTCGAGGTACCCCGGCATTGACGCCCGCGCGGCCCGGTCGTAGCCGGGAGCCTCGCGGTCGAACATCCTTCGGGACGACGAGGGCGGGGACCTGCGAGCCATTGCCGGGGCAACCGCTCCAGGCCTTAGGCGTTCGGGAGGGCCCACCGCGTTGGGTAGACGGACCGACGCGGCATCGTGAAAGGAGGTTGTTTCAGCTTCCCTGCCTTCGGATTGGGGAGCCATGCCCTCGGCGCACCAAGAAGGGCCGGAGATGCTCGGCCCACCGCTCTCGGTTAAATCCCCTCGATGGGGTGCGGGGGCCCGATGACGCTCACGCCGATTTCGTCCGTCGACCGGTCGGCCTTCCGATGGCTGCGAAATGGGGAGCGCCCGATTGCCTTCTCGCTCCTATCAGGGGAGTCGACCGTTGGCTCGCTCGAGTGGGGACCGAAGGGAGGGTCGCTCGCCACCGCGCGTAGCGCTTCGGACGAGTGGACCCTGAAGCGCGGGGGCTTCCTCAACCCCCACATCACCGTCCGCGCGGGCGAGGTCGTCCGGGCTCGTCTCTCGATCCACCTGAACTATCACCAGATCGACCTACCGGGCGGTCGCTCCTACTTCTTCCACCGGGCGGGAGTTCTCGTCCCAGCGTGGCAGGTCACGTCCATGACCGGCAAGGAGGTCCTGCACCTGGAGCCGGCCCGGGAGGGCCGTCACCTTCGAGCGGGCGCGGTCGTCGTGGGCCCCGAGGCGACGGAGCTCCCCGAGCTCCTGCTCCTCACGGTCCTCTCTTGGTACTTCATCGTTCTCGCGTGGTTCGAGGACGAAGCGGTCGAGACCCTCGTTCCGTTCGAGGGCCCCGACTCCCCCGCGCCGCTCTCTTCGTTGCGGTGAGAGGCTCAGGCCCTAGCCCCGCGGGATCGCCTGCGTTTTGAGGGCGGTGAAGCACCCCGAGCAGAGGTTGTGCATCTTGGGCCAGCCTTCGGCCGGCACTTCGGTGACCCGAGTGATGGGTTTCTGACAGGCGTCACACACCATCTGGCCGTTTCGTAGCATCGGTCCCCTCAGCCGCCCGGTCGGCGGTCCGCCGCGCGCCCGAGGCCTGCGGGATACAAAACAGATAGGTTTCTGAAGGGGGCTCGGGTCGGGGCTGACTCCGGTCCACCGCGCGTGCGGTGCGCACGACATCCTCGAGGAGGCGCGTCGGTCTCAGGGTGCTCGGGGTCACATCTTCTCACTTCCCGGGGAGGCAACCATGCTTATGCGTTCCCGACAATTCCAGACCCACCACGGCGACCGGCATCCTCCGGTCCGTGGGACGGGGCAGATCTCCATGAAGCTCCCCACCGCACCCTTCTCGGTCACCGATTGGAGCAAGGTGCCGGCGGTCGAACACCCCGGCGAACAGGGGTCCGCCTTCTGGAGGACGCGGAACGTGGGCCGCGTCCGCGTACGCATGGTGGAGTACACGCCTGGCTATCTTGCCGATCATTGGTGCAGTCGGGGCCACATCCTCTACGTCATCGAGGGTGAGCTCGAGACGGAGGTGAAGGGTGGGGAAAAATCCCTCCTGCGCGCCGGAATGAGCTACCAAGTGTCCGATTCTGAGGATCACCCACACCGCTCGTACACGAGAACGGGCGCCAAGCTGTTCATCGTAGACTGATTCGACGTTCCCTCGTCCCGCAGGACCTCAGGCCACTCCCTATCGTCGCGAGCTCCTTCGCCCCTTGGCGGGAGGCGCGAGGAACGGTCGGAACTCGGTCGCGAGCAGGCCGTACAGGTCGCGGTCGAACCATCGGGTTCCCTTGCGAGCCGCCTGTCGTTTCCGCCCCTCGGCGGCGAAGCCGAGTTTCCGGAGCACGTGAGCAGAGGCGGAGTTGAAGGCAAAGACCTCCGCTTCGATCCGATGCAGCTTCAACACTCGGAAGGCGGTCCGAGACAACACCGAGGTCGCCTCTCCCGCGTAGCCGTTTCCCCGATGGCGTCGTGCGACCCAGTACCCCAGGATCGCGCTCCGTTGAACCCAGTCGAAATCCGAGAGCGCAATTCCCCCGAGTAACTCCCCGTTCTCTCGATTCTCCATCAGGAGGTGGATCGCTTGGCCCGCCCTCAACATTCTCCGACTTTGGCGAATCCATCGGTTGGCGTTCTGTAGGGTGTAAGGAAACGGCATCCGGAGCATGGAACGACTTACCGTGGGGTCGTTAAGGAACGCCGCGAGGGCCGGCGCATCCGAAAGTCGAGGAAGACGGAGCAAGACCCGAGGGCCACGTAGGGGTAGGGGAAAGCCGGGCAGGGCGTGGCCGGGTTTCGCCATCTCTCCTCGTAATTGCCGCCGATTCTAAGTCTATCGCACGGTCGTCAGGTCCCTACCGCTCGGCGGCCGAATCCACTCCTCCCGGGAGGTGGGGGAGTCTGGCAGCGAGTGTCTACGGGGTCGGGAACCCGAGCGCCGCGAGCAGACGCGGGATCATCACGTCGTATCGAGGGCCCCCGTCCGCGTGGATCCCGTCGAACTCCTCGAGGTCGACGTGCGCTCCCGCGCGCCGGGCGGCGTGGGCAAAGATGCGCGCGCCGACGTCGAGCGAGTACTCGTCCCGGCTCCCACCGTCGACGTAGATGTAGGCGAGCTTCCGGGCCGCGTCGTGGTAGCGCTCCTCGGAGACCATGCGCACCGGGTCGAGGGCGAGCCACTTCGCCCAGACCTCCGGTCGGATGGCCCCGGTCTCGAGGTCGAAGGGGAGGTCGAAGCGTCCGGGCTCCGAGTCGATCGGCGAGTAGCACGAGGCGTACCCCATCACCTCGAGGGCCTGGATCAGCGGCTGGTGAGGCCCGAAACCGCTCACGGGCTCGTGGAGCAGCTTCTCGAGGAGCTTCTCGGGACCGCCCGCTCGGCGGATCTCGCGGAATGCGATCGGGAAGTCCGGGGGGTAGCAGTACTCGAAGAAGGCATCCCCGGCATTCGAGCCTGCGGCCCGGAAGACGTCGGGGTGCCGCAGGGCGAGCGCGAGCGAGCCGTATCCGCCGCTCGAGGTCCCTAGCACGGCCGTTGGGCCCGTTCGGTACCGCTCGCGGACGAACGGAAGGACCTCGTTCAGCACGTAGTCCTCGTACCGACCCGTAGCCGAGGAGTTGAGGTACTGGCTACCGCCGAGCGTGGTGAGACAGTCCGGCCCTACCATGACCGCTTCGGGCGCGAGCTTGAGCCGGATCAGTCGGTCGAGGCGACCGGGGATGCTATCGCCGAGGTACCGCGGCCTCTGGTAGTGCATCCAACCGGCGCCGGTGTAGCCGCTGAGCAGGACGAGCAACGGGAGGCCTTCGGAGCGACCGGAGGGGGGGAGGTAGACGGGGAGGTCGCGTTCCAAGGGGTCCCCCCAGGGATTCCCCTCGAGGACCCGACTCGAGAACCGGTGGTTCTCGATCTTGCCGTGGATCGGGCCCGGAAACACTCGGTCGCTCTTCGCTTCGGTCGGGACACGCCAGGACATCGTGGACCTCGCCGGCGGGAAGGCTCGTCGGGTTCAATACACCGGGGGTCGTCGCGGATGTCGGCCATGGCAAGGAATCGGTCGCCCCGACCACCCGATGCGAGCGACGACGTGTCGGCGGCGTTCGCGCGGATACGAGCCGACCGAAGCCACGGCGCGCGCTCGCTCGCCGCCGACGCGCTCAGAACCCTCTCGCGGCTCCTGGACGACTGGGCCGACCGGCCGCCGGCCGACCTCCGCCCGGCGGCCCGGCGGGTTGCACGGGCCCTCGAGGAAGCTCAGCCCGCCATGGGCCCGTTCCTGCGTTGGGCGGAGGATTGGCGCCGGATCGCAAGAGCGAGCGCTCGAGCGGACATGCTCGGGATGGCCCGAGCTTGGGGGCGCCGCGAGAGGAGGCGGATGCGAGACGAGACCCCCCGCCTGTTGCGGACGAGCCGACGACGGTTCCCGAGGTTCGCCCGACATGTCGTCACGCTCAGCCGGAGCCAAACGGTCCTGCTCGCGCTCTCTGCCCTCCCGCGTCCGCATCGTCCGGAGCGGGTCGCGGTTCTCGAAAGCCTCCCCGGGGCGGAAGGTCGGCTCTTCGCCCAAGACCTCCGCCGGGCGGGCCTGTCGGCTCGCGTGGTACCCGACCGTACCGGACCCACGCTCGTGGAAGCCGCCGACCTCGTGATTATCGGGGCGGACGCGGTGTTCTCCGACGGGTCTGTCGCCCACAAGGTCGGGACGAGAAGCCTCGCCAGAACGGCTGCCGGATGCGGGGTCCCGGTCGTTGTGATCGCGGGTCGTTCGAAGTTCACCGGCCGGCTGCCGCCTCGCCGTCGGCTTCCCGCGTTGTTCGACCGGACCCCGTCACGGTACATCTCCGAGTTCTGGACCGACGGCGGCGTCCTTTTCGGAGGAGCGCGACGTCGGCCCCAAGCCCACCGTCCTCCTCTTTAGGGGGCCGACCATCGGCGCCATCGCCTTCGAGGAGATCTCGATGTCCAGCGAGCCGGGACCGATGGAGAAGCTAAAGGCAACTGCGTTCCGCAAGGACCGACTGCTTCGGGAAGGGACGTGGGTCGTGGCCTTCCTGGCCGACTGGTGCCCGTTCTGTCGGCGGTTCCTGCCCCCATTCTCGGCGCTGAGCGGTGAGAAAGGGTTCCGCACGGCCATCGGGGACGTCACGTCGGAAGAGAGCCCCCTCTGGGAGGATTTCCAGATCGAGGTCGTCCCGACGCTCGTCGTGTTCCGGGAGGGGCGCCCCGTGTTCCGAGCGGACGGCGTCCTTGGCTCCGGCCTTCCTCCCGAGGTCCTCGAGAAGGCCCGCGTAGCGGCGGTCACGGCGAAGACCTAGGCGCGGGGCGGCCGTCCCCAGCGTCCGCAACCCACCCGGGACCTCCCGGAGCGCCCGGTTAGGCTCTTAAGGGGCTCCGATTCCGTTCTCTCGTGACCGCAGCCTCCTCCCAGCATCCGAACTCGAGACCCGTCGCTCTCATCACCGGCGGCGGGACCGGGATCGGACGTGCCATCGGCGTCGCGCTCGCCGACGATGGGTTCAACCTCGCGATCGCGAGCCGTTCCGCCGAACATCTCTCCTCGGGCGCCGGCGAGCTTCGGGGCCACGGCGCGCGGGTCGTCGAGGTCCCCACCGATGTGCGGGTCCCGGAACAGGTCGAACACCTCATGTCCGTGGTCCGTGAGGAGTACGGGCGCCTCGATGTCCTCGTGAACAACGCCGCGGGCAATTTCGTCGCCCCGGCCGAGAAGATCACGGCGAACGGGTGGAGGGCGGTGATCGGGGTCGTCCTGGACGGGACGTTCTTCTGCTCGAAAGCGGCCCTGCCGCTCCTTCAGCGTTCTCCGACCCCGGCGATCGTGAACATCATCGCCTCTTACGGAGGATTGGCCGGCCCCGGCACCGCGCACTCGGCCTCGGCGAAGGCCGGTGTGCTGGCCCTCACCCGCACCCTCGCGGTGGAGTGGGCTCGCTACGGGATCCGGGTCAACGCGGTCGCCCCGGGCCCGGTGCACACCGATGCGGCCGACGAACGCCTCTGGGTATCCGAGGCCATCGAGAAGTCCGTGACGAACGCGGTCCCGCTCGGACGGTTCGGGACTCCCCAAGAGGTCGCCGAGGCGGTCCGATTCCTCGCGAGCCCCCGCGCGAGCTACATCACGGGGCAGGTTCTCGCCGTGGACGGCGGTCAGTGGCTGGGGAACGCGGTCGTGGACCCCCGGGCACCGTTCTTCGGGGGGATCGAGCGGCCGACTCGATAAGCCGGACCTACTTTCCGCTGAGCGGAGCGGCCTTCTCGAGGATCTCTCTAAGGAACCACTCCATCTTCTCGTGGGTCTGCAGGAACCGAGTGAACAGGTCCGCGGTTCCGGGGTCTCCCCGCCCATCCGCGACCTCGATGCCTTTCTTGAGGCCGTCGATCACGCGCCGGTGAGAGGTGACGAGGTGTTCGACCATCTCTCGTGGGTTCGAGGGGAGCTTTTCCTCGACCACGAGGTTCGAGGCCTGGCGCAGCGCCTCCAGGGTGTAGTCCGCGGGGGCGCCGAGGATCCTCTGGCGCTCCGCGAGCTCGTCGATCATCTCGAAGACCTGCGTCGCGTGCGCGTCGAACAAGAGGTGGAGGTCGTGGAACGACGGGCCCGAGACGTTCCAATGGTACCCTTTGTACTGGAGATACAGCTGTACGGCGTTCGCCTGCTCTCGTCGGAGGGCCTCAATTAGCGGCGAGCTCTCTTTTCGGTCCATGGTTCCTTCAATCAGTGGCTTCCCTTGAGCTCATCGCCGACTCTCCGCCGGCTTCCCACCGCGCCTTCGAGAACGCCTTCCATGTCGATGGGAACGACCCGAAGGCCGGGACGCAGGCCACCTTCCGAGTCGAACGAGGGCCCTCGAACGGACCGTTCCGAACGGGTTCCGAGTACCGACTCAGCGAGCTCGACCCCGTCACCACCCTGCTGGCCCGCGAATTCCCCTGAACCGGCTGGGCGCCCCCGAACTAGGTGCTCGGAACGTTCCGCTCAACGAGGAATCCCTGAACCGTGGCGATGAACAGGTCCGGGTCGCTCAGGTGCGGCACATGACCGACCCCCGGAAGCGTACGAACCGTGGCGTTCCGTAGTCGTTCGCCGAGGAGGTCCGTGATGCGGTGCAGGAAGGGGGGGCTTCGCTCCCCGGTCGTCAAGAGCACCGGGATGAGGAGCTCGGAGAGAACGGCCGGGTCGGGTTGGGTCGCCTCGGGGTCGTCCAGTTCCTCGGCCCATCGTACCATGTAGCCGAGGACGCTCTGACGCACCTCGGACCGAAGACGGTCCCAGGTCCCACCGTCCGACGATAACGCGTCCGCGATCTCGCGCGCGGCCGCCTCGATCTTTCCAGCGCGCACGAGGGACTGTATCGCCTTCGTTTCGGCCGAAAGTCGGTCGGCCTCGGGAGCGGTCGCCGGGTCCTCCTCAAGAAGGCGAACGAACGGTGGCTCGTGGAGATAGAGGCTCCGGACCATCTCCGGTCGGTCGGCGGCCAGGCGAAGGGCGATGGCGGCGCCGTAGGAGTGGGCGATCACGTGAACGGGGAAGAGGTCGATCGTGTCGAGGAGCTCGGCGAGGTCGGTCGCGTCGTCGTGGACCGGTCGGAGGCGGACCGGGCCGGTGCTTTCCCCATGGCCCCGCCGGTCGTACGCGAGGGTCCGAAGCGATGGGGCGAGCCCTACCCGGACCTGGTCCCAGCTCCGCCCGTCGGCGAGCGACCCGTGGATCATGACGGTCGGGTCGCCTCTCCCCGAGATCTCGTAGCGGATCGAGGCGCTCGAGAGGGTTGCGATGGGCATCGGTCTCCGTGACCGCCCCGGGATGCCCTCAGAGGCACAGGGGCGACCCGAGACGACCCGCGGCCGAGGTCATAGCCTCCGCGGTCGGAAGGACGCCATCCTGACGCTAACGGTCTTGTAGGGGATGGGCCGTCCCAAGCGGCGAGGTCCACCGTGAGCCACATTTTCCAACGCCCGCTCTGCGAGATGGGACGGGCGTACGACTTCGCCTTCCGGCCCATCGTAGGCGACCCCGAGACCGAGGACGGTGGAGGGTGCGACGACCGACCCCGCCCGGTGGAGCTCTATTCCGCCGAGGCGGACCGGACTCGGGCCGATGCCACCTGGCAGGCGTTTTCCGTCTGCCCCGAGCACGAGACCCAGCTCCGTCGGTACGATGAGCGGCTTCGGCTCCGCGGGGCCTCTCCCCGCTTCCGCTCGGCTCCGAAAGTACCGAACCCGTCCGGCCGCGGACGATAAACGTCCGCGCCCCTCTGCCGTCCCATGCCCCTTCCGAACGGCACCACGATCGCCTCTCGCGTTCGACTCAATCAGGGACCCGAGATCCCATGGCTCGGTCTCGGCGTCTTCCAGACGGAGCCGGGCCCGGTCACTCGGGACGCCGTGACGTTCGCCCTCGAGGCCGGGTATCGCGCCGTCGACACGGCCGCCATGTACCGCAACGAGGCGGATGTGGGGGAGGCGGTCCGTGCGAGCGGCCTCGCTCGGGACGACGTGTTCATCACCACGAAGCTCTGGCACACCGACCACGGCTACGAGCCCGCCCTGAAGGCCGGACGGGCGAGCGCGGAGCGCCTCGGGCTAGGTCCCATCGACCTGTACCTCATCCACTGGCCCCGCGCGAACTCCCCGCAGGAGCGCCTCGACTCGTGGAAGGCCCTCGTCGAGCTCCAGCGGGAGGGCGTCTGTCGCGCGGTCGGGGTCAGCAACTACACCGTCCGTCACCTCGAGGAGCTGCTGGCCCACTCCGACGTCGTTCCCGCCGTCAACCAGGTCGAGTTCCACCCGTTCGTCTTCGACCCGGAGCTGCTCCGCTTCTGCGAGGCGCACGGGATCCGTCTCGAGGCCTGGGCGCCGCTCACGCGGGCCCGGCGGTTCGATGACCCTACGATCCTCACGGTCGCCGCGGCGCACCACCGCACGCCCGCCCAGGTGCTCCTCCGCTGGGGGCTCGAGCACGGGATCCTCGAGATCCCCAAGTCGATCCACCGCGAGCGGATCCGGGAGAACGCGCAGGTCTTCGACTTCTCCCTCTCCGCGAGCGAGGTCGCCGCTCTGGACGCGCTGGCCGGAGGCCCACGGGTCGGCATGTGGAACCCGGCCGACATTCCGTGACCCGGAGCCGCGTCGCAGCCTAGCACGACCGCCTGCCGGTGGGCGGGGTTTCTCTTCACGAAACGACTTAATATATTCCGCGTCGGTGCGAGGCCAGGAAGTCCATGGTCAGTGTCGAGGTTGCCCATGAAAAGTGTACCGGCTGCACCCACTGCCGGGATGTCTGTCCCGTGACCGTTTTCGAGATGCAGCCGCGCGAGAACTGGCCGAACGTCGTCGACGACCCCGCGGTCGCGGCGAAGTTCCAGTTCCGGGCGGAGAAGTCCGCCGTCATCCACGGCCCGGACTGCATCATGTGCGAGGCGTGCCTCTTCGAGTGCGAAGGGGAATGCATCACGATCGTCGACGACGAAGGTACGACCCACCAGTCGACCTACAAGTAACGTCCGGACCGTTCGGACCCGCGAGGGTCCCTTCCGGGACGCGCGGCCGCTCCGGCGGCGGTGAGCTCAGATCGGGTGCTGGACCGGTCGATAGAAGCTCGAGCGTACCTCGGCCGGTTCTCCGGACGTCGGGAAGCGCACCCGGACCGCGGGGGAGCGGCCGAACATCGTGAACTCGAGGGAATACCACACGGCGACCCAGGTCCCGGCGGGCTCCTCGAACGCCTCCCCGAAGTGGTAGGTCGTCTGGAGGACCCGGCTCGCGTGCCGGGCGAGCGGATAGGACCACTCGAGGGCCTCGGTCGCGGAGGCCGGCGTCCCCGCGTGCGGCGAGGGCTCGATCGGTCCTTCGACGCTCACGGGACCTTCGGTGACGCCTCGGCCCAGCACGTAGCGGGCCCAGGTCGTGCGCACGCGAGCGTCGCGCACGGTCTCGGAGAGGAGGAGCCAGGAGAACGGGTTCCCGGTCGGGACCGGCTCCGCCCGCTCTCCCAGGACCATGCGATGCCGACCGATCGCGGCGCGGCCGGCGAGACGGATGCTGAAGTAGGCGACGAAGAACGCGGTCAGGACCCAGAGGGTCGCGATGTAGACCGAGAGGGCGACGTGGTTCCGCTCTACGTCGAGGAGGACGTAGAACCCGATGACGGAGACGATGAGGGTCACGAAGCTGATCGCCCGGTCGGCGTCGATGTGGAGCCGAGTGTCGGAGAAGGGGAGCAGCGGCGGGACCGCGAACTGCGTGAACCCATCCTGGAGGATGTGGGCGATCCCCCCGAGCTCCATCGCCGCGAAGTAGATCAGGACCGAGCCGGGGAGGATCATCGGAGCGACGAACGCTCCGACGACGGCGACCACGGTCACGCCGGTGAGCGAGTGGGTGATCCCGTGGTGGCGAAGGATCGGGAAGCGCTTGGCGAGGGGGAAGAAGAGCGCGTCCGCGTCCGGAAGGCCCCCCGCGAGCGCCCCGGCGGCGAGGTACTGGGGCTGAGGTCCCACGAGACCGTAGGTGAGCAGGTACGCGACGAGTACGTGAGAGAAAAGGTCCACGGCCGCCCCAGAACGGGCCCCGTTAGAGGAGCCCCTCCTCCATCACTTCCACCGACTCCACGTGCGGCACCTGGGCGAGCGCCCGTTCGGTCGATTCGAGGATGCCGCCGGTGTCGTTCATGACGACGGCGATGAGGAGCGAGCGTAACCCGAAGGCGATGTCCTTCGCCTGCATGCCCCGGACCGTGACACCGGATGGAAGGGCGGCGCGGACCCCCTTCGCGACCTCGTTCAGGTCGGTCTCCACGCCCTGCGGCATCACCCGGAACAAGACCGCTACCTGGCCCATGGATCCCCCTACGGACCCTCGAAGCCGCACTTCACGCACCGGTAGAGGACGCTCTGGTCCCGGCAGCGAGCGCACCGTCCGATGGTCGTCTCCCCGCAGCTCGGGCACGGGAACTGGGTGGCCCCCTTGGCGGGCACCGTACGCCCGCAGGAAGAGCAACGCAGGTCGACTCTGGCCGCCATCCGATCGAGGTCCCTTGCCGTTCAGCGGCGCGTAGCGCCCCGCCGGCGCGCGGCCACCCGGGTGGTGAATATAAAGATGGCCCCGAAGAACGCCACGATTCCGGCGACATACCAGAGCGTGTAGTCCGGCGCGGGCCCGGTGATGTAGACGGTATCGGTGTACTGGGTCTGCCCGTTCGCGAAGGTGACGAGGCCGTGCTCCTGGGCGAGGGAGATCCCGAACGTGTGGCCCCCCGCCGACAGACCGAGAGTCGAGTACTCGAACTTGACCTGGTACGTCCCGCCGGGCTGGAGCGCCGGGACGCTCACGTTCCCGACGACGGCGCCGTCCAGCGTCACCAGGACGGCGAACGCCTGCACCCACGACGTGGGGGACACGATGGTCGCCGAGACCACGTACGGCCGGACGATGTTGACCGAGTAGGAGAAGTTGGTGGACTGGTTCTTGCCTTGGTAGACGGACGAGACCATCACGTCGATCGTCAGCGTCTCGCTCGTGTTCCCGGCCGCGAGGTCCGCGGCCTTCGACTGGTTGCTCGTGAACGTGGACGAGGACGGCGAGAGCGTCACGCCGGTGAGGTTGGAGCCGACCAAGGTCGCGTAGAACGTGATGTTCCCGACGACGGTCCCGTTCGCCAAGACCGCGGGACCCCCAAAGCCGGAGACCTCGTACCGGGTGGTGGACTGCGTGGCCACGATCGTCGGCCCCGTGATCGAGCCGGTCACCGCGTTCGTCCCGGCGGCGCGAGCGCTGGGGGCCAGGACGCCCACCGCGGCGAAGAGGGCCGGAGCGAGGAGGAGGGCGAGGACGATGACCGCCGCGGGTCGGACCTTCATCGGTGGGTCCACCTCCGCGTGCGCCACCACCGGTAGGTGAAGATCCCGGCCACGAGGGCGATCACCGGCACGAAGGAAAGTAGCGGAACGAGCCACACCGGGGGAAGGTTGGGCGCGGCGCCGACCGCCGGGCCCGTCACGGTCACCGGGGGCACGCCGTTAGCGGTGCTCGCCGCGACGGAGGTGGTGGGCACCTTCAGGGTCGCGGTCCCGGAAACGCTCCCGGACGACTGGACCACGGAGACCGTGAGGGTCACGGTCCCTGGGGGAACGAAGACCGAGGAGGTCGCGGTGAGGTTCACGGTCAGCGAGAGGTTGTCGCCGGCCGCGATGGACCTCATCAGCTGGCCGGGGGTCGTCCCCGACGTGAGGTTGCTCGACCACCCGAGGCCCGCGAGCCGTGCGGAATCCGCGATCGTGATCAGAACGGTCTCCGGGACGTTCCCGGTGTTGTCGACGTAGAACGGAACCACCGCGGTCGAAAGCCCGACCCGCGTCGGCAGGGTCGACGGCCCGATCCCGACCCCGTAGTACCCGACGACGTTCACGGTCGGCGCCGGGCTCACCGAGCCGACGACGGTCCCGTTCGCCTCCGCGAACTCGATCGTCACGCTCGGGTGCGCGACCGGCGTCCCGGCGGGGACGAGGACCCGGACCTCTCCCGAGACGAGGTTCCCGCTCGGTCCGGGGAGAAGTGTCGCGTTGGCGAAACTGAAGTTGAAGGTCCAGTACGAGGGGGTCCCTACAGGGTGGATGGTGACGGGGACGTTGCCGGTGTTGCGGACGGAGAACGAGAACGTAGCGCTACCCCCGGCCATCACGGTGGTCGAGGCGGGCCCGACGAGCGTGCCGCCGACCGTGGTCTTCGAACTGTAGGCGAGCGAGAGGACGGTTCCCACGTTGCCGCTGAGGATCGAGACGCTCGACTGCGCCGACGCGTTCGTGGCGACGCCCCCAAGGGTCCCGGCGGCCTGGGCCTGGACGAGGTACGTCCCGACCGGCAGGGCGAGCGCGAGCGGGGAGTTCAACGCCTGGTCGGTGTAGACGTTCCGGGCCCCGAGCGAGCTCGTGACCGTCACCGTGACCGGTCCGAGGCTAGCGCCGGCACCGGAGGGAGCCACGAGCGAGATCGTGTCGACCCAGGTCGGCACGAGGGTGACCGAAACGGGCGCGAGGGTGGCCGACGGAAGAGCGAGGACGGTCGAAAGGTCCGCCAGCGTTTGGGCGGTCCCGGACCCTGTCACGTACAGCGAGTAGGCGCCCGGAAGCAGGGGGGTCGAGAACGCGCCGGTGGAGGTCGTGAGCACGGTGACGTTCGTGGACGGGTACGGTCCCACCAATCGCAGGGTGCCCGGCACGGTGCCCGGGACCCCGGGAACCACGAGCGTGCCGTTGAGCCAGACCGTCTGGGGGAACCCGGAGAGGCGGACCGAGCAGGTGGCGTTCACCGCGCCGACCGAGCAGGAGTCGCCGGCGGCCGCGCTCCACGACTGGACGTAGCTCCCGTTCGGTCCTGCCACGGCGGTCGTCCCGTTGACGAACACCGCGTAGGTCGTGTTCGGGCTGAGCGGCAGGGAGAACGCCCCATCGACCGCGTTCGTCACGGCGGCCGCCCCGTCGGGAGCGACCAGATGGACGGTGGCGTTGAGCGCGACGGTCTGACCCGCCCCGCTCACGAGCGTGCCCGAGAGGGTCGGGCCGGCGCCCGAGAGGACCAGCGTGGGCGTGATGTTCCCATCGGCGGCGAGCGTGACGCGAGCGAGGGTGGCGTAGTTCGTCCCCTGGAAGGAGGCCGTCACGTACGCGGAGTACGTCCCCGGGGTGGCCCGGAAGCCGCTCTCGAACACGTTACCGCTCACGCTCAGGTTCAGGATCGGTGACGAGAGCGCGACCGTGACGCTCGATACGGAAATGCTCGGGGGAACGGTGAGGACCCCGGTCGCGTTGATCTGGGGAATGACGATGAGCGTCAGGGCCGTGCGGGTCGCTCCGACCGGGATCGTGGTCGAGAGGGGACCGGACGGAAGGTAGACGACCGTGCCCGACCCGATGACCGCTCGCGCACCGACCCCGTAGAGCCCGGGAGGCAGGGAGAGCGAGAAGGACGGTCCCCCCGAAAGGGAGAGGTTCACGGCCGTCGCGCTTTCCGCCGTGAAGTTGACCACCACCGAGGTCCCGGACGGGAGCCCAACGACGGTCAGCGTGACGGGGATCGGTTGGAGCGTGGTCGGAACGAGCGTGAGGGCGCCGAGCCCGTTCGGGGTGAGGTCGCACATCGTGGTGGAGGTGAACCCAAGGGCGGTGGACCGCACGCAGTAGGAGCCGGCCGAAAGCGGGAGCGTCGAGGGGACGTAGAGGGCGACCGACCCGTTCGGGTTCGCGACCGCGGGTATCGCGGGCCCGGTCGCTCCGGCGCTCACGGATACTGCGGCCCCGGCGGCGGGGTACACCGCCCCTCCGGGCAAGGTGGCTCCGACCTGGAACTCGGCACGGAGGGCCGCTACGGGAGAGATGGGAACCACGGTGGACGTGGACAGGGTGACCCCGGTGAGGCCCACCGCGACCGAGGATGCGTCGTCGGTCGGACCTTCGAGCGCGAGGAGGCTGTAGGTCCCGGCGGGCAGGGAGAGCGCATACGACCCTCCCGTCGCCCAGGTCACGACCTCACTACTGGCCGTCGAGTACGCGATCACCGCCGTCTTGGTCGTGGTTCCCTGAGGTCCCACCGACGCGACGGTGCCCGTGAGACGAACGGCCGGAACGAGTGGCAACGGCGATGCCGCAGCGGAGGCTCCGGCGATGACCGAGGCCGCGCCCAGCCCGACGTACGTCTGGCCGTTGATCAACCCGGTCGCGTAGACCGAGTAGTTCCCGTCAGGAAGGGCCGCCGTGACCGCGCCGGTCGCCGAGCTCACGAGGACCGTGGCGTTCCGGGAAGCGTTCGAGAGCGTGGCGAGGGGCGAGATGGAGGCGTTGCCATACGTCACGCTGGGGGTGTACCGCACGGCGATGCCCGCGGCGGGCATGCCGTTGACGGTGAGCACGACAGTGGAGGTCCCCGAAGGGTAGAGCGTCAGGTTCAGGCTCAGGCTGGTCGTCGCCGATGCGACGGTGATGGGGATCCCGGCGGAGCGAAGGTCGGAGTTCGGCACGGTCGCGCTGACCGTGTAGTTGCCCGGCCCGAAGCTCCCGAGCGTGTACGCGCCGGAGGTGTTGGTGGTGTAGGTCGAGAGGACGCCCTGCGGGCTGCCCAGCGTGACGGCCGCGCCGCTCACGGCCTGCCCGGCCGAGTCACGGACCGTCCCGGTCACGACCGTCGGCTTGAGTCCCACGGTCGCGTTGGCGCTCGCCCCCGGCGTGACCGTGACCGAGCTCTGAGTGTAGTTCTGTCCCCCGTAGAGAACGTCGTAGTGGTAGAGACCGGGGGCCACGTTCGTGAAATCGAACGAGCCGCTCGCATCGGTTGTCCCCACGGTGCGGGTAAGGTTCGGGCCCCACAGGACCACCTGAGCTCCCGGGATCAACGTGTCTCCCGGGGGAGTGTACGTCGTAGTGTTCCCGTTCTCCCAGTAGACGAAGCCCTGGACCGACCCGCTGCCAACGGTGATCGTCTGGACCAAGCTCGGGGCGTTGAGGCTGAGCCCGGTCGCGTCGGGGACGACGATCGACTCCGACTTCAGCAGGAGGTCCCCGGCCTGCGAGAGGCCCTGGAGCGGACCGGCCGTGACGTTCAGGGTGTCGTTGCCCGGAGGGAGGACGATGGAGAAGGAGCCGTCCGGCGACGTCAGTACGGTCTGGTGCGGGATTCCCCAGCCGTCGTCGACGGTCACGCGCGCTCCTCCGACCGGCGCCCCGTCGGCCAGCACGACGTTCCCGAGGAGCGTCTGGCCGGGGTAGTACTCCAGCATGGACTCCCCACCGCTGAAGTAGCTGTACGGCCGCGTGTCGGCCGAGCCGTTGATGCGGCTCGCTTGAGCGACCGCGGTCGGCTGGTTGGTCGCCACGCACGTACCCCCGTCGTTCGGCTGCGAGCAGAGGTAGGCGGTCTTGTAGACGATCTGGAAATGCTGGAGCATCCAGCCCGGTTCGATGGTGGCGTTGTACGAAAGGCCGGGGATCCCCGCGCTCTGACCGACGTCCGTGCCGTTGTACCCGATGTAGGTGCGGTAGATCATCGAGTCGTAGAACGGGGCGTAGTAGTTGACGACGGGGGAGCCGACCTGGGTGATCCCCGAGGGCAGCCGACCGTACGGATAGTAGTTACCGTCCGACCCCTGAACGCTGAGGTTGAAGAACGTCTCGGGCATGCCGGCCGAGTCGATGATGCGACCGGTCAGGTCGGCGGGAGCGTAGAAGATGCCCGTGTCCGTGCCGCTGAACGGGAAGAGTCGGGAGTCGGCCATCGCGTAGCGGATGGTCCAGCCGGTGTACGCCTGGATGTCGTTGTAGACCTTCGCGACGCCGTTGAGCGACAGCGATGTGGCGAGGAAGTAGGCCATCGCGAGGTACATCGCGTTGTCGTTCGTGAGGGAGCTCGGGTTGACGGGGAGGTATCGCTCGGGATGGTTTACCACGAGGGTGTAGTCCGAGCTCGTGTTGACGAGCAGGTTGTGGAGCTCAATGACGTTGAGACCATCGGCCGCGAGGATCTGGTTGAGCGCCGGCGGAAGGTAACGGAGCCCCGACGCGTGCTGCTCCCCGTAGAGGAGGGTGGTCGCGAGCACGGCGATCGCCTGGGACTCGTTCTGGGAGAGGAGGAACTGACCCGAGGGGTCGATCCCCTGCTGGAAGTTGTTCGCTACGCTCGGGTGTTGGCCTTGGTCGATCGTTTGGAACCCGTAATCCCACCAACTGACGAAAGCGGGTCGCTGGGGTTCGGGGATGTTCGTATCCTGCTGAGCGAGCCAATTGTACCCGGCGCTATCGTATTGGTCCGCGGTGTCGAGCGAGGTTCCCGCGGCTCCGAAATAGTAGCTCGAGGGGTTCGAGGAGTTGAGCTGGAGCCAGGGAGGGATCGTGGCGCCGACCTGGGCGGCGTAGGAGGACTTCGTGTTCCCCGGGATCCCGGCGTCGATCGCCACCCAAACGTTCGGGAGAACGATCAGGAGCACGATGGCCATCACGATGACGTGACGGGGCTTGAACGCTTTCCGGAAGGCCGAGAACTGGCTCCGCCGGTCCGAGAGGGAGGCGGTGGTCCGTCGAAGCTCTCCGTACCCGGCGATATCGAGCGCGCGTCGAAGCGCCTCGGCGGGCAGGAGGGCGAAGATCGGGGAGCCGATGAGGAAGAACTTCGCCGCCGAGACCGGCAGGTATATGGAGAGGACCGCGAACACGACGAAGACGACGTGGTAGCGCTTGAACCTACCCTTGACGAGCAGGTACAGGAAGATCACGAACCCCGCGATCGCGAGGAAGAACGTCACGACCCCGTAGCCGATGACCAGCTGGTCGATGGACGGCGCCTGGGCCTCGGCGACGGTCGAGTAGATGAGGGTCTTGACGAAGTAGCCCTGCCCCGTGACGAGGCTCGTGAAGTAGGTCGGGCTCACGACCGCGAGGACGCCGACCCCCGCGACGACGAGGACCACGAGGAAGGGGATCGAGAACACCCACGGGACGTCCCGCATCAACAGGAACGGCAGGAGAAGGGCGAGGGCGCCGAAGAAGACCAACATCGGCAGGTCGAACCAGGTCGCGAACTGGTGTTGGACGATGTAGTAGGGCATCGCCATGGGAAAGCCGACCAGACCGACGATCGCCGTCGCGATGTAGAGTCCGAACGAATCGACGCGACGGATCCGCTCAATGACCATCGCGACGACGAGCGAGACCGCGATGACCACCACGCCGTAGGTGTACCCCTGCCAGGCAAGCGCGAGCGCGCCGAGGGAGACGCCGGTGAAGACCGCCCATTTCACGGCGGAACGTTCCGTGCGCAGGAACGCTCGGAGCGCGGGGATGTACTGTCCCGGGTGGCGGTAATCCTCCACCCACCTCCGGCTACCGACCGCCTTGACGGTCCGGATGTACGAATAGACCACGATGAGGACGATGAACGTGTAGAACGAGAGGTAGTTCGCGTAGCCGAAGATCGATGAGTCGATGTTGGCGCTCAAGAACGGGAAGATCACCGCCGCGATGAGCCCTGTCCGCCGGCCCGCGACCTCGCGGCCGATGAGGTAGACGGGGAACACACCGAGGGCGGCCCAGAGCGGGGCCTGGAGGTCGAGGAACCAAGCCCCCGCCTGAACAGCGTTCCCGCCGAAGAGCGGGGCGAAGACGAGCCCGAGGATCGCGTTCATCCAGTCGAACAGCGGCTCTCGGGGGTTGGTCCCTCCGACCGGATAGTTCAGCATCGGGTCGAAGTTCAGGTTCGTGTGGTTGTGGATGATCCACGTCGTCACGTAGTAGTGGTAGTAGGAGTCCGACCCGCCCGCGAAGGTGTAGGTGGCACCCCACTGCGCTACGACGGGGTACGTCCAGATCGTCCGGATCGCGAACGCGGTCGCGAAGGCCGAAAGTAGGATGGCCAACGTCCATCCGTGACGGTGCCACCACCCGGCGTTCGTCGATTGCATGCGTGACCGGCACCTCGCGCCGGCGGCGCGCGAGACCTGGGGGGTGTATAAATAGCCTACTCAAAGAATTCCGTCAGTAGGGAGCGCGCGGGCTCCCGGACCGGGACGCGGCCGTTGGGGTTCGGGGTGCCTCCCAGGATGGTCGTCGTTGGGTCCGGCGCGCCCCTACATCGGAATCCCGGCCCACCGTGCCGGGCCCGGAGCTCGGCACGTGCGGATTCGCCCCCGGCGACGAATGTCGGAATTTTGTTGACTGATTACTTAAATAGGCACCGCACCTGAAACAACGAGAACGGGTCGGCGACGACCGGTTCACGGAGATTCAATGTCCCCCGCGGCCGCCCAAATCGCTCCTCTGCCCGAACAGTCCGGTTCCGGTTCCCCGCGGCCGCCGCTCGAGCTCAACGACGTGAGCGTCATGATCGGTGGGCAGGGAGGGGACGGCACGCTGACCGTCTCCGACCTTCTCGGCCGGTACTTCCGGAAGAAGGGACTCTACGTCTACACCTCGAGGAACGTGCTCTCCCGTATCCGGGGAGGCCATGCGGACGCGTCGATCCGGGCGAGCCAGGACCCGATCGCCGCGGTCAAGTCCCAGGTCGATGTGCTCGTGGCTTTCGACAACGAAGCCGTGGAGATGGGAAAGACCGAGCTCGCCTCTCACGGGTTCATCATCTACGATTCCACCACGTTCCACATCGCGGAACCGCATTCCGCCGGGTTCCCGTTCGCGACCATGGTCGGAGGGCCGCTCGGCCAGCCGATCTTCAAGAACACAGCGGCCTACGGCGCCCTCTCCGTGCTCTTCGGCCTCGACCCGGCTCAGACCCGGGCGGTGATCGAGGAGCGGTTCAAGCGTCGCGGGGGCGAGGCGCTCGACAAGAACCTGAAGGCCCTCGAGATCGGTCGGAAGGCCGCGCTCGCGATGCCCGGCGTCGAGAACCGGTACTCGATCGCCAGCGGCGACGCCCACAACATGATCCTGACCACGGGGAACCAAGCCGTGGCACTCGGCTTCGTCGTCGGCGGAGGACGGTTCTTTGCGGGATACCCGATCACACCGGCCACCGAGATCCTGGAGAACGTACAGCGGTACCTCCCGGCGTTCGGGGGAGTGGTCCGCCAGGCAGAGGACGAGCTGGCCGCGATCAACATGATCATCGGGGCGTCGTACGCGGGCGCTCGGGTGATGACGTCCACGAGCGGCCCTGGGTTGGCGCTCATGACCGAAGGGATGTCGCACGCCGGCACGGCCGAGATCCCGGTCGTCATCGCGGACTGCCAGCGCGTCGGCCCCTCGACCGGCCAGCCGACCCGCCACGAGCAATCGGACCTCTCGCACCTCGCGAACCTCGGCCACGGCGAATTCCCCCGTTTCATCCTCGCGCCCGCGGACCCGGTCGACTGTTTCGACCTGACGGTCGATGCCCTCAACCTCGCGGAACGCTGGCGCCTGCCGGTCATCCTCCTCCTGGACCAAGCGCTATCCCAGAACACCGCAACGAGCCCTCGGTTCGACCTCTCCAAGGTCCGTGTCGACCGAGGGAAGCGTCTCACGCCGGAGGCCGCGGCCAAGCTCGCGCAGTACAAGGTCTATGAGTTCTCGTCGGACGGGGTGAGCCCGTACGCTCCTCCCGGGACTCCGGGGCTCTGGGCCGAGGTAACGGGCAACGAGCACGACGAGTGGGGGCACGTCTCCGTCAACCCCTCGAACCGGCTGCACATGATGAAGAAGCGAATGGAGAAGTTGGTCCACGCCCGCTCCGAGCTTCCCCCGTGCCGCTTCTACGGTCCTCCGAGCGCGAAGATCGGTCTGATCGGGTTCGGGAGCACCTCGGGTCCCATCCTCGAGGCGCAACGGTTGCTCGAGCATCGGGGCACCCCGACCCGGTACCTGCAGGCCCGCACGGTGTTCCCCGTGCCGGTGCACGAGATCGACCCGTTCCTGAAGGAGGTCGACGTGGCCTACGTCATTGAGCACAACTACACGGGCCAGTTCGCCCGCCTCCTTAGGGAGACGATGCCGTGGCATCACGCGAAGCTCCGCTCGATCCTGAAGTACGACGGGTTGACGTTCCGCGCGCCGCAGATCGTCGCCGAGGTCAAGGGGGTGGCGTAAGATGGTCCAGAACTACAAGCCGGTCCAGCCGATCTGGTGTCCGGGCTGCGGGGACTTCGGTGTTCTCGCCGCCGTCAAGCGGGCCGCGGCCGGCCTCAGCATCCCGACGCATGAGTTCGTGCTCGTCGGCGGCATCGGATGCTCCGGCTCGATCCACAACTTCATGGAGGTCAACGGGATCCATGCTCTCCACGGTCGGCTCCTCGCGCAAGCCGTCGGGGTAAAGCTCGCGAACCCGTCCCTCACCGTCGTGGCGGCGGGCGGCGACGGGGACGGCTACGCCATCGGGATGGGGCATTTCATCCACGCGTTCAAGAAGAACGTGTCGATCCTCTACATCGTCATGAACAACGAGACCTACGGGCTCACCAAAGGACAGGCCTCCCCGACGAGCGAGATCGGGTTCGAGGGGAACGTCGAGTCTCCGTTCATGTCCATCCTCACGGCGCTTTCGATACCCGCGCCGAACTTCATCGCACGAGCGTTCTCGGGCGACCCGAAGGGGATGACGGCGATCCTTACGGAGGCGCTCAAGTTCAACCGCGAGGGACGCGGGTTCGCCTTCGTCGAAGACCTCTCCCCGTGTGTGACGTACAACGACATGTACAAGCTCTGGCGCGAGAAGGTGCTGGACGTCTCCACCCTCGAGGGCTATGACCCGACCGACCGCAAGGCGATGTTCCGCCTGTGCCTCGAGACGACCGAATCCGGGCGGATCCCGATCGGGGTCATGCATCGCCCGAAGGTAGCGGGCCGGGATGGCCTCGAGGTCAAGTTGGTCGGTGACGGACCGGGACCGGTGCGCGCCGACATCGGGCTCGAAACGAACCGGGCGGCCTACCAGAAGCTCCTCGCGGGGCTTTCGTAGGTCGGTGGTCCGGTCGCCCTCGGCGCCATCGCGCAGGGGGTGGGCACGATCTGGGTCGGTATCGACGACACGGACAGTCCCCGGGGCGGCTGCACGACCTGGGTCCTGACGGAGCTGCTCGCGCTCGCCCGCGACGAGGGGGTCGACCTGATCGGTGAGCCGCGCCTCGTCCGGTTGAACCCGAACATCCCGTGGAAGACGCGGGGGAACGCGGCGCTCGCCGCGCGGTTCGGGCGGGGCCGCGGTCGGCGCCGGCGCATCGGCGATGCCGGAGGCCGACCCCTATGGAGCTTCGCGACCGGGCGACCCCTCCCGTCGTCTCGCGAACAGAAGTTCCTCGAATTGGCATGGAAACGGGTGCTCGACCGTTCCCGACTGGGAGAGCCTCGCACCGACCCCGCCTTGGTAGCCGTACGACGTCGCCTCCCCGCCCGGCTCTACTACCGGGCGGTCCGGGAGATTGTCCCGATCGAGGAGACCCGTCGGTACCTCCTATCGGTCGGTGCCGTGGTCCACGCCGAGGGGGACGGACGGGGGCTCGTGGGGGCCAGCGCGGCGATCGCGTGGCCGGGCCGACGGGTCACGTGGGAGCTCATTGCCTACCGGCCAGTTCGACGCGAGGGAGCCCGTCGCCGGGTCGACGCGGGGTCAGTCCGCGCCGCAGCCCGACGCAACCCCGAGCTGTTCCTGTGCCACGACCCCCGGACCCGGCGTCTGTTGGTCACGCCCCACACTCCCTGCCCGATCCTCTTTGGGCTCCGGGGGACCCGGCCCACGTCTCCGCTCCGGGCCCGGGCCGACGTGCGTTCCGAGCCCGTCGACCGCTGGGTCCTCTTCCGGACGAACCAGGCCACGGGAGACCATCTCGTCCCGCGGCGGGCCCGCGATGTGCTGGCGTACACTTCCGGACGAGTATCGGGCCAGGTGGCCGACCTACCCCACACTCTGCGTGGAGGGCACGTTCGGGTCCGGCTCGTGGACCCCGAGGGAACCGTCCTCGAGGTCATCGCCTTCGAGCCGACGAAGACGTTACCCCGCATCGTCCGGCACCTCGTGCCCGGGGACCGGGTAGAGGTCTGGGGCAGCCGCGGCTCCGGGCCGGTCTTGAAGATGGAAGGTCTGCGCGTGGTCTCGCTGGTCCCCCGCTGGACGGAAGGTTCCCCACCCGCCTGCCCGGACTGTCATCGACCGACCCGCTCCCTCGGCACGGTGCGCGGGTTCCGCTGTCTTCGATGCCGACGACGGTTCCCCCCCGAGGCGGCCCGACGAACCCGACTGCCGTTCCCGATCCGCCCCGGGGAGTACCATCCGACCCCGTCGGCGCGGCGGCACCTGGCCCCTCTCGGTCCTGAACCCTGAGGGGTCTGCCGCTCCTGACTAAGAGCTTTTGAGCGGGCCCCAGGTAACTCCACCGGGTCCGGTCTCATGGGCACCCGCATCCGAACGGCGGTCCTGTTCGCCGTTATCATCGCGCTCTTCGTGGTCGTCGGGGGCCTCGTCGGGGAGTTCGTCTTCCAGTCGTGGCTTGCGGGTCTCATCATCGCCCTCTCCCTCGCCCTCGTGCTCAACCTGGTTTCGTACTTCTACTGCGACCGACTGGTCCTCTGGTCGACCAAGGCGAAGGTCGTGAGCCCCGCCGAAGCTCCTCGCCTCGCGAAGATCGTCGACGAGATCGCCCCTTCGTTCGGGCTCGTGGCGCCGCGCATCGCCATCGTGCCGACGCAGACCCCGAACGCGTTCGCCACCGGCCGGGACGAGCGGCACGCGATCGTAGCGGCCACCGAAGGGATCCTGCGGGTCCTCAACGACCGGGAGCTCAAGGGCGTGCTCGCGCACGAGCTCGCCCACATCCGGGACCGGGACGTCCTGCTGATGACGTTCGTCGCGACCGTGGCGGGGGCGATCTCCTACGCTGCCCAGATCGCGTTCTTCTCGATGCTCTTCGGAGGGTCCAACAACCGGAGCAACGTCAACCCGATCGTCCTGGTACTCGCGCTCATCACCGCCCCGATCGCGGCGATGCTCATTCAGCTCTCGATCTCTCGGTCCCGTGAGTTCCGTGCCGACGAGGTGGGCGCCCGTACGCTCGGCGACCCCGAGGCCCTCGCGAGCGCTCTCCAGAAGCTCGAGACGGCGAACGTCCGGCAGCCGATGAACGTCGGCTCGCCGGCGCAGTCGAGCCTCTTCATCGTGAACCCGTTCCGCGGCGCCTCCTTCGCGGCGATCTTCTCGACCCATCCCCCCACGCCCGAGCGGATCCGCCGGCTCCGGGCGATGAAGGCCGACCCTTCGTACCGCCTCAGCGTCCGGGGTCCGTCGTTCCGAGCCGGTTCGACCGGTCGCCCGACGAGGAGCTAGCGGATCTCGATGCCCGCTTGTCCGGCCTGTGGGTGGGAGGTGACCTCCGAGGCACCTCAATGCCCGAAGTGCCACCTGTCGGTGATGCTCTTCGACGCCGTCCGCGAAGCCGCCGGTTCCTCCTCCGACCGGGACCCCACGTACGTCCGGACGATCGGGGAACTGCTCGCGAGCGTGGACCTCGCGAAACCGGCGGCTCCCTCCCCGGGCACCCCGCAAGGGCTCATGAGCCGCCCGAAACGGCCGACCTCGCTCGGCCCTGCCCCCCGGCCCGAACGCCACCCTCAAAGCCGATCGCTCCCCTCACGGACCTTCCGAAGCTCCCCGACGCGAAGACGGACACCGAGCTTAGGCGACGTGTCCAAGAGTACTTCGAGCTCGGCCGACGCCTAGGCGTGGATTTCACCGACTTTGAAGCTCGCTCGGGCGCCGCGTCCCTCTCGGGCGACGGTAGCTCCCTCGAGGTGCTGGCGCGGGAGATGTTCGTCCACCTCGTGAGCTCCCTCTCCGAGGAGTTCGAGGCGACCCTCGCGCATCGCAACGAGGTCTCCCAGCTGGCCCCGACCCCGAGCGCGGACGTCGAGCTGGACGCGATCCGCGAGTCGATCCGCCTCGGCGACCTCGCCGGCGCGCTGCGGCGACTGAGCCACGTCCGGGACGAGCTCCTGCGGGTCGAGGAGGACTGGCAGGTCGGTCGGATCCTCGTGACGGAATGCGACCTATTGTCCCAGACGATCCGCGAGCTCGGGGGGGACCCCGCTCCGGCGCAGGGTCCGCTCGAGGAGGGACGGAAGTTCCTCTCGAAAGGCCAGCGCTCCGACGCCGAGAAGCTGCTCGCGCGAGCCGCCGTCGCGCTGTGGACGGTGCTCGAGCCCCGGTTCTTCGAGGACCTGCGCCGGATCCGAGACCGAATGAGCGAGGCGCGAAGCGCGGGGGCCGACATCGCACCGGCCGTTACGGACCTGCGGGAGGTCGCTACCGAGCTTCGGCAGCGCAATTTCGTAGGCGTGCTGACGGCGTACCGGCGGCTGCGCGCGTTCGCGGACCAGCTGACTCCGCTCGCCTCGGCCGAGGGTGGGGTCGGGGTTCTCGCGCCCGCGGTCCGTTCGGACGACCCGTCCGCATAGATAATTAACCGGCCCGGGGTCGACGGGTTGTGCCGACCGAAGCGCTGAGAGGGTTCCGGGACTATCCGCCTCCGGAGGCGGGCGCGCGTTCCGAGATCCGCCGTCGGATGCGCTCCGCGGCCCGTCGAGGGGGGTACAGCGAGCTCGAAACGCCGTGCGTCGAGAGCTTCGAGCTCTACCAGACGAAGAGCGGCGAGGGGATCGCCGCCCAGGCTTGGATGTTCCACGACAAGGGTGACCGCCCGGTCGCCCTGGCCCCCGAGACGACCCCCTCTCTGGCCCGCGTCTTTGCCGCCCGCGCGAAGTCGGAGCCGCTCCCGGTGAAATGGTTCACCGTCTCGAAGTCGTGGCGCTACGAGGAGCCCCAGGCCGGCCGGACGCGGGAGTTCGTCCAGTTCAACCTCGACATCCTCGGGGTACCCGGGGTCGAGGCCGAGGCGGACATCCTGGCGACGACCGCCCTCCTGCTCGACGAGGTCGGCGCCGAGGGCCTCTACGCGTTTCGAGTGAGCGACCGCGCGATCGCCGACGGCCTCGGCCGACGCGCGGGGGCCCGCGAGACCGGCCCGTTCTTCCGCGCGGTGGACCAGTACCGGAAGATCCCTCCCGCCGAGTTCGACTCGGAGCTCGCCGCCGCCGGTGTCCCGCCCGACCGGGTCGAGGGGCTGCGCTCGTTCTTCGAGAGCGTCGGCACGGGGGTGCCGTTCTCGAGCTTGGAGCCGTTCCTGGCCGAACTCTCTCGGGACGGCCTCGACGCCTCTGCGGTCGAGGGGGTCGATAGGGTCCGCAAGCTGTTCGCCCTGCTCGACCGGGCCGGGGTCTCGGACCGGACGGTCTTCGACCCCACGGTCGTACGGGGCATCGCGTACTACACGTCGTCCGTCTTCGAGGGGTACGCGAAGAAGGGCGACCTCCGCTCGCTCTTCGGAGGGGGCCGCTACGACCACCTGATCGAGCTGTTCGGAGGGCCTCCGACCCCCGCCGCGGGGATCGCCCTCGGCGACCAGACCCTCGAGATCCTCCTCAAGGACGCCGGACGATGGCCCGAAGGCGAGCCGCCGCTCGACACGTTCGTGGCCGTCGCGGACCCCGCCCTCCACGGCGAAGCGATCGCGCTCGTCCAGGAGCTTCGGCGCTCCGGGGTGAGCGCCGACTGTGACCTACTGTCCCGGAACCTCTCGCGTCAGCTCAAGGAGGCGGCGCGGCGCCGGAGCCGCCGCGCCCTGATCCTGGGGCTTCGGGAGGTGGCGTCGGGTGCCCTGGTCGAGCGTGATCTCGCGACGGGTGCGCAGCGTGAGGTCGCTCGGAGCGCGGCGGTACGACCGGTGTGATCCCTTCGAAGGTCTCCCCGTCCCAGAGCAGGATCCCGGGGGGCGATTCGGCCCCGTCCACGTAGCCGTACCAGTAGACGACGGCGCCCTCGCCGAAGATCTCCGTGTACGGCGCGAGCTGGCGGCGTAGGTTCCTGCGCAGCTCGACGTCGTCGCCGAAGTTCGCCTTCGATTCGATCCAGGTGAGCTTCTGTCCGTAGAAGATGATGGGTTCGTCCAGGAGCGCGTCCGGGGTCTTCGCGTACTTGCCCCGTAGGTCCTTCTCGGTCCGGAACCCGATGCCGTGCTTCTCGAGCCAGTTCCCGAGACGCTCCTCGCCCTTGCGGCCGCGCTCGCGCTGGAGCACCATGCCGTGCGGGGAGTAGATCATGTCGGCCGCGAGAAGCTCCTCGATCTCCTTGCGGAGGCGAGCGTCCGGGGCGCCCTCGGGGTGGAGGAACGACCCCCAGACCTTCTTCCGAGGGATGCCGAGCTCCCCCAGCATCTGCTGGCCCATCAGGACCGGAGGGAACTTCCATTCCTGGGCGATGTCGAGGATCGACCGGCCGTGCTTCCACTGGGAGACGAGCCGGGGCAGCTGGCGCTTCACGACGTAGAAGCGGCGGGTCGCGTCCCGGGTAACGCGGTGCGTGTGGATGACGAACAGGAGCTCCTCGTTCCAGTGCTCGCTGTGCGCGACCCGGTGGACGTCTTCGTAGGTGACGAGAGTTTCGTAAAGGCGCTGGTAGGTCGCTCGGTCCATAGGGTTGAGGTGTCAGGGGATGGCGCCCCGAGCCGTAGGCGGGTAAAACGTTACGCCGGGAGAGGTCGGGCGGAGCGCGACCGCCGGTGGGCTCATTCCCGCCAGTCGATCCCGATGGTCCGAAGCCGTACCTTGGGGATCGGGGGCGAGCGGCGCTTGTGGCGGAACTGGATGACCCGGGCCGCCACGGCGCGGACCCGCTCGAGCGGGAACCCGGTCAGGGTGGCGATCTCCTCCTCGCTGCGAAGTTGTTCAAGGCCGTAGAGGATCTGGTCGAGGTCCGCGTAGGGGATCCCGAGCTCGTCCTCGTCGGTCTGTCCTTCCCACAGCCCCGCCGTCGGGGGTCGTTCCCGGATGGCCGCGGGTAGTCCGAGCTCCTCAGCGATCGCTCGGACGTCCGTCTTGTAGAGGTCCCCGATGGGGAGCAGGTCGACCCCGCCGTCCCCGTACTTGGTGAAGTAGCCCAGCAAGAGCTCCGACTTGTTCCCAGTGCCCGCGACCACACGGTGGCGCTCTCGAGCGACCGCATAGAGCACGGTCATCCGGATCCGGGCCTTCGCGTTGCCGAGGGAGACCCGGTCGGAGAGCTCGGGGAGGAGCGCGCGGAACGCTCCTTCGACCGGGTCGATCGGGATCGTCCGGGACTCGATCCCGAGCTCCCTCGCGAACGCTTCGGTCTCCTTGAGGAGCGGGTCCGGGAACGGAGCGTCCGGCAGCAGCACCCCGAGGACGTGTTGAGCGCCGAGCGCGTCGCGGGCGAGCCGGGCCACGAGGGCGCTATCGATGCCTCCGGAGAGCCCGACCACCACGCCGTCCACGCCGTTCCCGAGCGCGTGGGCCCTCAGGAACTGGCCGATGGCGTCGACCGCGTGCGCCGGAACGCGTGGGACCAGGCCGCTCATGCTTCCACCCCGAGCGGAGCGTAGGCGAGGGTCGTACGCCATTCCGCCCGGCACCCGCAGTCGAGGGCGTCGAGCGGACCGAACTCCTGGGCGAGCGACGCCTCTTGGACCGCGGCCAGGACCCGGGCGTCGCACTCGCCGCAGTTGTGCGGGCCTCGCGGGAGCCCTCCCGCGGTCGGGAAGGAGACGAGGCGCGAGCCCCCGCGGACCGCCGCCCCTTCTCGGAGGGCGTCAACGAGCGACCAGAGCCAGGGGGGTCGGTAGCGTCCTCGGTGGTAGAGCCACTCGACCACCGTTCCGTTCTGGATGTGCACGGGATTGACCGAGATCGCGTCGAAGTGCTGAGCGGCCTCCCGGACCGACCGCACGACGTCCGCGACCGCCTCCGATTCGGTCAGGTAGGGAGGCTTGAGGAGCAGGTAGGCTTTGGTGCGCACGCCGAGGGCTGAGAGCCGGTCCGCCGCCGCGAGGTACTCGGCCGGGGACGACCCTTTGTTGATGAACCGGCCGAGCACCGTCGGGTCGGTAGATTCGAGACCGAGCGCGACCTCGAGCTCGCCGGCGAACGCGTCCTTCAGCGGGCCGATGCCTTCGGGCTGGGCGAACTCGGGCAACGTCTCGAACAGGAACCGACGCGCCTTTCCCGAGAACGCCGAAACGATCGCGGCTCGGCTCGCCGGGTCGACCTCCCGGTCGTCGAGGAAGCTTCCCGAGGTGTAGACCTTGACGTACGGCTCGTCGTGGTACCTCGCGAGCGCACGCGAGAGCTGCTCGGCGAGCTCCTCGGGAGTGGCCGACCGCCCGAGCGTGTCCTTGGAGTACCCGCACATCGTGCACCCCTTCACGTCGGCCCAGTAGCATCCCCGGGTCCGCAGGATCAGGACGAACGCGCGGACCCGGTCGGGGCCGATCGCCTCGTCCTCGACCCACTGACCGACGTAGCGTCGCGCCTCCCCCGAAGGCGCCGGCTCGGGGTGACGGTCCCGGGCGACCGAGCGACCCACCGACTCCGGCGTCACGATTCCTCGATGGCGACCTCGACGAGGTCGTTGTCCTTGACGTGCAACGCGGTCCGGAGGCAATCGCGTGCGATGAACTCGATGACGTCCTTGTAGTGACTTCGGTCGGGGTGGATGAGGTGGCAGGGGTGACCGTTCATCCGGGCGGCAAAGCACATCGCCCCGCCGAAGGTCCGTCCGCTCGCGTGGAACCCGTCGATACGCACGCCGGTCCACTCGGAGACGAGCGAGGCCCGCCGGAGGGCTTCCGGCCCCACCCGGACGTTCAGGGTGCCGGGGTAGGGCGAATAACCGAGCCTCTCGGTGAACTGGATGACGTACCCCGGTTGGCTCAGGTAGTAGCGGCCTTCGCCCAATCCGGAAGCGACCTTCCCCTTGAGCGACAGCTTCGCCGGTCCTTCGAAGATACGGCGGTATCCGTGGTACTCGGTGCGGAGCAGCTGCATCGCCGCGGGGGTGAGCAGGAGGCGCTGGCGCCGCTGCGCGAGGGACCGGGTGACGAGGCCTTTCGCTTCGAGAGCGAGCAGGTACCGGTCGGCCGCCTGCTGGCTCACTCCGATCCGTACGCCGACCTCGCGTGAGGTGAGCACGACCGCGGTGTGGTCGCCGCCCAGGATCGCGAGCAGCTTGAGGACCGCGAGCGCCTCGCCCTTCGGCCGGGGACGTGCGGTGTCGACTCGGGCGCTAGTGGAGGGTCCCATCAGGACGGCTTCCCTGCCGCGCCTTGCGGGGCGTTCAGGGTGACGACGTTCGACCCGCGCAGGATGACCCGGCCCAGGTGCCGCGTGACCTCGGACGTCCGTTCCTCGGCGTCGTCCAGGACGACGTTCATGTGTTCGTCCACCCCGAGGAGCTTCCCCGTCAGCGTCCGAGAGTCCTTCAGCTCGAGCGTCACGCGCTGCTGCAGGAGCCTCTCTACGACGTAGGTTGGACCGTCGGCCATCGGTCGGACGACCCGGGCGCGGCCTTTAGCGTTTTCCGGGCAGGGGGCTTTGAAATCAGATGGCGTTTTCTCGGCCATCTGTTTTCACGTCGTCCAGTCTGTTTTCGCAATCCCTGTGTCGAACTCGAACATTTCGGCTTCCGTAAGTGGACACAAAGTGTTTCAAGGAGTTGTTGTCTCCAAGTATTCCGCGTAGGTTTCACAATGGGGGGTACCGGCCTTCGTGGTGGAGGCTGACAAGCGTATGCCTACGCGTAGCCTTGACCTAGTCATCCGAACCAGCGACCCCGGGCAGAAGGTCCAAGTTCGGACGGTGGCCGATAAGTTGAGCCGCCTCCAGACAGCTCTTCTCCACATAGGTGACTACCTCACCGGGAGCGACTTCAGAGCACGGGGCGGCTCAACCGAACTCGTGCGTCGAAAGTGTACTCTGTTTGTCTCAAATGTAAGCATCGGGAGCTTCAGCGCAACCCTTGAACTTGAGCCAGCTCCCTCCGTAACTTCGGGTGAGCTCGGTCTCGGCGAGGAAGCGGTCGCCAAACTTCAGGAGATTGTCTCGCTAGTGGAGAGTGAACAAGAGATCGAGTCAAGGGTCGACCTATCCGTTACCAACCCCCGACATCGAACTCGTATCATCAAGGACCTAACGGACCTTTGGCCAGAGGAGCGAGACCGACTCGCCGTCGAAGTCTCTTTCCCCGGAGAGGTGGCCGCTCCACTGACCCCGACGGGTAGGTTAGTACTAGAAGGGCTCCTATCGAGGCAGAGAGATGCTGAACAAATTTCGGTGAAGGGGGTTCTTGGGACTGCTCATGTCACGCCGGGAGAAGCCTTCTTTCGGATAACGGGCCCGGATGGACGGATTACCTGTCGCATCACAAAGGAACAGCAAGAGAGTGCCGGAAGGCTCCTCGGCAAGCCGACGATTGTGTATGGGCAGGCTGAGTTCGATAGTGCGGGTAACGTTCGGGAGATAACTGCGGTGGATCGATTCGAGCCATTTCGCGAGCTCACGCTTCAGCGGTTGTTCAAGGGGGATACCGAACTCGTCCTGAGACAGCCAGTAAGCGTGGCGATAGATTACAATGATGACCTATGGATTGCGGAGAATGATGACCTAGGTATTGTGGCGGCAAACGAGGACTACGACGTTTGCCTTCAGGATTTCCAAGATGAGTTCTTCTTTGCATGGGAGGAGTACGGGCGTGCCGAAGACTCGCAACTTACCGTCGGGGCTCGAAACCTAAAGCGTTCGCTCACGGAGTTGGTTCTCGGGGAGGCGCGGTGACCCAGATCAAAACGCGGCTTGTTGCGACTGGCCTGATGAACAAAGGATTTCGGGAGGCGGACGGTGATCACCGTCGTCTCATCTTTTATTTCGAGGGACGAAAGACCGAAGTGCGTACTAAGGTGAGCCACGGATCGCGGGAGATTAGTGACGGGTTGATTCACGCGATGGCCCAACAAACGAAGCTCAGCAAGGGGGACTTTATTGATCTCGTCACATGCACCCTAAGCGAGGATGGTTACGCTGAGAAATTGAGGGCATCCGGAGTCAACCTGGACCCCGTGACAGGCTAGAACTCAGCCAACGTAACTCGTCCAATCGAGACCTCAACCCGTCGACCAAGCGGCGAAGGGACGAATCACAGATTAGGTATCGCCATCCAGGCCATGTCCCGTGAAGCTGGGCGCGATGCCGTTCTCAAACATCTCGTGTACGACCACCGTGAGGTTGTACGCGATGAGCTTGCAGAGGATTTCGTTCACCTGGGCGACCGGCTTCCGGGACCGGATGTTCTCTCCGAACTTTCGCTTGAACGCCGAGAATACCGACTCCACATTTGACCGCTTGTGGTAATTCCGGTCGAATTCCTCTCGATTCGCCTGGAAAAGGTAGAACGCCTTTCGCCAGGCTGATGAAGAGTTCGCGCCCCGAATCCGGCTACGCGAATTCGACTTGAACGGGATGTACGCCTGCATCCCCAGATCGCTGGCGAGTTGGTAGCTATCCCTCGATAGATACCCCTTGTCGGCCACCACCACCGTCGGGTGAAACCCATCCTCCAAGCTCCCGCGAAGCAGGGACTCGAACTGGGGGGAGTCCGCCGAGTTCGCCTCGCCAACAAACGCCCGGATTATTATGTGGGTCTTGGTCCCGATCATCGCGTGGACCTTGAGCCATCGCCTTTGCCGCTTCTCACCATGCTTCTCCTCGCGCCAGCCCCCAAACGAAGTCGTCTGCACCCCGGTCGAATCCGGGGCGACTGCTCCGCCACGCTCCAAACCGGCAACCGGGAGGGCGCTTAGGCTGAGGAGGCGGTACAGAATCGCGGTGACTTCGGGCCGCGTAAGCAGGTTGGAAGCTACCGCGAAGCTCGGGGCTCGGGAAAGGAGTCCCCGGTCAGCTACATTTGCATAAACCCCGCAAGCTCGGCGGCCGGAGAGCCCGGAATAGACCTTGAGGATCGCGCAATACAGGTCGTCCTGTATCGAGGTTGGGGCGGGCCCGGGCAGGCCCGGTGCCCGGGGGAAGTCGTAGGCCTCTTCGACTAGTTCACGTAGGAGTGAGTCGAGGAGACGCATTTCCTCGGTCTGCCCCTTCGTGTACGTCGAGTGCTGAGCGTATTGCTTGCGGACCTTCCGCTGCGGTACGGGAAGGTTCCCCCCGGCCTCGCATAGATGGAGGTCCATGATGGCAAAGATATGCTTGCAGGGCTCCCCCCGCCGATTGGCGAAGTCCTTGCACCCGCACCGGAACTCTCCATCTTTGTTAGAAACCAGATGGCGCCCAAAACCGGTCTGGGACGGAACTGACCATTCATTCGCACCGATCTTCTCAATCCCCTCCGGGTGCGAGGCGATTTCCTGCCCTCGAACCATCCGCCTCTCGCTCGATGTCTGTGGCATGGTGTTTGTCTCCATCGCCGTCAGCACCTTACGTAATAGGTATAGTCTATAAGGTATATAATGTGTTCTCTCTGACTCCCAATCAGCGGCGAGCTTATCTACCCATTGGGTTATACCCAGGACGTATGGCTCGCGTACGACTCTCCGGGTTCCGATGCGAGCGGTGCGGCCATGAGTGGGTGCCTCGGTCGCAGACTGAGGGCGATCCCACGATCTGTCCAAAGTGTAAGTCGCCCTACTGGAACAAGCCTCGGCGGAAGAAGCAGACCCCCGAATAGACTCAAAGTCGTCCAAACGAAGTTGACAGCCTGAAGGGCATCTGTACTACTGCCTCCGGGCGTGAGCGGGTGCCGGGATGCTTGTTAGTTCGGCCCGGGCTGCAGAAAGCCCTGAGCCCGTGCATATGCGCAAGACTCGCTAAGGGCCCTTCGGCGGCTCGCCGACGGGCTTCGCTCCTATGCGCTTCTTCAGAATCTCTAGGTGGTCAACAGCGGCCTCGATTGCTTCGGTACTCAAGGCAACCTGGAGATAGTACTCGTTCTCTTGGAACAGGGTCTTGGTAGGCCCATTGAAGTCTGGAAGTACATTCGGTCTGATCTGGTCCCTATCCCCGCCTGCCCCCCCCTTGTCACCGTCGCCACTCTGGCGGCCGGGAGCACGACCACGACCAGTAGGAGCTCCCTCCGAGGGCCTGAAGTACTTCAGTGCATCCTGATAGATCTCCTCCGTTCGCTTTGCGAACTCGGCGACTTCTGTGGGAGTGGTATTCGTCACTTTGCTAAGGACCGGCTTGAAGTCCTGCTCGTGATACGCCGTGCCCAGCCCCTCGTAAAGTGAGTTCAGGACAGGAACTCTTCGGATAGCTTCGGCCATCGCCTCGGCTGCGTCCTTGTCGTTGAGTGGGGAGATGATTCGTTCGCCGAGGCGGGAAAGAGCGATGCTCTTACGAGACGATTCCAGCAGCCCGTAGAGTTTGGAAAGTGCTAGCCACTTGTAAAACAAACTCCCACCATGAGACTTAGGCGAGTAGCCCAGTTCAGATGTGAACGTACTCCACGTCTTGATGTTCTTCCCCTTCACCGATCGGGCAATTTTAACCGCCTCGGAGAACGTAATTTCCGGGATTCCCATCGCACCCATACGCGGCATGGCAATTCCCCACAATACGTTCCGGTATAAATGCTATCGTACTTCTGGAAGTGTTTCGTCCAGAATAATCTACGTGGCTCGCTGGTGGCTCAACTTCCGGTAGAGCCATCCGCTAGGTTATATGGGGGTACTGAGTATGAGGCCCAGGAGACCGAGATGCCGTCACCCCGGGACCCACACCAGCCCTCGCAGGTGAGATCGTTCACTGTCCACCGAGTCCTAGGGCTAGCGGAGGACTGGAGGCCGATGGTATCGCGGACGCCCTAGGGTCTTGAGCAGCCCTCCCGGCTTTGGTACGCGCGGGGTCGGTGCCCTAGGGCGCTGGTGGGCGCGGTTGTCGCCGCGTCCGCCAGCATATGTTACCTTAACGAGAAATTAACCTTATTCACCGCTCTCGAGGGAAGTAAGAGAGGGTTCCATTCGAGCCCGTAAGCGTCTGGTAGGCGAGCCAATCCGTTTTCAAGGTAGGCTAACCGTTTTCACAACGGCTCCCCGGGGCGATATGATTTCAAAGCCCGGGCAGGGTGAAGGATATCATAGGGACCGTGTTCGCCCGCCCGTGTCCCCGGCGCACGTCTCGAAAGGGTTGGACGACGTCGTGGTGGGAAAGTCTCGGGTCTCCTGGGTCGGAGGCGCGACCGGCGAACTCACTTACCGCGGGTTCGATGTGCGTCGGCTGGTCCCCGGCATACCGTACGAGTCGGTCGTCCACTTGCTCCTCTACGGTGAACCTCCCGCCGCGGACCCGTCGCACGAGGTCGCCCTCGCTCTGAAGGCGGCCCGGAAAGTGTCGGCGGCCGCGGGACGGCTCGTGGACGCCCTGCCGGCGCAGCTGCCCCCGCTGGAAGCGCTGCGCACGATCCTGTCGTCGCTCGGCGACGGGAGCTTCGGCTACCCCCCGACCCTCGCCGAGGGCTTTCGTCTCATGGGTCAGACCCCTGTGCTCCTCGCCCGGTTCGTGCGTCGTTCGCACGGGGAGAAGCCCCTCCCGCCGCGCGCGGAGCTTTCGCACGCCGCGAACTACCTGTGGATGCTCACCGGGACCGTCCCTCCTCCCGATCGGGTCCGGGCGCTCGAAGGATACCTGTGCCTGCTCGCCGACCACGGGATGAACGCTTCGACGTTCGCGCTGCGCGTTGCGATCTCGACCCAGTCGGACCTCGCCAGCGCTGCCACCGCGGCCCTGGCCACGCTCAAGGGCCCGCTCCACGGAGGCGCGCCGAGCCGCGTCTCCGACATGCTGGACGCGGTCGGGACGCCCGAACGCGCGGAGGAATGGGTCGCCGAACGCTTGGGCCGCCGCGAGCTCCTCTTCGGGTTCGGCCATCGGGCGTACAAGACCGAGGACCCGAGGGGCCTGGTCCTACACGAGATCGCGCGCTCGGTCGCCGACCCGGCCCGCTTCGAGCTCGCCGAGGCGGTCGAGCGGGCCGGGCTCGCCGCGCTCCGACGGGCACGGCCCGAGGCCCGGCTGTTCACGAACGTCGAGTTCTACAGCGCCGTGGTGCTCGAGGCCGTCGGGCTCCCCCGCGAGTTGTTCACGCCGACCTTCGCGGTGGCCCGGACGGCCGGCTGGACCGCGCACGCACTCGAGCAGGCCGCGGACAACCGGCTGATCCGGCCCGAGGTCGAGTACGTCGGGCACGCGAAGGGCCGGGCGTGGCCCCGGCCGTTCGCCGGCGCGTGACGAGGCAGCCCGTTACGGTGGGCTCTTCTCCCCGTTGGTATCGGAGTCGACGACCTTGAAGTCGGCGTCGACGGGGCCCGACCCGCCCGAGGGCGGGCTCTCGGACCCGCCCCCGCTCGGGGGAGCTTCGGTCCCGCCCGTTCCGGGCGGCGGGGCGGCCGAGGACTGGTAGAGCTTCTGGGCCACCGCGTGCAGCGCCTTCGTCAGCTCGTCCGTGCGGTCCCGGATCTCCTGGACCGTGGCGTCCTTCTTCTCGACGACCTCCCGGAGGGCCTTGACCTTCTCTCGGACCGTGTCGGCCTCGCTGCCGGAGATCTTCTCCTTAGCGTCGGCGAGGACCCGCTCGGCCTCGTAGGCGAGCGATTCGGCGGTGTTGCGCACCTGGATGGACTCGGCCCGTACGCGGTCCTTCTCGGCGAACTCCTCCGCCTGATGGACCATCTTCGAGACCTCGTCCTTCGAGAGCTTGTTGGACGCGGTGATCGTGATCCCCTGCTTGCGGCCCGTGGCCAGGTCCTTCGCGGAGACGTTGAGGATGCCGTTCGCGTCGATGTCGAACGATACCTCGATCTGCGGGATGCCGCGTGGCGCGGGCGGGATGCCGCTCAGGAGGAAGCTCCCGAGCGCCACGTTGTCCGCCGCGATCGGGCGCTCTCCCTGGTAGACCTTGATCTCGACCGTTGACTGGCTATCGGCGGCGGTCGTGAAGATCTGGCTCTTCCGGGTCGGGATCGTCGTGTTCCGGTCGATGAGGTGCGTGGAGACCCCGCCCAGGGTCTCGAGCCCGAGCGAGAGCGGCGTGACGTCGAGCAGCACTACGTCCTTGACCTCGCCGGCGAGCACGCCGCCCTGGACGGCCGCGCCCATCGCGACGCACTCCATCGGGTCGACGCCGTGCTCGATCGGTCGACCGACGGACTGTTCGAGGAACTTCTGGACGATCGGCATTCGGGTCGGGCCGCCGACCAGCACGACCCGGGCGATCTGGTCCCTCGAGACCTTCGCGTCCGCGATCGCCTGCTCGACCGGCTTTCGGCAGCGGTCGACGATCGGACGCACGAGCTCCTCGAGCTTCGCCCGGTTCAGGGGGAGCGCAAGGTGCTTCGGACCCTCGTTGGTCGCCGTGAGGAACGGGAGGTTGATCTGGGTCTCCATGGTCGAGGAAAGCTCGATCTTCGCCTTCTCGGCCGCGTCGCGGACGCGCTGCATCGCCATCTTGTCGGAGCGGACGTTGACCCCTGACTCCCGCTGGAACTCTGCGGCGATCCATTCGGTCACCGCGTTGTCCATGTCCGTCCCGCCGAGCTGGGTGTCTCCGCTCGTGGACATGACCTCGAAGACCCCTTCTCCGAAGTCCATGAGGGTCACGTCGAGCGTTCCCCCGCCCAGGTCGAAGACGAGGATCTTCTGGCTCTTGGCGGCCTTGTCGAGGCCGTAGGCCAGCGACGCGGCGGTCGGTTCGTTGATGATGCGGATGACCTCGAGGCCGGCGATCGCACCGGCGTCCTTCGTCGCCTGGCGCTGGTTGTCGTTGAAGTAGGCGGGGACGGTGATGACGGCCCTCTCGACCTTGTCGCCGAGGAACGCCTCCGAGTCCCGCTTGATCTTCTGCAGCAGGAACGCCGAGAGCTGCTGCGGCGTGTACTTCTTTCCGTGAAGGGTGTACTGGTAGTCCGTACCCATCTTGCGCTTGAACGCGGTGACGGTCCCTTCCGGGTTCGAGATCGCCTGCCGACGGGCGGGCTCCCCGACGATCAGCTGACCGTCCTTCGTGAACGCCACGTACGAGGGGAACGCCTTTCCCCCCCCGACCGTCGTTCCTTCCGAGCTCGGGATGATCACCGGGCGTCCGCCCTCGAGCACGGCCGCCGCGGAGTTGCTGGTTCCTAGGTCGATCCCTATGATTTTAGACATGGTTGTTCTCCCGGGACCACCATCGTGGGACGGTCGGGTCCTAGGCTTCCTTCGCGATAAGTAAGAAAGCGCTCATATAAAAAGGCAGCTGTACGATGGGCTTTGTCAAGGGGTCGAACGATGGGAAAGTGTCGCGCGCCCTGAGTTCGCGATCGGTCGGTCCGTCGGTTCAGAATTCACTAACCGCGCTACAGCTGGCCAAGAGAAGGGTGCGGTTGCCGTCCAGTCCTCCCGCGGAGCGCGAGACTGTTCGGTCGCCAAACGTCGGTAGGGTGGTGTATCGCAAAGAACCCCTGCCAAGGTTTAACAGACGGGATTCCGTTCTCCTCTGGACGACCCGATCACCCCAAGGGTCGCTCCTTCGGGAATCTGATGGCACCAGAATCCGGCCTTTCGAGACCTTCCCGGAAAGGGTTCAAGGGACTCGGCAGCGGTCGGTCCAGCGCCCCGGCTCCCGGCTCTCCCGATCGTGTCGCCGTCATGAAACTCGAACTCAAGATCCCTCTTGAGGTCTGGGTCGGGAGTTTTTCCCACCGTCATCCCGAGTTGGTGATCGATGCGATCAACATCATGGGCCTCCCTTGTGACGAAACCGTCGGGGAGTACGAAATCTACGGTCCGTCGGTGGATTGGACGGACGAGATTGCCGAGTATCCCAACGTGTTGGAAGTTCATGCTCTCGGTACGCTGCCCAATCCGGGGAGATATCGGATCCGGTACCGCAGATCGCCCTTCGTCGCTGTTACCATGGAGGACGAGGTGCTCGTTCGCTACCCTCTGACGATCAAGGGCGGGTTCATGGAATGTGAAGTCATTGCTTGGCGGTCTAAGATACGTCACCTCGTGGACGCCCTCGCAGACACCGGTCACGAACCCCGACTTGTCTCGCTCCGCCGCGATTCGCTCCGCTCCGTTCACATGATCCTGACCCCGATCCAGCGTGCCCTCTTCCGCCAAGCTCTCGCACTGGGGTATTTCGATGTGCCGCGCCGGATCACACTCACCCGGCTCGCCGAGAAGGTCTCGCGGAACAAGTCCTCGGTTTCCAAGACGCTCGCCACCGTCGAGCGGAGGCTGGCCGAGTTCGCGAGTGTGGCGGGTGCTTAAGCAGCCGAGCGAACCGGTTCGACCCTCGAACGTGTTCGTAGAGAGACACTGAGCCGTCACGCGTTGATGGACCTGAAATCTGTCCATGTCGCGACCAGAAGGAACGCCGAAACAGAGCCAAGCCGTCCCGAGCGAGCTCCTCGACCGTCTGCGCCCGCTCATGGATTCGGGCACCTCGCGCATCCTCGTGATCCGTTCCCCCCATCATGCCGCCGGGTCGACCATCCTCAATTGCATCATCCAGGACCGACCGGGACCGGGAGTGACCCTAGCGGCCCCCCAGGAACCCCTCATGGACGCTCACAGCGCATCCGCGCAGACGCGACCGGAACTGTGGGTGAAGGTGCTCTCCGCAGACGACGAGGTCGCGTCGATCGCGGCCGCCTCGGCCGTCGTTCGTGTCATCTCGTCCATCGTGCTCCAAACGAACATCCAGCCCACCGTTCTTCCGCTCTGGCTCCCGCCACCCGTCCTCCAGGTGTATTCTTCGCGGCCCAACTGTTCGGTTCCCACCATTGCGCTGGACGGCTGGGATGACATCCTCTCATTCCGTCAAGGGGCCCACCCTCTTTCCGGGACCCCCACACCGACCGAGGGCGATTTTGAGCAGAGCCTTCTCCGATCGTTCGAGGAGTCTCCGGGCGTCCACTTCATCGTCGTGACCCGACGCGTATGGCCCGCCCTGGAGGCCAAAGCAGCCCTCGTCCTAGACGTGGCGCAGCCGATGGGAGACCCCTCGGGCGCGACAACGGTCCGGCTGCTGGGCGAGTCGGCCAGCACCTGGACGTTCCGACCGCCCTTCTGTGCCCCCATGATCTTCTGGTCGCGAACCTCCGTTGCGCGCGAGTGCCCCTGCGGCACCGTGATCCCTCCCCATGGTGCCGTGTTCGACATCACGCCATTGCCGGTCTCCGCTCGAGGACTATTCCGAGGCCAGGTCTTCTGCTCGACGGGGTGCATTCGTCGCTTCCTTTTCGAGGCTCTGGAGATGGTCCAAACTCTCGAAACCCCAGATTCGGCGTTGGTCGTCAGCGATTTCTCAGAGCTGCATCGCGGGCTTGCCGAGACTCTCGCCACGGTACTGGACGACCAGGGCACCCGGTCCTACGGTTCGCTTCGTTCCCGTAGCGCGGACCCTCCCTGCTTCCCGGGGTCCGTCCGCACCGGGCGAGGCCTACGCTATTCCGCCGCCTGGTGGAAGGACGGCTCGGATCGAGGCGGGTTCCCCGTCGCGCGCGGGGGTGGGGCGACATCTTGGAAGGATGAACCCAGCTCATCTTCTTGCGTCGTCGCCTGAAAGCCCGCGGGAGAAGAGATGGGAGGGTCGATTCCCTCCCCTCGGTGCCGGCGGAGGCCATGAGCTTCCGGTCGAAGACGGCAAGCCGCGCTTGACCGTTCCACTCGAATTCGCCGTCGGGCGGCTCCCCGTGCCCGTTCACGGGGGTAAGCCCGAGTCGTTCGCGATAGAAGCGTCCGGCCTTCTCGAAGTCTTGTCCCACAAGCTGAACGCCGTAGAATCCGAGCCCTGCCGGGTCATGGCTGGGCCATGCGCGGCCGACTTTGGGAGGTAGATTAGGCGCTAAGGGAATGGGAAAGGATTCCGCCCAGGGAACAAGCCCAGGGTGCGACCCTCGGGCTCCTAGTCGAGCTTCAACGCGGAGACGGCGACGGTCGGCCGCGGGAATCGGAGCTTCATCGCCCTCAGCTGCTCCACCAGGATGGTGGAAACCGCCAGGTTCCGGAACCACTTGCGGTCCGACGGGAGGATGTACCAGGAGGCCCAGGAGGTGTTCGTCCGATGGAGCATGTCCTCGTAGGCCGATTGGTACTCGGCCCAGTACATGCGCTCCTGGAAGTCGGCGTCGGTCAGCTTCCACCGCTTGGTGGGATCCTCGATCCGGTCCCGGAGGCGCCGCCGCTGCTCCTCGCGGCTGATGTGGAGGAAGAACTTCAGGATCGAAACGCCCTCCTCGACGAGCTCCCGCTCGAACGCGTTGATGGAGTCGAAGCGCTTCGACCAGACCTTCTGAGGCACCAGCTGGTGGACCCGCGTGACGAGGACATCCTCGTAGTGGCTGCGATTGAAGATCACGATCTCGCCCTTGGCCGGCGCGGACCGGTGGATCCTCCAGAGGAAGTCGTGGGCCGACTCTTCCGGGGTTGGTTTCTTGAAGGAGCAGACCCGGACCCCTTGGGGATTGACCCCCTCGAAGACGTGACGGATAACGCCGTCCTTCCCGCTGGTGTCTATTCCCTGGAGGATCACCAGGAGACCCCGCCGCGCGTCCGCGTAGAAGAGCTCCTGGAGGCGGTCGAGCTCCTCCCGGAGCGCGGGGAGCGCGGCTTCGCCCTTTCGCTTGCCACCGGGCCAACCCGATGTGTCGGCCGCGTCCGCCTTGGCGAGGTCGGGCTTCTCGCCGGCGGGAATCTTCAACCGGTCGAACGTGTCGGTCAACTCTTCCTATCCCTCCGCGAATCCGGCCGGGGCTTCGACTCTTCCGACCCCTCCGACGCTCTTCGGCGGACCCCGTGCGTGTTCTGGCCGAGTATCTCCGGCAACCTTCCCTGGGCTGCCAGGATCGCCGGCTCGTCCCCGCCGGGTCCGCGGAGAACGTACGCGATCCCCACGGCCGAGAGACCTCCGAGGATCGGACCTACCACGTAGATCCACGCGTTCCCGAGATTACCCAGGACGAGGTCCGGGCCGAGAGAGCGCGCGGGGTTCATCGACGCACCGCTGATGGGAGCCGCCCAGAACCCCGCCAGGACGATGTAGGCCCCGACCGCGAGTGCCGCGAGCGGGCCGATGTTCTGAGCGCGGGAGGCCGTGCCGAGGATCGTGCTCACCAGTCCTATGGTAAGGAACACTTCGATAACGAGCGCTTGGAGCTGAGTGATTCCGGGGGCGGGGTTGGTCGCGCCGAGCGAACCCACGTGCCCAAACAGCGCCGAAAGCAACAGGCAAGCGAGCCCCGCGCCGATGAGCTGGGCGACGATGTACCCGGGGACCCGCCGCCAGGGAAAGTCCCCCCGAGCGGCGAAGGCGATGCTGACGGCCGGGTTCAGGTGCGCCCCCGAGGTGGCGCCCATGAACAGGATGATCGCCATCACCATGAGACCGGGGGCGGCGACCTGGGCGGCGAGGCTGATCTTCCCTCCGCTGACGGCGTTGACGACCGGCCCTCCCGCCGCGACCAGGACCAGGAAGAAGGTCCCGAAGCCCTCCGCGAAGAGACGGCGTCCCTCGAGGGAGGGGTCCCGGAACTCTTGCTGGATTGATGCGAGGGGTCGAGTGCCGAACGAGCCGCCGACGAAGTCTATCCCGGGGAGTTTGCTTCCTTCCGTCATGCTGATCCTCAATCCTCGGGCGACGACCGGGGTCGGTCGCGGCCACGTTGGCAGCGTCGCCACATCGACCACGTTCCCCGGGCTTTGCTTCGGAAGCGCACGGCCTTCGGGAGTGCTCTGGACGAATTCATCTCTGGTCTTCTTCCCAGCTCAAAGGATTGGGCTCGGCTCGAGAGCAGGAGACAAGCCCGGGTAAAGTACGTATCGCGGTACGGACCGCCGGACCCGACGACCTCCGGCCGTTCGAACGCCGGCACACGTGTTGGTGTGAGGAGCGGGACGCGTTCGTTGAGCCCCATCGCACCCTGAATCACGAAGGGGTGCTACGGCCCCCGGCCCCCAGAGCCCAAGTATCGATGGTTCGTGGGGGCCGCGATGCGTGTCCGACGCCTCGGTCCCGGTACGGAGCTGGATGTCCTGCGGGGGGCTCACCTGTTGCAAGAGACGCCCGAATTGTCGGCGGCGCGCGCCTTCCTCGCGGACGAGCGGAATGTTCTCCTGGCCGCCTATGAAGGGAGCGAAACGGTCGGGCTGCTCCGGGGAACCGAGCTCACCCAGCTCCGGTCGAAGCGGAAGCAGATGTTCATTCACGAGATCGCCGTGGACGAGAGGTTCCGTCGCCGCGGGGTTGGCAAGGCGCTTGTCACCTCGTTGCTCCGGGAATGCCGAGAACTAGGGTTTGAGGAGGTACTCGTCTCCGTCGACCCCACCAACTCCCCGGCGGTGAGGTTGTACCTGACCACCGGAGCGCTGCCCGAGGAGGTGGCGGAACGGTTGTTCGTCTACCGGCTCCACTCGGACATCGAGTCCCCGGTCTGAGGACGGGTCGGGTCGCCGGGAACGGGCGGCCTCTCGCCCGAACGGAACCCTTCGGAACGCCGTTCGACACTCTGTTCGCCGCACGAACGGCCCCGCCGCGACGGACCGCGACGCACTCCGGTGTTGCTCATTTGATGTGAGCATCCCTTATTGGCAGCCCATGCTGAGTGTCCACCCGTGATCGGCAAGCCCCTCAGCTCGGTATCGGCGAGCGGGTCCGAGCCCGTCGTCTTTGCCGAGAACCTCCGACACTCGTACGACCGCCGTCGCTTCGCCTTGGACGGGGTCAGCTTCACGGTCCGCCGGGGGGAGGTCTTCGGCCTCCTCGGAAGGAACGGGGCGGGCAAGTCGACCCTCATCAAGGCGATGACCACGTTGATCCAGCCCACCTCGGGAACGTTGCGCGTCCTCGGCATGGACCCCGCCCGAGATGGCCAGAAGATCCGCCGGCGGATTGGCGTGGTCCAGCAAGGGGAGTCGTTCGATTTCACCACCGTCCAACGGAACCTCGACGTCTACGGGATGCTGTGGGGGATCCCGAGGGCCGAGAGCCGGCGGCGACGCGAGCTCCTCCTGACCAAGTTCGGCCTCACGGACATCCGTAAGCGCCGAGCGTTCGACATCTCGGGGGGCCAGAAACGTCGTGTGCAGGTCGCCCGGGAGTTCATGCACGACATGGAGGTTCTCTTCCTGGACGAACCGACCGTCGGTCTCGATGTGATCATGCGCCGGACGCTCCTCGACTCGGTCCGCGAGGAGGTGCGACGAGGCCTCACCGTGGTCTTCACGACCCACAACCTCGAGGAGGCTGACTACCTCTGCGACCGCGCCGCGGTCATCGACGAGGGCAAGATCCTCGTCCTCGACTCGATCGAGAACCTGAAGCGGCTCTACGGCGGCAAGAAGACGATCGACCTGACGGTGGGCAACGGCGACTCGGCGCGGTTCTTTTCGGTCCTCGCCGAGAAGCTTGGGTCCGGTGCGACGGTCACGACCAGCGGCAACTCCGCGGTGATCCTCACCCAAGACCCCAAGGAGGCGCTCTCGAAGATCGCCGAGCTCTCCCAGACCCTGGGAGCTCAGCTCGAGTGGCTGAACGTGAGGAAGAACACCCTCGAGGACGTCTTCCTGCACTCGGTCGGGCACGGAGGCGAGTCGCTTGCGGACGCCTAACCTGATCCGGCTTGTCTACCGGAACATCCTGGTCAACACCGACCCGGGGAGCCTGGTCATCCTCATCGGGCTGCCGGCGCTCTATCTCGTGTTCTTCGGCTTCGGGTTCCAGGCCGTCGCCTCGGCGGGAGGCGCCGGGAACAGCTACCTCACGTACCTGACGCCGGGGATCATGTCCTTCCAGGTGGTCATGGCGGGCACGGTCGGCGGTAGCATGCTCTGGGCGGACCGGCGCTGGGGAATGCTGTCCCAGCTGCTCATGGGCCCGTTCACCCGCCTCCAGTACCTGTTCGGGATCATGCTCACGTCGATCCTTTTCGGTCTCGGCGGAGCAGCGGTCATGCTCGGCGTCGCGTACGCCCTCTTGGGCACTATCCCTGTCCAACCCCTAGCCCTCGGCATAATCTTCGGGTCGATCACGGCCGGGTCGATCTTCTTCGGTGGGCTGATGCTCTACATCTCGGCGCTCGTGAAGTCGAACACCGCCTACAACAGCATCCAGATCCTCCTCCTCTTCGTCGTGAACTTCGCGAGCACCGTGTTCTACCCCCTGAGCAGCAGCCTTCCGATCGTCCTCCGTGTCCTCTTCCAGGTGAATCCGCTCACCTACGTGGCCGACGCGGTCCGGGGTGCGTATTCCGGGACCCTCACCGCCATGGACGTCTACCAAATGCTCGTGCTCCTTGCCGAGATGGCGGCCATCCTGTTCGTGGCCACCCGAGCGTACATGCGCTCGGACGTCTCGTACGAGTGAGCCCGCCGGCGCGGGAGCGTCGGGGGCACAGCTGCCCTCGAATCGGAACCGACCGAGGTACGATTATCGGTCCGCGCCTTCCTGAGCGTTGCCTTCCGTTACTTCGGGGGGTGGTGTACCGGCGCCCTTCTTGGGCTCCGGTTTGAGGATCTGCCCGCTGATCGCATCCAGTTCCGCCAAGACCGAATCGATGTCGAGATCCTCCTCGTCTCCCGCCTTCGGTTCGATAGCGGGGGCGGTGATCGGGGTCGGCTCGGAGGGAGAGGGCGGATGCGTCATCGGGACGGCGACCAGAGCCGCGGCGAGCGCGGCGACCTCCGGCTCAGAGGACGTAGGGACCCGCATCGGGGAGATGGCAGGCGAGGCGTACGGAACGACCTCGGCCCGTGCCACGGGGGCGGGCGGGGATACGCTGGGGCCGACGCCGGTCGCGGGCGTCGGTTCGGCCTCCTCCGGGGGGACCGGTGGGGCGGCCCCGGGGTGGGACCTGCGCCGGCGAGCTAGGAGGACGAGGGAGGCGAGGATGACCACAACGAGCGCACCGAGGCCGATTCCCGCGTAGGTCCAGAATCCCGAAGAGCTCGAGGACGGTGTCGAAGCGGTCACGGCCACCGGCGAGGTCGCTGTCGACGTCTGGGTCTCGGGCGACGCGACACTGTCCGTCACTTGAAGCTCGAACGCGTAGGTAGTTCCGACGGTGAGGACGCTCACTGCGACGGAACACGTCTCCGCGGCGCCTCCGCTCGCGCCGGTGCCGCTGTTCACGGCGCACTGCGTCGCTGGCGCGAACGCCCCGCCATTGATCGAGATCAGCCATTGCCACGAGTAGGGCGGGGTTCCGGTGGATGGGATCGTCCCCGTCACGGTCAACGCCTGGCCGGCGCTCACGGACGTGGCGCTCACCGCGGGCGCGGTAGGCGCCGTCAACGCCGAGCTCACCGTCACGGTGGAGGACGCCGCCGAACTCTGCGTCTCGGGGGTCGTCGCACTGTCCGTCACCTGGAGCTCGAACGCGTACGCATTGCCGGGCGACAGCGTACTCTCGGGGATTGTGCAGGTCTCGAGGATGCCTCCGGTCGCCTCGGTGCCGCTCGCCGCCGCACCGCACTGGGTCGCCGGAACGAAGCCACCCGCTCCGTTCACCTCGACCAGCCACTGCCAGGAATAGGTTGATGTCCCGGAGGACGGGGTCGTTGCCGTTACGGTAAGCACCTGGTCCGCGTCCAGCGCTGTCGTGCTCAGGGTAGGCGCGGCGGGCGCGGTCAGAGCCGGGCTCACGACCACGGGGGAGGACGAGGAGGTTTCACTCTCGGGGAAGGTCGCGCTGTCCGTGACCACGTAACAGTAGTACGTCGTGCTCGTGGGGGAAGCCGGGTACGTGGCCAACGTCGCTCCCGAGATTAGGGAGCCCAACGACGTGCACGTGCTCGCGGTACTCCCCGAATACCATTGGTACGTGTAAGCGCCCGAGCCGCCGGACGGGCCCGCCGTCAGAGTGACCGTCTGTCCGCTGTCGATGGAGGGAGACGTCGGACTCAGAGTCCCCGCCGCCAGCGCCGAGCTTACCGATACGGCCGAAGAGGCCGATGAGACCAGCGCCTCCGGCGACGAGGCGCTGTCCGTCACCTTGAGCTCGAACAAGTAGGAGTCGCTGGCCGTGAGCGTGGCCCCCGAGATCGAACACGTCTCGGGGGCGCCCCCACTCGCCCCGCCGCCGCTGCTCACAACGCACAGCGTCGTGGGGCCGTAGGGGCCTCCGTTGACTGAGACCAGCCACTGCCATGAGTAGGGGGAGGTCCCCGTGGAGGGGGTCGCCCCGGTTACCGTCAACACCTGGTCGGCGTCCAGCACCGTCGCGCTCAGCGCCAGTGCGGTGGGCGCGGTCAGCGTTGAGCTGGCCGTGACCGTCGACGAGGGGGACGACGTGGCAATCTCCGGCGTGGAGGCACTGTCCGTGACCGTCAGCTCGAACGTGTAGTTATCCCCGACCGTCCAGGCGCTGGCCGCGATCCGGCACGTCTCGGTGGCGCCGGCGCTCGCCCCACTGCCGCTGTTCACCGCGCACTGCGTCGCGTTGATGTAGGGGGCTCCTTGGATCGATATCAGCCATTGCCACGAGTAGTTCGGCGTACCCGTTGTCGGGATCGTTCCCGTGACCGTGAGCGTCTGGTCGGCATCCAAGGCGGTCGCTCCCGAAGCAGGCGCCCCGGGCGCCGTCAGCCTTGGGCTCACCGTCACTGCCGAAGAGGCCACCGACGTGGTCGTCTCCGACGCAGTGGCGCTGTCCGTGACCTGGAACTCAAACGTGTACGAGTCGCCCGTGATCAGCTCGCCCGCTGCGATGAGGCACGTCTCCGTGACGCCTTCGCTCGCCCCCCCGCCGCTGCTCAGCGCACATTGCGTCGCGGGCACGTAGGTTCCGCCGTTGACCGACACGAGCCATTGCCAGGAGTACGTCGGGGTTCCGGTTGAGGGGATCGTCCCCGTCACGGTCACCGACGTGGTCGCCGCCTGGTCGGCATCCAGTAACGTCGGGATTACCGTCGGCAGGGCCGGTGCGCTCAATGCCACGTTAACGGCAACGAGCTCCGCCGCCGAGTCCGCCGCGTCGAAGTTGCTGTCCGTGACCACGTAGCAGTAGTACGTGTTGCTCGCCGGGGAGGCGAGGTACGTCAAGGACGTCGCCCCCGGGATTGAGTTGTCATATGCCAGGCACGCAGCGGCGCTGCTACCCCAATACCACTGGAAGGTGTTCTCGCCCGACCCTCCGGAGGGGTTCGCCATCAGCAGCAGGGACTGCCCGTCGTCGAGCGTAGGAGACGTCGGGGTCGGAGCCCCCGCCGTAAGGGTCGAGCTGGTCGCGACGGTCACGGATGAAGTCGACACCTGAACCTCTGGCGTCGTCGCGCCGTCCATCACTTCCAGCTCGAACGTGTAGGAGGTGCTCGCGGTCAGCGTGTTCGCGCTGACCGTGCATGTCACCAGGGCTCCCGCGACCGCGCCGCTACCAGTGGCCGACGAGCCGCACTGCGTGGCCGCCGCGTAACCGCCGACCCCGTTCACCTCAATCAACCACTGCCAGGAGTAGGTCGGAGAGCCCGTGGTCGGGATCGTACCCGTGACCGTCAAGGGCTGGTCGGCATCCAGCGTCGTGACGCTCGGCGTCGGCGCGATGGGCGTTGTCAGGGGAGAGCTCACCGTCATGCTGGAGGAAGCTAACGACGTGGCCGTCTCCGGTGCCTGGGCGCCATCCGTGACCTCCAGCGCGAAAGTGTAGGAGTCGCCGGCGGTCAGATTGCCGCCCAGGATCGTGCACGTTTCGAGGGCGCCTACGCTCGCCCCACTGCCGCTCGCCGAAGAGCCGCACTGCGTCGCGACCGCGTAACCACCCGCTCCGTTCACCTCGACCAGCCACTGCCAGGAATAGCTCGGGGTCCCGGTGGCCGGGATCGCTCCGGTCACCGTCATCGTCTGGTCGGAATCCAACCAAGTTGCGCTGGGGGTCGGGGTCCCGGGCGGGGTCAACGCCAAGCTCACCGTCACCGGCGAGGAGCCGACCGACGCGACCGATTCCGGCGTGGTTGCGCTGTCATTTACCAGCAGTTCGAAGGTGTACGTGTCCCCCGCGGTGAGCAGGTTGTCCGCGATGGTGCACGTCTCCGTGGTGTTAGCAGCGACGCTCGTATTGCTCGGCGTTCCGCACATGGTCGCCTTGCTGTACCCCGAGCCGACCGAGTAGAGCCACTCGTACTGATAGTTGGGCGATCCTGTCAACGGGATCGTTCCCGTCACGGTCAATCCCTGGTCGACGTCCAACAGGGCCGCGTTCGTCGTCGGTGCGGCCGCCGCCGTCAACGCCGATTTCACCGTGGCCGGGGCAGACGCCAACGAAGTAGCGAATTCGGGGTTGGTCGCGCTGTCCGTCACCTTCAGCTTGAAGTTGTAGAAGTCTCCGACGATCAGCGTGCTCGCGGGAATGGTGCACGTTTCCAGGGCGCCGGGGAGCGCCCCGCTGCCGCTCGCGGACGAGCCGCACTGCGCTGCGGCCACGTACCCGCCAGTCCCGTTCACTTGAACCATCCACTGCCAGGTGTAGGTAGGAGAGCCCGTCGTCGGGATCGTGCCCGTTACCGTCAACGTTTGGTTCACGTCCAGCTTCGGGCTGGTGGGTGCCGGGGTCGTCGGCACCGTCAATGCCAAGCTCACGGCCACTCCGGACGAGGCCAACGACGTCATCGACTCGGGGGTGGTCGCGCTGTCGTTCACCCGTAGCTCGAAGGTGTAGGTGTCTCCCACCGTCAGCACGTTCACAGCGATAGCGCAGGTCTCCAACGTACCGCCCGCCACGCCGCTGTTGCTCGGCTTGGCGCACATCGTCGCCTTGCTGTAGCCCGAGCCGGTCGAGTAGAGCCACTCGTACTGATAGGTCGTCGTGCCCGTGCTCGGGATCGTTCCCGTCACCGACAAGGCCTGGTTGGCATCCAACAGGGCCGCGTTCGCCGTCGGTGCGGCCGGCGCCGTCAGCGCCGACTTCACGGCCACCGCCGCGGAGACCGCCGAGGTCGCAGTTTCCGGCGAGGTCGCGCTGTCCGTCACCCTGAGCTTGAATGTATAGGAGTCACCCACGATCAGCGTGCTCGCGGGGATGGTGCACGTCTCCGTGGCGCCGGAAGGAGCCCCGCTACCGCTCGCCGACGAACCGCACTGGGTCGCCGACACGAAGCCGCCGGCTCCGTTCACCTCGACCAACCACTGCCACGTGTAGGTCGGAGTGCCCGTGGACGGAATCTTTCCCGTCACGGTCAACGTTTGGTTGACGTCTAGCTTCGGGCTCGTTGGGGTCGGCGCATTGGGCGCCGTGAGCGCCAAGCTGACCGCCACCCCCGATGAGGTCTGCGACGTCATCGTTTCCGGGGTGGACGCGCTGTCGTTCACCAAGAGTTCGAAGGTGTAGGTGTCCCCGGCCGTCAGCACGTTGACGGCAATGGTACACGTCTCTGGAGTTCCGCCCGCCACGCCGCTATTGCTCGGCTTAGCGCACATCGTGGCCTTGTTGTAGCCCGATCCGACCGAGTAGAGCCACTCGTACTGGTAATTGGGCGATCCTGTCGACGGGATCGTTCCGGTCACGGTCAGCCCCTGGTCTGAGTCGAGCACCGTCGCGCTCACCACCGGTTGGCCCGGCGCCTGAAGCGCTGAGTTCACGGTCACGAGCGCGGTCGCCGAGGGGGCGGTGGTTGAGGTCGTGTCCGTCACCGTGTAACAGTAGTATTTCGAGCTGGTCGGAGAGGCCAGGTAGCTCGAGAATATCGCCCCCGTGATCGGGGAGGCCAGCCCCGTGCAGCCGGCCGCCGTGGTCCCCGAATACCACTGGAAGGTGTATGGGGCCGTCCCCCCCGAGGGGTTCGCGTTGAGCGTGACGGACTGCCCATTATCGAGAATCGTGGTCGTCGGGGTCGGTGTCCCCGCTGTCAGCGCGGTCGTGGTCGTCACGGTGACGGAAGGGGGCGAGGTCATCGTTTCCGGGCTGGATGCACTGTCGGTTACCTCGAGCTCGAAATTGTAGGAAGTGTTGGCGGTCAGGGTGTTCCCTGGAATCGTGCAGGTCTTGCTGCCAGCGGCAGCACCGCTGCCGGCGCCGGAAGAGCCGCACTGAGTGGCCGGCCCGTACGGCCCGCCTTTGATGGAGATAAGCCACTGGTAGGAGTAGGTAGACGTCCCCGTCGACGGAACAGTTCCGGTGACGGTCAGCACCGAACCGGCGTTCGGTGAAGGGGGGCTTGGCGTCGGCGCGGCCGGCGCCGTCAACGCCGACTTCACCGCCACCGTAGAAGAGGCCCCAGTGGTGGTGGATTCGGCCGACGAGGCGCTGTCCGTCACTTGGAACTTGAAGGCGTACGTGCCACCGGCCGCTAGCGTCCCGGCGGCGATAGAACACGTCTCTTGCGTGGTTCCGGTCGCCCCGCTCCCGGCGTTGGTGGCGCATTGGGTCGCGACCACGTAGGCGCTACTGTTGACCGAGATCCACCACTGCCACGAATACGGCTGGGTTCCAGTGCCCGGGGTGATCGCCGTGACGGTCAACGTTTGGTTGACGTCCAGTTTCGCCGCGCTTACTGTCGGCGCGGCCGATGTCGTCAGGGCCGAGCTCACTATCACCGAGCTGGACGGGAGGGAGGTCTGAGTGTCCGGTGTCGAGGCGCTGTCCGTGGCCTTCAGCTCAAAGGTGTAGCTGTCGGTGATGGTCAGCGTGTTCCCCGCGATTACGCATGTTACCGGGGTGCCACCGCTCGCCCCAGTGCCGCTGTTCTGCGAGCAGTGGGTCGCGGCGGTGTACGTACCGGAATTGACCGAAACCCACCATTGCCAGGAGTAGGTGGGCGTTCCGGTCGTCGGAAGGGTGCCTGAAACCGTCAAGGCCTGGTCAAAGTCCAGCGCCGTCGCGCTCGGCGAAGGCGCGGCAGGCGCCGTCATTGCCGAGTTCACCGTCACGAGGTCCCAGGACGAGGACGCGGACTGGGACGCGCTGTCCGTCACGTTGTAGCAGTAGTAGTACGCCCCGGGGCCGGTGATCTCGGACCCCGTGGCCTGGGTCGACCCGACACCCAACGCCATGCTCGTGCCTTCTTCGCACAGGTCGCCGTTCGTGACCACCCCGGTAGCGGTGTCCCAAAACCATTGGAAGGTGTACGGCGCGGTCCCCCCGGATGGGTTGGCCGTCAGAGTGATCGGCAACTGGTCAGAGTCGACCAGCGGGTTGGTGGGAGTTACAGCTCCCGCCGTCGGCGGGTCCCCCGATTCCGGCGTCGGGGAGCGTGAGGGAACCGACCCGCTTCCGTGGGAAGGGGCCGAGGCGATCGCAGAGGAGGCCGCTGGTTCAAGAGGGGCGGGTAGCGTCGGGCCGATAGAAACCACGGCCGCGACCGAGGGGGTTAGCGAAGAAGGAGAGAGGTTCGTGGAAGGGGTACCGTCGATAGACCCGAGGGAAATCGTCTGCGGCGATCCGAGCGAGACCGCGGAGCCCACGGTGAGGATCGTTATTGTCGAGGGGCCGTTCGCGACCACGGACGATGACCCGGGGACGGCCGCGGGCACGACGGAGGCGAGCGCCGCGGCGCCGAGCATGATGAGAGATACGGCGACGGCGAGCCCTACGAGACGGTTCCGCGGCGGCTGGGGGTGCGACTTCATCCCGCACCTATCTGCCGATGACCGTCCCGTCGCAGACGAACCCTGCGCTTGGGCCTCGCTGATGAGCATCCCGGTGACTCCGTCGGCGAAGAGTGCCCAGCATTTACCGAGCTGTAACTGCTACGACCCATCGAATAAAAGTAGCGCTTCCGGAACCGTGGCCGCCGGATGGCCTGGGTCTCGATCGGGATGGCCCATGCGAGAGTGTAACACGCCGACCCTGCGGCTCGTTCAGAGCTGGGAAGATGCCTCGTTGCCTAAGGGGTCTCGACCTCGATCCGTCGGGCACTTGGGCCGCCCCCCAGGCGCTTCTCGGCGATGTCGGACGTCGGTCGCGCGCGCTCCGAGTCGCGAGACTCGAGGGTGCTCGCAGGTACCAACCCAATCGATATGACCACCGTGACGGTGAGAGACCCCGATGCGCATCATCGGTGTCGACTGGCGGCTCGACCTGCGATACCGCGAGAAGTCGTTCACGGGAAAGGTATCCATAGAGGTGGAGTGCGCCAGCGACCCGTTGGTGATCGACGCGGCTCACCTCACGATCGACTCGGCCACCGTGGACGGTCGGCCCGCCCGGTATCGCGAGGACGCCGCGAAAGGAATCCTCGAGTTCGCCGGGGTCTCCCCCCAGCCGCACCGGCTCGAGATCGCTTACCGGGGGGTTGCGGATGCGAATTCCCTCGTGGGACTCTACGTCTCCCCTTCGGGTTCGGGCTACAACCTGACCACGATGATGTTCCCGACGGGGAGTCGACGGCTCCTCCCGTCCTTCGAGAATCCGGCGGTGAAGACGGTCTATCGGCTCGTTCTGACCGTCGATGCGGATGTGACGGCGATCTTCAACACCGGCCTCCGCTCCGAGCGAACCACCGCGGGTCGGCGGGAGTTAACCTTCGAACCGACCCCTCCGATGTCCGCCTACCTGCTCTACCTCGGAGTCGGCCCCTTCGATACGATCACGGTTCCCGGGGACCGCTGGTCGGTCACCGTCGCCGCGTCCCCCGGCCGGGCCGCGTCGGGACGATTCTGCGCCGAACGAGCCACGGAGCTCCTGGCCGCCTACGAAGAGTACTTCGCCGCGCCCTACCCTCTCCCCAAGCTCGACCTGGTCGCGCTCGAGAACTTCTGGGCCGGAGCCATGGAGAACTGGGGCGCGATCGCGTTTCGCGAGAGCCTGGTCCTGGTCGACCCTGCGACGAGCGTCCGCGAGCGTCGGGCCGTCCTGTTGGTGCTCGCGCACGAGATCGCCCACCAATGGTTCGGGAACCTCGTCACCCCGGTCTGGTGGGACGACTTCTGGCTCAACGAGAGCTTCGCGACGTTCGTCGGCCACCGTATCGTGGGCCGACGGTACCCGCAGGAGGACCCGTGGTCGACCTTCCTCATCCGGTACTTCTGGCTGGCGCTCGAGCAGGACTCCCTCACCTCCACTCATCCGATCAAGGTGGCGGTGGATTCGGCTGAGGCGCTCGGCGAGATCTCCGACGAGATCACGTACGGCAAGGGGGCGGCGGTGCTTCGGATGGTCGAAGCCTACCTCGGGGAGGAGACGTTCCGGAAGGGCGTTTCCCAGTATCTCGCGAAGTATCGGTTTTCGAACGCGCGGGCCGAGGACCTCTGGAGCGCGCTGGGTGCTGTCTCGGACCGACCCGTAGGGCGGGTCATGACGGAGTGGATCACGCGTCCCGGACATCCCATCGTCCACGCGCACTGGGAGAACGGCAAGCTCACTCTCCGCCAAGAGCGATTCCGTGCGGATGGAGTGCCCTCGCCCGGGGTCTGGCCGATCCCCTTGCGGGTCGTTTCGGCCGAGGGCGAAAGCACGACCCTCTTTGAGGCGCCCGAGATGACGGTCGCGATGGGTTCCCCGAAAGGACTTCGGGTCGACCCGGGTCGGACGGCGTTCCTCCGCGTGCACTACGACGCCTCCCTCTTCGACACGATGGTCGCGGAGTTCGGTTCCATGGCTCCCATCGACCAGTGGGGGTTCGTGGTGGATACCCACGCGCTGGTGTATGCGGACCTCACCCCGTTGGCGCGTTTCTTGCAGATCGTCCGCGCCGGAACATCCCTCACCGAAGGCCTCCCGGTGCGCTCTCTTGTGAGGGCCCTCTCCGACCTCTACCGCCCCCTCTACGACGTTCCGGAGTTTCTGACGACCTCGCGACGATTCTTGCGAGCCCAACTTCAGACCGTCGGCCTGGAGGCACGCCCTGACGAGCCCGACTCGCGAGGGTTCCTGCGCGAACAGCTCGCTACCTGCCTCGCGCTCTCGGACCCTGATTTTTCTCGGGAACTCTCGCCCCGATTCGCCGAGTTCGACCGTCTGCCCGGGGAGCTCCGGGGGCCTGTGGCGATCGCGTTCGCGAGCGCCCAAGGAGCGGCCGCGTTCCAACCGCTGGTGACACGGTTGAGGTCCACCACACGGGACAGCGAACGAGTCCAGATGCTCCAGGCGCTGGGCGCTTTCCGCGACCCGCACGTCATTCGTCAGGCGCTCGACCTGATCCCGAGCCCGGGGGTGACCCCCTCCGGGGCCCTCGACCTGCTGATCACCGTATCCACCAATCCAATCGGCGGGCGGGAGCTGTTCGACTGGTACCGGAGCCGCTCGAAGGCCCTCTCCGAGATGTGGGCGGGAACGCCCCTTCTGAGCCTGTTCCTGCGCGCGTGCCTGGCCGGGTTCGGCGTTGACCAAGAGGAGGAAGTGGAGCGGTACTTCGTGGAGCACACGCCTCCGGACGCGGTCATGGCCGTCCAACAGGGCCTCGAAACGTTGCGCCTTGTAATGCGACTTCGACGCCGGGTTCGCGGGAACGTAGCGAGATAGTTCGCACTGCCGTTCTGTCGGCAGCGGGACCCTGAAACGAGGCTTCTGTCAAGCTATCTAACTCCGGTGCATGTGCGGCCAAGAATGGTTATTCTACTCTGGCTGAAGGCAGGCGCAGCCGAAGTTGCGCTGCTGGCGGTGGGTGGGGGAGGAGCGTTCGTCGCCGGCATGAAGGAGGCCTTCCGGCGCCATTCCTTGCCGCTGATGGAATTGATGTACTCGCCGCTCTTCGAATCGGCCCGGAGCGACCCGCGCATTCAAGAGCTCCTTCGGAGCCAGGCCGAGCTCCAGAAGCGCACCCGCTGAGCGGGCCCCCCCGCGCCACCCTAGTCCGCAGGATGTGGGCGCCGCCCGCCTTCCGCCGGGACGCTCGCATTGAGACGCGGTAGAGATACATCGGCGAGATCTCCCGTTCGAGTACTGCGACATTATCTTCGCACTCGGTTCCCGTCCCGAGATGCTACGCGCCCAAGAGGTCCTCCGACTCTACGACACGGAGATGCGCCAGGACCCGGTCGTCGACCCGGGGTTCCGGGCGGAAAAGCTTGGGCCGATCGTTCGGGTCGTCGGCCGGGAGAACTACATCATTTTCTCGGACCTGGATGACCGGAAGGCCCGGGAGGTCGTCACTGAGCAGGTCGAGTACTTCCGTAGGAGCGGTGGCTCCGTCGAATGGAAGGTATTCGGTCACGACCAACCCGGCAACCTGGAAACCATCCTTTCCGCCGCGGGTTTCGTCCCTGACCCCCCGGAGACTCTCATAGCCTTCGACCTTCGGGAAGGGCTTCCGGAAGGAATGGTCACGGTCGGAATCGATTTCCGGCGAGTCACGGACGATGCCGGGATACACGACGCCGTCGCGGCCAATGTAGCCGCATTCGGACCGGAAGCCCAGGACCGGGCTATGGCCTATGAGCAGCGATTGAGAGCGCCGAATCAGGCGGTCGTCGTGGCGTACGCCGAAGGGGCACCCATAGCCTCAGGACGGGTCGACCTGCCCCCGGGCCGGTCATTCGCCGGACTTTGGGGGGGAGGGACCGCCCCCGCCTACCGGCATCGAGGGGTCTACCGCGGGCTCGTGCACGAGCGCGCGGTACTGGCCCGGAACGCGGGCTACCACTATCTGACCGCGGACGCGCTGGAAACGAGCCGCCCTATCTTGGAACGACTCGGGTTTGTACCGCTGACCACCACTCGTGGGTGGATTCTCGAGGCGGGTCCGGGTCCGTCAGTGGGGTAACTTTCGCCGAAAGACACGGAGTTTGTGTGGGAATCACAACCCAGGCGGCAATGGGTGCACTTACGTGACTTCCGCCCGCGTTGGATCGCTGACTACATGGTTCTCCTGTTGAGCGTGTGCGGGCTCCGCATCCACTTATCCGCGCCTGCTGCGCACGATGACAATCGCAGCCGCCCGCTCCCGATCGACTGACCCCATTCAACAGATCGCGGCCGTCTCACGACTCCGCAGCACCCACTCCGAAGCTCGGTCGATCAGGAGTGTAAGGGGTCCCCCGTTTGAGGACCGCATAGACGATCTTCAGTAGCTTGTGGGCCCCGGCGACATTCCCCTTCTGCTTGCCACCGCGTCGGGCGACCCGCCTCGCCACCTTCGTGACGTCACTGCTCTTGTCCGCCCACTGGCGGTGGGACCACGAAGCCTCGACCAGGAGCCACTTCACGAGATGATTCGAGTCCGTCTTCAGGTGGCCCTGATACGACGATTCTCCGGACTGGTGGTTGGTCGGGACCAGTCCCGCATACGAGCAGAGCTTCTCGATGTTCGGGAACCGGTCGATGGGGCACAACTCGGCCACCAGAGCGACCGCGGTGAACTCTCCGATCCCCGGGATCGTCTCGAGGAGTTGAGCTTCCTTCGACTTCAGGAACGCCTGGTGGATTTCCTCGTCGAGGGTCTGGGTGAGCTCGTCGACTCGGTTGAGGACGTCCAGGCCCCGGTCGACCTCGGGGAGCTGGTAGGAGCGCAGCTCCTCCCGCTTTCGCTTTTGCCCGAGGAGTCCATCGTCGTATTCGATCCCCTTGCGGAGGAGAGCTGCGTAGATGTGGCTCTTGATCCCCGACTCCTCGCGCTTGTAGAACGCGCGGTCTCTCACCAGTTGGCGGAGGGCTCGGATCTCGGGGTCCAGAGCATAGGCCATGGGGATTCCTCGGAGGCGGAGGAGTTCCGCCAGACTCTCCGAATCCACCTTGTCGGATTTCTAGCTCGCCTCGGAGATCAATCGCACGCGGTAGGGGTGGGCGAGGGTCACTTCGGCGTCCGTGGAGGTCGCGGCGTCGTAGAAGTGTTCCCAAACGTTACAGGCCTCGAGCACGACGTGCTTGCGGCCCGGGAAGCCATCCAAGTAGCCGATCAGCTCGGAGTCTCGGGACCCGAAGCTCGACTGATCGACCCTATTCCCCTCTCGGTCCAGAACGGTGGCGACGACCGATTTCTTGTGCACGTCCAACCCGACGAACAGCTCGCTCTCCATGCGGCGCCTCGAGGGCGAGGAAGAGAGGCGCCGCACATGTTTCTTGCCCGACATCGGGCGGAAGTCAACATGTCATCAACCCTGTGCGCACCTGCATCGGGCAACGTTCGGCGGGATCGCAGAGATACCGGTTCCAAGTTGGCAAGGGGGAGTCGGCTAGGACTTCGGCATTCGGATGAGAAGCGGTGGCGACGGTCTGCTCTTGACGGACATCACGGCGAACCCAATGATCATTAGGCATACGCCCCAGACCGCTACCGCCCAATACGTGGCGGCCGAGCAAGTTTCGGGGTAGCTCCCGCCGCAGTCGGCGCCCAACGACGCCCCCAGGCTGGTGAGAAAGATTCCGATGAACACCAGACCCATCCCTAGGCGACGGTATGGGTAATCCGGTTGCGGGGGTGGAGGTACGACGATCGTTGTCCCCACGAGAATTGCGAGCCGATCAACATCCCTTCAAGCTGGCGGCTCGAGGGCGGTAAGGGTCCGAACACGCCTACGTCCCTCTCTCCTCGAGTAAGGAAAGATACGAGGACGAGGAATCCGATGGACCTCGGTGATGCTGGCCCACCGGCAAACAGGGTTACCACCGACGTCGCGCAGGGCCTCGAGCCTGTGGCTTAGATAGTTCCGCGAGCGTAGAGGCTGAACGGCGCGTCGCAATCGTCGGGCCAGGGCAACTTTGAGGGCACCTATGAAAGCAATCCTCTGCGAAAAGTACGGACCGCCTGAGGCACTTCGGCTCAAAGAGGTCGAGAAACCGACCGTCAAGGACAATGAGGTGCTCGTGAGGGTTCAAGCGGCTTCCGCGAATCCGCTCGACTGGCACCTCATACGAGGGGCGCCCATCCTTGCCCGCATGTCCGTCGGTCTTCTCAGGCCCAAGGACCCGAGGATTGGCGTCGACGGGGCTGGGCGGGTCGAAGCGGTTGGCAAGAGCGTGACGCTTTTCAAGCCCGGAGACGAGGTGTTCGGTTTTTGCAACGGCAGTTTTGCCGAGTATGCCGTTGCGCAGGAAGATCGATTGGCATCGAAACCGGCCAACGTGTCGTTCGAGGCCGCCGCCGCCGTTCCCATAGCGGGCATCACCGCGCTTCAGGGACTTCGAGACAAGGGACAGATCAAGTCCGGAAAGAAGGTTCTCATCAACGGTGCCTCCGGCGGAGTCGGTACGTTTGCGGTGCAAGTCGCGAAATCCTTCGGCGCGGAGGTTACCGGCGTCTGCAGCACGAGGAATCTCGACTTCGTGCGATCGATCGGCGCAGACCATGTCATCGATTACACGAAGGAAGATTACACTCAGGGATCCCAGTGTTACGACCTGATCCTGGATGCGGTGGGAACCCTTTCGGTGTCCGCTGGCAAGCGCATTCTGAACCCGCAGGGGAACGGTGTCGTCGTCGGCTTCTCGGGCATGTTCCGATTGATGCGACTTGCGATCCGTGGAAAGTTGACCTCCAAGACCGCGAGCCGCAAGGTGGGCATGATGGGGGCCCGCCAGAGCGGGGCTGACCTGGCAGACCTGAAGGAGCTGATCGAAGCCGGCAAGGTCGTTCCGGTCATTGACCGAAGGTACGCCTTGACCCAGGTGCCGGAAGCTCTTGGGTATCTGGAAGCCGGACACGCCCGAGGGAAAGTAGTCATCAATTGTGTGTGACCACCATTACACCCACAAATCGCTATAACCCGGCGACGAGCCCCCAGAGCGTGGCGGCACGGGCGAAACGGCGTCGTGTTGTTCTGCCGGCGGTTCGAGCGGGAAACGGCCGGGAGCTCTATTCGGTTCCTCGCGTGTTCCGCCCGATCCAGGACTCGCCGGCAGGAAGGCTCCCCCTGCTCAAGGTCTTCGCCGGCTTCGAAGAGACAGTCCCCTTCAGGAAATACCCGGGCGACGACGCGGCAATCCTAGAGACCGCCGACAACACTTGGGCCCATGTTTTCGATGGACCTGGGTGGATGTACGTCGCTCCCGTGAGAACCCCTCCAGAAATCCGCGACGCCGGCTTTCGGATGGTGGAGAGTTCGGAGGATGTGATCGTGGTGGCTCGCTCCTTCCTCGCAAATGGCCCGCGAATGGATGTCTACCTCGATATCATCCACGAATTCCTGCACATTCTACAACGAAAACAAGGGCGACAGATCTGGCCCGACCGAAGGGTTCCCTACGTGGACCGACCCACCGAAATCGAGGCGTACTCCTTCTCGGTCGCGGAAGCGCGTCGGCTAGGGGTTCCCGACAGCTACCTTCGGAAGTACCTGCACGTGCCTTGGGTCAAGAGGGCCGAGTATCTGCGTCTCCTACGGCATGTGGGTGTGGACCCCAAGTCACGGGGCCGACACGGTCGCTGACCGAACACCCCGCGCGAACGACCGGACCCGGGGTGCAACGACAATTGCACAACCAGGATTGGTGGCTTCCGCCGAAGAGGGGCACTGGACAGGCCTGAACCCGCGCCCCGGCTCGTGTCTGGGTTGGCGCATGCGCCCCTCGCGGAAACTCAGTAAATACTGGAACCCGTGTCCGTGCCCTGATTCCAGGTTCACGTTCGTGGCTTCGGACGGGACGGCCCCCATCGCTTCGCGAACGATTGAATGCCCGCGCTGCGGAGCGAAGAATCCGCTGACCCACACTCGGTGTTTCAACTGCGCGAGTCTCTTGCCGGCCCCGCTCCCGGCGGAGACGTTGTGCCCCTCTTGCGGTACGAGGACTCCGTCGACCGCGCCATTCTGCTCGAACTGCGGAGCACGCACCCCAACTATGTCGGCAGTCCCTCCGGCCCCTCCCGCGGGACGCACTCCGAATCCGCTGGCTCCCGCCGCGCGCGTTCCCGACGAAGGGCATGATCGGACCATCACGGGACTTCTCCTCATGATCGTCGGGTTCGGGCTGGGATGGATCCCGTACGTCAGCATTCTGGGGGGCTTGTTCACCCTGGTCGGCATCGGCTTCATGTGGTTCGGCCGAGAGGACTATCGGTATCCGCACCCCCGGAACGTCGTGGCTGGCGGGGTACTGTTCGTCGTGGCCTTCCTCCTCACTGTCGGACTGACGATCTGGTTCGCTGCGGCCATAGTCGGAGCGGCCAACACGTCGGGGCAGACCTCCTCCCAGGTCGGGTCGATTTTCACCGGGGACCTTCTTACCTTGCTCGTCGGAGATGTGGTGGCGGCGATTCTGATACTGTTCGCCGAGGTCCTGATCGTCTACGCCTTGGCCGACCCCGTCGCCCGGAGGGTGCTCTGGGTGGCGGTCGCCGCCCAGGTCGTGATCAGCACGTTCCTCGTCATCATCGTCTATCCGAGCGTATCGGGAGCTGTCCAACAGGCCACGAGCGGTTCCACGATCGACCTGGGTCCGGTCACCGCTCTTCAAACCCGGATCCTGCTCTATTCCCTGATGAACGCCATCCCGAGCCTCATGTTTGCCTACGCCTACTATCGAACGCGGGAGCGACTGAAGCCGGAGTTCGTCCCCCTGGGGACTCATTCCACCTGAGAAGCGCCCAACCCACGGCGATTGACCGTGTAGGTCCGGCGGTGTCAGCCGGGAATGAGAATGTTCCAGCGAATGATGCGGTTCTTCCGTGTTTCCGCAGCTGGCGGGTCGGCCCACGTGTTATTCGTCGTCCGTTTCGGACCAATAGGGGTATATACGTATCGGCGACCCTGTACATTACCCGAGGACAGGAGATTTCCAGGAGGTAATTCGATGAGCTCGCGGACGCCTCAAAGGACCGTCTATCTGGTGACCGCTGCGATCGTCGCTGCGATGGTCGGAGGATTCGCCATCGCTCAGATGCAGCTCGGCGGAACCAATGCCAGTTACCAGGGGTCGCAAACCACCACCGTTTCCGACGTGCCTGGGCTCACCTGGGTCAATACGACCATGACCGAGATTCTCGGCGCCGCTACCGTCAGCGACCCGTGCACCGTGGTCGACGTGTGCGATGCCACAACGTCCGGCTTTACGGTCTGTGCGGGAAGCTTCCCGGGCCTGGCCTGCAGCGCGAGTGACTTTGTCGAGAACGTGACCATTGCGGTCAACACCTTGACCGCATTTCCCACCCACACCGTGGCACTGACCGTGTACGTCACCGGCACGCCCCCGGGGGGCACCGAAGGGACGTACGTTGGACCCACCTCCTACTTCACCGAAACGGGAACCACACCGACCGCCCCCCTCGCGCCCGAGAACATCGTGCTCTTCTTCGACATCGGGACCACGGTAACCGGACCCGGAGCGGTGTCGTCGGTCAGCGTGGTAGCAACCACCTAGGGCCGAGAGGGCTGCTTCAATCCCGCCCGCAACAACGCTCCTCCCCGACCCCGGGGAAGAGGTTGATCGCACGCCGCTGCCGGGAGGTGGGGGCGATGACAAGAGGACTAGCGGCTTTGACCGGTCGGGGAGGGGACCCGATGTATGCTTCCTCGGAGCGCCCTGCTCGGGACCGACCCCCCAGAACGAGTGGCTCCGGAGCGCCGCTGCCGAAGCAGTCTGCTGTCGTTTCGCGCGGTAGCAGGAGCCGAAAATCGAAGCGTAGCTCGAAGAACTTCGAAGGAGCGTTCCCGCTTCTCCTCATCGGGAGCGCACTGCTGGTGTATTGCGCCATCCTCCGTAATCAGTCGGTGTCGGCCTCGGGCGCTCACTTTCCCCTGTGGGCTCTTATCGGGACGGTAGGAGCGGTGATCGCCGGTGCGGGCGTCTATTCCGTGTTTTTGAATCCCTCGGCGCCGGCCGCGCGGGTCGTCCCGGAGGGCTTTGTCCTGGTCCCTGAAGCTGAATGGGAGGCGTCTCGGCCCGGTCGACGGGTGGACGGCCGCTCCACGCCACCGATGCTTGACCCGCCTTGGTGGGAAGGACCCGAGGTCTACCCCGAACCTTCCCGTGAGCGCCCGACCCGCGCGGCGATCCCTCGTGTCGCCGATCGGTCGGTCCCGCCACCCAGAATGGCCCCGCGCGGGCAACCCGCCCCTCCGCCAGCTCGGAGGGCACCGGCCGGCGGCATGGGTCCCGCACCCCGCCCACCCCCCCGTGCGGTCCCGACCCGAGGCCCAGAACCCCTCGCTCCCCGCCGAGCCTCGCTGAGCGAATTGAATGAGACTCTCGCGGAGCTGGAGGCGCTGGCCGACAGCGAGTTCAAGCCCTCCCCCCGACGCATGCCGAAGACCGTACCCACCGAACCCCATTCCTGCGCCGATTGCGGTCGCGGACTACCGAGCGGCCCGTCCGAGGAGCGCTGCTCCGGCTGCAACCGAACTCTGTGTGTCGATTGTGCCCTATCCTCTCAGTTCGAGGACGCCGACCTGCGGTGCAACGAGTGTCGAGCGCGCGAGCCGAAGGGGGAACCGGCTGCCCGGAGCGGCGCCTCACGCCGCTGATCCCCGATCGTCCATCGTGGAGGATGAGTGGGAATTGAACGCGCAGCGCTTTGTAGACTGGTTCTAGTCGCAGTCTGTGACCAGCCCCCGCCGGACCGCCCCGCGAAGTGCCCACGCCCTCCCGAAGGCGGTCTTCTTCGACATGGACGATACGATCTTCGACCATTCGTTGACCTGCCGAAGGGCGCTCGCCCGCCTGCGGAGGACCGAAGCCCCGCTCCGCGGGCAGACCCTCGACGCCGTGTGGCACGAATACGCGCGCCTTCTCGATATCGTGCAGCCTGACGTGCTCGCGGGCCGGATCACGATCCAGGACGCCCGCGTGGAACGGTTCCGGCAGCTAGCCCAATTCTGCGGCAGAGAGGTATCTCCCGCCGATGCGGCCGACCTCTCCCGTCGGTACCGTGTCCACTACCAGAAACTGCGCCGGACCATCCCGGGCGTTCGTGAGGTTCTCCGGCGGCTCCGCGGTCGGACGGTGATCGGGGTCGTCACCAACAACGAGGTCGCAGAGCAGGAGCGCAAGCTCGACCACCTGCACCTTCGCCCCCTCATCGACTTCATGATCGTTTCCGAGGGGGTGGGAGTCGCAAAGCCCGACCCGGGGATATTCCTTCTCGCGCTCGAGAAAGCGGATGCCCTTCCGGAGGAGACCGTGATGATCGGGGACTCCTGGAGGAGCGACGTGACCGGGGCTCGGAACGTGGGAATCCGCCCGGTGTGGTTCAATCGGTTCCACCTGTCACCGCCCGACCCGTGGCCGGTCCGCGAGCTCGATTCGTTCCGGTCCCCGGTGCACACAGAGGCCGTGCTGGCGGGGGACGTGACGGAGCGCTCCTCCCCACGGTAAGACCGCCTCCGAGCGCATTATATCGGACGGTCCGTTGCGCGGGCGATGGGCGGAGACCGCGAGTCGTGGCTCGCCGCGGCCCGCAGAACCCTTCCGGCGATGCGGGCCTGGCGAATGGGCTTCCATCTGGAGCCGGAGCTTTCCCTCGAGGAAGAGAAGACCCAAGAGAAGGTCGTTGCCGCGCTGAACGAGCTCGGCATCCCGTTCCGGACCTTCGACGACTTCCACGGGGTCGTGGGAGTGATCGGGGCCGAGCGCTCCGGCCCGGTGGTCGCGCTTCGGGCGGATATGGACGCCCTCCCTGTGACCGAATGCACCGACCTGCCGTTCCGGTCGCGCTATCCCGGAAAGATGCATGCCTGTGGCCACGACGTCCACATGGCCGCGCTCCTCGGCGCCGCGGCGATGCTCGTACGCAGCTCGCACTCCACGGGTGGGCCGGTGAAGCTCATCTTCCAACCGGCCGAGGAGGAAGGCCACGAGGGCGGGGCGCAGGCCCTCATCGATCGGGGCTGCCTTGCCGACCCGAAGGTCGACTACGTGGTGGGGCAGCACGTCGACCCGGCGCTCGCTCTCGGCACGGTCGGCTGGCGCATCGGACCGACGATGGCCGCGGCCGATGACTTCACCCTCACGGTCATCGGAAAGGGGGGTCACGCGTCCACTCCCCAGCAGGGACCCGATGCGATCCTCGTCGCGAGCGAGATCGTGACCGGCCTCCAGACGCTGGTGAGCCGGGTCCGCGAGCCGTTCGACCCGGTAGTAGTGAGCGTCGGGTCGTTCCACGGCGGAACCCGGAACAACATCCTCCCGAGCGAGGTCGTGCTCGAAGGGACGGTGCGCACGTTCCGGTCGAGCACTCGGGACCTGATCGAGCGGAGCTTGAAGCGGCGGGTCCGTGCGATCGCCGCGAGCCACGGCGCCCGGGTCCGTGTCGTGTACCGTCGCGGCTACCCAACGTTGGTGAACCCTCCGGGGCCGACCCGGGTGGTCGCCGAAGGTCTTTCGGTCGAGCTTGGCCGAAAGAACGTGGTCGAGGTCGAGCACCCGCTCATGGGAGCCGAGGACTTCTCGCGGTACCTCGAACGCGTCCCCGGGACCTTCCTGCGTCTCGGTGTCGGCGTGGCGGACCGGCCGGCGAGCCTCCACAGCGCCACGTTCGCGCCGGACGAGAGGGCGCTCGTCGTGGGGGCGACCGCCCTCGTGGTCGCCGCGGAGAGCCTTCAGCGGTCCCCGCCATGAACGTCGCGCAGGTTCGTGCGGACTTCCCGGCGCTCCGACCGCGCGACGGGATCCGGCCCCCGACGTACCTCGACTCGGCGTGCATGTCGCTCGTCCCGTCCGCCGTCCTGGAGGCGATGGAGCAGTACTACCGGGAGTTCCCCGGTTGCGCGGGCCGGAGCCTGCATCGGTACTCGGAGGAGGTGGGGCGTAGGTACGAATCCGCCCGAGCCGCGTTCGCCCGGTTCCTGGGCCGCTCGGACCCGGCCGGGGTCGTCTTTCTGAGGAACGCGACCGAAGCGATCAATCTCGTCGGGCAGGGCCTTCCGTGGAAGTCCGGGGACCGGGTCCTCGTCTCCGACCGCGAGCACAACTCGAACCTCATCGTCTGGCAACGGCTTGCGGCGGAGCGGGGGATCCGGATCGAGATCCTTCCGCTACCCGACGACGGCGGGTTCGATGCGGGCGCGCTCGAGGAGCGCCTCGCCCGAGGGGTGCGGCTCGTGAGCCTATTCCACACCTCCAACCTGGACGGGCACACATTGCCGATCCGGGAGATCACCGAGCGAGCCCACGACCGCGGCGCGCTCGTCCTGTTCGACGGTTGCCAGGCCGCCCCCCACGAGAAGGTCGAGCTCGACCGCCTCGGGGTCGACTTCTACGCGGTCTCGGCGCACAAGATGCTCGGCCCGACCGGAACGGGCGTGCTGGCGGCCGCGACCGAACCGCTCGGACGCCTCCGACCGCTGCTCATCGGAGGCGAGACCGTGGAATGGTCGACGCTCGAGACCCACGCTCTGCGGCCTCCCCCCCACCGGTTCGAGGCGGGCCTCCAGAACTACGCGGGGGTGATCGGCGCGCATGCCGGCCTCGACTACCTTGCTCGCATCGGGTTCGATGCGGTCCAGGCCCAGCAGTACGCCGTCAACGCCCGCGTGACGAGCGCGTTCGCCGACGAGCCCCGGGTGCACCTGCTGGGCCCCGCGGACCCCCGGGCCCGCTCGAGCGTCTTCGCGTTCACGGTCGACGGCGTCGACCCGCACGACGCCGCGGTCTTCCTGGATGAGGGTCACGAGGTGCTGGTCCGCTCGGGCATGCACTGTGCCCACTCCTACTACTCGCGTCGAGGCCTTCCGGGGAACGTACGGGCCTCGTTCTACCTCTACAACGACCGCACGGACGCGGACCGATTGATCGGCGGCCTCCGCGAGCTCCTGGAAAAGCTGCCCGGCGCAGGGGTTAGCGGTACATCGGCTCGGACGGTCGCGTCGACGAGTCGGTCCGGCTCCGGTCGGCCGCGTGCTTCTGGATCGAGAGGAGCTGCTGCTCGATCCGCTCGGCCTCGGCATAGAGCGGGACGGGGTCGAGGGGCGTCCGGAGCAGGATCTGGTTGATCGTTTCGATCACCTTGGCCGCGGCCCGGGCGTCCGGGTAGTCGGCCTGCGCTTCGGCGAGGAACGTGAGGACGTCAAACCCGCGGCGTCGACCCTCGTTCAGGAGAACTCCCGCGATCCCGGTGATGACCCCCTCGGCGAACGGGATCATGTTCGGTTCGATGTAGAGTTCGCGCGCCTTCCGGGTGCTCGCGACCCCGTAGACCTTCACGTCGTTCATGTGAGGAGGCCGGCTTCCACGCCCGGGCGTGGGAGCGGCTTCGACGATCAGGCCTTCCGGCGAGACGAGCAGGGAGCAGCGCTGCTCCTGTACCCAATCCAGGATGGCCGTAGCAAGGGGATGGATGACGGACGGTGCCGGGTGGAACTCGGAGACGAACGCCACGATCTTGTCCGCCCCCCGTCCCGCGCGGTCGGCGGGAGGGTGACCGGCGTAGATCCGCACGGGGTGCTGCGGGATGCCGTTCCGCACGAGCGAGACCGTGGGGAACGCGGGGGATTCCACGATCCCGATCTGCTCCATCTCGAGGGTATCAATGAGGTAGTTCGCGACGATGGAGCTGACGAGACCGACGGAGGGGAACCCGTCGATGACGATCGCACCCTCTACGTCGACGCGCTTGATCTCGTAGATCCGGACCTGGTCCGGCGCCATCGGCATGGGGCTAGAGCGACCTCTCGACGATCTGACCGAGCTCTTTCGAGATCAGGTCCACGATGTTCTTCGTCAGCGCGTGCCGCACGTCGGGCGGGAGCGCCGAAAGCCCGAGCCGGGCGGTGGCCGTGCCCACGCGCATGAGCGCGGCGTACTCGGTCGCCCTTGCCGCGAGGAGGTCCTTCACAGCGTCCTTGAGGTCCTGGGCGAGCTTCGGGTCCTCTTGGAGGGTCTTCTCGAGGTGCCGACGGATCTCGTCCTTGACGATGTCGCGCGTCGCCTCGCGGACCAGCTCTTCGGGGCGAAGCAGGTCGGTCGTGCTCTTCAGGAGCACGTCGATCGGTCCACCGGAGGACGAGTCCTCGGCCATCGGGCGGCAAAGTCCGGTCGGAGGGATAAGCGTTTGGCTGGCCCATCGACCCGAGCCGAGGCCTTCCCCCGCTCCCGACGGGGATTCGGGCCCGGCGCGCCCCCGGCGGCCCACGGGTCGGAGGAAGGGTTTATCCAGACCCGAACCTCGACCCGCCGGCGTGGGCCGGTAGATCAGCGGAAGATCGCTACCTTGGCAAGGTAGAGGTCGCGAGTTCAAAGGGTCGGGCCGCGAGGAACGGCCCGGCCGGGGAATCTCGCCCGGTCCACTCCCGGTTTTCCTCTCCTATCGTTCGGCAGATGTCGACATTGGGCACCGACACGAAGGACAGCGATTTATACCGGATGCCGGATGCTCACGGCCGTGGAGGCCGACCTCCGGGAGAAGATCGCCGGCGAGGTGGTCCTGTCGCCGCATCCCGGACGGACGCTCCGCAAGTGGCGGGAGGGTTTCGGGATCTCCCAGCGGGACCTCGCTCGACGCCTCGTGACCGTTCCCTCGGTCATCAGTGACTACGAATCCGAACGGCGCCAGAGCCCCGGAGCGGGGTTCATTCGGCGGTACGTGGAAGCCCTTATCGCGCTCGACACCGACAGCGGGGGAAAGGTCGGCGAACGCCTCGGGGTCCGTCCGCACTCGGACGGGATCCTCGGGATGCGCGAGTTCGCGGTCGCCATCCCCTTGAAGACTCTCGGCGACCGCTTGGACGCCCGGCCGGTGAGCCGTGTCGACCTGCACCGTGACATCCACGGGTTCACCGTCCTCGACGCCCCGCGCGCGATCCTCTCGATCGACGCGTCGCATTTCGTCGAGGTGTACGGCTGGACGACCCAACGCGCGCTCATCTTCTCGAACGTCAAGTACGGACGCTCGCCGATGGTGGCGATCCGGGCCCACCCGATGAAGCCCGCCGCCGTCTTCTTCGCGAACCCCGGCCGGGTCGACCCTCTCGCGATCCGCCTCTCCGAGGTCGAGAACATCCCCCTCCTCACGACGGCGCTCAGCGCGCCGGCGGTGCTCGAACGGCTCGAGGAACTGTAGAACAGGAAGGAACGAACGATGGAAGCAGGCATCGTGAGCTACGGAGCGTACGTCCCCCGGCATCGGATCACCCCCACGGAGATCGGTCGGGTCTGGGGAGTGGACGGCGAGGCCATGGGCCTCGGCCTCAACGTTCGACGCAAGAGCGTCCCCGCTCCGGACGAGGACACGATCACGATCTCCACCGAGGCGCTGCGGACCGCGCTCGTGCGGGGCGCCATCGACCCCCAACAGATCGGCGCGCTCTACGTGGGCTCGGAGTCGCACCCCTACGCGGTCAAGCCGTCCGCCACCGTCGTCGCGCAGGCGGTCGGTGCCACCCCCAACCTGACCGCGGCCGATTTCGAGTTCGCCTGCAAAGCAGGGACGGCGGCGATCCAGACCTGCCTCGGGCTCGTCGGCGCCGGGATGATCCGCTACGGGGTGGCCATCGGGGCCGACACGTCCCAGGGTGCCCCCGGGGACGCGCTCGAGTACTCGGCGAGCGCGGGTGGAGCGGCGTTCGTCATCGGGAAGGAACGCGTCATCTGCCGGGTCGAGCGGACGACCTCCTACACGACCGACACTCCGGACTTCTGGCGACGGGAGGGACAGCGGTACCCTAGCCACGGCGGCCGGTTCACGGGAGAGCCCGCGTACTTCCGGCACGTGACCGAATGCGCTCACCGGATCATGGAGGCCTCGGGGACGACCCCCAAGGACTACCAGCACGTCGTCTTCCACCAGCCCAACGGGAAGTTCCCCCAGCGCGTGGGCAAGCAGCTCGGCTTCACCGACCCCCAGATGCGCTACGGGCTCGTGACCCCCGCGATCGGCAACACCTACTCGGCCGCGGCGCTCATCGGGCTCGCGAACGTCCTCGACCACGCCCACCCCGGCGAGAGGATCCTCATGGTCGGCTACGGTTCGGGGGCGGGGTCGGACGCGTTCGACCTCGAGACGACCGACGCGATCGCCTCCTTCGAGAAGGGCTACGGGCGACCGGTCGAGTACTACCTCGAGAACGGGGTCGAGCTCTCCTACGCGATGTACGCGAAGTTCCGGGGCAAGATCCACATGGGAGGGGAGTAACGATGCGCGACGTCGCCGTCCTTGGGGTCGGCCAAACGAAGTTCGGGGAGCTCTGGGACCGCTCGTTCCGCGAGATCGGGATCGAGGCGGGCCTTCAAGCGCTCGTGGACGCCAAGCTCTCGTCGCAGGACCTGGGCGGCCTCTTCCTCGGGAACATGGCGTCCGGCGCCCTCATCGACCAGGAGCACATCGCGCCCCTCATCCTCGACGCCACCGGCCTCGGACACCGCCACCTTCCCGCCGTGCGGGTGGAGGGCGGAGGGGCCTCCGGGGCGCTCGCGCTCCACCAAGGATACCTGGCCGTGGCGAGCGGTCTCTACGACTACGTCGTCGTGGGGGGTGCGGAGAAGCTCACCGACGTCCCGGACGAGACAGCGTCGCGGATCACGAGCTCGGCGGCCGACCACGAATGGGAGGTCGTCTTCGGGGCCACCCTGCCCGCCCTCTGGGCGCTCGTGGCGCGTCGCCACATGCACGACTTCGGAACGACGCGCGAGGAGCTCGCCCGGGTCGCGGTGCACGCCCACGAGATGGGCTCGAAGAACCCGAACGCGCACTACCGCAACAAGCTCACCCTCGCCCAGGTTATGGATGCCGGTCCGGTCGCCGAGCCTCTCGGGATGCTCGACTGCGCTCCGCTCTCGGACGGAGCGGCCGCGGTCGTGCTCGGCCCGATGGAGCTCGCCCGCAAGCACACGGACACGCCGGTGCGCATCGTCGCGAGCCAGGTCGCTTGCGACACGATGGCCCTCCATCACCGTCGGGAGATCACGCGCCTCGAGTCGACCGTGGTCGCCGCTCGACGGGCGTTCGACCAGGCCCGCCGGATCCCGTCGGATGTTCAGGTCGCCGAGATCCACGACGCCTACACCATCAGCGCCCTCGTCTCGCTCGAGGACCTCGGGTTCGTCGACAAGGGTCGCGCGGGTCCGGAGTTCGCGACCGGCCGCTTCGGTCCCGGAGGGAAGACCGTCGTGAACACGTCCGGTGGGCTCAAGGCCCAGGGTCGGCCGTTCGGCGCGGTCGGGGTCGCCCAGGTGGTCGAGCTCGTCCGCCAGCTACGCGGCGAAGCGAAGGAACGCCAGGTCTCGGGCGCGAACATCGGTCTCGCCCAGGACGTGGGAGGCACGGGGGCGACCACGGTCGTTCACATCCTCGAGAGGGCCAACTAGGAGGGAACCATGTCGGTAGCACGATTCTGGCGCGAAACTCCTCGACGGTACAACCTCGGCGGCTCGAAGTGCACCATGTGCGGGACGGTCTACTTCCCGCCCCGCGCCGTCTGTCCGGAGTGCACGAGCCATCGGCAGTCGATCGAGAAGATGGTGCCGTACCAGCTCTCCGGTGAAGGCGAGGTGATCTCGTACACCATCGTCCACGACGCGGCCGAAGGGTTCGAGATGCAGGTCCCGTACGCGCTCGGCCTGGTGAAGACGCCCGAGGGTCCGGTCCTCACCGGGCAGATCGTGGACATCGAGCCGGAGACCGTAGCGATCGGCCTCAAGGTCCGGGCTACCTTCCGAAAGCTCCGAGAGGAAGGCGCCTCCGGGGTCATCCACTACGGGTACAAGTTCACCCCGCTCGACGAATCCGGGATCCTTCCCTCCGCTCGAGGGCCGGCCGCTCCGGCGCCGGCGAAGGACGCCCCCGGCCCGGAACGGACCTCGACGTGAGCGCTCCCGAGAGACGAACCGCCGCCGTCCCCCCGCCCGCCGAAGAGCCCCCGGCGGACGAGGAGTACGCGCGCGCCTACGCCGCCGGTTACGAGGAAGGAGTGCGGGGAGCGCTCCGAGAGACCCTCGAACACATCACCCACGGTCACACCCCCCAGGAGATCCGGATGCTGACGGCGAGCCGACTCGCCCGCCTCTCCGAAGAGGTCGACCTGAAGCGCAAGAGCCTCCTAGGTCCCCCGCGACGCCCTGCGTGGGGCTCCCTCCTCCGGCCCCCGGCACCGGCGCGGGCCTGGACCGGGCCGGTCACCGCCGCTTCGGCCCCCGCGTATCGGCTTCTCCCGGGGCACTCGCTCCTCGTGCGCGAGGAACGGCCGGCCCGTGCGGTCGAGATCCTGCGCGCGAACGCCGCCGCCTTTCCCCGGCTCGCGGTCGTTTCGATGCGACCTCCCGAGGTGCCGGGACTCCCGGCGGACCATCGCCTCGACCTCACGGTGGGCGGCCCGGGGACCCCGGCCGACCCGAACCAGGGCTCGCTTACGCCGGGGGAGATCAGCGGTCGTCTGCGGGACCCCACAGAGGCGCCCGGCGGCGCCCTCGTGTACGTCGACGCGCTCGAGTTCCTGGCGACCGAGCACAGCCTCGAGACGACGGTCAAGTTCGTCCACTGGCTGGTGACGCAGGCGCAGGAGACCGGGTCCGCGCTCCTCGTCTCGTTCGACCCGCGCGCCCTCGACGTCCGCGACGTGAGTCGCCTCGAGCGGGCGTTCGAAAGCGTCCTCTGACCTTCACCAGACGAGCCGGCCGCGCGCCGCGAGAGGGAGGTCGCTCGGTCGGCGCCGTCGTACGACCCGCCATCCCTCGAACATCGCCTCGACCCGGCCCGATGCGTCCCGAAGGAAACGGATCGAACCGCGTTGACCGCGGATGCGGGTGACGAACTCGTCGTCCCCCGCGTCGCGCAACCGAATGTTCTTCGTGATCGCTTCGATGCCTCGGAAGTCCAGACGCAAGTGGTCCTTGCGGGGGCGCACCTCGGCCCAGATCCCCTCACCGGAGCAGTACCACCCTACGTACGGCCGAGTCGGCCCCGGCGTGCGCAACGGCTGGGGGATTTCCTCGAACGGGGTCCTGGGAGGCAGGCCGAGCGCGAGGTTGATCGCGGCGGTGAGCACGGGTTCCATCGGGGAGGTGTCGGCGTTCGAGAGGGCCGCGCCGGCGATGCCCTTTCGGGGGACGGCCGCGATGAACGAACTCACGCCCTTGAGACCCCCGCTGTGGTGGACGAGGAGCGTCCCGTGGTAATCGGGGCGCACCGCGAGGCCGTAGCCGTAGTGAACGCCGTGCCGGATCGGCACGTGCGGCCGGACCATCTCGGCGACCGAGCTCGCCGAGACGATCCGCTCTCGGCCGACCCGACCTCCCGTGAGAAAGATCTGGAGGTACTGCAGCAGGTCGGTCACGTTCGTGCGCAGCGCCCCAGCGCCGCGCAGGCACGTGTCCTCCCACCATTCTTCGCTCGGAACGAGCGAATGCCGTTGACCCGTCCAGCGCGGAGAATACAGCGTCGTGACCTCGGGCTGGCGGAACAGGACCCCGGTGTCGAAGGTGGTCGAGGCCATTCCCGCCGGCCGGAGGAGCTCCTCCTCGAGGAAGCTCTCGTACGTCCGCCCGGATGCCCGCTCGATGATCACTCCGAGGAGCCCGAACCCCTCGTTCGAGTAACTGAAGCATGCGCCGGGAGGTCCAAGAAGACGGTACTTCTCCTCCGAAAGGTAGCGCATGAGCTGTTCGTAGGTGTCGATCGGCACGTGGTCGGGGTCCACTCCGACGCGCCGGGCGACCCGAGGGTCGTACGGCGGGTCGCGCCGGACGCTGCGCATGGACGTGTAGTAGATGGACGGGAGAGGCGGCAGGCCAGAACTGTGGGTCAGGAAGTGGTGGATCCGGATCGGTCGACGGGAGCTCGCCCCCGGGATCCGTAGCTCGGGCAGGTGGCGGGCCACCGGGTCACTGACCTTCAGGAGACCGTGCTCGGCCAGTCGCAGGACCGCGAGTGCCGTGAACGACTTCGTGACCGAGGCGATCCCGTAGAGGGTCCGGGGGGTGGCGGGAAGTTTCGCCTCGCGGTTCCGGAACCCGTACCCTTGGGCGAAGGGTGCCCGCCCCGGGCGCAGGAGGCCGAGTGAGACGCCGGGGGTCTTCGCGCGGGCCATCCCCCGCCGGACGATCTGGTCGAGGCCCTTGAGCTCGTTCGCCATCTCCGTACCCCTTCGCGAGGGAGGACCGGTCCACCCATAAGAATACGAACCCCCGCGGTCCAGCCCGTCCCCGATGAACCGTCCGATGGAGGTCGCCTTCCTTTCCGACCCCTACCGCCTGCGCAACCGCGGCCCTCGACGGGATGGCCCTTCGCTTTATCTCCCTCTTCCGGTTGGTGGGGGAAGGGAGGTCCACCGATGACGTCGGTAACGCTGCCGGAGCTCGACGCCCTCGCCCGACAGCTGGCCGGGGAGCGCCACGACGCGTTCAGCGAACGGGCCCTGGCCCGGGCCTACGAAGAGTACGTCTCCCGCCAGCGCCGTCCGGTGGCCCCGGTGGTCTTCTCCAGCAACGGGACGGAATACCCCACGATCTTCGGCCTCCTCGCCGACACCAAGGCCGGCTCCGCCACGCTCGAGATCCGACCCGAACCCGCTCCGCCCGCGAGCGAATGGGGCTTTCTCCGACCCTTCGAGCGCATCGTCATTCGCCCCGACAGTTCGGCGGACATCCACCCGCTCGTCCCCGGACCGCCCGAGCGGGGGATCGCCCGCATCCTGCTCCGAGAGCATTACCTACCCCGGTCCCGAGGGGACGAGGACCGCGGGGCGACTGGGGGCAACCGGGTCAACCTGGCCACGCTGATCGCGACCCTCGACCGCGGACTCGTGGTCTACCGCGAGCAAGGCCTCCTTCCGTTCTCCGTCGCGATCCTCCTATACCTCCCCGAGGAGCGGGTCCGCTACGAGTTCGACCTCCTCGAGACGACTTTGCTTCCCGACCCGCGCTCGGGCCGTCTCCCACCGAGCCGACGGGTCCGTCGGACCTCGCGGTTCGGCTTCGCGGTCGACCGCGTCATCGGTCGGGGCGACCTTTCCCTCCTTGCCGCGCGCTCTCTCGAGGTCCTGAGCGAGTCCCAGGGGTTGACGTCGGTCGAGCTGGCCCATGTCTTTGGCAGCGTGCGTGAGCTGGTCGATTCTGCGCTCCAGGGACTGGTCGCCCGCCAGCTCGTGACGTTCGACCGCCGGACGGGCATTTACCGACCGCGGACCGAGGCGTTCGTGCCGAGCGGGGCCGAAACGCCCACGTCCGCCGGGCCGGATGCGAGCCGCGCGGACACCCTGCTTCGCACGAGCGTGCAGGAGCTGATCGCCGCCGCGGACGCTCGGGCCGCGTGTCCTCTCTGCGGAGCCCCTCTGCCTCCCGGCCCGAAGCAGATCCTCTGCGAGAACTGCTCGGCCAAAGTCGGCCCTCCGGGGTGAACGGGCGGGCCTGTCGGGAGTTTCCGCCCCGAACGGCCGGCGTCCGGGACCTTTGAACCCGAGTTCACTGGCTTAGAAGGCCAGGACTTTGTCCATGCTAAGCTACAGGCCCGGGAGCCCGACGGCTTCCGCCCTCCTTAATCCTTGGGTGCACGACCCTTCTGTCGGCGTCCGGCGGATGCCACGAGATGGGCGAGCCGGAGCGGCTCCGGCCAATGGCCGCGGACCGTCGAACGCTCGATGAGCCGAACGGCGTCGGCTCGAGAACATCCTACGGCGGCGGCCCGGATCGGCTGCCCGGCCGTGGGGACCCGGAACAATCGGTGCGCGCGCAGGAGCCGCCAACGGGCGTCGGCGGTACGCGGGAACCACTTCCGCAGAGCCGCCCGGATCCGCGGGAACTCCGGGGGGCGTCGCGTGACCGCAACGATCGGGACCCCGAGCTGCCGGTGGAGCGCGTCCATGTCGAGGACGTTGAAACCTCCCACGACGGCCCCGTCGAGCAGGATGGCGCGCACGCCCTCGAGGGGCCCGAGGCGTCGGACGAGCGCGACCACGCGACGCGTGCCGTCGGTGCCGTCGACCCGGACCCGGTCGGTGCGGACCGCCTCCACGCGCTCGGGCAGCGTCAGGACCACGGCTGCGAGAGGAGCGTAGCGGTCCGCGCGGTCGAACGCGCCGTCGTCCACCCCGACAACCTGCGGGTGCGGTTTCCCGAGGGAACGCCGCAACGCTAAGACCCCTGATGAGGTCCGGGGAGAGCGTCGATGGGAGCCCCTGCGGTCTCGGTCCGGTGCCCGACGTGCGGGGCGGACCTTCGGGTGGTCCTGGCCGCGGCGCCCCCGACCCAGTGGTTCCCGTGCCCCCAATGCCGTAACCCGGTGCCCGTGGTCGTCCCTCGGGACCCGCCTCCCCTCTACAGCTGGGAGGTCGTTCCTGGGCTATATCCCGCGCTCCCGTCGCCGCGCCGGCCCCGGGTCACGCTTCGGCGACTGGCCCAGGTCGCCCTGGTCAGCGTCGCGGCGATCGCGGTCGTGCTGGGAGGGGTTCTCGCCGTTCTGGGAGCCGAGGCGCTCGGCCCGGGAAGCTACGTCGTGTCCGGCACCGTCCTGGAAGGCGGGTCCGGAGGAGGGGGCGTCCCCGCCTCGGGCGCGACCGTGGTCCTGACCACCGACGGGGGCCAGGAGGTCGTGCAGCATACCGGTGCCAATGGGGTGTTCTCCTTTTCGCACGTACCGGTCGGCGGGATCTCCCTCAACGTCACGTTGCCGGAGTACGCTCCGGCCACCGTGACCACCTTCGCTTCGGCCGTCTACAACACGGGAACCACCGGCCTCACCGTGACGCTCGTCCCCGGCAGCTTGGGGAACGGGACGACCACTGCGCTCTCCCCCTTCCCGGACCTCGAGAGCTTCGTGGCCTCGATCGGCAGCGGGGTCGCGCTCCTCGGGATCGTCGCGGTCTTCGGAGGGGTCGCGGCCGTGGTGACCGCCCGCAGCGACCGCCCCCCGGTCGGCGTGGTAGGCGGGGCCGCCGGCCTCCTCGCGCCGGCCGCGCTCTACTTCCTCTCGATCGGGGGGATCTTCCCGATGCTCACCGCCGGGACGGCCGTGCTCGCGGCCTTTGGAGCGTTCGCGGCGACGAGCCGGACCGTCGAGCTGTTCCAGGTCGGCCCGGAATCCCGGACCACCTAGAGGGGACGCGACGCCCGGGCGGGAGCCGCCCGGTTCAGCTCCGAGATCGGTCGGCGGGAGCGGTACCCCCCGGTGAGGGGGTGGTAGTACGCGACCTCCGGTTCTCCGCGCTGCCAGCAGAGGAGCACGAGCTCGCCTCCCTCCATCGAGTAGAAGTCGACCAACCCGGTCCCGAGGTCTTTCACCTCGATCCCCTCGGCGCGAAGGGCCTCGACGGCCTCCTCGATGCCGTGGGTGAGGCGCTTCGACTCGGCGTCCAACCGGTCCGTCAGGTCGTGGTCGGGCTGGTCCTTGGCGCCGGTCTCGGTGCCCCAGAAGGCGGAGAGGCGTTCCTGTTCTTCCTGGACCTGAACGAGCCGGCCGACCCAACCGCGCAGCCGCGGCAAGAGCTCCTGGAGCCCGGGGAGTCGGGCGTTCGCCTCGGGCACGGTCCACAGGCGAGGCGGCCCGGCCGACGGGTCCCGGCCCGCGCGCTTCGACCCTTCCATCCGTCCCTCCCTCGAACCTACTCGCCGGCACTATAAACGAAGGCGATAGGGGCGAGGTAACTGCCCGGGCGTGGCACTCTAGATGAGAGAGAGCTCGCGCCCCGCCTTCTCAAACGCGGCGATCGCCGTCGTCACGTCCTCGGGGGTGAGGGCGGCGTTCATGATCGTGCGGATGCGCGCCTTGTCCTTCGCGACCATCGGGTAGACGATCGGCAGCGCGAAGACCCCGAGCTCGAAGAGGCGGAGGCTCAGCTTCTGGGCCCGGCCGCTCTCGCCCACGATCACCGGGGTGATCGGGGTCTCGCTCTTCCCGATGTCGAACCCGAGGTCCCGCATCTCCTTCTTGAAGCGGCGGGTGTGGGTCCACAGGCGTTCGACGTGCTCGGGCTCCGACTCGAGGACGTCAATCGCGGCGAGGCACGCCGCCGCCACGGGGGGCGGATGCGAGCCGCTCAAAAGCCAGGTCCTCGACTTGTTGTAGGCGAACTTGACGAGGTCGGTCGACCCCGAGATGTGACCCCCGACGACCCCCCAGGCCTTCGAGAACGTCCCCATCTCCACGTGCACCCGGTCCCGGGCGAGCCCGAAGTGCGCGACGATCCCCCGGCCGCCCGGCCCGAGGACCCCTTCCCCGTGGGCGTCGTCGACGTAGACCATGGCGCCGTGCTTCGCCGCCGCGGCCGAGATCCGGTCGAGCGGGGCGATGTCGCCGTCCATCGAGAAGACGCCGTCCGTGATCACGAGGATCCGCCGGTAGGCGGGGACGTGCTCCTCCGCATTCGCGAGGACCCGCTCGAGGTCGTCCGCGTCCGCGTGACGGTAGACCGCGCGCTCCGCGCGCGAGAGCCGGACGCCGTCGATGATGCTGCCGTGGTTGAGCTCGTCGGAGATGATCAGGTCCCCTTCCCCCGCGAGCTGGGGGATGAGGCCCGCGTTCGTCGCGAAGCCGGTCTGGTAGACGAGGGACGCCTCGGCATGCTTGAACCGGGCGAGCCGGCGCTCGAGCTCCATGTGGAGGTCCATCGTGCCGGCGATGGGGCGGACGGACCCGGAGCCGACCCCATGGGTGTCGATCGCCCGGTGCGCGGCCTCCTTCATCTTCGGGTGGTTGCTGAGTCCGAGATAGTTGTTGGAACAGAACATGAGGACCCGCTTCCCGTCGATCTCGCACCACGGGGCGCTCGGTCCCTGGAGCACCCGGAGGCGCCAGTCCAGGTCGTCCTTCACGAGCTGGCGGTACTCCTCTCCCAAGAACGAGGTCGGGTCGCGCATCTCCCTCACCACCTCGCCTCGAGCGAGACCTTAGCGGCTTGCATCGATTCGATCAGGCCCATCGCGCTCGGCAGGTCGCGGATCGGGACCCGGTGCGTGATGATCTGGTTCATCTTCTCCCGGAAGGCGGCGTCGGCGAGAAGCCCCTTCACCTGGAACCAGGTCTCGAACATCCGCCGGCCGTAGATCCCGTGGACCTTGGCCGCCTTGAAGATCACCGCGTCGTTGAAATTGAGGCTCACATCGTGGTCGAACAGACCGAGCAGAGAGACGCGGCCCCCCGGGGTGAGCGCGTCGAAGGCGAGCTTGAGCGCCGCGGGATGACCGGCCATCTCGACCGCCACGTCCACGCCGCGGCCTTCGGTCTCCTCTCGAATGGTCTTCACGGCGGGGGTGTTCGGGTCCGTCGGGTCCAGCACGCGGTCCGCTCCCATCTTCTTCGCGAGGGAGGCACGCAGCGGGTTCACCTCGGTCGCGAACACCCGTCGGGCCCCGAGGGTCCGCGCGACGGCGATCGCGAGGAGCCCGATCGGTCCGCATCCCGAGACGAGGACCGTCCCACCGGCGATGTCCTCGAGGTTCTCCTCGGGCAGGAGGGAATGGACGGCGTTCCCGAGCGGCTCCTGGATGGAGGCGAGCGCGGGGTCGAGGTGGGGGTCGTTCTTCCAGGCGTTCAGTTCGGGCAGCACCGCGAACTCGGCGAACACCCCGTTGCGGTGGACTCCCAGCACCTGGACGTTCTCGCAGATGTGCATCTTCCCGGTGCGGCACTGGTAGCACGTGCCGTCAACGATGTGCGTCTCCGCCGACACGCGGTCGCCCACCCGTAGGCTGCGGACCCGCTTGCCGACCTCGACGACCTCCCCGCACACCTCGTGGCCGGGGATCATCGGGACATGGGAGACGTGGGCCTGCGCCCACTCGTTCCAGACCCAGATGTGGACGTCCGTACCGCAGATGGAGGACGCCAGGACCCGGATCAGAACCTCGTCATCGGCCGGCTTCGGCTCGGGAACCGTTCGTATCTCGGCGCCCGGACCTCGCTCGGTCTTCACGAATGCCTGCATAACCGTCCGCTCCGGCCCGTGGAGGGCATCGGCCGCTTAACGGTTGGGGAGTTCGACCGGTCCGGCGGAGCGAGCGCGACCGTCCGTCGCTCTACGCGCGCGTCCGATGCCGTACGAAGCGTCGCGTCGGTTTTCGAGGAGAAACACCGCTCTCTGACGGTCCCGGACCTTCGCGCGCGCGAGCGCTTATATAGGGCACCCTTCTCCCCCGCCCGCACCGGAGGCAGGACCTCCTATCGACCCATGGCTCGACGGCATCGCCCGAGGCGAGGATCCCTCGCATTCTCCCCCCGCTCCCGGGCCGTGAGGCCCGTTCCGAGGGTCCGTTCTTGGGCTCCCGGAGCGAAACCGGTCGCGATCGAGGGATTCGCCGGCTTCAAGGTCGGCATGACCCACGCCTTCATTGTGGATTACCGCAAGCGGTCGACCACCGCGGGCCAGGAAGTATCCATCCCCGTGACCGTGGTCGAGGTCCCCCCCCTGCGGGTCGTAGCCGCCCGCCTGTACGCGCGCAACCCCTACGGCGCGCGCGTCGTCTCCGAGGTCTGGGCGACCGGCCTGGCGGAGGAGCTCTCGCGGCGGATCCCGAAGCACCCCGCGAGCCCACCCGAGGCCCTCGAGGCGTTCGGGAAGGCCCCAGGGGACGAAGTGCGCCTCATCGTCCACACGCAACCGCAGCTCATCACCGGGACCGGTTCGAAGACGCCCAACCTGTTCGAGGTCCGGGTCTCGGGAGACAAGTTCGACGAGCGTCGGGCCTTCGCGCTCGAGCAGCTCGGCCAGGAGGTCCCCGCCGACCGGCTGACCAAGGAAGGGGAGTTCCTGGACGTCATCGGGGTCACCAAGGGGTTCGGGTTCCAAGGCCACATCCAGCGGTGGGGCGTGAAGCTCCAGCCCCGCAAGAACTCGAAGCACCGGAGGATGATCGGAACCCTCGGACCCCACAATCCGAGCTTCGTCACCTACCGGATCCCCCAGGCCGGCCAGCAAGGCTACCACCGCCGCACCCAGTTCAACATGCGGGTCCTCAAGATCGTCCGTGACCCGCGCGCGGACCCCATCACGCCCGCCGGTGGGTTCCCGCACTATGGAGAGGTCCAGAGCGCGTGCATCGTCCTCCACGGCTCGCTTCCTGGGCCCGCGAAGCGTCTTCTGAGGTTCCGCGCCCCGATGCGGAGCCACGTCACCTCGGTCGAGAAGGTCGACCTGCGCTACTTCAGCACCCGTTCGAAGCAGGGAGCCTGACGATGTCGGACGCTCCCGCGGAAGAACGGCCCTCTCCCGCCGAGCGGGCCACGCCCCACCACCGGGTCCACTCGGTCGGCCTCGATGGAAAGCCGGGGGTCGTGGTCGCACTCCCGCTCGCCTTCTCCACCCCCGTGCGCCACGACCTCATCGCGCGAGCGGTCGTCGCCGCCCAGACGCACCGCCGGCAGCCGTACGGGACGAGCCCGACCGCCGGCGCCCGGCACTCGGTTCAGTGGTCCGGCAAGGGGAAGGGCGTCGCGCGCACGCCGAGGCTGATGGACTCGATGCGCGGCGCACAGGCCCCGAACACCGTCGGCGGCCGCGCGGCCCACCCTCCGAAGGTCGAGCGGATCTGGGCGAAGAAGATCAACCGCAAGGAGCGGCGCCTGGCGTTCGCTTCCGCCCTCGCCGCCACCCGGGAATCGAAGCTCGCTACGGACCGGGGGCACATGCTCCCTCACGCCATCCACCTCCCCGTCGTCGTCGACGACCCGGTCGAAGAGATCGGACGCACTCAAGACGCCCGCCTCCTCCTCGAGCGGCTCAAGCTCTGGGACGATGTCGAGCGCGCCCGCGCCGGCACGCACCTCCGGGCCTCGGGCCGGGCCCGACGGCGAGGCCGCGTCCGCCGCACGCCCCGAAGCCTCCTCCTGGTGACGAGCGGCCCCGGGAAAGCGCTCGGGTTCCGGAACCTCGCGGGCGTCGAAGTCGTCCCCGCGCGACGCCTCGCGACCGAGGACCTCGCCCCCGGCGGCGCGGCCGGTCGTCTGACCCTCTTCTCCCGTGCGGCCGTCGAGTCCCTGCGCGAGCGTCTCGGGGAGGTCGCGCCATGACGAGCGTCCGCCACCGCATCATCCTGCACGCCTACGTCACCGAGAAGTCGATGGACGAGATGGAGCGGCAGAACAAGCTCGAGTTCGTCGTCGACCGGCGCGCGAACCGCGCCGAGATCCGTAGGGCGGTCGAATCCACCTATCAGTGCAAGGTGCAGAAGATCACGGTGAAGATCGTCCGGAGCGGGAAGATCGCCACGGTACGGTTCACGAAGGACTTCTCCGCCGAGGACATCGGCGGACGGGCGGGAGTGTTCTAATGGGAAAGCGCATCATTTCGCGTCGGCGCGGCAGCGGCACCGGCCGGTACCGGTCGCCGAGCCACCGCCACCACGGCGCGGTCTACCACCCTTCGCCCACCATCGTTGGGGAAGGGACGGTCATCTCGATCCTCCCGGCCCCCGGGCGGTCCGCCCCCGTGGCCGAGGTCCTTGCCCCCGAGGGCTCGACCGTCCGGATCCTCGCGACGGCCGGTCTCGCGACCGGCGACACGGTGGCGTTCCAGGAAGGGAAGCTCGACCGGGGGTCGATCCTTCCGCTGGGGAAGATCCCGGACGGAACGCTCGTCTCGAACCTCGAGGTCAAGCCGTTCGACGGGGGCCGCCTGGTGCGGGTCGCCGGCGCGAGCGCGCTCGTGGTGGCGCACTCGGGTTCCGACGTCACGGTCCAGCTCCCGTCCGGCGCCTTCAAGCAACTGCTCGCGACGTGCCGCGCCCAGGTCGGCGCGGTCGGAGGCGGGGGCCGAAAGGAGCGACCGATCATCAAGGCCGGCAAGAAGTACTGGGCGACGCGCACGCTGGCCCGCCAGCCGTTCAAGGTCCGAGGGGTCGCCATGAACCCCGTCAACCACCCGTTCGGCGGCGGGGCCCACCAGCACGTTGGGCGCCCGAGCACCGTATCGAGCGGGACCTGGCCAGGGGCGAAGGTCGGGCGGTTTTCGCGCTCGGCCCGGAAGAAGCGCCAGCTCCGAGAAGGGAGAGGTAGGTAGGAGCCATGCCGAAGGCCCGTCGCGCAAAGAAGGTCGAGGCCCGCCGCAAGCGGGAGTTCACCCTGCGGGGGAAGACCCTGCCCGAGCTCCAGGCGATGAGCCTGGAAGACCTCACGAAGGTGCTCACCGCCCGCGCCCGCCGGTCGATCCGCCGCGGGTTCAATTCGGAAACGACCCTCTTCTTCGAGGCGATGCGCACCTCCGCCCCGGGGAAGACCGTGCGCACCCACTGTCGGGACGCCCTCGTGCTCCCGGAGCACGTGGGCCGCCACGTCGCCATCCACAACGGCAAGGAGTTCAAGGATATCGAGGTCCGACCCGAGATGATCGGACACTACTTCGGGGAGTTCGCGCTCACCCGCCGGTTCGAGAAGCACTCGGGCCCGGGCGTCGGCGCGACGCGCTCGTCGAAGTTCATGCCGCTGAAGTGAGGAGGGAGGTCGGACGATGAAGGGCTACACCTACCGGGCCGAGTCGGGCGTCAACGTCGCCCGGGCCCGCGGCGTGGAGGTACCCATCTCTCCGAAGAAGACGTACGAGATCCTGAACGCGATCCGGGGTCTCCCGGTCGACCGGGCGACGACGATCCTCGAGGAGGCGATCGCCCTCCGCCACGCCATCCCGTTCCGTCGCTACAACCAGGAGACGGCGCACCACGTCGGCACCGGCCCGGGACGCTACGCGAAGAAGGTCGCGCAGAACATCCTCAAGGTCCTCGAGAACGCCGCCGAGAACGCGGAGTACGAGGGGATGGACGCCGACCGCCTCTTCATCAAGACCGCCGCGAGCAGCCGGGGCCGCATCCGCAAGGCGAGCATGCCGCGCGCCCACGGACGGGCGACGGCGTGGAACGAGCAGACGACCCACATCGAGATCGTGCTCGCCGAGCGCAAGGAGGCCGCATGACCGCCGAGCGCAAGGTGATCCAGGAGCAGATGCGCCGCGTCCTCCTCAAGGACTACCTCGTCCAAGAGAGCGCGCGGGCCGGCTTCGGGGGCCTCGACATCACCCGCACCCCGATGGGAACGCGCGTGACGCTGATCTGCGAGCGCCCGGGGATCCTCATCGGCCACCGCGGCGAGCTCATCAAGCGACTCACCGAGGACATCCACGCCCGGTTCCAGCTCGATAACCCTCAGATCGAGGTCCAGGAGGAGCGCGCGCCGAGCTTGAACGCCCAACTGATGAGCGAGAAGCTCGCCTCGACCCTGGAGCGCGGCTGGCACTTCCGTCGGGCCGGTCACTCGACCGTTCGGCGGATCATGGAGGCCGGCGCCCGCGGCTGCCAGGTGATCCTTTCGGGAAAGCTCACCGGCGAGCGTCACCGCACCGAGCGGTTCAAGGCCGGGACGATCAAGTACTGCGGAGAAGCGGTCCATCTCTGGATCGACAAGGGGTTCTACCAGGCACGGCTCAAGCCCGGCGCCATCGGCGTCAACGTCTGGATCATGCGCCCGACGGCGAAGCTCCCCGACGAGATCGTCGTGAAGGGGGTCGCCGACCGCCCCAAGCCGATCCCCGTCGAGCTCCCGCCGGTCGAGGAGGTCCCCGCCGTGCCGCTGGGACCCGAGCTGGAGGCACCGGACGTACCATGACGCTTCAGCGGATGAAGGACCTGAGAAGCCTCACGGACGAGGAGCTCCTGCGTCGGATCGCCGACGACGAGAACCTCCTCCTTCGGGAGCGCGGAGTGGCCGCCATGGGTGGCGCGCCGCCGAGCCCGGGCCGCATGCGGGCCCTGAGGACCAACGTCGCCCGTGCCCTGACCGTTCTGAGCGAGCGCGCCAACGCCCCCCGGGAGGCCCGCCGTCCGTAGGAGGCGAGTAGGTGAGTCGATGCCGAAGGAACCCCACTCCCACACCGCCCTCTCCCGCGTCGAGCGAGAGGCCCTCGCCGGAGAGATTCTGGGCGCATCGGTCTCGTTCCCGGCGTCGCCCGCGCTTCGCGAGCCCGTCACCGGGACCCTCATCGACGAGTCCCTCTCCACCTTCACCGTCCGCCTCACCGGCACCTCGCGTGCGGTGCGCGTCCCGAAGGTCGGCGTCGAGGGCACGATCGCTCTCGCGTCGGGAGAGTTATCGTTAATAGGGGACACCCTACGCGTGCGGCCCGAGGACCGCACGAAACGCCTACTCTCAGGCGGTTCTCGGAGGCTCTCATGACCCCAACCCGTGCTCCGTCCGCTCGCCGGGCCCGGGACATCGGCCTCGACGTGCGCGCGCCGAAGGCGCGCTGCGACGATCGGCACTGCCCGTTCCACGGGCGCCTCCCGGTCCGGGGCCAGGTCCTCGAAGGGACGGTCGTCTCGACGGGGATGCAGCGCACCGCGGTCGTAGAACGCACGCTCCTCCACTACGTGGCGAAGTTCGAACGCTACGAGAAGCGCCGCCGTCGCTATCTGGCGCACGCGCCCCCGTGCCTCAACGTCCCGGTCGGCCACCGCGTGCGGATCGCCGAGACGCGTCCGCTCTCCAAGCTCGTCTCCTTCTGCATCGTTGAGGACCTCGGCGAGGCGGCCCACCGCGTGCGCGGCGAGGAGCCGGTCGAGACCCCGACCGAGCCCGAGGCCGCGGAGGAGAAGCCATGAAGGGCCTCGCGGGCCGCCGGGGCCGGTCGCTCCCAAAGGGGGCGCGGCTCGAATGCGTCGACAACACTGGCGCGAAGGTCGTCGAGATCATCGCCGTGCGCAACTGGCACGGCACGCACCGCCGCTATCCCCGGGCCGGGATCGCCGACCTCATCATCGTCTCCGTCAAGAAAGGAACTCCCGAGATGCGGCGCCAGGTCCTGCACGCCGTCATTATCCGCGCCCGCGCGCCGTTCCGACGGGCGGACGGGACACGGGTCCAGTTCGAGGACAACGCCGCCGTCATCACGACCGAGACCGGGGAGATCAAGGGCTCCCAGATCAAGGGGCCCGTTGCGAAGGAGGCCGCCGAACGTTGGCCGCGGATCGCGGCGGCGTCGTCGATCATCCTGTAGGAGGACACCCACCGATGAAGCTCTCTCCCCACTCTCCGCGGCGCCAGAGAAAGGCGCTCTACACCGCCGATACGTTCGAGCGACGGATCCGGATGACCGTCCCACTCTCTCGGGAGCTCCGCTCCCGCTTCCACCGCCGTTCGGTGCCGGTCCGCAAGGGCGACACCGTCCGCGTCCTCTCGGGCAGCTACGCCGGCCGGGAGGAACGCGTCGCGCGGATCGACCGCCGGGGCTACTCGGTCACGCTCGACAACGTCACGCTGAAGACCGCGGACGAGAAGATGAAGCCGCTCTCGCTCGGCGTCGGCCATCTCGTCATCACGCGGCTCAACCTTTCCGACCCCTGGCGCCGCCGCTCGATGCGCGTGCGGGAAGAGGATGTCACGCCCGAGGAGCGCGGCGAGAAGGTGGACGAAGAGGAGGCGCCCGAGGTCGAGGCGGCTCCCGCCGTGGCGCCCCCGGCCGCCGAGAGCGTTCCGGAGCCCGAGAAGACACCCACGCCGGATGATGTTCCCGCCCCGGAGGACGTCAAGGAGCCCGAGGAAGCTCCCGCCAAGCCCCCGCGACGCGCCCGCGCGAAGCCGCCCACGAAGGAGGGTGATGAATGACATTCCGTCTGAAGCGCCGGGCCGCTCCCCGGAGCTGGACCGTCCCCCGCAAGGGGACGAAGTGGCTGAAGCGCCCGGCCCCCGGGCCGCACGCCCAGGACCAATCGATCCCGCTCCTCCTCGTTCTGAGAGACCTGCGACACGTGGTCACGAGCACCCGCGAGGCGCGGATGCTCTTGCGCTCGGGCGCGGTCAAGGTCGATGGGAAGGTCGCGCACGACCTCTCCCGCGGCCTCGGCCTGATGGACACCCTCTCGTTCGCCGCTCCGCTTGACGCCCACTTTAGGGTCGTCAAGGACCGGCGCGGGAAGCTCATCCTCGTCCCGATCCCTTCCACCGAGGCGACCGTCAAGATCGGACGGGTCCGCTTCAAGCATGCCGTGACCGGGGGCCGGGTCGAGGTGACGCTACACGACGGGAGGAATCTCCTCGTGCCGGCGACGACCCCGTACCGGGTCGGCGACTCGGTCAAGATCGCGCTCCCCGAGCAGAAGGTCGTGGAGCACCTTCCCCTCGCCCCGGGGTCCCTCGCCTACGTGGCGGGCGGCTCCCATGTCGGGGAGCTCGCGCGGGTCGAACGGGTTGAGGTCCGGAACTCCTCCCAACCGAACCTGGTCCACTTCAAAGAAGGGTTCTCGACCGTCAAGGAGTACGTGTACGTTGTCGGCCAGAACACCCCCGAGATTACGCTCGCGGAGGGAGTGGACCGATGAGCGCCCCTCCGTTCGCCGCCGCCGCGCCGCCCCCGGCGAGCCCGCCGGGAGCGAACCCGTACCGCGCCGTTCGCGTCATCAAGGTCGTGGTGAACGCCGGGGTCGGCGAGTCCGGCGAGCCCCGTACGAAGGCCGAGAAGGTCCTGAAGATGGTCACGCACCAGAAGCCGGTCGCCACCCGGTCCCACTCCACGAACCGCGACTTCGGCATCCGCCAGGGTCAGGAGATCGGGGCAAAGGTCACCCTTCGGGGGGACGCGGCGATGGACTTCCTGCGACGTGCGTTCGAGGCCCGCGACAAGCAGTTCGACGTCGACTCGATCGACCGGAACGGGAACTTCTCCTTCGGGATCGCGGACTACACAGACTTCTCCGGGCAGAAGTACGACCCGGCGATCGGCATCCACGGGATGGACATCGCGGTCGAGATGGGCCGCGCCGGCCACCGGATCCGCAACCGTCGACTTCAAACGCGGCCGCTCCCGAAGGCCCTCCGCTCGACGAAGGAGGAGACCCGCCACTTCCTCGTTTCCACGCTGGGGGTGACGCTCCTTGAGTGAGCCTAAGAAGAACTTCGGGCGCAAGGACGGCTGCCTGCGCTGCGACCGCAAGCGCGGGATCGTCCGCCGCTACGGCCTCCACCTCTGCCGCCAGTGCTTCCGCGAGGTCGCGATGGACCTGGGATTCCGCAAGTACCAGTAAGGAGGGACGAACGATGCAGATGGACCTACTCAACGACGCGCTCGTCACCCTCCGTCACGCCGACCGGGAAGGCAAGCCCCGCGTCGAGCTCGCCCCCACCTCGAAGCTGATCGCCGAGGTGCTCCGCATCTTTCGGGAACACCACTACATCGAGGAGTTCACGTTCGTGCCGACCGGCCGCGGCGGCAAGTACGACGTCGCGCTCTCCCGTCGGATCAACTACTGCGGCGTCATCAAGCCGCGGATCTCCGTCGCGTTTGACGGCCTCGAGCGGTTCGAGGCCCGCTTCCTTCCCGCCCAGGACTTCGGGATCCTCGTCCTGTCGACGAACCGGGGCGTCCTCTCCCACCAGCAGGCCCGGGAGCTCAAGATCGGAGGTCGGCTGCTCGCCTATGTCTTCTGAACCGGACCGCGGCCAGGAAACGATTGACGTCCCGAAGGGCGTCACGTTCACCCTGACCGGGCGCCGCTTGCACGCGAAGGGGCCGCTCGGCGCGGTTGACCGGCCGTTCCCGTCGGACGCGCTCGAGCTCAAGACGGCCTCCGGACAGGTCACGATCACGCTCCGCCTGCCGTCGCACCGGAAGCGCTCCCAAGCCCTTCTGAAGACCTGGGCGGCGCACCTCAAGAACCTCGCGGGCTCGCTCACCCTCGGCGTCGAGGCGCGACTCAAGGTCGTCGCGGCGCACTTCCCGATGAAGGTCCAGGTGAAGGAGAACCACATCCTGATCGAGAACTTCCTCGGCGAGAAGCACCCCCGGTCCTCCGACCTCCTTCCCGGGACGAGCGCCCGGGTCGACGGAGACTACCTCATCCTCACCGGCTACGACGTCGAGCAGGTCGGCCAGAGCGCGGCGAACATCGAGCGCGCGAGCCGGATCCGCGAGTACGACCCCCGGGTCTTCCAGGACGGCATCTACCTCGTCGACCGCGCCCACTTGAAAGGGGCGAGCTGATGGCCGACGAGAATACTCCCTCCGAGCCGAAGAGCGAGACGGCCCCCGAGGCGCCCCGCAAGGCGACGGCCCGGCGCCGCCCGAAGGTGGCCCCGAAGGAAGAGGCCGCTCCGGCCGAGACCGCCGAGCCCAAGGCGAAGGACGAAGGCCCTCGCGCGCCCCGACGCGCCGACCTCTCACCGGGCCAGCGCACGCTCCTGCGGACCCGAGGGGACATCGACCGCCGACGCCCACTCTTCGGGCGCCAGGCCCGCTATCGATACTATCGCATCGGACGGGACATGTCGTGGCGCGCGCCCCGCGGTCTCCAGTCCAAGCAGCGGCGTCACTACGGCTACCGCCCGAAGGTGGTCCGCGTCGGATACCGCTCCCCGGCCCGGGTCCGCGGACTGGTCCCGAGCGGGTTCCGCCCGATCATCGTTCACACCGCCTCCGACCTCGAGAAGATGAACGCGCGTCTCGAGGCCGCGATCATCGCCCGGACGGTCGGCACCCGCCGACGCCTCGTCCTCGAGGAGACGGCACGGAAGCTCGGCATCCACGTGCTCAACCCCATTGTGAAGTCGGAGCGGGAGGCGTAGACGATGCCCGACCTTTCGAACCAGCGTCGTCTCGCCGCCGCCCTTCTGAAGTGCGGCGAGGGGCGCGTCTGGATCGACCCCGCGAGCCAGGAGGAGCTCGCCGACGCGGTCACGCGCTCGGACGTCCGCAGCGCGATCAAGGCCGGCGTCATCCGTCGGGCCCCCATTCAAGGGACCTCTCGGGCCCGGGCCCGGCTCCACGCGATCGAGGTCGGAAAAGGTCGGCACTCCGGACCCGGTTCCCGCCGAGGAACCCCGTCCGCCCGCGTGCCGCGCAAGGAACGCTGGATGCGTCGCATCCGCGCCCAGCGCAAGCTCCTGCAGGAGCTCCGTTCCACCAAGAAGATCCCTCCCTCCGTCTATCGGGAGTTCTACCGTCGCGCGAAGGGCGGGATGTTCCGTAGCCGCGCGCACCTTATCGTCAACCTGCGTCTCGCGGGCCACCTTCGGGAGGGTACCCCATGAGCACCGGTCCTCGCTATCGTGTCCACTTCCGCCGACGGCGGGAGGGGAAGACCGACTACCGCGTCCGGCTCCGTCTCCTCAAGAGCGGAACCGCTCGCGCGGTCGTCCGCTTCTCCGGTCGTCGGGTCCGTGTCTCGATCGTCCAGTACGACCCCGTCGGCGACCGGGTCGTCGCGGTGGCGGAGAGCGCGGAGCTCGCCCGGGTCGGCTTCCCCGCGTCCAGTTTCTCGTCCACCCCGGCGGCCTACCTGACGGCGTACCTCGCCGGCCTTCGTTCGAAGTCCGCGGGCGCCGAATCGGCCGTGCTCGATACGGGCATCCGCCACCCGACCGAGGGCGGTCGGCTTTCGGCCGCGCTCAAGGGGCTGCTCGACTCGGGCGTCCACGTCCCCCACGGAGAGGGGGGCTTCCCGAGCGCCGAGCGTCTGAACGGCGCGCACCTCCCGAAGCCCTTGCCTCAGCCCCTCGAAGCGTACAAGATGAAGCTCCCCGATATCGTCCCGCGGGCGGAGGCCAAGCCGTGAGCGGCTCCTTCTCGGGTCCGTCGCGCGGAGGCTTTGGGGGCGCCCCCGCGGCGCCACCTCCCTGGGTGCCGAAGACCGAGCTCGGCCGGCGGGTCGCCGCTGACGAGATCACCACCATGGCCGCCGCCATCGAGAGCGGCCTTCCGCTGCGGGAGCCCCAGATCGTCGACAAGCTCCTCCCCGGTCTCCACGACGAGGTGCTGGACGTGAACATGGTCCAGCGCATGACCGACTCGGGCCGCCGGTTCAAGTTCGCTGTCACGGTCGTCGTCGGCAACGGCGACGGGTTCGTCGGCCTCGGACGGGCGAAGGGCCGCGAGGTCGGCCCGACGATCCGCCGCGCGATCGACCGCGCGAAGCTCGAGGTCGTCGAGGTCTACCGGGGCTGCGGCAGCTGGGAATGCGGCTGCGGCCGGGCACACACGCTTCCGTTCCAGGTCAAGGGACGCGTCGGCTCGGTGGTCGTGACGTTCAAGCCCGCCCCGCGAGGGGTCGGCCTCGCGGTCGGCGATGTGGCGAAGCCGATCCTCCGGTTCGCCGGCATCACGGACGCCTGGGGCTTCACGGACGGACACACGAAGACGACCGTGAACTACGCCCAATCCGCCTTCCAGGCGCTGGTCGCCCTCTCCGAGCTCAAGGTCCCCGCCGAGGATTCCTCTCGTCTCAAGATCGTCCGCGGGCCTGTCGGGACCTCCATCCTGCCGCCCAAGGACGAGAACGCTCCACGCCCGATCCGCGGAGGCCGAGGCGGCCGCGGTCGGCGCCCGCCGATGCGCGGCGGGGGACCGGGACGCGGCGGACCCGGAGCGCCCCGGGGCGGTCCGCCCCGCCCGGCGCCGCCGAGGGGGAACTGAGCATGGCCTGGATGATCGTCCGGGTCCGCGGCTCCATCCACGCTCGGCACGACGTGGTGGAGACCCTGAGCTACCTCCACCTCACGCGGCCGAACCACGCCACGGTCGTTCCCGAGCTGCCCTCCGTCCGTGGGATGCTGACGGTCGTCCAGGGCTACGTCACCTGGGGCGAGGCCGAACCCGAGACCGTGTCGCTGCTCCTCCAAGAACGCGGCGAGACCGCGGCCGGAGCGCGGTTGACGGCCGAGACCGTCACCGAGATCGCCCCGGGGAAGGACCTTCCCGCGATCACGCGCACCGTCGCCGAAAAGGGTCTCACCCAGGTTCAGGGCTTGAAGCCGCTCTTCCGCCTCCGGGCTCCGAAGGGAGGCTGGCGGTCAACCAAGAAACCGTTCACTCTCGGCGGCGCGCTCGGGTACCGGGGCCGCGCGATCAACGAGCTCGTCCGCCGGATGATGTGAGGGACGGTCGATCATGCCGAGTCGCACACGGAAGTTCCGCGGTTTGAGGACCCACGGCCGGGGCATCAAGGCCGGCCGCGGCGCCGGAAAGCAGGGAGGGAGGGGCAACGCGGGACTTCACAAGTACAAGTTCAAGTCGATGCTCATCTACGCTCCCGACCATTTCGGCCGCCACGGGTTCAAGCGGCCGTTCCAGATCGTCGAGCGCCCGACCAGCCTGAACGTCGGGGAGCTCGAGGCGTTCCTGCCCCACCTCGAGGCGGCCGAGGCGCTGTCCCGGGAAGGGAGCACGTTCGTCGCGGACCTCACGAAGGCGGGCGTTGACCGGCTGCTGGGCGGCGGGGTCACGACGCACCCGTGGAAGGTCGTCGTCCGACACGCGTCGAAGCACGCCCGCGAGAAGGTGACGGTCCTGGATGCCCGCCCGGGCGGCGCAGCGGAGGCGCCTCCGAAATCCGTCCCGTAGACTATATAACTCGCGTACCGGCTCCGAGACGACCTCATGGCGGAAGAGGAGACCCCACGAGACCGCCGTTGGGCGGTCCCGCTCACCCTCATCCCCGCCGGGATCCTCGCGCTGTTCTGGTTCTGGGGCCGTCCGACCCTCATCGCGTTCGGTCTGCTCGTGGCGGCGATGGCCGCCATCTTCACGATCTTCTACCTCGGCCTTTCCTACAACGGCTCCCGCTCGATGCTGTACGGGCTCAAGCCGCTCACGACCCGGATGCCGGCGGTCACTCAGCCGAAGGGCCACGTCCACTTCCGGACGAAGCTGTTCTGGACGCTCGGGATCCTGCTCCTCTACTTCCTGCTGACGAACATCTACCTGTTCGGCGTTGACCAGCTGACCGTCATCGACCTGTTCCACAGCTACCGCGCGATTCTCGCCGGGGCGCAAGGCACGCTCATGCACCTCGGGATCGGCCCGATCGTCACCGGGTCGATCATCATGCAGCTGTTCACCGGCGCGAAGATCATCAACCTCGACCTCACCGACGACGAGGACAAAGGGGTCTACCAGGGGACTCAGAAGGTCATCGTCGTCGCGATGATCTTCATCGAGGCGATCCCCCAGGTCTACGGCTACCTCTCCCCCTCGGGTTCCCTCGTCTCGAGCCTCGGGACCATCTCCCCCGGCAACGGCCTCCTGCTCGCGAACGTCATCATCATCGCCCAGCTCGTCTTCGGCAGCTACCTCGTCTTCCTGATGGACGAGGTCGTCTCGAAGTGGGGGATCGGGAGCGGGATCTCGCTGTTCATCGCCGCGGGCGTCTCGCAGCAGATCGTCCAAGGTACGCTCAACTGGGTGCCGGGGAATCCCGGGCCCGTCACGGCGCAGAATCCTCCGAGCGGAGCGATCCCGAAGACGCTCTGGTTCTTCTCCCACTACACCGCGAGCCAGATGGCCGGCGGGGGCTGGGAGCAGGTCCTGTTACGACAGCCGAACCCGCTGGTCGCGCTCGTCGGCACGGCGGCGATCTTCTTCCTCGTGGCGTGGACCGAGTCGACGCGCATCGAGCTCCCGCTCTCGCACGCCGAGGCGCGGGGCGCCCGCGGCCGCTACCCGCTCCGCCTGATCTACGCGTCGAACATCCCGGTCATCCTGATGTCGGCGTTGCTCGCCAACGTCTCGATGGTGACGATCCTTTTGTGGACCAACCCGACGCTGATCCACTTCCCGGTCCTCGGCCACCAGTGGTGGATCGGGGCGTACCCGACCGCGACCCAAGCGACGTTGTTAGGGGTCAGTCAAACGACCCCGATCAGCGGCGGCGCGTATTACCTCTCGACGGTCAACGGCCTCGAGGCTTGGCTGTTACCGATCCTGAACTACCAGGAGTACGGTGGGTTCCTCGTCGGCCACGCCTGGTGGCAGGGCTTGCTCCACGTGGCGGTCTACTTCGGCGCGATGGTCGGTGGGTCGATCCTGTTCGCCAAGTTCTGGATCCAGACGACCAACATGGGCCCGGAGGCCGTCGCGCGCCAGATCGAAGCGTCCGGCATGCAGATCCCCGGCTTCCGTAGAGAACCCCGGGTGTTGCGCCGGGTCCTCGAACGGTACATCCCCGTGATCACCGTCATCTCGGGGGCCGCGGTCGGCGCGCTCGCCGCCGGGGCGGACCTCATCGGTACCTTAGGGAATGCCTCCGGAACCGGTGTCCTCCTGATGGTCGGGATCATCATCAACCTCTACCAGGCGATGGGCCGCGAACAGCAGATGGAGATGAACCCGCTCCTGCGTCGGTTCCTCGGAGGCGAGTCCTGATGAGCGGGGACGGAAAGCCGTTGCCCTCCGCGGCGGACGTCGCCGCCGAGCCCCTTCCCACAGGCGGAGGAGCCGAGCCCGAGGAGCCGGAGGAGGCCCCGGCGAGCGAGGAGGCCGAGCCCAAGCCCGCCGCTCGTCCGGCGCGGCCCCCGCCCGCTCCCTTCAAGATCTCGACCTTCGTCTACGTGTTCCTCGGCCTCCTCGGCCTGTGGATGCTCATCGACTCGAGCGCACGGAACTCGATCGCCGGTCTGCTCGGGACGGGTCCCGGTACTCCGGGACCGCTCTACTGGTTGATCGGGTTCAACTCGGACTACCTTCTCCTCACGATGGCGCTCGCCGGCGCAATCGAGATGTTCGTCACGTCGGTCGCGTACAACTACACGACGAACTGGATCAAGGCCGCGAAGGTCCAGAAGTGGAGCTCGGCGTTCCGCAAGGTGCAGATGGAGGCGATCCGCTCCGGCAAGAAGGACCGGATCGCGGCGCTCAAGCCCCAGCAGGAGAAGCTCACCCGGCTCTCGGGCGAGGTCTCGATCGCGCAGTTCAAGGGGATGGCGATCACCTACTTCCTGCTCATCCTGATCTACTCGTGGGTCGGGCTCACGATTTCGGCCGCGAACGTGGTCCAAAAGACGGTCAGCTTCGGCACGGGAAGCTCGGTCGTGCTGACCAGCACCGTCGGGAGCCTGCCGATCCCCATCTGGTTCATCATCTTCAGCCTCTACACGGTGCCGTTCTCGCTGGTGTTCCGCCGGGTACTGAAGGACTACTGGCTTCGGAGGTACGCGAACGAACACCACATCGCGCCCTTCGCCCCCGGCCCGCCACCGGCCGGGGGGTTGGTGTGACCGGAGCCGTCGTCACGATCGGAGGACCGCCTGGGAGCGGCAAGTCGACCGCCGGGCAACTCGTTGCGACCTCCCTCGGCCTTGAGTTCTGCTCGGTCGGCGAACTCTTCCGCGCCGAGGCCCGCCGCCACCAGATGGACCTCGCGGAGTTCGGACGGTTCGCGGCTTCCCATCCGGAGGTCGACCGGGAGCTCGACCAGCACATGCAGTCGCTCGCCCTCCCGGGCCATCTCCTCGAAGGGCGGATCCAGGGAGCCCTGTGCCGTCGCGCCGGCGTCCGCGTCCACGACGTCGTCGTGACCGCTCGGGAGGAGGTGCGCGTGCGCCGGGTCGCGGACCGGGACGGCCAGCCGCTCGAGGAGGCTCGGGCCAAGGTACACGAGCGCGAGGCGGTCGAACGCGACCGTTACCGGCGGTTCTACGGGATCGACCTCGACGCGGAGCGTCCGGACCTCGTGGTCGATTCGAGCGACCGACCGCCCCTCGTGGTGGCGGACGCGATCCTCACTTTCGTACGGGACCGCGAAGGGGCGGCGCTCGGATGACCGACCCGCCCGCGGCCGACGCGGTGGACGCTCGCCTGCGGGAGGGGGCGTTCCTTCTTATCGACAAGCCGAGGGGACCGTCCTCCCACCAGGTCACAGCGTGGGCGCGCGACCTGCTCGGGGTCTCCGTCGCGGGGCACGCCGGCACCCTCGACCCCAACGTCTCGGGCCTTCTCTGGGTCGGGGTCGGGCCCGCGCTCAAGCTCTTGCCGCTCGTCCTCGAGTTCCCGAAGCGGTACATCGCCTCGGTGGTCCTTCATGGGCCCGTTCCGGTCCGGGAGGTCCAGCGTGTCCTCGCGGAGTTCTTGGGACCGATCTACCAGACCCCGCCCGTCCGCTCCGCGGTGAAGCGGGAGCGGCGGGTCCGCACGATCCACCGGCTCGAGCTCGTCGAAGCCGACGGGCCGCGCCTTCTCCTCGACCTGACCGCCGACTCGGGAACGTACGTGCGCACCCTCGCCGTCGACGTCGGTGAGGCGCTCGGCCTGGGGGGTCACATGGAGGAGCTGCGACGGGTCGCGAACGGTCCCTTCCGGGAGTCGGACGCGGTCCCCCTCGCGGTGCTCGCGGACGCGGCCGCCGCGCGCGCCGCCGGCGACACCGCTCCTCTGCTCGCGCTCCTCCACCCGATCGACGAGGTCTGGCGAGAGTTCCCGACGATCGTCGTCAAGGACGGGGCCGCGAGCGCGCTCGCCCACGGCGCCGGGCTCGCGAGCGGCGGAATCCTCGCACTCCCGAAGCCGTTCTCCCGGGGCGCCCGCGTGACGCTGGTCACGCGCTCCGGCGAGCTCGTGGCGACCGGCGTCGCGCTGCGAGGCTCGGACGAGGTCGGCCACGTGAAGCACGGCTGGGTGGTCGACGAGACCCGGGTCTTCGTCGACCCCACCCGGTTCCCGGCGCTTTGGCACCGCGCCGAGCGCCCCGAGAGCGCGCGGACCCGTCCCGCCGACGGATAGCGTTATTTCGGAGGCCCTTTCCGACAGCGTGATGGAGCGCCACCCCGCGGGTCGACCGACGAACGGGGGCGGGTTCTTCGAGGGGTTGGCGCGCTGGGTCGTCCGCCACCCGTGGCACCCGGTCATCTTCTGGATCGCTCTCCTGCTCGTCACCGTCCCTTTCCTCCCCCTGCTCGGGTCGGTGACGACCAATTCGGCCACGAGCCTGCCCGCGAACTCCCCGAGCGGGAGGGCAAGCGCCGAGCTAGCCCGACTGTTCCCGAGCGACCCCGGAGCCTCCTCGACCCAGCTCCTGTTCTACGGGCCGGACCTCACGAGCGCGAACGCGCAGCGTGTCATCTTGAACGTGAGCGCGGCCATCTCCTCCGACAGCTCGCTCAAGGACGTCCTCGACGTCACGAGCGTCTACAGCGAGTACGCTTCGTTCCTCGCCGGCCAGGCCGAGCTCGCGAACGGCGTCCTCCAGGGGGCGCTCTCGAACGCCACCCCCTTGCCACTGGCGGTCAACGAGTCCGCGCAGCTCCTCTGGGGGGGTCCGGCGCTGTTCTTCGGGACCTGGTCTAGCCTGGTCGAAGCGAGCAGCTGCCACCCGACCCCGGCGGCGTGCAACTATCCTGCCTACGAGACGACCGCCGCCGCGCTCGCGGGCTCGACCCCGGCGCTCGAGGTGTTGAGTGCGTTCTACAACGGGTACAACGGCTCGGGCTCGGGGTTCAACAGCACCACCACCGGTTGCGCGATCGATGCCGGCGACCCTGTGACGGCCGTCGCCTGCACTAATGCCGCGGCCCGGGCGAACGAAGTTCCCCTCATCCCGGCCCTCGTTCCGGTTCCGTCCGAGCAGGTCGTCCCGAACGTCGTGCTCGGAGTTCTGGGGGTCGAGAACTCCACCCTCTGGCCGAGCGTCCAAGAGGTCGTCACCCTGGTCCTCTCGCCGACCGCGGGGCTCCCGGCGAGCTTCCTCGGGCTGGTGTGGGACGCCTTCCCGCACGGGTTCCCGAACCCGGCGGCTCCGCTCTCCTGGGCGAATGCCACCGTCGCCAACGCGACCCTCGCGACCGAGCCGCTACCCGTGCCGTTTGCGATCTACTCGCCGTTCGTCGCGGCCGCCGGCACGGCGACGATCATCCAGGTCGACTTCTCCGTGTCGGACGACTACACCGACGCCTCGGGAGGACAACCGGTCTACTCCGACCTCGGGAAGCTGGACTCCCTCGTCCCGTCCGTGGTCGAGAGGTCCGATTCGACGCGGTCGATCTCCTACGTGCAGACGGGCTCTGCGCCCCTCGACCTGCTGACCCAGACGGCCGTGAACTCGTCGATCGCCCTCGTCCTTCCTCTCACGGTCGGGCTGCTGCTCGCCATCGCGATGCTCTACTTCCGCTCCCCCGTGACGCCGCTCGTCACGTTCGCGGGGCTGGGGATCGCGCTCATCCTGGGGCTCGGTGCCACCGTCCTGGTCGGGACCGTGGTCGGTCACGTCGACACGACCTCGATCACGCTCGAGGAGGTGTTCGTCCTCGGGGTCGGGACCGACTACGCGATCTTCCTGGTCGCGCGGTACCGCGAAGAGCTCGTCCAGGGGAAGAGCAGCGACGAGGCGCTCGTCACCGCGGTCTCATGGGCCGGTCGGTCCGTCGCCACCAGCGGCTCGGCGGCTATCATCGCGACCCTCGCGCTCACCTTCAGCGGCGTCGCCCTCCTCTCCCAGTGGGGCTCCGTCCTTTCCCTCGCCGTGTTCATCACGCTCGCGCTCTCCCTGACGCTCATCCCGGCGTTCGTGAAACTCCTCGGCCCGAGGATCTTCTGGCCCTACACCGGTCAGCGGTTCGCCCGTCACGCGACGATCGTCGCCGGCCGGCTGCGCGGCGAGAACACGTACTTCTACCGCGCGGGACGGGCAACGCAACGGCGTCCCTGGACGTTCGTCACCGTGCTGCTGGTCGTCTCGATCCCGCTCGTCGCGGTCGCGCTCACGGCCCCGGTCGCCTACGACTTCTATGCTCAGTTGCCGAGCGGCCATCCCGCGACCGACGGCCTCAATGACCTCGGAAATTACTTCGGCAACGGGTTCGCGGTCCCCTCGTTCGCCCTTGTGACGTTCTCCGCTCCGCTCGTCGTCGCGAACACGACGAACGCGAGCGAGTTCACCGACATCGCGGTCCTCACCGCGAGGGCCGGTGCCGCGTCGGGGATCGCGGTGGTGCAGTCCCCGGTCGGACCGTTCGGAACGAGCCTGGCGAACTGGCTCAACCTCTCGACGCTCCCGGTCGGGACCCGCGCGAACCTGATCGGGACGCTCTCCGGATTCGTGGGGACCGATGGTCGGACGGTCCTCATCGACCTCCAGCCGTCCTCGACGGGGCTCTCCCTCTCTGCCGTGGACGCGGTCAAGGCCGTCGAGTCGTCGTGGGGGACCTATGCCGACTCGCATCCCGAGATCGTCCAGATGGCGTACGGGGGCGGAGCACCGGTGATCAGCGACCTCGCGGACCAGACCTCGGCCGCGACCGACCTCATGATCATCGCGGTCACGGTCGGGCTCGTCATCGTCCTGCTCGCTGTACTTCGGTCGTGGATCATCGCCCTCATGGGGGTCGCGACGATCGGGCTCTCGATCAGCTGGGCGTGGGCGGTCTCCGACCTCGTCTTCCAGCAGCTGATGGGGTTGCCGCTCTTCTTCTACGTGAGGACGATCCTGTTCATCTTCATCCTGGGGCTCGGGATCGACTACAATATCTTCCTCTTGACCCGAATCCGCGAGGAGCGGGTGCGGGGCCGCTCCAACACGGAGGCGGCGGTCGAAGGCGTCGCGCGGACGGGCGGCATCATCACCGCGGCGGCAGTCATCCTCGCGAGCGCGTTCGGGGCGCTCTTGGTCGGCTCGTTCACGCTGATCCGGGCGATCGGCTTCTCGGTCGCCGTCGCGGTGATCCTGGACGCGATGGTGGTGCGGACGTACCTGGTCCCGGCGTCCCTCCAGGTGCTGGGGGAACGGGTGTGGACATGGTCCGGTCGGCGCCCGAAGGTCCCTGTCGGAACCCCGGGAGCAGCCCCGACGGAGGGGTCGGCCCTCTCTACCGAAACGACCGCGCAGGCCGAACCCGAGCCTACGGCGTAAGGAAGCGTGCGCGCGCCCGCTCGAGGTGCGGGTCCGGCGAAGAGGCTTCGATGACCTCGACCACCGTTCCGTGGCTGTCGATGAGGAAGGTCACCCGACGGGCCAGGCCCCGGGGCCCGAGGACCCCGTAGGCGGTGGCGACGCTCTTCGACTTGTCGGCGATGAGCGGGAACGCGATGCCGTACTTCTGGGCGAACGCTTTCTGCGCGGGGCAGTCGTCCACGCTAACGCCGACGACCCGCACCTTCCGGGCGAGGTACTCGGCCTGCACATCCCGGAATCCCTTCGTCTCGATCGTGCAGCCGGGCGTGTCCGCCTTGGGGTAGAAGTAGAGGACAACCGGCGACCCCTTGAGCGAGGAGAGGCGGAAGGGATTCCCGTCCTGGTCCGGCGCGACGAAATCGGGCGCGGTGTCTCCGGCAGCGATCATGGCCGACCCAGAAACGACGGGGTATTTGACGCGGGTGTCGAGCTCGGAGCGACTCTATCCCGTCGCGACCGTGACGAGCGTCTCGGTCGACTTGATCCCGGGCACCTTGCGGATCCGGTGGACGACCGTGTCGAGCGCGGCGTTGATGTGCGGCGCCTGGACCTTCACGATGAGGTCGAACGGGCCGGTCACGGCCTCGACCTCGGTCACGCTCGGGACCGCCTTGAGACGCTTCAGAACCTCGTCGAGGCGCCCGACCTCGGTCTCGACCAGCAGGTAGAGGGTCTCCATCCCGGAATGCACACCCGCTTTCGGGAGCGCGTTTCCTCCCCATCAAGCTTCCGAAGCGGCGTTCGGGTAACCCGCTCCCAAAGCGTTATGCCCAAGAGACCCCCGATTCGTTCGCTATGCCCCTCCGGTTGGAGGACACCCGCTCCGGGGAGCGCCGGACGGTCCGACCCCGACCCGGTCGCCCGGTAACGCTCTACGTATGCGGGCCGACGGTCTACGACGCGGCCCACGTGGGCCACGCCCGGACCTACCTGTTCTTCGACGTCGTCCGCCGCTTCCTCACCGCCGAGGGGACGCCGGTCTACCACGTGATGAACGTGACGGACTTCGAGGACAAGATCGACCACCGGGCGGCCGAGCTCGACCTCACCTGGCGCGCTCTCGCGCGACGGGAGGAGGCGGGCTTCTTCCGGGACATGGGCGCGTTCGGGATCCTCCCGCCCGCTCAGCGGCCCCGGGCGAGCACGTTCGTTCCCGAGATCATCCGCGTGGTGGAAGCCCTCGCGAAGACGGGGCGGGTCCGCCGGGAAGGGGACGTCTGGATCTACTCGCCCCCGGACCGGCCGCTCGGCGAGAACTTCCCCACCGATTCGGAACTGGCCCGCCACGCGGTCGTCGAGCCCGAGCACCCGTTCCCTCGACGGGAGGGGGCGGTGGGCGAGTTCGTGGTCTGGAAGCGACAGGACCCCCCGCTCCCGTCCTGGAAGAGCCGATGGGGCCCGGGGTCCCCCGGCTGGCACCTCGAATGTTACGCCATGGCCCGCCGCCTTCTCCGGCTCCCGGTGGACCTTCACGGAGGCGGCTTGGACCTGATCTACCCGCATCACCACGCCGAGAACGCGATCGCCCTGGAGCTCGACCGGAAACCGTTCTCGCGGCTTTTCGTCCACACCGCCTTCGTCCTCCAGGACGGGGCGAAGATGTCGAAGTCGACGGGGAACCTCATCTCCCTGCGAACCGCGTTACGTCGGTCCAGCCCGGGCGGTCTCCGCTGGTACCTCCTATCGACCCCGTACCGGGTCCGTCTCGGGTGGAACCCGCTCGCGCTCGACCGGGCGGACCGGGAGTACCGGGAGCTCCGCCGCCACATCGCCCGCTGGCTGACTCCGGGTGCGGGCGGAGCCCTCGGCGCCTCCCTGGCCCGCCGCCTGCTCGAGGGCACGCGACGCGACCTCGGTGAGGGGCTGGCGGCCGACCGGGTCATCGAACGGCTTCGCGAGTTCTCCTCCCAGCTCGCCCGGGACCCGAGCGAACGGGTGGCGCTCGGGGAACGGACGGCCGCGCGCGACGCGCTCCGAGGGGTCGAGGAGCGGACCGGGATCCCGCTCCTTCCCGTCAGAGGCCCGAGCGGTCGATGACCACGCTGAGCCCGTTACCCCCGCCCATGCACGCCGTGGCGAGCCCGAGACGGGTCTTCGACCGAACGAGCTCCTGAACGAGCGTCACGACGATCCGGGCACCGCTCGCGCCGATCGGATGGCCGAGCGCGACCGCGCCGCCGTGGACGTTGAACTGCTCCTCCGTGAACCCGAACGTCCGCTGGACGGCGATGGAGGCCGAGGAGAACGCCTCGTTGTGCTCGACCCGGTCGAAATCCGAGGGCTTGAGACCGGTCCGCTCGAGATGCTTCTTGACGGTCGGGATCGGCGCTTCCATGACATCCCGAGGGTGAACGCCACCCTCGGCGGTAGAGTGGACCCACGCGATGGGCTTCAGGCCGCGCTGCTCGACCTCGCGACGGCTCACGAACACGAGCGCGACCGCGCCGTCGGAGATCTGGGAGGAGTTGCCGGCCGTGAGGACCCCGTTCGGGCCGAACGCCGGCTTCAGTTTCCCGAGCGCTTGGAGCGAGGTGTCCGCCCGGGGGCACTCGTCGCGGGCCAGGCCGGGACCGCCGGGCGGCATCCCGGGCGGGACGGGGACGACCTCGCTCGAGAACGTCCCGTCCTCCATGGCCTTCACGGCCCGTTGATTGCTGCGAAGGGCGAAGGCATCCACCTCGGCCCGGGTGAGCCCGAAGTGCTGGGCGACGCGCTCGCCGGTGAGGCCCATGAGCTCGTGCTCGTCGTACGCGTCCATGAGCCCGTCCCGCTGCATCGCGTCGTCCATCGTGTGCGGTCCCGGCTTGCTGCCCCAGCGAAGGCTACCCGGAAGCAGGTGGGGCGCGTTCGACATGCTCTCCATCCCCCCGACGAGGACCCGGTCGAACTCTTCGGCCCGGATCGCCGTGAATCCCAGGAGGATCGCCTTCAGGCCCGAGCCGCAGACCATGTTCACGGTCGCGGCGCCGACGCTGTCGGGGATCCCCGCCCCGCGGAGGACTTGACGCGCAGGGTTCTGCCCCACGCCGGCCTGGATCCCCTGGCCGAACAGGACCTCCTCGACCTCTTCGGCTCGGATCCCGGACCGCTCGATCGCGGCTCGCGCGACGTGGCTCCCGAGCGCCGGCGCGGAGAGGCCCCGCAAGGCTCCTCCGAACCGGCCGATGGGAGTGCGCACCGCCGAAAGGATAGCGACGGAAGGTTCCGTACGGTTGGTCATGGGTTAGCGAGCGGACACGCGATTATGAGGATAACGTGCCCCCAGCCAATGCGCCCTTCCCCGGCCCGTCGGGCGGGGCGTCGTCGTCAGTCCTCTTCGACCCGAGGAGCGAGCAGGTAGCGGCCTTCGCCGCGGCCGGCGCTCATCGCGAACTCGATCTTGAGGGGGTACTCGTTCCCGACGTGGAGCGTCGTCTCCTCCGCCGCGATCGACTTCACCATCGCCGAGAAGAAGTCGAGCGGGTACATGCTCTTCACCGGCTCCTTCACTTCGAGGCGGGTGAGCGAGTCCTTCGGGATCCGTAGGTCGAGCCGGTCCGTGTCGCCCTCGGAGTGCATCGTGAAGGCGTCGGGCTCGAGCGAGAGCGTGACGTGGTCGGTGAAGCTCTCGCTTCCCCGGATGCCCTGGCGCATGTCCTCGGTCTTGACGGTGACGCTCGCGGGCGGGCTCACGTTCGGCACCTTCGGGTCGGTGATCCCCGCCGGGTCGACGATCGCCATCTGACGGGTGAGGCGACCGACCGCCGCCACGAGGCGGTTCTTGCCGTCGAACTGGAGGTCGATGATATCGCCGGGTTTCGAGAGTCGGAGGACCTCCTTGAGCTTCTCGACGTCCACGCCGATATCGGTGCTCTCCCCCGTGAACTCCTCGAAGACGCCCTTCTGGAGCTTGAGGACGAGCATGGCGACGTGGGACGGGTCGACGGCCTTCGCTTCGAGACCGTCCTTCGAGATGGTCAGCTTGACCTCGCTCACCAGCGTCGAGACGACCTCGACGACCTCACGGAGGTTTTCCATCTTGATGCGAAGCTTGAACATCCCGCGCCTCGGCGTGACACATCGGTCCCCTCTAAAAAGGTTGCCGAGAGCGACCCGCCCCCGAAAGCGGTTTCTCCGCCGGTGATTCCCGTCCCGCGTGACCGAGCTCGCGTTCCTGGTGGACCCGGCGGCCGCCTACGTCCGGATGTTCCGCGGACGGGTCACCGCGCTCCCTCCCGGCGGGGTGGTCCTGGACCGTACCTTCTTCTACCCCACGGGGGGCGGGCAACCCAACGACCGAGGGACGCTCGGGCCACCGGGGGAGGAGCCGGCGGAGGTGGTCGACGTCACCAAGTCGGGCGCGTCGGTCGTTCACCGGATCCGAGGACCCCCGAACGTCCTCCGTCGCTTCTCGGTGGGCGCTGAGGTCGAGGGGACCCTCGATTGGGACCGCCGCTACCGTCACATGCGCCTGCACACGGGCCAGCACCTACTGAGCGCGCGCATCTTCGCACGGACCGGATTGCGGACCCGAAAGGCCCAGCTCGCCGGCAGCGCCGCGACCCTCGACCTCGAAGGGAGCCTGCCGTCGGGAGTGCTTCCTCTGCTCGCTATGGACCTCGCCGAAGCGTTGGCCCACCCTCACCCGGTGACGCTGCGCCACGTTCCCCGGGCCGAGTGGGACCGCAACCCGTTCGCGGCGCGATCGGGGCTCGTCCCGCTTCCGGCCCAGGTCGACCCGGTCCGGGTCGTGGAGATCGAGGCCTCGGACGTCTGTCCGTGCGGCGGCACGCATCTTCGCTCGACCCGAGAGATCGGCCGGGTGAACCTCCGTCCGCCGGTGCCCACGAACGGGGGCGACCGGGTCGGGTTCAGCCTCGAGGAGCCTTCGCTGCCCACTCCGCCCGAGTGACCCCGTAGACGCGGACGTCGTGCCAGCGTCCGTGATGGAACAGCGCGGACCGTAGGGTCCCTTCGTGACGGAACCCCAGCCCCTCCACGAGGCGGTAGGACGCCACGTTCTCGGTGTCACACGTGGCGCCGACGCGCTCCACGGCGCTGGTGGCGAACAGGTGGTCGATGAGCAGCCGGACCGACTCTCGTCCCAGACCCTGCCCGCGGGCGGCGCGGTCGCCGAGCACGTACCAGACGTCAGTGTATTCCAGGACAGGGTGCGCGCGGTAATGGCCCACAGCGCCCACGACCCTTCCCTCGTCCTTCCGCTCGACGGCGAAGCGGGGCGCGAGCGATGCGGGGTCCTCGGCCGCAGCGGTCACGGCCTGGGAGAACTCGTCGAACGTGTCGACGGAGAAGCGGTCGAACGGCGCGATGGTCTCCGGGTCGTTGTACCAGGCGAACACCGAGGGGTAATCGGCCGGAACGAGCGGACGCAGCCGGACCCGGGTTCCTTCGAGGACGGTCATCCCGCCTCAATCGGCGGAGGGTCCCCGAGGGAACTTGGTCGATGGCCCGCCTCCGGACTCGGCGACGGCGGCCGCTTCGCCCGACACGGTCACCGAGCTCCCTTCCCCTTCCTCGCCCCGATGGTACTCGAGCGCTTTGCGGTGTCCGCTCGGAGTGAGGGAGAACACGTGCTTCGGCTCCGAGTAGCCTACGACGTACTGGGTGCGTCGGTAGATCAGGCGACCGATCTCGAGCACCCGGAGCGCCTGCTTCACCTCGTTCAGGTCCTCGTTGGCGAACTTCCTCAGGATCCCGAACTCGGTCGTCCACTGGGAGGCTTCGAACCGGATCTGCTGTCCGCGGTGCTCCAACAGGTGCAGGAGGAGCAGGCGTTGCAGACGGTCGAGTTCCTCCGAAGGCATCTGTAGGTCCGGTGAATTCTCAGGAGATGGTCGTGATCTCGTAGTTCACATCAAGGCCCTTGAGACGTTCGTGCATCTCGGTCATGAGGCGGATGACATCCTCGATCGGGGCTTTGTCCTTCCATTTGTAGACAAAGTCGTGCATCCCCATCGACTCCTCGAAGCCGAGGCCTTTCATGGCCTCCACGACCTTCATCGGGTTCGCGCCTTCGGAGTGAAAGGTCATCCGGACGTAGGTACGCATAACCCGTCCCCCCCCGGGACACTGGGTGCAGGGAGTTTAGGCGGCCGTTCGCTTATATATGCTTCCCCACCTCCATTCGTCCCCATGACGGACCGTCCCCTCGAGGGGCCTGTGGTCGTCACCGGCGGGGCGGGCGCGATCGGTTCCGTTCTCGTCCGATCGCTGCTCGAACGCGCGAGCGAGGTGCGGGTCATCGACAACCTCTCGAGCGGTCGTCGGGAGCACCTCACCCCCGGTCCTGGGGGCAAGAAGGCCCTCCTGACCGTGGCGGACCTGAAGAACCCGGCCTCCTACGCGGACCTCTTCCGCGACGCGTCGGCCGTGTGGCACCTCGCGACGAACCCGGACATCCGCAAGGGGATGTCCGACCCCCGCCTCGACCTCGAGGAGGGAACGGTAGCCACCTTCCACGTCCTCGAAGCCGCCCGACGCCATGACGTCCCTCGCGTGGCGTTCTCCTCCTCGAGCGTGGTCTACGGGCTCGCGACGGTCTTCCCGACCCCCGAGGAGTACGGTCCGCTCCAGCCCCAGTCCCTCTACGGGGCGGCGAAGCTCGCCGCGGAGGGACTCCTCACGGCCTACGCTCACTCCTACGGGCTGACGGTCCACATCTTCCGGTTCGCGAACGTGATCGGGCCCCACATGACGCACGGGATCCTCCCGGATTTCTTCGACAAGCTCCGCCGCGACCCGACCCGCCTCGAGATCCTCGGGGACGGGCGTCAATCCAAGAGCTACCTCCGTACCGAGGACTGTGTCGCCGGGATGCTCCACGCGACCGAGCGCTCGCGCGACCGGGTGAACGTCTTCAACCTTGGAGCGGTCGACCAGATCTCCGCGCGGGAGATCGGCGAGAAGGTGGTCGCGGCCCACGGCAGCCGCGCCCGGATCGAGTACACGGGCGGGGAACGCGGCTGGGCCGGGGACGTCCCCCTCCAGCTCCTCTCGATCCGACGGATGCAGGCGCTCGGCTGGGAACCTCGATGGAACAGCGCCCAGGCGGTCGACCAGGCCATCGCGGAGCTGGTCGAGGCTCGCGGCGTTCGCACCGGAGCCGGACCCGGCACCTAGGCCGGCGATTTCGCGGCGCTCACGGAAGCGTAGACGCCTAGGTGCGCTTCGACGACCTTGGGCCAGGAGTACCTGCTCTCGGCGGCCGCACGGGCCCGGTCTCCCATCTCCCGTCGGAGCCGGTCGTTCGCGACCAGTCCGGTGACCCGTTCTCGGATCGCCGCGACGAAGGCGGCAGGGTCCTTGTCGGGCAGCGACCAGCCGGTCAGCCCCTCCTCCACGACCCCTTCGACGGCGGAGCCCCCGACGACCGGCAAACCGGAGGCGAGGGCCTCTAAGACCGTGGCCGATAGGATCTCGACCGAGCTGGGGTGGATGAGGAAGTCGCTCTCCGCGTAGAGTCGGTCGAGCTCGTCTGCCGAGACCTCCCCGAGCATCTCGACCTGGTCACCGGCCGACCGTACCGCGGCCGCGTATTCGGCGGACGGCATCGGTCCGGCGATCCGAAGGTGGACCCCCAGGCCTCGCAGGGCTCGCGCCGCCATCTCCCACCGCTTGAACGGGAGCACCACCCCGACGCCGAGCGCGTTGCGCCCCGAGCGCCGGTCCCATTCGGGATGGAAGCGCGTGCTGTCGACCCCGAACGGGATCACCGTAATCGAAGGAAGTGGAGGCCGGACCGTGGAAACCATCGTTCGCGCGAGGGTGGGAGTCAGCGCGACGACGGCCTTGGCCCGCCGGACGGCGCGGCGCTCGAGCCAGTACCCCCAGCGGTGGGACCAACGCTCACGATAGAACCAGTGACGCGAGTGGGACGTGTAGACGAACGGGTACCCGCTGAACGCGAGCCGGTTCGCGACCACCGGGGTGTGCGCGTGAAGCACGTCGTACTCCTGCCCCTTGAGGAGGCGGGGGAGTTCCCACGCGAAGGGGTATTCATCGATCGTCCGTCGACGGCGGACCCGGTTCACGACCTCCGCCTCGTGTCCCGCCGCGATGAGCGCCGTCCGGAAGTCCGCGAGGATACGCTCGATCGCGCCGTAGCCGGTCGGAGGTATCGGCTGGACCCCCCCTCCGATCAGGAGAATCCGCACGTCCCTGCGAGACCCCTTGGGATTAAGGTCTTGGCGCTCTGGGGCCTGAGGGGAATTCGACCCGACCGGCTCGTCGGGGACAGAGAACAATGGGAGCGGTGTGCGTCGAGGTCGCGGTCCGCGACGACCCCCGCCTGCTCGACGCCCTCGCCTCCCTCGACCGCCAAGAGCGACGGCCCGACCGGGTCCTCGTGGCAACCTCGCCCGCCACCCCGCAGGCTCTCCTGGACGAGGCCCGGCGGAGGTTCCCCACGCTTCCCCTCGTGTTCGGGCGGTACCCGAATGGCCCGGTCGAAGCCCGGTCCGCGAGCCTTCCCGACATCGTCGAGCCGGTGACGGCGTTCCTGGATTCCGACGAGCGGGCCCCTCCCGAGTGGCTGCGCCTCCTGGTGGCGCCGATCGAGGGCGGCACCGCCGACTTCAGCGGCGGTCCGACGAGGCCGCTACGTCCTCCCGAAGGGTCGCTCGAGCGCTACTCGGTGCTTCTCGAGGAGTCGATCTACGCCGACCTCGTCCCTCAGCGGGTCTCGTACCTCCCGCTACAGAACACCGCCTGGAGGACCGACTTGCTTCGCCAGCTCGGGATCGACCCGCGGATCTCGGCCGAGGACCATGACCTCGAGACCCGGGCCGCGCAGCTGGGAAAGGTCGGCCTGTACGTCCCGAACGCCTGGGTGTATCACGATAAGGCCACGGAGTCGAGCTTCTCCCGGTGGGCCCGCAAGCGCTTCCACTACCAGGTCGGGATGGCGATGTCGCTGATGAAGAACGGCGAGCTCGGTGGCAGGCTCGCCGAACGCCGCCGACCCGTGAACCACCCGCTCCGGTTCGTCGAGGCGGGGTTGAAGCCGTTCGCCTTCCTAACCGCTATGGTCCGCTGGCACCGGGTCTCGACCCCCGCCGAGCGGGCGCGGCGTCGACCCCCTTCCCCGAAGGCACCCGACCCACGGCAGAGGGACCGAGCGTAGTCCCGTGGAGCCGCCGTCCGCCCTCGAGAAAACCTTATCCCGCCCCCCGGTTCGGCGAGGCGATGTCCCCCGAGGCCCATCACGGTTCGGCCGCCCGGGTCACCGAAAAGGGTGACCTCGTCCGCCTGGAGTTCGACCTCTGGACGGAAATCGCCGGGAAGACCGAGTTGCTCGACACGACGCACGAGGAGCTCGCTCAGAAGGAGAACGCGAAGACCGAAGGGAGGACCTGGGGCCCTCGGCCTCACGAGGTCGGCGGAGACTACTTCCCCGACGCCATCGAGAAGTCCCTGATCGGTCTCGCGGTCGGTGACGAGGTCGAACGGGAGTTCGCGCCCGCCGAAGCCTTTGGCGAGCGGGACCCCAACCTCATCGAGCTGTTCTCGATGCACCAGGTCGAACGCCTCCCCGAGATGCGGCGCGAGGACGCCCACCTCGACATCGGCACGACCCTCACGATTGAAGGTCGTCGGGGACGGGTCATGTCGCTGACCGCCGCGCGCGTACGGGTCGACTTCAACCCGCCGTTCGCCGGGCGCAAGGTCCGTGGGAAGTTCAAGGTCATCGAGCGGGTCACCGAACCCGCCGAGCAGGCGCTCTCGGTGATCGAGCTCCAGTACGGCCGGTCGGCCGAGTTCCACGTCGAGGTCCACGAGAAGACGCTCACGGTGAAGGTCCCCGACCGCACCAAGTTCGACATCGCTTGGATGGCCGCCAAGCCGCGGGTCATCGACCGGCTCCGCACCCACCTCCATCCCCACACGATCCGGGTCGTGGAGGAGTACGTGACCCCCGCTCCCGAGAAGAAGGAAGCTCCGGAAGGCGAGAAACCCTCCGAGGCCCCGCCCGCCGAGCCGGCGACGCCCGAGACACCGGCGAAGCCGAAGGCCGCGAAACCGGCCCACTCCGCCCCGAAGGCGACGATGCCCTCGGACGACGCGTAAGCGTTCCTGTCGGCAGGGCGCTCCGCTCAAGCCTCGCGGCTAGCTCCTCCCGAACGGCAACGGGTCGTTCCGCGCGGGACGTTTTCGAAGCGAGCAGGCGACGGCTACACCGATGGGTGGGCGACGGCGCCCGTCTTCGTGGGGGTGTTGGCGACGGCCTCCGGCCATCGGTACAGGTAGACGTCGGTGTCCGTGTCGTGCTGCTCGGGGGTCCAGCCGTGGATCGGGTGGCAGTGACTCACCACCCGGGCCCCGCGGGGGAGCTCGGCCTCGAGCTTGGGGCGCAGGCGGGCCATGGCGCCCGGCCAGAGGAAAGCGGTGATCACGGTGGCGTCCCGGAACGTCAGGTCGAAGAGATTTCCCCAACGGAGCGTGATCCGGTCGGCGAACGGCCCGAGGGACCTCCGTAGCTTCAGGATGAGGTAGCGGAGCGGCTCCACCTCGACCCCGACCACGCGAGCGCGGTACGTTCGGGCCGCCCGGAAGACGATCGCGCCGGTCCCGGCCCCGAGGTCGTAGACCGTGTCCGTCGGGCCGACCTCGGCGAACCGCAGCATCGTCTCGACCGCCCGACGCGGGGTCGGTTCGTACCCCGCGCCGAACAGGAACGAGGCGAAGACGAAGTAGGCGATCGCGACCGCGAGAACAAACAGGCCGATGGCGAGGTAGAAGGTGAGGTCGTCCGATATCATCGTGCGCGCCGTCCTCCGGTCACGAGCCGGTCGGCGGCCGTGCGGGGGTCGATCCGCCGCGCGACGACCTCGTCCAGCAGGTGCCGCAGAGAAGGGTCACGTTCGAGCCGGAGCGTGAGCTCGCGGCCGATATGGTCCCGGGCGAGCCCCACGATCTCCGACGACAGGCGCTGGCGTTCTCCCCGGAGCCGTTCGCCCGAGGAGTCGAGGAACTTTTCGTGGGCCATCACGTCGTTCCAAAGCTCGTCGATCCCGGTCGGCTCCACGGTGGAGGTTCCGACGATGGGGGGAGCCCATGCGCTCGCCCGGCCTCCGAGCGTCACCAGCTCGGCCAGGTCCCGTTTCGCGAGCTCGGCGCCGGGGAGGTCGACCTTGTTGACGCAGAAGATGTCGGCGATCTCGAACAGACCGGCCTTGAGCGTCTGGACCTCGTCGCCGAGGTGCGGGACGACGACCACGATGCTCGTGCTCGCGATGTCGCGGATCGCCACGTCGACCTGCCCGCTCCCGACGGTCTCCACGAGGATGACGTCAAAGCCGGCCGCGTCGAGCAGACGGGAGACCTCGCGGGTCGTGGCCGCTACCCCTCCGGCCGCCCCGCGGCTTGCCATCGACCGGAAGAACACTCCGTTGTCGTCGGCGCGCCGTTCGAGCCGGATCCGGTCGCCCAGCACGGAGCCGCCGGTGAAGGGGCTCGACGGGTCGACCCCGATCACCCCGACGGTCTGGCCCAACGAGCGCAGTCGCCCGACCAGGGCGTTCACGAGGCTCGACTTGCCGACCCCGAGCGGTCCCGTGAGGCCCACCACCGGGGCTCGACCGGAGCGCCCGTAGAGGCTCCTCACGACGCGGTCGGCGGCCGGGTCCCCGTTCTCGACCTGGGTGATCGTGCGCGCGAGAACCCGCCGGTCCCCGTCGACGATCGCCCGGGCGGCCGCGGGCAGGCGGGAGGATGCTCCCGTCATGCCGAGGGACGGGCCAACGCCTGGGCCGTGGTAACGATCTCCTCGAGGGAGGTGCCCGGACCGAAGATCGCGCGGATCCCGGCCTTCTTGAGACGGCGGGCATCCTCGTCCGGGATGATCCCGCCGGCGAATACCGGGATGCTGTGGCTCCCCTGTTCCTTGAGGAGCGAGAGGATCCGCGGGAAGAGAGCCATGTGGGCGCCGGAGAGGATGGAGAGCCCGATCAGGTCGACGTCCTCTTCGAGCGCCGCCCGGACGATCTCCTCCGGGGTCTGCCGAAGGCCGGCGTAGATGACTTCCATACCCGCATCCCGCAACGCCCGTGCGACCACCTTGGCCCCACGGTCGTGGCCGTCCAACCCGGGCTTTGCGATGAGCACCCGGATCGGGGTCTTTTTCGCGACGCGCGCCTTCGCCATCGTCGACCGTCCTTTGACGTGGGTCGATAAGAAAAGCTTTGGCCCGCGGTTTTCAGAGGCTGAAGAGCAGGTCGAAGAGGAGGTTGCCGGCCAGGACCCCCGCAACGACCCCGGCCGCCATCACGACGATGAACGGGATCTGCGGCGTGACCCAGACCCGGGTGACCCCCTTCGATCGAAGGTCCTCGGCGATCTCCTTGCGTCGCCGGCGGTCGTCCTCCGAGGTCTCGATCGCCTTCTCCTCCTCCCTCGCCGCTCCGAACATCGGGTCGCGGACCCAGACGTACTTTCGGGGGAGGTCGTCGACCGGGATCGTGTAGCCAACGAACCCCGAGAGCCCGCGGAACTCCCTCGCGCGGACGTTGCGCACGGCGATGATGACGGGGACGACGACGCCGAGTAGCGCCGTGTTCATCAGGACGTTCACCGCGAACGGTAGGATCACCGTGACCGGGGCGATCGACCCGGGGGGCGCGATCAGCGGCGTAGGCAGCATCGGGACGAGTAGGCCGACGATCATGAGCGCCTTGGCGTCGGCCCCTCCGAAGAGGATCCCCGCCTCGAACAGCCCCCTCGCAAACAGCACCGTCACGAGCACGGCGAGCACGGGGACCGGCACGGCGCTCGGGCCCACCCCCACTCGGGCGACCGCCACCGCCACGAGCGCCACGACGCCAACATAGGCTCCGAGCTCGAGGAAGTCGGCGTAGCGGTCACCCCAGTCCCCGAGCGCCACGTCCCAGGCGAACAGATGCTGGAGCACGAAGAGGCCGATCACGGCCCAGAGAAAGGTGGGCAAGACCCCGCCCGGGACCACAGCGACGAACCCGACCAGGAACCCCACGACCCCGAGGATCTGCCACAGGCCGTCCGGGACCTCGCGGTCCCGAAAGTCCGACACCGCGGCATAGGCGAACCCGCCGAGCAGGAGGACGAGGTCGGCGTAGAGCGCGTAGGTCGCCATGTCCGTCATTCCGGAGCGCCGCCCTCGGGTCGAAGACGAGGAGCCGGCGGATAAGGGCATTTCTCGCCCGGCAGGTGGCCCGTCGAGGGAAAGTCGGTCCCCGCTCTCCAACTCCTGGGGGGTGTAGGAACCTCGCCGGAGGCGCTCGACCGGGCGCCCGCCGCCGAGGTAATCTATTTAAACGACCCTCCACTCGCGCGCACTCGCTCCTTGGGCACACGATGGTAGAGTACAAGCTCGTCATTTCCGAGCGCGAGAAGTCCGTCGCGCGCACGGTCGGCGACCCGCAAGCGGCCGGCTTCCTCGGGAAGAGGATCGGCGAGGCGGTCGGAGGGGAGCTCATCGGAGCCATGGGGTACACGTTCCGCATCACCGGAGGCACCGACAAGAGCGGGTTCCCGCTCCGCCCGGACCTGCCGGGAGGACGCCAAACTCGGCTCTATGTCGGCGATGGATTCGGCTTCCACGCGCCCCGAGCCGGGATGCGCCGGCGCCGAACGTTCCGCGGCAACACGATCAGCGAGGACACCGTCCAGATCAACCTGATCGTCGAGCAAAAGGGCCCGAAGCCTCTCGCGGAGCTGTTCGCCGCGGCATGAAGGTCCCTCGCCAGCCCGAAGTGAACATCGGCCTGGTCGGCCATGTCGACCATGGCAAGACCACGCTCACGCAGGCCTTCACCGGGGAGTGGACGGACCGGCACTCCGAGGAGCTGAAGCGCGGCATCTCGATCAAGCTCGGATACGCGGACGCGGCGTTCTACCAGTGCCCGAAATGTCCGGAGCCTTCCGGGTACTCGGTCCAGCCCGTCTGTGCCTCCTGCGGTGGGGAGGCGAAGTTCCTGCGGGCCGTGTCGTTCGTGGACGCGCCCGGCCACGAGACCCTGATGGCCACGATGCTGTCGGGGGCCGCCATCATGGACGGGGCGTTGCTGCTCATCGCCGCGAACGAGCATTGTCCGCAGCCCCAGACCCGAGAGCACCTCTACGCCCTCGACATCATCGGGGTCCACAAGGTCGTGGTCGTGCAGAACAAGATCGACCTCCTCTCGTCCGAGGAAGCCGAAGCGAACTACCGGGAGGTCGCCGAGTTCCTCAAGGGGGGCCCGATCGCCGGAGCCCCGATCATCCCCGTGAGCGCCAACCACCGGGTCAACATCGACGCGCTCATCGGAGCGATCGAGGCGACGATCCCGACCCCGCCGCGGGACCCGAAGAAGCCTCCGCTCATGTATGTGGCCCGCTCGTTCGACATCAATCGTCCGGGGACGCGTCCCGCGGCACTGCAAGGAGGGGTCCTCGGCGGCTCGCTCCTGCAGGGCCGGCTCACGGTAGGCGAAGAGATCGAGATCCGCCCCGGTCCCACCGGCATCGGAGCCGAACACATGGAGTCGCTGACGACGAAGATCACCTCGATCGTCTCGGGGGGCCAGGAATGGCAGGAACTCCACCCGGGAGGCTTGGCCGCGATCGGCACCAGCCTCGACCCATCGCTTGCGAAGGGCGATGGCCTCACCGGACGCCTGGTCGGGACCGCCGGGACGCTCCCGCCCGTCAGCCAGAAGATCCGCCTCCGCGCGACCCTCCTCGACCGGGTCGTCGGCGCCCAGCGGGAGATCAAGGTCGAGAAGATCCGCACGAGCGAGATGCTGGCCGTCACGGTCGGGACGACCATCGCAGCGGGCAAAGTAACGAGCGCCCGCGGGGACGATTTCGAGCTCGCGCTCAACCGCGCCGTGACCGTGTTCCCGGGAAGCCGGGTCGCGATCTCCCGAAAGCTCAATGCCTGGCGGCTGATCGGCTACGGGATCGTGGAAGGGGTGGCCAAGTGAAGCCGGACCTGCTCGAGATCCTGCGCTGTCCGCTCTGTCGGGCAGAGCTCACCCTCACCTCTCGGAAGACCGAGGGAGCCGAGATCGTCGAGGGATCCCTCTCCTGTAAGAAGTGTCACGTCGAGTATCCCATCTCGGACGGGATACCGGACCTGCTCCCGCCGGACGAGCGGGACTAGCCCGAAGCGCTCCGCTCAAGCGATCGAGTAGTAGTAGGCGAAGATCCCGAAGAACATCGCGACCGCGATCACCATCGAGGGCCACAGCCAGCGGATCCCCCCGCGCGAGCGCGCCTGCACCGAGCTCCCCACCGTGACGACGGGGATCGCGAACGCGAGCCAGTAGCCCGACAGGATCGTTTCGTAGAGAGCGTAGGCGGTCCCGTTGCCCTTCGGGTCATGGGTCACGAGCGCCACGACCAGGATGAGCCCGAAGACGAGGAAGCCTAGGCTGACCCCCGCGGCGTCCAGGTAGCCCTCGAGCCCGCGCTTACGCTTCGGGTAGTAGTGACGGAGCAAGAGGAGCATCAGCACGAAGAGGCCCAAGGTAGTCGCGAGGAGGTAGAACGCCGGAGTGGCGAGGGTAAGGCCGTGGGTTCCCGGAGCGGGAGGGGGGAGCGCCATCCGAGCAGACCTCCTACGGGGTCACCAGCACCGCTCGGGCGGGGGCGCCGTCCCCGTCCCGCAGGCGGAGGGGAAGGCATTCGAGGCCGTACTCGCCGGGGGGAGCGGACGCGAGGAGGAGCCCTTCCAGGATGAGCGTCCCACCACCCAGGAGGGAACGATGGACCGGGTAGGCCTCCGAGGGGTCGTTCTCGACCGATAGGGCGTCAACGCCGACCAACCGAACCCTCCGTTCGACCAGCGCGTCGGCCGCCGCCGGCGTGAGGCCCACATAGTCGGAGAAGAAGGTGAGCGAGTTCGCCCACCGCGCCGAGTTGGCCGTGCGGAACAGGACTCGGACGGTCCCCCTCGGGATCCTCGTGATGTCCTCGGCCCCGACCGAGGTCGCGCGGGCATCGACCTCCACGACCCGGCACGGCCCGTTCAGGGCCTCGAGGTCGATGCGGTCGACCGTGGTCCCCCCTGGGAGGAAGTGGACGGGAGGGTCCACGTGCGTGCCGGCATGGGTCCCCAACGATAGGCCCGAGAGCGCGTAGGGGTCCCCCCGGGAGATCGAGCGGATCGGCGCGGAGTCGAACAGAGGGTCGCCCGGGAATGACGGCATCCCCCGAAAGAGAGGCATCGAGATGTCGATCCGTCGCATGACCGCCGCCGACCGCCTCCGAGCGATGGAGGGTGCACCTCGACCCGCTTAAGCGTTCGCTCGGGAGAGCACCTCCTCGTGGGACTCTCGCCGCGAACCCCGGGGCTTCCGGTCGAAACGAAGGGTTAAGGAGTGCCCGGAAGAGACGGGACCGATGCCCCATCCCGCATCCGTCCGGCGCGACGAGGACGACGAGCCGGAGGAGGACGAGGAAGAGGAAATCGACGACGACGATGAGGGGGAAGAGCCCCCTCCCCGTCGGCGCGGGCGACCTCCTTCGCGACGGCGCCACCCTCGCCAGCGCGCGCACCCGGTCCGCCGTTGGCGTGCGTCGGATGGCGACGAGGACGAGGAAGAGGAAGAAGAGGCGGAGGAGAGGCTTTCGACCCGTCGTGGCCTCACCCCACCGAAGAAGCCGCCGACCTATTGGCGCGCTCGGGATTCGCTGTTCTTCGAGCCTCTGGTCGCGCTCGCGATCATCGTGGTGCTCCTCGTTGCGCTCTTCGCCTACACTCAGAATTGGCCCCCGGTGTACGTCGTCGAGTCGGACAGCATGCAGCATGGGTATTCCGACCAGGTCGGTCTCATCAACACCGGGGACCTGGTCCTCGCCCAGAAGGTCCCCCTATCGGAGATCACCCCCTACGTGACGGGGATTCAAACCGGATACTCGACGTACGGAGAACACGGCGACGTGATCCTCTACTGGCCCAACGGCCAGGGGTCGACGCCCATCATCCATCGGGCGATCCTGTACCTGACGTGGGACCCGTCGGGGCGGTCCTACAGCGCCCCGGACCTCGCCGGCCTTCCGTGCGGGAACGAGCCGAACGCGGTGTACTCGTACATCGCCGAGCCGGGAGCCCCTCCAGACTGCCGGTACACGAACCTCACCGGCACTCTCGACCTCTACCGGATCGGGTGGCAGTCGGTGAACATCTCCATCCCCATGAATCCGTCGACCCTCGGAGGTCAGTCGGGCTTCCTGACGATGGGAGACAACAACGTCGCCCCAGACCAGTTGGCGGTGCCCGCCCTCAGCACGCTCGTTCAATCCGGCTGGATCGTGGGGGTCGCGCGGGGCATGGTCCCATGGTTCGGGGCCATCAAACTCCTCCTACAAGGACAGGCCGGTGATGTACCCCCGCAATCCTGGCAGTTCATGGGCCTCACGGTCGTCGGTATCATCCTGGTCGCGTTCGGGATCCACTACGCCTTCCGGACGGAAGGCATCGAAACGCCTCTCCGCAGAGAGGAAGAGGAGGCCGCTCGCGCGCAGGCCGAGGCGGAAGCCGAGTCCGAGCCGCCGGAAACCGGACCGCGTCGATGGCTCTCGAGGCTGCGCCGAAGGCATCCGGAGGACGAGGAGGAGACGGAAGCCGAGGAGCCGACCCGGCAACGGACCCGGACGCGGCCCCCACCCTCCCACACGCCCGCCCACCGGGGTCGCCCGGCACCCCGTGTCCGCCGACCCCCGAAGCCGGCGAAGAAGCGCGATTCCCACGACGAACTGTAGACCCGCCCCGCCATTTCACCCGCCCGAGCGGACGGCCGGAGGGTCCGGTCGGGGACCCCTCGGGTGAACCCGGTTCGTCGCGAATCTTATAGTCCTACTCCGAGTCCTAATCTCGGGAGCCGAATGCACGTCATCGGGGGAACGGCATCGACCGCGCTCGCGGAGCGGATTTCTCGCGAGCTCGGTAACGCGCCGTTCGGGATTCCGTTCACGAAGCGATTTCCTGACGATGAGATGTACGTGCGCGTCGGCGGGCGGCTCGAGGGCGAGGATGTCGTCCTCGTCCAGTCGACCCGCACGGACAACGATTTCCTCGAGCTGATCCTCCTCGAGGACGCGGTCCGCGAGGCGGGGGCGCGACGCACCTTCGTGGTCGTTCCCTACTTCGGCTACGCACGGCAAGACCGGCGGTTCTTCCCGGGAGAGCCCGTGAGCGCGCGGGCCCTCTGTCGGCACGTCGAGCTCGACGCCGATGCCGTGGTGACCGTTGACCTGCACTCGTCGCAGACCCTCACGCAGTTCACGAAGCCGGCGTTCGAAGCGAGCGGGATCCCGGCGATCGCTCGCCTCCTGGCCGAGCGCTCCCTCGACCTGCTCGTCTCGCCGGACAAGGGGGGCGTGGACCGGGTGCGACGGATGGCTCAGCTGCTCGACAAGCCGTGGTTCGCCCTCGAGAAGCGGCGCATCGACAGCGAGCACGTCGAGCTGTCCCTTCCTTCCAGCGTTCCGATGTCGGTCGAAGGAAAGAACGTCGCCCTCATCGACGACGTCATCTCGACCGGCGGGACGATCGTCGAGGCGGCCAAGCTCCTCAAGAAGAAGGGCGCAGTCGGGATCAGCGCTGCGTGCACGCACGGGCTGTTCCTCAAGGACGCCTTCGAACGAATCAAGGCGGTCGTCGGGGACGTCTACTCGACCGACACGCTCGGGAACCCCGCGGAAAAGGCCTCGGTCGCCCCGGACATCGCGCAGATCCTCCAGCGCCTCGTAGTGGGGTAGTCCGAGGACGGGCCGTGAACGACCCCCTACGGGCGAGCGAAGCGCGCTCGGACGAGCTGCTCGAGGTCGTTCATGAGGTCCGAAAGGCCCTCCTCGCCCGGGACGAATCACCCGCGGGGGACTGGGTCGAGCGGACCGCCGAGGAACTTCGTTCGGGACGGACCCCCGGGTGGTACTACCCGAGCGACCCCGGAGCCGGTGTCTCCTTCTATTCCCTCAGCGGAGAGGAAGCCTATGGACACGTCCACGTGGCCGAGGGGGCCGGAGCCGTCGACCGAGGGGAACGCCTCACCGCCGCGCTCTTGGAAGGCCTGCCGACCGTGGTTCGGTCGGTCAACATCGGGTTCACCGGTCTTTCGCCCGCGCACGAAGAGGAGCTTTTGGGGCGGCTCGCAGAGCGCCCCGGGGCGACCGTCCTCGAGCGCATGGCCATGGAGCGGTCCCTCAGCATCGAGGACGGACGACCCCCCGGCCCGGTGCCGGACCAACTCTCGCTCGTCCCGATCCGCGCGGTGACGGTCGACGCGCTCGCCGACCTCGACTTCCGCTCCGTCCGCGGGAGCCCGGACGCGCTGCTGATCGGCGACCGGGTCGAGGAGTACCGCCGCGTGACCGAGGCGCTGATCGGCGGCAGCCTGGGGCGGTTCCTGGACGAAGCGTCGACCGCCCTGTACCTACCCGACCCTCCTCGGCTCGTGGGAGCCATCCTCTCGGCCGAACGTTCCCCGCGCAAGGGGATCTTTGTGAACTTCATGGTCGACCCTGAGTTCCGACGGCGGGGCTACGGGCACTACCTGTTCCGGTGGGGATTGAGGGCCCTCTGGGCCCTCGGCTACGAGCGCGTTCACCTCTGGGTGACGGCCGCCAACGAACCGGCGCGCCGACTATACCACGAGTTCCATCTCGAACCGACCGTGCGGTCCACGATCTACCGCGTCACGCGGGAGTCCGGTCCGCCGCAACCGCATTCCGACCGGTAGGGACAGTCCGAGGTCATCCAATCCGGGCAGGCCAGCAGGCCCGCGGGGGCCCGGTCCCGGATCGCAACGGCGAGGTCTCGGCTACGCTCTCGATAGAACCGGGAGAACGGGGTGAGCGAAGCGAACCGTAGCTCGAGGACCTGGACCCGGTCTCGGTCGACCTCGGCCCGCTCGAAACCGACCACGACGACCCCGGATTCCGTCCCCGTGGTGGCGCACCGAAGGCCGAGCTCGAGAGCGTACTGAGGGGCCCGCGCGACCAGCTCGTCCGCCCGGAACCGAGACCACGCGCGGGAAGTCTTGATCAACAGAGGACGGCCCCGGAACCCCACCACCTCCTCCTCAGGCTCGGGCCCCCGGGCCGGCAGCCGCGCCACCTCGCCCGCCGGACCGCTCTCGAGGGCCTCGGTCAGCCGGGAATAAAGGTCCGGCGTCCACGAGGGGGGCAGTACCTCTCGAGGCGGGGGGCTCGGTGGGGGCGGGGCCGGGACGGCGACCGGGGCGGTCCGGTCGAAGTAGGCGCGCCGGGGGTAGAGGAGCTCCCGAAAACGACCGACGGGTTCCGTGCCCTCGCTGGAGCGGGGCTCGGAAAGCGCGACACGGACCCGGTCCCGTACGTCGTCCCTCGACGAGATGGTCTCGACTTCTTCGAAGATGGCGCGGGGGGACGGCTCCTCCCGGCCGGTGCACGCGCACACCGATGCCTCCTCGAACTCACAGCCCCGACCGAACCAGGGACATCTCGGAAGCCGGTCGACGCGGGCCTCGGTGAGGGCCGCACGGAGCAGGTCGGCCCTTCGTCGCATCTCGGAGAGGATCGGTGGGGTCGACCGGAACACGAGGTCCACGGCCTGCACTTCGGAGACCCCCTTCGGGCCGGCGACCAGCGTGAGCAGTCGGCCGGAAGGGCGGTCGACGAGCGCGCAGTACATCCCGAGCTGCTCGACGTGGTCGGGTCGATAGGTCGGGAGGTTCGTCGGGTCGACCAGCGAGGTGGCCGTCTTGACCTCGACCGGAAGCTCGGAGAGGATGTCGATCCGACCGACGAGACCGTCCCGACGGACTCGCGCCTCGAGGGTCCCCTCGCCGGAGAGGCGAGCGCCCAGGGTCCTGTGGAGGGCGCGGCCCTGGTCGAGCCGGGCCTGACGTTCGGGAGGGATGGGAACGGCGGGTCTGACGGCCCGATAGAAGGCCCGGCGGAGGTTGATGAGGTCGGTGACCCCGACGGACCTCTTCCCGCTCTGCCGTCCCATGCGGGTGGTGAGCTCGCCCCCCAGCGCTGCGTCCTCCCGTACGGAGACGACCGCCTGCCAGGGGTTCGGGGATGCGGATTCGTCCACGGGCACGGTACCCCGAGGCCGGAGGGGTATACGACCGTCCCGCTCGCATGGGGAAGCCGCTATACCACGCGCCCGGCTCGCTGCGATGTGCACGACCACGCCGGTCGTCCGCTCGTCGTCGGAACGGGCATCGCGGGCCTCTACGTCGCGCTTCGCTGCCGGGAGCTCGGCCTCCGACCCACGTTGATCACGAAGTCTCGTCTTGAGGAATCCAACACGCGGTACGCTCAGGGGGGGATCGCCTCAGCGGTCGGGCCCGACGATTCCCCGACCCTTCACCTGGCGGATACGCTGCGCGCGGGGGCCGGGCTGGTCGACCGCGCCGCGGCGAAGGCGCTCACGTACGAGGCCCCGGCCCGGATCGCGGACCTCGTCCGGTACGGGGTCCCCTTCGACACGATCGAGGGGCAAGTGTCTCTGGGACGAGAGGCCGCACACTCCCGGAGCCGGATCCTCCACGCCGGTGGAGATGCGACCGGCGCCTCGATCGAAGAGACCCTGAAACGACGGGTCCTGGACGCGGGCATCGAGGTTCGGGAGCGGACGGTTCTCCGGGGGCTACGGTCGACCGGTCGGGAGGGAATGGTCGCCCTCATCTCGAACGACCGCGGCCGTAACGTGGAGGAGACCGAGGCCGGCCCGGTGGTCCTGGCGACCGGCGGCGCGGCCAGCCTCTACCGGCAGAGCACGAACCCCTCGGTGGCGACGGGAGAGGGTCTCGCGATCGCCTTCCGGGTGGGAGCGCTCCTCACCGACATGGAGTTCATCCAGTTCCACCCCACGGTCTTCTGGCGGGAGGGGGCGCCGCGCTATCTGATCACGGAAGCGATCCGGGGAGAGGGCGCCGTCCTTCGCAACGAAGCCGGCGAGCGGTTCCTGGTCGGCCACCACCGGGACGCCGAGCTCGCCCCCCGCGACATCGTCTCCCGGGCCGTCGACCGCGAGATCCACCGGTCCGGCCACCCGTGCGTCTACCTGGACGCGACCGCGATCCCGCGGGACCGCATCTTTGCTCGGTTCCCCTCCGTCTGCCGGTTCCTCGCCACGTACGGCCTCGACCCGTCGCGCGACTGGATCCCGGTGACGCCCGCCGCCCACTACATGATCGGAGGCGTGACGACCGACCTCGAGGGCCGAACGAGCCTCCCCGGCCTCTACGCGTGCGGGGAGGTCGCGTCGACCGGCGTCCATGGGGCCAATCGGCTGGCGAGCAACTCGCTTCTCGAGGGGCTCGTGTTCGGGGAGCGGGTCGCGCGCGAGCTCGTGAACCCGGTCGCGAGCTCCCTCCCGCCCCCCGGTCGGCTGGTCCGATTCGACTGGCCCCCCGGTGCGGGGCGGGGCGACCTGCCCCGGGCCTTCGACCGGGTCCGTGACCTCCTCTGGGACAACGTCGGGATCGTCCGCACCGGGGCCGGCCTTCGGACTGCGCTCGAGGAGCTGGCGGAGCTCGGTCGGTCGACCGAGCCCAGCCGAGCCTCCGAGCTTCCGGGGCCGGTCGCGAACGCCATCCTGACCGCCTCGCTCGTCTCGCGCGCGGCACTTACCCGCACGGAGAGCCGAGGGGCCCACTACCGCTCCGACTTCCCGCTCCGCCGGCCCACGTGGCGGCTCCACGTCGGGATCCTTCGGAAGCCGTCCGCCGGTCGCCGCCGATAGGTCGCCCAACAACCGTATGGCCTCGGGCATCGTCGCCCGGACATGGACCTTACCCTCTCCCGGGAGGACCTGGACCTCCGCGAGGCCGCCCGACGTTTCGCCCGCAAGGACATCGCGCTCGTCACCGAGCGGATGGACCGGGAGGACTACTTCCCGCGCGACGTCTTCGCGCGCCTCGGGGCCCACGGGTTCCTCGGTCTCACGCTTCCCGAGAAGTATGGGGGTCTCGGGCTCTCGTACATCGCGCAAGCGCTCGTGCTCGAGGAGATCGCGCGGGTCAGCCCCGCCTTCGCGCTGAGCGTGGGCGCGCATTCGAACCTGTTCGCCGACAACGTGGCCCGGAACGCGGACGACGATCAGCGGGCCGCTTTCCTCCCGCCCGCGGCCGCAGGGGAAGCCGTCGGGGCGCTCGCGCTCACCGAACCGGACGCGGGGTCGGACGCGGTCTCGATCCGGATGCGGGCGGAGCGCGACGGCAACAACTACCGCCTCAACGGTACGAAGCAGTTCATCACGAACGGTCCGGTCGCGGACATGATGCTGGTCTACGCGAAGACCGCTCCCGAGAAGGGCCAGCGCGGCATCAGTGCGTTCCTCGTCCGCCGGGACACCCCGGGGTTCTCGGTCACGAGGAGCCTCGACAAGATGGGCATGCGCGGTTCGCCGACGGGAGAGCTCGCGTTCCAGGACGTCGAGGTCCCTCGCGACCAGCTGGTCGGCAAGGAGAACGACGGGGTTCGCATCATGATGAGCGGCCTCAACGTCGAGCGGGCGGTCCTCACCGCCATCCCCGTGGGGATCATCGCCGAATGCCTCGACCGCTCGGTTGTCTACGCCCGGCAGCGCGAGCAGTTCGGCCAGAAGATCGGTCGGTTCCAGCTCATCCAGGCGAAGCTCGCAGAGATGTACTCCAACCTCGAGGCGTCCCGCTGGCTCATGTACGCCGCGCTCGAGTCGGTCAAGTCCGACCCCCGCAACCTCCGGGCCAGTGCGGCAGCGCTCACGTTCGCCTCGGAGGCCTCCACGCGGGCCGCCCTGGACGCGATCCAGATATTCGGTGGGTACGGGTACATGCGCGACCTCCCCCTCGAGCGGCTGGCACGGGACGCGAAGCTCCTCGAGATCGGCGCGGGTACCTCGGAGATCCGGCGTCTCATCATCGCCCGCGAGCTCCTCGGTCGGGACTTTGTAGAATAGACCCGGGACGCGGTCCCAGAACCCCCCCGGGCGACCGGACCCCTAGACCCCCGCGGGCCCGAACGACAAGGGGCCCTGGTCCCGGCCAACGTATATAGCACCGGGGACCCCATGCTCCGGCGATGGCGGGGCGCCCTGCGAACGCCACTGGGACCACCTCCTTCCTCCGGGTGGAGGTGCTGAAGGAGCTCCAGACGCTCATCGATGACCGGGAGGTCCGCGACCGGGTCGACCGGGGCCCCCTGGCGGAGACGAAAGGCCGGGAGCACTGGGTCCTGCACCTCCTGCTCCGCAGCCAGGAACTGAGCAACGCCCACTTCGATACGCTGGTCGGCACCGCCTACGGGAACATGCTCGCCCGCATCCAGTCGGTCGAGGACCGGCTCCAGCGGATGGAGGGAGCGAGCCAGGAAGTGACCCAGGAGGTCAAGACCCGGCTCGAAGGCATGGAAACGTCCCTCGTTGAGAGGGTCTCGCGAGAGGTCACCTCGGGGGTCCAGACCGCGGCCGACAAGCTCTCGACGACCGTCCTTTCGAACCTCGACGAGAAGTGGAAGCCGATCGGCGCGTCGGTCGAGACGTTCGCGCAGTCGTCTCATCAGCTCACGAAGGACCTTTCCGACACGTACCGAGTTTCCACTCAGAGCCGTCTCCTGCTCAACGAGAACGCCCGGCGGATCATCGACCTCGGCCGGGACCTGGTCGCCCTCGAGGAGAGCCTGAAGCTCACCCTCACGAAGGCGATCGAGGACGCACTTGCCCCCCTCGAGGAGCGCGTCGCGGCGCTCGAGGGCCGCAAGCCTTCCGCCGCCGAGGCCGCGACCGACCCCCCTGCGGAACCGCACTGAGCGTAGCCTTCCATGCGCCTCTCTCCTCGCCATCCCCGCTATGCCAGCCTGACGGTGCGCCACGCGCTCGCGGAGGCCCACCGCCAGGGCCTGGTCGTTCCCGAAGGGCTCATCGCCCAGGGGCGCGGCGAGGCGTTCGACTACCTTCTCGGCGAGCGCACGACCCCCGGGGCTCGGCGGGCGGAGCGCGCGGCCGCGGAGTGGCTGCTCGCGGCCCGCCATCCCGTGGTCAGCGTCAACGGGAACGTTGCGGCCCTCGCGGCGAACGAGGTCGCGGCGCTCTCGCGCGCGGTTCCCGGACTGGATGTCGAGGTGAACTTGTTCCACCGGACCGGCTCGCGGGCCCGCCAGGTCGCGGAGGCGCTGCGGGCGGCGGGGGTCCGCCGCGTGCTCGGATTGCGGCCGACCGCGACGATCCCCCATCTCCCCTCCGACCGGGCGAAGGTCGACCGACGGGGCATTCGGGACGCGGACGTCTGCCTCGTCCCGCTCGAGGACGGGGACCGGACCGAGGCGCTCCGGGCCCTGGGGAAGCGGGTGATCTCGATCGACCTAAACCCCCTCTCCCGAACGAGCCGCGCCGCCGACCTGCCGATCGTGGACGAGGTGAAGCGCGCGCTCGCCGGGGTCACGCGAGAGGTCGAGCGTCGGCGGAAGAGCTCCCGACCGCCGCGGTTCACGCCGTTCGACCGCCGAGCCGCGCTTTCCGATGCGCTCGAGGCGATCGGGCGAGGGATCAGGCGGACGGCAGCTCAGCGCCCGATCGGTCCACGGCGGGGCCGAGCCTCTGCGCGACGGCCTCGAGGAAGCGCCGGTCGGACTCGTCGAACGCCTTGACGGCGTTCCCGTCGATGTCGATCTCGCCGACCACGCGGCCTTCGTGACGGATGGGGACCACGACCTCCGCACGCGTCTCGAGGAAGCAAGCGAGATAGTTGGGGTCGGAGCGGACATCGTCCACGATCACCGTTCGGTCCTCGCGGGCCGCCTGTCCGCAGACCCCTCGGTCGAGCGGGATCCGGGTGTGCTCGGTCGCCTGCGGCCCTTCCCAGGCGTCGAGGACGAGCTCCTTCCCGTCGAGCCGATAGACCCCGACCCAAGGATAGTGAGGGAACGAATGCCGGAGGAACCGACAGACCTCTTCCAGCGCTTGGCGGCCCGATAGCCGCGAAAGGATCGCGTCGACCTGCAGGAGCGCCGGCGTCTGGGCACGGTCCGGGACCGTCATGGCGGGGTCCGACTCCTCCCCAGGAGGTCCCGGGCCGGGCAGGGAGCGCCGAGGGGGAGAATCTCCGCCGCGACGGGTCGGCCGTCCTCGGCGTTTGAACTCCCGAGGCGTATTCCGCCACGAGCTTTCCAGACTCGCGCCGTACCGGACTGAGCCACCTCGGCACGCCCGTAGGAACGGACGGGAGTCGACCGATAAGCTTAGCGGAGGCGCGGCGGACGACGCTAGTCGCGGAGCGGGTACCACCGGCAGTTCGCGCAGCCCACGCCCCGCTCATCGCCGGGGATCAGGGCCCCACAGCTGGGGCAGGGCGCCGGCGGAGGGACGGAGAGCGCGAGGCAATCGAAGCACGCCCCCTCGCGTCGGTCGTCCGGAAGGATCACGAGCTCCTTGCCGCAGTACAAGCATCGCGACAGGCGTTCATCGGGCAAGTCGAAGCTTCGACTGTCCGCAAACGAAAGCATCGGGGCTCCACCAATCGGCCGGTACATAAGGCCTCGCGCGACGGCCGCGACCGGACACGCGACGGGCGAGCGTTCGAGCGCTTTTTATGGCTCCTTCCAGCGCGCCTTGACCGCGGCGAGTAGGAACAGGGCGGCCGTGAACGCGATCAGGACGCCCCAATCCACGGCCGCGCTCGAAAGCGTGAGCGGAGCCCCCAGCCCGCACGACCCTTGGACCAGCTCGGCGGCGTAGGTGGTCGGAGAGATGAGGGCGGCGGTCTGGGCCCACGCCGGGAGCGCGGAGAGCGGGTAGTAGACTGGGGGGAGCACGGTGAGGACGAGCGAGATCATCGGGCTGAAGAGGAACGTCTCGCGCACATCCTGGAAGTACGTCGCGAGCGTGAACGCGAGCGCGCTCGCGAACGCCCAGACGAGGACGCAGACGCCGCTGATCACCGCGAGGTTCACCACCGTCGGGTGCCCCAACGCCACGAACAGCGCGACGAACACCGCGAGCGCCGGCAGGGAGTAGACCAGCTCGCTCAGCGCCATGCCGGTCACGTAGGTCGGCGCCTCGACGGGCGAAGCGACCACGACGTCCTGGAACTTGAGGTCGTGTCGGTAGTGGGTGAGGTCGCTCTGCAGGCTCGTTCCCACGGTCATCATCGTCAGCACCATGCCGCCGGTGATCCCGTAGTCGAGGTAGGAGCCCCGCGAGACGATGAAGATGAAGAAGAGGAACGAGAGCGGAGAGGCGATCGTGTTCAGGATGTAGAGCGGCGTCGTCCGGATGGGGATGATGCCGTTCAGCTGGACGAGGGTCAGGACCGAGCGCAGGCGGTTGCGCTCGCTCACGCGCTCGCCTCCTCGGTCGCCTCGTCCTTCTCCGAGGATTCGGAGTCCTCCTCGATCGACCTTCCGACGACGTCCAGGAAGATGTCCTCGAGGCTGACGGGGCCCATCGAGATGCGCAGACCTCGTTCCAGGGCGCGCCGAGCGACCTCGTGCGCTTCCTGTTCGCGCGTGAACAGGAGCATCCCGCCCTCGATCTCCGAGACCTTCCCGTAGGAGTCCAGCTCCTCCCGTGGGAACGACCCCTGGATCGTGACTCGGTAGGGGTACCTCACCCGGGCCCGAAGGTCCTCCGGCGTCCCTTCGAGCTTGAGCCGCCCGGACTCGATGAGCGCGAGGCGAGAGGAGAGGGCCTCCGCCTCATCGAGGTAGTGGGTCGTGAGGACGATCGTTCGGTTCTCTCGGCTCGCCCGACGGATCGCCTGCCAGACCTCCCGCCGGGCGATCGGGTCGAGGCCGGTGGTCGGCTCGTCCAGGAACAGGACGTCGGCGTCCGACGCGAGTACCATCGCGCACATGGTGCGGCGACGAATCCCGCCCGAAAGGCGCGAGACGAGAACGCGGCGGTAACTGGTCAACGAGAGCTCCGAGAGGACGTCATTCGTCCGGCGGCGGGAGTCCTGAGGGTCGAGCCCGCGGAGCTTGAGGTAGAGGTAGATGACCTCCTCGACGTTGAGGAAGTAGAGCGGACGCGACTCCTGGGGCACGCAGGCGATGCGCGTGCGGATCGCTCGTTCCTCGGTGCGGATGTCGTGCCCCAGCACGTAGACCGTCCCGAGCGTGGCCGCCAGCTGGGTCGCCGCGATCCGCACGAAGGTCGTCTTGCCGGCGCCGTTCCTTCCGATGAGGCCGTAGACCCGCCCCGTCGGGATCTCGAGGGAAAGGTCGTCGAGCGCGAACTTTCCCGGCCGCGCCTTCGGATACGTCTTACCGAGGTGGACGGACGAGATCGCGGACGGCATCGACCCTCTCGGAACTCCGGCAGGACCCTTTCGGAATAGCTCTCTTAGGACGGCTCAGCTCAGGATCTCGGCCAGGCGGTGCTCCGACCGGCCCCGCTCGATCTCCTGGGCGATGCGCTTTCCCGTCGAAAGTCCGGGCTCGAGGAGGTCGGAGTAGGGGCTGCCCGAGATGAACAGGTTCGTGCCCGCGACGATCCGGGTCGAGACCTCGAAGACCTTGAACTCGAGCCGCTCCGTCATGATCCCCTCGACGCAGAAAGGCCCGACCATCCCCCCGAACAGCTCGATCGACCGCTCGACGATCCGAGCGGCGACGTCGAACGCGCTCGGGAGCAGCGATTCTCGGAGGATCACCGGGACATTCCCGGTGACGACGAACGTCGGGCGGATCCCGGCCTTCAAGAGCTCCTCCTCGGCCCCGAGCTTGTAGAGCTCGTCGATGTTCGCCTCGTCCCGGCGGTCCATCCCGAGGAGCTCGAGGGAACCGTGGCCGACGCGGTAGCCGCGGTCGGAGAGCGGGGAGTAGAAGAAGTGCATGTAGTAGCGGGTCCCGAGCACGTATTCCTGGATGACGTGCGGTCCGGACGGGGTGAACCCCTCGAGCGCCTCGCGGTTCTTGGCGAGGAAGAACCCCTTGCCGCCCTTCGCGCCGTAATACTTCACGATCACCGGCCCGTCGACCTCGGACGGGTTCTCGTAGCGACGGGGCATCAGTACCCCCGCCGATTCGAGCCACTCCCTCTCCTTCTCCCGGTCGGACTCCCAGGCGAGCACGGCGCGGTTCCCGAAGACGGGGACATCGAGGTCGGCGAACGTCTGGGCCCCCACGTACTCCACGAACGACCCGTGAGGGATCACGATCGCTCCCTCGGCCCGGAGCTTCTCAGCGGCCGACGGGAGGTCCTTCGCGCGGGGGACCGAGAGGAAGCGGTCCGGCCGCGCGAGGGGGAACGCATCGTAGAACTTCGGGGGCGGACCGACGGAGATGCCGAGGGTCGGGAACCCGACCGCGCGCGCCCCGTGGAAGATCTGCAGGGACGAGTGCGAGCAGAGCGTGGCAATCGTGGGCGTCCGTTTCTCGAGGGACGCTAGGCGAGACTCGGAAGCGAGGGGAATCCCCATACGGGGGAGTACAGGGAAGAAAACATAGCCTTTACGCGAACGAACCCCGACTAGGACTCGGACGGACCGGCCTCGAGCTCCCAGTACCACTTCACCCGACGCGAGGCGGTCTCGGCGACCTTGCGGCGGACCTCGGGGTCGACCGTCGGGTCCCGGACGAGCTTACGGACATCCTCGGGGGTCCCGGACGAGACCCGAGACGCGAGCCCGGACCGCTCGAGGAGCGGCCGGACGCTGTCGAGGGAGTACTGCCACGCCTCCTCCCGACGCCGCACCGCCACCGTGCGGCTGCCCGGGACACGGTGGACCCCGAGCTCTTCGGCGGCGCGGTGGAGCTCCTCGGCGGTCCGACGGAGCTCGGACTCGAGGCGCCCTTCCTCGGCCCGAAGGGCCTCGAACCGGTCGACGAGGCTGCGAAGGCGCTCCCCGTCCGCCGTCGGCACGGCACGGAACTCGGGGCAGCGGTCCTGGAAGTCGCAACGGGCGCAATGGCGGCCTGGGGCCGGCTCGAACGCCTCCGCACGGATGCCGTCTAGAGCGCTTCCCAGCCGGTCGTGGAGCCCGGCGAGCGCGCCGCGCTCGCGCGGGGCGGTCCGGAGCGGCGTGAGCGACCTAAGATGGTAGAGCGTCAGGCCCTGAACAGGCTCGGCGTAGTTGCTCTCGACCAGCACCTGGTAGAGGCTCAACTGGTCGGAGTCGCGGGCGTCGTCGTTCGAAAGGTCGCGCGACGTCTTGTAGTCTACGATCTCGAGGCCCCCGGCGGGCGTCCGGTCGATCCGGTCAATGTAGCCGTGGATCGGGATGCCGTCCCATCGCGCCTCAAGGTGCTCCTCGACCGCGACCGGTACCGGCCGGTCCCGCACGAGGAACTCATAGTACCGCAGCAGGATCTCCCGGCCGAGGGCCCGGTACCGGGACTCCTCTTCCGGCGAGGTGTACCCCTCGCTCGACCAGGCCCGCTCGTACGCCGCGAGGAGCTCTTCCGAGCTCATCCACCGCACCGGGGTAGGGGTGCTCGAACGGACGTGCCACTCGTCCAGCGTTCGCTGTCGGTCGCTCTCGCCCGCTCGTCGGGCCGAGGGGACCACGAGCGGCGCGACCAGCTCCTCGAGGACCGAGTGGATGACCCGACCGAACGTGAAGTAGCCGCGCGGGGCCTCGGGGAGCTTCTCGACATACAGGAAGCGCCAGCGGAGCGGGCACTCCTGGTACGTACGGAACGACGAGTAGCTCAGCGCGGGGACCGAAGGCACGGTGAGCGACCCGCCCACGGGTTCATCTGGTTTCCGGGGGCGTCGCCCCGGCGCGTCCGGTGCGCTTAGTGGCCCGCGGCGGGGGCGCCGAGGGCGGCGTTCTCCCCGGTCGCGCCCGCCTCGCTCGGCAGGGTGCCGCGCGCCTGCGGGTTGGTCAGGTTCTTCGGGAGCCCGAGGAGCTCGAGGAGCTCCTTGTAGTGGTTGCGGATCGTCACCGGGGTGACGTTCGCGACCGCGGCGATCCGGTCCTGACTGCGGGGTTCGCCCATCAGGTTGGACGCGATGTAGATGATCGTCGCGAGGATCCCGTTCGGCAGCACTCCGCTCGTGGAGTAGACCTGCTCGACCTGCTCGAGGAGCGAGAGGACCTTCTGCCGGACCTCCTTCGAGAGGTTCAGGTCCTGCGTGAACCGAACGAGGTAGTCGCGCGGCTCGACGGGCTTGAGCCCCAGCTTGAGCTCTCGGGCGAGCAGCGTGTAGGCACGACCGACCTCGATCTTGGTCGCCTTCGAGTGGGCGATGATCTCCTTCATCGTCCGCGGGACGTGGCACTGGCGGCACGCCGCGTAGACGCTCGCCGCGACCAGCGCGACGATCTTCTTCCCACGGGTCGCCTTGTGTTCGAGGGCCCGACGGTAGATGTACGTCGCCGACTCCTTGACCTCCCGCGAGAGGCCGAGGACCCCGGCGAGCCGGTTCAGCTCGCCCAGCGCCACCACGAGGTTCCTCTGGTGGGTGCGGGCGGCGCGGAGCCGGTGGTTGAGCTTCCTAAGGTGGTAGAACTTCAGCGAGGTGTTCCGGGAGAGCGAGTTCCCCTGGAAGTCGCGCGTCGGGACGCCGATCTCGCTGAACAGGCCCTTATCGGGCATGAGAGGGGAGATGACGGGGCCCCAGCCGCGCGCCTCTCGGCCCGTGTCCTCCTTCGAGCCGCGCTGGCCACGGTCGCTCACGAGGGCGCTCTGGTCGACCACGAGCCCGCAGTCGGCGCAGACGATCTCCCCGCGGATCTCGTCCCGGATCAAGTGGGAAGAGCCGCAGTTGGGGCAAACCTCGGCCACGGCGGGAGCCTGAGGAGCGACGGCCCGGACCTCGGAAGGGAGGGACCGGCCGGGAACCTTCACGTTAGTCGAACGCGGATGCCGCCCAGAGGGTGCGGGAGAGCTGGTCTTCATAGCTTGTAGCATTCCCCAAATAAGGGCTCCTATTTATAGGTTCGTTCGTTCCATGTAACGATTGTATGCTACACATGCTACACCATGCGCCGGCGTAGCATGCCGTTTCAGGCAGGGGTCGCCGTGAAAACGCAGCCGCGGCTCGCGTGCTTGGTCGGGTCCGGCTTCGAGACCTCCCAGCGCTGGCCCAACCGGGTCTCGAGGACGGTCCGAAGGAGCTGGGAGCACATCACCCGACCGATCTCGGGCGAGTCGCCGGTGCAGGCGAAGCATCCCGTGACGCGGAGCGTGAGGGGACGTTCGCGGACGGTGGCGAGGTGCCCCATCGTGTGCGTCTCGTAGTACAGCCCGAGGGCGCGGGCGACCTCCTCGGGAGTACGGCCCTCGATCTGACCCGCGATCTCGCGGCCGAGCTGCCGAGCGATCGTCTCGATCAGCTCCGGGAGGTGGAGCTGGAACTCTCGGACCCCGGACGCCCGCATGCCGAGCTTCGCGACGTCCTTCAGCCGTTGAAACGGTACGGACTCCTTGCCGGAGACCACGGGAAGCACCGCCTCGGGGGGGTTCTCGAGCTCGACGAAGCGAGCCTCCGCCCGTGTGGCGGGCGTCCACATGCGGCGGTGGTAGTCCCGTGCGAGTCGGATGAACATCGGGGCGGACGACCAGAGGGCCACCTGCTCCTCCCCCGACCGGCCGAGCCCGTCCTCGCTCGAGACGTACACGAGAGATCCGACCCGGTCGATCACTACGGCTCGGTTGGCCACCGGGTTGCTCGAATGGCGAAGCTCGGAGAAGCCGGAGAAATGCTTCGCCTCGACGAGGTTCTGGGAATCGACCTCCGCGACGACGCGCACCTTCACGCCCCGGCTGCTCGCCTCTCGGAACGCGCGGTCGAGCCCGAGGTCAACGAACCGGGAGAGCGTGCGCTCGCTCGCGCTCACGAGGATCTCGCGGTCGGCGGCCCCGATGCGCTTGAGCAGGAACCGGCGGATCGCCTCCGTCCCCTCGAGGACCGCGAATTTGCGCGGGTCGCGCTCGTCGAACTCGTCCCGACCCTCGGCCCACTCGGCCAGGATCCGGTCCCGGTCCTTCTCGAGCTGCTGGAGCCGGTCGGACGCTCGGTGGATGCACCGGTCGACGAGGTCGTCCGGAGAGAGCGCCTCGAACCGCTGGGGACGACTCCCGGTCGCCCGAAGGAGCCCCTCCGCGCTGAGCTGCTTGATGAACCGATAGGCCTCGACTCGGTTCACGGCCGAGATGCGGGCGAGCTCGCTCGCCGTCATCGCCCCGCCGCGGCACGCGGCGAGGTAGACGCGGGCGCCCTTCTCCGGAACCCCGTGCTGGGAGAGGAGCTCGAGGAGGCCCGACTTCGGCGCTGCCACGGGAGAAGGAGGCGGCCCCCCGATAAAAGGTCGAAGGTGGCGGAGGTCCGGGCCCTCTCGAGGGAACGAGAGGATCAGAGCGCGGCCTGGAAGTCGTCGATGGTCAGCGGGTACTCAAGCTCGGCTACGCCGGCGCGGGCCTTCAAGATCTCGCGAGCGAGCAGCCAATAGACGGTCGCGAGGGCCACCCGGCCCTTGTTGTTCGCGGGGATCACGAAATCGACGTCCCGGGTCTCGTTGTTGACGTCACACAAACCGACGACGGGAATCCCGATGGAGACCGCTTCGCTGAGGGCCTGCTGGTCGGTCGCCGGGTCGGTGACGATGAGCACCTTCGGCTCGAAGTACTCCTCGAGGTTGGGGTTGGTGAGGCAGCCGGGCACGAACCGCTCGGCGAAGGAGACCGCTCCGAGGGTCTTCGCGAAGATCCGTACCGGCTTCTGGCCGTACTGCCGCTGCGACACCACCAGGATCCGCTCGGGCGGGAAGCGCGAGAGGAACTTCGCCCCGAGGCGGATCCGCCGGTCGGTCTCGCGGACGTCCAGGACATGGAGCCCGTCGAATCGGACCTTGAAGACGAACCGGCGCATCGAGGCCGACTTCTGCTGCGTCCCGATGTGGACGCCCGAGGTGAGGTACGTGTCCTCGGGGATGAGGAGCTCGCCGGGCTGGATGTCCTGGCCGTCGCTCGCCGTCATGGGCTCCTGGATCAGGGTCTCGTCGTCGGGCATCTCGTCAGGTTCCGGTGGCGCGGCCGAGCCGCAGGAGTTCATTTAGCTTTGCCACCCGCTCTCCGCCGAGAATTCCGCACTTCAACCCCCGTGCGCCGGTCCCGAGGGCCACGTGGGCGAGCCATCCTTCGGGCACCTCGCCGGACCGGTGCGAGGTCACGGTCGACAGCCCCTGGCTCCTCGCGAGGTCGACGGTCGCGAACGTGTCGGTGAGCGTACCGACCTGGTTGACCTTGATGAGGATGGAGTTGGTCGACCTCCGCTCGAGTCCCATGCGCAATCGGTGCTCGTTCGTCACGAAGATGTCGTCCCCAATCACCAGGGTCCGGCCGCCGACCGCCTTCGTGAGCGCGGCGAACGCGTCGAACGCCTCCTGGTCGAAGGGGTCCTCCACGAACCGCAGGTCGAAACGGTCGACGAGCTTGGAGACGAACCCGACCTGGCCCTCGGTGTCGAGGGTCTGCTCGCGATAGCGGTACTTTCCCTTCTCGAAGAACTCGCTCGCGGCGAGGTCGATCCCCGGACGAACCTCGAGGTGAAGCTCATCGCGTGCCTTCGCGCAGGCGTCCGTGAGGATCTCGAGCGCCTCGAGGTTCGAGACTCCCGCGACCCACCCACCCTCGTCGCCCCGACCCAGGGCGGTCTTGGGGAGCCGCCGGTGCAGTTCTTCGCCGACGAGCCCATGGACCCGCACGGCCGCACGGATGGAATCCTCGGGCCGGGCGCAGTCGGCGAACGCGATGAACTCCTGGATGTCCGGGCCTCCGATCGCGTGCCGACCGCCGTTCAAGCAGTTCCCTGCAATCGCGGGGAACGAGCGACCATCCACGCCCGGCCGGGCGAGGACCTTCCAGAGGGGCCGACCCGTCTCCTCGGCGGTGGCCATCGCGGCCGCGATGGACACCGCGGTCGCCGTGTTCCCCCCGATGGATGAGAAATCCGAGGTCCCATCGACCTCGTGAATCGCTGCGTCCACCGCGCGCTGGTCGGAAGCGTCCAGTCCGATGAGGCGGGGCCCGACTCGCGCCCGGAACGTGGCGAGCGCCTCGGGAACCCCGCCCTTCGGGAACGCCATGACCTCGTGCACGCCCGTGCTCGCACCGCTCGGTGCCCCGGCACGGCTCCGCGCGCCGGAGGCGAGGGCGATGCTCGCTTCGACCGTGAGCCTACCTCGGCTGTCGTAGATCCCGAAAAGGTCCGCGGAGGTGATCCGGCTCATGGGGCCTCCTCCACGAACTCGACCAGGACTCCGCCGAACGCCGAAGGATGAGCGAACCCGATCCGACGACCCCGAGCCCCGGGGCGACCGTGCGGGTCGATCACCCGGCCCCCTCGGGTCACGACGGTCGCGAGGGCTGCGTCGACGTTCGGGACCGAGAACGCGATGTGGTGGACCCCGCCGCCTCGGGTGGCGAGGAACTTCGAGACCGGGGACTTCGGCCCGGTCGGTTCGACGAGCTCCACATGGGTCTCCCCCGCGGCCAAGAACGCGACGACCACCCCGCCTCCCGGAACCTCCTCGGGAGGCGACGTGGGCTGGCCGAGGATGGGTCCCCAGTGCTGGAGCGCTCCCGAGATGTTCGCGACGACGACTCCTACGTGATCGAGCTTCATGGTTCCTCCTAGAATGCGGTCGATGGGGGCTGCTCTCCGAAACAGGACCTCCACACGTTGGCGACCTCGCCGAGCGTGCCTCCGGCCCGGACCGCCTTCAGGACGGACGGCATGACGTTGGCGCCGCGGTCGGTCGTCTCGCGGAGCTCGGAGAGCGCCGCCTCGACCACGGCCCGGTCGCGTTCGCGACGCCAGCGGTGGAGGCGCGCGACCTGTTGCCGCTCCTCGGCAGGAGTGATCCTCTGGGTATGGACGCCGGGGCCTCCGGCCTGGGGGAAGAGCGAGAACCGAGGGTTGCCTTCCGTGAACTGGTTGACGCCCACCACGACCTCCTCCTTCCGCTCCCGGGCCCGGGCGACGCGGTAGGCCTCCTTCGAGATCTCGCCCGAAATGAACCCCCGCTGGATCGCGACGAGCGCCCCTCCCATCTGCTCGATCCGGTCGAGGTACTCTCGGGCCTCGGCCTCGATCCGGTCGGTCAGGTACTCGATCTCGTACGAACCTCCGAGCGGGTCGACCGTGTTCGTGACCCCCGATTCCTCGGCGAGGATCTGCTGCGTTCGCAACGCGAGCCGGGCCGACGACTCCGTCGGGAGGCCGAGCGCCTCGTCGAGCGCGTTGGTGTGGAGCGACTGCGTACCCCCGAGGACCGCCGAGAGCGCCTCTAGGGTCGTGCGAACCACGTTCAGCTCGGGCTGTTGGGCCGTGAGGCTCGAGCCGGCGGTCTGTGTGTGGAAACGAAGCTGCTTCGAGCGGTTCCCTTTCGCCCCGAACTCATCGCCCACGATCCGGGCCCAAAGGCGTCGCGCCGCCCGGAACTTCGCGACCTCTTCTAGGAAGTTCCGGTCGGCCGAGAAGAAGAACGAGAGCCGGGGGAGGAACTCGTCGAGGTCGAGCCCGCGTTCCCGCACCGCCCGGACGTAGGCGATGGCGTTCGCGATCGTGAACGCCACCTCCTGGACCGCGGTCGCTCCCGCCTCGCGCATGTGGTAGCCCGAGACCGAGATGTAGTTCCACTGGGGCATCTCGCGGGTCGTGAACTCGATCAGGTCGACCGTGAGCCGCATCGAGGGGCCTGGGGGGTAGATGTACGTCCCGCGGGCGACGTACTCCTTCAGGACGTCGTTCTGCACGGTCCCCCCGAGCCGGGCCCGTGGGACCCCGTTCTCCTCGGCGACCGCGACCAGCAGGGAGAGGAGGATGGGTGCGGTGGCGTTGATCGTCATCGAGACGGTGGCCTTGTCGAGCGGGATCCCCCCGAAGAGCGTCCGCATGTCCCCGAGCGAGGCGACCGGCACGCCGCACCGACCGACCTCTCCGTGAGCTCGCTGGTGGTCGGAGTCGTAGCCGTTCTGGGTCGGGAGGTCGAACGCGACCGAGAGCCCGGTCTGACCGCCCTTCAAGAGGAACTGGAACCGCTCGTTCGTCGCCGCGGCGCTCCCGAACCCGGAGTACTGACGGAGCGTCCAGAGCCGGCCGCGGTACATCGTGGGCTGGATCCCCCGGGTGAACGGCGTCTCTCCCGGGAAACCGATCTCCTCGAGGAACGCTCGGTCGGGGTCCGGAGGAGGAGCGACCAGGATCGGGAGACGGCCGCCCTCGACCCGGGCACCGATCGCCCGGCGGGCGTCCTTCTCCCAGCGGCTGCGCGCCGCCGACGCTTTGGGACCTCGCCGAGACCGGGCCATCGCCGAAGGACCGGGGAGCGATATTAAGCGGTGTCGAGGCGCGCGACGAGGGGCCAAAGGGCGGTGAGGTCGACCTCGGCCCACGCTACCGGGACCGGAACGCCGAGCTCCGAGAGCAGGGCCGGCGCGACCTCTCCGAGCTCCACGACCGCTTCCCCGGCGACCCGGGCGCGCGCCGCGCGCCCGCGGGTCACGCCCGGAACCTCCGTAGGCTCTCGGACCGCGGCCACGTCCACCGTTCGGAGGAGATACTCGACGAGGGCCGCCGCCTCGGCAAAGCCGGCGGTGTCGGACGCGACCATGAGCCCGGCATGGTAACGGGTCTCCCCGCCGGTGTCGGAACCGGGGGACGCCACGACCACGGGGGCGACCTCGCCGAACCGCTGCGGGTAGCCGTGACGGGTATTGTGGGCGAGCACGTCGAGGTGCGAGAGGAGGAGGCGGTTCCGAATATAGGCGAATTCGCCGGAGACCGGATTGCGGAGGTGCAACGGAGCTTCCCCACCGAGACGGGCGACCGTGGACTCCGAGACCAGGAGTGGCGTGTGGGGTGCGGCCAGGCCGAGCCCGAGAAGCGTGGACGCGAAATGGCGTCGGAAGAGCGTCTCGCGACGCAGGCGGCCTCGGGTGCGGCTCGGCGGGAGAAGCCCGTCCTCGGGGCGCACCCCCTCGGCGAGGAGCACGTCCTCTCCGACGTCGACCGCGGTCATGATGTCGGGCCGCCACGGCGGTGCATCGACCTTCCACCCGCCGGGCTGGGGATGCCCTCCGAGCCGTGCCTCGGCGAGCCTTCGTTCGACTACGGCCGCCGACAGCGACTCCCCTCCGAGCCCTCGGAGGACCGAGGACGGAAGGTCTACCGAGTGGCCGTGAACCAACGGTGTCCCGTCCGAACGGCTACCGTCCGGGCGCGACACCGGGACGGGAGAGATGGACCAGCCCTGCGCTACGAACGCCACGAGGAGGAGCCCGACGGCTTCCGCGACGCTACGCTCGCGGGTCCCGGTCGCCTCGATCAGGAGCTCTCGGTCCCCAACACGGGCCTCGCCGGCGGCGCGGCCGTTGAGGACCGGGGGCAGGCTGAGGATGGTGCCCCGTGCATCCCGGAGGGCGAGACACGAATCGCCCGCTCGTCCGAGCGGTCCGTACGTCTGCGCCATCGGATGGTCCCGGAAGAACTCGACGGCCCCGACCTCCTCGGAGGCGTCCAGCGGCACGAAGCGGACGTTGGCCATCGGCTCGAGCGAGTAACGGACCGGGAACTCGAGCCGGTCGACCGGATAGATACCCAGGCTCGCCGCCCGCCGGTCCCGCCCGATCGTGCTGTGAAGGATCTCTTGGAACCGCACCGCCTCGACCAGGAGGCCCGCGTCGAGCGACCGCCCCTTAGGCGCGCGGACGACCGCTCCGCCGATCGCCGGGCGGATCGGCTCCACCGATCGGTCGACCTCGAACCCGGCAGAAAGGTCCTCGGTGGGCGCCGCCCGATAGCTCGGGATCCCGTGGGCGGCCCTGAGGACTCCCTGAAGGTAGAGACCTAGTCCCCCCTCTGAAAGGAGGTCGAGACGGTCGGGGGTCACCGAGACCGTGAGGGCCGTGCCGTCATGTCCCTCGACCTCGGCCTTCGAAGCGAAGAGAAGGTCGTCCAGGGCAGAGGCGCTGAGCGGCCGACCGGCCAGGGAAAGCAAGCGTTCCGTGTCGAGCACCGTGCGCGGCATCGCTACGGGCTCCCTCCAGTGAGGGCGGCCAGGTCGTCCTGGAACAGCTCGCGGATGTCGTTGCAGCCGAGAGCCACCATCGCGAGCCGCATCACGCCGATCCCCCACGCGAGCACCGGCACCTCGACCCCCAACGGGCCGAGGACCTCCGGGCGCAGCACCCCGCCGGGAAACACCTCCATCCAGCCGAGGCGGGGGTGGCGGACGTACCCCTCTATCGAGGGCTCGGTGAACGGGAAGTAGCTCGGCCGGATCTTCATCTCGTGGAGACCGATCGCATCCGCGAGGGTCGTGAACACGCCGACGAGGTGTCGGAGGTCGAGCCCTTCCTCGCCGATGATCCCCTCGCATTGGTGGAACTCGAGGTGGTGGCGAGCGTCGAGCGCCTCACGCCGGAAGTTGCGGTCGATCGAGAACATCCGGAAGGGGGGTCGGGGTTTCGCCGCGAGGTAGCGCGCCGAGACGGCGGTCGTCTGGGATCGAAGCACCGGCCGGACCGCGACCCGGGGGTCGTAGGACCCGGGCCACCCCGGTCCGAGCGGCGCGCCCATGCCGGGCAGAGGTCGACCTTCGTGGACCGCGGCGACGCGAGCGAGAAGGTCTGGCGCCGGCGGCTTGCCCTCGACCCCCTCGACCGAGAGCGCGTCGTGGATGGACCTCGCGGGATGGTCCTGAGGCATGAACAACGCGTCGTTGTTCCAGAACTCGGTCTCGAGAAGCGGGCCCTCGGCCTGCTCGAAACCGAGCCCGATCAGGACCTCTTCGAACTCTTCGAGCCAGGCCATGTACGGGTTCGGCCGCGCGCCCGTGAGGTACGGCACGGCGGCTCGGACGTCATAAGGTCGGAAGGTACGGCCCCGCCAACTCCCCGAACGCAAGATCTCGGGGGTGAGCGAACCCAGAAGCTCCTCCCCCTCCGGGGCCAATGGGAGTCGTCGCCCCTCCTCGGAGACCGACCAGCGCTTGATCGACCGATGGTCGCGGCGGACGAGGCCGCGTCGCTCGAGCGCGTCGACGATCGCCGGGTCGGCGTCGGCCCCTTCCTCGGAGACCTGCTTGAGGACGGTCTCCTCCGGCAGGAAGCCCTCCGAGGTCCGGGCATCGGCCTTCAAACGGAACGGGGGTCCCTCGGCGAGGAAGCCGCGCCGGCGGAGGATCCCGATCGCGGCGGACCGTTCCTCGTCGTCCAGCCCGGCCGCGGTCACCTCGTCCGGGGTCAGCGAACCCCCGTGCTGCCGGAGCGCGTCCAAGAACCTCCGCTCGGGAAGTCCGCGCGCGAGGGCGCTCTCCCCCTTGGGCGTGAGCCGGGGGATCGTCTCATGTTCCTCCTCGACCAACGCGAGATGCTTCGAGCGGAGGCGCTGGAGGCTTCCGCGCACCTGGTCAGCCGGTAACCCGACCTCGCGACCGAGCGACTCCTCCTCCATCGCGGAGCCCTCCCGCTCTCGCAAGGCCAGCAGAAGCGAACGTTCGGGCCCCGAGAGAGCGACCGGGGCCGCCCCGACCGGGGCATCCCCCGATGCCTCGGGCACAGGGAGGCGAGAGGGGGACCGGATTAAGTCTTTTGGGGCCGCACGCCGAGAGACGAAGGGGGGTTCCGCAGAGGCCGGGGGACCGAGAGCTACGACGCGGGCGGCCCCGACGGGCCCTCCGGCGGGGGTGATGCGTCCCCCGGGGGAGCGGGCGGAGCCGCCGGTGGAGGGCTCGCTGAGGAAGGCGCGGCCGGCGCGGTCGTGGTGGGAGGGGGTGGCCGGGTCACGGGAGGGGAGGGGGGAGCCCGTTGACGACCCCGGCCCAGGACGTATCCGACCGCGATCGCGGCTCCCATGATGAGCACGAAGGCGAGCACGTTCTGGGGATACTCTCGATCCCTACGAGCGGTGGCACGTACGCGAGGAGGTTGACTTGGAACGTCGTGGAGGTCGCACCGTAATACCCATCGCTCGTGACGGAGACCTGGGCGGTCCCGTGGGCCCCGAAGAAGCAGACCGGGACCGCGACCACGAGGGTGACGAAGCCGGTGGCGTTGCTCGTGAGGCTCTTGGCGCCCCATACCCCGGCGCACGGTCCGTTCGGGTCGCTGGCCTGGAGACTGACATCGACCGGGACGTCGACGATCGGGGTCCCGCTCGTCCGGTTCGTAATCCGCCCCACGACCGTCACGGTTCCGCCCGGTGCCACCGGAGAGGGAGAGGCGGAGAGGGTGAGGTTGACGAACGTCGCCGTCAGGTCCTCGAAGAGGAGGAGCGCGCGAGGCGAACCCCAGCCCGTTTTCGTGTCCCAGCCGGGGCCTGCGGTGCCGATGCACGTGGAGCCGGTCATGATATCGGCGAGGCCGACCGGGTCCTGGCCGGTTTCCTGGGCCGCGCCCACCGCGTAGAGCCGCGGGGTGACGAACCCGAGCCGACTTCCGTAGAGCGCGTTCATCTCCGTGATGAGACCCGCCCAGAGCGGCGTCGCGAAGCTCGTGCCGGCCGCGACCGAGTTCTCTCCATTGTAGTAGAGGAAATTGTTCGCGGCGGTCGCCGCGACATCGGGGGTCCCGCGATAACCGGCCTTCTCGATCGGGGCCGCGGCGCTCCCGACCTCCTGCCAGGAGGGCGCCGGGGTGACCGAGGAGAACCCTCCGCCGCTGCCGCTCCAGGCGGATTCGCTCGCGAGTCCGGTGATCTGCCCGAGGAGGTTGCGCGCGAGCGCTGGAGCGGTCCCGCCCACGGCGATGATGTCCGGAGAGTCGGCCGGATAGTCGGTCGAGGGCGCTCCGGAGCACGCGGCCCCGTCGTCGCCTCCGAGGTCGCCGGTCGCCGCGAGGAGCGTGATCCCTTCCTGGGTCGCCGTCGCGAGCTCGGTGCTCCAGGCGGTCGCGAGCGATTGGCTCGACCCTTCGGGGGTCCCGAACGACATCGAGATGACGGAGACCCCGGGGATCCCGGTCACGGCCTCGCCGAGCGCGTCCGTCATGGACGCGACGGTCGGGGAGTAGTTCTGGTCCTGCGGACCGTCCGGTGCGTAGACAGCGTCCAGCGTCGCGCCGGGGGCCATCGACCCCGCCCACTCCATGTCGAGCGTCAGCTCCTGGGGAGCCTTGCTGGGGTCCCGGGGGGCGTTCGCCGAGGGAGACAGTGCCCCGTCCACCGGGAACGGCTGCAGCGTGGGTTGCGGGAAACTGCTGGGGTAGTCCTCGGAGAAGAACGCGCGGAGGTCCGCCGGGTCGTACCCGTTCCCCCAAAGGAGGAGCGCGATACCCTGGCCGACCGCGTAGTGCGGAGCGCCCGAGACGTTGTAGAGCGGGGAGAGGTCGTAGATCTCCCTCGCGATCGCAGGAGAGATCATGTCGTTCGACCCCGCGACGGGCCCGTTCGAGACGTTGACGACGTCCCCGGGGAGACCCGTGGGCAGCGAGAACGTGACGAAGCCGCTCGAAAGGCCGGTGACCGATGCGACCAACGGTTCGAGCAGCGCCGGAAGGCTCGGCGGCGAGGAGGGGAACGTCACGGCCCGTCCTTCGAATGCCCCGGACATGAGCTCGGTGCCGAACGCACGGTGTACCGCCGCCGGATCTCCGTCGAGCGTGAGCGTGAGGCGGTCGGGCCCGGCGCGTACGACGGCGAGGCCCATCGATTCGAAGTACGACTCCGCCGACGCGAACGCGACGGGGGAGAGGCCGTACCGGTCGGCGACCTCAGTCACCGAGAGAGGGTGGGAACCGGTCGGCGGGGGGGTAAAGAACGACGGGTCGCTCGGTCGGAATGTGACGACGACGAGCTGCTGGCCCACGGCGGGGACCGGGTTCGTGACCGACGAAGCATAGCTGGCCTCGTAACCGGCCCGGGTTGCGAACGAGCCGGAATACACCGCGGCGGCGTAGGGCGGAACCGCCGTCGCTTGTGCGAAGGAGGTCCCCGTCGCGGGACGGGCGGCCGCGATGGGAAGGCTCGGAACCGCCATGAGCACGGCCACGAGAGCCACGAGCGCGACCGCGCGGAGCGGAACGGCCCGTCGACCGAACGTCATCGCCTGTAGATGGAGCGGGACCTCGGAAAAAGGTTCCCGCCCCGCTGCCGGGACGTTGTCGGTCGGGCTACACTCGGATGGGGGCGGTGTAGCCGGCGGGTTTGTGGAAGCTCTCGGTTCCGCCGAGAGGGTCGGGCCGCGGCGAGGCGGTCTCTCCCCTCTTCGCGGAAAGGTACGCGTCGATCGCGTCCGCCGCGTCCATGGCGGTTCCCATCGCGTAGACGACCGAGCGGCCTCCGCCCGCGAAGATGCCGGGGACGGCAGTCTCGAAGCCCTTCCCCTTCCCCTCGGGCCAGCCCTGGGAGGTAAGCTTGAGGTCGAGCTCCGGTCCGAACCCGGTCAGGTCGGCCTTCTGTCCGACCGCGATGATCACGGTGTCGCAGGGGATGGTCTCCTCGGAGCCCGGGACCGGCACCGGCTTTCGCCGACCGTCGGTGTCGGGGGGTCCGAGCTCCATCGTCTGGACGACGAGCCCCTCGACGTGGTGAGTCCCGACGATACGGAGCGGCGCCCGGAGGAACTCGAACCGGATCCCCTCGTGCTCGGCCCCCTGAGCCTCTTCCGGGTCGGCCGGCATCTCCTGGCGGCTCCGGCGGTAGACCAGCGTCACGCGGCCGCCGTGGGACTCGCGAAGCGCGGTCCGTAGGGAGTCCATCGCGACGTCGCCGCCGCCGATGACGACGACCTCCTTGCCGACCGTGACCGGTATCCCGTGGTTGACGTGCTTCAGGAAGTCGAGGGCCGGAAGGACTCCGGGGAGGTTCTCCCCCGGCACTCCGAGGGTGCGGTGGCTCGGCGTCCCGATCGCGATGAAGACCGCCTGGTAGCCGTCCTGCCGTGTCAGCTTGTCGATCGGGAACTCCTTGCCGACCTTCGTCCCGTCTACGAACGTGACGTCAAGGTTGCGGAACCGCTTGCGGTCGGTCTCGACGTCGGCGTCCGTCATCCGGTACGCCGGGATCGTCTGCATCAGGCCCCCGTACCGGTGCTCCTGCTCGAAGACGGTGACCGAGTAGCCCCGGACGCCGAGCTCCCAGGCCATCATGAGGCCCGCCGGGCCGGCTCCGACGACCGCGACCCGCTGGTGCTTCGGCTTCGACGCCACGTACACGAGCTCGCTCTCCCCGAGTTCGAGGGCGGCGCGCTTCAGGTGGCGGATGGCGATCGGGACCCCCTTCTTCTTCACGACGCAGGAGTCCTCACAGTAGTGGTAACAGACCTTGCACAGGCACGTGGCGAGGGGGTTCTCGCGCAGCGTCACCCGGGCGGCTCCGTCAAAGTCCCCGTCCGCGATGAGGTGGATGTACTCGCGGCAGTCCTGCGTGATGGGGCACGCTTCGACGCACCATGGCCGGCGGCACTGGATGCACCGCTTCGCTTCGAGGATCGCGTCCTCTTTCGAGTACGCGTGGAGCACCTCGCGGAAGTCGGTGGTCCGTGCCTCGATAGGCTCCTCGGCGATCGGGACCCGAACCGGGTTCAGCTTCGGCGGCGCGACCTTGGGGGACGGGGCTGCCGAGTCAGGAGTCATGGTCTCGGACCTTCCGAGCCTCGAACGTTCTTAAGACGATTCCGTGGCGAGCGAAGCACTCGCACGCGTGGCCGCTTCTTATGACCCCCACGCTCCCCACTTATAGCCCGTCCACGTTGGGTTCTTGGGCCCCCACGGGCCGGCCGTTACCATGGTCCTCGATTCTCTCGGAAAGTCCCTTCGGGGCGTCCTCCAGAAGATCGCCCGGGGGTCCGTCGTGGACGAAGCCCTCCTCTCGGAGGTCGTACGGGACATCCAACGGGCGCTCCTCCAGGCGGACGTCAACGTCCAGCTGACGCTCGCGCTGACGCAGCGGGTCCGGCGGCGGGCGGTCGAGGAGAAGCCGCCGGCCGGGGTGAGCCTCCGCGACTTCCTCGTCCGCATCATCTACGAGGAGGTGCGCGGCATCCTCGGCAAGGACCGCCCTTTCGACCTGCGGCCCAAGAAGATCCTCCTCGCCGGGCTCTTTGGCCAGGGAAAGACGACCACGGCGGGAAAGCTCGCCCGGTACTTCCAGAAGCGCGGTGTCCGGGTGGGGCTGGTCGCGGCGGACGTCCACCGACCGGCGGCGGTCGACCAGCTGGAGCAGCTCTCGAAGAAGGTCGGGTGCGAGTTCTACGCGAACCGGTCGGAGAAGCGGGCCGAGGTGATCGTTGAGGAAGCCCTCGCGAAGTTCCCCCCGCACCTCGCGGTACTGGTCGACACCGCCGGTCGGAGCGGCATCGACCCGGACCTGATCGAGGAGCTCAAGCGCGTCAAGGCGGCGCTCCAGCCCGACGAGGTCCTCCTGGTCCTCGACGCCGCGATGGGCCAGACCGCCGGCCGGAGCGCGGAGGCGTTCCACAAGGCCGTGGGGCTCACGGGCGTGATCCTCACCAAGATCGACGGATCGGCGAAGGGCGGTGGGGCGCTCTCCGCGGTAGCCGTGAGCGGGGCTCCGATCCTGTTCATCGGCACCGGCGAGCACCTGGACGAGCTCGAGCGGTTCGAGCCGACGCGGTTCGTCTCCCGCCTCCTCGGGATGGGCGACATCCAAGGCCTCCTCGAGCGGTTCGAGGAGCTCTCCGACAAGGATGCCGCCGAGAAGGCCGCGAAGGCGCTCATGAGCGGTCGCTTCACGCTCCGCGATATGCGCTCGCAGCTCGACTCGCTCGGAGAGATGGGCCCGTTCTCGAAGATCCTCTCCGCTTTCCCCGGGTTCAGCTCGATGAAGGTCGACGACAAGGAGCTCGAGCAGACCCAGAAGCGGCTGCGCGGGTTCCGCGTCATCCTCGACTCGATGACGGGCGAGGAACTGGACGACCCCCAGCTCCTCAAGGCCGACCGGATCCACCGCATCGCGCGGGGCAGCGGCCACCGCCCTCAGGAGGTCCGCGCGCTCCTGAAACATTACGAGACGACCCGCAAGGCGGCCCACGGCCTGGTCTCCAACCGAAGGCTCCGGCGCCAGATGGAGAAGCAGTTCGGCGCCGGAGGGGACGCGGCCCCGTGAGCCCGCCGGCGGACCGATGACGCTCCTGGGGGTCCTCGAAGGGCTCGTCGGAGCGCTCCTACTCTTTTTCGTTCCCGGATACGCGGTCGCGAAAGCCCTCTTCCCCGAATGGAGGGTCCGGGGTCCTCAGGGGGGCCGACGGCTGCTCGAGATCGTGACGCTCTCCTTCGTGATGAGCGTCGGGCTCACGGTCGTGGTCGGATTCGGCATCCTCGACCTTGTGCCCGGTGGGTTCGCCGCCGCGTGGTCCGACCCCGTCCTCGAGGCGGTCCTCGCGGCCATCACCGCTGTCGCGCTCGTCGCAGCGTTCTTTCGGGGCGCGTTCGCGCGAACCCCCCCGACGGGCCTATCGGTGGCCGAGGGCAAGGGGGAGGAGGGAGCCTGGGAGCTCTCGCGCGAGCTGGAACGGCTCGGGAGGGACGAACGACGACTTCAACATGCGCTGCGCGTCTCGTCGGCGAACCCGGCCGAGTCGGCACGGCTCACGGTCGAGCTGGACTCGGTGAGGGCAGAGCGGGATGCTCTCCGGCGGCAGAGGGAGGAGGAGTACGTCACCTAGAACGCCTCCCCGGGGCGCCGACTACAAGATGGTCATCGTCGTCCGGGGCGAGCTCCGGCTGACCGCGGGCAAGGCCGCCGTTCAGGTCGCCCACGCGGCGGTCCTGTTGGCCCAGGAAGCGGCGAAACGCGCTCCCGAGGCGTTCCGCGCCTGGTCGGCCACAGGGCAGAAGAAGATCGCGCTCGTGGCCCCGACCTTGGAGGCCCTCGAGACCCTCGCACGCCAGGCCCGCGGCCTCGGGCTCTTGTGGGTGCTCGTGGAGGACGCCGGGTTCACCGAGGTGCCACCGGGAACGAAGACCTGCCTCGGGATCGGCCCCGCGGCCGCTTCCCAGCTCGACCCCATAACCGGGTCGCTCCCCCTGCTCTAGAACCGACCGAATTCGGGTCGCCGCCGACTCGGCGAACCAACTTGATAACCGTATAAATACAGGCAGGTTCTGGTCTTCTTGTGCCCGCGCGGGAGGGGACGTAGCCCATGCGGATGTGGATCTACATCGTCCGACGACTCATCCTAGTAGTCCCGATCATCGTCGGCGTAATGACCATCACCTTCGCCCTGGTGAGCGCGCTCCCGATCCAGGACCGGCTCATCTCCTCGTTCGGTCCCCCGCCCAAGAACGCCCCCTGTGGATACTCCCCGGTCTGTCCATGTTCCGTATTTGGGCTCCCTCAAGCGGGTAACTGCACGAACCCGCTCTATCAGCGAGATGTGAACAAGTTAGGATTGGACTCGCCGGTGTATGTCCAGTGGGGGATCTACATTGGAAATAGTCTGACGTTCCAGTGGGGCTACGTCGATAATCATAGCGGAGCGTCTTCTGCGGATTCGCTGATCCAAGGGGAACCGGTGGCGACCGTCCTCAGCTGGTTACTCCCCTACACGCTGGAGCTTGCAATTTTCTCGCTGATCATCATCCTGATCGTTTCGATACCGTTAGGTAACTTAGCCGCAGTGTACCGTAATCGTCCCGTCGACCAGGCCTCCCGGGTGATTTCGTTCTCCGGCTATGCGTTACCCGGGTTCCTTCTCGGAACCTTTTTGCTCATGGCGTTCGTCCTAGGGTTAGGTCCCACGTTCAATGGTGAGGACCCGACGTGCAAGGCCCAGTCCTTCTTCCAGGTCTTCTACGGTTCGTGGCCCAGCCAGTTGTGCTATCCGAACGGGCAGTGGCCGAGCTGGTTATCGAAAGGCGTCATCACCACCCCCACCGGGTTCCCCACGCTGGACGCCCTCATCCACGGTCAGGGGTGGCTCGCGCTGGACTCGATCATCCGCATGGTTCTCCCAGCGCTCGTCATCGCGTACGGGACGATCGCGGGGCTGCTGCGGTTCGTCCGCAACAGCATGCTCGAGGTCATGAACCTCGACTTCGTCCGGACGGCCCGGTCGAAAGGGGTACCCGAGAACGTCGTCATCTCGAAGCACGCTGGCCGCAACTCGCTCAACGTCACGATCACGGTTCTGGGACTCACCTTCGCGTTCTTCATCGGCGGCTTCCCGGTCGTCGAGACGATCTTCGACCTGAACGGCGTCGGCCGGATGTTCGTCTACGCGCTGCTGGCTCCGTATGATTTCGGGCTGATCTTCGGCTCTACGCTCCTGTTCACGTTCCTGGTCGTGTTTGCCAATATCATCGTGGACGTTCTCTACGCCTACCTGGACCCGCGGGTCCGACTGGGGTGAGAATAGGGAATGTCAGCAGGAGTGACCGAGGCCCCAGCCCCTCTCGCCGAGCCCGCCGAGGCGGTCCCCGTGGCCCGGCGCGGCCGACGGCCCAACCCGCGGATCGCCCAGATGAAGCGGACGTGGTACTTCCTTCGACGCAACACGCTCGCGATGGTCGGGATCGTGATCCTGGTCATCTTCATTCTCATCGCGATCTACGCCCTGTTCCAACCGATCCCGTGGACCCAGCTCCAGCAGGAGTGCGCGTCCAGCGGCCTTTACCCGCCCGTCAACGGCTGCTTGTGCACGTACTCGTCGGGAACCGTCTCCCCCGGACCGAACTGCTACCAGACACCCTCGGGATACCCGTCGGACATCGCTCCGACCATTGACTTCTCTCATGGTACCCTCGGTCCGCTCCCCCTCGGTTCGATCACCACGGCTCCCAGCAACCCGACCTTCTACAACATCTACGCGGGGCTCTTGCGGGGGTCGGATTGGTCGCTCGGCGTATCGGTCGCGATCGTGGGAACGGGTGCCCTCATCGGCCTCCTGGTCGGAGCGATCTCCGGGTTCTTCGGAGGCTGGGTCGATGAAGCGCTGATGCGGATCGTCGACATCTTCCTCTCGATCCCCCAGATCCTCTTCGTGATCATCGTCATCGCCGTGCTCGTCGCATTACCGGTCTTCCAGCCGTTCGGCATGCGGGTCGCCTTACTGATCGTAGGTTTCGTCATCGTCTGGTGGCCGTTCTACGCCCGTATCGTACGCGGCCAGGTCCTCGTCGTCCGCGAGCAAAAGTACGTCGAAGCCGCGAAGGCGAGCGGGGCGGGCGGTGGACGACTGGTGCTTCGCCACATCATCCCGAACAGCGTCTACCCGATCTTCGTCCAGATGTCCCTCGACGTCGGCACGATCCCGCTGCTGCTCGGAACGCTCGTCTACCTCGGTTTCCCGGTCTTTCCGACCATCTACTTCCCCGAGTGGGGCTCCATGGCGGCCCTATCGGTGTACAGCGGTGCCGGCGCCAGCACGTTCACGGACGCGCTCCTGACGTGCCAGTTCGGTACCTGTGTGATCCCCTGGTGGCAGTTCCTGTTCCCCGGGCTGATGCTCTTCCTCTACGCGATCAGCGTGAACTTCCTGGCGGACGGGCTGCGGGACGCCCTAGACCCCCGGCTTCGGAGGTAGGCGAACGGGAACCATGTCAGCAGTATCACAGCCCCTACGGGACGCTTCCCCTCTTCCGACCGAGGCGTCGTTCCCGCTGTCGGCCCCTGCGCCGACCACCCCCGAACCCATCCCAGCGACGACCCTGAGCAGCCCGGTCGTCCTCGACGTGCGAGACCTGAAGACGTACTTCTTCACGTACGACGGAGTCGTTCTGGCCCTTGACGGGGTTTCGTTCAAGGTACGACGCGGCGAGACCCTCGGGTTGGTCGGAGAGACCGGTTGCGGGAAGAGCGTCACCGCGTTCTCGGTGACCCGCCTGATCCCGGACCCTCCGGGCCGCGTGATCAGCGGAAAGGTCCTCTTCCGCGGGATCGACCTTCTCTGGGGCCTCGACGCCGAGGCGAAGATCAAGATCAACCCGAAGACCGGTCGCGCGAAGGTCCGCCGGTCGTTCCGTCGGATCAAGGCCGGCCTCGAGCGAATGTCGGCGGTGCGGGGCCGGGGGATCTCGATGATCTTCCAGGAACCGACCCAGGCGATGAACCCGGTCTTCTCGGTCGCCGACCAGATCTCGGAAGCCCTCATCCTCCACCAAGGAACGCATCTCGTCGACGAGATGATGTCGGCGACCCCGGACGCGCCCGAGGTCCTCCCCGCGATGGAAGCCTTGGTCGACGTGACCCGCGCCGGGGGAGACCCGGATACCGCTCGCAGGGCCGCCGCCAAGGTCGCCGAAGCCGTCCATCTCCCCTCGTTCGGGACCCAGTCGTTCTACCTCGTCCGGGACAGCGAGCTCAGCTCCGAGGACATGGTCCGCCGCCTCCAGAGAGGCCTGCGCCGGACCTACTTGAGCCGCATGGAGCGACGCTACCTGCGCTACCGCCGCAAGCGCATGGTGATCGAGGACGAACTCCATGACCTCTACCTGTCCGAGATGCGCGAAGGGCGGGTCGACCGCCGCCAGCGACGGATCCTGCGCGGCCGACGCACGCGCCTGCGGCTCGGGGGTTTCTACTACGGGGTTTGGGGGATCCGCGGCCGCATCCAGCGCCCGCTCCGGGACGAAGCGTTCTGGCGGACGGTGGGCCGGCTCGAAGAGGTGTCGATCGCCAACCCCGTCCAGGTTGCCAAGGGGTACCCGCACGAGCTCTCCGGCGGGATGCTGCAGCGGGTGATGATCACCATGGCGCTCTCGGTCGAGCCGACGATCCTCATCGCGGACGAACCGACCACCGCGCTCGACGTCACCATCCAGGCCCAGATCCTCGAGCTGATGCGCGAGCTGAAGACCCGGATCGGGACCGCGATCCTGCTGATCACCCACGACCTAGCGGTGATCGCCGAGGTCGCCGACCGCGTGTGCGTCATGTACGCCGGTCAGATCGTGGAGACCGCTCGCGCCCGCGACCTCTACACGCATCCCCTGCACCCGTACACCCAGGGGCTCCTCGCCTCGATCCCGAACCTGGAACGGCCCGACAAGAAGCTGAGCTCGATCCCGGGCTCCGTGCCCGACCTGATCCACCCCCCCGAAGGCTGCCGCTTCCACCCCCGTTGCCCCTACGCGATGCCCGTCTGCAAGGAGGTCCGCCCTCCGACCACGGTCGAAGGAGCCGAACACACCGTGGCCTGCCACCTGTACAAAGGCACCGTGGCGGTGGAGTGATCCTATGTTCCGAAGCGATACGGCCCCGGCCCTGATCACCTCCTACAACCTCCGGAAGTACTTCCCCATCCGAGGAGGGCTGTTCTCCACCCGGATCGGCGACGTTCGGGCCGTGGACGGGGTCTCGCTCGACGTCCGCGAGTCCGAGACGCTCGGGCTTGTCGGGGAGTCGGGATGCGGCAAGACGACGGTCGGACGGCTCATGCTGCGTCTGATCGAACCGACGTCCGGTCACACCTACTACCACCCCTCCCCCGAGACGGTCGCGAAGCTCGAGTCGCTCTACGCCACGCTGAAAGGCGGGGTGGGGGGAGGAGATGGGGACGGAGGCACCGGAGGTACGCCCGAGGCCCAGGCGGCGCTCAAGGACCTCGACGAGATCGCGGACCAGTACTCCCTCTACCGGATGAAACACTCCAAGATGAAGGAGCTTCGAGGAAAGCTCCAGATCGTCTTCCAGGACCCGTTCAGCTCGCTCAGTCCGCGGATGCTCGTGCGCGACATCATCGGCGAGCCGCTGGCCATTCACCACGCCGGGACCCGCTCGGAGCGAGCGCAGCGGGTCGCGGAGCTCGTCCAGGAGGTCGGCCTCAACCCCGAGCACCTCTGGCGCTTCCCGCACGAGTTCTCCGGCGGACAGCGCCAACGGATCGGCATCGCCCGCGCCCTGGCCCTGCGCCCGGAGTTCATCGTGCTGGACGAGCCGACGAGCGCGCTCGACGTGTCGGTCCAGGCCCAGATCCTGAACATCCTCAAAAAGCTCCAGAGCGAGCAGCGGCTCGCCTACATGTTCATCTCCCACCACCTATCGGTCGTTCGGGCGATGAGCCACCACGTCGCGGTGATGTACCTCGGTGAGATCGTCGAGCGGGCGGGTACCGAGGACCTATTCTCTCGTCCCCTGCACCCGTACACGCAAGCGCTGTTGTCGGCGATCCCGGTCCCCGACCCCACCCTGAAGCGGGAACGGATCGTGCTCAAGGGGGACGTGCCCAGCCCGGCCGCCCCACCGCCCGGCTGCCGCTTCCACACACGCTGCCCCGCGGTCATGCCGGTCTGCTCCCATACCCCACCTCCCCTCATCGAGGTCCGGAGGGAGCACTGGGTCGCCTGCCACCTCTACCCGCCCACCGGCGGCGAAGTCGTGGGCGTCCCCATCCCCTTCCGGACGACGGCTGTGGGCACGACCACGGTTCCTCAGGCCTCGTGAGCCCCTAGGACCCGTGATATCCTCACGGGCCTCCCCTGGTGACGGTTCGGTCGATGGACGGACAAGGGTCGACGGGCGACGAGCTCACCGAGCAGGAGCTCGAGGACCGAGTGGCCGCCGAGAAGGCCCGGGCGCTTCAGGAGCCCGGGCCGAGCTGGCGCACGTGGATGCTCCAGAGCGCGCTCCGGTGGTACTACATGCTGGGCGTCCTCGTCGCGGACGTCCAGATCGTGGTGACCTGGTTCGAGCTCTCGAGCGTGGTAGGCATGGTCGTTTCCCTGGCCGTCGCGACCTACCTCGAGTTCCTTCTGTACCGGTACCTGTGGTACCGCCCCCGGTCCGATGCCCGACCGAGCCGGCCGTTCCGGCGTACCTGGCTGAAGCCGGCGGAGTACGGGCGGTGGACCCCCGAAGCCGACCTCGTTCAAGCCGGCGTCTCCATCTACCGCTCCGAAGAGGGCCCGAGCCCCAAAGAGTTCCTCTGAACACACCCCGACCCCCTCGGAGGACCCATCGCCCTCTGCGCGGTCTAACCGACGGCCCGCTCGCGGGTCATCTCGTGTCGGAGCCCCGCGGAATCCCTACTGGTCAGGGGGTTCCCGATCGGGGCACGTAGGCGTGCGCCGCTCCCCAGTTGTTGAGAAAAAGAAGAGGGAGGAAAGGGTTCCGCGCCCCGGTCGGTTGACCGGGGCCGCCGGTTGGTCGATTCGACCCTGCCTACGAGCTCGGCAGCACCCCGTTCCCGTTGATCAGGTACCAGGTGTTGTCCCCGCCACCACCGATCGTCGGGTTCGTGTTAAGGGTCGTCGGGTTGATCCACGCCGCGTAGCTGGCGACCAGGTTCTCCTGGTCGTAGTACACATAGAGGGCGAGCTGGTTCGCGATGTGCTCGACCAGGTTGTACATCAGCACTCGAGCCGGGCCGACCGCCATTCCGGCGGCCAGGTTCATTCCCCACTCCATGGCGGCGTAGGCGTTGCCCTGGCAGGCCTGCGGGATGGCCCCCTCGTTGGCCCAGTAGAGCAGCCCCGACATCGAGTTCCACGAAGTCGGTCCACCGTTGTCGTTCGCGCAGGTGAACAGGCTGAGTCCCTGCTGGACCGCGTCGCCCGAGGTGTACGTCGCGTTCGGGTAGTAGAGCGGGGCGGCGTAGTCGGTCGGGTCGGGGTAGTCAGGCGCCCATCCGAGGTTGAAGAACGGTAGCGAGGACTGGCCGGGCAGCGCAGAAAGGCTGCCGACCACGAGCTGGCTGAACGTTACATCAAACGTGTTGGGCTCGAGTCGCCCGCCCGAGATCGAGCTGATGTAGGGCATGTAGTCCTGGATCTGTTGGTCGACCGTGGTCGCTCCCTTCTGACCGATGATCGGGAACTGGCACGGCGAACTCGTCGTACAGCTCACTAGATCAGGGTCGTAGTAGGGGCTGCCCGAGGTCGTCGCCTGGGTCCACCACCAGCCGGCCGTTCCAGGCGTGGTCGTGGTCGTCACCGGGTCGGTGCTCGGCCAACTGATGTTGGTCGGGTAGTAGTTCCCCATATACTGCGGGATCGCCCCGCCGTAGTTGAACCCGTACTGGATTCCGTCCGTCGTGTAGATCGTGTTCTCGACGGTGGTGTACGGGAACGCGTTGACGAGGAACTCACGCAGAGCGACGTAGTTGAAGAAGTCCCCCGGGATGTTCAGGATGTTCGGGTCGAGGGTCTTCGCCGCGGACGGGCTGAACTCCATCGCGATCGGGAAGAAGAACACGCTCAGCGTGGGCACGGTGAACGCCCCGATCAGGCCCTCCTGGACCAGCGAGAGCAGCTGCGGCGTCTCGCCCGGTAGGATGGTCGCGAGGTCCGTCTGTCCCGCCTTGTACTGCTCGATCCCGACCGTGTCGGTCGACTGGTAGACGACCGTGACCTTGGCCACGTAGTTCTTCGGTCCCGGCAGCGGCTCACAGTTGACCTGGCCCTTGCAGCCCGTTGGGGCCGCGTAGGCGGGGTTCTGGGCGAGCGTGTAGCCGACCGACTGCTCGAACGGCTGGCCGGTGAGGTAGTACGGGCCAGAACCGACCATGTTCCACCGAACGCCGGGCTGGATAGCCGGCGTGTTCAACGCAAGCTCCTCGAAGCTGTCCCAGTACGTCGGGGAGACGCTCTGGAGCCAGGTCTGGAACCCAGCGTCGGAGGTGCTCTTCGCGTTGCCGGGGAGCATGCAGGGCCCGTCTCCCTTCGCCGCGGTCGTGCCGGGGAAGCCCGGAACGGTTGCGCCCTGGGCGCCGAACCAACCGCACGGTTGGGCCGAGCTTCCCAAGGGGTCAGCGATGAGTTCGAGGAAGAACGGCCAGGCCGCCCCTCCACCCCACGCGCTGAAGGTAATGCAGCCGTTCTCCGCCAACGCGGCGGCCGGACAGTACGTGGTGTTGTTGATCAGCATCGACGACATCACGTTCAGCGGCGTGTTGTTGTACGGTGTGTGGATCGCGCTGTCCCACTTGGCGTTCCCGATGGGCAGCAGAGACTGGCAGACGATCCATCCGTTCTGAGCGCCGAATCCCGGAAGGTCCGCGAATCCGCACGTCCGCGCGATCGAGAAGGCGATGTCGGACGGGAAGACGGGCCAGCTAGCTCCGGTCGACGGGTCGTAGAACCGAGCGGCCGGGTCGATGGGGAAGGTGAAGTACCGCGGGAGCGAACTGGTGCCGTTGTTGACGATCAGGGTGTTCCCGCTGTACATCGCCGCGCAGCCCGGTCCGGGTACGCACAGGGAGAGCTGAGGCACAAACGAGGCGGTGCTGCTCCCGTTGTACGTGACCAGCGTCTGGTAGACGTTGAGGATCGGCTCGTAGCTGATGGTATCGTAGGCTACCGAGGGGTCCTCGGAGGTGGCGCCTCCCGGGGCGACCTCCTGCCAGATGATCTCGCCGGCGTGCGGGCTAGTCTTCTGTGTGCTGGTGCCCGAGCAGCTGCCGCAGCCCACGGGGACGCCCGTGGGAGCGACATAGACCGTCCATGTGTAGTTCTGATAGATGGTGGTCGCGGTCGGTGTCGTGACCGCTCCGACCATGGTGATGTAGTAGAGACCCGCGGCACTGAACGCGTAGGACGCCGCCACGCTGGTCGGCGTGGACACGAGTCCCGACGCGACCGGCCCGGTCGGCGAGACCATGAGCGTTGGAGCCGAGTCCGTGTAGCCCGTGGCCGTGGAGTTGCTGGTGTACTTCGCCGAGACGCTGATGGTCCCGGAACCGGAGAGCCAAGCGAACTGAGTAGGCGCCGAGCTCCCGTTGGTCAAAGTGGTAGTGAACGCGGGATAGAATCCCGAAGAGGTCGTTTGATAGCTCGCTGCGATATCGAGAGGGAAGAGATACTTCGGACCGGTGTGCCAGGTCGTTCCGACGAGAGCCTGGCCACTAAGGATGTAGCTACCCTGCTCGGTATAGACATGGTTCGAGGTCGGGTTGGCTGCCGCGTAGCTCGTCCCATCGCCCCAGAAGATCTCGTAGGACGTTACGGCTTCCCCGTTCTGCACGGCTACGGTCGCGGGGATGCTCGATCCCTGTGTGGCGGTCGCCACGGCCTGGCCGAAGCCAGCCCCGTACGGGACGGACAGCACCACATCCGTCAGTCCGGACGAGGACAGACAGATCGGGCTGGTCGGCGGAGAACACGACGTGATCGTCTTGTTCCCACTACCGGAGACCGCGCTCAACGCTACGAACCCTGCGCCGCCGACAATGACGATCACGACGACCATCACCACGATGGCCATCGTCATCGACATCCCTCTTCGACTCACTCGGACAGACCGACCGGGCGAGCTTTCGTTCTCACTCGACATGAACCCACTCACGTCTCCAATGGAGACGGCACCCTGACCTCGAAGCCGCTATATATACTCTTACGAGATGGCGACCCCCGTGTCGCAGGGCGGCCGGAGGCTTCGCCTTGCGCCGTCGCTTCTGAGCGCGGATTTTGCGGCCCTGGGTGATGCGATCCGGGCCGCCGAAGCCGCGGGCGCCGACGCGTTCCACCTCGACGTGATGGACGGTCATTTCGTTCCGAACATATCGTTCGGTCCAGCGCTCGTCGCGGCGGTGCGGGCCCGGACGAAGCGGCCGCTCGATGTCCACCTCATGATCGAAGACCCGCTGCGCTACGTCGAAGCGTTTCGTAAGGCCGGCGCTGACACCCTGGTCTTCCACATCGAAGCTCGCTCCGACCCGATGGTTGTGATCCGCGAAGGGCACCGCCTCGGCGCCGCGGTCGGGGCCGCGATCCGTCCGGACACTCCCCTCTCCGCGGTCGAGCCGCTCTTCGACCACCTCGACCAGGTCCTTGTCATGAGCGTCCACCCGGGCTTCTCGGGACAGAAGTTCATTCCCGACGTCCTGCCGAAGGTCCGCGCCGCACGTGAGCGTCTGGATGCGGCGGGTTCCGTCGCGGACATCTCGATCGACGGAGGCGTGACCGAAGAGACGGCGGTCGACGCCGCTGCGGCCGGTGCGACGTTCTTCGTCTGCGGCAACTCGGCCTTCGTGGGCGGGGATATCAGCGAGAACCTCCGGCGTCTGCGCGCGAGCGTAGAGAGGGGGGCGGCCCGTGCGGTTCGCTGACCTCTGCGAGACCTTCGAGCGGCTCGAGGCAACGCCGAAGCGCCTGGAGATGCGGTCGATTCTGGTCGACCTCATCCGGCCCCTCCGCCCGCCCGACCTCGGAAGAGTGCTCTACCTGGCCCAGGGGCTTCTTCGCCCGGAGTACGAAGGGGTCGAGCTCGGGATGGCCGATTCGCTTGCCCGACGCGCGGTCGCGACCGCGACCCATACCGACGACTCCGTCGTGGCGAAGCGGACGAAGGAGTCCGGCGACCTCGGCACCACGACCGGCGAGCTCCTCGCGGGCGTCCGACGGCTGGACGAGACGACCCCGCTCCGAGTGGCCGAGGTCTACTCGGAGCTCTCCCGCATCGCGGAGGCGAAGGGCACGGGTTCCCAGGAGACCAAGGTCCAGATCCTCTCCGAGCTCCTCGTGCGTGCCTCAGCTCTGGAAGGAAAGTTCCTCGTTCGATTCGTCCTTGGCACGTTACGGGTCGGCGTTCGGGAGATGACGATCCTGGACGCCCTCGCCGAGGCGTTCGGGGACGGGACGAAGGAGACCCGTCGGCAGATCGAGGCGGCGTTCAATCTTTGTAGCGACCTCGAGCTGGTCGCCGGCGTTCTGGTCGAGAAGGGCGTGGAGGGCCTCACGAGCGTCTCGCTCGAGGTCGGCCGACCGATGCGCGCGATGCTCGCCGAGCGCGAGAAGGACCTCGCCGCCGTCCTCAAGCGAATGGACGGGCGGGCCGCCTTCGAGTACAAGTACGACGGGCTCCGCGTCCAGGCCCATATCCCGAAGAGCGGGCCGGTCCGCCTGTTCTCGCGCCGGCTCGAGGAGATCAGCGCCCAGTTCCCCGAGCTCGTCGAGGAGCTTCCCCGGACCGTCCGGTCCGTTCCGGCGATCCTCGAGGGCGAATGCGTTCCCATCGACCCGGACACCGACGAGATCCAGCCGTTCCAGCAGGTCTCGCGCCGGCGGGGTCGCAAGCATGACCTCGAGCGGGTCCGCGACGAGGTGCCCGTCTGCCTGTTCGTGTTCGACGTCTTCCTCCTCGGCGGCGCTCCCGTCTTTGGAAGGCCGTTCCCTGAACGCCGCGCGCTCCTCGAGAAGGCGCTCACCCCGACCGAACGGGTGCGGCTCGCGGTCCAGCGGGTGGTGACGAAGGAGGAGGACGCCCAGAGCTTCTTCGACGAGGCGATCGCCGCGGGAGGCGAAGGCATCGTGGCCAAGTCTCTCGCGGAGGGGAGCGCGTACCGCGCCGGTGCTCGTGGGTTCTGGTGGATCAAGTACAAGCGAGAGTACTCCGCCGGCCTCTCCGACTCTATCGATGGTGTCGTGGTGGGCGGTTTCCAGGGGCGGGGCCGCCGGGCGGGTCGGTTCGGGGCGTTCCTATTGGCCGTTTACAATCCGAAGCTTGACCGCTTCGAGAGCTTCTGCAAGGTCGGCTCCGGGTTCGACGACGCCCAGCTCGCCGAGATGCCGAAGCGTCTCCACCGCTACGAGGTCGACGAGCGACCCCCCGAGGTGGTTACGGGGCTGACGCCGGACCGCTGGATCCGACCCGCCGTCGTCCTCGAGGTCCGGGGCGCGGAGCTCACGTTGAGCCCGGTGCACCGGGCCGGCCTCGGCGCGATCCGAGCGGGTGCCGGGCTCGCCCTCCGATTCCCCCGTTTCACGGGACGGTTCCGGGACGACCGGAGCGCCACCGAGGCCACGGCCACCTCCGAGCTCCTGGCCATGTACCGGTCCCAGGTCCGCCAGGAGACCCCCGAGCCCACGCCCGACGCCGACTGACCTTCCCTCCCGGACGCGCCGCGGGAGGGGCGAGACGGGTTCGTCTCGGCCCAAAGGCATAAGAAGGGCCGGCCCCGTCGCTCGCCGACGGTAACAGACCATGCTGGTCGAGATGACGGAACTACTAGGGAGGCAGATCTACACGCCGGACGGCCGACTTCTCGGCGATGTCGACAATGTGGTCGTCGACGTCGAGACGGCCAAGATCGACGGCCTTTACGTCGACGAGACCAGCCCGATGTTAGTCGAGGACTCCCGACCCACCAACATTCCGTACCGATGGGTGTCGGCGGTCAACGACGTGGTCCTCCTGAAGTACTTCCCGCGCCGGGTCTCGGTCAAGAAGACCCCGACGCGCGCGGCGAAGGAAGAGGCACCGGTCGCTCCCGCCGCACGGTAGTGCTGCGGGGATAGCCAAGCCCGGTCAACGGCGCAGGACTTAAAGGGCGGTCGACGCCGAAGAGATCCTGCCGCGCAGGCGTTCGCCGGTTCAAATCCGGCTCCCCGCTTCCCCTCCCGTCCCAGCGGCCCCCAACGTATTCATCACGGGAGGGCTCCCGAGCTCCGTGAGGCGGGACGAGCTCGTCCGACGGATCCAGTCCGTTCCCCTTCCGCCCCACCCGGAGGCCCCCCTGGAACAGGTCGCGACCCCCGCAGAGGCGGCGGCGGACCTCCTTGCGGCCCTCGACCGCTACGTCGGTCTCGCGGGCCGCTCTGTGGTCGACCTCGGGTGTGGGACAGGGCGCCTGGCGGTGGGCGCGGCCCTGCTCGGAGCCGACCCGGTCATCGGGGTCGAGGTCGATTCCTCGCTCGTCCCGATCGCGCGGGCCGCGGCCCGCGCTGCGAAGGCGACCGTTGAGTTCCGGGTCTCGGACGTGGCGGAATGGAAGCAACCGGCCGACGTGGTCGTCATGAACCCGCCCTTCGGAGCCCAAACGCGCCACGCCGACCGGCCCTTCTGGGACTGCGCCTTCTCCGTCGCCCGCCGCTCGATCGGCGCGTTCGCCTCCTCGACCTCCCGAACCTTTATAGCGCGACTTGCGCTCGACCGCGGCGCCCACGTTGTCGAGGTCGAGCCGGTTCGTTGGGACCTGCCCCGGACGTTCCCACACCATCGTTCCGCGATGGTCCGACTCCCCGTCGACCGCTGGGTAATCGAAGCAGGAACGAAGCCATGACCGCATCCCCCGAAGAACCGAAGCTCGTGCTCCCCGGCGACTACCTTGGGACCGCGGAAGAGTTCCTTCCGGGCCGGGGAACCTACGAGAACCGGGGGCGGATCTACGCGTCGGTGTTGGGGACCTCTCACGTCGACCCAAGGGACCGGACGGTCCGGGTCGAGCCCCGGAACGCGGTACCCGAGATCCAGGAGGGGGAGATCGTCTACGCGCGCGTGGACGAGCTCAAGACCGCGATGGCGATCTGCACGATCCTCACGACCTCCGCGAGCCGGCGGCCCGTTCCCGGCGAGCCGGAGGGGACGGTCCACGTCTCGAAGGCGAAGGAAGGGTACACCGAGTCCCTGTCGAGCGAGTTCGCGGTCGGCGACATCATCCTCGCCAAGGTGCTCCAGTCGCACCCGTCCGTCAAGCTGACGACCGCCCCGTCGTCCCTCGGGGTCGTCTCCGCCCGGTGCCAGGTCTGTCACAACCTTCTCGCCCACCGCCCGAAGGGGCTCGAGTGCCCCCGATGCGGCCACCAGGAGCAGCGCAAGCTCGCCCACGGTCCCGCGTTCCCGGCCCCGGCGGCGGAAACCCCCGATGTCCGGTGAGGAAGAGCGGCGGCTCGCCGCTCTCGTACGGGCCCACGACCGCTGGCGCGGCCGCGAGGTGTTCAACCTCCTCGCGAGCGAGAACGCCGTCTCCCCCGTAGCCCGACGCTACCTCGGCAGCGACCTCGCCGGTCGTTACACGCTCCCCATCACGACCGACTTCCACGGGGACACGATCGACAACAGCTACACGGGCACCCGCTACACCGACCGCATTGAGGCGCTCGCCAACGCGGCGGCGGCCCGCCTCTTCCACGGCCGCTTCGCGACCACCCGACCGCTCTCAGGGCACATCGCGGCCCTCTCCGCGCTCGTCCCGCTACTGCCCCCGAAATCGCGGATCCTCGCCATCTCCCCGGACGACGGAGGCTACGACGGGTACGCCCCGGGCTACATCCCCGCGGTCTTCGGTTACACGGTCCGGCCCCTGCCGACCGAGGGGCCCGGCCACCGGGTCAACGCGGAGGTAGCGGCTGACACGATCCGCCGCGAGCGGCCGCAGGCAGTGGTGCTCGGACAGAGCTTCTTCCTCTTCCCCTACCCGCTCCGAGAGATCGCGGAGGCCGCGCACGCCATCGACGCGCTGGTCCTCTACGATGGCTCCCACGTCCTCGGCCTGGTCGCCGGTGGGGAGTTCCAGGACCCGCTGCGCGAAGGCGCCGACGTCCTCTATGGAAGTACCCACAAGTCGTTCCCGGGGCCTCAGGGCGGGCTCCTGGTGACCGACCGGGAGGACCTGTTCCGCCAGCTCGACCCCGCCCTCGTCTGGCGGGTCTTCGACAACGCGCACTGGAACCGGATCGCGGCCCTCGCCCAGACCCTCCTCGAGCTCGAACGGTGCGGTCCCGAATACGCCCGCACGGTCGTCGCCAACGCCCAGGGGCTCGGCCGCGAGCTTTCCCGGGGAGGTTTCCCGCTCCTCGCCGAAGAGGAGGGCTTCACGCGCTCCCACCAGCTGCATATCGACCGCACCCGTCTTCGCAGCGAAGCGAACCTGGGCGCGGGGGAGCTGGCGCGCCGGCTCGAGCGGCAGCGATTGCTCATCGACCTCGTCGGTCGCATCGGGACCGCCGAGGTGAGCCGGCTCGGCCTCGTCCCCGAGGAGATGCCGCGGCTCGCCGACCTGCTCATCCGCGGGGGGATACGGGGCGAGCGAGTGGCCCACGACGTGCTGGCCTGGCGCCGGACGTTCCGGAAGCTCCGCTTCGCGTAGCGGCACCCCCCTGCGAGGGGCCGCGCCTGGGGAATCCGACGAACGAGCCGAATGGTCCGGATAGCTCGCTAAGGTCGGATAAAAAAAAAGAGAAAGGGAGAAAGGGTTGGTCTGAGGAGGCTTCCTCAGCGACCGACTACTGCATCCCGTGTTCGCTCTTCCCGTGAGCGGCGAGCTCTTCGGGAGTGCTGAACGACTTGTTGCAGACGCTGCAGGTGTTCGGTGCGGCGGCTCCGGCGGTCCCCGGCTTGCTTTCCCACGGCTGCGGGGGCGCGGTGGCCGGGCGGCCCATGACCGCGCGCGCGAGGATGAGCGCCACGATCATACCCACGATCAGCCCGACGACCAGCAGGATGGTTCCCGCCGCGGCTCCGGAGAGCCCCGAAATCGCCGACTGGTTGGAGTACTGCGTGACGTTCTGGTAGACCGTTCCACCCTTCGTGATCACCATGATCGTGCCGTTGAAGTAGTGGGTTGTCGGCAGATACACCGTGGTCATCACGATCGAGTAGCTGTAGGTCCCCGTCTGGCCGATGAACCAGGTCGCGGTCACCGGGACGCCCGGGGTCAACTCGATGTAGCTGTGCGAGAAGACCAGCGACCCGCCCGACGAGTAGATGTTGGCGACCGCGCCAGCGACATACGAACCGACGTAGGCTACGGTCACCGATACGTTCCCAACCGACACACTGGCTCCCGGCGCCGGCGCAATGAGCGTGGCCGACAACGGGGACACGATCAGGAAGAACCCGTGCGAGGTCGCGGCCTGCGCGAGCGAGCCGTTCGTGGGAAGACCTACGCCGATCTCACCGACGAAGACCGAGACCGTGTACTCCGTCTGCGGCAGGTCTGTGCACGCCGCGTCGCACGCCAAGGTCGTCGAGTCAATCTCGAACGTGTAGTTGGTCTGGCCCAGCAGCGGCGTGACGGCGGTTGACGTCAGCAAACCGACCGCCGCCGAGGTCACGTTCACGAGGATCGTGGTCGTGGCCGGGCTGATCGGAGCGTTGGTCACCGCGATCGTGTAGTTCACCTGGAAGGGGAACGGCATGTACGCCGAGAAGGTCGAGGTCAACGTGGGTGTGACCACTGTGGGGTACTGCACGAAGACGGTCGAGAGGAGTTCCGTCTGACCAGTGTACTGGACCGTGCCTCCATAGCTGTTACCGTTGGCCGTCACGTTGGCGTAGAAGTCCAACAGGTCATAGGGAACGTTCGCTCCCAAGGACGCCGCGGTGGCCGAGAGCGCCCACGTCCAAGTGTAGTTCTGGAACGGGACCCCGAACGCCGTGCCGTTGGCCGCCACCATCAAGCTCACGCCGTCGGCGAGCGTGGTGTTGACGCTGTTGTTCGCGTTGAGCGAGGTGATGTAGGCCGACGTCGCGGCATCCCAGACCTGGACGTAGCCTCCGACGGAGGCGTTCCCGACCCCTGCCGTTATGGAGGGGTTCACCCAACTCACGTTGATCCAGCCCGTCGCGACATACGGCAGCGGCTGGTAGGGAAGCGGGGCGGAGTTCACGCCCGCGTTGATCAATGTGGACCCGAGGATCACGGCATCATAGGACGGGGCCATCGGCCCCGTGGCCGTCGCGAGACCTCCCGCCGAGGCGCCGGATTCGTTGACCCACACGATGAGATACGTGGGCAATCCCTGGAGCCCATCCGTCTGGATCGGCAACGTACTGTTGCACGAGACGACCGCGCCGCAGACCAGGGTCGTGTTGTTGAGGGTCATGGTCCAGGTTGTGTAGGAGTACTGAACCCCCGCCACCGTCCCATTGAAGCCGGCGGTCGAACTGAACTGATTCGAGTTCGTTGCGTTAACGGTCCCGTTGAAGCTGAAGTTCAGGTACGCGAATGGGAGGCTCGTGAAGTAGTTCTCGACTTCCAGCGTAACGTTCGTGGTCGAGTTCGAGGTGTAGCCCCAGCTGATGTTGGTATAGAACTGGACCGTGACCGGGACAGGGCTCAGGGAGTAGGGGAACGCGTAGGGAGTGATGAACCCGACCGAGGCATAGGTCGAGACCATGGTGGTGTCGATCTCTACGCTGTTCGATGCGAGCCCCCCGCCCGCGGACGCGCCGTTCTCCGTGACCCACACCGTGATCGCGACCGGGAGTCCGACCGCCAGGAACATGTCCGCGCAGGACGTCGCCGCGCAGCCCAGGGTGGCCTTGTCCAAAGTGACCCACCAAGTATAGTTCGCGGTCGGGACGCCGTTATTGACGAACGAGGCGACCAAGTGGGAGTTGACCGTGCCGTTCAGGCTGATGTGGGCGATCTGCGCGCCTCCGGCCGCGGGGTATACGGTTACCCAAACGTCCGTAGTGGCGTTGCTGATAGCCCCAAATGTCACGTTCGTGTAGAACGAGAACGTCGCTGGGACTGGAGTGTCCGCTCCTAGGGCAGGAACTCCGCCAGTGGTGTTGAAGTTCAGGTCAATCGTCGTCTGATACGTCTGCGCCGCAGGAGCCAACGGAACCGCGCCGGTCCCGCTCGAGGACCCTTTGGCGGTCTGTCCCGACGCCGCGTGATACGCCCCCAAAAGGCTCCCTCCAACCATCCCTGCCACCAGGATGACGACTACAAGCCCAATCACTACAGTCCCCAAGGTGGCCTTGGTCACACGATGCATAGGGTTCGCGAGTGACTTCCCGTACTTAAATACAGCGTAGATTCGCCGCCCTCCGAGAGGAGTCCCACTATCGACCTCCCGGGCTCGGTCTGGGAGGCTCACAGGGGTTCGTCGACTCGACGCGCCGCTCCGGGCCTCCTGGGCCGTTCGGCTCCCGGGGGACTTGCAGCTACCCCCACAGGGGCTTGCGCGGACCGTTCCGACGATGCTGAGCGGCGTTCTCTCAGAGCTCCCAACCCACCTAACCGAGCGATCGACCCTTTCTGGCCCCGTTTCCGACCCCTCGAATTCGGGTCGAGCTGGGAGCTGCCGCCTAGGCCCGGCTCACGGCGCGGACTCGGTCTCCGCCGCCACTGAGAGATGGCGGACGGGGTCGTTCGACTTACCTCGACCCTCGTTCTCCTTCCTCCCCGGGCAGTCGAGGGCGCCGGCCTCGGCGATTGGCCCCTCTACGGTTCCTTCTCTCGGGAGGGACGGTCGCCAGGCTGATGGCGGGCGGTCACCGACCCGCCAGCGGGCTCATCTACTCCGTTCCCTCGACCTGTGCGGTATGGCGTCCGTGGCTCTCACCGGCACCCCCGGCACGGGAAAGACCACCGTGGCCCGACGGTTGGGCTCACGCTGGCGGGTTCTGGAGGTCGCAGATCTGGCCGAGCGATTCGGGACCGGACGACGTCGGGAAGGAGGGTGGGTGGTAGACATATCGGCGACGGCTCGCTCGCTGAGCGCTTGTCGCCACCCCCCTGCGGATCTCGTCGTCGGGCACCTCGCGCACTTCCTCCCCATTCGTGACGTGATTGTGCTTAGGTGCCACCCTCAGGAGCTCAGGCGCCGATTGGCCCGCTCTCGACCCTCGTCCCAACGAGACCGACACGCGAATCTCGTCGCGGAGGCTACCGACACGATTCTCGTCGAAGCGGTCGAACTCCGCCGCCGGATCTGGGAAATCGATACCACCGGCCGAAGCCCGGCGTCGGTCGCCCGAGAAGTGAGCGCACGGATCCGCACCCGGGGTCGTCCTTCCTACGGTCGGGTGGACTGGCTCGCGGACCCAGCGGTCACCGAGCACCTTTTGGAGTAGGGGAGGGTAGGAAGTCGCGGATGGTCCTCGAATCGTACCGCGCCAAGGTCCAGCCCTACATCGCCCGGCTCGCTCGGCCGTTCCTCGGGTGGAGCCCGGGGAACCTGAGTCTCCTGGCCCTCCTCTGCGCGGTCGCCGCGGGGGGGACCGCGCTCCTCGTCCGCTGGACCACGCCGTACCTCTTCCTCGCGGTCGCCGTTCTCATCTTCCTCGCGGGACTGTTCGACGTGCTGGACGGAGAGGTTGCACGGCAGACCTCCCGTGCCTCCATCCGGGGAGATTTCGTCGACCACGTCTACGACCGGTACGCCGATGTCGCCATCCTCCTCGGGTTCGCCGTTTCCACCTACGCTAACCCGTTCCTCGCACTCCTCGCCCTAGTCAGCCTCCTCTTGGTGAGCTACATGGGGACCCAGGCCCAGGCGCTCGGGCAGGGGCGGCTCTACGCCGGTCTCCTGTCCCGAGCCGACCGGCTTGTGGTCCTGGCCGTCGCCGCGTTCCTCGAGTTCGACTGGTCGCTTCCCTGGCCGTGGGTGACCACCGCCTCGTGGTCCCGCTTCCACGTGGGAGGGGTCGAGTTCACCGTGATCGACGTCGCGCTCGTCTACTTCGTCATCGCCGGCCAGTGGACCGCCGTTGCTCGGGCCCTCCGCGTCTATCGGGCGCTCCCCCCGGCGAAGTAGGAGCGGCCCCGTCGGGCACGTCCCGCTCGACGACCGCGCCGCCTCGGCGCCGGTAGTACTGGAGCGGGTGGCGGAGCGACGGCTCGAAGCACCGCTCATCGCGCGCCTTGTCGCGGGGGTCGTCCGCGGTCGGGTCCCCGTCGCGGACGCAGAGCCCATGGCTCCTCAGCGTCTCGCACTCCGGCGGCTCGTAGCCGCGTCCGTCGTCGTGTAGGGTGATGTGCTCGACCTGGTAACGGGTGACCGCCTCGTCGAAGTCAGGAGCCCCCCGGAACGCGTCCACGATCGTCTCGAAATCGGCCCCCGCCCGGTGAAGGAACGCCGCCAGGCAGAACCGCCCCGAGTGCGAGAGGTTCTCGCCCTTCTGGAGGGTCCGCTGCATCTTGCGGAGGCAGGGAGGGAACAGCTCGGGCCGCATCGCGCCCCCGCGGAGCTCGGCCCGCGCGACGGGGGCGGGCGTCCGACGGGCGAGCTCCTCGAGCAGGTCCGCCTCCCGCTCCCGCACCTCTCGGACCACGTCGTCCGCGAGCGGAAGCGGTTCGGCGAGGCGGAGGCGCACGGCCTCCTGGAGAAGGCGGGCGGCGCGCGCGGGTCGGACAGCGACCGACCCATGCTGCAATGCCTGTCTTGGAAGGCGGAACTCAGCCTCCCGGATCGGCACGGAGAGACGGAGATAGTCCACCAGCGGCACGTCGACCCCGTCCGCGCCCGGCGCGAGGGAGAAGCCGAGGCGACGGGCGACCTCCACGAGCTCCTCGACCGGGACGGCCAGGAGGCGAGCATGGTTCCGCTTGGCCTCCGCGACGGCCCACCGCCTCAGGGCGGCCGGCGCCGCGGCCGCCGACAGGACGAGGCGGGCGAACAGGAACGAAAGGAGGCGGACGCTCGGGTCCGCCCGCGCGAGCTCCTCGAGGTCCCGGGCGCCGCGCGGGTCGTCCGCGGCCGCGAGGATGCGGGCCCGCCCGAGCGAGCGCGCGGACGCGAAGGCGCTGTCCGAGAGGAGAGCACGGACCGATACCGCGAGCTCGCCGAGGAGCGCTTCCGCTCCCGGCAGGAACGGGTACTCCGCGAAGAGCGACCGCTCGTCTAGAAGAGATGAGGCACGATGAACTGCCATAGGAGAAGCACCAGAACAAGGAGCGAGGAGGCGGTTACGGCGCGACCGGCGAACTGGTCCAGCCGGGCCGCGTCCCATCTTTTGCGAAAGCGCGCCGCGACCGACGCCGCGAAGTCACGGAAGAGGAGACCCCCGTCGAGCGGGACGAGGGGGAGCGTGTTCGACAGTCCCAGCAGCAGGTTCATCCAGGCGAGCCAGTAGAGGATGTTCGCCGCGATCCAGAAGTTATTCGACCCGACGGCGGCGAGCGGGCCGGTGAGATGGAAGTAGCCGGCCGTCGACCCACCGACCGGCTCGAGGCCGCCGAGAGGCAGGATGAGCCAGTAAACGGTGCCCACGACGGGGCCTTGGTCGCTCCCGGCAGGCCAAACGAGGAGCTGCTTGATCTCGGGAGGGGTCAGCCCCAGGACCCCTACGCCAAGGAAGCCGTGCGTCTTGTTGTTCGGGTTGGTCGCGAGCACGACGGTGGTCGACACCGAGTGTCCGAGGCTCGACGAATAGAACACGAGAGGCACCGTCTCTCCGGGCGTGGTGTGCGACTCGGCGTTCTCGAACGCCTGCCACGTCGTCGTCTGGGTCCCGTTGAACGCGGTGATGATGTCGCCCGGTGCGAGGGTGGCGTTCGCGCCCGGCATGCCTGAGGTCACGGATTGGATGGGGATCCCGTCGGCGTTCGGCGCCACGGAGGAAGCGACGAGCCCCGACAGAAGGGCGAAGAAGAGGACCGTGAGCGCGAAGTTCGCGAGGACGCCGGCAGCGGCGACCCGGTCGCGTCGGCGCCGCGAAGCGGCGAGCATCTCGGTGTCGTCCTGTTCGACGAACGCGCCGACCGGGATGACGCACCAGAGGATGCCGAGGCTCTTCACCCCGATGCCTTGCGACCGAGCGACGACGCCGTGGCTGAGCTCATGGAGCACGATCCCTACCACGAGCGCGAGGATCCCGTAGCCCACCGGAATGATCGGGTTGATCCCCGGGATGCCGACCGCTTCGGAGACCGGGGGCGCCTGGGCCGCCGTCAGCCGGAACGATTCGATCGCACCGAAGACGAGGAGGCCGATGATCGTCGCCATGGAGAGGACGGACAGCGCGATCCCGAGGTCGCTGACCGCGGTCCAGAACCGCTTGAACCGCCCCCATCGGTCGAGCGCCGAACGACCCCGCTGGGTCTTGATCATCAGGGCTGGACCGAAGAGCGAGAGCGGCCGGTCGGGGCCGAGCTGCCCCGTCCGGTAGAGCGCGTAGACGACGGCCGCGTAGAGAAGGACGGCGCCCAGAGCGATCTCGTAACCGAAGTAGGGATTCACGGCGCGTTCCGAAGTACCCTCAACTCGGCGCGGTTAAGAGTTCTTGCGGAGCGGAGCTTCGGGAAGGGGGTTATCTCCGCGCCTCGATGGGGTCTGGCAGTGGCATGACGAACGGGTCGCTGAGACGCGGGGTCATCCTGGCGGTCGTCGTGGCGGTCGTCCTCGTCGGTTCCTTCACGCCGTCCGGCCGCGCAGCCGCGAACGGACCGCCTGCGTCCCCGATGAATGCAGGGGTCGCGTCGCCGACCGCGGCGTCGAGCTCGCTTTCGACTCGATTGGGGGCCGAAGTGGAGGTCGCCCCCGCCTTCTCTCCCTCATCCGGAGTGGTCACGATGGGACCCGAACCGGCCTCTCAACCGGTCTCGGTCGAGGTGGGCCTCGCCCTCTCGGACCCAGCGGCCCTCGCCGGGCTGGTTTCCGCCCTCTACACGCCCGGCACCCCAGAGTACCGAGGGTTCCTTACCCCGTCCGAGCTCGCGCTGCGCTTCGGTCCTTCGCCTTCGACCATCTCGGCGGCCCAGGCCTACTTCGAACGCTTCGGTCTCACCGCCAGCGAGAGTCCGGATCATCTTCTGCTGACCGTGATCGGTCCGAGCGCTGAGGTCGGGGCGGCGTTCGGGACGACCTTCGAGGAATACCGCGGGCCCGCGGGCGGGTGGTTCGTCAGCCACCCGACTCCCGCGACGCTCCCGACGCTCGCTCCCTGGTCGGGGGTGTACGGTCTCGGGAACGCTACCCCGCTCGTCCCTGCCTCTACGGTTCCCACCTTCACTCGCGCCGGGACCACGCCCGACGCAGCGTGTGTCACGCTGGGCGACGGGCTCGACCCGTGCCAGGTCTGGCAGGCCTACAACATGACGTCGCTGATCTCGGGCGGGACAAACGGTTCCGGGATCCGGGTCGCCGTCGTGGACGCGTACAGTTCTCTCGAGAACCAGACCCGCCTATCCTCCGACCTCGCCGCGTTCGCCGTCGACTACGGGATCCCTGTCGGGGCGGTGAACTTCGTCTACCCCGACCCGCCCCCCGGGAATCTCAACGTGAGCTCGAACCTGGACTGGAACCTCGAGGACGCGCTCGACATAGAATGGGCGCGCGCGGCCGCTCCGGGGGCCACCATCGAGGAGACGCTTTCGCCCGACGCCAGCTCCGGGCTCTACGAGGCCGTCGATTGGCTGGTCGCCCACCAAACCACGAACGTGATCTCGCTCAGCTGGGGCGAGCCGGACGTCGGGGTCTACAACGAGTTCGAGGCGCCGTGCTACGTCGCCTGTAACGCCTCGACGGATGGCTCCTACGGTATCCTATCACCGGTCCTCGAGTTCGCGGCCGCCGAAGGGATCTCGGTCTTCGCCGCGAGCGGGGACTGCGGCGCCTCCGACGGCACGAGCGGTTTCGCCACCAACTTCCCCGCGTCGGACCCCGACGTCACCGGGGTCGGGGGGACCGACCTCAGTGTGAGCTCGAGCGGTGACTGGCTCGGGGAAGCCGCTTGGAACGGCAACTCGACCGGGGGACACGAACCCGGTTGCCAGAACCAGGGAGGCTCCGGTGGGGGTTACTCGCCGTTCCCTCGGCCTTGGTGGCAGAGCGGTCTTCCGTCCCGCCCGCCGACCCGAGGGGTGCCCGACGTCGCCCTCGACGCCGAGGTCGCGGTCAGCCTCATCCTCCACGGGCAGGCCACGGCCGCTGCGGGAACGAGCCTCTCGACCCCGGTGTGGGCCGGCATCGCGGCGATCGCCGACCAGTACGCGGGCGCCCCGCTCGGCCTCCTCGACCCGTCCCTGTACGCCGTCGCCGCCGGCGCGAACTATGCGCGCGACTTCCACGACATCACCTCGGGCAGCAACGGGTACTCGGCTGGCGTGGGATGGGACCCGGTCACCGGGCTCGGCTCGCCCCAGGTGGCGACGCTGGTCGCCGACCTGGCGCACCGCCTCCCCATGCCCGCGAGCAGTCTCGCCTCGTTCGTCTACGCCGCCCCGCGCTTTGGCCGGGCGCCTCTCACCGTCACCTTCCACGTCAACGCCACCGGAGGCACGGGGACCTACCCCCTCGAAGGGGTCTCCTTCGGCAACAGCAACGCATCGTTCGCCTCCGGCGGGTTCACAACGTACACCTACGCAAGCCAAGGGGTCTACTCGGCCCAGGCGTACGTCGCCGACTCGACCGGGAACTACTCGGTCTCTCCGCCGGTCGCGATCGTAGTGGGAGGAGGGACCGCGCTGTCGGTCACGCTGACCTCGTCGACGACCGTTCCCACGCGAGGGGAGGCGGTCCTCTTTTCTGCCACCGCCACTGGCGGGTTCGCCCCGTACGAGTACAGCTTCTCGTTCGGGGACGGGACGTACCTCGACAATACCTCGCTCTCGACCCCGAGCCACACCTTCGGCGCCAACGGAAGTTTCTGCGCCGCGGTCGTCGCCTCGGACTCGGCCGCCCCCATCGACGGAGGGGGGAGCGCCCGCGTGGCGATCGGCGTCGGCGGCTCTCCCCTTCCCAACTGCGGCAACGATACCGTGCCCCTCACCATGACCCCGACCTCGAACGTCGGGGTGAGGGACGCCCCGGCCGACTTCCCCGACCTGTTCTCGGTGTCGGGCGGGTCGACGGCCTCGAGCACGTTGCCACCCTCCGTGCAGTTCTCCTCGAGCGACCCGTACGTCGCCGCGTGCGCTTGCGCGATATTCCGGATCCCCGGCGCGTACGTGGTGAACGGCTATGCCAACGATAGCGAGAACGAACAGACGACCGCCACCACCAGCGTCACGGTCGCGTCCGCTCTCGTAGGGACGTTCACTGCCAGCCCCACGACCGGCACGGCTCCCCTCACGGTCGATTTCCATGCGAGCGCGAGCGGCGGCGACGGGGCCAACGCCTCCGCGACCGTCTGGACGTTCGGCGACGGTACAGGGGAGAGCGGCAGTGCGGTGACCGCCACCTACTCCGCTCCGGGGCTCTACGTCGCCGTCGGACATCTCTCCGACCTCGGCGACGGGAACGCGAGCGAAGCGTTCCTGATCGACGTGGGGTCGGCAGGAGGGGGGTCCGCCTCTGCCATGCCTAGCATGGTCGCCACGGTCACGCCCGCGATCGACGTCTCTCTGGGCGCCACGGTGAACTTCACCGCTCAAATGCGTTCGTCGGGCGGGTCCGTCGACCCCTCCACCTTCCGTTGGGGGATCGGCTCGGGGTCAGGGTCGTACTGGGCCTCGCTGAACTGGACCTACTCGTCCGCGTCCTCGCTCGCGGCCAACGGGACGCTCACCGTCACCTTGAACGGTACCGACCTCACCACCGACCAGGCCGTCAACTCCACCTTCGAGCTGCCCGGGTTCGCCGCGGTCGAGCCGGGTGGGTTCCTACCCCGGGTCGACGCGCTGGCGTTCACCGACAGCGGAGGGCCGGAGACCGGACGCGGCGCGCTCGCGTGGACGGGCATCGGGTCCGTGGCCGGCCCGGGAACCGTGACCGTCGTTTGGGTGTTCGGTGACGGGACCGAGGACCTTGACGTCTCCACGCAGCACACTTTCGAATCGGGTGAATACACCGTGGTGGTGACCGCCACCGACAGCTGGGGCGACATCGCCACTGACGAGCATCCGGTCGCGGTCTCGGGCGGAATCGAGCTCACGGCATCGCTATCGGCCACCGCCGGAACCGCGCCTTTCACCGTCACGTGCGTGTCCAACGTGTCCGGGGGCGTCGGTCCGCCCTACTCCTACCGTTGGTCGTTCGGGGACGGAGGGGTCGCGATCACCGAGAACTCAACGCACACGTTCACCTCCTCGGGGAGGTATAACGTCACGCTCAACGTCACCGACGCCGACGGGGACACGGCGGCCGCGAACTGGACCGTGACCGTATCCCCGGGGGCGAGTTTCCCCTCGGTTGTCTTGCTGGTGGCGGGAGCCGTGGTAGGTACGGGCGTCGGGCTCGCGGCGATCGTGAGCCGCCGCCGGCCCTCGGGCGCGCCCGCTATCCCTTGACGACCCCGAGGGGGACCAAGCGAGCCACCCGGCGGGTTAGACCCGCGCCCTCGGCGACACGCACGACCTCTTCGACGTCCTTGTACGCGCCCGGGGCCTCCTCGGTCACGCCTTCCCGGGAGCTCGAGCGAACGACGATCCCGCGGGACGCCAGCTTCCGGATGACCTCGTCGTAACGGAACGCGCGCACCGCGGCGTGCCGGCTCATCCGGCGCCCCGCGCCGTGGCAGGATGACCCGAAGGAACGCTCCATCGCGGTCGGGAGCCCGGAGAGGACGTAACTTGCCGTGCCCATGTCACCGGGGATCAGGACCGGCTGGCCGTAGGCGCGGTAGACCGCCGGCACCTCGTCGCGGCCGGCGGGGAACGACCGGGTCGCGCCCTTGCGGTGGACGAGCAGCTTCTTCCGGCCCCCCTCGGTCGCGTGCTCCTCGACCTTCGCCATGTTGTGCGCGATGTCGTAGACCACGGCCAGGTCGAGCTCGGTGTCGGGGCGGCCGAAGACGCTCGAGAACGCCCGGCGGACGGAGTGCGTGATCGCCTGTCGGTTCGCCCACGCGAAGTTCGCCGCGGCGGCCATCGCGCCCAGGTACCGCTGTCCGGGGTCGGAAGCGACCGGGGCGCACGATAGCTGGCGGTCGACGAGCTCCACCTTCTCCTCCCGGAGCCGGCGGTCCATCGTCCCGATCCAGTCGGTGGCCACCTGGTGGCCGAGCCCCCGCGACCCCGTGTGCAACATGACCATCACGCGGCCGGGCACGAGGCCCATGACACGCGCGAACTCCGGCTCGAAGACCTCGTCCACCGATTGGACCTCGAGGAAGTGGTTCCCCGACCCGAGCGTGCCGATCTGCTTCAGGCCCCGCTTGCGGGCCGACTCGGAGACCTCCGCGGGGAGCGCTCCGGCGAGGCGCCCTTCCTCTTCCTGTACGGGAAGGTCCTCGGGGCGTCCGTACCCCTGGCCCACCGCCCACGCGGCGCCGTTCGAGAGCACGTCGTCGAGCTCCGGCGGCCGAAGCGTGTAGCCTCCGTGGGAGCCGACCCCCGACGGGACCTCGCGGTAGAGACGTTCGATGAGGTCGGTGAGCCGGGGCCGGACTTCGTCGACCATTAGGTTGGTACGGATCAGGCGAACCCCGCAGTTGATGTCGTAACCGATGCCGCCCGGCGATACGACCCCGTCCGCGAGGTCGAACGCGGCGACCCCTCCGACGGGGAAGCCGTACCCGAAGTGGATGTCGGGCATGGCGAGGGAGCTGCGCTCGATCCCCGGAAGGGTCGCGACGTTCGCGAGCTGGAAAAGCGACGGGTCCCCCTCGACGCCCGAGAGGAGCGCCGCGTCCGAGAAGAGCACGCCGGGAACGCGCATTCCCGGCACCTCATCCATCGGGATCTCGTACGTGAATTCGTCCCGCGCGATGAGCCGGGGGACCTTCGGCACGGCGCGGCGCGAGCCGAGGGGTCTATTTACGTTGGCCTTCTCCGAGCGCCCTGATTCCTCGGTCGGGGCCTCACAAAACGCCAAGTAACTGCCGGTGGTGGCCTTTCGGCGGAGGCGGACGTGAACCGACGGGTCTGGATCTCGATCGCGAACCTGTGCGCGATCGCGATCGCGTTCCTCATCCTCTTCGAGTTCCCGCAGTACTCGGACGAGGCGTTCTACCTACTGATCATCTGGATGGTCGTGGGATTCGTCCTGCTCTACGCGATGCGCCCACGCATATCCCCGCTCCCGGCGAGCCATTCTTCGGACGCGAGCCCGTTCCCTTCCTCCTCCCCCGCCAGTGCCCCCCTGCCGAGCAGCTCGGGAAGCCCGGGCACGGTCGGGTTCTGCATCTACTGCGCGACCCCCATCGCTCCGGGCACACGGGCGTGCCCGGCGTGCGGCCATACCCTGCCCGGTTGGTGAACGATGACGAACCGTCCGATCTCGATGCTGTCGTACTCCGTGGTGATGGGTCTCCTGGTCGCTCTGACCCTCGTTCTGGTCCTGCTGGGGGAATGGTACTGGAAGCTAGGGATATCGACGTTGTACTTTCTCGCGATCCCGCTCGCCCTCGCCGTCGCGTACCTGGCCTGGTATCGCACCCTGCCGTACGAGCCCAAGCCCTCCCCGGCGGGGGCCGGCCCCGTCCCCGCGCCCACGCCGGACGACGACGAGCCGTTCGAGGACCCCGTCGAGGAAGCCGACCGCCTGGACGAAGAGGAAGAAGAGGAGGGGAGGACGCCCGAGGAGCCGCCGGACGCGGCCGAGGACGAACTGACCCCCCAACCTCCGGTCTCCCCCAAGTGACCCCTTAGGGGCTCTTCGCGTCGGGTCGTATCCACATCATCGGCTCCTTCGCACGGGCGTTCGCCCCGGCAGAGACACGAATGTCCCGAACGACCCCGTCGGCAGGGCTTCCGACCTCGCCGCGCATCTTCATCGCCTCGAGGACGAGCAGCGTCTGCCCCTTGGTGACGCGGTCACCCTCGGCGACCCGGAGCTCGATCACCCGACCGGGCATCGAAGGTACGACCGGGACCTCTTCGGCCGCCGAGGCAGGTGCCGTCACGGCCACGACCGCGCCTCCCGTCGGAGCGGTCGACGCGGAAGCTGGGCCGGTCGGGGAAACGAGGTCGGCCGGGCCGGACTCGACCTTAACCGACCAGCGCTCCCCGTTCACGTCGACGGGTCCGAACGGCGCGGGGAAGTGCTCCGGCCAGTTCTCGACGACGACCTTCTCCCCGTCGACCTCGAGCTCCACGCGGTTCGCGCCCGACGCCACCACGACGACCGGATAGGTTCGGCCTTCTACGGTGACGGAGGAGAGGTCGGAGGCAACCTCGACCTCCTGCTTCTTACCCGCGCGTTCGAGGACGACCCGCATTCATCCACCTCCGTTGGGAGTGGCCGTGCACGCGCCCCTCGTAGGCCCAGGGGCTCATCCCCGGGGTCGGTTCGCCCGCAGTGGCGGCTCGCGTCGGCGCGGCCGGCTTCGGCGCCCGCAGAGCGCCCACGACCCCGAGCGCCGCGGTCGTGAGAACGTCCCCCGTGAGGCCGTGGTCGACGGCCTTCCGATAGGACTTGTACACCGCGGGGAAGAGGGCGTAGGAGAGCGCTTCCGCGGTGTCCGCCGCGGGCACGAGGGCTCTCACCTCGTGGACCATTTTCTCGAACTCCGGCGGGAGGAGGTCTGCCGGCCGACCGACGATCGCCGGGGCCTGCGCTGTCACTTTCTTCCGGAGCTCGGGGTCGAGCGGGCCGGGCGGCGTCCCGTAAAGGCCGCGAACGTAGTCCCGGACCTCCCCGGTGACCTGCTGATAGCGAGCTCCGGTGAGGACGTTGATGACGGCTTGGATCCCCACGATCTGGCTTGTCGGCGTGACGAGGGGGGGATAGCCGAGGTCCGCGCGCACGCGGGGGACCTCCTGAAGGACCTCGGTGAGCCGTCCGAGCGCGTCCTGCTCGGAGAGCTGCGAGAGGAGGTTCGAGAGCATCCCGCCCGGGATCTGGTGTGTGAGGATACCGGGGTCGGTCTGCAGGGAGCGCAGGTTGAGGAGCGGTCGGTACCGGTCCATCACCGTCTGGAAGTACCCAGCGAGGTCGGCGAGCGCGCCCAGGTCGAGCTTCGGGTCGAGCGCGGTCCCCTTCATCGCGCCGACGAGCGCCTCGGTCGGCGGCTGGCTCGCCCCGCCGGCGAAGGGGCTGAGCGCCGTGTCGATGGCGGTGGCACCGGCCTCGGCCACGGCGAGGCATGTCAGCGTCGACAAACCGCTCGAGGAGTGCGTGTGGACCACGACCGGCAGTCCCACCTCCTTGACGAGCGCCCGAACGAGCGTCGCGCCCTCGGTCGGCGGCATGAACCCCCCCATGTCCTTGACGCACAGCTCGTCCGCCTCGAGCGCGGCGAGCCGTTTGCCGAGGTCGACGAACGACTCGAGAGTGTGAACCGGGCTCTGCGTGTAGCAGATCGTCGCCTGGGCCCGCGCGCCCGCCTTCTTCACCGCGCGCAGCGCGACCTCCATGTTGCGCGGGTCGTTGAGCGCGTCGAAGACGCGGAAGATGTCGACGCCCCAGCGGGCCGCCTGGGCGACGAACCGCTCGACCACGTCGTCGGCGTAGTGGCGGTAGCCGACCAAGTTCTGGCCCCGTAGCAGCATCTGGAGCGGCGTGTCGGGCATCGCGCGCTTGAGCGTCTGCAGTCGCTCCCAGGGGTCCTCGCGCAGGAAGCGGAGACAAACGTCGAACGTGGCGCCGCCCCAGACCTCGAGCGACCGGTAGCCGACCGCGTCGAGGCGCTCGGCGGCCGGGAGCATGTCGCTCGTGCGCATCCGGGTCGCGATGAGCGACTGGTGACCGTCGCGCAGGACCGTCTCGGTGATCTCGACCATGGGGACCCCGCGGTTCGTTAGAGAGGGATGTTCCCGTGCTTGCGGCCGGGTCGGTCGTCGCGCTTCGAGGAGAGCAGGCTAAGGGCGCTGACGAGCCGGGCCCGGGTCTCCGCCGGGTCGATCACGTCGTCGATGTACCCGCGCTCGGCCGCGAGGTACGGGTTCAGGAACTCGGCTCGGTACTCGGCGGTGAGGCGGTCCCGGGTCTTCGCCTGCTCCTCGGCCGTCCCGCTCTCGAGCTCCCTACGGAAGAGGATGTTGACCGCGCCGTCGGCGCCCATGACGGCGATCTCGGCGGTCGGCCAGGCGAGGTTCAGGTCGCCCCCGAGGTGCTTCGAGCACATCACGTCGTACGCGCCGCCGTACGCCTTGCGCAGGATCACCGTCAGCATCGGGACCGTCGCCTCGGCGTAGGCGTAGAGGAGCTTCGCGCCGTGGCGGATGATCCCTCCGTGCTCCTGGGCGGTCCCGGGCAGGAACCCCGGAACGTCGACGAACGTGAGGAGCGGCAGGTTGAACGCGTCGCAGAACCGGACGAAGCGCGCCGCCTTCGAGGAGGCGTTGATGTCGAGCGTGCCCGCGAGGACCGCCGGGTTGTTCGCGACGACGCCCACGGGTCGTCCGGCGAGCCGCGCGAGGGCAATGACGATGTTCGGCGCCCACTCCGACTGGACCTCGAGGAGCGACCCGGGGTCGACGACCCGCTCGACCACCGCGTGCACGTCGTAGGGAGCGTTCGCGTCCTCGGGGACGACCCGGGCGAGCTCGGTGGCGGCGGAGTGGCTCGGGGCGACCGGGGGGATCGTGGGGGGGTCCTCGAGGTTGTTGAGCGGAAGGTAGCCGAGCAGCCGCCGGGCGAGCGCGATCGCGTCCCGGTCGCTCGCGGCGGTGAAGTGGGAGACCCCGCTCACGGCGGCGTGCGCCTCGGCCCCGCCGAGCGCCTCCATCGTGACCTCCTCGCCGGTGACGGCCCGCACGACGTCCGGCCCGGTGATGAACATTTGGCCGGTCCCCTTCGCCATGATGACGAAGTCGGTGATCGCGGGCGAGTAGACCGCGCCCCCCGCGCACGGTCCTAGTATGAGCGAAAGCTGCGGGACGACCCCCGAAAGCAGAACGTTACGGAAGAACACGTCGCCGTAGCCGCCGAGGCTGATCACGCCCTCCTGGATGCGGGCGCCCCCCGAGTCGTCCAGCCCGACGATCGGGACCCCGGCCTTGCGGGCCGTCTCCATGCCCTTCACGATCTTCATCGCGTGGGCCTCTCCGAGCGCACCCCCGAAGACGGTCGCGTCCTGGGCGAAGGCGCAGACCGGCCGCCCGTCGACCTCTCCCCAGCCGGTGACGACCCCGTCCCCCGGCACGCGTCGCTCGTCCATCCCGAACTTGTCGACGCGGTGGGTCACGAACGCGTCGATCTCCGTGAACGTCCCCGGGTCGAAGAACGCCTCGAGACGGTCCCGGGCCGTGAGCTTGCCCGCCGCCCGATGGCGCTCGACGCGCTCGGGCCCTCCGCCCTCCCGTGCTTTCTTCTTGAGGACCGCCCAGCGGTCGAACGCGTCGCTCATCGTGCCTCCTCTACCCGAACATCGCCCGCCCATATCGCCACCCGGTCGGTGGAAGTAGCGAGCAGGAGCTCCCCTTCCTCCCCCAACGCCTCTATGGTCCCAGCGGGGCGGCCGTCCACGGTGACGGGCCGGCCGACCCCGTAGAGCAGCTCTCGGCAGAGGTCGCGGGCCCGGCGCGCGCCCTCCTCGCTCGAGAGCCAGTGGGCAGCGCCGAGCGCCGCCGCCACGACGAGGGCCTCGACGTCCTCGAGCTCGGGGGGCGGGGAGACGAACTCTTCGAGCGCGGCCACGCTCTCGGAGAGGGGCGAAGGAAGGGAACCTCGGTCGAGCCGAACGTTCACCCCAACTCCCGCGACCACGGCGCGCCCGAGCGTCGGGGAAGCGACCTCGTCCGTGAGGATCCCCGAGAGCTTGCGGGGGGGCCGGTCGGGCTCGCGGACGAGGAGGTCGTTCGGCCACTTGAGCGCGAGCGGCACCGAATACACATCGCGGAGCGCGGAGGCGAGACGGGCCCCGACCGTGAGCGGGAGGAGACCGGGATGCTCGCTCGGCCGGGGAAGTAGGATGGAGCAGTAGAGGCCCCCCTCGGGGGATTCCCACGAGCGAGCGAGGCGGCCCCGCCCTCGGGTCTGGCGACGGGCGACGACCCGGGTGCCCTCGGGCGCGCCCTCGCGAGCGAGGGTGAGGGCCCGGTCCTGGGTCGACGATAGCGTCTCGTAGAACTCACGAGGGCCCACTCTCGCGCTCCTCCCCGAGGGCGAACGAGAACCTCGGCCCCATAACGGTTGGGGATGACCGAAAAGACCTCGACGGATTGGGGGCCGTCCCCCCTCATCGTCGGACCCTTCGGACGGTGACTAGATATATCCGTGAGGAGGCGTGCGAGCCCGATGGCCTCCCTCGTATCGTTGCTCGAATCGATCGTGCCGGAGATCCAGCCGCAGGTCCAGGCCCAGCTGGGCGGGTTCTTCGGGGGGATGGTCCGCGCCTACCTCCCGCAGACCTGGGTGTTCCGGACCGAGAAGGAAGTGGCGTCGCTCACCGTCGACACGAAGGGAGCGGTCTCGGTCGCGAGCGGGGCCGCGGCACGTCCGGACGTCACGATCGAGATCGCCTATGCCCTCCTCGAGACCTCCCTGCGAACGCGCTCGCGCGCGCCGGTGCCGGCGGGGCACCTAACGGTGACCCCGCACACCTCGAAGGGGAAGACGGCGTTCGAGTTCCTGCGCGGACGCCTCGGCCTCTAGGCCCGGGACGACCCCGCGTCAGTCGAGGTCCCGGAGCCGACGGACCATCTTGACGACGGCCCGGACGGCGTTCCCCGCGTTCTCGATGCGGTCCTGCGCTTGGAGCCGGGTCTCGCCCGGTCCCGAGATGCCGAGGCCGATCGGCTTGCCGACCTCCACCGAGAGGTCGGCGAGCTTGCGCGCCGCCTGGTTCATCACGACCTCGTCGTGCTGGGTCTCGCCCTCGATGACCGCGCCGAGCGCGACCAGCGCGTCGACGTCGTTGCGGCCCAGGAGCACCTTCGCCGCGAGCGGCATGTCGAACACGCCGGGGGTCTTCATCACCGGACCGAGCGTCGCGCCGAGGAAGGAGACCTCCTCCTTCGCCCGCTCGAGCATCAACAGCGTCACATCGTAGTTGAACTCGCTCACGACGATCGCCACCTTCACTCCGTTACCTTCCTTCGACCTCTTCGGCATGATTGATTCCTTCCTTCCTGATGGATGATAGAGGGACCGTGACCTCAGCGCGTCCGGCGGACCGCTCCCACGTCCGGGAACCCCTGGCGCAGCCCTCCACCGGCGTTCCGGGCGAGGTCGCGCGGGCGGAACAGGAGCGCGTAGGCGTTGAGGGCGTGCTCCTCGGCGCGGCGTCGGGCGAGGGCGTGGAGCTCCTTCGGGCCCGAGGCCTCGCCCTCGAAGACGAAGCACTCGACGACCGGCTTCGCCTCGAGGACGGCGGCGAACAGGAGCGCGAGCGACGCCTCGTGGGCGCAGGTCTTGTCGTACTCGGCCTTGCCCGGCATCCCGAGGGCGAGGCAGAGGTCCGCGCCTTCGAGGAAGAGCCGACGGCACGCGACGGGGAGGTCCTTGATCCCCGGGACGGTCTCCCGGAGGACCTTGAAGCCGGTCCCGCGTGACTTGAGCGCGCGCACGGCGTAGTCGGCCATGTCGACGCGCGCGAAGGTCGTGTCGACGACGCCGATCTTCTTCACGACCGGGCCTCCTTGCCGCGTTCGAGGATCCGCTCGACGAGGCGTCGCGTGGCGAGCTCGTTGTGCGGGGAGGCGCGAATCCGCACGACGTGGACGGGCACGCCTCGTCGGGCACACTCGCTCTCCACTTCGTGCTCGTTCCAGACCTGGTCGAAGCCGAGCGCGATGATGTTGGGACGTTCGCTCAAGACGGTCTCGTAGATGTCGGTCGCCGAGCCGAGGACCGCGCGGTCGACCGGCTTCAGTGCCTCGACCATCTCGCGGCGGATGTGCTCGGGAACGTACGGCTCGCGCTTCAAGCGCCGGGCGGTCTGGTCGCGGGCGACCACGACGACGAGCTCGTCGCCGAGGCTCTTCGCCTCGGTGAGGAAGTAGACGTGGCCGGGGTGCAGGAGGTCGAAGACCCCCGTGGCCATTACGCGGACGACCATCTCCGCCACGCCTCGGTGATCGTCCGGCCTTCCAGGAACTCGAACCCGTGGTCCTCGGCGTACCGACGGGCGGCGTCGGGAGCTCGGGCGCCCCCCGAGTCTCCGAGCATCTCGCAGACGGTCGCGGACTCCGAGAGTCCTCCCATTCGGGCGAGCGAGATGGCGAGCTCCGTATGGCCCTTTCGCTCGCCGAGGAGACCGGGGGCCGCGTACAGGAGCGAGATGTGGCCGGGGGAGACGAAGGAGGTACGGAACATCTCCCGGAGCGCGTCGTCGGAGCGGTCGGGTGCGGCCCGGGCGATCTCCCCGACCGCCCGGATCGTGAGCGCGCGGTCGTTGTCGGGGACGCCGGTGAACGTCGTGCGGTGGTTCACGGTAATGCCGAACGCCGAACGCCGGTCGTAGCGCGGGGCCTCGAAGAGGCCGGCGACGCCCGGATACTTGTCCGTCGCGATGGCGAGTAGGTCGGAGAAGAAGGGTAGGTCGAGCCCGGTCCTCAGCTCGTCCGAGATGGCGGTACAGATGAGGCCGCCCGCGTCCTTGCGGGCGAGCCGGACGAGCTCGGGAGTAGCGGTCTCGGAGAGGAAGATGAGGTCCGTCTCGCCCTCGCGGTCCGGGCCGTCGAACACGAGGATCGGCTCGCCGGCGGTGAGGGCCCGGAGCGCGGGCTCCACCTCGGGCACCGGCACGCGATGAGAAGGTAGCAACAGCATCGCCGGGACGACCCGACCGACGGTATTAAGGGGAGCGTAACTACTCAAAAAAGGGTTGATGGCCCAGGGGCGGGGAGACGGCCGAGAAACGCTAGACAGCACATCGGACCCGACCTCTTCAGCGAGCTCCTCGAAAGGAGGCGCTGTTAGGAGGTGATCCATCTGCAGGTTCCCCTACAGATACCTTGTTACGACTTAGTCCCCCTTGCTGAACCGAAGTTCGAGCGACCCAAATGAGTCACCCTCACTCCGACCCAACTCGGATGACTTGACGGGCGGTGTGTGCAAAGAGCAGGGGCACATTCACCGCGGGATGTTGACCCGCGATTACTACGGAATCCATTTTCATGAGGGCGAGTTACAGCCCTCAATCCAGACTACGATGGGGTTTCAGGATTGCCTTCCCCTTTCGGGGTCGGATCCCATTGTCCCCACCTTTGTAGCGCGCGTGTTGCCCGGGAGATTCGGGGCATACGGACCTACCGTAGACCTCTCCTTCCTCAGCTTTAGCAGCAGCGATCCCCCCAGTGTGCTCTCACGATCGCTCGTGAGGTCGCGACTGAGGGCGAGGGTCTCGTTCGTTATCTGACTTAACAGAACGCCTTACGGTACGAACTGACGACGGCCATGCACCACCTCTCGGAGAATCGGGCAAGGTCTTCAGCCTGGCTTTCATCCCTCCGTCGCCCCCGGTGAGTTTTCCGGCGTTGAATCCAATTGAACCGCACGCTCCTCCCGTTGCGGTGCTCTCCCGCCAATTCCTTTAAGTTTCAGTCTTGCGACCGTACTCCCCAAGCGGCAGACTTAACATCTTCACTCCGGCACTGGGAGCCCACGCAGGACCCCCAACACCAAGTCTGCAGAGTTTACACCCTAGACTACCGGGGTATCTAATCCCGTTTGCGCCCTAGGGCTTCGTCCCTCACTGTCGGATTCGTTCTAGGTGAACGCCTTCGCCACTGGTGGTCCCCCCCGGATTACAGGATTTTACCCCTACCCCGGGAGTACCTTCACCCTCTCCCGATCCCAAGCCGAGCAGTGTCTCCGGCGTTCGGACCGTTGGGCGGCCCGATTTACCCGGAGATTTGCCCGGCCAGCTACGGACGCTTTAGGCTCAATAATAATGAGCACCACTCGGGCCGCGGGTATTACCGCGGCGGCTGGCACCCGTCTTACCCGGCCCTTACTTCTCGAGCTTTTTAGGCTCGAGAACAGACTACACATAGTGTAGACACTTGGAGTTCCCCCATCGTGGTTGCCCACATTGTGGAGGTTTCGCGCCTGCTGCGTCCCGTAGGACCTGGATTCGTGTCTCAGAATCCATCTCCGGGCGACTTCTCCCAAAGCCCGTACCCGTCTATGGCTAGGGGGTCCGTGAGACCCCCTACTACCTGATAGGCCGCAGACCCATCCTCGAGCCCCGCAGGGTTTGGGCCTGAGGGCCTTCCATCATCTCAGACCTATCGGGTATTATCCCCAGTTTCCCGGGGTTATCCCCGTCTCGAGGGCAGATTGTCCGCGTGTTACTGAGCAGTGCGCCGAGGGCTTACCCCTCTCGACTCGCATGGCTTAAGCGAACTCCAATAGCGGTGCCCGCCGGCAGGATCAACCGGATTGTTGAGCACACGATTTCGCGTGTGCGGGAATACTTGTGGTCGGAAACCGATCTTTGCTGACTGGCGGAATTGCTCTTTACGTTAGATGAGCTATTTCGCGTACGTTTCTCGTACTTGTCTCCCCCGTCAGTCCCGAGAGGTCACTCCCCGTCTCCAGGGAGGGGTTCTCAGGGCTCCACGCCCCCATTGGGCCATCTGTGGCGTCACCTTGGAGGAGCACGGATCACGGGGTCCCCGGCTCGCCGTGGCGGCGTCGCCATGCCGCGCTCCCGAAGAAGCGGGCGTAGCAGCGGAACGAAGGGGGTCCGGTATTTAACGGGCGCCACCGGCGGCCCTTCCTCCGGAAGAGGCCTCGCCGTTCTCGAGACGGCGCACCACGAGCGGAACTTCCAGGAGCGACGTGATCTCGGGGGGGTCGAGTCCGAACCCGAACCCCTCGCGGTTGAGCCAGACCCCGTACATCCCTGCGGCCGAGGCGGCCTTCGCGTCGGTTTGGGCGAGGTTGCCGACGTAGACCGCTTCCGCGGCGGGCACCTTCATCCGCTCCAGGGCCCGACGGAAGATCTCGGGGTCCGGCTTCTCGACGCCCTCGGTCCCCGAGGAGACGACCCGGGCGAAGTAGTCGAGGATCCCCACTCGGTCGAGGATCCGCCTAACGGAAGCCTCGCTTCTCGAGTTCGAGACCACGCCGAGCGCCCGACGCTGCGCGCGCAGGATGTCGAGGCACCGCCGGGTGTCGGAGTAGAGCTGCACCGGGATCTCGGTCTCATGGACGGCCGCGTCGAACTTGCGGGTCGTAGCCTCGTCCACTTCCTTTCCGGCCGCGCGAGAGAGCGTACGACGCCAGAACTCGACGAGCGCGGCCTCTCCGCTCACACCCGCGGGTCGAGCGTCCAGCTCCTCCTCCACTTCCAGGAACGCGTGACGGAGCTGGTCCGGGTCGAAATCCAGGAAGAACCGTCGGGCGATGTCGGCCCACCCGTCGAAGTCCTTGTGGTCGATCAGCGTGCCCCCGAGGTCGAACAGCACCGCCCGGACCCGCACCGGTCTTCCCTCCGCCGGCGCCCACCAAGACCCGCGTCTTAGCGTTCACGCCTCCCGCCGGGCCGAGCGGCCCGACGGCCGCTTACGCGACGCTCACCGACTGGATGTCGGTGTGTCGGAGCAAGATCGCGCGGGCGACCTTGAGGTTCTTGCCCGCCTTTCCGATCGCGCGCGCCTTCCACGCGGGGTCGACCGTCACCGTCACGTGGCGGCCCTTTCCCTTCGGGGCGAACTCCGCCTTCTTGGGAGAGTACCAGTAGAAGATGTTCATCACGAGGGTCTCGGGGTCGTCCGCGAACTCGACGACCTGGATCTCCTTCTTCAGCATCCCCTTCAACCGGTCGACCAGCACGCCGCCCGGACCGACCGCCTTGTGGACCTCGCCGGGGTAGACGAGGTAGACCAACTTGTCCTCGACCTCGAAGCAGTCCTTGACCCGCGCGCCGGTCCTCTCCTCGAAGAGACGGATGTAGCCGAGCGTCTCGGTGTCGAACGTGACCTCGGGCATCGTCGCGGAGCGCCGTCCCTACGTCTCGAGGGAGAGGATCGCGCTGGAGCCGGGGTCGAGGATCGCCATCGCGCTGATCGGGAACGGCCGGCCGCAGGCCTGGCCGAGCTCGACCGCGGTGCCGTCGAAGTGATAGATCGGGACCTTGCCGACCGCGCGCTCCTTCGTGAGCTTCGGGTCGGGACAGGTCTTCGCGACGATGAGGAGCCGCGCCTTCTTCGACTCGGCCGCGGCGAGCGTCTCGGTAAGCCCGATCTGGACCCTGCCGGTCTCGAGCGCGACCTTGAGGGCGTGCGCTAGGTCCATCTATCTCACGCCTCCCCCTTCGCGGGCTCGACCGGCTTCGCGACGACCGGAACGTCCCTGAGCGGCCGGTAGACCAGGTTGACCGCTCCGGTACCGAGGGTGATCGGCTGGCCGACGATGATGTTCTCGGCGACGCCCTTGAGCTCGTCGACCTCGCCCGTGATGGCGGCCTTCAACAGATGGGCCGCGGTGATCTCGAACGCCGCTCGGGCGAGCACGCTCGACTTCTTCCCCGAGATCCCGTGGCGACCGATCGCGCGGATGTCGCCTTCGTTCGTCATCACGTCCGCGACCAGCATCAGGTGACGGATGTCGACGCCGAGACCCTGCTCGGCGAGCGTCCGGTTCGCCTCGTGGATGAGCGCGGCGCGCGCCGCCTCGACCCCGTAGACGCGGTAGATCTCGAAGACCGAGTTCGTGGTCGTCCGGACCCCGTCCACGCCGGGGATCTCGATGACCCCCTCGAGGTTCGAGCCCTCCGTGTAGATTACGTACTCGTCCTTCTCCTTTCGGATGAGGGCGCGGCGGATCCCTTCGACGCCCTTGATCTGGATCCGCTTCGCCTCCTCGCTCGCGATGAGGAGCTTCTTGAACGGCATCTCCTCGACCATCTCTTCCCGGCGCGACTTCGTCGCTCCGACGGTCGCTTCCTTCAAGTGGACCTCGAACGAGCGGGTCTCTCCGCTCCCCGAGCCCGGCTTCACTTCGAACAGTCGAGCGTCCAGGTTCGCGATGAGCGCCGCTTCGAGCTCGGCGCGCTTGACCCCCCGGGCCTCGAGGAGCGCGGCCTGCGGGGAGACGACGACCTTCAGGTCCTCGACAACCGTCCCGATGGACGCGACGTCCGGGACCGTCGTCACCTCGACCTGCAGCGCGATCTTCTGGACCGCCTCGCGGTCGCCGCGCAGCTTCTTCTCGACGTGCACGGTCATCATCGGCGTCGACGGGACCCTGCGCGCGTCCACGAGCTCGATGAGGCGGGGCAGCCCGAGCGTGACGTTCATCTCGGCGACGCCGGCGTAGTGGAACGTCCGCAGCGTCATCTGCGTGCCCGGCTCGCCGATCGACTGGGCCGCGACGATCCCCACGGACTCGTGCGCGTCGACGCCGGCCTTGCGGAAGCGGCGGGCGACCTCGCGGACGACCTTAGAGGCGTCCGAGGGCTCGAGCCGGAGGCTCTGGAGCTTCGCGCGGAGGTCCTCGACCAGGGACGGCGGGAGCGATATCCCGGTCTCCCGACGGGCGGTCTCCTGGATGCGGGTGGAGAGGTCGCGGACGGGGACCTTCTTCTCGTCGGCCGCCATCGCGCTCACTCCCCTCCGAATTCGGGGCCCTCTTCGGGCGCGCCGAACTCCTCGGTCTCCTCTTCCTCGGCCTCTTCCTCGAGCTGGGCCTCGGCCTGAAGGTCCATCTCCTCCTCGGTCACGGGCGGGGCTCCGGCGGTCCCTTCGGTCCGCCGAACCTCGCTCGAGCGCACGCGGCGCCCGAGGACCTGGGCGACGACCTCGTCGAGCGAGACCGGGGCGCCCTGGTAGGAACGGGTCGGGTCGATGCCGTCCTCGCCGTACTTGTACTCGATGATCGTCTCCGCGGTGTTGCGCACGGTCCCGTCCTCGTTGACCTTCAGGTCCTCGAGGGCGTTGATGAGCCGCCGCTGCATGTACCCGGACCGGCTCGTTCGGACCGCGGTGTCGACGAGCGACTCTCGGCCGCCCATCGAGTGGAAGAAGTACTCGGTCGGGGAGAGCCCGCGCTTGTAGCTCGAGCTCACGAACCCGCGCGCATCGGCGCCGAGGTCGCCCCGCTCGAAGTGCGGGAGGGTCCGGTGGACGAACCCGCGCATGAGCCGCTCGCCGCGCACGGATTGCTGGCCGACGGCTCCGGCCATCTGGGTGAGGTTGAGCATCGAGCCCCGGGCGCCCGACTTCGCGAGGATCACCGCGGGGTTCTCGAGACCCAGGTAGCGGCCCGCGATGTCGCCGGCGGTGTCGCGCGCCTGGCCGAGCTCGCGTCGGACCATCACCTCGAGCGTCTCCTCGAGGGAACGGCCGGGCATCTGCTCGAGCTCGCCCTTCCTATACTCGGCGACCAGCTCGTTCACGCGAACGCGCGCGTCCGAGAGCGCCGTCAGGATCTCCTTGAGCGCCCCTTCGGGGACGTCCTCGTCGTCGATCCCGGTCGAGAGACCCTTGAGGCCGATCGCCGTGATCGCGAGCCGGCTCATCTCGTCCAGGAACTGCCGCGCCCGCGGCATGCCGTTGTTGCGCGCGATCGAGTCGAGGACCGCCCCCTTCTCGTAGGCGATCGCCTTCTTGTCGATCACGCCGGCCTTCAATATGCCGTTCTCGATCACGACGATGGCGTCGTGCTTGCACGCGAGCGGCGGGCAGTCGCACCGGGCCCAGATGTTCGCGCGGAACTCGATCGTGAGGTCCTTCGGGAGCGTGAGAGAGAAGAGCTGCTTCCCCGTCCAGAACGGGGCGCCGTCCTTGTCCTTGCCGGCGGGCGGCGGGAGCGGGTAGTTGAGCTTCGAGAGGAGGTACGTCACCTCGCTCTTCGTGAACGTCGGGTTCTGGTACGTGAGCAGGAACGCCGCCGTGATGTGGTCGTGCAGCATCCCGATGATGGGACCGCCGTAGCGCGGGGAGAGGATGTGCTCCTCGACCTTCATGAGGACCTTCGCCTCGGCCCGGGCCTCCTGGCTCTGGAGGACGTGCAGGTTCATCTCGTCGCCATCGAAGTCCGCGTTGTAGGGCGGGCAGTCGCAGAGGTTGAACCGGAACGTCTTGTGCGGAAGGATCCGGACGAAGTGCGCCATCATGCTCATCCGGTGCAGGCTCGGCTGCCGGTTGAACAGGACGATGTCCCCGTCGATGAGCTGACGCTCGACGATCGATCCGGGAACGACGAGCTCGGCGCAGGCTTCCGCGTTCTTCTCCATCACCCGGATGCGCTGGCCGTCCTCGCGGACGAGGTAGTTGACCCCGCAGCGGACGTGGCCCTCGGCGTCGGGGGCGGGGGCCGGGCCGCGGCGGACGAGCTCCTTCGCGACCTCCTGGTTGTGGAGCGTGACCTCGAGCGGGACGGTGAGCCCCCGAGCGACCTCGACCGGGATCCCGACCTCGTTGATCGAGAGCAGCGGGTCCGGGCTGATGACCGTGCGCGCCGAGAAGTTGACCCGCTTTCCCGACAGGTTCGAGCGGAAGCGGCCGTCCTTCCCTTTCAGGCGCTGCGCGAGGGTCTTGAGCGGCCGGCCCGAGCGGTGCCGGGCGGGCGGGATGCCGCTCGTCTGGTTGTCGAAGTAGGTCGTGACGTGGTACTGGAGGAGCTCCCAGAGGTCCTCGACCACGAGCTGGGGAGCGCCCATGTCCCGGTTCTCGCGCAGGCGCTGGTTGATCCGCAGCACGTCGACGAGCTTGTGGGTGAGGTCGTCCTCGCTCCTCTCTCCGCTCTCGAGCGTGATGGACGGACGGACCTGGACCGGCGGCACCGGGAGCACGGTGAGGACCATCCACTCGGGGCGACCGAACTTCGGGTTGAGCGCGAGGGCGCGGACGTCGTCGTCGGGGATCCGCTCGAGTCGGGCGCGCACCTCCTTCGGGGTGATCTTGTGGCTGTTCTCGCGGAAGGTGGTCGGCTTGTCGAGGACGATCTTCTGCTGAAGCTCGTGGCAGTTCGGGCACGCTCGTTCGTCCTTCGCCTCCCGCGTTCGCGGGGCCCGCGGCGTCGGGGCTGCGTCTTCCGCATCGGCGGCCGCCTCTGCCCGCTGGGTCGGGGCGTCGGGAAGCATCCGTCCGCACGCCCGGCACGTCGACTGCAGGAGGCGCTTGACCTCCTTCGCGTAGCCGACGTGGATGACCGGCATGGCGAGCTCGATGATGCCGAAGTGGCCGGGGCACTCGTTGACCCGCCCGCCGCACGTCCGGCACCTCAAGTTCGGTTCGATGACCCCGAGGTGGAGGTCCATGAGGCCCATCTCGATGGGGTAGCCGTCGTCGTCGTACGTGTCGGCGGTGATGATCTTCGCGGCGCTCATCCGCCGGATCTCGTCCGGAGAGAGGAAGGCGAACTGGAGGCCGCGGATCTTCTTCGAAAGTCCTTGTGCCATCGTCGTCCTCCTACCGCATCTCCTCGAGCTGCAAGCGCATGATCACGCCGAGGCTGATCAGCTCCTCCAGGAGGAGCTTGAACGAGTAGCTCATCTCGACCGGATAGATCGACGAGGTGTTCCCGCAGCTCGGGCAGCGCAGCGAGTTCGCGCGCGTGTCCGGGATCGCGATGTGCCCGCACTCCGGGTTCCCGCAGACGTACTGGATCGTTCCGTCCGATTCGTCCAGCAACCGGTCCTTGATGACCATCGCGACGCCGTGGCCGATCAGGCAGTCGCGTTCCATCTCTCCGAACCGTAGACCGCCCTGGCGCGAGCGACCCTCGGTCGGCTGCCGCGTCAGGATCTGGACCGGGCCGCGCGAGCGCATGTGCATCTTGCCCGCGACCATGTGGTGGAGCTTCTGGTAGTAGATCACGCCGATGAAGATCTCCGCCTCGAACCGGCGGCCCGTGAGCCCGTCGTAGAGCGTCTCGCGGCCTGAGGGGTGGAAGCCGAGCGCCTGGAGCCCTTCGCGCAGGGCCTCCTCACGCGCTCCCGAGAACGCCGTGCCGTCGATCGTGCGGCCCTCGAGCGCTCCGACCTTGCCGCCCAGCATCTCCAGGACGTGGGCGACGGTCATCCGGGACGGGATGGCGTGCGGGTTGATCAGCAGGTCCGGCGTGATCCCGTCGCGCGTGAACGGAAGGTCCTCCGGCGGGACGATGAGCCCGATGACCCCCTTCTGGCCGTGACGGCTCGCGAACTTGTCGCCGAGCTCGGGGACCCGCTGGTTGCGGACCTTGACCTTCACGAGCTTCGAGATGTTCTCGCCCTCGGTCAGGACGACGTTGTCGACCCAGCCGGATTCGCCGAAGCGGACCGTGACGCTCGTCTCCCGCCGCTTCTGCGGCGTGAGCAGGTCGGTCTTCTCCTCGAGGAAGCGCGGCGGGCTCGTCTTGCCGACCAGCACGTCGCCCTCGGTCACCTCGAGCTCGGGGAAGATGAGTCCGTCCTCGCCGAGGTTCCGGTAGGCCGTGTCGACGCGGGCTCCCGCGACGTCCGGCCGCGGGATCTCGAAGCGGTCCTCCTGGCCGCCAGGGTACTTGCGTTCCTCGCCGCGGTACGTTCGGAAGAACGAGGAGCGGCCGAGGCCGCGGTCGATCGCGCCCTTCGAGAAGACGAGGGCGTCCTGCATGTTGTATCCCTCGTAGGAGAGGACCGCGACCACGAAGTTCTGCCCGGCCGGCCGCTCGGTGAAGTGGACGTAGCGCATCGTCTGCGTCCGAAGGAGCGGGGCCTGCGGGTAGTGGAGGAGGTGGCCGCGGGTGTCCGGCCGCCGGCGGTAGTTGACCGACTCGACCCCGAGCGCCTGCTTCGCCATCCCCGACCCCATCGTGTTCCGCGGAGCGCTGTTGTGCTCCGGGTACGGGATCAGTCCGGTGCAGACTCCGAGGATCAGGTTCGGGTCGATCTCGAGGTGGGTGTGCCGCTCGGTGAGCAGGTTCGCCGTCGGGAACGTCCCGTGGCAGAAACCGCACTCCACCGTCGCCTGCTCGCCCTTGTCGCCCATCGAGGCCCAGCGGACGTCGGAACGGCTGAGCGCCTTCTGGCACTTCGGGCAGCGGTCGGGGGAGACGTACGCGTCCACCGCGATGAGCGCGTCCTCCTCCTCTTCCGCGTCCGCCCACTCGATCTTCCCTTGGCGGACGAGGTCGCTGAACGAGAGCGTGCCTCGGCCGAGTTCGTCGAGGTCGGAGCGGGAAACGCGCGGGACGCCGTTCTTGACGACCACGAGCGGTCGGCGGAGACGGCCGCCGTCACAGTGAACGATCACTTCGTTCATCTCGTCGTCGTAGCGGACGTTGATCTCGTACGTCTTGTCGCCGAGGGTCGGAGAGAGGGTCCCGGTCCGCCGGCGCTCGCGGATCTCCCGGACGAGCTCGAGGGGCTGGGAGTGAAGACCGACCAGGTTCCCGTTAACGTAGACGCGCGCCGCGCGCTTTCCGCGGGGCGCAGCGGACTCCTGGAAGACCTCGGGCCCGATCTCGCGGGTGTTGAGGTCCCGGAGGATGAGGGTGACCTCCTCCTCGTCGGTGCCCTCGCTCACGTCCACGCAGAGCGCGTAGTTCTTGACGAGACCGCAGTTCTGCCCTTCGGGCGTCTCGTTGGGGCAGAGACGGCCCCACTGCGTCGGGTGCAGGTCGCGCGCCTCGAAGTGCGGCTGGCTCCTCGTGAGCGGGCTCGTGACGCGGCGCAGGTGGCTGATGGTCGACATGTGGCTCGTCCGGTCGAGCACCTGGCTCACCCCGGCGCGCCCGCCGACCCAGTTCCCCGTCGCCAGCGCGTGCACGAGCCGCTGCGTGAGCAGGTCCGGGCGGATCGCGCTCGCGATCCGAAGGTCCTTCTTGCGCGCGAACGACCGCTCGAGCTGGTACTTGAGGTCCTTGAGGAGGAGGGAGAACGCGACGCGGAACAGGTCCTCCATGAGGTCTCCCGCGAGCTTGAGCCGCTTGTTCGCGTAGTGGTCCTTGTCGTCCTCGCCTCGGACCTTGAGGTGAAGCTCGAGGACCGTCCTCGCCATGCGCGCGAGGTAGAGCGCCTTCTTCAGACGGTCCGGCTTCGTGTCGCCGAGGTGTGGGAGGAGCGAGCGGTCGAGGATGCCGTCGACCTTGCGCTGCCGGTACTCCTTCGCCTGGCCGGTCGCGAACTTCTTCTCGAGGAAGATGAGCGCGTCGTCCGTCGAAAGGACCCCCTCGGGGGGGTAGAGCTTCTTCGAGACGCACTCCTCGAGGTTGACGTTCAGAAGATGCTTCATCGTCTGGACGAACGGTTCGTCCAGCGGGAGGAGTTCGCCGAGGACGGCCTGGAAGATCTCCTCGTCGTTCTTCATCCCGAGCGCCTTCATCAGGATAACGAGCGGGATCTGCCCGCTCGCCGTCGGGACCGAGACCTGGAGGACGCCGTCCTTCTTCTTCTCCACGACCGTGAGCGAGCGGTACCCGCCGCGCTGGCTGAACACCTTCGCGCTCTCGATCGGGGTGCCGTAGCGTTCGTTGAACTCGGCGAAGATCCGGTTGGGCGCGAGGTCCTCGAGGCTGATGATGACGCGCTCCGTTCCGCCGATGATGGCGTACCCGCCGGGGTCGAGCGGGTCCTCCCCGTACTCGACGAGCTTCGCGCGGTACTCGTCGTCCGAGAGCCAGATCTGGTCGTCCTCGGAGATCTTGTAGCGGTTCAGGTTGCACGGACGGCTCTTGACCATGATGGGAAGGTCGCCGATGTGCACGTCCTCGGGGGCGCGCTCCACACCGTTCTCGACGACCGTGACCTTGAGGAAGATGGGGGCCTGGTAGGTGAGGTTCCGGAGCCTCGCCTCCATGGGGGTAAGGGTCGGCTTCGAACCGACCGGCTCCTTGACGAACGGAGCGCCGATGAAGATGGTCGGCTCGGCCGAGGGGTTGACGTTCCCCCGGGCGTCTCGGCGGCGGCCGACGCGCACGTAGATCGAGCTCTTCGTCTTCTGAACGTCCAGGCGGATCACGCCGCGCTCGGTCGAATCCTCGCTGACGCGCGCGTCGTCGACGATGCGCTGCATCCGCGAGTTCGGGTTGTCCTTGGTCGGCAGGAAGTCGTTGAAGCTCGCCAGGTGGTGGTTGACGATCGAGCGTTCCCGGAAGAACGCGTCCACGATTTCTCGCATGGATTATGACTAGTCCCCTCCGACGGACGGAACGATGAGCCGGTAGGCGATGGCCATGCCGGCCGTGGCGCTCGGTCGGCGGACCCGAACGAGCCGGCCGACGAGGGTCTCCCCGCGTTCGCGCAGGCCCTCGAACTTGGGGTCGGTCTTGAGGCCGGGGTCCGAGACGAGGATCTTCGGGAGACGTTCCGGCAAAGCGCCGAGCGTCTCGAGCACTTTCCGCGACTCCTCCTCGCTCAGGATCTCGTGAGGGGGAGCGAGGTGGTGAGCGACGAACGGTCGGGGGGCTACCACCGGCTTGGCCGCGGCCGGGCGCGCGCGCGATCGACGGGGGGTGCTGGGGGTCATGCGGTCCTCCAAGGAACGTGACGGGCCCGGGGGGACGTCCGGAGCGACCTCGCGGCCGACGCGAGGAGGCTCGTTCGAACCCCCGACCACCTGGTTAAAAGCCAGATGCTCTTTGTAGGGCCACCCGGCGAGCCGGACGGCCAACCTAACTGAGCTACGGGCCCGTTTCCGCTCCGAGGGAGCAGGACCCCGGAGCCGTATTTTACAGTATGCCTGACGGGATTCACTGAAGGCTCTCCAGGCTCGAGATGATCGACCAGATGGCGGTGCGTCCGTGCGTCGGGAGGTTGGGGTCGTTCGCGAGGTCATCGAGGACGTAGACGGCGCTGGCGATCCGCATGTCGAGGGCGGCCCGCGGCTTCGAGAGCTCGTCCTTCGCGGACTGCGCTCCGCGGCGGACGTTCCGCGGGACCAGCGCGTCGTCCGCGAGCTCGGTGAGCGCGTCGACGATCCGCTGGAAGCCGGCGACGTCCGGTGTGGTCCTCGGACCGGCCGGGGGTACGGCCCCGACGGCGGGTGTCGTAGGCGCGGTGGTGGGGCTCGTCATAGGCGAGCGGCCTCCCCTCGTTCCTTGTAGGCGGTGACGACGAGCAGCGTCTTCGTCTCCCGGATGCCGCGGACCGACGGGAGCCGGCGAAGGACGAACTCCTTCAGCTCCTCGTAGTGCGGGAAGCGGGCCTTGAGGAAGATGTCGGTGTCCCCCGTGACGAGGAAGGCGTCCTCGACCTCGGCGAACTTCGCGACCTCGATCGCGACATTGTCCGCCTCGGCGGTCTCGACCTTGAGGGCGATGAGGGCCACGACGTGTTCGTTCCCCCAGACGTTCGTGAACGCGCTCTCGACAGCACGGCTGACCGGCGGCTGAGCCGCGGCGGGTTTTTCCATAGTAAACCTCCTTCCGGAAAGCGTCGTCTCCTTAGTGAAAAGCGAATGCCCGACCCCACACCGGCCTACGCCACCGGGGCGGACTCGAACTCCTCTTGGAGGTCGTTGATGACCTGGTCGATCACGGCACCGGCCGTGCCTCCGCGGTACTCGCGGATGCCCCCCGCCTCGCTCGAGACGCGGGCGATGACGTCGGCCGCCCCGCGCAGGAACTCAACGCTGCAGATGAACTCCTCCATTGACGGCCGGCCCCCCACCGAGCCGGGCGCCCGAAAAACCTCCTCTATATAGGCTTTTGCAAAGGGCCGAAACTCCGACACGGTCGTCGGGGGGGACGGACGACGGCAGCGGCGAGCCGGCGCGGGCGTATCGTTATCTCTCCGGTCCCCTACAAGCGCTCCGGGAGGTCGGGAGAACGAACGCTTCGACGGTACGCATCGAAGTCCGCGTTGAGCTCAAGCCGGGTGTCATGGACGCCGAAGCGGAGAGCATCGAGAAGTCGCTCGCGCTCCTCGGGATCCCGTCGGTGCGTCACGTGACCACCGCCCGCGTCTACGACCTCGAGTTCGCGGACGTGAGCGCGACGGAGGCCCGCCGCCTCGCCGGCCGCGCCGTCGAACGCCTCCTCGCGAACCCCGTCATCCACCGAGTGTCGGTGCGCCCGCTCTCGGCCTAAACGCATGTCCGACTGGGCGGACGAGGTCACCCGCTTCCCGATCCGCCGCGTGTCGCTCTCCGGGCTCGACCGTCTCTCGGAAGCGCGGGGGCTCGGACTCGACCGTCGCGAGCTTCGGCGACTCCAAGCGTACTATCGCGAGGAAGGGCGCGAGCCGACGGACGTCGAGCTCGCCGGGATCGCGCAGAGCTGGAGCGAGCACTGCAGCTACAAGAGCTCCCGACCGTTCTTGAAGCGCGCGTTCTCGAAGCTGCATGCGAAGCCCCGGGTCCTGGGAACCGGGGACGCCGGGGTCCTCCAGTTCGAGGACGGGTTCGCCTACGCCATCCGCATCGAGTCCCACAACCACCCGTCCGCCGTGGAACCGTACGGCGGCGCCGCCACCGGTATCGGAGGGATCCTCCGGGACGTCCTCGCGGTCGGCGGCAAGCCGATCGCCCTCAGCGACCCCCTCTTCTTCGGCCCTCTCGAACGCGGTCCCGACACGCTTCCGCCGGGAGTGAAGAGCCCGCGGTACATCGCCGAGGGAGTCATCGCGGGGATCCGAGACTACGGCAACCGGGTCGGCGTCCCGACCGTTTCGGGGTGCGTCTACTTCGACCCGGCGTACGTCGTGAACCCGCTCGTGAACGTGGGCTGTGTCGGGTTCCTGCCGAAGAGCCGACTGACCCCGAACCGCGCGCACGCCGTCGGCGACCACCTCGTCCTCGTCGGGGGGCTCACGGCCCGCGACGGCATCGGGGGAGTGGCCTTCGCTTCGAAGGAGCTCACCGACCGTAGTGAATCCGAGTCCCGCGGCGCGGTCCAGCTCGGCAACCCGATCATGAAGGAGCCGCTCATCCACGCCTGCCTCGAGTCGTACGACCGCGGCCTCGTCCGCGGCCAGAAGGACCTCGGGGGCGGAGGACTCGCCACGGCGTCGGGCGAGCTCGTCAACTCCGGAGGCTTCGGCTCGCGCATCCACCTCGACCGCGTACCGCTCCGAGAGGAGGGGCTCCGCCCGTGGGAGGTCTGGGTCTCCGAGTCCCAGGAACGGATGATCCTGGACGTCGCTCCCGCCGACCTCCCTGCGCTCCTCGCGATCTTCCGGCGCCACGACGTGCCGGCGACCGACATCGGTGAGGTGGTCCCCGGGCCCTACGAGACCCTGCTCTGGAAGGGCTCCCTGGCGGCTCACATGAAGGTCGGCTTCCGCGTCGACCCGCCCACGGTCCGTCGACCGACCCGCGCCCGGCGCCGCCGGTCGGCGCGGTCCCCCGACCTTGCGAACGAGGACCCGGTGGGCCTGTTCGTGGACCTCCTTCTCGCCCCGGATTCCGTTTCGCGGGAGGGCGTCCTCCGGGTCTACGACCACGAGGTCCAGGGCCGGACGGTCGTGAAGCCGCTCCACGGTCGGGTCACCTCTCCATCGCACGGCGACGCGGCGGTGCTCCAACCCCGGCCCTCGAGCCTACGCGGGCTCGGCGTCACGACGGCCACTCAACCCTGGGCGTGCTCCGAGGACCCCGAGAACGGGGCGGTCATGGTCGTCGAGGAGGCCGCGCGCAACCTCTACTCCGTCGGAGCGCGGCCCGACTCGTTCACGAACTGCCTCAACTTCGGGAACCCCGAGGACCCGCGGGTCCTCGCGGACTTCGCGTCGGTGACCCGGGGCCTCGCCCGCGGTGCCCGCGCGCTCGGGTTCACCGTGCCGAGCGGGAACGTCAGCTTCTACAACGGCGGACTCGGCACCGAGATCCCTCCGACCCCGGTACTGCTCGCCACCGGGATCGTGGACGACATCACGCACGTGGCGACGAGCGACCTGAAAGCGGAGGGGGACCGCCTCTTCCTCCTTGGACGGTCCGCCCCCGAGCTGGGCGGCTCGCTCTGGGCTCGGCGGCGGGGACGGACCGGCCTCGCCCTCCCGCGAACCGACCCCGCAGGCCTTCGCCGACTGGGCGAGCGGTTGCTTTCGGCCGAGCGGCGCGGCCTCGTACGAGCCGTCCATGACGTCTCGGACGGCGGGCTGAGCGTGACGCTCGCGGAGATGGCGTTCGGTGGGGGCCTCGGCTTCGCGGTCGACCTCGACGCCACGGGCCTTCGCACCGCTTCCCTCGCGCTCGTGGCGGAGGGCGCAAGCCGGTTCGTGGTCGAGGTGCCGGAAGGGGAACGGAGGCGTTTCGAGCGGACGTTCGCCCCACCCACATGCTCTCGGCTCGGCGAGGTCGTGGCGACGGATGCGACCTTGCGCTGGGCGGGCCGCGAGCTCGCGACCGTCCCGCTGCTTCCGCTCTACGAGCGCTGGCGCACCGGTCTCGGACTCCCCTAGCGCGCCCCCATGACGGTCACGGCGCTCGTCTCCGGCGGAAAAGATTCGATCTACGCGGCGTACCTCTCGGACACGCAAGGTTGGCCGGTCGACGAGCTCGTCACGATCGTCCCCGAGGAACCGGACGCGATGATGTTCCACACCCCGAACCTGGACCTGGTCGCCCTGCAGGCTCGGGCCTGGAGGAAGAGCCACCGCCGAGTGTTGGTGCGCGGCACCGGCGAGGAGCGCGAGCTCGCGGCCCTGCAGGAAGCGATCGAGGGCGACCGCGGACCGGTCGTGGCGGGCGCCATCCAGTCTTCGTACCAATGGGCGCGATTGCTGCGCATCGCGAGCGGCGTGGGCCGACGCGTCTATACACCACTGTGGAGGAAAGAGCCCGTACAGGTCGTCCGCGAGGAGATCGCGGCCGGCCTCGACATCCGTCTCGTTCATCTCGCGGCCGAGCCGCTCACCCCCGACCTACTGGGCCGCCGGCTCGACCTCGGCCTCGTATCGGAGCTCGAGCGCCGGAGCCGAGAGGTCCGGCCGGTCAACGTCGCAGGAGAGGGCGGCGAGTTCGAGACGTTGGTCGTCGACGCGCCGTTCTTCCGAGAGCGGATCGAGTCGGAGGTGGCCGAGCGAAGTGTCACCGGTTCGACGTCATGCCTTCGGATCACGAAGGCCCGACTCGTCCCCAAGGAACCTCGCCTTGGGCCGTCAAACTCCTCGTGAGCCGAACCTCGCCTTCCGTCGTTCTTCCCTGTCCCCCGGAGTTATAGGAACCGCCGGCCTCCCCGAGGCCGATGTCGGCGAGCCGCCCGCTCCGACCCTCCTCCCCGACCGCGGTCGACGCGGACCGCAACGACCCGGTCATCGAGCGTACCCGCCGTTGGGAGGCGGAGACCCTCGCTCCCGCCGTCGCGAAGAGCCCGGAGCGAAAGGAGCGCTTCACGACCTTGGGCGGGATCCCGGTCGACCGGCTGTACACGCCCCGCTCGTCGCGGGGGTCGTTCGACCGGATCGGCTTCCCGGGGCAGCCTCCGTTCACGCGCGGGGTCCATCCGACGATGTACCGCGGACGGGTCTGGTCGATGCGGATGTTCTCCGGGTTCGGAACGCCCGAGGACACGAACCGTCGGTTCCGCTACCTCCTGAAGCACGGAGAGTCGGGACTCTCGATCGCGTTCGACGACCCGACGCTCTACGGACTCGACGCGGACGACAACGAGTCGCTCGGCGAGGTGGGGAAGTGCGGGGTCAACGTCGGCTCGCTCGACGACATGCGGCGGCTCCTCGCGGGGATCCCGCTCGCCGACGTGACGACCAGCATGACGATCAACGCCCCCGCGAACATCCTCTGGGGGATGTACCTGCTCGCCGGCTCGGCGAACCGGGTCCCGTTCGCCCGCATGGGCGGGACGACCCAGAACGACATCCTGAAGGAGTACATCGCCCAGAAGGAGTTCCTCTACCCTCCGCGTCACGCGCTCCGCCTCGTCACCGACACAATCGAGTTCGCCACCCGGTCGACCCCGCAGTGGAACCCGGTGTCGATCTCGGGCTACCACATCCGGGAAGCCGGCTCGACCGCGGTGCAGGAACTCGCGTTCACCCTCGCGGACGGTCGTACGTATGTCGCCGAAGCCAAGAAGCGCGGCCTCGACGTGGACGAGTTCGCTCCGCGGCTGTCGTTCTTCTTCAACTCCCACAACGACTTCTTCGAAGAGGTCGCGAAGTTCCGCGCCGCCCGTCGGATCTGGGCGCAGGTGATGCGCGACGAGTTCGGCGCGAAGTCGGAGCGGTCGATGTGGCTGCGCTTCCACACCCAGACCGCCGGCTGCTCGTGCACCGCGCAGCAGCCCGAGCTCAACATCGTGCGGACCACCGTCCAGGCGCTCGCGGGCGTCCTCGGCGGCACCCAATCGCTGCACACGAACTCCTATGACGAGGCAATCCAGCTCCCGAGCGAGGACGCGGTCCGAATCGCGCTGCGTACCCAGCAGATCCTGGCGCACGAATCGGGGGTCTCCGAGTCGGTCGACCCGTTCGCGGGCAGCTACTACGTCGAGTGGCTCACCGACACGATGGAGGAGGATGCCCGTCGCTACTTCGACCGGATCGATGCTCTGGGCGGGGTCGTCGCAGGAATCGAGCGCGGTTTCTTCCAGCGCGAGATCCAGGAGGCGTCGTTCCGCTACCAACGGGCCGTCGAGTCGGGGGAGGAGAAGGTGGTGGGCGTGAACGCCTTCACCGTCGACACTCCGCTCAAGGTTCCGCGGCTCAAGATCACCGAGGAGGCCCGCCGGGCCCAGAGCCGTCGGCTGCGAGCGCTACGTTCCCGACGCGACGCCTCCCGCCACGCGGCGGCCCTCGACCGGCTGCGCAAGGTCGCCGCGACCGAGGAGAAGAACACGATGCCCGCGGTCCTCGAAGCCCTCCAGGCGGACGCGACGCTCGGAGAGATCGTGCGCGCGTTCCAGGAGATCTTCGGGTCGTACCGCGAGCGGTCGATGTACTAGCGACCAGGGAGCGGCCGTGACACGCGAGGAGTATCGCGCGGCGCTCGACGACCTGTTCCGGCGCCGTCGCTTCGGGCTTCGCCCGGGGCTCGAGACGGTCCAGGGGATCCTCGCCGCGCTGGGTCACCCCGAGCGCCAGTTCCCGGCGGTCCACATCACCGGCAGCAAGGGGAAGGGCTCCACCGCGGTCATGGCGCAGTCGATCCTCACCGCGCACGGGCTTCGGACGGGCCTCTTCACGTCACCGCATCTCGCGACCTACCGCGAGCGCGCCCGCATCGACCACCGGCTCATCCCCCGTTCCGCGGTCGTCGACGGCATCCGACGCGTCGAAGCCGCCGCCCGGGAGACGGAGGCCGCCGGGACGATCGACCGGCCTCCGACGTTCTTCGAAGCGACGACCGTCCTCGCCTTCGACTGGTTCGCTCGCGAGGAGGTGGACGCGGCCGTGGTCGAGGTCGGGATCGGGGGCCGTCTCGACTCCACGAACGTGCTCGACGCGCGCGTCGGCGTGATCACGACGATCGAGCTCGAGCACACCGACCTCCTCGGACCCGACCTCGCGTCGATCGCTCGCGAGAAGGCCGGCATCTTCCACCGGGGGATGACGGGCGTCGTCGGGGAACTTCCGGCGGAGGCCCGAGCGGTGGTGGAGGCGACGGCGACGCAGCTCGGGGTCCCCCTCTGGCACGCCGAGAAAGAGCTCCGGGTCGAGGGGCGAACCCTGGGAGAGGAGGGACAGACGTTCACGGTGCGCGTACCGGGGCGGTCGTTCCCCGACCTGTTCGTCCCCCTGCTCGGTCGGTTCCAGCCGGGGAACGCGGCCCTCGCTCTCGCGTCGGTGGTGCGGTTCGCTCAGGCCTCCGGCCTAGAGCTGAGCGACGAGAAGGTGGCAGCGGGTCTCGCGGAAGTGCGCTGGCCGGGTCGGCTCGAGCGGGTCGCGAAGCGGCCCGAGCTCTTCTACGACGTCGCCCACACGCCCGAGAGCGCCACCGCGCTCGCCCAGAGCCTCGCCGAGATCTCCCCGCTCGCGAGCCCCGAGGAGAGCACGATCGTCTTCGGATGCCTCCGGGAGAAGGACGCCGGCCGTATCCTGGACGCCCTTTCGCCGCTCGCGCGAACGGTGGTCGTGGTGCCGGTTCACTCGGACCGCGGCGCTCGCCCCTCCGAGCTGCGGCTGGCCGCCTTCGGCCGGTTCCCGCGGATCGTCGAAGCCCGCTCGGCGGCCGAGGGCCTCGCCATTGCCCGAGCTGGCACCGGACCGGACGGGTTCACCCTCGTCACGGGAAGCGACTACCTCGTGGGAGAGCTCCTTAGGGAGTCGGGGGACCCAGACGAGCCGGACCTCTCGGACCCAGGAGTCTCATCTCCTCAGGCCGCGACCCCGCGTTCCTCTGCGGACCGGAGGAACTCCGGGTGACGCGCGAGGGCCCCGCTGTCCCGTTCGACTGGGAACGCCTCCTCGACCGGCTCAGCGCCCTCTACGGGACGGGGGACTGGCGTCGCCCGTACCTTCGGGACCACGCCGAGGACCCGTTCCAGGTGCTGATCGGCACGATCCTCTCCCAGCGAACGCGCGACGCGAACACGGACGTCGCGAGCGCGCGCCTCTTCGCTCGGTTCCCGGACGCGCCCTCGCTCGCCCGAGCGAGGCGCTCCGAGGTCGAGTCGCTCATCCGGGTGACCGGCTTCTATCACGTGAAGGCGCGGGTCCTCGGGAAGGTCGCGAACGAGGTCCTCGAGCGCTTCGGCGGTACCGTGCCCCGGACCTTCGAGGAGCTCACCTCCCTTCCGGGCGTCGGTCCCAAGACCGCGAACTGCGTCCTGGTCTTCGGGTACGGGATCCCGGCGATCCCGGTCGACACCCACGTGCATCGCATCGCCAACCGTCTCGGCGTCGTGCGCACCCGAACGCCCGAGGAGACCGAAGCGAAGCTCCGCGAGCGGGTGGACCCGCGCTTCTGGACCCCCGTCAACCCGCTGCTCGTCCAGCACGGCCAGAACCTGTGCCGGCCGAACCGCCCGCGCTGTTCGGAGTGTCCGATCGCCGACCAATGCGCGACCGGTCTCGCTCTCAGCGACGGTCGGAACCCTCCACGACCGGAGGACCGACCGGGGCGGCGGGCGTCGCCGGCAGCCCCACGAGTGCCACCAAGGTCGCGAGCATCACGAGCGGCAGGACCTCCCACGCCACGGCGTAGGAATGCGTCGCGACGATCACGCCGAACAGGGCCGAAACCCCGGCACCGCCGGCGAGCTGGATCGAGTTGAACAGCCCGATCGCGAGCGGGACCTCCTCGGGAGGCACTTCTCGCCAGAAGTGCGGAAGGACGTACATCACCGCGTAGATGATCCCATACGAGAACGCGAAGACGGTCCCGGCGGCCAGCGCGACCGCGAGACCGGCCCACGGGAGGAGGGCGAGCACTCCGGCGGCGGCGAGCATGGCCACCACGAACTGCGTTCGGTGGTTGCGGTTCCGCTCGGCGACCCGCCCTCCGATCGGACCTCCCGCGATGCTCGGTAGGACGAACATCATCCCGACCACGCCCGCGAGGCCGATCGACCAACCCTGCACCGACTCACCCCAGGGGACCACGAACTGGCCGGTCGCGAACGTGGCGCCTTCCAACCCCACGAACGCGATGCCGACCGCCCAGACCCCGCGATAGCGCAACGCCGCGGGAACCCGGGGACCTGGGACCGTTGGCGCCTTCGGCGCCGCCCCGACCGTGGAGGGGACCATGACGAAGCTGACCACCGTGGCGACGCCGAGCACGGCGCCGCCTACCACGAGCGAGAGCTGCCAGCCGAGCGGCGGGATCAGGAACGCCGTGACCACGATCCCGAGCGCCGACCCAACGCTGAACGCGGAGCTGAAGACCCCGACGGGGACCCCCCGGCGGCCGGGCGGGTAGAGACTGGCCATGAGCCCGATCGCCGGCGAGAAGAACAGCGCGGCGCCGACCCCCGCGACGAGACGCAGGAGGACGAGGATCGGGAACGAGGGTGCCAGCCCGCACGCCGCGGCGCTCACCGCGAGGAGGGCGACCCCGGCGAGAGAGACCGAGCGCGCCCCGTATCGGCGGGCGAGCAGGCCGGCGGGAACCTGTAGGAGGCCGGCGCCTACGAGGAATGCGGCGACCAATAGTCCCCAGTCCGCGGGTCCGACCCCGTACTTCGACCCGATCGAAGGGAGCGCGGGTCCGATGTCGAACCAGTTGTAGGCGTAGCCGATCCGTAGTGCGATGAGGGCACCGGCGGCCCGCGCCGCCGCTCGCGGACTGAGGGGGATCCCCCCGAGCTTCTCGTCCACCGGCTCGACCGCCTCTCGCTTCCGGGGGGCGCGCCCTCCGGAACCGTTCGTCCATCACCACCAACCAAACGTTTAAACATCGGCGGCCGTCCGCGCGCCGTCATGGACCCGTCGGAGTACGACCTCACATTCTTCCATCAACGGGGATTTCACCGGAGTACCTGCGTCGTCTGCGGGCACGCTTTCTGGACCCTCGGCGATTTCGACCGCTGTCAGGAAGCGCCCTGCCGTGACTACGGGTTCGTCGGTCGGCCGATCCTCGGGCGCCCGTACGACCTGCGCACGATGCGGGAGGCGTACCTCACGTTCTTCGAGCGGCGGGGCCACACCCGGATCCGACGCTATCCCACGGTCGCCCGGTGGCGCAACGACGTGTTCTTCACCCAGGCGTCGATCTACGACTTCCAGCCCTGGGTGACGAACGGCACGATCCCGCCCCCGGCGAACCCGCTCACGATCAGCCAACCGGTCCTGCGGTTCATCGACCTCGAGGAGGTGGGCCGGAGCGGTCGCCACTTCACGCTTTTCGAGATGATGGCGCACCACGCGTTCAACCGGCCCGACCACGAGGTCTACTTCAAGGAGCGATGCGTCGAGCTGTGCGACGAGCTCCTGACGAGCGAGCTCGGGGTCGACCCGAAGGCGATCACGTACAAGGAAGAGGTCTGGGAAGGCGGAGGCAACGTCGGCCCGTCGCTGAGCGTCAGCGTCTCCGGCCTCGAGCTCGCGACGCTCGTCTTCATGATGTACGTGCGCGACGGCGAGCGGCTGAAGCCGATGCCGCTCCAGGTCGTGGACACCGGCTACGGCCTCGAGAGGTTCGTCTGGGCGAGCCAGGGGACGAAGAACGCCTACGAGGCGGTCTTCGGCGCGGAGTACGAAGAGTTCCGTCGCACCTTTCCCCCCCGGGAGAGCGCCCTCCTCATCGACCACGCCCGCGCCCTCAACTTCCTCCTCACGGACGGCGTCGTGCCCTCCAACAGCAAGGAAGGGTACTTCGCGCGCCTTTTGCTCCGCCGCTCGCTTCGGATCCTTCAGAAGGCGCCCGAGGCCCCGGACATCCTCTCCGTCCTCGACCGCGTCGGCCGCGAGATCGCCCGCGACTTCCCCGAGGTCGGCGCGCATCGCGAGGACATGCACAAGGTGGTCCAGGCCGAGGTGGAGCGCTACGAGGACGCCATCGGCCGCGCGCGGCAGACGATCCGCCGAACCGAGGAGCGGGTCCGCGCGACCGGCGGTCGGGTCGGAGCGGACACGCTGATCGAGTGGTACGATTCGCTCGGCGTCCCGCCGGACCTCGCCGTGGAAGAGCTCGCCCAACCCCCGGCGATCCCCGAGGATTTCTACTCGCGCGTTGCCGAGCGCCACGAGAACGAGGGGCCGACGACGGAGTACACGGAGACGACCGAAGGTCTCCCCGAACTTCCTCCCGGGACCCCGCCCACCGAGGTCCTCTACTATCTCGACCCGTACACGACGAGCTTCGAGGCGCACGTCGTCTGGTCCGAGGGACCGCTCGTCGCGCTCGACCGCACGTACTTCTATCCTACGGGAGGGGGTCAGGTCACGGACAAGGGCCACCTGGGCGACCTCGAGGTCGTCGAGGTCGTCCGCCGGGGACCCTGGGTCCTGCACCGACTCGAGCGCCCCTCGCCGTTCACGGTCGGAGAGCGGGTCCGGGCGACGATCGACCAGCCGCGCCGCACCCAGCTGATGCAACACCACACCGCGACGCACCTGCTGAACGGGGCGTTGCGGGAGGTCCTCGGGCCCCACGTCTGGCAGGCGGGGGCGTACAAAGGGACCGATTCCGCTCGGATCGACATCACGCACTACCGGGCCCTCACGAAGGAGGAGCTCCACAAGGTCGAGCGACGGGTCAACCAGGTCGTCCGCGAGGACCGGCCCGTCAAGAGTTACTTCGAGACGCGAGGCGAGGCGGAGCGCCGGTTCGGGTTCACCCTGTACCAGGGCGGCGCCGTTCCCGGCCGCGACCTTCGGATCGTGGAGGTCGAAGGGTTCGACGTCGAGGCCTGCGGAGGGACCCATTGCACGCACACGAGCGAGGTCGGGGCGATCGCCGTGCTCGACGTCGAGCGGATCCAGGACGGGGTCGTCCGTCTCACCTACGTGAGCGGAGACCGAGCGCTCGATGTCCGTGACGAGCACGAGGCGATCCTGCGCGAAGCCGCCCACCGGCTCGGCGTCCCGGTCACCCAGCTCCCCGACGGGATCGACCGTCTCCTCACCGAGGTAGAGGAGTCACGGAAGACCGACCGGGAACGGAAGAAAGGGGACCTCGGAGCGACGGCGGCCCGGCTGCTCGCCGACCCGGCCGCGACGCAAGTGGTCGGCGGAACGACCCTCGTCGTAGCGCGCGTCGACCTCGACCGCACCGAGATGATGGAGCTCTCTCGCCTCCTGACCAAGGACAAAGGTCGGGTCGCTCTGCTCGCGAGCGAGCGGGACGGACGCGGTCTCCTCTTCGTCGGGTCGACCGAGCCGAAGGTTTCCGCGCAAACCACGCTCGACGCGGCGAAGGCGGAGTTCGCTGGAAAGGGCGGAGGGAATCCCTCGGCCGCGACCGCCGTAGGAGAGCCCGGTGCTCCGCTCACGAACGCCCTCGAACGGGCCCGAAAAACGGCACGCGGGGCGGCTGGCGACGGATAATCTTCCTCGTCCTGTCCCGACGAAAGCTTTACTTTGAGTTGGCACCCATCATGGCACGGGATACGGGATGGTTCGTAGGGCCTCGGGAAGCTCGCACCACCCGTATACAGAGGACCTAGAATGACCGCGAGCGAGGGGAGTACCGTCGGCGGCGTGCCGACTGAGGTGATCACCTTCCTGAGCGGGAAGGGCGGTCGGTCGCTCATCATCAAGGGCGGCGCGGGAACGGGGAAGACGACCTTCGGACTCGAGCTGCTCGAGCGCGTCGGCCAGCCGAACCGGTCGTACTACCTTTCCACGCGTATCGGGGACGAGGCCCTGTTCCGGCAGTTCCCGTGGCTGAGGACCTCGGAGATGCGGACCCGAGTCCTGGACGCGGCGAAGCTGTTCCTCGATGCGATCCAGGCGTCCACGAGGTCCCGGGACATCGAGCTGCCCGAAGTCGAGCAGAAGAAGGTGCGCGCGGGCCGAGAGGTGCTCGCGAGCTTCGGCCAGGAGCGCGGACCCCCGACCCGGGTCGACCGCACTCACCTGACCGCCCTCCTCAAGCGAAGCCCGATGCCCGAGGTGGAGAACGTCTACCAGCGCATCGAGCGCGCGCTTCCCGAGAAGTCGCTCCTCGTGATCGACTCTCTCGAAGGGGTGACCCACAAGTACGGACTCGAGATGGAAGAGTTCGTCATGGCCCTCCAGAAGGACCTGGTCGAGGCGTCCAGCACGGACGTCGTCATGATCCTCGAAAAACCCGAGGCGGGCGGAATCGAGTACCTCGTCGACGGGCTCATCTCCATCCAGCGCGAGGAGCTGGACGAACGCCGCGTGCGCCACCTGCGCCTCGAGAAGCTCCGAGCGACCAACATCGGGCGGGCCCGCTACGCGGTCACGCTCGACGGAGGGCGCTTCCAGGCCCTGGGGAACGCCGCGGGGGCCCCCGCCGCCGCGACCACGAACAGCCCGTGGAAGCCCGTCGCCGACGCCGAGAAGTACTACTCCACCGGAGTCCCCGATTTCGACAAGCTGCTCGGCGGCGGGTTCCGCCGCGGGAGCTTCAATGCGTTCGAGGTCGACGTGAACGTCGGTGTCGACGACTACTACATGCTGTTCACTCCGACCTTCCTGAACTTCCTCTCGCAGGGTCGGGGCATCATCGCGGTGCTCGCCGCGGGCGAGTCCCCCGACAAGCTCCGCGACACGCTCGTCCGCCACGTGTCGACGAACCAGTTCGACACGCGCGTCCGGATCCCCGACTACTCCGCGAACGAGACCGAGGAGCCGTACATCCTCCCCATGGGCCGCTACGGGCGCGAGGAGGCGGCGAAGGCGATGGTGGCCGCGGAAAGGGCGGTCGCCGGGCCCGACCGCAAGCCGTTCCTCGAGTACATGGCGTTCGACACGTTCGAGAGCCTGATGGGCGACCAGGTCGCGATCCGGATGTACTTCCAGGGCGTCTCGCGCACGAAGCACGTGGGAAACCTCGGGATCGGTCTGCTGAAGCCGGGGCTGCTCGTGTCGAGCGAGATCCTGAACATGATGGACTCGTACTTCCGGATCATCAACATCGACAGCGCGACGTGCATCTACGGGATCCGGCCGCGCACGACCATCTACGCGATCAGCCCGGACCCGGAGAAGGGTGCCCCGCACGCGACGCTGATCCCGATCGTCTAAGCGCGGCCCCGACGGCCTACCCGGGCAGCCCGAGCGCGAGGACCCCCGCGGCGTAGAGGAATAGCCCGGGCAAGAACGTCATCATCAGGTCGTCGTCCACCCACGGCCACTTCGGGCGCTCGACGGCGACCGCGATCGGCGCCGCCACCACCGCGAGGAGCGCCGAGGGACCCGCGGGCCATCCACCGATCGCGGCGAGCCCCACGAACGCGAGAAGCCCGTAGGCGGCGACGGGGAGGCCGACCGTGAGGACCGGGGAGTTAGACTGCCGACGAAGTTCGCCTGCGACCGGGTCGACGATCGCCGTTCCGAGGACGACCGCCGCGGCGATCGGGAGCGGGAAGAGGAGGACCGCGAGGACGAGCGCGAGCGCGAAGAAGACGAAGCTGGCGATCCGGTGGGTCTCGTACGGCCGTATCGTCGGAAGCTCGAGGCCGACCGCGTGCCGCAGCGCCTCGAGCACGAACATGACCCCGAGGGCCGCGAGGAGGATGTCGGCCTTTGGGGCGACGACGAAGAAGTTGTTCGGGACGGCATAGTAGACGAGGACGAGCGCGCCGAAGAGGTGCAGGATCCTTCGCCACGCGCGGTCGCCGAGCTCCTCGTCGCCCCCGAGCGCGTGACCGAGCCACCGGCGGAACTGGCCGTGTCGATGGAGCCGTAGTTCCAAAGCGCTCGAAGCCTCCTCAGGGTCGTCGGGCAGAGCCGACCGGCCGAGAAAGGTTTTCTTGTCGCAGGGCTCGACCGGGTTGTGAAGGTCACGGTCCTCGTCGGGTCGAAATCGGACCTCGAGCTCGCCGAGAAGGTCCGCGCGCGCCTATCGGAGTTCTCCGTCCCGTGCGAGGTCCATGTCGCCTCCGCCCACCGAACGCCGGAGAAGGTCGACCGACTCGTCCGCGACCCGGCCACCGACGTGTTCATCGCGATGGCGGGCCTTTCGGCGGCGTTGCCCGGGGCGGTCGCCGCCCGAACGCTGAAGCCGGTGATCGGCGTCCCGCTCCACCGCGGCCTGGGCCTCGACAGCCTCCTGTCCGTCGTCCAGATGCCTCCCGGCATCCCGGTGGCGGCGGTCGGGCTCGATGCCACGGAGAACGCGGCCCTCCTCGCGGTCGCGATCCTCGCTCTCCACTACCCGGAGCTCACGGCCGCGCTCGAGAAGTACCGCGCGAAGTGGCACGAGGAGCCGACCACCCCCCTAGGGGGTTCCCCATGAACGACCCCGCGGCGTTCGTCGAGGAGGCGATTCGTCGCCTCCGCGCCGACGTGACCGGACGCACGATTGTGGCCGCCTCGGGCGGGATCGATTCGACCGTCGCCGCCCTCTTGGCGCATCAGGCGCTCGGGGAGCGGGCGAGGGCTATCTTCGTCGACACGGGAATGCTGCGCGCGGGCGAGGTGGAGCAGGTAGCCGGGTTCTTCGCCGCGAGCCACCTCCCCTACCAGCTCGTGCCGGCCGCGGACGTCTTCTTCGAGGCGCTCGCGGGCGTGGCCGACCCCGAGGAGAAGCGGCGACGGATCGGCGCCGCGTTCGTCCGCGTCTTCGAGACGGAGGCCGACAAGTTCCACTGCGACCGCCTCATCCAAGGGACGATCGCCCCCGACTGGATCGAGAGCGGGGGAGCGCTCCGGGACACGATCAAGACCCACCACAACGTCGGTGGGATCCCGAAGGACATGCGGCTCACGTTGGTGGAGCCGCTAAGGGACCTCTACAAGGACGAGGTACGCGCGGTCGCGCGGCACCTCGGGGTCCCGGAGGCCGAGCGCCAGCCGTTCCCCGGGCCCGGGCTGGCCGTCCGAGTGAACGGACCGATCACGCGCGAGCGCGTCGAGCGTGTCCGGGTCGCGAACGCGATCGTCGAGGAGGAGGTCCAGCGCGCGGTCGCGGCGAAGGAGATCGCGCGGCCGTGGCAGTACTTCGCGGTGCTCCTCCCGGTCCGTACGGTGGGCGTCACGGGCGACAACCGGGTGCACGGAGAGGCCGTGGTCGTCCGCGTGGTGGAGTCGGTCGACGCGATGACCGCGACCGCGATGGCCCTTCCGCGCCCGGTGCTCTCGAGGATGAGCGAGCGGATCACCCGCGCGCTGGCGGGCGCCGTGGTCCGCGTCCTCTACGACGTCACCGACAAGCCCCCGGCGACCATCGAGTGGGAGTAGCGGCCGTCGGCCCGAAGGGAATATCTATCGCCCCCACGCTCGCGCGCCAAAGGTGCCTTGTGGTAGAAACATCCCCATCAGCCCCCCGGATGCGCTCGGTCCAGCTGCCGGAGGAGCTCGTCGTAGGGCTCGAATCGCGGTTCCGTGGGACCTCATTCGAATCCATCGACGCGTTCATCGCGTTCGTTCTCGCTCGCCTCCTCGACAAGCCCGGGACCACCGGGTTCAGCGAGGAGGAGGAGCGGAGCCTGAAGGAACGGCTTCGCTCGCTCGGGTACATCGACTGAGCGTCGGCGATGGACCCCGCCACGGCCTCCTCCGGCGCGCTAACCTGCCCGTTCTGCGGAGCCCCGGAGACCGACCGGTTCACGATCGAGGGGCATCGGTTCCTGGTGTTCCGCTGTTTGTTCTCTCCCCAGATCGAGGAAGGACTGACGGACGACGAAGTGATCGAGCGGCTACAGGCCTTCGCGGCCCAAGGCCCGGCCTACTTCCGCGGAACCTGCGACCGCCTCCATCTCTACGTCACGAAAGGGGAGGGGGCACGACAGCTCGGAGCGGAAACGACTCCCTCCGAGCCTTCGACCGGCCCCTAAGGCATGCCGTGCTCTCGGCCCCGTCGTCGCTACACGATCGAGAGTATCCGCGCTAGCCCTCGTCCGGGATATCGGCGTCGGCCTCGACCTCGACCTTCATTGCGGGGTCGATGAGCGCGGAGACCTGGACGAGCGTGTTCGCGGGCCGGGTCTCCGCGAACCGCTCACCGAGCGCGCGCGCGATCGCCTCGAAGTCGCCCATGTCGGTCACATAGACCCGAAGGCGAACGATGTCCTCCCGTCGGCTCCCGAGGGCGGTGAGCGCGCGCTCGACGTTGTCCAGGGTCTGCACCGTCTGCGCGTAGGCGTCCCCGCGGCCCACGACCGACCCGTCGGGAGCGGTCGCGGTCGTTCCCGAGACGTAAACGTGCTGGCCGACGCGGACCGCTCGGCTGTACCCTACCTTCGGCTCCCACGGCGTTCCGCTCGCGTAGCGGGTCCGGTCGTCCCCGGACCCATCACGCGGGAGCGGACGCGTTGACCTTCGCGAGGGCGCCATCGGTCCGGACCAGGTGGCGGGAGAGGCCGAGCTCCTCGGGCGATGCCCCGAGCGCGAGCGCGACGACCTGCGGGAGGTGGAAGATCGGCATGTCGAGCGGGGCGCGCACTTCCTTCGCCGCCTTGTTCTGGTAGGCGTCGAGCGAGAGGTGGCACAGCGGGCAGGGCGTCGCCATCGCATCGGCTCCGTGCGCCTTAGCGTCCAGGATCTGTCGGCCGGCGATCGCACTCGCGGTGGCCGGCTTGACGAACTGAATCGGGAACCCGCAGCACATCACCCGGCCCCGGTAGTCGACCGGGGTCGCGCCGATCGCCGCGAGGAGGTCCTCGAAGGAGCGAGGCTCCTCCCCGCTCTCGCTCTGCATCTCGTCCGCGGGGCGGAGGAGGTGGCAGCCGTAGAACGCGCCCACCTTCATTCCATGGAGCGGTCGGCGCACCTTCGCTTTCACGGCGGGGAGCCCGATGTCCTCGGTGAGGACCTTGAGGAGGTGCTTCACCTGCACGGTCCCCCTGTACTCGATCCCGATCGGTTTCAGCGCCGCGTCGACCCGTGCCTTCACCTTGGGGTCCTGCATGCGGACCTTGGCGAGGGTGAGCATACCCTGGCACGTCGAGCAGATCGTGAGCACGTCCAGGCCCGCCTTCTCGGCGATCGCAAGGTTGCGGGCGTTGATGGCGATGTTCAGGACCTCGTTCGCCTCGTCGATGAACCCGGAACCGCAGCAGGAGAAGTTCGGGAACTCGACGAGCTCGATGCCGAGGTTCTTGCAGACCCAGCGGGTCGCCATGTCGAGCTCCTTCGCCGACTCCTGCGCGATGCAACCCGGGTAGTACGCGATCCTCATGGTCCCTCCTTCGGGGGTGGGTCCAGAGCGGCGTAGATCTTCTCGAGCTCGTCCATGCCCTCGATCTTGCGCGGCTTCTTCATGATCTCGGGTTTCTTCCGATAGATCCGGATCCCCTGGCCGAGCTGGCCTACCATCCCCAGCAGTCCGTCCGTCGCCCGGACGAGCTTCATCTCGTTGAGCTGGCCCGCGCCCTTCAGGTTCTCCTTGAACCCGACGGCGTGGCGGGAGCCCAGTTCCGTGGCGCCCTGGACCGCGATCGCCATCTCCTTCAGGTCGCGGATCCGCTCGGACGGTCGGACGTCCTTCGGGCACGCCTCGGTGCACAGGTGGCAGCGCAGGCAGAGCCAGAGCCCGTTCGGCTGGATCCGGCGGAGCCGCTCCTCATGCGCCGTGTCGCGCGGGTCGACGGCGAACCGGTAGAGCTTCGCGAGCGCCATCGGACCGGGGAAGCCAGGGTCGGCCTCGGCGGCCGGGCACGCGGAGTAGCAGGCCGCGCAGGCGATGCATCGGGGGACCTCCTTGAACCGGTCCACCTGGGCCGGCGTCATCGAGGTCGCCTTCCCTTCGGGCATCGGGCGACGGGGGTCGAGCTTCAGGTGAGGCTCGATCTTGTTGTACTCCTCCCAGAACCGACTCTGGTCGACGATCAGGTCCCGGATCACCGGCTGGTTGCGCATCGGCTCCACGACGATCCGGCCGTGACGGGCGACCTCGGGCCCGACCTGCGTCTCGCACGCGAGCCGGCTCTTCGAGTTGATCTGCATCGCGCACGACCCGCAGATCGCGCTGCGGCACGAGTAGCGGAGCCCGAGGCTCGGGTCGACCTCGGCGCGGATCTGAAGCAGCGCGGTCAGGATCGGGGTGTGGGGAACGAGGTCGAGAGTGTACTTCTGGTAGCGAGCGGTCGTGTCCTTGCCCGGCTGATACCGATAGACCTCGAACGGTACGGAGATCTTCTCTTCGGGCATCAGTACACCCTCTCCTTCGGTTCCCAGCGAGTGAACGCGACCGGCGAATACGACAGGGCCGGACCGCTCGGAGTGCGGAGCGCGAGCGTGTGCTTCATCCAGTTCTTGTCGTCCCGCTTGGGGTAGTCCTTGCGGAAGTGGGCTCCCCGGCTCTCCGTCCGGGCGATCGCGCCCACGATGATGACCTCGGCGAGGTCGATCATGTGCTCGGTCTCGATGGCGTCCGAGAGGTTGATGTTGAACACCTTCGACTGGTCCACCACGCGCACCCGGGAGAACCGTTCTTTGACGGCCCGGACCCGTCGAAGCCCCTCGGTGAGGTCCGCTTCGATCCGGAAGAGGTTCACGTAGCGGTCCATCGTCTGCTGAAGCTCGGTCCGGATCGCGCTCGGGTCCTCCCCGTCCGTCCGACCGAACCAGGTCCGGTACGTGGCCGTGACCTCGTCGAGGTCGCTCGGTTGCAACGTGGTCGCGGGGGCCTTCGCCGCGTACGCGGCGGCCGCCGCACCGGCGGATTTCCCGAAGACGAGGGTCTCCATGAGCGAGTTGCCGCCGAGGCGGTTCGCCCCGTGGATCGAGACGCACGCCGCCTCGCCCGCGGCGTACAGGCCGGGCACGTTCGTCTCCCCCGGGATGTTCGTGCCGACCCCGCCCATCATGTAGTGCTGGGCCGGCGAGATCGGGATCGGGTCGGTCACCGGGTCCATCCCGGCGAACGACCGGCAGAGGTCGCAGATCTCCTGAAGGCGGCTCTCGATCTTCTCCTTGCCGAGATGCATCAGCTCGAGGTGGACGTACGGGCCGTACGGCCCGGTGAATCCCCGTCCCTCGAGGATCTCGGTCGTGATCGCCCGCGCGACCACGTCCCGGGACGCGAGCTCGAGGACCTTCGGGGCGTACTTCGTCATGAACCGCTCCCCCGAGGCGTTCTTCAGGATCCCGCCCTCGCCGCGGGCGCCCTCGGTGACGAGGATGCCGCCTTCGAGGAGCGCGGTCGGGTGGAACTGGACGAACTCCATGTCCTTCAGGAACGCCCCCGCGTTGTAGGCCGCGGCGGCCCCGTCCCCGGTGCAGCTGTGGGCGTTCGTCGACCGGCCGTAGATCCGACCGGCTCCGCCGGTGGCGATGATGACGGCCTTCGCCGCCACCTGCTGGAACTCACCGGTCTTCTTGTCGAGAGCGACGATCCCCTGGACCCGACCTTCGCGCACGACGACCCGGGCCAGCTCCCACTCCTCGTAGAGCGTGAACCGCTGGCTACCGAGCTGCTCCCACAATCCCTGCAGCAGCGCGAGCCCGGTCCGGTCGGCGGCGTAGACCGTGCGCGGGAACCCCGCGCCCCCGAACGGCCGCTGGGCGAGCGAACCGTCGTCGGTCCGGCTGAAGATGGTGCCGAAATGCTCCATCTCGATGACCGTCGGGCCGGCCTCTTTGCAGAAGAACTCGATCGCGTCCTGGTCGCCGAGGTAGTCGGACCCCTTGACCGTGTCGAAGATGTGCGCGTCGATCGAGTCGTTCACGCCGATCGCCGCGTTGATGCCGCCTTGCGCCGCCCCCGAATGCGACCTAAGCGGGTGCAGCTTCGTGACGATGGCGACGTCCCTCCCGGCCTGGACCGCCGCGAGGGCCGCGCGCTGACCGGCGAGACCCGCGCCCACCACTACGACTTCGTGACGCAACATAGGAAGCCCCGGGTCTATCTAAGCCGGGGTTTTAATGAGTGCCGTTCTCCGGACTGCACATACCGAGGAACGACCCCCCGCGCTGTCGCGACCGGGTGCCTCGGTGATGCCGGCGTAATCGCTGCGTGAGCCCTTATATAGCGACCTCGGGTCCGCCGTCGCACATTCCGGGTGACCGGAGGTACGACGATGCAAAGTGTGATCAGCTCGGCCGACGAGGAGCGCCTCCTGAAGGGCACCACGACGATCGGAATCGTCTGCAAGGACGGGGTCGTCCTGGCCACCGAGCGCCGGGCCACCGCGGGAAGCTTCATTTCCAACAAGCAGACCCAGAAGCTGTTCAAGATCGACGAGAACATTGGGATCACGATCGCGGGGCTGGTCGGCGACGCCCAGGTCCTCGCGCGCTACCTCAAGGCCGAGGTCTCCCTCTACCGGCTGCGCCGCAGCGCTCCGCTGACCGCGGAGGGCGCGGCGACGCTGCTCGCGAACATCCTGAGCGGGAACCGCTACTACCCCTACTACGCCTGGCTCATCCTCGGCGGCGTCGACGGCAAGGGCTCGCACGTCTTCTCGGTCGACCCGGCGGGGGGCTGCATCGAGGACCGGTATGTCTCGGTCGGCTCCGGTTCCACGATCGCCTACGGTCTCCTCGAGGAGGGCTACTCCCGGGAGATGTCGACCGCCGACGCGGTCGACCTCGCGCTCCGGGGCCTCACGGCGGCGATGAAGCGGGACAGTGCGAGCGGGGACGGCTACCTCGTCCACATCATCACGCCCAAGGAATACCGAGAATTGTCCGAGGACGAAATTAATAAACGTCTGAAGGCACTCAAGATACCGCTGCCTCCTGTTCTTCCGTAAGGATTTACGGGCCCGGGCGGCCTTCGGAACCCTTTCTGCGCCAACCCATTCCGTTCATCGAAGGATGAGTTTCGAATCGCTCATAGAGCAAACCCGGGAAGCGCTTCGCGAAGTGCTGCCGGAAACCATCGAGGTCAGCGACATCGAGCTGGAAGGCCCGCACGTCGTGGTCTACACGAAGCAGCTCGACGCGTTCCTTTCCGGGGGCGACTATCTTCGCCAGGTCGCCCAGCGCCTCCACCGACGGGTGGTCGTCCGGTCCGACCCCGCGACGCTCATCGACCCCAAGGAGGCCGAGAAGGCGATCCGCGCCCTCATCCCGCCCGAGGCCGAGATCGCCCAGCTGTTCTTCGAGCCCGAGACGGGCGAGGTAACGATCGAGGCCGCGAGCCCGGGGGCCGCGATCGGCCGAGGGGGCTCGGTCCTTAACGACCTCAAGAAACAGATCGGCTGGGTGCCGACCGTCGTCCGAACGCCCCCCATCCCCTCGAAGACGGTCGAAGAGGTGCGCATCCACCTTCGCAACTCGTTCGATGACCGACGGACCTTCCTCAAGAAGGTCGGGATCCGGATCGCCCGGGACCCGCTCCCCGAGAAGCTCTGGGCCCGCAGCACGGCGCTCGGAGGGTACCGCGAGGTGGGGCGGAGCGCCCACCTCCTCACCACCCAGAACTCGAAGGTGCTCATCGACTGCGGGATCGACCCCGGGTCGGACCGCACCCCGTTCTTCAACGCCCCCGAGCTCCTGCCGCTCGACTCGCTCGATGCGGTGGTCGTCACCCACGCTCACCTGGACCACTGCGGTCTCGTCCCCGTGCTGCTCAAGTACGGGTACAAAGGGCCGATCTACTGCACGGCCCCGACGCGCGACCTGATGACCCTCATGCTCCTCGACGCGATCAAGGTCGTCAACCAAGAGGCGCGCAAGGCCCTCTACGACTCGTCGAACGTCCGGGACCTCGTGACGCGAACGATCCCCCTGCGCTGGGGCGAGACGACCGACATCGCTCCGGACATCCGCCTCACCATGCACAACGCCGGGCACATCCTAGGGTCTTCGATCTGCCACTTCCACCTCGGCGAAGGCGACCACAACCTCGCCTACTCCGGGGACATCAAGTTCGAGCGGAGCTGGCTGTTCAACCCCGCGACGAACCGGTTCCCCCGGCTCGAGACCCTCGTCCTCGAGTCGACGTACGGAGGGTACCGGAACGTGCAGCCGAGCCGCCAGCAGGCGACCGAGGACTTCAGCTCGCTCACGAACAAGGTCCTCGCGCGGGGCGGCAAGCTCATCGTACCGGTCTTCGCGGTTGGGCGTTCCCAGGAGGTCATGCTCGTCCTCGAGGAGAAGATGCGCGAGGGGAAGGTCCCCCGGGTGCCGGTCTACCTCGACGGGATGATCTTCGAGGCGACGGCGATCCACACCGCGTACCCGGAGTACCTGAACAGCCAGCTGCGGACGCAGATCTTCCAGCAGGGCGACAACCCGTTCCTCTCGGACGTCTTCCATCGCATCGATTCCCAATCGATGCGCTCGACCGTCCTCGACTCGAAGGAGCCCTCGATCATCCTGGCCACGTCCGGCATGATGAGCGGTGGGCCGGTGATGGAGTACTTCCGGGCGTGGGCGCCCGACGAGAAGAACGGGCTCCTCTTCGTCGGCTACCAGGCCGAGGGGACGTTCGGGAACCGCCTCCAGCGGGGCGTGAGCGAGGCGACGTTCTTCGACGGGTCGCGCCAGGCGTCGGTCCCCGTCAAGCTCGAGGTCGCGACCATCGAAGGGTTCTCGGGCCACTCCGACCGGGTCCAGCTCATGAACTTCGTCGCCTCGCTCGACCCGAGACCGCAGCGCATCATCCTGAACCACGGCGAGGAGTCGCGCATCCTCGACCTCGCGTCGAGCCTCCACAAGCGCTTCAACGTCGAATCCCGGGCGCCGTTCAACCTCGAGGCAATTCGACTTATCTGAACGACCGGGCGTCGTTTCCCTCGAAAGCGGGTGGTTCGCGGGACGAAACCCTTTATAGACGCTCCGGGGTCATTGGGACTGACCCCCGCTTGGAGGGCTTTGAATGGGACATCCATACCGTAGGTTCCTGGTTCTAGGTCTCGACGGGGGGACCTTCGACCTTCTCGACCCCCTCATGGCGGCGGGGGAGCTCCCGTTCCTGAAGTCGCTCGTGCACCGGGGCGTTCGCGCGCCGCTGCGCTCGGTCTACCCCGCGAAGACGATCCCCGCCTGGTACTCGTTCGCCACGGGCAAGGACCCGGGCGAGCTCGGGATCTTCGGGTTCACCGAGCCCGATGGAGGGCCCGGTCACTCGAAGCTCGTCCAAACGTTCCGCCCGGCCGAGGCGTTCTGGGACACGCTCTCGCGCGTCGGCGTGAAGGTGGGCGTGCTCAACTTCCCGTTCCGGACGGCCTACCCCATCCATGGGTTCGTGGTCCCCGGCATGTTCACCGGTACTCACGACACGTATCCCGTGGCCCTGCGCAATGAGATCCACGAGACGATCGGAGAGGAGTACCCGCGCGAGCTCCCGGCCTACAAGGAGGCCGAGCGGGCCCAGTGGATCGCGGAAGCGACCCGGGCGGTGGAGCAGCGGGGCAAGGTCGCGGCGACCCTCGCCGAGCGCCACAAGCCCGGCTTCCTGTTCGCGCTGTTCCGAGAGACCGACCGGCTCGAGCACCAGCATTGGACCGAGATGAGCCAGCCGGTGTCGGAGATGCCCGCGGACCTTCTCCAGTTCTGGCGCACGGTCGACCGGTCGTGCGAGCAGGTCGACCACGCGTTCCGTGCCGGGGGAGGCCCGGCCGTGACGCTCGTCATCTCCGACCACGGCCACGGCCCGATCCAGTCGGACTTCCTCACCAACCGGTGGCTCGCCGAGGAGAAGTTCCTGGTCTTCCGGGGCCGCGGGGACTTCGGCCGCCGCAAGCTCCTCGGCCGCCTCATGCTCCAGGGTCAGAAGAACCGACTGGCCCGACGCGCGATGCGCCCGCTGGTCGAGTTCGTCCGGGACGGCCGGCGAGCCCAGCTCGCGGAGTGGCTGGGCGGAGGGACCTCGTTCGAGCAGTTCTCGAAGCGGATCGACTGGGAGCGCACCGTCGCGTTTTCCTACCCGGTCCCCGAGGGGATCTACTTCAACCCGAACAACCCCCATCTCACCCCCGAGCGCCGCGACGCGATCCGCGCCCAGATCCGTAAGCGGCTCGAGGCGTACCCCGACGCGCACATCGAGGTGATGGACCCGCGGACGATCTACCGCGGCCGAAACCTCTCGCACGCTCCGGCGCTGCTCATCCGCGTCGACGGGATGAACACCGAGCCGCGGATGGACTTTGGGTACCCGGACGCGCTCATCCGGCAGCGCCCCGACTACTTCTGCGGGACGGGCACCCACCGGATGAACGGCATCCTGATCGCCGCCGGGGACGACATCCGACCCGATACGACGGTGAGCACGCTCGACCTCGTGGACGTCGCGCCGACCATCCTCGATGGGATGGGGTACGACGCGCCGACCGGGATGGGCGGCCACTCGTTCGGTCGGCGTCTGGGCCTCTCAGGGTAAGCAACGCCCTCCGCCGGAACCCTTTTCGCTATGAGCTCGCTCCGACCGCGGATGCCGGGGCGCACGGTGGACGTCGTGACCGTGGGTCCGCCCCCTCTTGACCCGTACGAACCATCGGCGAGCGCCTGGGCCCTCGCGGCCGCGCTCGCGGCCCGGGGGGACGATGTGCGCGTGCTCCACTTGCCTGGGTCGGGCACCGGCCCGGTCCCGCCCGGGGTCACCGCCATCCCCGTGGAGATCCCGTTGCGCCGGCCGGGAGGCCCTGTCGAGCCGGCGGAGTTCGCCAGTGCTGCGGGCCGTCGCCTAAGGAAGCCGCTCGACCTCGTGCTCCGCGACCCGCTCGGTCTCGGCTCGCTCGGCGCCCGGCGGCTGAGGCGAGGCCCGCCTCTGGTCGCAGGGTTCGCGCGGGCGCTCGAGCTGCAGGCCTTCGAAGGAGAGCGGCAGGGACTTTCGTCGACCGGGTTCGTCGACCGACTCGATACGTGGCGCGACCGTCGGTCGGTCCGTCGCCTCGAGCGGGCGGCCCTGGACGAGGCCGACCGTGTCTTCTACGACGCGAAGGAGGTGGCCAAGTCCCTGACCGAGGAGTACGGGGTCGTCGATGGAAAGCTCGTGGCGCTGCCTCCGGCCGTGCCTCTGCTACCTCCGCTCCCGACCCGGGAGTCCTCGCGCCACGACCTTCGGATCCCGCCGGACGTGCCGGTCGTGGTCGCGCCGGCGGCCTTCGAGGCCCCGGCGTCGAGCGGGGTCGACCGGGTCCTCGAAGCGTTCCGCCGGGTCCGTCCGTTCTTCCCGGGCGTCCGCCTCGTGCTGTGCGGTGCTCCCGCCCCATCGGACCCGGGGGTGATCGTGCTGCCGGCCCGTCGTGCGGACACGCTGGCGGACGCGCTCGCGAGCGCGGACGTGGCCGTCTTCGCTCGACGCGTTCCCGGTTTCGACCCGGGGGTGGTCCTCGCGGCCCGGGCCGCCGTCCCGCCGATCGTGCTGCCGAGCGCGCGCCTCGCTGTCGAGCCGGCGGGCGGTGTACACGTCGCGGCGAGCGACGACCCGGGAGACCTTGCCTCGGCGCTCGCGGAGCTGCTCGCCGACCCGGTGGTGCGGAAAGAGGTCGGCCAAGCCGCGACCCGGTTCGCGCAGGCGTTCCTTCCGGAGCGAGTCGCGGCCGCGCTCAGCGAAGCGGTCTCCCCGAAAGCAGGGTAACGGCGGGCCGACGGCCCGTCAGCGGTCGCGCTCGACCGGTTCGTCGAGACGCCACTCCGCGAACCCCCGCCCGCCCGAGGCCCTTCGGACCTCCCGCACCACGCCCGCCCATCGTACGTCGGGCGGGAGGTCCCCGGAATCGATGCGGTCGAGGACGGACCGGAATCGAACCCGAAGGTCAGAGAACGGGTCCTCCTCGCCGGGGCGGACCCACGGACCGGCCGCGCGAACGACCCGGACGGTGCCCTCGTGGGTGGCCCACACCCCGACCCGGGAGGCTCTCGTTCCGTCCGTGCGGGCCGCGAGCCGGGCCGCGGCCCTCTCGGACGGCAGGACGACCGCGACCCAGTCGCCCCACGCTCGTCGCTTGAGCGCCTGCACGAGCACCGCGCGGCTCCCGGAGACCTTCGCCTCGACGAGGCCGACCTCGTCCCCGCGACGTGCCACGAGGTCGAAGTAGTCGGTCGAGTCCGGGTTCGGGTAGACTCGGTAGCCCTGCTGCTTTAGGAACGTCGCGGCGGTAGCGACGACCTCTCTCTCCGAAATCCGGGGCGCACGCGTTGCCGGCGCGCGGCTCAAGGACCGCTCCTCAGGAACCAGCGGTCCAGGCGCGTCCGGGGTATCCCGAGCACGATCGGACGCCCGTGAGGGCAGGAGTAGGCCGCTTCGGGAAGCGCATGGAGCGTTGCGAGGACGCGGGAGAACTCCTCCGCGGTGACGACGTCACCCGCCCGCAGGGCGGCGTGGCAGGCCACGGTGGCGGCGCGCCGCTCCTCGAGCCCGTCGGGGAGCGTGGGGCGACCTCCGGTCGCCAGCTCGTCGAGGAGCTCCGCGACCGCCTCCGGCCGCGCCGAACGGCCCCGGTACGCCGGGACCGACCGGACGAGGAACGACTCGGGACCGAACGGTTCGATGTCGAAGCCAGCGACCCGGACCGTTTCGCCGTTGGCCTCGAAGGTGCTCCGCTCGGCGCCTGTCAGGCGGATGGTGACCGGAGCGACCAACGTCTGCCGCTGGAGGGTCCCGGCGTGCAACAGCTCCTCGTAGAGGACGCGTTCGCTCGCGGCGTGCTGGTCGATCAGGACGAGGCCCTCGTCGCTCTCGGCCACCCAGTAGAGGGTGTGCAGGCAGCCGAGCAGCGTCAATCGCGGATGCCCGGCCGCCGCGGGAAGCGGAGCGGGAGGCGGCATCGCCGTGCCCGGACCCTCGAGGGTGTGCTGGACGCCCGGATGCCCCGCCGAAGGGGTGGGAACGCCTCGGGACGGGGGTCGCGGCCCGCCGAGCGCCGGTCGAACGGCGGGTCGAACGGCCGCTCGCGCGGCGGGGAGGTCCGCCACCTGAGGGGCGGCCACGAGGGCCTCGCGAACGCGCAACCGCACGGCGTCGAGCAGGTCCGCCTCGCGCGCGAAGCGCACCTCGCGTTTCGTCGGATGGACGTTCACGTCCAGCCGGTCGGGGTCGATCTCGAAGTGGAGGACGCCGACCGGGAACCGGGTACGCGGCAGGTAGTCGCCGTAGGCGAGCCGTACGTTCTGGGCGATCGTGCGGGACGTGACCGCCCGCCCGTTGACCGCCACGAACAGTCCTCGGGACGAGGCGGCCGCCGCCCCGGGCCGGCCGAGGGCCCCGAAGAGACGGCCCCCGGGGATCTCCGCGGACAGCTCGAACGACGACGTGAGGAACCCCGGACCGAGGACCCGGGCCGCGGCGTCCTTCAGGTCGTGCGCGGGAGGATACGTACCGGCCTCGCGACCCTCGGACTCCACGCGAAGGCCCACCTGGGGCCGGGCGAGGTAGAGCCGCTCGACCGTCTGCAGGACCGCCACCTGCTCCGCGGGCGCGCCCTTGAGGAACTTCCGGCGGGCGGGTGTGTTGAAGAAGAGCTCCTCGACCTCCACGGTCGTTCCCGGGGCGCGCGGGGCGGAGAATCGACCGCTGAGGGTGCCCCCGACGACCGAGATCCCCTCCGCGACCTCACGGTCGGGAGGCCGGGATAGGAGACGGAAGCGGGACACGGAGGCGATGGCCGCGAGTGCTTCGCCTCGGAAGCCGAGGGTCCCGATCCGCTCGACCGGGCCCTCCGGCTCGAGCTTGCTCGTCGCGTGTCGCTCGACCGCGAGCTCGAGCTCCTCGGGCGGGATCCCCCACCCATCGTCGGCGACCTCCATACGGGCGAGCCCTCCGCCCAGGAGCCGGATCGTGATGCTCGACGCGCCGGCGTCCACGGCGTTCTCCACGAGCTCCTTCACGACGGACGCGGGACGTTCCACCACCTCGCCGGCAGCGATCCGCTCGACCGTTTCGCTCGAGAGCCGTCGGATCGGTCGGCGCGGTGTGGGAGGGAGCTGTGTCACGGTGGGTCCTCTTTCGGGGAGGACCCTACCGACGCCCGGTGCTTGAGCTCGCGCAACGTACGGACGGCCTCCTCGGGAGCGAGGCGGTCCGGGTCGAGCTGCCGCAGCTCCTCGACCACGGGGTGCTCGGGAACCCCCTCCGAGAGGAGCACCGCCTGAGTGTACCGAGGCCCACGACGGCGGGAGCCCTTCGAAGCCGTCGGCAGCATGCTTTCGGTCTCGAGACGGTGGAGAAGGCGTTCGGCCTCCTCGAGGACCCCCTCCGGGACCCCGGCGAGACGCGCGACGTGCACGCCGTAGCTGCGGTCGGTCGCGCCCGGGACGAGGCGGTGGAGGAAGACGATCCCGTCCGGACCCTCGCGAACCGCGAAGTGGGCGTTCTCGGCGGCCGAGAGCCCTCGAACGAGGTCGGTGAGCTGGTGGTAGTGGGTCGCGAGCAGACAGCGCGCCCGGGTCGTGTCGTGGAGGTGCCGCAGCGTGGCCCACGCGATCGCGAGCCCGTCGAAGGTGCTCGTTCCGCGACCGACCTCGTCGAGCAGCACGAGGGACCGAGCGTCGGCCGCCCGGAGGATCTCGGCGACCTCGCTCATCTCGACCATGAAGCTCGACTTTCCCCGACCGATCTCGTCCGTGAAGCCCATCCGGGTGAACAGCTGGGTGACGAGCCCCACCCGGGCGAACTTGGCCGGTACGAACGACCCGGCTTGCGCCAGCACGACCAAGAGGCCGACCTGGCGCATGTAGGTCGACTTCCCTGACATGTTCGGGCCGGTCAACACCAGCATCCGCCGCGCGTCCGGGTCGAGGTCGAGGTCGTTCGGGACGAACGATTCCCCGAGGAGCCGGTCGAGCACGGGATGCCGACCATCCCGGAAGACGAGGACCGAGGAATCGTCGACCGTAGGACGGACGTAGCCCCGGCTCTGGGCGAGGTGCCCGAACGTCGTGAGAGCGTCGAGCTCTCCCACAGCGCGGCTGACGCGGTGGACCGCCGGCACGTGTCGCTCGACCGAATCGAGCAGCTCCTCCCACCGGGCCGTCTCCGCGGTCTTGATCTCGTCCCGGGATTCCAGGATGCGTCGCTCGATCTCCTCGAGCCGGTCCGAGGTGAACCGCTCCGCCTGGGCGACCGTCTGCCGCCGGCGGAAGTGGGGCGGGACCCGGGCCAGGTGGGACTTGGTGACCTCGAAGTAGTAACCGAAGACCTGGTTGTAGCCGACCTTGAGCGTCTTGATGCCCGACACCTCCTGCTCGGCCCGCTCGAGCGCGGTCATCTCGGCGAGCGCCGAGAGCTCGGCCTCTCGCCACCGGTCCACCTCGGGCGCGTGGCCGTGCCGGAACAGTTCGCCCTCATCCTGGGTGGGCGCGGGGTTCTCGGCCAGCGCCCCGGCGAGGAGCGCGACCAGTCCGGCCGGGGGTGTAAGCTCTCCGGCGAGCAACGTCAGCCGGACCGAGGACCCACCCTCGTTCAGGCTGCCGCCGAGGGACTCTGCGACCTCGAGACCCGCTCTTAACGCGACGAGCTCGACCGGCCGAACCCGACGTCCGGCGACCCGGGCCGCGATGCGCGAAAGGTCCGGGATCGACTTGAGCCGCGTCCGCCACCCTTCGAGGGCGGCGCCGCGGTCGACCAGCGATTGCACGGCATCCTGGCGGAGCGCGATCGCCGACGCGTCGGCGAGCGGGTTCGTCAACCAAAACGCGAGCGTGCGCCGGCCCGGGGCGGTGACCGTTTCGTCCCACGTCCCAAGAAGGGTCACGCCCTTGGGGTCGTCCGGGTTCATCGGTCGATTGATCTCGAGGTGACGGAGCGTCTTCGCATCCAGGACGAGACGCCGTCCACCGCTGCCCCGCTCGACGAGGTCGAGGTGGGGGAGGAGGCGGGGCTGGGTCGCCCGCAGGAACGCCGCGAGCCGTCGGTCGGCCTCGAGGACCTCCTCGGCCAGGTCGGCTCCGCCGCGGAGGTTGCTCGGGAGCTCTCCCGCGACGGCGGGAGCCGGGGCGGCCTCGATCCGCGCGGACGGGAACTCCCGTCGCAACGCGTTGAGCAGAGGGGACGAGAGGGATTCCTCCCCGACGGCCCACAGGATCTCGCGGGGCTGGAATGCCGCGAGGGACGAGACGAGACCTTCGGGGCCGTGTCCGTCCGCCAACCCGTGGTACCACTCCCCCGTGGTGATGTCGACCGCCGCGTAGGCTCCGACCGTACGGGTCGGGGCCACGACGCTGACGAGGAAGCTGTGGTCGGACCCACCGAGGATGCGGTCCTCGACCGCCGTGCCCGGCGTGACCACCCGGGTGACCTCGCGCCGGACCAGCCCCTTCGCGAAGCGCGGGTCCTCTACTTGGTCGCAGATGGCCACCTTGTAGCCCTTGCGCACGAGCCGCCCGAGGTACGTCTCGACCGCGTGGTGGGGAACGCCCGCCATCGGGGTCCGGACCCCCTGGGCGTCCGCGGCACGCGCGGTCAACACCACATCGACCTCGCGCGACAGGAGCCGCGCGTCGTCCCCGTAGGTCTCGTAGAAGTCTCCCACCCGGAACAGCACGAGGTGGCCGGGGTAGCGGGCCTTCACGCCCTCGTACTGCTCGAGGAGGGGCGTGAGGGACGCGGCATCGGGCATCGGCCTCGCCGTCGAGCGAGGGGCCCCATATAATCTAACGTCGGGGGAGGGCGGACGCTGAGGGGGAGATTTGAACTCCCGTGGCGGAACCGCCACCAGCTTTCAAGGCTGGCGCCTTGCCGGGCTAGGCTACCTCAGCGCAACGGGCAGAGCGGAGCCGGGAGGAATAAACCCTCCCTTTCCCAGGGGGTCCGGGGCGGAGGAGTGCAGGTGCCGGGACGTTCGCGCGGAACCCGATGGGTCCCGCGTTTCGAACCCGGGTAGTCAGCTTGGAGGGCTGACATCCTACCACTAGATTACACCTGCACGGCCGCCGCCGGACCGGGGCCTCGACCGCCCTGCGCGGTTAATGCTTTTCCTTGGAACTGTGGGCCGCCGGAGCCGAAAGGTCGAGGAGCGCGACCCGCTCGAGGACGAGGCCTTCCCACCCGGACGCGGGGACCGCGCTCCGCTCCGCGGCCTCGATCCCGAGGCGTTCGAGCACCTTCTCGTCCACGGGTCTCGGGTACGCGCTCGGGTCCAACGTGAGCCCGAACCGCTCGAGGAGGACGACCGGGTCGTGTGGTCGCTCGGCGACCAGGGCGAACTGCTCGGTCGAATCGGAGACCCCGACCTTCGCGAGGGCGCGCGGAAGCTGGTCGTCGCCGGCGACGTAGAGCGCGAACTCGGCTCCCCGGTCCCGAAGGCGGGTCTCGCCCCGCGTGCGGGCGCGGCCGAGATGGGCCCAGGCCGAAAGGAGGTGACGCTCCCCCGCGATGGCGCTGGCATCGAAGAGGGCGACGAGCGCCGGCGACTCCTTGGCCAGTTCTCGGAGGGTACCGATGATGGACGGCGTCGTGGGACTACCGGCGCGGGCGCGGCGGGCGCCGACGGCGCGGACCGGACGCTCCTCGGGCGGTGGAAGCGGGGTCATCGAAGGGGTCACTCCCGCATGAACTTGAGGAACTCGTCGAGCGTCCGAGGCTGGAGCGTGTAGTTCTCCTCGCGCTCGCGGGCGATCGTGGACGTAGGGGTCGTGCCGTAGTCATGGCCCGGCAGCACGACGAGGGCGTCGTCGAGCGTGAGGAGCCGGTGGTGCAGGCTGTCGTAGAGCTCGGCCGGGTCGCCGCCCGGAAGGTCGGTCCGTCCACACTCCCCGACGAAGAGCGTGTCGCCGGTGGCGACGTTCCCCTCGAAGATGTAGAGGACGCTGTCCTTGGTGTGGCCCGGCGTGTGGACCACATGGAACCGGAGCCCCCCGACCGCCACGGCGTCCCCGTCGGAGACGGAGATGTCCTGGTGGATCGGCGCGACGCGGTGGGCGACGACCTTCGCCCCGGTGCGCTCCTTCACGTCCTGGTTGCCGGCGATGTGGTCTGGGTGGCTGTGGGTGTTCAGGATGTATCGGACCTTCACGCCCCTCGCATCGATCGCCTCGAGCACGGGGTCGATGCCGAACGAGGGGTCGATCACGACCCCCTCCCCACCGGGTTCCTCCGCCACGAGGTAGGTGAAGTTAAGATACGGCCCGATGCGGAACTGGTCGAGGAGCACGCCCCGGCGAGAAGGGGGGCGTATTTGAGGGTGGGGGAAGTCGTTACGGGCCACCCGGGTCGGGTGCCGTGGTCCGGCGACCCGTGACCGCGTCGAGGACCACCCGGCCCTGGGACCCCTCGGCGTACCAGTGGGGCACGTAGAGCAGCACGAACGGCCCGAGCCGAATGTCGTCGGCGGTGGGCGGGACCCGGCGGGTCTCGATCACGAGCGCTCCCTGGTGCTGCTCGGTGTGGTCGACGTGGACCGTGTGGTGCCGACGGATCGCGTCGAGCGCCAGCGGGACGACTTGGGATTCCTCGAGCTGGGGAGAGAGCCGCTGGTGCGGCTCGCCGACGTCCGCGATCAGCTCTCGGTCGCCGTCCTCCCAGATCTCGGCGCGTCGCGTGACCGCGTTGACCGCGACCAGGTTGCGGACCACCGCCCCATGGCCCCCATCGGGCGAGGCGGGGCGGACGCGGTAGGCCGCGACGAAGAACGGGACGAGCCGCAGGGTGGAGCGAGGGTCGTCCACGCCGGCGAGGGTTTCCGCCTCGGAGCGGTCGATCCGAGGGCGCACGGTGCGTTCGCTGTGGGGGGCGATCGCGAACGGGGGCTCGAGCGGGCCGGCCGGGTCCGCGTCCACGGGCGAGAGCTCCGCTCCCGCGGGCGGAAGCAACAGGATCTCCCCGAGCCCCGGGCCAAGGGTAGAGGGGTCCAGGAGTTCGATCCCCCGGTCCGCGGCGAGCGCCCGAGCGTTCTCGCCGGGCTCATCGTCGTAGACGATCGTGCGGTGGATGCTCTCCGAGGGAAACAACGACTCCACGTCCGCCGGGGACCGGGCCGTCGTGAGGACCACCACCGCCCGCCGGTCCCGGCTGCGGACCGCGATCAGCGTGTCGGGCCGGACCTCCACGTGGTAGCCTGCCGCCTCGAGGAGCTTCCCGAGGACGGAGCTAGATGGTCCGCTCCGAGTCATCGGGTCGAGAACGCGCGCCGGGTATTATGTGGCTTGTGTTCGTAGCGCGACGGGGGTGCGCTCGTTCCGAACGCTCCACCGGTTTCCCGATTCCTACGGAAAAAGAGCTAATGCCTTGAGCATTCCCTGGGGTGAGCGTGGGTCGGTACTGGATCGGATGCTCGGGATGGGCGTACGACGATTGGGTCGGCCCGTTCTATCCCAGGGGATCCGCACCGGGGGACTTCCTCACCCGCTACGCGCGCGTGTTCCGGGTCGTCGAGGTGGATTCGAGCTTCTACCGAGCACCGAGCCCCTTCCTGGTTCGTCGGTGGGCCGAGCGAACCCCCGAGGGCTTCCGGTTCGCTCTCAAGGTGCCTCGGGACGTAACGCATGAGGCGGGGTCCACGGACGTTCACAAGGTCCTCGACCCATTCCTTTCGAGCCTCGAGCCGCTGCGCTCGCGTGGCAAGCTCGGACCGGTGGTCCTCCAGTTCCCGCCGTCGTTCCACGCCGCGAGCGGGAAGGCCCGCCTCGACCTCCTGCTCGGAGCCATCCCCCGCGAATACGCGCTCGCGGTCGAGCTCCGGCACCGGTCGTGGTGGACGGACTCCACGCGCTCCGCGCTCGAAGGACGAAGGGCGGCGCTGGTCTGGTCCGTCGTTCCCGAGACCCGGCCTCCCGCGTGGGTCACCGGCGACTTCCTCTACGCCCGGTTCATCGGCGACCGGGCGCTCACGCAGTTCGACCGCATTCAGAGGGACGCGCGACCCGAGATCGTCTCTATGAAGGACCTGCTCGAGAACGAGGGACGCGCGGTCGATACGGTCTTCGCGTTTGCGAACAACCACTTCATGGGATTCGGACCGGGGACGGCCGCGGTCATCTCCGAGGTGCTGGGAGAGCCCAGCCCCGACCTCGGGGCTGCGGGTCGCGCTCCGGGCCAGAGCCGGCTGGATGTGGGACACGCGGGCCCGATGAGCTGACCGCAATCAGCGCGCGGGAACCGTAGATCTCGATTCGACCTTCGAACTACACGTCTTCACGCGCCTTGGCGCGAATCCGGGTCACGTTGCCGGTGCGGTCGAGTTTCAGGTCGACCTGTAGACCGCGTTTTGTGGCTTCTTGGCCCATGAGAGCGGCACCCTCGTTGGTGATGGCTGCCCGCGAGGTCCTTCCCTTCAGTTTGCAATGAAGGGTGCAGACTGGCGCAGCCAGACTCGGATAACGTCGCTCCCAAACCGTCAGATTGAGTTCCGGATCCGTCCAGCTGGCGAGGAGCAGCTCACCGTTCCGACGTCGGAGCTGGACACCGGCTTCTCCGACAATTACGCTCTCGATGGAATGGGCAAGATCGTATCCCACAGCAAAGTAGTAGCCAATCCCGCCGAAGATTCCGATTCCCGCGAATCCGAATAGAAAGACGGATCGAGATGACGGAGCCGTTAGTGCCAGCACGAGCGAGGTGACGCCGACTAAGACATACCCCACGGAAAAAATGATACGATTGCGACTTCGAGTCGCACGTCTTCGCTCCAGGCGAGGGTCCGGGTCGATGATCTCTCGGCCTGCCCGATTGGGGCTAGGGAGCATTCCTGAGGTAGCTTCGCAAGAGTAGATGAGTTCCGTTTAGGGACCCATCGTTCAGAAACCCTGGCGAACGAAGCGAAGGGACGCACGCGGCCGATGACGGAACTGCAATCAGCACGTGGGACGAGGAACGGCCGCGAGGAGCGCGCGAGTCTGGTCTAGATTGATTGGAACCGCCGTCGACGGAAAATGCGTATTATGGGCAGAGCCGTCAGGGCGGTGTGCCATCCACTACTGCCCCCGTGTTGGCTACTCCGCGCCTGTACCTCAGGCCCCTGAGGATTGCCGACGGGGAACCCTTCACGAAGATCCTTCATGATCCGCAAGTGGCCCGAATGCTTCCCCGGAGAGTACGAGTCGAAGGTGGGCGAGCGTTCATTATCCGAGTCATACGAGAACAGCGCTCCGGCACCGGATACGCATTCGCCATCGTTCCGAAAGCGTTAGGTCGCCCCATCGGTCAAGTGCGCTTAATCGGCTGGGATCGAGAGAGCCGGACGGCCGAGATAGGCGTTTGGATTGGCCGACGCTGGTGGGAGGAGGGTTTCGGTCCGGAGGCCATTCGGGCGGTTTGTGCCTTCGGGTTCGGAAAGATGCACCTCCATCGAATCGAGGCGCTGGTCCTGAGTGCCAACCGCCGCGCAGTACACGCCCTGGAGAAGTGTGGCTTTCAGGTCGAAGTCCTTCGTCGGGAGGCCGTGCGACTCAACCGCAGATGGCACGATGTGATCGTGCTTGCGGCCTTGAGCGGGCGCGTGCGATGACCGCCCGCGGAGAGCGCGCGTCGACACGGCGAAGTCAACTTTGCCCCTTCTTCACGACCCGAGCGAAGATGCTCGACCCGTCAACCTCGCGGATGGTTGTTGCTAGACCTACCTCTGCGAAGAGCGCGCGGAACTCGTCACCGCTTACGGTCATCGCTCGGAAACCGTCCTTGCACGCGATGGTTCCATCCCGGGTCCGTGACTCGTCGATCTCTCCGAGGAGGCCCGCCCCCGACTGCGCCCGGAACCAATCGAGGCGGTCCGCCCATATCCGGGGAGAGTAGCTCGAGAATAGGACCACGCCTCCTTCTTTCGCGACCCGAACGGCCTCCGCAACGAGCTCGTGACGATCCCTCCCAAACGCCGAGATGCCGTTCTGGATGCAGAACACGGCATCGAACATCTCGTCCCGGAAGGCCAGCCGCGATGCGTCCATCCGGACGAGATCACAGTTTCGAAAGCGTCGCAGGTACGATGTCGCTAGGTTGAGGCTTCCACGCGAGATGTCGTTGCCGACAATCCTCGTCACATGGGGCGCGACCTCTTTCAGTGCCCGCCCGTACCCGCATCCGAGTTCGAGGACCCTGCTCGTACCCTGGACATTCTCGATGACGTAACGGGCCTCGGCGTCGAGGTACTGTCGGATTCTGGGAGACGCCAGGTCGTAGACCTGCTGCAACTTCGAACCAAAGAGCCGGTCCTCGTAGTAGCTCCCCATGACTGCGAGGTGAACGGGGAGAGCCTGCTTCAAAGTGGCGGAGACCATGCCCGTGGCTTGCTCGCCGCGACCTTCCCGAAGGCCGCGCGCGTTCGATGACCTGACTGGGATCAGCGCGCGAAATGACAGTGAGATGATGCGCATCCGTTCGGAAGCCCACGGTTCGCGTTCCCTCGATTCCTATTCACCTCAAGGTTTTTGGACCGGGAGCTCGAACTCGTTGAACCGGGTCCATGACCGAGGAGATCGAACGACCGCGATTCCGAGAGCACCTACACGAGATACGGGAGTCATTGGGAGGGATCGGCAAGGACGTCGAGATTGATGTCGCCCATGCGCCCCACCTTGCCAAGGAAGGGACGAAGAACGCCCTTGCGCGGGCTGCTGGGGTTCGGAGGACGACGCTGCGAGAGTGGACCGAACCCGCATCCGAGGACCCAAAGTAGCCTCCTTCGCTCCGCGTCCGCGGAAACCAGCTCGCCCGGATCGCGACGAACTGTTAGGGCCGGACCCGGATCGACGCGGACCGTATTCCGGCCGCCGGAATGGGTTGCGCGAAACCCTGACGTGACGGTGGTGGCCGCGTCGACTTCGTGAAGAACGCGCGCGACCGATGGCGGACCGAGAGACCTATTCAGTCCAGGCCCACCATGGACTCCGGCGGGCCGTGCAAGAGACGCTGTTCCGTCGCCCGGCCGTCGGGGCCGGTGACCGCCTGTCGCCGGCTCACTCGGGGACAACGCTCAATAGAGGGGCTCGTTCTCTCGAGCTCCACCGCCGGTAGGGCGTCCATGGGCATCGAAGAAGACCATCCGAACCCGGTCCGTGCCCATCTTCAGGGGCTCGCGAGGCAGAGTACCCAGAGCCTGACCGGCCTAACGAATTGGCCCGCCTACTGGATGGCTCGCTTCCTAGGGCGACCCATCACCCTTCGCTTCCGCCAGGGGTCATCGTTCCCGAAGGCCACCCGAGATGAGGCAGGAACCCTCCTGTTCCTGAGCGCGAACGGGGTGAAGTTCGCCCCTACCGGCGACCCGACCCAATTGACCTGGGGGCTGGACCCCCGGGACCGGATCATCACGACCCCGACGGGGATCCGATTCCACCTTCCGTCGGCGGACGGGGTGATCCTGGCCGAGACCTACCTGTACGACATCCACTACGCGGGCGACCTACGCGGGAAGACCGTCATCGACGTCGGGGCCAATGTGGGCGACACGGCCCTCTATTTCGCCGAGCAGGGTGCGGAGGTTTTCGCCTACGAGCCCGACCCCACCAACTTCGAGGGCCTGCGGGCCAACCTCGACCTCAACCCGACCCTTCGTCCCCACATCCACCCGTTCCCCTACGCCGCCGGGGCGGATGGGGAGGTCGAGTTCCACGTGGGTCTGCGGGGGGGCAGCAGCATGTACGAAACCGGCGGCACCGTTCGCCGAGTGAAAGCCGTGAGCCTTGAGACCATCCTCGGGGGTCGGGACCGCGTCCACCTGCTCAAGGCCGATTGCAAAGGGGCCGAGCACGAGCTGGCCCGGCAACCGGCGATCGGTCGGTTCGACCACGTCGCGATCGAGTACTACTGGATCGCGCCCGGCCTTTCCGCGGGCGAGACGCCGCTGACGGCCTTGCTCGCACGCCTACGCAAGCAGGGCTTCGGGCGGTGGAGGGTCTTCAAGCACAACGCCGCCTCGACCCCCTTGAGCCAGCACGGGATGCTCGCCGCCGACCACGACCGGACACGGGTCGCATAGAGCTCCGGACCCGAGGGACCGGGCGCGTCTTTCGAGGACAACCTATTTAGGTCGCTCCGGGGTCCAAACCCCTCGTAGATGGCCGAGGCTATCCCCCTGCGAGTTGCCGAAGCGTTCCAGCAGGACATCGGCTTGGGGACCGCCCGCCTGGACGTTCAAACGCGGCAGCGGCTCAAGGTAGGGCTCGGCGACATCATCGAGGTCCGGGGCCGCAAGCCCACGCCGGCGGTCGTAGCCCGGGCCCAGCAGGACGACGAGGGCAAGGGGCTCGTCCGGATCGAAGCGGTCGTCCGTCGGAACGCCGGGGTCAGCATCGGCGACCGCGTCTCGGTTCAGAGGGTCGACTGCCCGAACGCCGACGCGGTCACGATCGCCCCGATCTACGCCGGGTCCGCGCGCATGGACCTAGGGCCCGGCCTCGAGAGCTTCGTCGCGAAGGCGCTCGCCCGTCGGCCGTTCATCCGCGGGGACGTCTTCGTGATCCCCGGGGTCTTCCTCATGGGGGGCTCGCTCCCCTTCATGGTGGTCTCCACCCAACCGAAGGGGATCGTCCAGGTCGCCCCGTCCTCGCTCATCACGATCAAGGAGGAGACGGTCAGCGAGACCGAGGTCACCGCGCCTCGGATCTCCTACGAGGACATCGGTGGCCTCACCGAGAAGCTCGGCCGCGTCCGAGAGATGATCGAGCTTCCGCTGAAGCACCCCGAGCTGTTCGACCGTCTCGCCATCACGCCCCCGAAAGGGGTCCTGCTCTACGGGCCGCCGGGAACGGGGAAGACGCTGATCGCCAAGGCCGTCGCGAACGAGGCCGGCGCCCACTTCATCGGGATCCAAGGTCCGGAGATCATCTCGAAGTACTACGGGGAGAGCGAGAAGGAGCTCCGCGAGAAGTTCGAGGAGGCGGAGAAGAACGCCCCGAGCGTGATCTTCATCGACGAGCTCGACTCCATCGCGCCCCGCCGGGACGAGGTCACCGGCGAGGTCGAGCGCCGGGTCGTGGCCACCCTGCTCACGCTCATGGACGGTCTCTCGGGTCGCGGGAACGTCATCGTGATCGCCGCGACCAACCGAGAAGAGGCAATCGACCCCGCCCTCCGACGTCCCGGTCGGTTCGACCGAGAGATCGAGATCGGCGTGCCGACGATGGAAGGGCGGCTCGAGATCCTCCAGATCCACACCCGTGGGATGCCGATCGATGGCTCCGACAAGGACCGCGAACGGATCCTCAAGGCGCTCGCGGCCCAGAGCCACGGGTTCGTGGGCGCCGACCTCTCGTCGCTCGCCCGGGAGGCTGCGATGCGGGCGCTGCGTCGCTACCTGCCCGAGATCGACTTCGACCAGCCGATCCCGATCTCGCTGCTCGAGCGGATGAAGGTCACCGAGCACGACTTCCGGGAGGCGTTGAAGCAGATCGAACCGTCCAGCCTGCGGGACGTCACGGTCGAGGTCCCGACCACCCACTGGGAGCAGGTCGGAGGTGTCGAGCGCGTCCGACGGATCCTCGAGGAATCGGTCGAGCTCCCGTTCAAGAACCCTCAGGTCTACCGCCACATCGGCATCGAGCCGCCGCGCGGCATCCTCCTCTACGGCCCTCCCGGTGTCGGGAAGACCCTCCTCGCGAAGGCCGCGGCGACGGAGAGCCAGGCGAACTTCATCTCGGTGAAAGGCCCCGAAGTGATGAGCAAGTGGGTCGGCGAGAGCGAGAAGGCCATCCGGATGATCTTCAAGAAGGCCCGTCAGGCCTCCCCGTCGATCGTGTTCATCGACGAGATCGACTCCATCGCCCCGCGCCGGGGGCTCCAGAACTCGAGCGGCGTCACGGAGCGGATCGTCAACCAGCTCCTCACCTCCATCGACGGGCTCGAGAGCCTGGAGCGGGTGCTCGTGATCGCCGCGACGAACCGGCCGGACATCGTGGACGAGGCGCTCCTCCGGACGGGTCGGTTCGACCGCCTGCTCTACGTTGAACCCCCCACCGTCGCTGGGCGCCTCGAGATCCTAAAGGTCCACACCAAGTCGATGCCGCTCGCGGAGGACGTCGACCTGGACGCCCTCGCGACGAAGACCGACGGATACGTCGGAAGCGACATCGCGGCGCTCTGCCGGGAGGCCGGGCTCACCGCGATCCGCGAGAACATCAAGGCCGCGAAGGTCACCCGCGCGCACTTTGAGGCCGCCCTGAAGCAGGTCCGACCCTCCATCGACGCGGAGGGGCTCAAGTTCTACGCCGAATTCGAGCGGCACCTCTTGCGCGAGCGGGTGGCCCCTCGCCGTGACGAGCCCGTCGAGGCCATCTACCGCTAGGGCGCGCCGCCGACACCGGTCGCAGCCCTTCCCCAAAGCAAGCTATATGTAGCAGGGCCAAGTTCGGCGCGCCGCCTCCGATAGGGGGCTGCCGATACGGGAGATGTGAAACACTTGGTTCGACAGCAGTACCGCGCCGCACTGTGGGTCCTGGTACTGGTCGCGCTCGTGACGAGCTCACTGGCTGCGATCGCTGGGGCTCAGGCCGCTTCTTCAGCGAACTATACGCTGACGGGCTCCCTGGAGCTGGGGTCTGGATTCCCGGCCCCGGCCGGTGTGCAGGTCGACCTCGTTTCCCGGGCCACGAGCCAGGTCTTCACGACCACGGTCACCGGTGGCAGCGGACAGTACTCGTTCACGACCAACAGCACGAGCGGGGCCTTGGTGCCCGGCTACTGGGGGGTCTGGGTTCCCGCGCAGGGGAATGTCAGCATTCCGGGCTGCAATCCGGTAAGGCCGTACCAGTGCGCCGTCCTTCCCTCGAACCAGGTCCCGGTCTTCCAGTTCGAGAACGCCAGCGCCCTCACGACCACCAGTTACCCGTTCCCCACCATCACGAACCTTTCGGTCCTACCGTATACCGGCAGGATCAGCGGCACGGTGTACTCTGGCCCGAACAAGGAGGCCGGGGCTCAGGTCTACCTCCTCGACCCCTACTACAACGGGCTCGTTCTAGTGAACAACACGACCGCCGCGAATGGCACGTTCTCCATGAACGTCCCGATCTCGACCGGTAACGTCCCGGGCGGGAGCTGGGTCTTGAAGACCGTCTGGCCGTCATCCACGCAGTTCAACTACACCAAGGCCACGATCCCGAACCGCACCCCGGTGCCGATCAACCCCAACCTACAGAACTACGTTGTCTGGGGATTCATCAACCAGGCTGCGCACCCGGCGGCGCACGTTCCGTCGGCCGGTAACGTCACGCTGTTCGACCCGACCAACGGTTACCTCTACTCGAGTGCCACCCCGGCGGGCGGCTTCTACTCCGCCGGCACGTATCCGGCCAACTTCGTCGGAGGGGCGCAATCGTTCGACGTCGTCCTCTCCTCGGTCGGCTACGGAACGGTCTGGTACCCCCTGAGCGTGGACAACAACAACTCGATCAATCACAACGTGCTCGTCTCTCCGCTGACGCCGAGCCAGCTCGGCAGCTATCAGACGACCCTCAACTTCTCGGGGATCGACGTCGCGAAGGGTTCTGGCAATCTCGCGGTCTCGACCGTCGCCACCCTCGGCAACAACACGGTCGTCCCGAACCTCCCCAACGCGACCGTCGGCCAGTTGTGGGCACAGTTGGGTCTGGACTTCAACCACTCCGTGACGTTCCCGAGCTCCATGCTTCGCGCGGTGTCGACCTGGGTGAACTCCACGGGGCCGTTCTTCCCAGCCGTACAGGCGCAGACCGCGGTCAACGGCACCGGGTTCGTCGCACCGACCGCTCCCGCTCAGGGCGCCAACTGGACCACCTCCTGCTCGGGCCCCTGCGGTCTCTCTTCGACCGCGAGCCTGAACTACACGTGGTCCCAGAGCTACGGACTCAACGGGACGGTCCCGATCAACCAGTCCACGTACTCGATCGCGTTCAACTTCGCGCACCCGGCGTCCAGCTCGGACGTCTACAACTACACGCTCGTGCTGCCGACGGGGTACGTCCTGGCCGCCGCCACGCAAGCCCCCACGGACACGCGCTTGAGCGCGGCCGGCACGGGAGGGACCTGGACGAGCTTCACCCTCCAATCGCTCCCCAGCATCACCCTCGTGGGCAGCGCCAAGTTCTCGATCGTGCGGTACTCCGCGCTAACCCCGATCGTCAACGCCTCGGTGTCGAACTTCGCGTTCTCGAGCCAGAACGTCCTCAACAGCACGGAGGGCAACTACACCGTTGAGGTCGGGGTCGGGCAGAACGTCACGTTCAGCGCCCTCAACTCCCTCTATCCCTCCGGGACCAACGGGACGAAGTTCTCCTGGGCGTTCGGTGACGGCAAGACCACCAACTCGACGACCGCGAGCTCGAACCACACCTACGCGGCGGCGAGCGGCGCGACCCCCTTCGCGGGAAAGCTCACGGTCACGAGCTCGGGCGGGCTCACGAACTCGACCCTGTTCAACGTGTGGGTCGCCCAGGGACCGGTGGTCCCGAAGATCTCCGTGAACTCCACGGCGAGCCAGAACAAGACCGCGGGGTCGACGCCCTACGTGTTCGTCAACTGGGGGACCGTCCTCTACTTCAACGCGAGCGCCAGCACGTCGGCCGTCAGTCCCACGGCGAAGGTCGCGGGCATCCTCTCGGTCGCGTCGTTCTCGCTGGTCTCCTCGAAGGGATTCAAGCAGACCGCGAACTACACGGTCAGCCAGGGGGCCTACTTCGGGTCGAACTTCACCGTCCAGTTCCTGGGTGCGGGAAGCTACCTCACCTCGGGAACCGTGGGCGGGACCGCGGTACCGTTCAAGGGCTGGCAGTACAACCTCACCCTGACCGTGTGGTCCGGGACCGGCCAGACCGCGAAGACGACGCTCGTCATCCTCGTGAACGACACCCAGAAGCCGACCTCGGCGTTCCAGGTCCTCACCGCGAGCGGTAAGGTCGTCACGGGCAGCGGCGTGGTCGCCGGCACGAACCTCTCCGCGAACGTCCTGTTCAGCGGGGCGAACGCGACCGACCCACACAACGGTTCGATCGTCCACTACTACTGGCTCGTCACGAACTCACAGAACACGTCGATCCACGTGGGGGTCAACCGCACGGCGGTGAAGCCCTACCCGTCCTACTGGCTCCCCGCCTCGACCCAGGCCTACACGGTCAACCTGACCGTAATGGACCTGAACGGCAACAGCGGGTACGCGACCCAGTCGCTCACCATCTCGCAGAACACCACCACGAGCCCCATCATGGCCGCTACGAACCTCACGGGCCCGTCCAGCCTCACGGACGGCTCAGGGGCGACGTTCTGGGTGAACATCACGGTCGGCGGCGGTTCTAAGTCGGTCGGCGAGGACGTCTCGGTCGCGTTCTACCTGCTCTCCACGAGCGGGAGCGGGAGCCGCAACTACATCGGTGGCACTCCGGGCTCGGTCCAGTTCTTCAACTACACCTCGCCGGGGGTCGTCAACGCAACCCCGTTCGCCACCGGCAGCATCGCCACGCTCGCGTTCAACACGACCGTGCGCGCGGTGATCACCTGGACACCGGCCACGATCACGGGGAACTACAACCTCTACGCGAACGTGACGGCGTCCAACGAGTTCTCGGGCAATTACAAGACCGGCCCGAACGTCGCGTCGATGGCGATCTCGATCGGACCGAACCCCACGACCCAGCTGCTCGAGTACGCGGCGATCGCGGTCGCAGTCGTTGTGGTCATCCTGCTGCTCATCCTCTACTACCGCCGCCGCACGGGAAAGGGCGCCGCGAAGAGCGGGGCCGCGCGCTCGGGGCTCGAGCGGAACAAGCGCTCGGCGGACGAAGAGGACGACGAAGACGACGAGAAGTAGGGGCGCCCGCCTCGGACCGCCTTCCCGCCGACGCGGGAGAGGTCAACCCTTTCCCTGACCCTTGGCGAAGTCTTCTGGCTAAGACCGGTCCCGGCCGGCCGCGCTCGCGATAAGGAAATTCCCGGCGCGGAGGCTCACGCCGGCTCAGCCGTACGGACCGACCTCGTCCAGGAGGTCGACGTGCGTGAGCAGCATCCGGCGGCAGCAGTACCGGTTCAGCCCGAGGGCGTCCAGCACGGCTCCCGCGGGCTCGCCGCGCGCGGTCCGTTCGCGGTACTCGTCCCAGTGCTGGCCGATCACGGCCCCGCAGGTGAAGCAGCGGACCGGTACCATCATCGTCATCGATCGAACACCTCCGAGCTCAGCGGTACGACTTCTGCCGGCGCTTGCGGGCCCCGCGGCCGCCGGGGCGCTTCGGCAGCTTGCGGCGCGGGTCGTTCACGAGGAGCGAACGGTCGTAACTCTTGAACATCTCCTTCAGCTGGTCGTCCTTGAGCCACGCGATGAGCCCGCGGGCCACGGCCGTCCGTGCCGCCGAGGCCTGGCCGACATAGCCCCCGCCCGCGACGTGGACCGCGATGTCGAGGTTCTTCGCGCGGTCCCCGACCATCAAGAGCGGTTCCTGGACCTTCTGGCGGATGATCTCGGGCTCGACGATCTCGAGCGGGCGGTCGTTGAACCGGACCCGACCGGCTCCCTTTCGCACGGTGGCGCGGGCGACCGCCGTCTTGCGCTTACCCGTGGCCATGACGATCGTCGGGGCCTTCATCCACGGGCCCCCAGGAGCTTCGTGATCTCGGCGAGCGTGACCGGCGGACGGAGGGTCGGCCGGGCCTTCGCGCCCTCGATCGTCTCCGTCGGATGCCCCGCGTACTCGGGCGGGACCCCGATGTGGACCTGGAGGCGGCGGAACGCGACCTTGCCGCGGGTCTGCAGGTGCGGAAGCATGCCGCGGACGGTGCGGCGGAATATCCGGTCGGCGTACCGGGGGAAGTGCGGCCCGCTGCGGACTGAGCCGCGGGCGCGGGCCTCGGTGTAGTGGGCGACCACCTGCGAGCGACCGCCAGTCACGACGCTCTGCTCGGCGTTCACTACGACGATCGTCTCGCCGTTCAAAAGGCGCTTCGCGATCAAGCTCGCGGCCCGGCCGAGGACGAGGCCGGTCGCATCCACGACCGTGACGGGCGGCGCCGGAGCGTTAGGCAAAGAGACGCACCCCTGCCCCGTCGGGCTTGGTCTTGAGAAGGTCGCTGACGGTGATCGCGACCCCGCCGGCCGCGTGGATCTTCGTCCGGGCCTCTTTCGAGTAGGCGAAGGCGGCGACGGTGAGCTTCTTCGAGAGCCGCCCTTCGGAAAGGAGCTTTCCGGGGACGATGACGGTCTCGCCGGCCTCGGTCAGCCGCTCGAGATGGCCCACGTTCACGGGGGTCACTTGGTGTCGGGGACGTTCCAGGCGCTCCGCGACCGAAGCCCAGATCGGGGCCTCGTTCGAACGCGCTGCCCGGCGCAGCTCAACGATGAGCCGGACGAGCTCCGAATTGTCCTTAGGAATGGGATGGGCCATGGGCGGGACGCCCTCGACCCGGGTGGCTCATATAAGCGTTGCCGCTTCGAGAGATGCCGGAACGACGCCCACCGGTCGCCGGTGGTCCGGTCGAGCGCTCCTGCGCTTCCATTACCGGCCAACGGTTAAATACGCCAGCCCGCCATCGGCGCTCGAGGCCCTCCCTATGCGTAAGTTCCTCACCGAACTCCGAGGAAAGACCGTGATGACGAACGACGGCCAGATCCTGGGCATGATCGACAACTTCGTCGTCGACACGTTGACGGGCGGGATTGCCCACGTCCTCGTGACGCCGAGCGAGGACGTCGAACAGCGCCTGTTCCAGAGCGACGCGTCGGGCCGGCTCGTGCTCCCCTTCAAGAGCATGCGCGCGGTGAAGGACGTCGTCGTGATGGACATTGGGAAGTAACCCGTCCCCGCCCCCGCTCGTTTCGGTCGTCATCACCGTCCGTAACGAAGCGCTGCACATCGACCAGCTCCTCGAGAGCCTCCTCGTTCAGGACGGCCCGTTCGAGGTCGTCCTCGTCGACTCCGAGAGCCGCGACGGCACCCGGGAAGCGGCCGAGGCGTTCTCGGCCCGTCACCCCGGCATCCTCCGGGTCTTCGAGCGGTCGGGGTCGCGTGGGGTCGGCCGGAACGCGGGCGTGGACGAGGCCCGCGGGGAGTTCATTGCGTTCATCGACGGCGATTGCTTCGCGGACTCCCAGTGGCTGAAGCGCCTGCGGGAGGGCCTTACCCGGTCCCCCGTAGTAGCCGGTCGCACAGCCGTCGTGGGGAAGCATCGCTATGGCCAGCTCGAGCGGGTCGAGCTGCTGCAGAAAGGGTTCGACGTCACGTTCCCCTCGTGCAACCTCGCCTACCGCCGAGAGCTGTTCGTGAGCCTGGGAGGGTTCGATACGCGGTTCATCACCGCGGAGGACATCGACCTCAACATGCGGGCCGTGCAGGCCGGGGCCACGATCGTCTACCGGCCGGAGGCGGTCGTCTACCACCACATGCGCACCACGTTCCTTCGGTTCCTCATGCAGGCGTTCTGGAACGGCTACGGCCGAAAGCAGCTCACGGAGAAGCACGGCAGCCTGTGGGGGCGCTATCGGCTCCGTCAGCTGATCGTGGACCAGCGCGGGGTCATGGCGTGGGCTCGCCTCACGGCGGCGCTCGCCGGGTACACCAGCCGCGTCGCCACAGGAAGCTCCCACCGATTGGCTTCCGAGCGCAAGGCACCGGAGCCTAGCGCGTCGCCGACGTGAGCAAGAAAGAGAGAGAAAGAGAACGCCCGGGGCCGTCGAGCCCCTCCCGTCCGTCGGGTAGGTGCTTAGTTAGTTAGTTCAGTTCGCTTTCAGGAGGTCGGCGACCTTGACGACCTCGGCGAGGACCTTCGTCAGGTCCGCGGTCTGGTCGACGACGGCGACGAGGAGGGCCTTCTTGCCGCTCCCCACGATGATCGTCTTGGAGTCGTTCCCCTCGATCACGATCCGCTCGGGCGGGGCTCGGTTGAGCTCCGTGTTGGCGGTGGCGGCCGCTCCGAGGATGGTGGCGCACATGATCGCGAACGTCTCGGTGTAGACCCCGGTGGGCACGTCCGCGTAGAGGACGAGGCCATCGCGCGAGACCAGGGCGGTCGCGATCCCGCCGATGCGGGTTTTGAGGTCCTTTACGACTGCCCCTACGTTTCCCGTCGCCATCACTTCATTCCCCTCCTTACAGCTCCTCGATCCGGAAGCGGCACTCGGGGGACCCGGTGCTAGAGCACATCTCCTCAGTGCATTTAACGCGCCCCCCTTTAAAACGTTCGTAGAACTCGCGAAGCATGCCCCGGAGACGGTGGCAGGTCGGGATGTCGCTCGGGGCGACCTCGATCGACCCTTTCACGACCACTTCCGGGTCGGAGAAGGTGACCTCCTCGACCCATCCCCGTTCCTTCAACAGATGGGCGACGCGGTCGAAATAGTGCGCCCGGTCCTTGAGGGCCTCCTCGGCCATCGCCGATCCGATGACCGATCCCTCCTTGAAGAACAGTCCGTGGCACGCATGCGACATCACGCTCTCGTACAGCTCCATAATCTGGTGGAGCTCGGTCTGGTCGATCTTGACGGACCGCATGGACACGGGTCGCACCAACGTGGTCTGTATATATGTTATCAGTCGAGCGGCGGTGGGTCGGCCCGTCACTCCCCTTCGGTCCCTTCGGCCTCGGTCGGGGAGCCCCCGGCCGCGAGCGTGGACTCGAGCACGGCCAGGGTGGTCAGCCGCCCGGTCAGCACCTTCGGCCACGCGTCCCGGCGGTCGAGCAGCACGGACGGTAGACCGGCGCGCGCCGCGGCCCGTACATCGCTCCAGAAGAGGTCGCCGACGTACGCGACCCGCTCGTGAGGCACGCCCAGCGCCTCGGCCGCGGCCCGGAACGCGGACCGGTCCGGGACGCAGGGTCCCGGGCCGTCCCCCGAGCCGAGCAAGAGGGTCTCGGGAAGGCCGCACCGGTGGAGGAGCCAGCGGGCGGATTCCGCGGGGAGGGGGGTCACCGCCCCGAACTTGATGCCACGCGCCCGCAGACGGTCGAGGGCGCGCGGAACGTCCTCGTACCGCTCGACCTCGCCCGCGGGACGCAAGAAGCGGCGCACGACCGCCTCGGTCTCGGGGAGGGGGAGAGGGTGTCCCGCGACGGTCGCGAGCGCGTTCGCGAGATGCTCCCGGAGGGCCTCCGCGTCGGCGGGCGGGGCCTTTCCGGTGAGGCCCTGCCAGCGACGGCGGTCCCAGCTCTTGAGGGACCGACGGACCGCGGCCTTCACCCGACGGTCGCCCAGCACGGGGCCTTGGGGACGCCAGGCCCACTGCCAGGCGGCCGGCGTTTGGAACGGGACGAGCACGTCGTCGAGGTCGAACAGTACGGCGTCGACCTCGTGAGGACCGTAGGAGAGCGTCACGGTCGGTGCGACACTACGGGCGCCCGCTCTTCTGGAGCTCGAGCAGGTCCTCGGTCGATACCTTCTCGCCCTTCTTCAGTCGGGCGAGGAAATCCTCTTCCTTCGGCGGCTCGGCCTCGCCCCACGTCTGCGGAGCGCGACCGCCGCGGGCCGCGTAGAGCATCTTCTCGATGTCCCGGACCTCTTCGATCGCGGCGATGTGGGCGCGGTGCGCCTCGTCCGCCTGGGCCTTCACCTCGAGGAGGTGGGTCTGGACCTCGTCCGCCTGGCGGCGGAGCGCGTCCACGGACTCGTACAGCACGACCATCGCCTCGTGCTCGCGCTGGGCGTCCTCGGCGAACTTCCCCACCGCGGCGTGGTGGGTCTCGGCCTCCGTTCGCGCTTCGGTGAACTCCTTCAGGGTTTGCTCGACCTCGGGGTCCTGGCGGAGCTGTTCGTCCTGCTCCCGGATCGAGGCCTCGAGGCGCTTCATCTCCTCGATGAGCCGCTTCTCCTGCTCACCGGTGAGCGCCGTGGTCATGTGCCGGAACTCGAGCTCCTTGAGCTCCTTGCGGAGCCGCCAGACGGGCACGGCCCCGGCCCTCGGCTGACGGGTCCGCTTCAGCTCCTGGACCTTGTCCCCCAGCTCCTGGAACTTGTGGTTCCACTCTTCGCGCAGCCGCTTTTCCTCGCGGACCTGCGTGTTGAAGGTGTCGCGGAGCCGCCGATGGTCCTGGGCCTCGGCGCTCTTGTCGTGGAGCTCGTCCAGGATGCGGGACCGGGTCTCCGCCGTCGTTCGGGCTTCCGCGTTCAGCCGGTCACGCTTCGCGCGCGACTCATCGGCTTTCGCGTTAGATTCAGCCCGCTTCCGTTCAAGTTCTTCGATCGCGTCGCTCAAGGCCACCGTTCCGCCGTAGGAGCACGTCCTGGGTCGGGGAAAGTTTCGACAGAAGTGCGCGATATAAAGGCTTCCGCGGCACGCCGACCGTGCTTTCTCCTGCCGCGTCAGTCTAATAACCGCGACTCTCGATGATTCGGGCCGTGGACGAGGTCGGCCGCATCTACGGCGACGTAGGGCTGGGTCAGTTCCACCTCAGCCTTTCCCAGCCCGTCGAACGGGGCGATTACCTGGCGGTCGACGACGAGCTCCACGGGAAGGTCCTCTGCCAGCTGGACGACCTGAAGCGCAAAAGCGACCTCGGGCTCGAGGCGGCCGGAGCGCTCAAGCCGACGGAAGAGGCGCCGATCCACGAGAACCTGCTCGGCCTGGTCCGAATCATCGGCTATCGGGACGCACGGGGGGTCGTGAAGATCCCCACCATCCCGTTCCGACCGGGGGCCCACGTCTTCCGGGCCGATGAACCGCTCATCGCCGAGGTCCTCGGCCTGAAGCACCGGCCGAACTCCGGCGCGTACGTGGGACTGCTGCGGAACCACGCGATCCACGTCGAGCTCGACATCAACCAGCTCGTCCAGCGGCACGTGAGCGTGCTCGCCAAGACGGGCGGCGGGAAGAGCTACCTCTTGGGCGTCCTCATCGAGGAGCTGCTCCGGCACAAGGTGACGTGCGTCGTCATCGACCCGCACGGGGAGTACGGCTCCCTGCGCTTCTCCTCGGAGCCGAACGGCGGGCATGCGCGCTTCGGCGTCTCCGCCCAGGGGTTCGCCAAGCAGGTCCGGGAGTTCTCCCCCGACGCGACGCTCAACCCGGGAGCGAAGCCGCTCACCTTCTCGCTCCGCCACCTCGACCCGCGCGAGCTCCTCGTCTTCATGGGGCTGACGAACGTGAAGACGTTCCTCCCTCCCCTCAAACAGATCATCGAGCGCGTCAGCATCAGCACGCCCGACTTCACCGTCCATGACCTCGTCCGCGCGGCCGAGGCGGGCGAGGGAGCCGTCGCGGAGACGCTCCACGAGCGGCTCGAGTACGTCGAGCAGACGAAGCTCCTCGGCCCTCAGGGAACGAGCCTGAACGAGCTCGTGAAGGAGGGCGATGCGACCCTCATCAACCTGCGCGGGGTGGCGCCCGACGTCGCGGAGCTCGTGGTCGCTCGGATCGCCTCGACCCTCTTCGACAACCGCAAACGGGGGAAGATCCCGCCGCTCTTCCTCGTCATCGAGGAGGCGCACAACTTCGCCCCCCAGCAGGGTCAGGTGACGAGCTCGCGGATCCTGAAGAACATCGCGAGCGAAGGGCGGAAGTTCGGCCTCGGCCTGTGCGTCGTCACCCAGCGCGCGGCCCGCATCGACAAGAACGTCCTCTCGCAGTGCAACACCCAGCTGATCCTTCAGGTCACGAACCCCCTAGACCTGAAGGCGATCACCCAGTCGATCGAAGGGCTCACGAACGGGATGACCGAGATGATCCAGTCGCTGCCCGTCGGGGTCGCCCTCATCACCGGCGGCGGCTACCACACGCCGCTCTTTTGCGAGGTCCGTCCCCGTTCTACCCGCCACGGCGGGGAAAGCGTTCAGATCGTCGCGGCCTGACGGGCCCGTTTGGACCTGGTTCTGAGTGCCGGGATCAGGAATCAGCCTCGGAGGCTTCGCAAGACCGCCACGCAACTCACGGCCCAGAGAATGCACACGAAGATCGCGCCGTTGGCAAACTGGAAGACCCAACCCGTGACCTTTCCAGTGACGTACACCCATACAGTGATCCCAACGGCGAGCGTGACCGCCGCCGCGAGGCACGCGGACCAAATCACCGGTCTCCAGTCGCGGCGTGCCATGCTCGGGTAGGAATCGACGTTACTTCCGCCCGTCGCTCCCTTCCCCCGTCGGGAGGACCGCGTCCCAACAGGATGGTTCAGCCTCGCGGAGGCGCGGTCTCCAGGTACCGGGTCACGAGTCGGACCCCGAACGCGGTTGCGCCGATGTTCTGGTACGCCGGCTGGTACTTGCGGGTCTTGGCCGTGGTGTAGGCCGGTCCGGCGATGTCGAGGTGCGCCCACGGGGTCGTGCCCACGAACGTCTCGAGGAACGCGGCGGCGGTCAGCATCCCGGCGACCGCGATCTCGGTCGAGTTGCGGACGTCCGCGATCTCGCTCTTCACGAGCTCCCGGTGGTAGTCGGTGAGCGGCATATGCCAGACCGGCTCGCCCGTCGCCGCCGAGGCGAGGAGGAGCCCTTGGGCCAGCTTCTCGTCGTTGGAGACGAGCCCGGCGGTGTCGTCGCCGAGCGAGACCACCTGGGCCCCGGTCAGCGTCGCGAGGTCAATCACCTCGTCGGGGCGGTACTGCTTGACGACGTACCCGAGCCCGTCCGATAGGACGACACGGCCCTCGGCGTCGGTGTTGATGACCTCGATCGTCTTTCCGTTGAACGAGCGGACCACGTCGCCCGGCCGGTAGGAGGTCCCGCTCGGGACGTTCTCCGCGCAGCACATGACCCCGATCACGCGGGGTGGGACCTTCAGCGTCGCCGCCGCGCGCAGGATGCCGAGGACGGCGACCGCCCCCGACTTGTCGAACTTCATCTCCTGCATGCTCATCGCGGGCTTGATCGAGATCCCGCCCGAGTCGAACGTGATCCCCTTGCCGACCACGGCGACCGTCCGTCCGCGACGGGCCCCACCGGGGTACTCGAGGACGACCATGCGCGGTGGGTGGCCGGACGAGCCGCTGCCGACCGCGAGGATCCCCCCGCATCCCATCTCGGCGAGCTTCTTCTCGTCGAAGACGCTGACCTTGAGCCCGAACTCCTTGCCGAGCGCGACCGCCTCTTCTGCGAGGCGCTCCGGGGAGGCCGTGTCGGCCGGCAGGTTCGCGATGTCCCGGGTCCAGACGACCACGTCGTCGATTGTCGCCTGGTCGTTCACGATCTTCTTGAGGGCCGCCTCGTCCCGCGAGAACTCCTCACCGAGGTGGATGCTGGCGTCCTCGACGCCGCCCTCGCTCGTCGACTTATACTTCTGGAACTCGTAGTTGCCCAGGATGGCTCCGTCCGTGAGGGCGGCGACCGCCGCCTCGCTGCGGACGTTGTCGACCACGAACGAGCCCAAGCGGAAAGCGACCGTCCGGGCCCCTTTCCCCTTGAAGCCCCGAACGACCTCGGCCGCCGCGCGCCGAACGACGTCGGGGGTGTACTTCGCGTGCGGGCCGAGGCCGATGAGCGCGATGCGGCCCTTGCCGTCCGGTCGGTGGAAGACGGTGAGCTCCTTCCGCTTCCCCTTGACCTCCTTTCGAGCCCAAGCGGCCTTGATGAGCCCGCGGGTCGCCTCGTCCTCCTTCTGGAGTGTCCGGGGGAACGTGTCGTCCTTCTCGGGGCGCTCGAAGACGCCGCTCGCCGTGATGTCCGCCGCGGCCGTGAGGCCGTCGCGGCGGTCGACCTGGACCTTCATGGTCCCTCGGTCGGCCCGTGCCTAGAACGAGGGTCGAATCTTCTGTCGGTCGATGCGAATTCCGGCAGGCGTGATGGCGAGCAGGTTCTTTGCGATCCCAGCGACATCGCCACCCGTATCCTTCGCGATGTTCTTGAGGTCGATGCTCATTCTCTTCACGGCCATCTGGTCGTTCGAGATGGACGTATAGTCGAGCAGAATGATGTCGCCCTGGTAGGCGAGCTTCGAGATCCCGTGCAGGTCCTCGAAGCGGATGATCTCCGCCAGCCGAACGGTCCCCTTCTGACCGGCGAGCGCGCCGGCCTCGTCCTCGAAGCTCATCGCGCCGAGGTCAAGGAACGTCCCTTCTTCCAGTGTATCGGACCCGTGGTGTCGCCGGAGAATGCCGCTTTTGCTCATGGAGAAGTGCCCCCGCTACCGGGAGCCTCGACGGAGAGGTTGCTTCTTAAGGCTATTGTTCGACTACGCCGCCGACGCCCGTCGTGGGGCCTTTGCTCGATGGGTCGGAGGGGCGGCGCGCGAACCGAAGACAGAAGGTGACCCGGTAGAGGTCCTGGCCGTTCTTGCGGCCGACCAGGCTCGAGGACTCCTTCAGGGACGCGCCGAAGCGCTGTTTGGCGAGCTTGGCCACCGCCCGGGCCGCGAGCGTGTCGGTGAAGAAGCAGTTCCAGCCCTCGGGGAGCTCCTCGCGCCAGGCGACCGCGTTGCGCCAATCCGGACGCATCTCCCGGACCAGGCGGGTCCACTCCTCCTCGAGCCGGGCGCGTAGCGCGATCGGTTTCTCGCTCGGTCCGTCCGCCGGCCCTCGCATCTGGATGGTCGCGGTGTAGTACTTCCCGCTCTTTCGGCTGCACTCGGGGCACGTCATGCGGATGGTCCGCACCGAGAGCGGTACCTCGACATCCCGCTCGATGCCACGGAAGCGCACGCGCGCGCGGCCGACGAGCTCGCGGACGGTCGCTGTGGCCATCGTCTCCTCCCATTGCACCCGGCGGACCGCCACCTCGTCGGGAATCTGAAGGAACGGGGCGAGGTCCTCCGCGGTCAGGACCGGGCTCGACCCTGCCCGCTCCCAGTGAGCGCCTCGCCTTCGGGCCCCGCAGGTAGGACAGACGGTCACCTCGGCCCGCTTCGGGGCGGAGAGGAGGGGGGTCCGGTCGGCGGCGCACTCGGCGCACACGCCGTCGACGAGCGACCGGCCGGTCGCGCCGCAGACCACGCAGAACTCCCCTTCGCTCATCGCCGATTTCCGTGGAGAGGAAGAATGGCCACCCGCCCTCGTAAGGTTCGCGGTGCGGTTCCGAGAACCGCCCTACCCGCTCATCGCGATGATCTCGGCGTGCGGGACCCCGCCGAGCGTTCCGACCCCGTCAGCGGAGACGAAGCCCCCCTCCGCGGCGAGCTTCATCACCCGCTCGCCGAGCAGGTTCGCGATCGTGGCGCGCTGAAGGGCCCAGAGCAGCTCCTCTCGGGAGACCCGCCGCTCCCCGTAGAACTGGGCCGAGACCTTGACCGTGCGGCCCTTGTCGCCGACCGGGAGGTCCCGGCCGAGGAGGTCCGCGTCGCACGCGGCGACCACGAACTCGGAGCGGACCCGATGGACCCGCATCACCACCCCGTCGTCCATGGATTGGCCTCCGGTGCTCGAACCCGCAGGACCGAGGGGAAATAAAGAGGGGGCCGGCTCGCGCCCGTCAGAAGCGGACGAGCTGGTACTGGTTCGGGCGGGGCTCGATGATCTCGCCCTGGTTGCGCATCGTCTGGAGGATCGAGTCCGCGTGCGCGATCGAGATGCGGGCCTTCTCGGCCGCTTCGTGGTACTGCTCGATCGTGAACGTCCCGTTCGCCTGCTCCTGGAGGTCGCGCATGACCCGCATCGCGATGTCCATGCGCTCGCGCTGGCTGTGGCTGACGCCCGTCTGGGTGAGGTCGATGTCGAGCTTCCCTTCCTCGGTCATCGAGACGCGCTTGAGGAAGCTCTGCATGACGTGGATCGCCCGTTCGGCGTCCTCGATGCCCACCTCGCTCGAGAGGCGTGCCCGGGCCGCGGCCTCGCTCAGACGGACGAGCGCCTCGAGCTGCCGCGCCGTGATCGGGACGGGGGCGTTCGGCTCCTCGCCCTGCCGACGGACCTGGACGTAGTAGTTCTCGATCGCGTCGAGCGCGGCCTGGCTCAGCGTCGGGCGGACCGTGCGGCGGGCGAACGCGATGTACTTCTTGAGGAGGTCGGGGGGGAACGGCGAGCCGCCGGGTCCCGCGAACTCGGCGTACTCGCCGGGGTGCTCGACCTCGCGATGCGAGGCGAGGATCTTGTGCGAGAGGGACCGGTCCCGTTCCTGGTTCGGGATGTCCCGGATCGAGAAGATGACGTCGAACCGGGAGAGGAGCGTGGGCGGGAGGTCCAGCTGTTCGGCGATCGTCCGGTCGTTCGTGAACCGGCCCCATTTCGGGTTCGCCGCGGCGAGGACGGGGCAGCGAGCGTTGAGGGTCGAGGTGATCCCGGCCTTGGCGATCGACACGGTGCCCTGCTCGAGCGTCTCGTGCATCGCCGAGCGGTCCTCGGCGCTCATCTTGTCGAGCTCGTCGATGATCGCCATCCCTCCGTCGGCGAGCACGAGCATGCCCGCCTCGAGCACCCAGCGGCCCCCCGCGAAGTCGTCCTTCACGGCCGCGGCCGTGAGACCTGCGGCGGTCGCTCCCTTGCCGGAAGTGTAGATCCCCCGGGGGGCGACGTCCGCGATGTAGCGGAGAAGCTGGCTCTTCGCGGTACCGGGGTCACCGACCAGAAGGACGTGGATGTCGCCGCGCACCCGGATGCCGTCCGCATGACGCTTCTCGACCCCGCCGAAGAGCTGGAGCGAGATCGCCTCCTTCTCCTCCTCCATCCCCTTGATGGTCGGCGCGAGCGAGAGGACGATCTTGTCGACGACCGTCGGGTCGCCACGGAACTGCTCGATGAGCCGGATGTCCTCCGGAGTCAGGTCGATCTCCTCGTACTCGCGGGTCTTCGATTCGAAGGAGTTCCCGAGGACCATCAGGTCGAACGTCGTGTTGCGCACAACGCCGCTCCGCGAAGCGGTCGCCCGCTGGAAGCTCTTCAGGACCCCGTTGAGGACGATCCGGTTCCCCGGCAGCACCTTTCCCGTCAGGTCCTCCATGAGCAGCACGGAGAGTCCCTGCGGGTGGGCCCCGTGCCGAAGCGTCTCGGGGTGCTCCTGGATCTCGATGCGCTGGGCATCCACGTAGGTCGACTCCTCGGCGACCAGGCGGAACCGGGTTCGGCCCTGCGTCTTCCCGCAGCCGCCCTGAGACTCGGGGCACTCGAGCGGCTCTCGGAAGACGAGAGAGGTCTCGTCCTGCGGTTCGTGGAACTTCGTCCGGCAGGCCACGCACTCGAAGACCGCGTCCCGGATCTGGGGCCGCACCTCGGAGACCCGGCGAACGATCCCGTCGAGCGCGACGAACCGGTTCAGGTCGGACTCCCGGATCGCGCGGATGGTGCGGTGCGCGGTGAGGGGGAGCCCGATGATCCGTAGCCGGAGGCCTTCGGCCTCCGGTCCCGCGACCGGCAGGAGCTCCTTCATCGCGCGGATGCCCGCGTCGATGACCTCCTCGGGTCGCTCGAGCAGGAGGTCGGCGAGGGGAGTGTCGGCGCCGTCCAAGGCCGCGAACGGGAACTCGAGCGACCGCTCCTCGGGGAAACGGTCGTGGAGGTGGAGGATCCGGGGCCGGAAACCGGCCTCCTCGAGCACGGCGCCCCAGCGGCTCTGGAGCTCGGGCGGCGCGGGGAGGGTCCTCTTGACAGCGACCATCGATCGGACGGACCTCCGCTACGGGTCGAGGCGGTAGCGGTCGCGGGGGAACAGGCGGGCCTCCCGTATATTGGGGAGCCCCGCCAGGACCTGCACCACCCGGTCGACACCGAGCCCCCAACCGCCGTGGGGGGGCATCCCGAACCGGAACGCCTCGAGGTACCCCGAGAACTTCTCGGGGTCGAACCCAGCGCTCTCGATGTTCGCCTTCAAGCGGTCGAGCCGGTGCTCCCGGGCGCCGCCGCTCGCGATCTCCAGGCCGCGGAAGTCGAGGTCGAAGTAGTACGTGAGCCGCGGGTTCGTGTCCTGCCGCTGGGCGTAGAACGTCCCCGCCTTGATCGCGGTCGGGTAGTCGGTGATGAAATAGAGCGGGACGCCGAACTCTCGGTCGACGTGCTCGCCGATCGCCTTCTCGTCCTCGGTCCCGAGGTCCTCCTCGGAGCCGGGGCGGCCGAGCCACTCGACGCACTTCGCGAACGGGATCCGCGGGAAAGGGGTCTTCGGTTCGGGGATGCGCTCCGCGAGCGCGTTCCCCCGCCCGGCGAGGTCCTTCTTCGTCGTGATGAAGGCGTCGGTCACGATTCCCTCGAGGGCGTTGCGGACGTCCTCCACGGAGTCGATGAACCCCATCTCCCCGTCGAGGCTCGCGAACTCGGTGATGTGGCGGACCGTGTCGGACGGCTCGGCCCGGAACGCGGGCGCGATCTCGAAGACCCGCTCGAGGCCGGCGCCGATCAGCATCTGCTTGTACAGCTGCGGGCTTTGGGCGAGGTAGGCTCGTCCGTCGAAGTAGTCGACCGCGAAGAGGGTCGCACCTCCCTCCGCACCCTGGCGCAGGAGCTTCGGGGTCTCGACCTCGAGGAAGCCGCGGCGAATGAATGCGTCGCGGAACCCCGCTAGGAGGCTCGAGCGCAACTCGAACACTGCGCGGACCGCGGGCTTACGTAGATCGAGCACGCGGTGGTTGAGGCGGGTGTCAAGCTCGGCGCCGACCTTGTCGACGATCCCGAGCGGGAGAGGCACTTCGGCCCGAACGATGACCTCGACCGCCGTGGGGATCAGCTCGACCCCTCGGTTCGCCCGCTCGGACCGGTGGACCGTTCCCTCGACGGCGACCACCGATTCGCGGGGGAGCTCGGAGAAGAGCGCGAAGAGCGCGGGGTCGGTGACTCCCTTCTTCAGCGTGACCTGGGTCGTCCCCGAGCCGTCCCGTACGAGAGCGAACGCTACGCCCCCCAGGGCTCGGTAGTCCTCGAGGTGTCCGGCGACCCGGACGACCGCGCCGTCCAGTTCTTTGAGCTCACGCGAGAGCCGGCGTGGCGGCGACAGGGGACGCGACCTCCTTTCGAGCCATAGCGGCCCGGACCAGCTCCATGTAGAGCGGGTGGGGCGCCTCGGGACGGGAAAGGAACTCGGGGTGGTACTGGACCCCGACGAAGAACGGATGGCTGGGCATCTCGAGGACCTCGACCCGCCCGTCGACGCTCATCCCGCCGACCACGAGGCCGTGGGCCGCGAGGGGCTCGATGTACTTCGGGTTGATCTCGTAGCGATGCCGATGGCGCTCCCAGATCTCGCCCTTCCCGTAGAGGCCGGCGACCTTGGAGCCGGGGGTGAGGATGATCCGCTGAGCCCCGAGGCGCATCGTGCCGCCGAGTTCGTGCAGTCCCTTCTGCTCCTCGAGGACGCAAACGACCGGGTCCGGGGTTGTCGCGTCGACCTCGGTCGTGTTCGCCTTCGGGAGCCCGAGCACGTTGCGCGCGGCCTCGATGGCCGCGAGCTGGAAGCCGTAGCAGATTCCCAGGTAGGGGATCTTCCCGGTCCGGGCCACCTCGACCGCCTTGATCTTGCCCTCCGTGCCCCGCGAGCCGAACCCCCCGGGCACGATGATCGCGTCCGAGCGCTGGAGACGGGCCAAGAGGGAGGGATTCTTCGGGATGTCCTCGGAGTCGTACCACTGGAGACGGATCTCGACACCGAGCGAACCCTGGCAGTGATGGAACGCCTCGGAGTGCGAGAGGTAGGCGTCGCGGAGCTCCGTGTACTTCCCGACGACCGCGACCTCGACTGACCCGTCGCACCGACGGTACGTCGCGAGGAACTCCTTCCACGTGGTGTAGTCCGGCGGGCGCTCGGGAAGGCCCAGGATGCGGGTCAGGAGCGTCCCGACGCCCTGGGCTTCGAGCACGAGAGGGACCTCGTAGATCGAGGGCTGGTCGGGCACGGCGATCACCGCGTCGGGCGGGACGTCGCAGAAGAGCGAGATCTTCGCTTTGATGTCGGAGGTGATCGGTAGGGGACCCCGGCAGATGATGACGTTCGGTCGGATCCCGATCGCCCGCAGCTCCCGGACGGAGTGCTGGGTCGGCTTCGTCTTCGGTTCTCCGACGGGCCCGACCACGGGGACCAGGGTCGTGTGGACGAACGCCATGTGGCCCTCGCCGAGCTCGTAGGAGAGCTCGCGCAACGCCTCGAGGAACGGCATCGACTCGATGTCACCGACGGTGCCTCCGACCTCGACCAGGACGACCTCGGCGCCCGTGGCCTGCGCCACCTCCCGAATCGATCGTTTGATCTCTCCCGTCACGTGCGGGATGATCTGGACCGTGTTGCCGAGGTAGTCGCCCCGCCGCTCCTTCTCGATCACCGAGCGGTAGATCTTGCCCGTGGTGAGGTTGTGGGTCCCCGCCATGTTCTGGCCCAGGAACCGCTCGTAGTTGCCGAGGTCGAGGTCGGCCTCGGTGCCGTCGTCCAGCACGAAGACCTCGCCGTGCTGGTACGGGTTCATCGTGCCCGCGTCCACGTTGAGGTAGGGGTCGATCTTGACGATCGTGACGGAGATGCCGCGGGCCTTGAGGAGGCGGCCGAGCGAGGAGGTCGTGATCCCCTTCCCGAGACCCGAAATCACTCCGCCGCTCACGACGATTACCTTCACAGAACCCCCGACCGGCCCGTGTAGCGGACCCTTCGCTTAAAGCCTGTGGACCGGGCTGCTTTGGGATTTCTGTCGACCGTCGCAAGAGGAGTGTAGCCAGTGTCCCGCCCGCCCTCGCCTCCATCGTTCACGTTCCATCGGGTGCGAAAGGAGCATCCAGTTTACGGCCGGTGCGACCCATCGTGCACCCACGCCGGTCTCTCGTGTTCCCATTGCCGACGAACCTTCCGTGCTCGATCGCTCATGTGCCTCGCATCGACCATTTCCCGACAGTTCGAGATGAGCCAGGAGCCATTCCCACGCCGGTCCGACGGCTGATGGAGGACTTTCGTCTCCTGGTGAACGAATGTTTGCGGGAAGTGCTCACTGCTGGCGTTACGTCCCACCGACGTATCTCCCGGTATGCGCGGATGCGAGCCTTGGAGACGAGAGTCACGGGAGGGATCGGGCTTGCCGCCTCCCAGATCGCCCTCTCCTTGGCCGCCGGACATCGGCGCCGTCTTCGACAGGGTATCGCACGTCGAACCCCTTACGTCCGTACTCCGTTCGTTCGGGTTCCTGCGAAGTGCTTTCACTTCGATCTCGACACCGGGAAACTCCGTCTCTCCCTTCGACGGGGGGAGTGGACCTCCTTCACGATTCCCGTCTCCAACTACCATCGCCAAGTGTTGTCTCAACTCGACCATCGAGTGACCCAGGTGCACATCGGTCTACACCGAGTCGTCGTCATCTACGCCAAGACTCCGGAGGAGCCGTACGCTCCTACTTCCCTCGTCGCGCTCGATACCAATGAAAGCTCACTGGACGGTGTCCGGGTGACCTCGGAAGGGGCCACCTTCGTTCGAGTGCTCTTCCCGGAGGTCCGCGAGATCCAAGCCCGACACTTCGGGCGTCGACGGTATCTCGGTCGAAAGAAGGCCCACGACCGACGCGTCTCTCGGCTCTTGCTGAGTCGGGAAGGGTGGCGGGAGAGGCACCGAGTCCGCTCCCAGCTCCACAATATCACTCGCTCGATCATCGACCGGTTGGCGACCGACCACTCCGCTCTCGCCCTCGAGGACCTCACCGGCATGTCGGGACCCCGTCGGAGGGTCGGGGGTTCGAGAAGTCACTCGGTTCCCCGCTCGCGCGTGCTGCGGCGCCGCCTCTCTTCCTGGCCCCGGTCCGAGCTCCACCGTCAACTGGCTTACAAGGCGCAGGATCGGGGGGTCCCGGTCCTCTGGCTCAGTCCCTATCGCACGTCACGTACCTGCCCGAGATGTGGTGAAGTGTCGGAACACCGAAGAAGGGTGGGAACCCGATTCGACTGCGCGAAGTGTGGCTGGTCACTCGACCGGCAGCTGAACGCAGGATTGAACCTGGGAGTAACTGCCCTGCGACGAACCGCGGGGCTTGGGGGTCTTCGACTTGACCCCGACGCCCTTCTCGATGATGTGGTGAGACCCCTCTACCCAACGGGCAACGACCGTTGGGCACGGGTGGAGCGGACGGGAAGGGAGGCGATTTCTTCGGGAACGCCACCCAATGGGTCCGCACCCGATTGAGGTCCCAAAGCCGGACCGGCCTTGAGCGCCAATGGGTGGCGAACCGTCCCATCGCCGTCGGGGCGGGTCACAGCGGGACGCGTCGCCCCGAGGAATCCCGGTGGAACGTGCCGAAATCGCTCAGGTTCTCGAGACGGGGGGCGGGGAACACGGGGCCGTCCACGCAGACGTGGTACGGGCCGATCGCGCAGGCATCGCACATCCCCAGCGCGCACTTCATGTGCCGCTCCAGGGAGCAGAAGACCGGGACCGAGCGAGGGGCCGCCGCGGCGATCACCTTCTTCATCATCACCTCGGGACCGCACGTCCAGACCGCGTCGAACGATTCGGATTGGAGGAGCCGATCGGCGACCGCGGTGACGAACCCTTTCGCGCCCTCCGACCCGTCGTCGGTGGCGACCTCGACGTGGGCCCCCATCGCGCGGAACCGTTCCTTGAACAATAGCTCGGGTGCCCGGGTGGCCCCGAGCGCCACCGTTACGGAGCTCCCGGCCGCGATGGACCGTCCGGCGGCGGGCGCTAGCGCTGCGGCTCCCGAACCACCGCTCACGATCAGGACCCGCTTCGGGGATAGGTCGAAGTGGTTCCCGTAGGGTCCCCGGATACCGACCCGGTCGCCCGGGCGGATCGATTGGACCCGCCGACTCGTCCCGCCCATCGCCTTGACCGTGACCCCTTTCGAGGGTCCGTCCGTGTAGGAGAGGGACATCGGAAGCTCGTCGTCGCCCGGCACCCAGAGCATGACGAACTGTCCGGGGACGGCGGCCGTGGGATACGGAAAGCGCAGGGTGACCGTCGAGGGGGTCTCGGCGACCCGCTCCGTCACCGCCACGACCGTGCGCACGACGTCCGCCTAGCGGGCCGGCGATATAGCGACTGGGACGGCGGAGGGGACGGCGGCTCTACTCGGGAGGGACCGAACTCGCACGGTGCGCGACCCCGACCGCATCCTCGAGGCGGGCGAACCCCAGTTCATCCAGGAGGCGGGAGAGGTCCGTGGCCAAGCGCCCGAACACGCCGATCCCGTCAAAGGTCACCTGGGTCCCGACCTCGAGCGCGCGGGCACCGGCCATCACGTACTCGAGGGCATCCTGCGCGGAGGCGATGCCCCCGACCCCGATCACCGGGATCGTGACCTTCTCGAAGATCTGCCAGACGCAGGCGAGCCCCACGGGCTTGATGGCGGGCCCGCTCAGGCCGCCGAGGCCGTGCGAGAGGACGGGACGACGAAGGTGAACGTCGATCGCGAGCGCGCGCAGGGTGTTGATCGCGCTGACCGCGGAAGCGCCCCCCCGCTGGGCCGCGAGGGCGAGGCCCGCCGCGTCCCCCGTGTTCGGGGTGATCTTCGCGATGACGGGGATCGTGACGGCCTTCGTGACCGCTCGGACGACCTTCTCCACGTTCTCGGGGGTCCCGCCGACCTCGGTCCCGAATCCCTCCGCGTGGGGACAGCTCAGGTTGAGCTCGAGCGCGACCACCCCCGTGGCGGCCATCCGGACGGCGAGCCGTGCGAACTCCTCCGGGTCCCCGGCGAAGATGGAGCCGATGACGGTCGCCCCCGCCCGGCGGGCGATCTCGATCTCGCGCGGGTACTCGTCGATCCCCGGGTTCGGAAGCCCCATCGCGTTGAGCAAGCCCCAACGCTCGTACGCCTCGATGGTGGGGTTCGGATACCCCGGGCGTGGAACGGAGCCGATCGACTTCGTGATGACCCCGCCGGCCCCGGCGCTCCAAGCCCCCGCGAGCGACTCTCCGCTCTCTCCCCAGACGCCCGACGCGAGAAGGAACGGGTTGCGGAGGTTCACTCCGGCGCAGCGGACCGCGAGCTCGGCCACGGGACGAGGGACAGGTGGTGGCCTTAAATCGCCTCGCTCGGATGCTCGGAAGCCCATGCGTCTCGAACGGCTCACGGACGCCGCGCGGGAGGCGCTCGAGAAGGCGTTCCAGCGGGCAGCGGAGCTCCGCCACCCCGCGGTCGAGCCCGAGCACCTTCTCTCCGCTCTCGTCGACTCCCCCGAAAGCCCGGCCGCGGCGATCCTAGCCGGGCTCAAGGTCCCGGTCGACCGCCTCATCGAACGCGTTTCGGAGCGCCTCAAAGGGCTCCCGACGGCGGACCGGGTCGCGCCCTCGGACCAGTACCTCTCCCGCGACCTGTCGAAGGTGATCGACGCCGCTGAAGCCGAGGCCGAGAAGCGGAAGGACCGTTACACGACCGCCGATGAGCTCCTCCTCGGCCTGCTCTCGGTCGCGTCGCCCGCCCGCGAGCTGCTCGAGGAGTTCGGGGTCCGACGGGCCGCGGTCGAGGCCGCCCTTCAGGAGGTCCGCGGGCCGGACCACCCCGTGGAGAGCCGCACCGAGGAGGCCCAGTACCGGGCGCTCGAGAAGTACGGCAAGGACCTTACCGCGCTCGCGCGCGAGCGGAAGCTCGACCCGGTGATCGGCCGGGACGACGAGATCCGCCGCGTGATCCAGATCCTCTCCCGTCGGACCAAGAACAACCCCGTCCTCATTGGAGAGCCCGGGGTTGGCAAGACCGCGGTCGTCGAGGGCCTCGCCCAGCGGATCGTGACGAAGGACGTCCCGGAGTCGCTGCGGGAGCGGCGGATCGTCACCCTCGACCTGGGGAGCCTCCTCGCCGGCGCGAAGTTCCGGGGCGAGTTCGAGGAGCGCATCAAGGCGGTGCTGAAGGAGGTCGAGCGGTCCGAGGGGCAGGTGATCCTGTTCATCGACGAGCTCCACACACTGGTCCACGCGGGAGCCACCGAAGGAGGGGCGCTCGATGCGTCGAACCTCCTCAAGCCCGCGCTCGCCCGAGGCACGCTCCACTGCATCGGAGCGACGACGACCCAGGAGTACCGGCGGTACATCGAGAAGGACGCTGCGCTCGAGCGGCGATTCCAGCCCGTCCCGGTCTCCGAGCCGAGCGTCGAGGACACGATCTCGATCCTGCGGGGCCTTCGGGAACGATACGAGCTCCACCATGGGGTGCGCATCCACGACTCCGCACTGGTCGCGGCCGCGACCCTCTCGGCCCGGTACATCCCGGACCGTCACCTTCCGGACAAGGCGATCGATGCGATCGACGAGGCCGCGTCGATGGTACGGCTCACTCTCGATTCACGGCCCACCGAGCTCGACCAGCTCTCTCGGCGCATCCGGCAGCTCGAGATCGAGCGGACCGCGCTCGCCCGCGAGAAGGACCCGGCCAGTCGGGAACGCCTGAAGGCGCTCGACAAGGAGCTCGCGAACCTCAAGGAGAAGGAGAAGGGCCTCCTCGTCCGCTGGCAGCGGGAGAAGGAGCACGTCGAGCGGCTCCGGGCCCTCCGGGCGAAGCTCGACGAGGCGAAGGCCCAGGAAGAGCAGGCCGAGCGTTCCGGCGACCTCGAGGCCGCCGCGCGACTCCGCTACGGGACGGTCCCTGAGCTCCAGAAACAGACGGACGCGCTCACCAAAGAGGCGGAGGGCCCTACCGCGGGAAGCATGCTCCGGGAAGAGGTCACCGAGGACGACGTTGCGCTCGTGGTCTCGAAGTGGAGCGGGGTGCCGGTGACCCGCCTCCTGCAGGGCGAGATGAAGCGCCTTCTCACGATGGAGGACGCCCTACGAAAGCGCGTGGTCGGACAGGATGAGGCGGTCGCGGCCGTCTCGAAGGCGGTCCGCCGGGCGCGGTCCGGTCTCGGCGACCCGAACCGTCCGATGGGCACGTTCCTCTTCATCGGGCCGACGGGCGTCGGAAAGACCGAGCTCGCGAAGGCGCTCGCCGACTTCCTCTTCCACTCCGAGAAGGCGCTCGTGCGGGTCGACATGAGCGAGTACATGGAGAAGCACACCGTCGCGCGGCTGATCGGCGCGCCCCCGGGGTACGTCGGCTACGAGGAGGGAGGGCAGCTCACCGAGGCGGTACGGAGCCGACCGTACACCGTGATCCTCTTCGACGAGGTCGAGAAGGCCCACGCCGACGTCGTGAACGTCCTCCTGCAGCTGATGGACGACGGTCGGCTCACGGACGGTCAGGGGCGGACGGTCGATTTCCGCAACACGCTCGTCATCCTCACGAGCAACCTCGGCTCGGACCTCATCGCTCGGGCGCACACCGACGAGGAGCGGCGCAAGCTCCTCGAGCCGGCCCTTCGCGTCCACTTCCGGCCCGAGTTCCTGAACCGACTCGACGAGGTAGTGATCTTCCACGCCCTCACCGAGCCCGAGATCGAGGAGATCGTGGACCTCCAGCTCGCACAGGTCACGCTCCGTCTCGAGGACCGGCGCATCCACCTCACCGCTACGCCCGCGGCCCGTTCCCTCCTTGCCACCTCTGGCTTCGACGCAGCGTTTGGGGCCCGACCGCTCAAGCGGACCATCCAGCGGATGGTCGTCGACCCGCTCACCGCGAAGCTCCTCGCTGGGGAGGTCCGGGACGGCAGCGAGGTCACGGTGGACGCAAAGAACGGAGAGGTCGTCCTTGCGATCTCCGCCCCGAAAGGCGGCGGGAGGGCTTCGTGACGACCGGCGTCACCGTCGCGATCGTCGGGGCGCCCAACGTCGCGAAGGAGCTCGGCAAGAAGGGGACCGAGTCGGACCTTACCCTGTTCAACTCCGTCACCGAGGGGCACGCGACCACCCTGGTCGAACCGACCCAGTTCCCCGAGAAGTTCTCCCCCCTCCTGACCGCGCTCTCGATGGCCGACCGATGCCTGCTCGTCGTGAGTGAGCTCACGCGGTCGGTCGCGGAGACGATCGCCACCGTCGAGCTTGCGGAGGCCCCCACGACGGTCGTCCTCGGCCCCGCCGTGGGAGAGGCGGAGCTCGCCCGCGCCTTGAAGGGCGGTCGGCTCGAGGCAGCCCCGAAGGTTCCGTTCGACCTCCCGAAGCTGCGGGACCTCATCGATGGTTGGAAAGCCCCGCTGGCCGAAGGGCCGGTGATGGTCCCAATCGACCATGCCTTCCCCGTGAAAGGGGTGGGCGCGGTCGCCCTCGGGGTCGTGCGTCGAGGCACGCTGCATGCCCACGACCGGCTTCGCCTCTGGCCCACCGACAAGGTCCTCGACATCCGCTCGATCCAGGTCCACGACATCGACCGGCACGAGGCCGAGTGCGGGGAGCGCGTCGGGATCGCCCTCAAGGGAGTGGACGCCGACGAGCTCTCCCGAGGCCAGGTCCTCGCCCCGGAGGGGTCGCTCGCCTCGGTCACCGAGCTTCACGGTCCGTTCCAGAAGTGCCGATACTACCGCGGCGACGCTGCGGCCGGCGCGTCCGTCCAGCTCTCCCACGGGCTCCAGGTGGTCCCCGCGGAGGTCGGCGAGCTCGGCTCGGGCGCGGTGCGCGTGACCCCCGACCGCTCCGTCGTCCGGATGAAGGGCCTGCCAGCGTACCTGGTCGACCTCTCGGTCCCCACCGGGCCGCGGCTGATCGGCCGGTTCACCGTCGAGGGATGACCCGCCCTCGGAACGCGCGGCGCGCGAGGGCGCCGGGTCAGGGACGGCCGATCACGCGAACATCGTGACGGACTCTTTGCGGAGCTCTTCCTCGCCGACGACCTTCTCGATCGCGCGGTCGAAGTCCGCCGTCGTCACGCTGTCCCGCTCCTCGCGGATCGCCCACATGCCGGCCTCGGTGCAGATGGCGCGGATGTCCGCGCCGGTCGCGCCCTCGCATCGGTTCGCGAGCGCCTCGAAGTCGATCGGCTCGTGGAGGGCCATTCCGCGGGTGTGGATCTTGAAGATCTCCGCGCGTCCGCCGTAGGTCGGGACCGGGATCTCGATGATCCGGTCGAACCGTCCGGGGCGCAGGAGCGCGTCGTCCAGGATGTCGGGGCGGTTGGTCGCCGCGATGATCTTGACGTTCGCGAGCGGCTCGAAGCCGTCCATCTCGGCGAGCAGCTGCATCAGCGTCCGCTGGACCTCGCGGTCGCCGCTCGTCGCGACCTCGAGCCGCTTCGCGCCGATCGAGTCGACCTCGTCGATGAAGATGATGGTGGGCGCCTTCAGGCGGGCGAGCTCGAAGAGCTCGCGGACCAGCCGGGCCCCCTCGCCGATGTACTTCTGGACGAGCTCGCTCCCCACGAGGCGCACGAACGTCGCGTTCGTGTGGTGCGCGACCGCCTTCGCGATCATCGTCTTCCCGGTTCCGGGAGAGCCGATCAGCAGCACACCCTTCGGGGGGTCCACACCGACCTTCTTGTACAGCTCGGCGCGCAGGAGCGGAAACTCGACCGCCTCGCGGATCTCCCGGATTTGCTCGGTAAGGCCCCCGATGTCCTCGTACGTCACGGGCGGCTTGTCGACGATCTCGCTCGCGGTCACGAGCGGGTCGAGCGACGCCGGTAGGATGCCCATCACGGCCAGGGTCTGCTTGTTGAGCGCGACGCGGCTCCCCACCGTGATCTTCCCGTGCTCCACCGTCTCGGCGGAGTTCACGACGAAATCCGGGCCCGTGGACGACTTCACGATCACGCGACCGTCCGTCAGCACGTCTCGGACGCTGCCGACGATGAGGGGCGGGTAGCGCAGGCGGTCGAGCTCGGTCTTGAGCCGCTTCACTTCACGCTGGAGCCGAAGGATCTCCGCCTCCATGTAGTGGCGCTCGCTCTCGACGCGCTTGATCGCCTCGGCGAGCTGGGTGTTCCTCAGCTCGAGGAAGCTGAGCCGGTCGAGCGTGTCGTGCGGGGCCGCGGGTGCTTCGGGTTCGCTCATGGTTGCGAGTTCTGACCTACCGTGGGCGCGTCTCCCATCAATAGAAGCAACTCCGCTTATAACTACGCGTGACTAAAACGCCAGGGCGAGGACGATGACCGTCTCTCTAGCCCGCTCGACCCGTGCGTTCGCTCCCGGCCACGTCACCGGGATCTTCCGACCCGAGGTCACGCACCGCGACCCGCGCGGCCGCGGGTCGGTGGGGGCGGGTATCGTTCTCGAGCTCGGGGCGTGGGCGGAGGCTCGGTTCTCCCCGGGGCCCCGTTCCCGCATTCGGGTGGTCGCCGACGGGCGAGGTCCGTGGCCCATTTCCGAGGACGTGGCCCGCCGCATGACTCCCGAAGAACCGGGAACCCTCACCGTCCGCCTGACGCACGAACTCCCGGTCGGACAGGGGTTCGGAATGAGCGCCGCCGGTGCGCTCGCGACCGCCCTCGCGGTCGGTGCCCTCTCGGCTCGCCCCACGGCCCACGCGGTCGAGGTCGCGCATCTCGCGGACCTCTTCGGCGGAGGCGGTCTCGGGGGCGTCGCCGCGATCTTGGGGGGCGGCCTCGAGGTCCGCACCCGGGCCGGCGTCCCGCCCCTCGGTCGGGTCATCCATAGACCCTTCCGTCCCGCGCTCCTCGTTGGGGTCGTAGGTCGGCCCATCCCCTCCCCGTCCGTGCTCCATGACCCCGCCGCGCTCAGACGGATCACTCGGGCCGCTCGCGACTTCGAGGAGCTCGGTGCCCATCCCACCCCCGAGCGGCTCTTCCGGCTTAGCGAGCGGTTCACCGACCTCGCCGGTCTCTCCTCGTCCGTCGTCACCCGAACCGTCACAGCCCTGCGACGTCAGGGCGCCCTTGCGTGCCAGGCAATGTTCGGTCAGGCCTTCTTCGCCATGCCCCCTTCGGCCCGGTCGAGAGCGGCCTGCCTCGAGTGGCTCCGGCGCTCGGGGGTCCGAGCGGTCGAGATCCACGCGTCGTCGAAGGGCGCCCGGGTCGTTCGCGCCCGTGCGGAGTAGGCTCTTCTCTCGAGAACGCAGCGGAGCGCGCGCTCCGCAAGCCTTTTAGTGGAAGGCCTGTCTCGGCGGCTCCCATGACGCGAAAGCCTGCTCGCATGTACCGGAAGGTCGAGGGGCAGGTCTACACCCGCCAGGAGTACATGGGCGGTATCCCGACGTGCCGGATCACCCAGTTCGACACGGGTAACCTTCGGACCCAGTTCCCGTTCAGTTTGTCGCTCGGGACCGAGGAAGCGGCTCAGGTCCGGGACATCGCCCTCGAGGCGGCGCGCATCAGCGCGGTCCGGGTCATGGAGAAGGCCGCGCCGAACGAGTTCCACCTCAAGGTCCGTCGCTTCCCCCACCAGATCCTGCGCGAGCACAAGATGGCGATGGGGGCCGGCGCCGACCGTATCTCGGCTGGGATGCGGGGCGCATTCGGCAAGCCCGTCGGTCACGCGGTGCGCGCGGAGATCGGCTCGGAGCTCCTCACGGTGTACACGACCAAGGCGCACCTGGACGCCGCCAAGGAAGCGCTCCGAAAGGCATCGCACAAGCTGCCCGTGCCGACCCGCGTCAGCATCACCGAGCGGGCTTCGTAGACGGTCGGGCGCGCACGACGAGCACCGGGCACGGTGCGTGTGCCACGAGCGCGGACGAGATACTCCCGATCAAGAGCCGCTTGGTCGCGGACAACCCGCGGGACCCAACCACGACCAGGTCGGTAGGGTTGGTGTCCAGGAACGAAAGGATCTCGTCGACGACCACTCCTTCCTCGCACAGACCGGTGACGGCCTTGACCCCGTCCTCCTGGGCTTGCTTGACGGCCAGGTCGATGAGCGCCTGGTAGCGCGTGACCTGGCTCTCGGAGATCGGGGGCGACGCGTAAGGGGTCGTGGACGGCAGGTAGAGCGGGACGAGGGGGGCGATGCTCAGGATCGTCAACTCGCTACCGTACTGTTTCGCGAGGTCGATCGCCTCCGCGAGCGCGTCCTGGGAGTTGGGCGAGCCGTCGACCGCGACCATGATTCTAGCGAACCGCGACGACGGCATACCGCCCCGGGACGGGCGGAAAGGTACTTGGAACTTCCGGGAGACAGGCTCCCGTCGCCCCGTTCCGCGCCCTGGGGGGCTACGCAACCGTTTTTACGGGTAGGCCGCCTGAAGCCGAGCGCAAGGTGGCTCCATTGGCTCCCATTTGCAGTAACTGCGGCGCCTCCGACTTCGTGTGGGCGAACGACCTTAAGACGGGCGGACTGGGCGGAGGGTCGCTCTCTCTGCGCGCCCGGGGGGAGCTCTCGCTTGGAACCCGGATCTGTCGGTCCTGCGGCCACGCCGACCTGTTCCTGAAGGACCCGTCGGTCCTGAGGATGCCACACACCTGGAAGCCGGGTGAGTTCACTCCGATCACACCCCGCCCGTCGCCCCCTGCAGCGCATCATCCCGGCCACATCGCGCCCGTGGCGACACCGGCTCCTCCCCCCGCGGTAGCACCCGTGCAGGCTCCGACCCCACCTCCTCCCCCGCCGCCAGAGATGGCTCCGCCGCAGCCGCCCGCTCCCGTTCCGCTTCCGCCCCCACCCGCCGAAGCGCCCCCAACGCCTCCTGAGATGACTAACTTCCCACCCCCGCCACCCCCGACCGAAAGCGCTCCCCCGCCCGAGGCCACCGAGCATAAGCCGAGGCGCCGCCGAGGGTCGAAGGGGAAAGGCGACGACGCTCCGACGACCCCGTCCTCGTAGAGACGAACGGACCAACGCCGTCCGCGCGCGGGCGGCCGGAGCCGCCCGGGTCGAAGGGCTATAACATCGGTAACGGTCCCGAGGAACCCGGAGCGCCGGGCCGAGCGGGATAAATCCGGAGCCTTGGAAGGAAACCATCATGACGCTGGTTCAGAAGAAGCTGGAAGGGAAGATCGGGACAATCGCGCTCGACCACTACGACAAGCGTAACGCTCTCGGAAGCGAGCTGATCGCGGAGGTGGTCGGGGCCCTGGCCGAGTTCAAGAACGAAGCCGCGAGGGTGGTGGTCCTGCGTACGGCGAGGAACGAGAAGGTGTGGTCGGCGGGGGTCGACGTGTCCGAGCTACCGAAGTCGGACGTGGACCCGTTGCCATACACGGACCCGTTCGAGCACATGCTGCGGGCGGTGAAGACCTTCCCAGCACCGGTGATCGCGATGATCCACGGGACGGTGTTCGGTGGAGCGAGCGACCTCGTGATGAACTGCGACCTCGTCTTCGGGGACGAGACGGCCGCGTTCGCGCTCACGCCGGCCAAGCTGGGGCTGCCGTACAACGCGGGCGGGTTCCTGACGTTCATGAACCGACTGCCGATCGGGATCGTGAAGGAGATGGTCTTCACGGCCGAGCCGATCTCGGCCGAGCGGGCGGAACGGGCGGGTCTCGTGAACGCGATCGTGCCGGAGGCCGAGCTGGAAGCGTTGGTCTACCGCACGGCGAAGACGATCTCGACTCGGTCGGCGGCGTCGATCGCGGCCTCCAAAGAGGCGATGCGGGTGCTGAGCGAGGCGGTGGCAATCAATCCGGCGACGTACGAGTACCTCCAGAGCCTCCGACGGGATGTCTACTTCGGGAGGGACTACCGCGAAGGGATCCAAGCATTCCTAGAGAAGAGACCCCCGAAGTTCTAGCTTGGGTTCGAATACAACAGCCCTTGACCTCGGTCGGGGGTCCCGAGGCCCGGCTGTCTCCGACGGGATTATGCGACCGTCCACCATGTGGCCACCAGCGGGTGGACCACCGTGAGTCCTGCCACCATGCTCGACGGCCCGGGCCCTGCGGCCCGACGGCGGAACTGGCTCGTTGTGGGCGTGTTGGTGGCCGTTGTTGTCATCGCGGTCGTCGTAGCCGCGTTCCCTCCCCCGTCGTCATCGTCCGGGTCGGGAGGCACCCTCGGTCCCTATTCGTTGAGCCAAGCGATTGGCAACCTGTCGATGCCGCTCGCGTTCCCGCAGTGTTCTGTGGTGACTGTTCAATGGACCCTCCAGGGCAGCGGAAACGCAACGTTCGCGGTCTGGACCCCGATCAGTAGCCATCCTTCGACGTGTACCGCCCCGCCGCCCACGGAGAACATCACGTGCCCCCCGCGAGGCTGCCCGACCCCCGTTGTCGATCAGCTAGTTTGTATCGAAGACGGCACGGGCGGGACCTGCGCCTTCCTCGCAACTCAGACGAGCTACACGTTCGTGAACTACGTCCCTTACGACTCGACCGTCTGGACGAGCGTCTCGTTCACCGCGAGCTACTCTTGATTGGAGGCCCGCGAATCCGGTCCGGTCAATGGTATCGTACTAGGGAACGCGAGAAGCGCGGTTGACACGGGTCGGATAGCGGGGCATGGATTTGAACCATGGATCTACGGGTTATGAGCCCGTCGGGATTTCAGGACGGTCGGCGACGCCGGCCGTTTTCCTGACTACCCTACCCCGCTGCGGCGAGGACGAGGAAGGTGGCCTATTTAGGCCCTCGTAGCGGGCGGCGCGGTGGGGGCCGCCGAGGGTGTCGGGGCGACCAGCGACTCGCTCTCGAACGTCAGCAGCTTCTCCCAGCCATCCCGCACCTGGGCACCGACCGCGGCGATGTTCGCGGGGGTCAAGTGGCGGAATCGGCCCTGCGCGTGGAGGTACTCTTCGACCGGCTTCAGGCTCCCGACCTTGCGGGTGACGTGGTAGCGGCCGTTCTCGACCTCGTAGAGCGGGAAGACGCCCGTGTCGGTCGCGAGGCGGCCGATCGCGATCGTCTTCTGGGCGTCGAACCGCCAGCCCGTCGAGCACGGGGCGAAAATGTCGAAGAACCTCGGACCGCTCATCGCCTTCGCCTTCTCCACCTTCCGCTCGAAGTCCTCGGGGAAGCTCGGGTTCAGCGTCGCCGCGTACACGGGGTGGTGTGCGAGCACGATCGCCATCATGTCCTTCTTCGCCTCGATCTTCCCGTGCTCGTGCCCCTCGACGGGGGTGGTGGTCGTCCAGGCGCCAAGCGGGGTCTCTCCGCTCCGCTGGACGCCGGTGTTCATGTACGCCTCGTTGTCGTACATGACGTAGAGCGCGTTGGTCCGGCGCTCGAGCATGCCGCTCAGCGCCTGGATCCCGATGTCGGCGGTCCCGCCGTCTCCCGCGAACCCGACGACCGTGACGTCCTTCTCTCCCATGGCGTCGAGCGCCGCTCGAATGCCAGAGATGGACGCCCCCGTCGCTTCGATCGGGTTGTCCATCATGGCGACCCCGAGCGCCGTGGTCGGGTAGGGAGTGGCGATGACCGTCCAACAGCACGCCGGCACCGAGACCACGGTGCGCGGGCCGAGGCCCTTCAGGAGGAGGCGCATCGCGAGCGCCGCTCCGCAGCCGGGGCACGCCGAGTGTCCGGAGAACATCAGCTCCTGGGCGGGTAGGGTAAGCTTAGCCATCGACCGACACCTCCTCTTCGATGTCCTCCCAATGGACTTCGGGGACCGCTCCGGAGAGGAGCGATTCGTACATCCTCCGGACCACATGGGGGGTGACATCGCGACCGCCGATCCCGGCATAGAAACCGGTGACCGCGGGGTGATGCGAGGACGGGTAGAGTGCGGCCGAGACCTCGGTGCCGGCCGCGCCCATCGGGCCGAACGTGTACGAACGGTCGGCCACGCCGATCCGGTCGACCATGGCCCCGAGGGCCCGGATCTCCTCGTTGGGGAACGGGCGGAAGAGACGGAGCTTCGCGAGGCCGACCTTCTTGCCCTGAGCCCGCAGGTCGTCGACGACCGTCCGGGCGGTCGTGGTCGAGGTCCCCATCGTGATGAGGACGGCGTCCGCGTCGTCGACCCGGTACGTGGGAACGGCTCCGCCGTGGGAGCGCCCAGTGGCCTTCTTGTATTCTTCCTCGACGAGGCGCAAGGTCGCCGGCACCCGCTCCATCGCTTTCGCTACTTCGAATCGGAAATCGACGTATCGGTCCGGTCCCGTGAACGACCCGAGCCGAGCCGAGGTGCCCGGATGTAGGGTCGCATGGGCCTCGCGCGGGGGAAGGAACCCGTCCACGACCGCCTGGTCGGGGACATCCACCGGTTCGAGGGTGTGCGATAGGTAGAACGCGTCCTCCATCACCATCACGGGGAGGCGAACGTCCGGATGTTCTGCGAGACGGAACGCCATCAGGACCGTGTCGATGACCTCCTGGTTGCTCTCCGCGTAGAACTGGATCCAGCCGGTGTCCCGCTGGCTCATCGAGTCGGTGTGGTCGGCGCCGATGTTCCAGGGTGGACCGACGGCGCGGTTGACGACGCCCATAACGATAGGGTCGCGGGCGCCCGAGGCCCAGTGCACGAGCTCGTGCATGAGAAGCAGGCCGTGGCTCGAGGTGGCCGTGTAGGTCCGCGCGCCCATCCCCGAGGCGCTGACCACGACCTGGAGAGCGCTGTGCTCGGACTCGACCTGGACGTACTCGGCCTTGAGCGCGCCCGTCGCGACGAGGTCGGCGATCTTCTCCACGATGGACGTCTGCGGGGTGATCGGGTAGGCCGAGACGACCTGGACCCGCGCGAGGCGGACGGCGTGCGCCTGGGCGGAGTTCCCCGAAAGGACCATCACCGTCATCTCGAACCCTCCTTCAGTCCTCCGAGATCATCTCGATCGTCTTCGGCGGGCATTCTTCCGCGCAGATCCCGCACCCTTTGCAGTAATCGAGTTTGATCACGGGGAACCCCTGGTCGTCGAACCCGATCGCATCGTCGGGGCAGAACTTCCAGCAGAAGTTGCACTTCGTGCAGTGCGCGAGGTGGATCACCGGCGTCAGCGTGCGCCAGGACGATGTGTGGATGCTCGTGGTCGGTCGGGAGGCGATCGGACCCTCCGGGAGGGGAGGAAGGGGGTGAGGTACCTTCGGGACCGGCGGGACCGGAGAGGTGGTGGGGTCGATGGTCCGGACCGCGCCGTACCCTTCGATCGCGGCATCCCGGTTCTGGGCCGGTTTCGCCGGGGCGTACTTCTCGATCGCCGCCGAGATCGCCTCGAGCGAAACGACGCCGCTCGCGCGCGCGAGCGCGCCGAGGATGACCGTGTTCACGACCGGCATCGTCTTCGACCCCAGGCCGTGCGCGAGCGCGATCCGCGAAGCATCGACGGTCGCCCGGCGCGCCCCAGGGGGCGCCTCGATCTCCGCCGGGGGACGGCGGGAGTTCACGAGCATGAGGCCGCCGGGGCGGAGACCGTCCGCGACCGGGATCACCTTGAGGAGACCCGGGTCGAGAACGACCACGATGTCGGGCTGAGTGATCGAGGTGCGGATCTGAATCAGGTGGTCGTCGACCCGGAAGAACGCGGTGACCGGGGCGCCCCGGCGCTCGACGCCGAAGAACGGGAAGCTCTGAGGAACCTTGCCGTCAATGAAGGCGGCCTGAGAGAGCATTTCAGAGGCGAGGACGGCGCCTTGGCCACCCCGACCGTGGAAGCGAATTTCGATCATGGGCAACCCCACATCAACTAGCCCGTTGCATAGTTAATGAGCCGCAGGTGAGGCCGGGTTGACGCTCAGTTAATTCGGGGTCCGCGCGTCCGATTTCCCATGGTCGGGATCCGCCCGCTCAAGAAGATCTGGCTCGACGGTCGCCTCGTGGATTGGGACGACGCCCGTATCCACGTTCTCACTCACGGTCTTCACTACGGATACGCCGTCTTCGAGGGGATCCGGTGCCACGACACCCCGAAGGGACCCGCCATTTTCCGTCTCCCCGAACACAATGACCGGTTCCTCAACAGCGCCAAAATCTATCGGATGAAGATCCCCTACAACCGCTCGGAGCTGGACCAGGCGTGCATCGACCTCGTCCGCGCGAACGGGATCCCCGAGACGTACCTCCGACCGATCGCGTTCTCGGGGTACGGCGAGATGGGGCTCGACCCGACGAAGAGCGCGATCCAGGTCGCGGTCATCAACTGGGTGTGGGGCGCGTACCTGGGCGATGGGGTCGACCAAGGGATCCGCGCGACCGTGTCGAGCTGGATGCGGATGGACTCGCGCTCGCTCCCTCCGCAGGCGAAGTGCGCGGCCAACTATGCGAACTCGGCGCTCGCCAAGATGCAGGCGGTCTCGAGCGGGTATGACGAGGCGATCCTTCTCAACGGCTCGGGTATGGTCGCCGAGGGGCCCGGCGAGAACATCTTCCGCGTGATGAAGGACGTCGTGAGCACGCCGCCCGCGAGCTCGGGGATCCTCCGAGGGATCACTCGTGACAGCGTCATCCAGTTCCTGAAGGACGAGCACCTCACGTTCCACCGGACGGATTTCACCCGGGAGGAGCTGTTCACGTCGGACGAACTGTTCTACACCGGTTCGGCCGCCGGCGTGATGCCCATCCGGGAGGTCGACGGACGCCCGATCGGGACCGGGTCCTACCCGATCACGAAGCGCCTACGCCTCCGGTACGAAGCCGCCATCCACGGGAAAGCACCCGAGTACGAGTCGTGGCTCACCTACACTCGCTGAGCCCGTCGACCGGTACGTCGCAGGGGCCGCTCGGCGGCCCTCTGCGAAGGCCGCCCTAGCAGATCCGGGGGAGCTGTTCCCCGCTGGGTAGGTCCAGGATGCGGCTCGTGCCGAGCGACGTTCGCACCCGGACCAGCGGGGGCTGGTTCCCGGGCGGGTCGACCGCACCGATGACCGCCGCGCCTGAGCCGAGCAACCGGAGGGCGGTCTCCGCCTCTCCCGCCGGCACGAAGGCGATGAACCGACCCTCGTTCGCGACCGAGAACGGTTCCAGACCGAGGATCTCGCAGGCCCCCCGAACCCCGTCCTGGACGCTCACGGTCTCCTCTTCGACCCGCATCGGGAGGTTCGCCGACTCGCTGATCTCGATGAGCGCGCTCGTGAGCCCGCCGCGGGTGAGGTCACGCAGGCAGTGTACCTCGACCCCGCCGTCGAGAAGTGCCAAGACCGGACCGTTGAGCGGGGCGCAGTCGCTCGAGATGTCGGATTCGAACTCGAGCCCTTCCCGCTCGGCCATCACGGCGATCCCGTGGCGACCGATGTCGCCGTTGAGGAGGATAGCATCGCCCGGCCGCACGCTCATCGGCCCGATCGTGAGGCGGGTCTCGATGACGCCGACCCCGGCGGTGTTGATGAAGATCCCGTCGCCGTGGCCCTTGTCGACGACCTTGGTGTCGCCTGTAACGACCCGGACCCCAGCGGCTGCGGCGGCGTCCGCCATCGAGCGGACGACCCGCCAGAGGTCCTTGATGGGAAGTCCTTCCTCGAGGATGAACCCGGCGCTCAGGTAGAGGGGACGGGCCCCGCACATCGCGAGGTCGTTCACCGTGCCGTTGACGGCGAGGCTGCCGAGGTCCCCTCCCCGGAAGAATATCGGCCGCACCACAAACGAATCGGTAGTGAAAGCCAGTCTTCCTCCGACCGGGGGCAAGATCGCTCCGTCGTGCAGGGGAGCGAGCAGGTCGTTGGTGAAGGCGGGCAGGAAGATCTTCTCGATGAGGTCGCGGGTCATGCGTCCCCCGCCCCCGTGGCCCATCTGGACGGTCGGGTTGTCGTCGAGCGGGATCGGGCATTGGAGGGCGAAATCCTCGATCATGGCGCGGCGCCTCCGACGGCGGCCGATGGGGACGGCTCCACGGTCTCGTGGCGTCGGTACTTGTAGTAGGCGGCGCACGCCCCTTCCGAGGAGACCATGGTCGCCCCGAGGGGGTGGGTCGGCGTGCACTTGGTTCCGAACGCCGGGCACTCCTGGGGTTTCTTGATCCCTTGGAGAACGAGCCCCGAGATGCACTCCGGGTTCTCCTCCGCGTGATGAGAGTCGACCTGGAACCTTTTGGCGGCGTCGAACGCCGCGTACGGCGGGGCCAGTCCGAGGCCGCTCGCGGGGATCTCCCCGATCCCTCGCCACTTCCGCGGCACGACGGTGAAGACCTCCCGGATCAGCTCCTGGGCCGGTTGGTTGCCCTCTCTACGCACGGAGCGGGAGTACTGGTTCTCGACCTCCGCACGTCCCTCCTCGAGCTGGCGCACGCACAGGTAGACCCCCTGGAGGATGTCGAGGGGTTCGAAGCCGGTGACCACGATCGGGACGTGGTAGCGGCGGGCGAGCGGTTCGTACTCCGTGTAGCCCATCACGGTGCAGACGTGGCCCGCGGCCAGGAATCCCTGCACCCGATTGTGGCGGGAGCTCAGGATCGCCTCCATCGCGGGCGGGACGAGGACGTGCGAGACGAGGACCGAGAAGTTCGAGATCCCCTCCTCCTTGGCCCGGTGGACCGCCATGGCGTTGGCGGGAGCCGTTGTCTCGAAGCCCACGGCGAGGAAGACGACCTCCTTCTCCGGGTTCTCTCGGGCGACCTGGACGGCATCCACGGGAGAGTAGACGATCCGGACGTCACCCCCGTTCGACTTGACCTGGAAGAGGTCGCTCTGGGAGCCGGGAACCCGCAACATGTCCCCGAAGGAGCAGAAGATCACGTTGGGTCGCGCGGCGATATCGACAGCCTGGTCGAGCACTTCGAGAGGAGTGACGCAGACCGGGCAGCCGGGACCGTGCAGCAGGGAGATCTGCGGCGGGAGAAGCGTGTCAATCCCGAACCGGACAATCGCATGGGTCTGGCCTCCGCAGACCTCCATGATCGTCCACGGGCGGGTGGTCATCCGTGCGATTGCTTCGGCGTAGGTCCGCGCGGTGGCCGCGTCGCGGTACTCGTCCAAGTACTTCATCGGACGGGAGCGCCCCCGGCGGTAGAGCCGTCCTTGAGCTGCTCGAGCTCGCCGATCTGACGGGCGTACTCGAACACCCGCTGCGCTTCCGCCTCGTTGAGGCGGCTGATGGCGAACCCGACGTGCACGATGACGTAGTCCCCGACGGCGGCCTCAGGCGTGTAGGCGAGGCTGACCTGCTTGACGATCCCCCCGAAGCGGACCCGGGCCATCCTCAGGGTCGGGTCGGCGGGGTCGATGCTCTCAACGCGTCCGGGGATTGCAAGGCACATTGTTCCCTCCGGCCTATTCCGGCGCCGAAGATGGGGTACCGATGCGGGTAGGGGTCTTAACTCGCGCGGCTGCCCAGACTTGACCTACCGATATTCCCCCGTCGTTGGGAGGAATGCGCGAGTGCCAGACGGGTTCCAATCCCGCCTCCGATAGTCGGTCCAAGGTCAGTTCCGTCAGGAGACGGTTTTGGAAGCAGCCTCCGGTCAGCACGACCCGCGGCTCTCCCACCTTTCGGGCGATGTCGGCGATGCCCGTCGCGAGCGTCACATGGAAGCGCGCGGCCGCCATCCGAACGTGCTGTCGCTCGGCGAAGACTGCTTCGACCATCGGGCCCCAGTCGAGAACGAACGCACCGTTCTCCCGGGTCACCCCATACGGGTAGGGAGCCGCTTCGGGAGAGTTGGGCAAAATCTCCCCAGCGGCGAACTCGAGCGCCATCGCCGCTTCCCCTTCGAAGTCGCTCCGCTGGACCAGGCCGAGAAGCGAGGCGACCCCGTCGAAGAGGCGGCCCGCGCTGCTGGTGCGAACAACTTGGAGGGACCGACGGAGCATCGCCCGGACGACCGGTCCCTCCACGCGGTCGAAAGGCGCGAGCGCGGCTCCGCCCTCTTCGAGCGCACGTTCTCCTCCTAGTTCGAAAAGAAGGCCGGCCGCGGAGCGGCGGGGTTCACGGACTGCGGTGTCCCCTCCGGCCAAGGGGAAGGTGCGGAGATGGCCTAAGCGCTCGAAGTCGTTTGCGTCGACCCGAAGGAACTCGCCGCCCCAGATGGTACCGTCGGTCCCGTAGCCGGTCCCGTCCCAGGCGACCCCAAGGACTGGCGGTTCGACCTCGGCGTCCACGAGGCAGGAAAGGACGTGCGCGTAGTGGTGTTGGACCGCCAGCGTGGGCAGACCGATCTCGAGGGCGTAGCGAGTCGAAAGGTACTCCGGATGCATGTCGTGCGCAACAAGTTCAGGCGACCAATCGTAGAACTGTCGGAGGTCGTCGACCGCCCTTCGGAAGGCGGCGTACGTCTCGGCGTTGTCCAGGTCCCCAAGATGCTGGCTGACGATGACCCGGTCTCCGAGCGACACCGCGATTGTGCTCTTGAGCTGGGGACCGACCCCGAGCGTCGCGGGCAGTTGGCGGCCAGCTGAGATGGCTAGGGGAGCGTAGCCGCGGGCGCGACGGAGGATCTGCAAGCGCCCTCGAAGAATCTGGGTCACGGAATCATCGACCGGTCGAACGATCGACCGGTCGTGGACCACGAACCCGTCGGCCAGGGTCCTCAGCCGTTCCCGGGCCTCGCCGTTGTCGATGCAAATCGGCTCGTCCGAGAGGTTGCCGCTGGTCGCCACGAGCGGCAAAGCCACCTCGCGGAGCAGCAGATGGTGGAGCGGAGAGTACGGGAGCATCACGCCCACCCGGGGGTTCTGCGGTGCCACGGACGGGGCCAGCGTCTTCGACTCCGCGCGTCCGTTCAGCAGCACGATCGGGCTCGCCGGGGACTCGAGAACGCTCTTCGCGAGGGAGTCCACCTCCACGACCGATTCTGCCGACGCGATGCTCGGGAACATGACAGCGAACGGCTTCCGTCCGCGTTGCTTGCGGGCCCGAAGCCGGTGGACAGCCTCCTCGTTCGTGGCGTCGGCGAGAAGCTGAAACCCGCCAATCCCCTTGAGAGCGAGAATCCTTCCTTCTTTCAACCAGCCCGTCGCTTCTTCGATCACTCTCCCCTTCGTGGCGAGAGCGACTCCGTCCGATGCTTCGAAGGTGAGAGCCGGACCACACGTCGGGCAAGCGGTCGGCTGCGCGTGAAAGCGTCGATTGCCCGGGTCGCGGTACTCTTCGTCACAGGCCGGGCACATCTCGAACTGTTTCATCGAGGTCCGGGGACGGTCGTACGGAAGGCTTTCGATGATCGAGTAGCGAGGACCGCAGTTCGTGCAGTTCAGGAACGGGTAGCGAAATCGTCGGTCGGTCGGGTCCCACATCTCTCTGAGGCAGTCAGGGCACGTCCCCACGTCGGGGGGCACTACCGTCTGTCGGGAACCCGCGGGAGGGCTGGCCAGCACTCTGAAACTTTCCTCGGTGGAGCAGGGCACAGGTTTTGACTCGACCGATTCGACCACTGCGAGTGGGGGCGCCTCGACGGTCAGGCGACGGAGGAACTCCTCAAGTATTGGCTGAGATCCCTCGGCCTGAATCAGCACACCTTGTGTGTCGTTCAGCACCCAACCGACTGCTCCCAACTCCCGAGCAAGTCGGTAGACGAACGGCCGGAAGCCGACACCCTGAACAGTGCCCCGGACGCGAATCTCGATGCGCTCCCGCTCCGCCTCAACCACCCCCTGGGATCTCAGGCCCTACATCGACCGTTCCGGGCCGTTCGGCGTCCTCGAATCGTGAACGTCGGATTCCGGAAGACGTAGCCATCGGCATGGGAAAAGGGGACCCTTAATAGGTCCGTAGATGCGGGCGAACACTCGACCGATTCGCGATTGTGCCCCGAGATCGTCCGACCCCTTGGCCGTACTCCGCAGGGACCTCCGACCTGCAGCGGACCTGAGAGGGCGCCGGGTTCGACGGGTATTTGTGCTCGGGTCGACTCGGAGACGCCGTGCCGGCATCTCCCGGCGAGGTGGTCGGGGGAAGCTTGCTTCTCCTGGTTGCACTCCTTCCGACGGGTCTCGCCCTCCTGAAGGGCGTCGAGCGAATCCTGGGACGTACCTTCCGCTTGTCGATTATCGAACGTCTTCTCATCGCGTTCTACGCCGCGGGTGCCCTCATCTTCGTAATTGTCTCAATTCCGGTCCCGGTCTACGGAGCCCCGCTGGTTGTGGTTGTTCTGGCGCTCGGGGCCGTGGTCTACGGGCTCTTCGCGTTCTGGGACAAAGGGCGAGGATTGCGAGCGGGGGCCGCCTTCGTCCTCACCCCCACGGCGATTGTCTTAGGTCTCGGGTTCTTGGGCCTTCTCGTCTTCGAGGTTGTTCCAATCTGGAACCACCCGTTCCCGAACGCGTGGGACGGCAGCGTCACCGCGCTGTGGATGAACCTAACCCTCCGTAACGGGACTCTGCCGACCACTCTTTCTCCGTTCGCCTCCGCCCCGGTCATCTATCCCCTGGCCACCACGGTCTGGATGACGCTGCCCGTTCTGATCCTCGGCTGGCCCGTTGTCCAAACGCCCGTGCTGTTGCCGCCTCTCTTCCTCAGTCTCACGGTGCCTGCCGCGTACGTTTGGGGGGCGCGCTGGGGTGGCGGCTCATCCACCTCTGGCCGATGGATGGGACTTCTGTTCGCCGCCTTCTTTGGTCTCGTCGCGAGCTGGCCACGATTCTACACCGGAGGTTCGTACGATTTCGCCTTCGCCCTACCGCTGTTCCTCCTCGCGCTCGCCCTCGTCCCGGCCTTTGTTCGGATCGAACGTATTGCCGTGAGCCAGGTCCTCGCCTTCGGGCTGCTGGCCGGGGTCCTTGCCTCCCTGAGCCTCGCCGCCGGCGAAGCCCTCATCGTCCTCGTGCTGGCGTTTGCAATCGCGACTCATTGGAGGGACGCGAACGCCCTCGTCTCCTGGCTCGGACGCGCGGCCATCGTCGCGGGGTTCGAGGTCCTCTTCACCCTCCGAAGCGTGGTCGCCTGGGTAGTGTACGGCGGGTCGGGATACACCCCGGGCAGCGAGTTCGGGACCCTGAACCAGCGGTTGATCGAAGGCGAGCTCGACCCGCTGGTTGCCTGGAAGGACAAAATGTCCCCCCTTGGTTGGTTGAGCTTCGAGCTCCAGGTCCTGCTGGTCGTCGGCCTGGTCCTCGCGGCCTGGGCTCTCGTGCGGGACCCCAACAGGCCTCGGTTCCTACCTCTCTCTCGCTTCGCGTCCGACCTGTGGGTCGGAACGGCGGCAATGTTCGTCCTGACTGGAGTTCTCCTATTCACTGCGCTCCCCGGACCCGTAGCTTCGGACATCCGAAGTGTCACCAACCTCGACCAGTCGTCGATCCTGCTCTTCCTCTTCTTCTCGGCTGGGTGCGTCTTCCCCCTGGCCTTGGGGTTGAGCGCGCTAGCGGGGCGCCTCCCGTCTCAGTCTCGGTCACTACCGCCACCACAGGACGAGACGGGCTCACCGCCATCGCGTGCACGGCGGATTCCGAGAGCACACAGAGTCCGAACGGTCGTCGGAATCGTGGCGGTCCTTGTCCTCGTGATTCCTCTCTCTACGGGCGCTTGGCTCACCCTTGCCGATGGGCCCTCGCTCATCCAACAGAACGTCGGAAAGACCTCGAACGTTACGATAGGAGACGTAGCCGTGATGGAATGGATTGGGAGCCACCTCCCTTCGTGCTCTTCAGTGCTAGTCGCACCGGGGTCTTCGGGCCAATTCCTCCCGGAGTACAGTAATGTTCACCTGGTATTCCCCATGAACCCAGTGCCAACGAATCAGGCCTACGTGATTGCAATCTCCAATCTGACGGCCGGTGAATACTCCTCGACCACTCAGAGCGCCCTCCAGAGCTTGGGAGTCACGGAGATCTTCGTCACCGGCCAGACTTCAGTCTCGTATCCTTCGTTTGTGGGCACTCCTTTGCTTGTTTCCCCGGACTTTTCCTCGCTATTCAGCTCCGGCGACGCCCGAGTTTTCTCGTTCGTTCCCGAAGTCAATCAGACCGGCTGTTTCCCATGAGGCGACCGAAACGTCTACCGAGGGCGGGTCTTCATGGGATTCCCATACGCCTCTGGCGATCCTGAGAGGCTTTAATCGATGAAACGAGCTTCTTCCGTTGCCGGTGCCACGGTGTGGTTGGAGAGTACCGTGGAAAGACAGAGTTCCCAGGCAGGGAAACAACGTGAAGATAGGATGACCCTACTCACCCGCGCACCTGGATCAGCAGCCCTACGGATTCAGGCATCGGGCAAGGCGTACCGGGTCCCACGTGGCTCCGCGTGGCTAGAGTTTACAAGGAGGCGGATGTGAGCCGCGCTGGGTCCTCTGGTCAGGAGACCAAGACGCCGTCCAAGGTATCCGCTCCAAACCCTCCTGAGCTGGTAATCACTACAGGGAATGCCATTGTAGACGCAGGCCGACCTCTCGGGCTGCAATCGCGCTCGAGAGGTGAAGCCGACGCGACGTCTCCGAAGGAGGGAATTCTGCTCCTGGAAAGCGCGGGCTTCAGGGGCGAGTTGGGGGGAGGCCGAATCGTAAGCGTCGCCACCTCGCGGGAGCGCCTCGGTACCAGTCACTATGCTCGCAAGCTCTATGCAACCCTAGGGGTCGAGCTCCTCCGCACCGAGCAGCCGCTGGGGAATCTGGTGAAAACCGTCCGCCAGAAGCAGCCCCTCCTTTGTCACCTACAATTCGAGTATCGCGCTTTCGGCGGCGCCGTACGCACGCTGCTTTCGCTTCCCCTGTTCGTTTCGCGAGTCTCCCAGCAATGCCCGGTCGTTGTGACATTTCACGGCGTTGTGGCGAGGGACAGCGGAGCAAGGCTGTGGGACCGACTCAGCTTCCGCGTCTTCCGTACCATGGTGCGGAGGACGGCCCACTCCGCCTCCCGCACGGTCGTTCTGTCAGAGCGCATGCGTTCCGAGCTCGCGGCGAGCTACGGGCTGGACAACGTCACGGTAATTCCAATGGGCTGTGATCCGGCCCCACCTCAACGTCCAAAACCTGAGAAGCCCTACCTGTTATTCTTCGGATTTCTTCGCCCCAGCAAGGGAATCCTCGAGCTCTTGGACGCGTATGCGACGATTGCGTCCGAGTTCCCCGACCTCGGCCTCGTTATCGCCGGGGCGCCCGCCAAGCGGCAGGAGTCCGCATTCGTCGTGGCGCTTAACGACGCGTTGGCACGCCATCCGTTTCGCGACCGGATCACGTTACGAAATGAGTTCATCAGTTACGCGGAGAAGGGCCTTTTAGTTCAAGGAGCCGCACTGATTGTTCTGCCGTACAAGGACCGGTTTGTGGAAATCAGCGGTGTAGTCCACGACGTCGCCTCCTGCGGCACTCCCATTCTATGCTCGGACGTTCCACGGTTCGATGAGCTCGTGGATGAAGTCGAAGCCCTCCACGTTCCCCCGACCCCGGCATCGATTGCTACTGGGATACGTCGAGTTCTTACCGACGCTCGGCTTCGAACTCAACTTGCCTCAGGGCTGAACCAGTTGGCCGCGAGGGAGTCCTGGGACCGAATTGGTCAATCGCACGTGGAGCTGTACCGAGCCACCCTATCGGCAATAGGTCCGCCTCGCGATGGTCCGAAAGGGTGACCCGAACGACATTCACCGGGGGGAATGAGGGCGCGAGTGCTGGGCTCTCCCATCCGACGCATTCCCCACGTGAGCTGGGGAGGCGTTACTGCGACCCAAGACCTATATGTGTCCAGACAAGCCCTTGCATTGCGGAATAGATGACCAACCTTGGCTCTCAGCCGGACATGAATTGTAAGGGCGAGACAGCACAACCCTCAATCAGCCCGCGACCGGGTAGAACCATCCTTCGGTTGCCCGTCACAGATCTCGCCATCCTCTTGGTGGCGGGATCGGCCTATGTAGCTCTCTTGACGTATCTCGGTCTTCTTCGTTTCGATGATTTCTTCACCACGAATTGGGACCTCGGCATCAACCAACAGCTCCTGTGGACAGGGGCACACGGCCGCCTGCTGTATGAGACGGGTGACGCCGAGTTCTACGGCCTAGCCTCCTTCTTGCAGGTTCATAGCACGTACATCGCATTTCTCATCGCACCGGCGTATGCGGCCGCTCCCTTCCCCGTCACCCTGTTCGCGCTGCAAAGCGTGATCTTCGTGGCATCGGCGTTTCCTATTTACCTGATTGCACGGGACCAGCTCAAGAGTCGCACGCTGGTCTTCCTCGTCATTGGTCTGTACATCGCGAGCTTCCCCGTGCTTTCTGCGCTATTGTACGACTTTCACTGGGAGGCGTTCATGCCTCTTGAGTTTCTGTCGTTCTTCTACCTGTTCCGGACCCGACGCTACGCATGGAGCGTCGTCCCGAGCGTCATCGGGATCCTGACACTGGAAGTTTTTCCCTTCCTGGTCGGCGGAGTTGCCGTTCTCGTGATCTACGAGCGGGCGATGGACGTCGGTCCTCGTTGGAAATCATTGTTCCGGGATCGACTTGTCCGGATGTCGTTTTTGTTGCTGCTGAGTATGGCCGTGGTCTACGTCGTGCTGCGAATTACGATGTTCTTGGTGATTCCACCCCTCGCGGGGGCAGGCGTCACCCCTGGCCTTTCTCAGGGCGTTACCAAGATCCTAGCGGTCAATTCCACGCCGATGTCCCTCCGGCTTTCCGCGGACTACTGGCTTCTTCTGCTGGCGGCGTTCGCCTTCCTTCCTCTGTTCGCGCCGCGATACCTTCTCCTGACGGTGCCGTGGTTCACGTACTCCGTCTTCCTGACTCCGTCCTTCTCGTCCGGCTACGGGAACCAATACGCTCTCGTAGCCGTCGCCACCCTCGCGGTCCCACTCATCTACGGTGCGGGAAGGATCGAGCAGCTCCCGTTCCACGGCCGTCGGGGAATCGCGACGATGGGCCTACTCCTCGCCGCGGGCCTCGCCGTGCTCACCGCCGCAATCTTCTGGTCCCGCCTCATGCTGGCGGCCCCGGCGAATTGGCTGTTTCTGCTGATCGGACTGCCCGTCGCTGCGACGATTCTTGTCGTGTACTTTCTCTGGCACCACGACCGCGGAACGGTGACCGATCGCTCGGGTCCAAAGATGGCGCGATGGCGCGCTTCACGGCCAAGGATGGCGGCGGTGGGAGTCGTTCTCGTCACGTTTGTAGCGTTCAATCTGATCATGTCCCCGCTCAATACCGAGAATTACGAGGCCACGCCATATCCCGGATACTGGTTGAAGTACAGTGCGAACCCGTCGTCGCAGTACATGGAGTGGCTCGTGAACCGTATTCCTTCCGACGCCGTCGTGCTCGCCTCGGACGTCCTGTTTCCCTACGTGGCCAACAACCCCAACGCATGGGCGGTACCGTGGTTCCCCGTAATCCCGGGCCAACCGCCGATGAAATTCCCCTTCTCGGCCTCGAATCTTCCTCGGTTCGTTCTGGTGGACAGCTCGGACTGGTTCGACCTCCCCACATCCATCAGCAACCTGCTGTTCAACACGTCGACCTACGGGATAGTGGCTTTCGTGTTCTCCGACCAGTATCCCGGGACAATCTACCTCTTCGAGGCCGGATACACCGGACCTTCCGCGATGCGGCTCGCGACCGCGGCCCCGACCACCTACTACTACACCGCGACGAATCTCTCGATTGGGGTCTCGGGGCAGATTTCCAAGGACCCGTCTGGGAAATTCGGGAGCGTCGTACGGAGTGTCGGGGCCCCGAAGCCGAGCTACACGCCATCCTGCATCTGGTTCGGCCCGTACGTCTCGTTGTTGGCCGGAAGCTACATCGTTACGGTGAATGTTTCCGGTGGCTTGTTGCCGGGCGGCAACATTTCCAATCCCGTCCTCCTCATGAACGGAGGCCCTTACGTAGGGCTGTCCGTCGCCACGCACTTCTTCAATTTGCGCATCCTCGCGTCGCAGCTGAACCCCGTAGGGTGGACGGCCCTTTCTTGGCAGATCCTCGTCTCTGAGCCCTATCCCTTGGTGGAGCTTCGGGGTTACCTCGCCTACTCCGGTGGCACCCCTAACGGTGAGGTGACCCTGAATTATATCGAGCTCACCCGAGGATAGAGGGGTGGCCGCCCACTGGGACGTCGGCGCGCGGGAGCTAATTCCGCTCGTCCGCGCTCCTACGCGTAGGTGCAGGGCAGGGGCTTCGCCCTCAGCGAACGGAAACCTGGCGATGGTAGAGCCGCCGACCCAGGGACGGCGAGACTAGGAATGGCAGGATCCCGACAACGCCAACCAGGTCTTCTCGAACCGGGTACGTATCGGCAAGCGGACGAACATCCCGGAGGAGGGCAAGGAAACCTCGTCGTTGGCTGTCGGGCGACCGGAAAAGTCGAGTGAGGCGATTGACCCAGATGCGTGCATCGATCAACCGGAGCGCGGTCTCTCGGTGAAACGTTGCGACGAACTCGCGGATTATGAGATAGTCCCTCTCCGTGAGGTCCGCGAACTGCAGGAGCTTGTCGATGCGAGCATCCGGAGACCCGGATCCCGCAAGGGTCGAGCTCTCCCCATGAACCCGATATCGGGTGAGGGCATCTCCATCCAGTAAGATCGAACACTCGGCGACTAACGCGGCAAAGAAGAGGAGAGTGTCAATCGTGACCTCCACCCGAGTCAGGACCGAAGCGATTGTGTCGACGACTCGGCGATGAATCGCGCTGGAACTCAGGTTGAAGTCCGGGTACTGGCCAATGAGACGATTGGTTTCCTGGAGCTTGGTTTCGGGGCGAAGTACGACTCGGTTCGTCTTCGTTATGCGTCGCAGCCTGAAGGCCCGAATGTCGCTGGAGCGCAGGGGCTTCCCGTCGGCCCCAATGTACGTGAATCGATTCCGATAGAAACCCAGCTGCGGATCGGCTTGGAACGATTCCCAAATCTGTCGGAGTCTCGAGGTCTCGTACAGGTCATCGTCCTCCAAGAAGGTCAGCACGGCGCCCTGACTCTGTCGAATGCCCTCAGCGACCTTGGCCGAAATTGGGACCTCGTCGCAGCGAACCCAATGGACGCCCTCCCGCTCGAGGCGAGCATCGATCGCTTCATCCGCGAAATTCTTCACGACGATGATCTCGAATCGATTTCGGTCCAGGTCCTGCTGGAGGAGACTGTCGATTGCCGCGGTCAAGTACTGCCGTCGGTCGTGCGCGAGGACAATGACCGAAATGGTCGGTGTCGTCAAGTTCGCCTCGGGTTTCGACTCGTCTGAGTCCGTTCAGACGGGAATCAAGTAGCGGTCAAAGACGCTCTTGAGATTGTTTTGCTCTTGTGAGTGTTGGGCGATGGCCTCTCGAAGACTCGCTTCGTAGAGCTTCGTCTGGTCGTCGTAGTTGAAGCGGGCCGCCGTCGCCAGCCCGTTGGAGGACAACCGCTCTCCCAGGGAGCCGTCGTCCAGCAACCGGTGCAAGGCCGACGACAGGGCCGACGGATCGTTGGGCGGAACTATCAGACAGTTGTCAGAATCGCGTGCGTAGTCCTCGGTGCCATACGGAGTGGTAATGACCGGGCATCCGCATGCCATCGCCTCCAAGGGAGGTAACGGGAAGCTCTCGGCGAACGACGCCGTGATTTCCACATCGGAACTAGAGTAGAGGGCTGCGAGTTGATCGTCCGAGTACCCTCGACAATACTCCACCCAACTTTCCCGTAAGGGAACGTAGGCTCGGCTTCCACCGAACAGCTTCAACCTGATGTCTATTCGGGGGGCGTATTCCGCGCGAAGCTTCTTCACGACTTGAATTACGGTGTCGATGTTCTTCCAGCCGCCCTTCGCAAGTGCGACGATCCGGAACTCGTTGTGTGGTTTCGTCTCTCCTTTCTGCGGATGGAACACCTCGTGCTCGACCGCTGCGTTGAGGACAGGTACCCGTTGCTGCGTCAGGTCGTAGTACCGGTCTGCCAACCACCGGGAATTGGCGACGCGGTACGCAGGCACAAAGTACGAGGCCCGGATGAACCCAAGCTCCGTCGGACTCTTCGCGAACAGGGTCTCCATGTGCTGCATGTGGTGAAACGGTGTCACCTGGGCGGATCGTAGAGTGACGGGATACACCGTCGTCGAGAATGTGGCGACGTTTACGTCGGCGGGGGGCAGCTTCGCGCCAAGGCGCTCGAGGTACCCTATTTCCCGCGGAATGGAGTATTTCCATTTCCGCTGAATGGCAAGATGCGCGAGGTAGGTCAACCCCGGCCTCGCCCGAATCGAGAGGTCTTTCGGAAGGGAAAACCACGCGCTCCTCCGACCGGTGACCAAGGTTACTCCATGGCCACGTTCGTGAAGACGACGGGCGAAGTTGAGAATCACTCGCACGCCGCCCGTCCTTTCCATCGAGTAGAGAAGGAAATTAATCTTGAGTGATTCCATGGAAGGATGTTCCCCTAATGAGAATCAACGTGGTAGAACTAGGGCCCTCCGCTCGAATATCGTCGATCCCGGAAATCGCGCGCGCTCCACGGCTTAACGGCCTCCGTGGGGCCCTCTGTTGACCATTCGGGTTCGAACGGGGCATCCAGAACTCATCGGGCACACGCCTAGGCGGTTCGCCGTATCAATTCGACCCACCGGGTCATCAACTGCCCACTATAGGCGAGGAACTCGAACCGGGACCGACTCAGCTGCTCGGCAATCCTTTGGGAATGGTCCATTACCGAACCGTCCCCCAAGGGAGCACCGTCCACCTCCATCCAGAGCCATTCGTTGGCTTCTAACCCATTGGCTTCCGCCTTGAGGTCTCGGAACGTGCTTCGCTCCGCTTTGTTGTGCTGGCACAACGGGTTTCCATTGAGTATTGCCCACCCCTGCTGATCGATTACCTTCTTGGCCACGACTCCAGCCCAGATGTCATCGAACCGGCCGACGGCCCAGGGATTATCGTCCATCTTGAATTGATAGAATGCCGGTGCGAGTTCCCGAGCGAACGCCAGGTTCATCGAGCAGACCGTCGTGAAGCAGCCGTGAGGAACCGAGAAGTTGCCTTGGTAGTCCTCGACGGTCAATCGGGTCCTAGATTGACCGTGCAAGTCCCCGTCCATCAGGATTCGGACAGCATCGAGGTCGGGGATATTCGTCCACAGCCCCTGGGACAGGACAACACGATCGATTGCCTCTGTCTCTTGGATGTGGGCCGTTTTCATCGCGGCGTAGGGGTATCCCCGTGGGTAGAGCCCGTGTCTCGGGAAACTCTGCCAAAGGACGTTGGTCCAACGTGACTCGGACCGGACAGCGGTCACGCTACCCCGGAAGTCCAGGTTCCGCACATGACCTCCGAAATAGTCTATTGCGGGCAACGGGGCCGTGTCATCGTCGATGAAGATTCCGAAGGCAAACTCCGGGTGCAGGTGCAGATAGAGCACCCCAAAGCTGGTTTCGGCGTGCGACCGCCGCGGAATCAGGTCGGAGAATGAGGAGAGGTGGAGGTCCGCCAGCATTTGGTCCCGGTCGGTCTGGTTCAACACTAGCCCCTCTGCACCCGAGTCTCTCAAGGCGTTCTGGTATCCGCTCTTCTCCACGTGATCTTCTGTCAAAACGACAAAGAAGAGTCGCGAGAGCGGGAATCGGTGGTCGGTCGCATTTCGCGAGTAGTCCGAAATTACGGCGGGATTTCGCACGGACGGGATGACAACGAGAATCTTGTCGTTCACGACGATTATCGTCTCCGCGAGAGCCGATTCTCGCCCCACCTATAAGGGCGCGGTCGATTGGAAACCTTGGGTCCACGCTCGGCGCGTTCCTCGTTGGGAGATTTCCGGTCTACGGTCGGCTTACGACGCACCCACGACCCTTCGGAGGGTTTGGAGACTCATCGGAAGCCTGCGGACAGCGACTCCCTGAAGTGACCGGACGCTCCCCGGTGAGACGGCTTTCGCGCAACAGGCCTGAAGGTGGCAGGCTGGATTCCTCGCGCCTCTTGAGCCTGTTCCCTTGACGGGCGAAATGTTCTGGAAGGGGACCTTATGACCAACCCAAGAGGTGGACGAACCCATCGGCGAGCGTGCCGATCCAGCAGACGCAGTCGTGGCCACCCTCGAACTCGGCGTATGTGACCGCGTACCCCCGGGCTTCGAGCACGTCGCGCAGGTGGCGGACGCTGCCGAGGAGCGACTCGGCCATCTCCGGGATTGTTTCCGATTCGTGCGTCCCTGCGTCGAGGTAAAACCGGATGGGTACCCGCGGAGCATGAGCGTATTGCTCCATGAGGGTGGAGGACGACTTTCTGCCAAGGGGCACCGGATGTATGAACGCCCCGGACTGGCCGAGGACGTTGCCGAAGAGCCGGGGGTATTGGAGCGCGGCGCACGCGGAGGCGACTCCCCCTAGGCTTGATCCCGCGAGCACCGTTCTTGAGGGTTCGGTCGAAAGGCCATAGCGACGACGGAGCCATGGGAGGAGCTCTCGGGCAACGAAGGCGACGAACGCGGGGTTTCCGCCCAGCTCTTTCGCCCGCGAGTGCGGGACGTTTCCCACGAGCACGACCACAGTGGGACGAATCCGCCCGGCCGCCACCAGGTTCTCTACGATCCGCGGAGTGGGCACCGAGCCTCAGTAGGTGAGCCCGTCGAAGACGGCGAGGAGGTTGTACCGGATCTTCTTCGGGTCGAAGTCCGGCAGGAGCTCGACCCACACCGATCGCGTGTTTCGAAGACGGGCACTCCGGACCCGATGGTGTTCTTCCTTCCAGCGGGACGGTCCGCGATCCCGGCTCCATGGCTGGCCGGGAGCTCCGGGAAGCTCCACGACCGACATCGTCATCGCGATCATCATCGTGGTCATCGCTGCATTCGCGAAGTTTCTGCTGGCGTTGATCGTGGTGGCCGTGCTGTTCGTCCTCGTTTATCTGTTTCTGACGGGGGCACTCCATTTCTGACCGTTTCTCGGCAACGACCACCGCGCCGGATGGTAAGCTGGAATCATTGGTCCTAAGCCTTCTCGATCAGTTCGAAACGGGAGGTTGCCTGGGTCGTCTTGTTGAAGGATTCCTCTGGCTCGTCCGGCCGAAGACCCGAACCAGGAACGGGCCGAATGGGCCATCGGGGGAACGCGCAACTCGGCGTCGTCGTCGATGTTGGCACTTCGTCGGGGACTTAGACCATCGGGGAAAGCCGCGGGAGGGATTTGAACCCTCGGCCTGCTCCTTACCAAGGAGCCGCTCTGCCAACCTGAGCCACCGCGGCGTCAGTCCCGCCTCGACGGCTCGTCCTTATTCCGCATTCCCTTCGACGGTCGTGTCGCGTCTCGCGCCCACGGAAAGCCCTTCGAAGCGACCTCCGAGTCGCGCCGCGACCCCGGGGGAGGCGGAGGGCGCTTCTCGAGGAACGCTCGCATGCCCTCCTTCTGTCCCTCCATCCCAAGCAATCGCGCCCATAGTTCGAGCTCGTAGGCGAGGCCGGCATCGATGTGGGGGCCGAGCGGCCCGAGAATGGCATGCTTCTCCGCGTTCCCTGGTGATCGGCTAGAACAGGAGACGGGAGGAATCCCCGACAATGCACGAGACCTCGATTGACTCGTTTCCTCCGGAACTAATCGTCGCTCGACGCCCGACTATGCTGTTGGAGAGGGTCACGGACCCCTCGACGACCGTTTCTTCCATGACGATCGATCTGCGAACGCCGCCCCGCCGGCCGATCGTGCAGCGGTTCCCTATGGAAACAGAAGGGCCAATCCGGGCCTCTGTCTCGATCCGGACGTCATTTCCGATGACCACCGGCCCCTCGATTCTTGCGTTCGGGGCGACGAACGACCCGCGACCGATGCGGATTGGCCCTTCGAGGACGGCGCCTTCAGCAACTGTCCCGAGGTTTACAAATCCCCCCGGCACGGAGGTCTGGAGAACGAGGTCGTTCGCCTCAAGGAGGTCCTCGGGGCGGCCGGTGTCCTTCCACCAGCCTTCAACATGCCGGACAGACACAGTTCGGTGCTCTTCGCGGAGCTTCCAGATCGCATCCGTGATCTCCAATTCCCCGCGGCGCGACGGTATCAGCTCTTGGATAATGGGATGGATGCGCGGAGAGAACACATAGACCCCGATTAGGGCAAGATTGCTGCGAGGGGCCGTGGGCTTCTCGGCGATGGAGACGAGCTTGTCACCATCCATTTCCGCAATCCCGTAACTGCTGGGATTCGGCACCGGGGTGACACCGACCGCAGCGTCGCACTCTGTGTCATGGAACAGCTTGATGAGAGGTCGGGTTCCCTCTTGCAGCAAGTTGTCTCCGAGATACATCACGAAGGGCTCGTCACCCAGGAAAGCGCGGGCGCAGAGTACCGCGTGGGCGAGGCCTTTCGGGTCTCCTTGGTGAATGTAGGTAACTCTGAGACCGAACGCGCTTCCATCCCCGACCGCTTCTTCGATCCCTTCGTGAAGCGGGCCTAGGATGATCCCTACTTCCTTGACGCTCCCCTCTGCGAGGTGTCGCAGACCGTAGAAGAGCATCGGCTCGTTGGCGATCGGGATCATGTGCTTGTTCCCGGTGAACGTCAGGGGTCTGAGGCGGGTTCCATGTCCGCCGGCGAGTAGAAGTCCCTTCATCCTGCATCCCCCCGTTCCGCGGCGAATTGACGGATTCCATCGCGCCAATCCGTGAGCTGCAGGCCGGCCGCAGGTAGGCGGGTGCATCGCAGGCCTCCCCGGATGGGGCGCGGGGTGGTCCCAGGACGAGCCAGGAATTGCTTCAAGGATCCCTCAGTTAGCTCAGGAGGGCGGTGTTCGATCGCCAACAGGAGCTCGCGGGCGAACAGATACGGGGAGGTGACCGTGGGAGAGGCCACGTGGAAGACCCCGGCCTTCCGCCCGTCGATCAAGAACTCCAGGGCGCGACTCACGTCAGGTACCCACGTTGGAGTGATTTGCTGGTCCGAAAAGTAGGGCGGAAGGGCGCGCCGTCGATGCCCGTCGACGATCTTGCGAGCGAAGTCGAGTTTGCCCGAATGCGAGGCACGGTATGGGTAGGCGATACGGACGACCGCCGCGGCGGGATTGATCGCTCGGACCCGTCGTTCGCCCTCCCCCTTGGTCCAGCCGTACCACGAAAGTTTAGGGGAGAACGACATCGGTCCGGCATCCTCCGAGTACGGTCCGTCCACCCCGTCGAAGACAAAATCTGTCGAGAGGGAGACGAGGAACTTACCGGTCTCCCGTGTCGCTCGTGCCATGGCTTCGGGGGCCGCAGCGTTGATCAGAAACGCGGGTCCTTGAGCTCCTTCCGGTGAGCGGGGGCGCTCTCGTTCGACGGCGTCGACGTCGGTCGCAGCCGCGAAATTCACGACCACCTCGGCGTTCGAACGACGCACGGCCTCCTCGACGCGGGCAGCGTCCGTGAGGTCGATGGGGGCAAACCCCACCACGGGCAGCTTCTCCGCTCGGGGGTCAATCTGGCCCATGTCCATTACACGATGGCGGGTCGTCATTACGAAGTGAGAGCCCACCAAGGAGCTGCTTCCAAAGACCAGGAGGTCGGTCATGGATTCGGCGGCTCGATCGCAACCCGGTTCCAGTCGAACGGCCCCTCTAGGCTGTCTATGTGGACGCCGGCAAACGGCAACCGGCCTTCGTCCGCGGGGTCGTAGAGCTCGGTCGGCGAGTTGACCAAGACGAAGGGATGACGGGAGAGGTTGCCAATGCAGTGGCAAACCCCGGGGGGAATCGATACCAGGAACGTCACGATGTCCTCCTTGGTCGGTGGAGAAAGCCGGTCGTAGGGAGCGCCGACCATGCGGATCGCCTCGATTCGTCCATGGGTAGGAGACGCCTCGCGATGGTCGTATAGGGCTATGATCATCTCTCCCAGCGCGACCACGAATCGGTCGGTCTGTATCTTGTGAATGTGCCAGCGATTGCGGTCCCGGAACTCTCCCGGGACGGTGACCGAGACGTACGTCATGGCGAAGTGATCTCCCTCTACCGACCGGTCATCTCGACGGTGCGTTTCCAGGAGGAAACCCCGTGGGTCTCCGTGCAGGGTCCGTGGGACGACGTTCACGAACGAGATCCGGCTGGCCTCGGGTGAAATGGTACGCAGACGCGGGAGGTCGGACTTCATCGGTTCACCGGTGGAACTGGAGGGAGAATGCCACGCCACCACGCGGGGTTGCGACGGTACCACTCAATGGTTTCGGTCAGGGCTTGGTCGAAATCATGGGCGGGGCGCCAACCGAGCTCGTCGGTGAGCCGTTGAGCCTCCAACGCGTACCGACGGTCGTGCCCGGGGCGGTCCGGCACCCATTCGATCGAATCCTCTCCCTTTCCCAGATGCCGGAGGATCCGCCGAATCACCTCGATGTTGGAGAGTTCCATTCGGGCGGAGACGAGGTACGTTTGGCCCAACTTCCCGCGGTGGACGATCAGGTCCAGCGCAGAACAATGGTCGTCGACGAAGATCCAGTCGCGGACGTTCAGGCCGTCACCGTACAGGGGGACGGTTCGGCCCAGAAAGAGATTCGTAATCGCCCGTGGAATCAGTTTCTCTGGATGCTGGTACGGACCGAAATTATTCCCCGAGTTGGAGATAGTGGAAGGCAGACCATACGTTTCGAACCATGCTCGGACCATATGGTCTGACGAGGCCTTGCTGGCCGAGTACGGACCGCGCGGAGCGTAGGGCGAGTCGAGAGTGAACCGTTCGTTGGTCCCCAATTCCAGAGAGCCGTAGACTTCGTCCGTGGAGACATGATGGAGCCGCGAGATGCGGGACTTGCGACAGGCTTCGAGAAGAATCGACGTGCCGAGGACATTGGTTTCGACCGCGAGGATTGGGTCCCGGATGGCGCGATCGTTGTGGCTCTCCGCGGCCAGATGCAAGACAAGGTCGATGTCCTTTAGCGCCAGACCGAGAGCGGAGGGATCTCGAATATCCCCTCGGACGAACGTAAAGTTCCAGTGGGACTCGAGGTCGCTGAGGGATTCGCGGTGGCCGGCGTAGGTTAGGGAATCATACACGACGACCGAATCCTCGGGACGGTTAGTTAGCCAGTAATGGGCAAGGTTGGACCCGATGAACCCGGCTCCCCCGGTTATCAACACTCGCACGGTCGAGAGAACCAACTCTGGATAAATGAGGGCATCGAGGCATGTTTGAGTGTCTGGGGGGACGACTTAGGCGGGGCATTCCCCTTCGAAGCGCGGCGTCGGCTCTTACTTCTACCCGGACCTCGTCGTCGGTCCGGGCATCATGTGGGCCACGTGGGGTTAAATACTGCCACCGATGAATTGTAGCCAGCGGCGTCGGCTAACTCTGCCAATGAAGCGACTATTGCTTGTGGCAGACCCCATCGGCGGTACGACGTCCGTCCAATTTGAAATTCTCGATTCACTCGCCCAGGGCCTTAGGTATCGGTACGAGCTCACGGTCTACACCCCGTACTGTGACCACAAGCAAGCCCAGGCACTGGTCGAGTCCGGGTGCAACTTGATCACCCCCGGCAATGGCGGCTTTCCTTTCAACCGCTTCCTTCGTGCTCGCGGCTCGCACAACGAGTCGATGCTTTGGGCCGAGAGCTGGACCCGCGAGGCCCTGATGCAGCGGAACGCCCGCGATGCATCGAACTGCTTGAGGGCGGGCCAGTCTGAGTACGTAGTGAACCTCTCCATGACGGTTCCCGTCATTAGTGACCTCTGGTGGATTCTCGGGACACCTCTGGACCAGACGATTCAGGGGATGGCAAGCACCAACCCCGTCGCGCGTATGGTGAATCTCATTGCCGGGGGTGCCTTGGCGTCCCTCGACGCCAGAGTCCTCCGTCGAATCCGGACGAGGACGATGCGCATCGTCGCGAACTCTCCGTACCTCATGGACCTCTACCAAGAGCGCGGTGTCCCCGTGGAGGGAGTCGTCTACACGCTGAAGGACATGTCCGAATTCCAGCCCACGTCTCAGCCTCCGCGTCGCGATTATGTCTTGCTGTATGTGGGTAAGGAAACGGATACGCTGAACTTCCGCGCCCTCCTCGATGCGGGGGTCCGGATCGTGGGTTTCGGAAACAAGATTCCCACCGGGACCCGCCTGAAGCACATCACCAACTCGATCGAGTGGCTCGGCCGAGTGAGCAAACGCAAACTCGTCGAACTCTACTCCAACGCCTTGTTCACGTTGTTCCCCTTCACGTGTGAGCCCATGGGGCTCGTTCCAATCGAGTCGATGGCCTGCGGCACCCCGGTTCTGACGTACAATCGGCAAGGCCCGGCTTCAACGGTAGTGAACGGCACAACGGGCTGGCTAGTGGCCACCCCTGATGAAATGGTGTCCAAGGCCACGGAGATATGGCGACGCGGAGACACCGGTATTTCCCGAGACGCGTGCGTCCATCGCGCACAGGACTTCTTGGGACAACGGATGATCGACGAACTGGCGGACTGGATAGAGGGGGCTTGCCCCTTGGACCCTGTCGCGACCCGAAACCCCGGTGGCCAATGGAGTTCGACTCACGCTGCCCAAACGGCTATGGGACGCGCCTAGGCGCCCGATTGACCCTTGGACAGGCGTTCAAGGTCGGCCCGGACCATAATCCGAACCAGTTCCTTGAATCGCACTTTGGGCTCCCAGCCTAGCACCCGCTTCGCCTTCGCCGGGTTGCCACGCAAGGCGTAGACCTCGGCGGGCCGGTTGAATTTCGGGTCGGTCTTAACGTGGCCTTCCCAGTTCTCGATTCCAGCAACTTTGAACGCCTCTTGGAGGAATTCGCGGACGGTGTGAGCCTCCCCGGTGGCTCCGACGAAGTCTCCGGGCTCGCTCTGCTGCAAGGTTCGCCACATGAGGTCGACGTAGTCCGGGGCGTACCCCCAATCCCGTCGTGCTTCCAGATTTCCGAGAGTGATTGAGTCGGCCTTTCCCAGAGCGATGCGGGCCACCCCGTCGGAGATCTTCCGTGTCACAAACTCAAGGCCACGTCGTGGTGATTCGTGGTTGAATAGGATCCCGTTGGAAATCGGTAGACCGTAAGCTTCTCGGTAGTTCACGCAGGCCCAGTAGGCGTAGACCTTCGCGACGCCGTAGGGGCTCCGCGGATGGAATGGAGTGGTTTCGTCCTGAGGTTCCTGCGCGATATGGCCAAACATCTCGCTCGAAGAAGCTTGGTAAAACTTCACCGACGGATTGTGGGCACGGACCGCTTCCAGGAGTCGTATCACACCCAATCCAGTGATCTCACCAGTCAGCACCGGTTGGGAGAACGACGTTGCTACGAACGATTGAGCCGCAAGATTGTAAACCTCTTCAGGGTCAGCCAACTTCACTGCATGACTAAGGGAGGATTGGTCCGTCAGGTCGCCGTCCAGGGTGTGTAATTCCTCTCGGACGGTCTGCAAATTCGACATATTCGGGCTACTGAGCCGACGAACCAGGCCAAAGACTTCGTAGCCTTTCTTGAGAAGCAGCTCCGCGAGGTACGAACCATCCTGTCCGGTTACCCCGGTAATGAACGCCCTTCTTCCCCCCATACGCGCCCCCGCTAACAGCAATCCCTGTTAACTCTTTTTCCGGCAAATGCCAGCTGTCGGCTTTCCCAATGCCCGGCTCTGCGTGGTTGTTCCTCCTCAGCCCCTGTTACGGAACCCTCGGGTTGATGTGACACTCGATTGAATGGGAAGCAGTATGAAGAGCCGCGGGAGGGATTTGAACCCTCGGCCTGCTCCTTACCAAGGAGCCGCTCTGCCAACCTGAGCCACCGCGGCGTCAGTCCCGTCTCGACGTCTCGTCCTTATTCCGCTTTCCCATCGACCGGCGGGTGGCGTCCCGCGCCCAGGGGAAGCCCTCGGAAGCGGCTTCCCAGTCTCGCCGCGACATCGGGGGAGGAGGAGCGCGCTTCTCGAGAAAGGCCCGCATCCCTTCCTTCTGTCCGTCGGTGCCGAACAGCCGAGCCCAAATGTCGAGCTCGTAGGCGAGGCCGGAATCGATGCGTGGGTCGACCGCTCCCAGGACCGCGTACTTCACCGCGGCGAGGGTAATGGGGGGCTTGGTGGCGAGCTCCTCGGCGAGGGCGAACGCGGTCGGAAGGACCTCCGAGCGAGGTACCACTCGGTCGACAAGTCCCTGAGTGAAGGCTTCGGAGGCCGAAACGGAGCGGCCAGTCATCATCCACCGCCGAGCCCGCGCCGCACCAATCCGGCGCGGAAGACGGCGGGTTCCTCCCCACCCGGGCATGATCCCGAGGTTGATCTCGGGCTGGCCGAACTGAGCGTCCTCGCTCGCGATGATGAAGTCGCATGCGAGACACAGCTCGCATCCTCCTCCCAGGGCAACTCCGCGTACTGCGGCTATGACGGGTAGGGGGAGGTGCTCGATCTGACGGGTGAGGGCCTGGCCTCGGGCACCGTTGACCCGCACCCGCTCGGAATCCATCGAGGCCATCTCTCGGACGTCCGCACCGGCCGCGAACGCCTTTTCGAAGGCACTTGCAATCACCACGACGCGGGCTTCGGGGTCCGCCTCCGCTTCGGACAGCCGAACCGAAAGAGCCGCGACCACAGGCATCGAAAGCACGTTGACTGGCGGCGAGTCTAACGTCAGGAGGACCGTCCCTCCCCTCCGTTCGAAGCGGACGAGGTCACGCGAAGGGGTCTCCGCCATTGGTGGCGGCGAGCCGCGCCGGCCTATTTATGCCGCGCGGCTTCGGGCAGCTCGTGAAGAGCGTCGTCACGACCTGGTTCGGGACGTTCCTCCTCGAGGGTGAGGAGGTGGTGCAGGCCGTTCCGGCGCCCACCGAACCCGTCCTGCTCGCCGAAAGGGCTCGATTGCGACGAGAGGGGCACTTGACCTCCGAAGAGGAACAGCTCCTCCGCGGAGCCGACACGGCCGAGTGGAGAACCCGCGACCGCCGCCTCGCGGAACACGGCCTTCGCTACGACCCGAACGCCCCTCTTACCGTGCCGTCAGGGATCTCGATCCCCGACCGGTCGCTCCTTGGGACCGCACTCCTCCAGGAGGCTGAGCGTGCCCTCGAGGCGTCTTGGGACCCGTCTATTCACGTCCAGGAGGCGGTCCGAGCCGGAGCCGACCTTGACCGTGTCCGGAACCTGATTGGGGAACGCCTCGGAAGTTGGGTCTCCCGCGACTTCCCGGAGCTTGACCCGGGAGACCACGCCCGTGCGGCACGGGCCGCGGCCGAAGGCACCTCCCGGCCCGACCTCGGCCCGGCCGACCCCGGCCTGCTCGAGGCAAGGCGTCGCTTAGGTGAACTCTACCGCTCGGTGGCCGATGCGCGCAAGGCTCTCCAAGACGCCGTCAGTGCCTCCTCCCCTGTTCGGACCCCGAACCTGACCGCTCTCCTGGGACCCGAGCTCGCCGCCCGGATGGTGGCGCAAGCCGGAGGGCTGGACCGACTCGCTCGACTACCGTCCAGCACCGTTCAGGTGCTCGGCGCGGAACGGGCGTTCTTCGAGCACCTCCGAGGCCACGCTCCACCTCCGCGCCATGGGCTCCTCTTCCTCCACCCTGCCATCCAATCCGCCCCGCGCTCAGAGCGGGGAAAGCTCGCGCGAGCCCTCGCGGGGAAGGTCGCTATTGCGGCGAAGCTCGACCACCAAGGGACGGCGGTCGACCCGAGCCTCAACGCGGCGTTCGAAGCACGTCGGGTCCAGGTGCGGGCTCGGAGGGGCCGGCCGAGCCGGACCGCCGACGCGAATTCGGGATCAGGCCTTCCACTTGACCGTGCAACCCGCGACCGGTAGCTCGGCCGGAGCGACTGGCTTCCCAGCGAGCGCCTGGTCGAGGGCCCGCGCGAGGTACTTCTCGTTCGCGCGTTCGGGGTGCTGGTGGTCGTTGTCGATACGACCCTGGAAGAGCAGCTTGCGGTCCGGCCCGAAGAGCATCGGGTGGGGAGTCACGAGCGCGCCGTAGGCATGCGCGACGTCCTGGGACTCGTCTTGGAGGTACGGGAATGGGTACCTCTTCTCCGCCGCGCGCTGGACCATCGACTCGAGACGGTCCTCAGGGTAGGCGCGGGAGTCGTTCGAATTGATCAGCACGATACCGACCCCCTGGGATTGGTAGTGTCGGCCGAGCTCGACCATGCGACCTTCCCACGCCTGGACGTACGGGCAGTGGTTGCACCAGAAGACCACGAGCATCAGCTTGCGGTCGGCGAAGTCTCCGAGACGGTACGTCTTCCCATCGACCCCGGGCAGTTCGAAGTCGGGAGCAGGGTCCCCGGCGTGCAAACGGAATTCCGTCAGTTCTGCCATGGCCTTGCCAGCAGCGATGTGTTCTAAGCCTTTTGATACCCCCTCGGAATCGGGGTACCGAGGTCATGTCCGGCGCTGGACGAACGACGAAAGCCCATCCTCCCGGCCCGGGTCTCACGACCTGGGTCGACGTTCGGGTCACCTGCGCGGAGAACATCCGCACGGACGAGGTGATCCTTCGGCGCGGGGTTCCAGCGGTCCGCGCTGCCGTCCTGACGGATCGCGCGGTTTCTTTCGGCGTGGGGGTCCACGCTGAGGCGGCCTACCTCGCCCGAGCGGCAAAAGCCGGGCTCCCGGTTGTCCGTCGCTCTACAGGCGGAACCGGCTTACTGCACGCACCCGGTGACCTGGCCTGGTCGATCGTCCTTCCCCGCACCGACCCCCGCGTCGGAAACGACTACGTCCGTGCCTACGCTCGCTTGGGAGAGGGCGTCGTTCGATTCCTGTCGGAGCGAGGCGTGACCGCAAAGTGGGTCGATCCCCCAGGCGCCGACCCGGATTACTGCCTCTTGAGCGCTCGCGGCTCCGTCCTGAGCCATCAGGAGAAGGTTCTGGGGGGAGCCGCCCAGCACCTCGCCGGGGGCGCCCTGCTCCATAGCGGCATCGTTCCCCTCGAGCTCGACCGAGACCTTCTCCGGACGGTGTTTGCCCTCTCTCCGAAAGCTCTGGAGCGATTGACGTCGCTCCGGGAGCTCGGGGTCCAGGGCGCCCCCGAGGAGCTCGCCTGGAAGCTCGCCGCGGGCCTCGCCGACGCTCTTTCGGGACGGTAGCCCCGAGCGGTCCGCCTCACTTCGGTCGCGCCGACCAGAGGGCTTCGGCGGCGGTCTCGCCATCCCGTCGGATCGAGGCCCAGTCTGCTCGTGCCAGGCTCCGGTGGCGGACGACGGGTACTCCGCCCACGTAGACCGAATCGATCGCCTCGTCGGCCGCCGAATAGGCGAGGTGGGAGACGATTGCCTCAGGCCGCGCCGGAAACAGGGTGGGGTGGTCGAGTCCGAAGAGGGAGAAGTCTGCCTGCTTGCCGACCTCAAGCGAACCCAGGTCGGCCGCCCGTCCGAGAAGACGCGCCCCGTCGATGGTCGCGAGGTCGAGAAGCTCCTGTGCCGATAGGACGGTCGCGTCCCAGCGCTGGTTCTTCTGGACGAGGCCCGCGATGTGCATCTCGCGCAGCATGGAGAGGGAGTTGTTGCTGGCGACCGAGTCCGTCCCGAGCCCCACGGTCGCACCCGCCGCGCGGAGCTCGACGACGGGGGCCACTCCCCCGGAAGCGAGCTTCAGGTTGGAGCTCGGGCAGTGGGCGATCCCGACCTCGCGCTTCGCGAGAAGGCCGATCTCCTCTCCGGTCAGCCATACGGTATGCGCGGCGACCGACTGCGGACCCAGGAACCCGATCTCCTCCAGCCAGACGACCGGGCGGCGGCCCGTCTTCGCTTGGTGCTCGTGGACCTCCCGCCGCGTCTCGGATAGATGGTAGTGGACGAGGGTCTTGGCGCTCTGCGCCACCTCACGGGCGCGCAGCCAGGTCTCCTTTCCGCAGACGTAGACTCCCTGGGGGGCCACGAGGGGCGAGACAAGGGCATGGCCCTTCCAGCGCTCGATGAACGCCCGAGCGTTGTCGACCGGGACCCCTTTCTGTGTGGTCAGCTCGGGGTCAAGGATCGCCCAGCCGAGGAACCCTCGGATCCCGAGCGCCTCAACGGCGCGGGCGACCGCGTCCTCGAAGTAGTAGAGGTCGAGGAACGAGGTCGTTCCCGAGAGGAGCATCTCGGCGATGCCGGCGCGGGCGCCCGCTTCGACGTCCGCTTCGGTCCGATGCGCGTCCACCGCGAAGAGCGTCTCGAGGAACCCCGCGAGCTCCCGGTCGTCGGCGATCCCCCGCAGGAGGCTCATCGCGACGTGGGTGTGGGCGTTGACGAACCCTGGCACGATGGCGAACCCCGAGGCATCGACTTCCTCCTCGGCCGGAGCCTTGCCGACGTCCCCCACGGAGGTGATCCGTCCGCCTTCGACCCGAAGGTCCCCGCGGACCACGCGCCGCTTAGGGTCCTGAGTGACCAGAAGCCCCCCTCGGAACACGATCGACCGGGGCGAGGTCGGGGGCATCACGCCGGGCGGGACTAGGTCATGCGTTAAAGCCGTTCTCTCCGAGCCGGTCTCACGCCTCGCACGTCGACCGAGGGCGCGGGTAGGGGCCCTGATCAGATGTCGAGGTTCGTGACCTCGACCGCGTGGTCCTGGATGTACTGGCGGCGAGGTTCGACCTCTTCACCCATCAGGATCTGGAAGAGCACGTTCGCGCGACCGGCGTCCTCGACCGTGACCTTGAGGAGCGTCCGCATCCCGGGCTTCATGGTCGTGTCGGAGAGCTGCTCCGCGGTCATTTCGCCGAGCCCCTTGTACCGGTTCATCGTCACGCCCTTCATCCCGCCGAGCTCGGCGAGCATCTTCTGTTGCTCGTCGTCAGAGTAGGCGTACTGGATGCGCGACCCCTTCTGGATCCGGTAGAGGGGCGCCTGGGCGATGAAGACGTGGCCCTCGGTGATGAGCGCCGGCATCTTCCGGTAGAACAGCGTGAGCAGGAGGGTTCGGATGTGCGAGCCGTCGACGTCCGCATCCGTCATCAGGATGATCTTGTGGTAGCGTAGGCGCGTGAGGTCCAGCTCGTCGCCGATCCCGATCCCGATCGCCGTGATCAGCGCCCGGATCGCGTCGTTCGCGAGCATCTTGTCGAGGCGGGCCTTCTCGACGTTCAGGATCTTTCCTCGGAGCGGGAGGACCGCCTGGAACTCCCGGTCCCGGCCCTGCTTCGCGGTCCCGCCGGCGCTGTCCCCCTCCACGAGGAAGAGCTCGCACTCCGCGGGGTCGTGGGAGTGACAGTCGGCGAGCTTCCCCGGTAGTCCGCCTCCCTCGAGCAGCCCCTTGCGGCGGGTGAGCTCGCGGGCCTTGCGCGCGGCCTCCCGGGCCTGCGAGGCCTGGACGGCCTTCGAGATCAGCGACTGGCCGACCGACGGATGCTCCTCGAGGAACTCGGCGAGCTTCTCGTTGACGGCGGTCTCGACCTGGCCCTTCACTTCGGAGTTCCCGAGCCGGGCCTTCGTCTGGCCTTCGAATTGCGGCTCGAGGACCTTAATCGACAGGACCGACGTGAGCCCTTCCCGGACGTCCTCGCCCGTGAGGCCCTCCTTGTCGCCCTTGACGAACCCGCGCTTTCGCGCGTAGTCGTTCAGGGTCCGGGTGAGGGCCGAACGCAGGCCCATCACGTGGGTGCCGCCGTCGACCGTGTTGATGTTGTTGACGAACGCGAGCCCCGTCTCGTTGTACCCGTCGTTGTACTGGAGCGCCACCTCGATGTCGGTGGTGTCGCGCTTCGCATGGAGGGAGATCGGGGGCTGGAAGAGCACGTTCGAGCCCTTGTTCAGGTCCTCGACGAACTCGGTGATGCCGCCGGCGTGGTGGTAGGTCTCGGCGAACCCGTCCCGCTCGTCCTTGAAGCGGATCGTGACGCCGGGGTTGAGGAACGAGAGCTCCTTGAGGCGGCGCGCGACCGTCTCCTTGTCGAAGGCCGTGGTCTCGAGCACCGTGCTGTCGGGCTTGAACCGGACATCCGTTCCGGTCGAGTCCGCCTTGCCCACGACCTTGAGCGGCGCGATGGGAGCCCCGTGCTCGTACCGCTGGAAGTACTCCTTCCCGTCGCGAGAGACCCGCACCTCGAGCCACTCGGAGAGGGCGTTCACCACGTGGACGCCGACCCCGTGGAGCCCGCCCGACACCTTGTAGGTGCTCCGGTCGAACTTCGAGCCCGCATGGAGGACCGTCATCACGATCTCGAGCGCGGGGCGGTTGTACTTGGGATGGATCTCGACGGGGATGCCCCGGCCATTGTCCCGAACGGAGCACGAACCGTCCGTCTGCAGGGTCACTTGGATCTCGTCACACGCCCCGGCCAGGACCTCGTCGATGGAGTTATCGACGACCTCGGTGACCAGGTGGTGGAGACCGCGCGCATCGGTCGACCCGATGTACATTCCCGGGCGCCTTCGGACCGCCGAAAGACCCTCGAGAACCTGGATGGAACTCGCGTCGTACACTGGGGCGTCGACCGACTGTTGTGCCATCGTAAATTGGGGCGGAAATCAGCCCGAAATTAGCGAGCCAGGCATGCGTTATAACGCTTGGGTTTCGGAGGAAAACTGAGCCCTGGACGACCCCCCGGGAACGGGCGGTTTCGGTCACTCCGGCCCACCCTCCGGAATGGTTCTCCCCGCCTTCCGCACGAAGCCTGGAGAGGCTCTCATCGGCCCTGTGGCTGGAGGTCCCAGACGATTCCCCCAGTGCTCGATTTCGAGCGGATTCTCGAACCCGCAACAAGACTCATTAGGGCCAGCCACACTGCGACCGACCGACCCAGATGCCCGACGACACCGCGGATATCCCTCCGACCCATCGCCCCGACGGCGAGGGTACGTCGAAGCCGACCGTCGAAGCCTCGCAGGGACCTGCGGAGGACTGGGCGACCCGGTACAAGTACCTCCTGGCCGACTTCGACAACTTCCGGCGCCGGGTCGAGCGCGACCGGGAATCGATCTCACGACAGGCCCGGGCGGGCCTGGTCCGCGAACTGCTCCCTATCATCGAGGCGTTCCGGGTGGCACGGGATTCGTTGGCGGCCCTGCCCGAGTCGAACCCGATGCGCAAGGGCCTCGACCTCCTCGACCACGAGTGGACCACGTTCCTGAAGCACGAAGGGGTCGAGCCCGTAGCCGCGGCCGGTCGACCGTTCCGGGCCGAGGAAGCGGAGGCCATCGGGGAGGCCCCGGCGGACGAGGCCCATCCCGACGGGTCGGTTGTCGAGGTCGTGCAGCAGGGGTACCGTTTCTTCGGGGGGCTGCTGCGACCCGCAAAGGTCATTGTAGCGCGGGCCCCCATGGGGGGGTCTCCCAAGGACGCGGCGGACGAAGAGCCGTCGATCCAGGAGTGAACCATGGAAGAGAGGTCATCGGAAATCCCGGCATTCTACCGGCGGACCGTCGCTGAGCGCCGCGCGTTCGTCCAGAAATGGGCGAAGCTGACGCCCGAGGAAGCGAAGGCGTTCGAGTTCCCGCCGGGGATCGACCCGGGGACGATCGACCGGATGATCGAGAACGTGATCGGGGTCATGCCGCTCCCGCTCGGGGTCGCGACCAACTTCCGGATCAACGGCATCGACTACCTCATCCCGATGGCGATCGAGGAGCCCAGCGTGGTCGCGGCGGCCTCGAACGCGGCGAAGCTCGTGCGGGCGGCCGGAGGGTTCACGGCAGAGACGACGCCGCCGGTCATGATCGGACAGATCCAAATCCTCGACGTCCCCGACCCGGAGGCGGCACGCCACCGGATCCTTCACCAGCGCGACCGCCTGCTCGAAGCGGCCAACGCGAAAGACCCGGTGCTCGTCAAGTTCGGGGGCGGCGCGAAGGACCTCGAGGTCCGGATCGTCCCTTCGACACGCGGGGTCATGGTCGTCGTCCACATTCTGGTCGACGCTCGGGACGCGGGCGGCATGAACGCCGTCAACACCATGTGCGAGGCGCTCGCGCCCGAGATCGGACGACTCGCCGGCGGTCGGCCGGTCCTCCGGATCATCTCGAACCTGGCCGTCCACCGGCTCGCGAGGGCACACGCCACGTTCCCCGCGAACCTCCTCAAGACCAAGACCAGCACCGGTCCCCAGGTCGTCGATTCGATCCTCGATGCCTACGCCCTTGCGGTCGCCGACCCGTACCGCTGCGCGACGCACAACAAGGGGATCATGAACGGCGTCGACGCGGTCGTGGTCGCGACCGGGAACGACTTCCGGGCGATCGAGGCGGGCGCGCACTCCTACGCCGCCTTGAAGTCCACCGGACTCGGCACAGCGATCCTACCCCTCACGACCTACGAGAAGGACCCGAATGGGAACCTCGTGGGGACCATCGAGATCCCGGTCCCGGTCGGTCTCATCGGGGGCGCGACCGCCGTACACCCGACCGCCAAGGCGAACGTCAAGATCCTGGGGGTAAAGTCCGCGAGCGAGCTCGGGATGGTGCTCGCCTCCGTCGGGCTCGCGCAGAACTTCGCTGCTCTTCGGGCCCTCGCGACCGAGGGGATCCAGAGGGGTCACATGGAGCTCCACGCCCGGAACCTCGCGGTGAGCGCCGGGGCGAGATCCGACGAGGTCGACCGAGTTGTCGGTCGGCTGGTGAAGAACCACCAGGTCCGGTTCGACCGCGCGAAGGCATTCATCGAGGAGCTTCGAAAGCACAAATGAAGGTCGGTGTACTCGCGCTGCAAGGCGACGTTCCCGAGACGCTCTCGGCGCTCGGCGCGATCCTGCCGGGCGACGACGTGCTCGCCGTCCGCACTCCCCAGGAGCTGGGCCGTGTCGGTGCCCTCTTCCTCCCCGGTGGCGAGTCGACAACGATCGCCCGCCTCCTGGTCCAAGCCGGCCTTTGGAACCATCTTGCCGACCGCCTTCGTACCGGCCTACCGGTCCTCGCTACATGCGCCGGGCTCATCCTGCTCGCGCGCGAGCTCGTCCCAGGTTTCTCCGGACTCGACCCCCCCACCCTGGGTGTCCTCGATGTTCAGGTCCGTCGCAACGACTACGGCTCCCAGCGGGAGTCGTTCGAGGCTCCGGTGCGGGTCGAGGGGCTCGAGGGAGGCCCGTTCCCCGGAGTGTTCATCCGGTCCCCGCGTATCCACTCGGTCGGCCCCGAGGCCACGCCCTTCGCCTGGCACGGCGGAGAGATTGTTGGGGTCCGTGCGGGCTCGATCTGGGGGCTCACGTTCCATCCGGAGCTCGCGGGGGACCCTCGCCTCCATAGGCTCTTCCTCAAGGCGGCCCACGCCGCCGCGCTGGGTCCTACCGCAGAACCACTGCGAACGCGACGAGCGCGACGCTGAGCAGGACCGCACCAGCCAGCGCGAGCCACCACCGGGTCCTCCTCGAGATCCCCTTCCAGGACCCGAAGACTATCGGGACCGGGCCCACGAGGACGAATCCCCCGACGCCGCCCTGACCCTCCGCGGGTGCCGTCCCTGTCGAAGGGGGAAGTGACGGGGATTCCTCGTCGGGCTCCCGGACCAGGGCGAAGGGAATCCAAAGGAACCCGACGATGAGCAGCACCACCCCGAGAAGGAAGGTGAGGGACGAACCCGACACGACCGGAACGATGACCACGAGAGCGATGGACGCGCCCCCCTCGGCAATGCTCAGCGCGATGAGCGCGACCCCGGCGACCAGGGCCCCGACGGCCCCGAGGAGGAACCCCTTCACGAGAGAGACGACCACCGTCCCGGTTCTTTCGGGTTGCGGCGCTAGTGGTAGGTGTCGAACCGGTACGGTTCGAGCGGTAGCTCCCCGAGCACCATGAGGAACTCGGGGGGCGTCAGGATCGGCTTCGGATAGTTGCCCCCATCATCGAGGGCGATCCGTGGGCACGCGGTGTTGACGTAGGCGTCGAAGGCGCGTCCTTCGAGGTCCCGGCCGTCCAAGCGGTCGAAGAGCAGGATCTCCGCGTCCCACCCGCGGGCTCGGGCCCGTTCTTGGAGCGCGAGCGCGGTCGGGCTCCGGTTCTGTCCCGCGAACGTCGACACGAGGATCCCCCAACGGCGCGCCTCACGGACCCCCGCTACCACGAGCTGGCGCTTCCGGATGAGTGCTCCCCGGTCGATCGGCGCCTCCAGAACGCCCTGGAGCGGGTCCAGTGCGTGCACGGGGCGGTCGACCGCGAAGGCGAGGCCGATCGGGTGGAAGTTCCCGGTCCCGAGGAAGAGGAAGGCGTCCACCTTGCCCGCCACCGCCTCCGCGCCGGTGTAGTTGCATCCGAGCGCTTGCGCTGGGAACGCCAGGCGGCGGTCCCCGGTCCCGATATGAACTTCGTAGCCATGACGACCCAGGGCGGTCCGCAGCGGTTCGACGAGGTCAAGGTGCTGGACCGAGGCCACCAGTCCCAAGTGCCTAGGCAGCCTCGCCTCGGCGACGATCCCGGCGAGCCTTTCCGGGTCGCCCCCGGTTTCGCGCATCTCGACGAAGAAGGTGGAACGCGGGAGCGGGACGTTCGGGATCGGCGCGTGTCCCAGCACTACCGCAAGGTCGGCCCGTGGCGCCTCGTCGCGGGAAGGAAAGTCACAAGCTCCGAAGCACGGACGTGTCGCGAGGTCGACCGGGACCCCGGTCGAATCGCGCAGTCGAGCGGCGAGTTCGTGGGCGTTTCGGACCAGGCCTCCGGGGACCTGAAGGATCACCCGGTTCGGCTTCGCCTCACGGATCGCCTCCACGAGCTCCGGTCCCACGGTGGCGAACACGCGGGCTACCGGGGCCGACGGCCCGGACCCGAGGGAATCTCCCGCCATCGGTTGAAGAGCGGGGGACGCGGCTAAACGTTTGGGGTGGGCCAACACCTAAACGTCCGGGCGCCGGCCCGGAAGACGCTCGCGGAGCCGCTCCACCGCGGCCCGGTTGTCCTCGTAGTAAAGACGTCGGACTGCTTCCTCGGCCGAGACCCATTCTGCGGCCTCGTGCTCCTCGCTTAGGCGAGGCCGGAACGAGCGGGGGACCTCGACCGCGAAGGCGTGGAGGCGCCAGGTCTCTCCGTTATCGGCCCGGAACGGGACGTGCCAATCGAGGTCGATGAGCTGGTCCGGTCGGGGGACGAATCCGGTCTCCTCCTCCACCTCGCGACAGAGGGCGGTCCGGAAGTCCCGGTCGCCCGGATCGACCTTCCCCTGAACCGGGCCCCAGACCCGACCTCGGGCGGGGACCCGCCGAAAGATCAGGAGCTCGAGCGGGGGAGAGGCGAAAAGGTACCCTTCGACGCACTCTTTGGCGATGGGACCGGAGAGGTCGGCCACTACCCCCCTCGGGAGAGGATCTGCAGGATCGCCTCCGCGGGGGCTCCTTTCGCCTGGAAGAGGGCCTCGATCGCCTCCTCGCGCGAGACGTTCGCCTGCTCCATCACGAGGCGGATGTCCTCCTCGGGCGGGCCGCTCGGGGCGGCGGGCGCGGCGGCCGGGGCGGCCCCGGCGCTCGTGGACGGGCCCCCGGCTGAACGCGGCCGGACCTCGGGGTTGCCCACGACCTGGTAGGTACGGACCCCCTGGACGGTCAGGATCGTCACTTCGGGCGCGCGGAAGACGTGCTCCTTGGTCTTCGTCCGGACGACCACTTCCTCGACGTCCGGCACGTCCTCCGTCGTCATGCCCATACGGCGCATCATCAGCTGCATCTGGCGCGCGTTGCGCGGTCCGCCCGGGATCATGGAACCTCCTTCTCTACGCTTCTTCGTCGTCGTCCGAAAGGGCGCGGAGCTTCGCCTCGAGGTCCGGGTCCTCCGATACAGCCTCGTCCGGCTCGGGGTGGGAGCCGGTTCGCCGACCTTTGCCGCGGGGCACCTCGCTAACCCGGCGGGTTTGCGCCGTGAGCTCGTCTAGGAGCCCGGCGACTCCGGCCATCAGGTTCCAACCGGTGTGGGAGGCGTAGAAGATCCGGCCCTGCTCGGTGAACAGGCGAGCCTCGACCGTGAGGTCGTTCGTGCGGTGAGTGCCCTGCGGAGCGAAGTGCAGGGTGAGCAGCGTCGGGCGGACGTACCGGGCAATCCGGCGGAGCCCTTTCGCGATGCCCCCGTCGATCTCCGCGATGAGGCCGGCATCGGCCGACCCGCGAAGGCCCGTGATCTCGACGTAGACGTTCTCGACCCCTTCGGGGTGAACGCCCGGTCGGGCGCGCGAGATGGCGAGGCTCAGGAGGTCGACCTCCCCGACGACGCGGGTCGGTCGGTGGTCCTCGACGACAAAGACGCTCGAGACCTTCTCTCGGGCCATGAGGCGCGCCGCTTCGAGCGCGGAGGACCCGAGCGCGATCGTGACCGCGGGGGAGTGCATGATCGACCCGACCTTGACCTCGAGGGCAGAGCGGTTCGCCCGCGCGTCGCGCTTGCCGCCCACGACCGGTCGCCAGAGGACCTCGCCGAGGTCGGCGATGCCGACGGCGCCCACGATCTTTCCCTTTCGGTCAACGACCGGGAGGGGGTGGTCCTCGAGCAGACGGAGCTGGGTGACGAGGTTCCGGCACTGGTCGTCCTCGTGGACGACCTCTTCGGCGGAACGGGCGATCGCCTCGACCGTGGGTCCTTCCAGCGAGCGGAAGACCGCGAGCCCGGGCATCGCGCGAACGAGGTCGGTGCGGCTGATGACGCCGAGAAGCTCCCCGCGACGGCCCACGACGGGCGCCGCCCTCAGGCCGGTCGCCAGGAGCTGCTCCGCGATCTCCGGGAACGGGGTGGTCGGAAGGATGAGCGGAGGGAGGATCAGGAGGTGCTCGACCTTGGTCGCGAGCGACCAGCGGCCCCGCCGCGCAATCGACTCGATCGTGAGCATGCCGATGAGCCGGGTGTTCCGCAGCACCGGGATCTCGTGGATCCGGTGCGTGCGCATGAGACCCAGGGCCTTCGAGATCGGCGCGTCGGCCGGCAGGGTCACGGGACGCCCGGTCATGAGGTCGCTCGCGGAGGGCCAACCAGTTGGCATAGGTGTGGGGCACCCAGGGGGAAGGTTTTGAAGCCTACGGCTGGAGGGGTAACGCGTTAGCGGAGGTCGCAGGCCATCTGGTAGCCGTTCTCCCCGTCGGAATAGTACGACCGCAGTAGGTCGACCACGGAGAACTGGTAGCGGGAGTAGAAGCGGATGGCCGTCGCGTTCGAGACCCGAACCTCGAGGGTCACCCGGCGGAACCCCCTCGCGCGGCACCGCTCGAGGAACGTCGACATGAGCAGGGTTCCGATCCCCTGGGCCCGGTGCCCGCGCTCGACCGCGAACATCAGCACCCGTGCCTCACCGAGGACCTGGTTCACCCCGAGCAGGAAGCCGGCGGGAACGTCCGAAGAGTCGGTCGCCACGAGGAACCCGGTGGGCCACTCCGTCGATAGGGAACCGTACAGCGAAGGGTCGTAGTGCTCGTGGAGCGCCTCGGCGACGATCGCTCCGACGAACGGAAGGTCGTTCAGGCGGAACTCACGCAGCGTGACCGGGGGGCGGGCGTCGGGGACCGGGGCCGTCGGAGGGCCCATCGCGGAATCAGCGATACATCTCACCCGGCCCTTCCGGCTCGGCGTTCCGCATGCTCGCGATCGATTCCCGCGTCTGCTGGAGCGTCTTGCGGACCTCGGACTCGATCTGCCGGGCCTTGTCCCGCAGCGGCTTCGTGTCGAGCACCAGGAGCGGCACGAGCGGGTTGATCGTCTCGATCACCTTCGCCGCCGCCCGGGCATCCGGATAATCCTTGTGAGCCTGAGCGACCAGACAGAGGACCGGGATCGTCCGCGCGATCGCGCCTAGGAGGAGACCGCCCGCGAGGCCGGTCACCACACCGCTCGCGGCGTCGAAGCGGTACTTCTCGAGGAGCGAGGTCGCAGCTCGGTTCGCCATCGCGACCACCCGGGCGTCCCCCCGAGCCTCTCCTTCGATCGGCTGGCCCTCCACTGCGACGATGAGCTGGATCCCCTTCGCCTCGGCCCAGTCGAGGAGGGCGCGTCCGATGGTGTTCAGCATGGACACGGGAGGCTGGATGTCCGAGAGGACCACCAAGAGCTGGTCGCACGAGCGGTCGACGCCGCAGACGATCTTGCTCGCGTAGAAGCGGACCGGGGCGCTGACGATTCCCTCCTCCATGATCACCGTCGGCGGGAACTTCTCGCTGGTCATGTACGCGACCAGCGTCATGTCGAGCGAATGCACGAGGTAGGACGCGGCGACCGACCCGACGAGGCCGTGCGTCGGGAACCCGACCACCATCATCGCGCCCGTAAGCGGCTCGTCCCGGGTGTCCACGATATGGACCTCGGAAGCCGTCATTCGGACCGACCCTGAGGGCTACCTCGAAGAGGGCCCACCTCGACCCCGTTTATGCTCCTTTGGGCTCGGCTCCGGGCGGCCCGTTCATCTTTTAAACCGGACCGGTCCATGATTTAGACACGAAACCATGAAGGTCATCGTAACCGGCATCGATGGGTACTCTGGCTGGCCGCTCGCCCTCCACCTCCTCGCTCGGGGCCACGAAGTGGTCGGCGTCGACAACTTTGTGACGCGGCGCCGGGTCAAGGAGGTCGGCTCCTGGTCGGCCACGCCCATCCCCTCGTTCCCCGCGCGCCAGAAGGCGGTCAAGGAGATCCTCGGGAAGGAGATCGGGTTCTACCGCGGCAGCGTCTGCGACTACCAGTTCGTCCACAACCTCCTCGAGCAGGAGAAGCCCGACTCGATCGTCCACCTCGCCGAGCAGCGGAGCGCACCCTACTCGATGATCGACGTGCACCACGCGGTCACGACCCAGGTCGAGAACCTCACGGGCACGCTCAACCTCCTCTACGCGATCCGCGACACCTGCCCCCGAGCCCACCTCGTGAAGATGGGAACGATGGGCGAGTACGGGACCCCCAACACCGACATCCCCGAGGGGATGTTCGAGATGGAGTACCACGGCCGGAAGGACTACCTTCCGTTCCCCCGCCAGGCGGGCTCCTGGTACCACTGGAGCAAGGTCTTCGACTCGGGGGACGTCATGTACGCCTCCAAGATCTTCGGGATCGCCGCGACCGACGTCATGCAGGGCGTCATCTACGGGATCCGGACGCAGGAGATCAGCGACCGGCGGCTCCTCACGCGGTTCGATTTCGACGAGACGTGGGGAACGGCGCTCAACCGGTTCATCGCCCAGGCCGTGCTGGGACTCCCGATCACCGCCTACGGAAAGGGCGAGCAACGGCGCGGGTTCATCGCGCTCGAGGACTCGATGCAGTCGCTCCGCCTCGCGGTGGAGAACCCCGCGCAGCCGGGGGAGTACCGCGTGTTCAACCAGTTCGACGCGGCCTACTCCGTCAACGAGCTCGCGGAGACCACGGCTCGGGTCGCGAAGGAGTTCCACCTTTCGCCGGTCATCGAGCACCCTCCCGACCCGCGGGTCGAGGCCGAGCAGCACTACTACAACCCGATCCACGAGCACCTTCCGAAGCTCGGGTACCATCGGACCCGGGACCTCGAAGAGGTCATCCGGGAGATCTTCCACGACCTCATCCATTACCGGCGTCGACTCGAGGCCCGGCGCTACGTCGTTCAGCCGACCGTCCAGTGGCGGTCGGTCGACAGCCGCCCGGCGATCGACGGTCGGGTCCCTCACGCGCATCCGCCCGCCTCGCCGGTCCCCGGTGAGCCGGCGTCCGAGGGCCCCTCGGCCTGAGCCCCGTTATGGAAGCGGTCGTCACCCTCGCGGGTGAAGGCACCCGCATGCTTCCCTGGAGTCGGGGGCTTCGGAAGGAGTTCCTCCCTCTCTACGACCGGGGCGGCGACGGCCAGTTGGTGCTGAAGCCCGTCGCCCACCTGGTCGTCGAAACGCTCGTCGCCGCCGACTCTGTCCACCTTACCATCGTCCACCAACCGCGGGACGCGGAGGCGGTCCGGAACTACTTCACCGTCGACCCGAAGTTCCTTCACCGGCACCGTCACCACGGCGAGCGGCTGAACGAGACCCGACGCTTCTACGACACCCTCGGTCGTCTTCGCATCTCCTTCGTGGTCCAGCCGCGGCCGAAAGGGTTCGGCGATGCGGTCGCCTATGCCAAGGAGTCCGTCGGGGGCCAGCGGTTCTTCCTCCACGGAGGGGACGCGCTCCTCCTCGAACCCCACCGGGGGCGCCTCCTTCGGGCGATGGGAGCGGTTCTCGAACGGGATGGGCTCGATGCCGTGCTTCTCGTCCGAAAGGTGGCCGACCCGCGGCGCTACGGAGTGATCGAAGGCCGCCCCGGGCCCTCGGTACACGGCATCCGTCGCCTCGATGTCACGGCGATCGTCGAGAAGCCCGAGCGGCCGAAGAGCCATTGGGCGGCGACCGCGGTGTACGCGTTCCATCCCTCGATCTTCGCGGCGCTCGAGAAGGTCCGCAGGTCCCAGCACCCCCGGGAGCTCGAGCTCACCGACGGGATCCGGTACCTCATCGCGAATGGGGGACGGGTGGCGAGCCTCATCCTGACCCCTCGGCTGGGGGAGTGGTGGTCGGTGGGCTCCCCCGAAGGGTACGGCCGGGCGCTCGCTCAGACCCACAGGGTCGCTTCGCGGCCGCCCCCCTAACCGCACCGTTAAGACGCGCCGGAGCCTACCGGAAGACGCTCGTCACCGGGTCCGAGCAAGGACGGTGAGAGGGTACAGTTCCGATGAAGCGGCAGATGGTTGACATGCTCTCGGAGCTCGTCAAGATCCCGAGCGACCCGTTCTCCGACAAGCAGGAGGTGCTCGACTACGTCCAGTCGTTCACCGACCAGATCCACATGCGCAACACGCTCTTCGGCGACCCGCAGGCCCCGGCGCTCCTGGCGGAGTCGGGCCAAGGCGGGGTAGTGCTCTCCGGGCACCTCGACACGCCGCCCGTGGGCGACTACTGGAGCTTCTCCCAGAGCCAGCTCGCCTCGGGCCGCATGTACGGCCGCGGCGCCGCGGACATGAAAGGCACGGTGGTCGCGATGCTCGACGCGGCCCAGGACCTGGTCGCCCGAAAGATCCCCGTCGTCCTCGCGTTCACGACCGACGAGGAGACGTCGATGCAGGGAGCGATGGCCCTCGCGAAGACGCTCCCGCTGCGGCGGGCGAAGGCCGTCGTCGTGGGCGAGCCGACGGGACTGCGCGTCGCCTACGCCGAGAAGGGCGTCCTCGACCTCGCGATCGAGACCCGCGGCAAGGCCGCGCACGGCGCGATGCCGCATCTCGGCGAGAACGCCATCGGTAAGATGATGCGCATCCTCCGCGGGCTCGAGTCGTTCAAGGGCCGCATCGCCCACCCCGAGCTCGGGATGGTCACCCTCAACATCGGCACGTTCCAAGGGGGGACCCGGATCAACGTCGTTCCGAACAAGTGTACCTCCGAGGTCGACATCCGGTTCCCGCCGCCGTACACCCCCGACCAGCTCTACCACGAGATCGAGGAGCACCTGCGCCGGATCAAGACCCCGTTCACGCTCCGCCGCATCCTCACGATGCCCGCGGTCCAGATCGACCCGAACTCCGAGCACGTGAAGCTCCTGCGCGACGTCGCGCAGGCCGAGACCGCGGTGCTCGCCCACGCGTCGGAAGCGGTCCACTACACTCAGGTGAACCCGCGCGTCGTCATCTTCGGGGCGGGGGAGGAGGAGCTCTCCCACCAGGCGAACGAGTACGTCAAGATCGAGTCGGTCGCCCGCGCCACCGAGGTCTACAAGAAGTACGCCCAGCGCCTCGCCTCGATGCGAACCCTCTCGTGACGGCGCTGCCGCGTCCGCTCCTCCCGCCCGGACCGTCAAGTAAGGGCAGCGCTACACGGTCGCCGTGAAGGTCGCTCAGCTCGCGACCCGCTACCCGCCCGCCCCGGGAGGGGTCGAACGGCACGTGGCGGAGGTCGCGCCCCGCCTCCACGCGCGCGGCCACACGGTCGACGTCTACACGAGCGACCTCTACCGCGAGTTCCCGGCGATGGAGCGGCTCGCCCCGAGCGTCCCGCGCGAGGAGCAGACCGCGTGGGGCAGAGTCCACCGCCTCCCGGTCTGGTCGCTTCCCGGAGAGCTCCACTACACGTTCTTCCGAAACCTCACCCAAGCGCTCGCCCGGGACCGACCCGAGGTCGTCCATGCCCACACGTACGGGACCAACCAGGTGGCGGCCGCGAGCCGTCACCACCGCCGTTTCGGGACCCCGTTCGTCCTCACGGCCCACTTCCACCCGATCTGGTCGATCGAGGGCGGCTGGCTGCGCCACCGCCTCCGGGGGTTCTACGACCGACGGGTCGCGGGCGGCGTCGTTCGAAACGCCTCCCGAATCATCGTGCAGACGCACGAGGAGGAGCGCCTCCTCCGGTCGCTCGGCCTGAAGCTCCCTCCGCTCGAGATCGTTCCGCCGGGCTACCGCCCGCTGCCGCCCCCCGGCCCCGGAAGTCCCTCGTTCTCGGAACGGTTCCACATTCCGGGGCCGTTCGTTCTGTTCGTGGGACGCCTAGCCTCGAACAAGGGCCTCCTCGACCTCGCCGAAGCGTTCGCTGTCCTGGGTAAGACCGACCGCTCCGCCCAGCTCGTCATCGTAGGAGAGGACGGGGGCCAGCGCGCGGCCGTCGAAGCTCGGGCGAAGGCGCTCGGGGTCTCGGACCGGGTCCATCTCGTGGGGCACGTCGACGACGACGCCCTCCTATCGGCCGCCTACCGCGAGGCCCGCGTCACGGTCCTTCCGAGCGAGTACGAGGCGTTCGGCCTCGTCCTCCTGGAATCCTTGGCGGCGGGCACGCCGGTCGTCGCCTCGCGCGTCGGGGGCATCCCCGAATTCGTCGAGGACGGAAAGGCCGGGCTCCTGGTTCCGCCGAAGTCGCCCGCCGCGCTCGCGGAGGCCATCGGTCGGGTCTGGTCGGACCGGGACCTCGCGCGCCGACTCGGGGAGTACGGGCGTGACCGGGTCGTTCCCCGATACCAATGGGACGGGGTCGTCGACCGGCTCGATGCCCTCTATCGGGAGGTCGCGGGCCGGTGAGGGTGGCCCACGTCCTGCTGCGATTCGACGCTCCGGGCGGGGTCGAGACGAACGTCCGGGAGGTCACGCGGCGGCTCCGCGCGGCCGGCGAGGACGTGGAGGTCTATGCGAGCGACCTCTACGACGAGGGACGCTGGGAACGGCGGTCGGACTACGCCCCGGTCGTGGACGGAGTCCCTGTGCACCGGTTCCCGGTGCGGAAGCGCCTCATCCCCGGCCTCACGATGCCGATGATGGTCGGGCTCATCGACTCCCTCTCGGAGAGTGGGGCGGACGTGATCCACGCCCACTCTCACCGCTACGGACACGTGCTCGAGGCGGCCGTCGTCGCGGAGCGGCTCGGGATCCCGCTCGTGGTGTCGACGCACTACCATCCGGCGGGGCCACGCGAGCCTCGCCTGAAGCGAGGCCTCCTGCGGGTCCAGGACGTCCTCTTCGGCATGACCGCCTACCGGGTGGCCCGTGCCCTCGTGGTGCAGACCGACCAGGAAGCGGCCCTCATCCGAGAATTCGCCCCCGCGAAGAAGCTCCGCACGATCCCGCCGGGGATCGACCTAGCGGCGTGGTCGACCCCCGACGCCGACCGGCCCGTGGGACTCGACCTCCCCGAGGGGTACTTCCTCTTTGTCGGGCGTGTGGCCCCGAACAAGGGCCTCCCGATCCTGCTCGACGCGCTCGCTCGGCTCGACCCGAGCGCTCGGAGGCCGCTCGTGTTCATGGGCCGGGATTGGGGCGAACGACCCCGGCTGGAAGCGCGCGCCCGCGAGCTCGGCATCGCCGACCAGGTCCGGTTCCTCGGGCACGTCGAGAGCGCGTCCGCCTACCGGGGAGTGGTGCGAGGGGCGCGCGCGCTCGTGCTCGCGTCCGAATGGGAGGCGTTCGGTCTCGTCCTTCTCGAGGCGATGGTCGCCGGAACGCCTATCGTCGCGACCGCCGTCGGCGGCGTTCCGGAAGTGCTCGACGGCGGCCGCGCGGGCCGCCTCGTCCCGTACGGGGACCCGGTCGCCCTGGCCGGGGCGCTGCGCTCCGTGGTCGAGGACGCGGGGGAGACCCAGCGGCTTCTAGCCGCGGCGAGCGAGCGCGTGCGCGCCTTCGACTGGTCGGTGACGGTCGACCGCCACCGGGCGCTCTACCGAGAGGTCACGCGCCGCTGAGCCCGACGCGCTTCCAAGCGGACGAGCTCGGCGCCGACGTGGGCGAGGTCATCGCTTCCCTCGGTCCGGCGCAGACGTGCGATGGCGCGAAACGCACGCCCGAGGAGCCCCGCGATCACTTCGCCACTTCGTCCGCGTAGGTCTGGAGGATCTTGAGCCCGTCCCGTATCGCCTTTTGAGAGGCCGCGAACGAGATCCGCAGGTGCGAGGCCCCGAGCGACCCGAACGCGTCGCCCGGCGTCGTGATCACGCCTCGGGCGAGCAGCGCGTGGGCGACCTCCGCGCTCGAGCGGTGCCAGTCGAAATGCGGGAAGGCGTAGAACGCCCCCTGCGGGGGCACCAGCGAGAGACCGGGCATCTTGCCGAGGAGACGGGTCACGAGCTCGCGGCGTGCCTTGAACTCCTTGAGCATCGCCTGGAAGCTCGAGGACCCGTTCCCGATCCCGGCCAGGACCGCGACCTGCACCGGGGTCGAAGGGCATGCGAGGATGTGGTAGTGGATCTTGTTCAGCGCGGCCGCGTACGACTTCGGGGCGACGAGGAACCCGAGCCTCCAGCCGGTCATCGCGAGCGTCTTCGAGAACGAGTTCGCGATCACGACGCGGTCGCTGCGGCCCCAGAACGACGTCGCCGTCGTACCGTAGACGATGTCCTCGTAGACCTCGTCCGAGACGATCGTGAGGTTGTGCCGGTCGGCGAAGGCAACGATCCGGTCCACGACGGAGCGGGGGAAGACGGCCCCGGTCGGGTTCGACGGGCTGTTGACGACGATCGCCCGCGTTCGGGGGCTTACGAGCCGCTCGAGCTCGTCAAAGTCAGGAATGTACTTCTGAGCGGGATAGAGACTGTACGGGACCGGGACGGCGCCCGCGAGCTTCGCGTGCGGAGCGTAGAGCACGAACCCGGGGTTGGGCACGAGGACCTCGGTCCCCGGGTCGTAGAGCGCGAGGGCGGCGGTCATGAGGCCTTCCGAGCCTCCGGCGGTCACGATCACGTTCTCCCGGAGGGTTCCCGGGTCGAGCTCGCGGTACCGCTCGGCGATCTTGTCGCGCAGCTCGGGGATGCCGGCCGAGGGACCGTAGTGGTTCTTGCCGCTCCGTACGGCCGTGCAGAGCGCCTCGATGACCTCGGGCGCGGGGTCGAAGTCCGGCTCGCCGAGGCCGAGGTTGATCGAGTTCGGCGGCGCGGCCTCGAACATCTTGCGGATGCCCGATATCTCGACCTCGCGAGTCCGCTGCGCGACCATTTGGCGGAGGAGCGTCGGCCTCGTTCTTAGGCTTATCCCGTGCGCCGATGGCTCATGCGTCGCCCTACGCTTTCGAGGAGGCAAGGCACAAGGTTCTTCCTCCCGCGCGCTTCGTGACCTTGGGAGGGGAGCAAAACGACCGTCCGGGTCGTCGTGGGAGCGCAGTTCGGTGACGAGGGGAAAGGGAAGATCACCGACTTCCTCGCCGCAGGGGCCCGGTACATCGTACGGACCGGGGGCGGCCCGAACGCCGGCCACTCGATCCATCTGGCCGAGGGCCAGGTAGTCCTCCACCAGCTCGCTTGCGGGGTGCTCCGCCACGGGGTCGTAGGCATGAGCGGTCCGGGGATGGTCATCGAGCCTACCAAGCTGGAAACGGAGATGCAGGAGCTCGAACAACGGGGGCTCCTCCGGGGACAGGTGGTCCTCTCGGACCGGGCGCACGTCCTTCTCCCCGTGCACCGGCTCGAGGACGCGTGGGAGGACGAACTCCGGGCGAAGAAGAACCCGAACGCCGGGCTCGGGACCACCCGACAGGGGATCGGACCCGCGTACGCCGACCGCTCCGGGCGGTTCGGCATCCGCCTCGGTGACCTCGCGCGTCCCGCGCGCTTGCGGGAAGCCCTCGAGCTCCTCTACGCGACCAAGGCGCACGTTCCGAACCTGCCCCCGATCGACCAGTTGGCGACCGAGCTCGCCGAGGTCGGTGGTCGGCTCGCCCCGCTCATCCGGCAGACCGAGCCGATCCTCTGGGACGCGATCGCCCGGCACGAAACGATCCTCCTCGAGGGGGCCCAGAGCGCGCTCCTCGACGTCGATTTCGGGACCTACCCGTTCGTCACGAGCTCCCACCCGACGAGCGCGGGAGCGCTCGTGGGGAGCGGCATCCCTCCTACCGAGGTCGACGAGGTGATCGGGATCACGAAGGCATACACGACCCGGGTCGGTGCCGGGCCGTTCCCCACCGAGGACACCGGGGAGCGGGGCGAGTTCCTGCGACGGGTGGGCGGAGAGCGCGGCGCGACCACCGGCCGACCTCGACGCTGCGGCTGGCTCGACCTCGTCCTCCTCCGCTACGCCGCGCGGCTGAACGGGTTCACCGGCTTCGCCGTCAGCAAGGTCGACATTCTGGGCGGCCTCGAGGAGATCCCGGTCTGCACGCAGTACCTCATGCCGGACGGGTCGACCATCCGCGACGTGATCCCGTCGCAGGCCGACGACCTGGCCCAGGCTCAGCCGGTCTACGAGACCCTGCCCGGTTGGCCCGAGTTCCACCAGCGGTTGAAGGACCGTGTGCGACGCGAGGGAGCGTCGGCGCTCCCCTCGACGCTCCGGCGGTACCTTGACCGGATCGTGGAGGAGACCGGGGTCCCCGTGCAGTACGTCGGCTACGGAGCCGACCGGGAGGAGACGGTCACAATCCCCCCGCCCTCCGGGCACGTGCATAGGGCTTCCCTTACGCCGTGGACCGGCTAGGCCGGGATCGTGGCGTTCGACCCGTTCCTCTACGTCGCCTTCGTCCTGGGCCTCGTCGCCGGTCGGTTGACCCATTGGCGTAGCCCCTGGGTCTCCCGCGCCCTGGTCCTGACGGTCATCGTCCTCGTCGGCCTGCTCGGAGCCTCCCTGAACGACGTGGCCCTCGGGTCGCTGGCCATCATGGTGCCGGTCGCGCTCGGGTTCGCGCTCCTTATCCTCGGTCTAACCACGGTCGCTTCCCTGCTCCTCGCCCGGCTCCGGCCCGCGAGCCCAGCGCCGACGCCGGGCGCCCAGATGCGGGAGCGGTTCCCGCTGAGTCTCATCCTGGTCGGCGCGGTCCTCGGTGGGTTCGGCATCGGGCATGTGGTGAACGTGCCGACCGCCAACACGATCGAGTGGGCCCTCTACGTGCTGCTCGCGCTCGTCGCGTTCGACTTGCCCCTAAAGTGGACCGGCCTACGCGCCGTCTGGGTCCCCCTGACCGCCGCCACCTCCGGCGCCCTCGTCGCGGGCGCTCTCTTTGCGGTCCTCTCGGGCACCGCGCTCCCCGTCTCGATGGGGACCTCGCTCGCGTTCGGATGGTACACCCTGGCAGGTCCCCTCGTTCTCGCCCGCGCGGGCGCCGTTCTCGGGCTCCTCGCCTTCCTCACGAACTTCCTCCGCGAGAACCTCACGATGGTGCTCTCGCCGGTGGTCGGTCGCCGACTTCGCGGGGAGGGGCTCACCGCGCTCGGGGGCGCGACCGCGATGGACACGACCCTCTACTTCGTCACCCGCTACGGGGACCGGGACGCGGGCAGCCTAGCGCTCGCGAGTGGCCTCATCCTCACCGTGGCCGCGAGCCTGATCGTCCCCCTGGTGCTGGCGTTCCCGCTGTAGAATCCCTTAAGGCAGGCCGTCCTTCGGCTCCGGCGTTGGGCTCGTGGTCCAGCGGTTACGACGTCGCTCTCACACAGCGAAGACCGCCGGTTCGAATCCGGCCGAGCCCACTCCCGCCTTGGATCTCGGCGCGGCGGGGCGAACGGCCGCCTAACTCACCGCCCCACCGATGACGAGGCCGATCAGATACGTCCCGGCGGCCGCACCCATGCCCACGGCGAGCATCTCGAGGCCGCTGCGTACGAACGGGTGCAGCGAGGAGAGCGCGCGGAAGAGGCCCGCGAGGAAGAGCGCGACCGCCGTCACCACGACCGACACGATCACGGCGGCCTCGATCCCTAGGAACAGGTAGGGGACGAGCGGGACGGCGCCGGCGAGCGCGAACGAGACCCCCGTCAGCAGACCCTGGCGTCCGGGCCGTTCTTCCTCCTCGGCCCCGGTTCCGTACCGTTCGGCGACCAACGCATCGAGGAACCTCTGTGGGTCCGCTTGGAGGCGCGCCGCGACCTTCGTCGCCTCCTCCGTGGAGAGCCCTTTCGCCTCGTACGCGCGGATGAGCTGGTCTCGTTTCGTCTCGGGCGCTACGGCGGCCGCTTCGGCCTCCATTCGTGTCTGGGCCGCCCGGGCATCGTGCTCGGCCTTGACCGAGACGTACTCGGAGGCGGCCATCGAAAGCGCCCCGGCCACGACGGACGCCGTCCCCGCGATGAGGACCGCGGAGGTCAATCTCGTGGCGCCCGCGACCCCCGCGGAGAGCGCCACGATGCTGGCGAACCCGTCGATCGCCCCGAGCAAGAGGCTCCGTAGCGAACCGCTCGTCTTCGACCCCGCTTCCTTGGCGGCGCTCGAGGTCTCGATCTCGTGCGCGACCTCGTCGGGAAGTATCGTCCGGAAGACGACCGCTGCGTCCGCATCCTGCCAGCGGCTCGCCTGGGAGCGGTACTTCTCGACCCCGTCGACCTCCCCTCGGTGAACGATCGGGAGGACCGGCCCTACTCCGAGGAGCCGGGCCATGCTGACCAGGATGCGGTGCTCGAGCATCCGCTTCTCCCGGGGGAGCGGCCGACCGAGCTTCTTCAGAAGCCCGGCCCACAGCGCTGCGTGCCGCTCCTCGAACCCCGCGAGGTCCCGCAGCAGGGCCGCCCGAGCCGGGATCCGGTCGGCGGCGGCGAGGGACTGGTACATCCATAGGCTCGACCGCTCGTCCAGGTAGTTCGCGTCGATCTCCCGAATGTCGGACTCGGTCCAACGGAACGAAAGGTTCGCGGTTCCCATGGATGACCCGTACCGAACGCTCGAAGAGAGGAGGCCTAGATAGTCCAATCGGTGTTCGAGGTCGATGGCCCGCCGGACCGGCCCATCCGCGGGACCGGAAGTGGCTGGTGACCGACGGGTGCGGGCGAGGGGGCGGACCCCGAGCCCCTCACCTTCCCCGTTTCACGTAGAGCCGCCAGACCCCTGGCTCGGTGATCATGCCGAGGTACTGGTGCCCAGCCTTGTCGGCCCAGACCGGGATGTCGAGCGAAGTGGCGATGTCCGATGAGATGACCTCGATGACGCCGGCCTTCGGGGTGCTTTCCATCGCCTTCTGGGCCTTGAGGAGCGGGCCCGGACACGGGATGCCGCGGGCATCGACGACTTGGTCCACCGTGAGCTTCCTGAGTTCGTCTGCGCTCATCGTTCCCCTACCTCCAGGTTCCCCCGGCGTGTGCGACCGGATCGCGGGCGAGCGGGACCTTCTCGGAGTCCCTCGGCTTGTCGGAACCGACCACTACGGCCGACCGTTGCCAAGAATCCCCTCGTGTCATCGCTCTTCGCGCGACCAGCGCGCGAAATCCCGGGCGAAGTACGTGATGATAAGGTCCGCGCCCGCGCGCCGTATGGCGCCGAGCGTCTCCTCGACAGCCGCCCGCTCTTCCACGACCCCTCGAGCGACCGCGGCCTTGAGCATCGCATACTCGCCGCTCACCTGGTACGCGGCGAGCGGAAGCAGGAAGCGTTTCCGGGCCCGGGCGAGGAGGTCCAGGCTCGTCAACGCCGGTTTCACCATCAGAATGTCCGCCCCCTCGGCGGCATCGCACTCCATCTCGCGCATCGCTTCGCGAGCGTTGCGGAAGTCCATCTGGTAACTGCGCCGGTCGCCGAACGCCGGTGTCGACCGCTCGGCGTCTCGGAACGGGCCGTAGAACGCGGATGCATGCTTCGACGAATAGGACAGGATGGCGGTCTCTTCGTGCCCGGCCGCATCGAGCGCGGCCCGTATCCGGGCGACCTGCCCGTCCATCATCGCGCTCGGGGCGACCACATCGGCGCCCGCGTGCGCGTGGGCGACCGCTACGCGCCCGAGCCGCTCGCACGAAGCGTCGTTCAGGACCGCCCCCTTCCGAACGACCCCACAGTGGCCGTGGGAGGTGTACGCGCACAGGCAGACATCGGTCACGACCACGAGCCCCGGCGCGGCGCGTTTGATCGCCCGAACGGCCTCGGGAACGAGTCCGTCGGAGGCCCAGGCATCGCTCCCCTCTGCGTCCTTGGCTCGAGCGACCCCGAATACGAGCACCGAGCGGATCCCCTCCTTGTCGAGCTGGCGCGCGAGGGGAGCGATGTCGCGGACCGTGTGCCGGTCGACCCCCGGCATCGAAGGGATCGGCTCGGGGCCTCCTCGACCCGGTCGAACGAAGATCGGGTAGACGAGCCGGCGGAGCTCTACCTCGGTCTCCGCGACCCAGTTCCGTAGGTTCGCCGTCCGACGGAGCCGGCGGAGGCGGACCGGAAGAACGGGTGTCGGGGCGGGGCGGGACGCGGAGCGCCTACGCCCGGGCATGGCGAAGCTCCCGGAGCAGCCGAAGGGTAAATCGTTGTGTGGTCGAGGGCGGCACGACCGAGGTGTGGCGGAACCCGTGACCCCGAGCGGACCGCCGAGAACGCTCGCCGAGCACCACCAGCGGGGTGGTCCGGGCGAGCCGAGAGAACGTCGCGCGGTCCAACCGACGCCGTAGGTCCGATAGGCCTGAGGGGCTCGTCACGACGAGGAGGTCCCCTTTGGAAAGTTCCGCTCGGGCCCGGGCCGTGAACGGGGGCGGCGCCTCGACCCGATAGACCACCAGGTCAACGACCCGGTGCCCCTGGCTTCGTAGAGCCCGGGCCAGCCTGGGCCCGGCAAGGTCGGACCGAAAGTAGACAACCGTCCGAGGAGTGCCTCGACCCAGCGCCTTCGTCGCCGCCTCGGCGCCGACGGTGCTAGGACGACGGACCCGACGGATACCCAACTGTCGGAGGGCCTGGGCGGTTCCCGGCCCGACCGCCCAGAACTCGAGCGATGCGGGGACCTGGTCGGAACCCTGCTTCCAGGGTCGGACCCCGGCTTCCACGGCGGCACGACTCGTTACTACCACGGTGTCGGGTTCCGGAAACCGTTTGAGGCGGTCCATCCAGGTCGTCGGGTGGATGGGGCGGGGCTCGATCGACGAGAGCCGAACCAGTCGTGCTCCCGCCCGGCGAAGGCCGGTATCGATCCCTTGCAGGGTGCCCGGCGCGCAGAGCAGCACGACCGTGGGGGGAGAGTGGGAGCTCATGGGGTTCCTACGAACGCGAAAGTGGCATGAGCTCGAGCGCCCCCTCATCGAGCATTGCCGTACCGAGCCTCGACCCGATGGCTTCGGCGTCAGACGCCGGCCCGCGTCGATGCCGGCGAAGTCGTCTTCGACCGTCCGGCGTCAGCACTTCCCCCACCAGTGAGACCGTTCGGTCTTGGTGGGTCGCAAGGGCGCCTAGAGGCACCCGACAATCCCCTCCCAACGCGGCGGCGAACGTCCGTTCGGCGGTAACGCAACGGTGGGTGGCCGTATGGTCGATCCGGCGGACGAGCGGAACGAGCGTCGAGTCACTGGCCCGGGCCACGACCGCGAGCGCTCCCTGAGCGGGCGCCGGCAGGAACGAAGTGGGCGGGAGTATCCGGCCGATCTCGCCCGTCCGTCCCAGACGCGAGAGCCCGGCCACGGCAAGGATGGCGGCATCGATGGTACCGGACCGGACCAGGCCGATCCGGGTTTCGACGTTCCCTCGGACCTCGACCACGCGGACGTCCGCTCTCCAGCGAAGAAGCTGAGCCCGGCGGCGTAGGCTGCTCGAGCCGACTCGGGCGCCTCGGGGGAGCGGGGAGGCGCGATGCTCGGGAGCGATGACGAGACAATCACGGGGGTCCACGCGACGAGGGCACGCCAGGAGGCTGAGCCGAGGGTCGAGCTCGACCGGAAGGTCCTTCGCGCTGTGGACCGCGAGGTCGACCTCCCCGCGGAGCAGCGCGCGGTCGATCGTGTCCGTGAAGTCCGGGGAGCTCCCGACCGAACGGTCCCGGTCGCCGCTCGTGTCGACCGCCACAGGTTCGAACCGCACCCCCGGCGCGGCCCGGGCGAGTCGGGCGAGGACCCACGCGGTCTGGACGCGCGCGAGCGGACTCCGCCGGGTTCCTACCCGAAACCGCTCCGTCATGGACCGGGGGAACGAGGCACCTCAGCCGGAGGGGAGGAGGGCCGAGAGGACGTCGTAATTCGCCGGATGGAGGTGGAGATAGTGGGCATAGACGTTGTTGACCTGGATACCGTCCTGTCGGTCCGACAGGCCCTGGCCCTGGTCATAGGCGAGGGCGAGCTCGTACTTCCTTCGAAGAAGGACCCGCGAGTAGTGGAACTCGTGGCCCCGGAGAACGGTCCCCGCTCGTGCGATGGGAATGTCCCGGAGGACTCGCGCGGTCGCGTATCCGTGGGCGGCGGGCCGCTTCGAATGGACCGTCACGCCCTCGATGACCCCGACCATGTCGAACTCGCCGTCGGAGGTGACGATGGAGTCCGTGAGGTACATGAGGCCTCCACACTCCGCATAGACGCGTCCGCCCTGTTCGGCGAACTGGCGGACGGAGGAACGAAGCGACCGGTTCCGCTCCAGGGCCTCGGCGTACAGTTCGGGAAAGCCGCCCCCGATGAGGAGGAGGTCGAGCGGAGGGAGCGTGGCATCCGTCTCGGGGTCGATGAACACTACGGTCCCGAGCTGGCTCGCCCGCTCCAGCATCTCGGGATAGTAGAAGGTGAACGGGCGTCCTCCGACCACTCCGATCCGAGCGGTCCCGGTCGCCTTGGCGGGAGGCGTCTCGGGCACCCGGAGAGGTAGCGACTCGGACCCTTCGCGGGCGACTCGGATCAATTGGGCCGCGTCCACCCGGGGACTGAGCTGCTCGCGCACGAGGTCGACAAGCCCTCCGCTCCGTCGTTCCTCCATCGGAGTGAGACCCAGGTGCCGATACTCCATCCCCCGGGCGACCTCCTCGCTTCTCGGGAGGATGCCGAGCACCGGAAGGCCCTCGGCCTCGACGATGGCGGTCAGTCGGTCGAACTGTCGGGGCACCACGTTGGTCAGGATCGCTCCCCGCAGGCGGACGGCGGGGTCGAACTGGGTGAGGCCGCGGACCAGCGCGCCGACGGTGCGATTGAGACGTTCTCCGTCGAGGACGACGACCACGGGCGCTCCGAGGAGCTTTGCCATCTGGGCCGTGCTGCCGACCTCGGTCCGTCCGTCCATGCTGTCGTAGAGGCCATGGTTGCCTTCCACGACCGCGACATCGTAGCCCAAGGAGTACCGGTAGAATCGCTCGAGGACCGTCGGGCCCATCAGCACGTAGTCAAGGTTGCGGCTCGGGGTGCCGAGGACCGCCCGATGGTACGAAGGGTCGATGAAGTCCGGTCCGTTCTTGAAAGCGCAGACCTTGAGCCCCTGCCGGGAAAGGGCCGAAAGGATGGCCATCGTGGCGAGCGTCTTGCCCCCCTTGCCCTTGTACGAGGAGACGACGAGACGGGGGACGGTCAGGACCGCGTTCTCCTCAGACCCCGGGGGATGCGATGACGGGTCGGTCATTCTTGGGTTCCGAGATGGGAAGCCTCGCCGCGGTCGTTCGCGTGCTCGAGCCTCAAGCGTGCGGCCACTCGCAAGAATCGTCGAGAAGCAGAGCACCGCTCCCCCCGATACCATTCGAGCCTGGGAGCCAGGGCCACCGAACGACCCACGACTAGGATACTCGGGGACCGCAGTCGGGCCCGGAGCGAGGGACGCTGACTCTCTCCAAGGGTGAAGAGTTCGGTCCGTTGCTGCTGGGTCGTGGCCCAGCGGATGGCCGCCACGGGAGTGTCCGGGCTCAGGCCCGCGTCCTTGAGCTCCTTCGCGATGGTCCCCCAGGAAGCGACCCCCATCAGAATGACGAGGGTGTCCACGCTCCGAGCCAGCCGACCCCACCGAACGGTGTGGGCCCGCTTCGAAGCGCTCTCGTGCCCGGTCACCCAAGCCACAGAGGAGGAGTACCGTCGGTCGGTGACCGGAACGCCGGCGTAGGTTGGCGCCGCCAGCGCCGAACTGATACCCGGAACGACCTCGAAGGGGATCCGGTGTTCGCCTAGCATCTCCGCTTCTTCCCCTCCCCGAGAGAAGAACCAGGCATCGCCACCCTTCAGTCGGACGACCTGCCTTCCGGCCTTTGCCTCCTGTACCAGGAGTTGGTTGATCTGGGACTGAGGAAAGGCATCCTGGACGCGCGGTCCCTTCGCGACCCGCAGCTTTCGTGCTCGGGGCTGTATCAACCGAAGCACCCCCCGGCTTACCAGCCCGTCGTAGAGAACGACGTCCGCACGCTTGAGGACCTCGCGGCCCCGGACGGTAATCAGGCCGGGATCACCGGGCCCGGCACCCACGAGGTACACCTTGCCACGAGCCATCGCTAGCCCTTTCCCGCGGCGACCCGGTCAACGTGCGCGGACGAGCGGATGACCGTACGGGCGAGGGCGACCGCCGCCTCGTAGCGGCCGGACCGGAGCAGCTTCCCGACCCCTCGATGCCGGAGGATTCGATAGATCGTCCTCTTGCGGGCCTCGTGCGTCGGAAGCGAACGCAGGATCGTGGCGCGCAGCTCGCCCTGGAGCCGCACCATGGCGACGTCGGCGGGACGGATCCCCCGCTCGATCCGGCGGCGAAGGAGGGCGGCCATCGCGGGGCTCTGTCCCGCCGTGGAGACCGCCACGCGGATCGCTCCGGCGGTCCCGATCGACGGCATCGTGAAGTCGGAGAGCGCCGGAACGTCGTAGACATGTACGAGGGCGCCGACCGAGTGCGCCGCCCGCACGACCGCGGGCTTCGGAACGTAGCCGGGGACGGTGAAGAACACCAACGTTGGCCGTACCCGGCGAATCAGTTGGGTCGGATCCGAGAGGACTCGCGTCCCGCCCTTCTTCCGCGTCGGTGTGCTCGTCTTCGAGCCGCGGGGCGGGAACCGGGTCACGTGGGCTCCTTCGCTAGCCAGCATCTTCGCTCGGGAGCGGGCGGGCTCACCCGCGCCGACCACGACAACCGTCTTGCCTCGGACGGTCACGTCCAACAGCATGTCGTTGTACCGAGAGAGGGGGAACCCATCAGGCTATCGTCACGACCGGAGGCCCGACAGCCTCTTCGTCGGGAGCAACGCAAGCGTTGTATCCTCAGCCGGACAGGTCTGGGGTGGAGCGTCGAGGGTCGAGGACCCGAGATGACCCCACGGGGGCGGCGATGGTCGTGAAGGTGCCGGGAGAGTACGAGGTTTCCGGAAGGAAGGTCCAGCTCGATGAGGATGGGTTCTTACAGAACCCGGAGAGCTGGAACGACGACGTGGCCCTCTGGATGGCGAGGAACCTCCTCGGCTTGAGCGATCTCGGTGAGGAGCACTGGAAGCTCGTGCGGTACCTTCGGCAGTACTGGGAGACGTACGGCGTGTGCCCCCCCATCAAGATGGTGACGAAGCATACGGGGATCTCGCTGGAGCACCTCTACGAGCTGTTCGTCGACGGACCCGCGCACGGGGCGTGCAAGGTCGCGGGCGCCCCCAAGCCCACGGGCTGCGTGTAGAAGGGCTCAGCCGGATTCCCCGAAGCCTCCGGGGACCCGGTCGCGTCGTTGCCGGCGGTTCCTCTTAGAGCTCAGGGCGGGGCAGGCCCGGGCACGACGGCTTCAGCTCCAGCCGAAATTGATGGCAGCGTCCTCTGCGAAGGCCAGGAAGCTCGCGATCCCCGAGATCTTCACGCCCGGTATCAGGTCCTCCGCGCGGATGCTGAAGGTCGTCGCCGACGCTTGGCAGACATCCACGTGAACACCGGCGCTCACGCACTCGGTGATCCGGTCGCGGAGCTTCGCGTCGAGCTTCTCGAAGACCTGTCGCTTGGCCACGAGGGCGGAGTCGAGGGAGAGGAAGATCTTCGTCTCGTAGCGCATCGCCTGGGCCACGAGAGCATAACCGAACATCGTCTCGAGCCTCGGGGTGTCCCCGACCGCTACGGTCGAAAGGAACGCCACTCGCTTGGCCGGTGGGTCAGATGAGGAATCCATGCTCGGAATCGCCCGGACCGTGCCCGACGACCGGATGCCCAGCGGGCTTTAAGGCACGCTCCTTTGCTCACGCCTTCGCCGGCGGAGCCGAGGACGGCACGAGGGCCTTGTAGACGAGGTCCATCAACCCCGAGTACCGGAGCTGCGTCTTTCCGACCTTGTTCAGCTTGGGGAGGGTGGCGTTCAGCTGCGCTTTACAGATGGCGCAGGGCCGTACGACCTGCTCCCCTCCGACCGAGCGCGCGTCGTCGAACCAGAGCTGAGCGTACGCCAGGCGGAGGGGCATCAGCTCGTCGGTCAGCAGGCCTCCACCTCCCCCGCAGCACCAGGTCGCTTCGCGGCTGTGCGGGGATTCCCGGTGGTCCCGGACGACCCGCTCGAGGATGAAGCGAGGTTCGTCGACCAGGTCGCCGGCCCGGGCGTAGTTGCAGGGGTCCTGGTAGACGTAGCGGGCGTCGCCGTTCTGTGCGGGATCGAGCCGGACCGTCCTGCGACGGATCGCGTCGATCACCGCGTGGAACACGTGGACGCCCTCGATGCCCTCCGCGCGAAGCCGCGGGACCACGTACTGTTTGAACGCCCTCCAGCCGTGGCCGCACTCCCCGGCGATGACGAGCTCCACTCCGAGCTTCTTCGCGACCTGGACGATGTGGTCGCCGACGGCTGCCATGTGCTTCTCCCCCACGAACAGGCCGAAATTTCCCAGCTCGGCGTGCTCGGTCGTGAAGGTGTAGTCGATGCCCGCCTCGTGGAAGAACAGCATGTAGCCCTTGAGGGTCTCGAGGTTCAGGAAGAAGTCCGCCGAGGGGGGCACGAGCATCGCGTAGGCGGGCTCATCGACCTTAACCCGGACGTCCACGCCCTTCTCTTCCCGGATCTCGTCCCGACAGAACTCGATCGTGTTCTTGATGGCCGGCGGCGGCAGGCCGAGGTTGTTTCCCGTGCGCTCGCTCGTCTCGATAACCGTGGCGACGTACCGCGAGGCGATCCCACAGTCCATCAGGACGGACCGGACCGACCGAGTCACATCCGCCTGGTCGAGCCCGAACGGGCAGATCTCGCCGCAGCGTCGGCACTCCAGACACTGGTAGTAGTAGGTGGAAAGCCGCTGGACCGTGGCCTCGTCCTGAGCCTGGACCCCGTTCCGGGTCCGGAACAGACGACCCCAGAAGCTGTCGGCCCTCAGGGCACGTCGTACCAAATCGGCCCGGCCCACCGGCGAGTTGTGGATGTCGCCGGTCGTGAGGTACGTAGGACAGGCGTTGAGACACGCGCCGCACCGAACGCAGGCGTCCAGCGTGAGCTTCACGTTCCGGTTGAGGGCGGCTTCCACGCGGATCCCCGCAAGGACGTCGCACGGGAGGTTCCCCGTCGAGCGCGGCGCCGGAACCTTGTCCTTCAGTTTGGCTAGGAGCTCGGGCTTCGCCCAGAACGGTTTCACCGAGGAGGTGTCACCGTACGGGAACTGGGTCGCCTCGGCCATCGACCGTTACCTCCCACCGGGCGAGCGCGTGACCGGTGCCGAGGCCAGGTTCTCGGCGGCCACCGTGAAGCTCGCTCCGGTGACCGTCGGGTTGAACAGATAGGCGACCATGTGGGCCATCCTCCCGTACGGAAGGTAGGCGATGAACACCAGGGCCAGCGTGATGTGGAGGATGGTGAAGAGACCGACGTTCGCGATCGGGGCGAGATTCGGCTGCAGGGTGAGAATCGAGACGAGCCATGGGGAGACGGTGTCGAGGTAGTCGGGTTTCACCACCAAGGTCTGGAGGAGCCCGAACACGATGATGGCGAGCAGCAGGCTGGCCACGAAGTAATCCTCGAAGGCGCTGATCTGGCGCATGCGAGAGACCGCGACCCTCCGCCCGATCAGCACGAGAAGTCCGGCGAGCGTCACGAGACCCGCGGCGCCCCCCACATACAGGCCGATCGTGTCGTGGACCTGGGCCGTGATTGGAAGCGGAACGATGAGCCCGAAGTGAGCGATCAGAACGACCACGATCCCGTAGTGGAACATCTTCGTCCCGACGACTAGGAATCGGTCCTTTTCCGTCTTGGAGAGCGTGTAGAACAGGAAGACCCGCTTGCTCACGTCCTTCACGACGTCGGAGGAATCGAACGTGTTCGGGACCACGGCCACGGACCGGAGCCCGGTCCTCCCGCGAGGGGCCAACCACCCGTACAGACGGTAGACCGCGCCTCCGACGAACGCTGCGATCGCGGCGTACGGAAGGACCAGGAATACGGCGACTTCTACGAAGACGTCCATCTCCTCACCGCGGGAGGAACTCTCGGACCCCGAAACCGGTGTTGAGCTCGGCCGGCCGGTTCCACAGACCGACCGGCACCTTGAGCGCCTCGAAGACCGTCTTCATGCCGACCCGGTTCACGTAGTCGGCGACCCTTTCTCCGGGCTTGGCGCCGGCTCTCCAGACATCGATGATCTTCCGGACCACCGCGACCGGCTCCCGGTACTTCGGGGGACGGACCGGTATCCAAGGGACCAGCACTCGGGCCAGCGTGGGTCCGACACCGGTGTTGCTGCTCTTCCCCCCGATCAGGACCGACACGCCCACTTTGCTCGGGTCCCACGTGATGTGGTCGCAAACGTCCTTGCATCGGCCGCAACCGATGCACTTCTTTTCGATGATGTTGATCCCGACCGAACCGTCGGGCCTCGCGAACGATTCGATCGCGTTGACCGGGCAGACCATCTGCACCTCCGGCACGACGTGGGAAAGGACCTTCGCGTTCGTGGGAAGGCACAACCGGATCTTGTCGGGGTCGTACGAGGGAGCCGCGCCGTAGTGTCCGGCCAGCATGATGTCGGCCACGAGCCCGCCGCACGCGGTCGGGCAGCCGGCCACGTTGATCCGCAGCTTGGCTGGGAGGGGGATCTCACCGGTGAAGTACGGGACCATCTGGTCGTAGAGCGCCTGGGTGATGCTGGGGGCGTCGACGACGGCGGTCGTGCAGGTGAGATAGGAAGTGCACGAGTTCACGGACCAGAGGGTGTGACCCCAACCCCCTACGAAGAATCCGATCTCTTCGACCGCCTTCTTCACCGCTAGGGCCCGCTCCAGGCTATCCGCCAGGATCTCGACGCTGCCCGAACGGGTGAATCGGAGGGAGCCGAGACCCTGGTCGTCGGCGATCTGGGCGAACTTTCGCAGGGTCTCCGTACTGAACCGTGCGTTGGGAGTCGCCCCGGCCTTCACCGTGAACAAGTGGTCGCCCGTGTCGGAGATGTGCTCGATGATACCCGTCCCGTGATACTTCCGGTCGGTCCAGTGCCCGATGTTCCGGCGCACGATATCGGGGAGGTTCTGCGTGTACGGGACCGGAACGTTCTTTTTCAGTCGGTACGTGGGAGCACGCACTTCGGCCGAGGAAGCCGGCGTAGGACTCACCCCTCGTACTCCCGGGCGATCGCATCCGCCCAGGCCGCGAACGTCTCCCGCTCCTGGTCGGTCAGGACACTACTGTTGACGATCCGTGGGGCTCCCACCACGTGGCCGGCCGGTTCGACCGGGAGGTGTTCCTTGAACTGGTCCACGACCTTCTCGAAGCCTTCTTCCACGAGAAGGTCCCCGAGACGATCCTTGTGCGGCGACCGGTCGGACCAGTGCGCCATCACTCGGTCCATGAACTCCGCAGCGCTCTTCCAGTCGTCCAGCAGCGCCACGGGCTTCGCCATCTTGGGCCCGGACCTCCCTTTCGAGTGGCCTCCCATCATGAAGGCGATCTTCCGGTTCGGACCGGGCTTAATGGCCGGAAAGGCTTGACGGATGCAGTTCATCGACTTCTTGCACTTGGCCCCGTCGATCGAGAGCTCCTGGGTGGAGGAATTCCACCGGATCGCCTTGCCCGGACATCGTGCCGCGAGGTCCTTTCCGGAGACCTCTCCGGCCTCGACCTTCGCCCGCAGGGCGGTCGGGTCCACCTCGGGGGCCCCTTCCCAGAGTCCCACGAAGGCGAAATCGGCTCGGTGGGCCGCCCGCGCGCAATCCATGGGGCATGCGCTGAACTTGAGCTTGATTTTGAACGGGAACGGCTGGCTCGCCAGCTTTTCGTAAAACGCCGGGTAGCGGAAGAAGTAATCCCGAGCGGCCAAGGAGTCGAACAGCGCGTACTCGCACAAGGCCGGTCCCACACACGCTGCCGAATCCCGGAACGTGTCTCCCGTCCCGCCGATGTCCGTTCCCAGAGCCCGGAGCTCGTCCACGGCCTGGTCGGCGAGCTCGGGCTGGATCGGCATGACGAGGTCCCCGGTCTGCCCGACCGTCTCGACCGAACCGAGGCCGAACTTGTCGCAGAAATCGAGGAGCTTGCGGAGCTCATCGGTCCGGTAGAATTGGCCGGACGGGTGGTAGATCCGGAAGTGGACCTCGGTCTGCTGGCCGTCCTTGGTCCTGCGCGCGATGAACCCGGTGAACTCGCACCGGATCCGAGCGGACCCACCGAACCAGGGCGAAAGTCCCTCGCCGAGTCCTCTCGCGTAGGCTTTGATCGGGTACTGTCCCTTCTTGAGCTCGGTAACGTGGCTCGGCCACGGCCCCTTCTCGAGCTCGTCCAGCATTTCAAGACCCCTCCGGAGGGAGGGATCCTCTACTGGCTTCTCGCGAACAACCTCGCCCATAGAGGCTCGGCCGAGAGAAACGAGTTGGGCAGGCTGGTTGAATACATGGTCAACTGGATTTGAGCAGAACTCAGCCCGGCGCAATCCCTCGGACCCACGTATCGCAGGGTGTCGAGACCGTACCGTCGGCTCAACTCGACTGCGGGTCCTGCGCTGGTTCTATACCCTCGAAAAATCCGTTAATTCACCAACAGCCACTTCGTCGGCCGGGAACTTTCGACGAGACGGCTGGAAGGACCTTGGGGGTAGGAAGAAGATGATGAGTCGCCGCTTCGGACGACGGGCGATGCTGTGGGTCGGAGTTTGTGCCGTGGTCGGGGTCCTGCTCATGAGCGGACTCGTGTCGAGCGGCGGACAAGCCGCGCCACGACTGACACCGTCTGCGTCGAACCTGTCGGTTTCCATTACGGTCAACCCTCAGTCCGTGAGCGAAGGCTCCATGTTCACGGTCACCGCGTGGGTCTCGGAAGGACAGGGGCCGTTCACCTTCATTTGGAACAGCCTCCCCCAAGGGTGCCTGACACCGGGCAACGTGTCGAGCTGGACCTGCAGCCTCAGTTCGGCCGGCCAATACTCGGTGGCGGTGTCCGTTAGCAACCACTCCGGGGCCACCGGGGGCGCGACCCAGTCGATCACCGTAACGAGCAGCGGTGGAAACGGGAACGGCGGCAGTTCCTCGAACAACAATGGTTCCAACGGATTCAACCTGTCCTCCTTCGGACCCATCCTGGTCTACGGGCTCATCGCGGGGATCATCGTGTTCGCGCTCCTGATTGCGTTGACCGTGGGCGTCATCATGATCGCCGTCACCCTCTCCCGTCGCTTGCCCCGAATCCCTCGGCATGGAGTCGTGTGCCCCTCGTGCCACGCGACCGCTCCGGGTGGCTCGAAGTTCTGTCCAGCGTGCGCCTCGCCGCTACCGCCCCCGACGTGAAACGACCCGAAGGAGCTCGATGGCCGCCTCGGTCGACGGTCGTTAAGGGGCTAGGTGCTCCCTCGGTTCCGTAGGGATGAAGACGGGATCCCGGCTCCGTGCGCTCGAGTGTCGCGCGTGCTGCACCCAGGCCGATTCCACTCGCGTGACGGGCACCTGCCCAACCTGCGGCCACGCTCTCTTCGCGGTCTACGACACGTCTCGTCTGGATGGCTCGTCCTGGTGGAGCGGCCTTTCCGACCGCCCCACGACGCTCTGGCGGTACCGGGAGCTTCTTCCCGTGCAGGAGAGCGCGAACATCACGACGCTCGGGGAAGGGGGAACGCCCATCCTGGACCTCGGCGAGGTCCCGAACGCTCCCGGCCTCCGGGTGATGGCGAAGGACGACGGCGTGATCCCGACCGGCTCGTTCAAGGCCCGCGGGATGGCGGTCGCGGTCTCCCGCGCCCGGGAGCTCGGGCTTCGGGAGCTCTTCGTCCCGAGCGCGGGGAACGCGGGGACCGCGCTGGCCGCCTATTCCGCTCGCGCCGGTCTGACGGCACGGGTCTACCTCCCGGAAAGGACCCCTGAACCGATGAAGCGGGCGGTCCGCTCGTACGGCGCTGAGGTCGTCGAGGTCCCCGGAACGATCCGAGAGGCGGGGGAGACGGCCCGGATTCGGGAGAAGGGCCGCGGGTCGTTCGACATGTCGACGCTGCGAGAGCCCTACCGGGTGGAGGGAAAGAAGACGATGGGGTTCGAGATCGTCGAGCAGACCGGTACGGAGGGCCTCCCCGACGCTATCCTCTACCCGACGGGCGGTGGAACCGGTCTCGTCGGCATGGCGAAAGCGTTCCGAGAGCTCCGGACCCTCGGCCTCCTCGACCGAATCCCCCGACTCTATGCCGTGCAGCCCGAAGGCTGCGCTCCCGTCGTCCGGGCGCTCGTCGATGGGGCACCGAAGGTGACCCCGTGGCCCAACCCGAGGACGATCGCTCCCGGCCTTCTCGTCCCAGCTCCGTTCTCGTCCGAGAGGATCCTCGAGGCGATCCGGGAGACCCGGGGCGGCGGCGTCACGGTCTCGGACCGGGAGATCCTCCAGGCGATGCGCGACCTCGCGACCCGCCACGGGGTCTCGGCGTCCCCCGAAGCGGCCGCGCCGTACGCCGCTCTGCCGAAGCTCCTCCAGAACGGCGCGCTCCGTCCAGGCGAGCGGGTCCTCGTCTACCTGACCGGCACCGGTCTCACGTTCTCCCTCGAGGACCTGGAGCGGTCGCTCTCCCCGTAGAGGGGGCTCGGCCGGACCGCTACGTCCGGGTTACTTGCGCAGCAGCCGGAACGCGATGTTGAAGTCGTTGAGGACCATCGCCGACTTGACCCAGAGCACGCAGAGCGCCTCGAGCTCCCGGGATCCCTCGATCCCGCCGATGTCGATGACCGAAGGCCAGCCGAAGTCGTGAAGGATCTTCTCGACCGTCTTCTTCGCGGCCGCGTCGTTCCCGCAGATGAACATGTCTGGGGGTCCGTGCGGGAACTTGGGTCGGAAGAAGTTCGGGTTGCCGGTGGTGTTGAACGCCTTCACGACCCGGGCCCGGGGGATCGCCTTCTGGTTCTCCTCGCCCGCCGACGACGAGTGGCCGAACGCGAGCGTCGGAGGACCCTGACCGGTGAACGAGAGCGGGTTCGTCGCGTCAATCACGACCTTTCCGTCGAAGTGAACGGCCCCTGCGAGGAGAATCACGTCCACGGTCGCCACGCCCAGCGTGGCCAGGACCACGACCTCTCCGAACGCCGCGGCCTCGGCGAAGGTCCCGGTCGAACCTTTCCCGTTCGTTCCCTTCGCCCACTCGACCGTCTTTGGGTTGTCGGCGGTCCGGCTCCCGAGCCGAACCTCGTGCCCGAGCGTGACGAAGCCGGTGCCGAGGGCCTTCGCCACGTCGCCGCTTCCCAAGATGCCGACCTTCATGCGGATTCCTCGGGCGGCGGATGTTACGTCGAGGTATGAAGGCTCGCTTTTGGCGAAAGGGAGGGTGCGCCCAGCGCGTCCAATGTGCGCCGGTCGCGGAGAAAGCTGAGGGTTTTCACGCGGTGGCAGTCGCGACAGACCGTCTGGAGGTTCGAGTACTCGAGCGCGGCGCCTCCGGCGGCGATCTCGACGATGTGGTCGACGTCCAGTTGGCGGGCCCGTCGACGGCCGTGGCAGATCTGGCACGTGTACCGATCCCGAAGCATCACGTAGGACCGGGCCGAGTCCCAGAAGTAGTGTCCGTGGAACTTCCACTGGCACTTTCGAGAACAGTACGGGCTCCGGTGAGAGCGGAGCTCCTCACCGCACTCCACGCACCGACCGGCGCGTCGGGCCTCCGTCCGGCGGCGGGCTCCGTCTGAGAACCACGCGGCGGAGAGGGAGATGATCCGGCCGTTGGGGCCGACCACCACCGACTCCGAGGACTTGGGAGCGGGCATTCGTCCCGGAGGCGGCGCGCGGGACTCAAGAGGGTTCCCGTGCACTGGAAACCGGTCGAATCGGAAAGCGGGTCCGCGGGGACTCTGCCGGGCGGGGTCTTCTCGATGTACGGTTTATTCTGGTCCCGCTAGGGGGGAGTGGATATGTCGTTCCCGCTCGCGGAGTGGATCGATGGGCACGGACACTGCCGACACAACCTCGCGATCAGCGGGATGGTCGGCACGATCTTGCCGCCCGTACCTTCGGCCGCGGAGGTGCGCGCGGCCAACGCGAGCGAGCTCCGTAAGCGGCTCGCCGAGGACCTATCGGTAGACGACCGTCGGGTGTTCCTGACCACGGGGGCAAGCGAGGCGAACGCCCTCGTCCTCACGTTCCTCGGTCACCGTCGTAAGGGCGGATCGCCCGGTGCCTGCCGGTTCTGCCCTCCCGAGTACCCCCCCATGTTCGATATCGCTCGATGGGCCGGCTTCCGTCTGACGACGGGAGCGGGCGCGACCGAGGGGGCGCTCGTCTCCCAGCCGCGGAACCCCGAGGGGGACCTCTGGGACCGGACGCGATTCCTAGAATGGGCCTCGGGCGCGCGATGGGTCCTCGTGGACGAGACGTTCCGCGAGTTCGCGGGAACCCGCTCCCTTCTCGGAACGGACCGTCCCGGCCTCTGGGCCACCGGGTCGTTCACGAAGTTCTTCGCCGGGGATGACCTGCGCGCCGGGTTCCTCGTAGCCCCGGAGGACCGCGCCACGGAGTTCGCCTACTTCCACGGCCTGGTCACGAACCAGCTCGCTCCGTACTCCGTCGCCGGCGCGACACGGGCGCTTCGGGACCGCGACAAGACCCGCCGGAAGGTCCGCGCCGTCCTGAAGGCCAACATCGCGGCCGCCCGCACAGCGTTTCCGAACCTCCATCCGCCCGACGCGCCCGTGATGTTCGACCACCCAGCATCGGGCGAGGGAGGGGACGCCCTCTCGCACCGGGCCCTGGGCGCCTCGGTCCTCGTCTGCTCGGGGTCGTTCTTCGGGGACCCCTCGGGAGTCCGTCTCTGCCTCACCCGACGGAGCTTCCCGACGGACCTTGCATCCTACCTCGCGGTCCGCGCGCGAGCCCCCAAGACTCGGACCCCGCGCTAAGGGCCGACCCGGTCACCTGCGGTCGACGCGCTCGACGGCCCCTTGGGGGAAGCGACCGAGCGACAGCCTCGCCATCGTGACGTTGTGGACCGACTCGACCCGGGTCGGAGGGCACCGACCGGCGCGCTCCTTGAGGAAGGTCGTCGCGAACTTCACCGCCTGGTCCCGGTCGGACTCGTGAGAGAGCAGGAACCCCCGCGCGAGCTCCGTCAAGACCGCCCGCGTCGGCACGACTTCTTCGATCTGGTGGACCTCTTCGTCGAACGATCCGGGAGTCTCTTCGTTCGACGGGGCCATTTTGATGGAGCGACCCGAGAGCGCGGCATAAAAGCAGACGGTCCAAGGGAAGGCGGAAGGTCAAACTGGGGAACCGTGGATTTTTTACCCTCCCGCTGACCTCGGTCCCACGAGACCATGAGCGAGAGCACTCCCTCCTACGTTCCGCCCTCCGCGGTACCGTCGTCCGGTAAGCCGAAGCGCGGGGTCGTGCTGAAAACGCCGATCCCGGGCCCGAAGGCCCAGAAGATCATCGCCCGCGACGAACGCTTCCTGATGACCAGTACGAAGACGTCACCGATCGTCGCCGCTTCCGGGGACGGGTGCTGGATCACCGACGTCGACGGGAACCGCCTCCTCGACTTCGCCTCGGGCGTGGCCGTCCAGGCGGTCGGGTACTCGCATCCCGACGTCGTCCGCGCCGTCCGCGAACAGGTCGGCAAGCTGACCCACTTCGCGGGGACGGACTTCTACTACGAGAACCAGACCCTCCTCGCCCAGAAACTGGTCCAGATCACCCCGGGGAACTACGAGAAGAAGGTGTTCTTCACCAACAGCGGCACCGAGAGCGCGGAGGCCGCGCTCAAGATGGTCCGCTGGAACCGACAGAAGCCGATCGTCATCGGCCTCATCGGCGCGTTCCACGGGCGGACGATGGGGTCGCTCACGATGACCACCTCGAAACCGGTCCAGCGCGCCCGGTTCGGGGCGTACGTCGGCGGCGGCCACCACATCCCCCCACCGAACTGCTACCGCTGCCCGTACAAGCTCGAGTACCCGAGCTGCGACCTCTACTGCGCGAAGATCCTCAAGGAGCTCTACTTCCAGACGTCGATCCCGCCTGAGGACGTCGCCGCGTTCCTCGCGGAGCCCGTCATGGGCGAGGGAGGCTACATCGTGCCGCCGAAGGGCTGGCACGCCGCCCTGAAGGCGATCCTGGACGAGTACAAGATCCTCCTCATCGACGACGAGGTCCAGGCCGGCATGGGACGCACGGGAAAGTGGTTCGCGATCGAGCACCACGGCGTCACCCCGGACATCACGACGATGGCGAAGGCGCTCGGCGGGGGTCTGCCGCTCGGCGCGATCGCGTTCCGCAAGGAGCTCGATTTCACGACCCCGGGCTCGCACTCGAACACCTTTGGTGGGAACCTCGCGGCGGTCGCGGCAGCCCAGGCCACGATCGAAGTGATCGAGAAGGAGCACCTCCTCGACAACGCACGCGACATGGGGAACTACCTGCTCTCCCGCCTCCGGGAGCTCCAGTCGAAGTTCTCCGAGGTCGGCGACGTCCGAGGCCTCGGGCTCATGACGGCCACCGAGTTCGTCAAGGACCGGAAGACGAAGGAGCCCGCCGTGGCGTTCCGCGACCGCGTCCTCGAGGAGGCGTACAAGCACGGCCTCATCCTCTTGCCGTGCGGCAAGTCCTCGATCCGCTACATCCCGCCCCTCATCGTTCGCCGCGAGGAGATCGACGAGGCGGTGGAGATCCTCGAGGCGGCCCTCCGGACGGCGCACACCGCGGCATGAGGTTCGGTCGGCTCGCGGGCCCGGGGACCGTCGTCGTCGAAGAGCGGCCCGAGCCGACGCCGGGCCCGGGCGAGGTCACGGTCACGCTCGCCGCGTGCGGGGTCTGCGGTACCGACCTTGAGAAGCTGCGGGGGAACTACCGCACCGCCGGCGTCATCGGGCACGAACCGGTCGGCCGGGTCGCGAAGGTGGGGGACGGCGTCTCCGACCTCTCGGTCGGGGACCGCGTCTTCGTCCACCACCACGTCCCGTGCTACTCGTGCGAGGTGTGCGCTCGGGGCGACTACACGTTCTGCCCCACGTACTCGAAGACCAACATCGACCCGGGCGGGTTCGCGGACACGTTCCGGGTCCCGCGCGAGAACGTCGAGCGGAAGGCGGTCCTCAAGCTGGACCCCAAGGTCGACTGGGACTCGGGCGCTCTCCTCGAGCCGGCCGGGTGCGCCTTCACGGCGATCCGGAAGGTCGCGATGCCCGAGCGGGCGACCGTCTTCATCCTGGGTCTAGGACCCGTCGGTCTGCTCTATGCCCGTCTGGTCCGGGCGCTCGGAGCGTCGTGGGTGGGCGGGACCGAGGTCTCGCCGCTTCGACGCGCCGCGGCGGAGCGAGGAGGCATCGACGTGACCCTGGACCCGAGGGATCCAGCGAGCGTCCGGGCGGCGGTCGACTCCGCCACGAAGGGACGCGGCGTCGACCTAGCGGTCGTGGCGACCGGCCACCCTTCGGTCGCGAAGTCCGCGACCGAGCTCGTGCGGCGCGGTGGCACGGTGAACTTCTTCGGCCTCCCCGAAGCCGGGAGCCGCCTGGACGCGGACCTCCAGGACCTCTATCTTCGCGGGGTCCGCCTGATCCCATCGTACGCGACCACCGAGCCCGACCTCGCGGAAGTGCACCGGCTCGTGGCGCACGGGGAGCTCTCGATCGCCGACCTCGTGACCCACCGCGTGCCGCTCGCGCGGGTCGCCGAGGCGTTCCGCCTCGCGGGCCGACCGGACGAAGCCGTGAAAGTGACCGTCACCGGGGCCGCGTCGGCTGAGTAGGGGTCGGGCGGTTCAGGCCTCGACTCCCTCGCCGAGCACCTGGCCGACCAGGCTGTGGCCCGAGCGGACCCGAACTTTCGGTCCGAGGACGCTCGCTCGGACGCTCGCGTCCTTCTCGACCACGACGCCTTCCATCAGGATCGAGTTCTCGACATGCGCCCCGGCCTCCACGGTCGCCCCCGGGCCGAGCGTGACGTAGGGACCGAACGACGCGCCGCTCGCGCGGGCCCCCGTCATGAGGGCAACAGGCCCCTTCCCGAACGTACCGCTCGGAAGCGCTCCCTTCCCGCCGCGGCCATCGTCGAAGAGGAGACGCTGCGACCGGAGAAGACGCTCCGGGGTCCCGGCGTCGTCGAAGTACCCCGACATCCGGAACCCATACACCCGTCGGTCGAGCAGTCCCGGCACGATCTCCCGCTCGAAGCTCACGGCCCGACCGCTCGGGACGGCGTCGAGCACCTCGCGGTTCCAGATGGCGAACCCCGCATTGATCCAACGGGAAGGGGCGTCCGCGAGCTCGGGCTTCTCCACGAACGCGAGGATCCGGTCGTCGGCGTCCAGCGCCGCGACCCCGTACGGTCGGGGGTCCTCGACCTCGGAAAGGCCCATCGTACCGATCCCCCCGTGGGCCGCGTGCTGCTTCGCCATCTCGAGGAAGTCGACCCGGGCGATGACGTCCGAGTTGAGGAGGAAGAACGGGTCGCTCATCCCATCGCCCGCGTTCTTCATCCCTCCCCCGGTCCCGAGCGGCGTCGCTTCGGGAACCGTCCGGAGGGGCAACCGGGCCGGATGCGCGCGGACGTACGCGTCGATCATCCCGGCCTTGTAGCCGGTCGCGAGAACGACCTCCTCGACGTCGTTCGGCAGGAGGTCGAGCACATGGTAGAGCATCGGCTTGCCGGCGAGCGGGATGAGCTGCTTCGGGAGACTGTACGTGATCGGACGGAGTCGGGTTCCGAACCCGCCGATCAGCATCAGCGCCTTCATCGCGGAGGGGCAAGGCGACCGACCTGACTAATCCCCTTCGGGTTCCCTCCCAGCGCCGGACCGGCCCGGCCTCTGGGGGGCCTGCGACCATCACCTACCGAGAGGCCTATCAGCCCCACGACACGCCCCAGCGAACCGATATCAACCCGCTTCGCCTGCGGTCCGGACGATGGTATTCCGGTCGGTTCTGGTGGCGGACGACATGCTCGACGCCTCCCAGGCAGCGCTGGACGAAGCGGTGAACCTGGCCAAGCTCGCGCGGGCGAAGCTGACGATCGTGACCGTCGTCTCGGTGGTCTCTCCCTCGTTCGGAGTTCCGGTCCCGATCGGCGACTCGTTCGCCGCGCTGCTCGAGTCCGCGACGAAGCGGCTCGGGGCCCTCAAGGCCCGGTTGCTCACGGAGGGGCTCAGCGAGGTGGACACCGCCCTCCTCGAGGGGAACCCGGTCGACCGGGTGGTGGAGTTCGCCGAGAAGCTTCACCCGGACGTCATCGTCGTCGGCTCGCGCGGTTTGTCAACGGCCGGTCGGTTCCTCCTCGGGAGCGTCTCCGACGGCATCCTTCACCACGTGCACTGCTCGGTGCTCGTCGTGAAAGTCCACGCCGCTCCGAAGGCCCCGTCCTAGACCCAAAACCCGCCCGCGCTCGCCTCAAGGGCGGGACGCCGGCCGGGATTCAGTGGGATCTCGACCGACGCTTGCGAACTTGCGACGCGTGCCACGCCACGAGCTTGCGGGCGTTCGCTTCCTCAAGGTCCACCAATCGCTCCAACTCGACGATCGGCCGACGGTGCTGGTCGACCCGAAGGTTGAGCCACTGGTCCCCCCAGGCGCGTTCAAACCACGGTCGTCGGTGAACCACGATCAGGGCGGCGGACTCCATCCCGCGACGGTCTCCCCCTTCCGCGGCACCGGCCCGAAGGGTCGCGAGCATCCGCCGAGCGAGCGAGCCGCGGGTTGATTCGAACGCGGCGGCCATCGCGGGAACGACCTCGTCCGCCGCGAGGAGGTTGCCCTGGCAGGAGAACCCCTCGCCCACGATATGGCTCGCGCTGGCAAGACACTTCTTCCCCGTCCAGGCGGCGGCGCGGCCCCGGCGGTCGACGACGCCGAGCTGTCGGTGCTCTCGCTGGGAGTCCTCGCGGGTCAGTCGGTCGACGACCTCGGTGGCGGTAGCGCCCTTCCTCAGGAGGGCGAGCCCGCTCGGACCGTACTGGTAGTTCGACATGGCCTGCGTCGCGATGGCGCCGACCCGCCATTCGGCCCAAGGCACGACGGCGCCTACTGCGAGCGGCTTGGTGGAAACGGCCGCTCCCCAGTAGACCCGCTCGGGGTCGCACGCGACGATCGAGAACGTCCCCCACGAACGTTGGCCGTACATGGTCGGGGCAGGCCGAGGTGGCTCATGTAGCGAGCGGTGGGAGGACGGATTTCCTCAGCCCTCGAACGGAGCCCCGCACGTCGTGCACCGGGTCGCGGGGGGAGGGCTCTGCTTTCCGCAGTAGTCGCAGTGAAGGTTGGCCGGCACCCCGCCTCTTCCCGCTCCCATCGCCCCTGGGGGAGGAGGCGGCGCCGAAGCCCGGGCCTGGCGGATCGCCGGTGCCCAGGCATCGGCCTCGCTCGTCCGAAGCAGGAAGCTGCGTTGAAGGAGCTGAACGCCGAGGTCGTTGCCCGAAGGGCCCGGGATCGCGGCGGCCCCACGGCAACGCCAGAGCGCGATCCGCAGGGTTCCGGGCACCAGGACCGGCGGACCCGCTCCTCGCTGCGCGGCCCAAGCCCGTCGACGCATCGGGCCGCCCCCCATCCCGGCGCCGGGCGGACGCGGCGGCACCGGTCCGTCGAAGATGAGCGCGTGGTTCGTGAGCGTGAGGACCCCTGCGCGCTCGCCCTCGCGGCCGACCCAGCGCACTGGTCCGGTCTTGAGCACGGTCTCCCCCGGTTCGAGCTCGACCATGGGCTAGATGTTCTGAGCGAGGTCGTGGGTAAGAATCTAGCTCCCGAGGATCCCCGCGGCCATCGACACAAGACTGTCCCGCGCGGCTGGGGACCGGTTCACCCTTCGAGGTAGCGACGGAGCGGTGTCCAGTAGTACTGCTTCCAGCCCTCGCGGATGTCGACGAAGTCGGAGGCAGGGATCCCGAACTGCTCGAACGTGATGCGCGTTCCTCCCCGAACCTTGTCGAGGCCGAACTGGGCGATCGAGTAGTGGCCCTTCGGCCATCCTTCCGAACGCCAGGCGAGCACGAGACGGTGCCCACGCTCGGCGGCGACCACGACACCGGTCAGGGAACGGTCGTAGAGCGAGAACGCGCTCCCGACCCGACTCGAGATCTTCGCCGCGCCCCCGGTGAACGTGGCGTGTTGGACCGGGTCCACCAGGGCATCGTAGACCGCGTTCGGGGTCGCCTTGATCGTCGTGGTCTGCCGTAGGTTCCGTACCGCCATCGTTTCCACCTTTGGTTCGCGTCTGGGCCGGTCCGTTCGATGCCCTTCCGGGCGCTCGAGGAACTCGGCTCGACCGGTGCGGGGGGGTAGTCGGCCCCTTTCTAAGGTTTCCTGGGAGCGAACCGGGCCATGAAGTGGGGCAACCGCTCCGGTCGGTAGGTCATCGTGAGGCCCCTAATCGTCGCCCGACGCTCGTAGACCCGTCCCACCACGTCGCCGACGAACGCCAGATGGCTCGCCGAGTAGACGCGACGGGGGATCGCCAGCCGGACGAGCTCGAGCGGCCTCTGCTTCTGCGACCCCTCGGGGAACATGATCGCGCCCACCTCTACGGTGCGGACGCCGCCCTCCCGGTAGAGTTCCACGGCGAGGGCCTGCCCGGGGAGGTCATCGTCCCCGAGATGCGGAAGGAACCGGTCCACGTCGAGGTAGATAGCGTGGCCTCCCACCGGATGCAGGAACGGAACGCCGCGCTGGTCCAATAGGGCCCCAAGGTAGCGAACCTGGCCGATCCGGTGCTCGAGATACTCTAGGTCCATCCCCTCCTCGAGCCCGACCGTCATCGCCTCGAGGTCCCGCCGGGCGAGGCCACCGTACGTCGGGAACCCCTCGAAGAGAATGAGCGCCTCCTTGAGCCGATCGGCGAGCGTCGCGTCGCGGACCGCGACGAACCCCCCGATGTTCACGAGGCCGTCCTTCTTTGCGCTCATCGTCGCCCCGTCCGCGAGGTCGAAGAACGCGCGGCCGATCTCCGCGATCGTCCGCGATCCCATTCCGGGTTCGCGCTCCCGAACGAAGTAGGCATTCTCGGCCCACCGGCACATGTCGAGGTAGACCGGGACGCCGTGGGCGTGGGCCACCCGGGCTACCTCGGTGAAGTTCGCCAGCGAGACCGGCTGGCCGCCGCCGGTGTTGTTCGTGATCGTCACCATGACGAGCGGGACCCGTTCCTTTCCTTCGACCGTCAGGAGGCGGTCGAGCGCCGCGGTGTCGACGTTCCCCTTGAACGGGAAGTCGCTCACGGCGTCGTACGCTTCCGCCACGGCGAGGTTGACCGGCGTGCCGCCGGCGTGCACGACGTGCGCCTGGGTCGTGTCAAAATGCATGTTGTTCGGGACGATGTGACCCGGGTGGCACAGGGTCGAGAACAGGAGGTGCTCCGCAGCGCGCCCCTGGTGAGCGGGGACGATGTGAGGGAATCCGGTGATCTCGTGGACCTTCGCTTCGAAGTGGGCAAAGTTCCGGCTCCCCGCGTACGTCTCGTCGCCCACCATCATCGCGGCCCACTGCCGGTCGCTCATCGCGCCGGTCCCCGAGTCGGTCAGGAGGTCGATCCGCACCTCGTCCGACCGGAGGTTGAAAAGATTGAACCCGGCGCGCTCGAGGGCTGCCTCACGTTGGCGGCGGGTCGGGTTGGGCAGCCGCTCGACGACCTTCGTCTTGAACGGCTCGAACGGCAACGCCACGTCCCGAGAGGGCATGTAGGATTGGACCGGACCCATCTATTTGAGGCCGTGCGGACCGGTGGACGTGAGCCGAGCATGCCTCGACCGGCCCCCCTTTGCTTCTGGTGGGCACCGAACGGGGTTGAACGATGTCGTACGAGATTCTTAAGAGGGAGCGCCGATGGGGGCGAGGAGTTCCATGGGCGCACCAATCGCGTACTCAATGCCGCCACCAATGGCCGCCGAGCCACCGGAAGTGCAGTCGATCAAGTCGATGCTGCACCTCGCGAAGCTGCTGGCCATCATCGTCGGGATTCTCTTCCTGCTCGGCGGTATCGCGTACGCGGCGTTCCTAGCCTTCGCCTCAACCGTCTGTTCCGGATACGATGCGTACTGCGGAGGCGCCGTTATCGGGGCCCTCATCGGCGCCATCTGGATCGTGATCGGGGGCGTCGTCGCGATCATCGTCTACATGCAGATGAACTCGATCGAGGCGAAGGTCAACGACCACCAGTACGAGGCGGCGAAGTCGCAGACCCTGATCTGGATGGTCCTCGGGTTCATCTTCGGCATCCTGCTCGGCATCATCCTGCTGATCGCGTGGCTCAAGTTCGACCCGGTGATCGCCTGGCAGCGAAACCAGGGCGGTGCCCCACCGGCCGGCTACACGCAGTACGCCACTCCGGTCTATGCCGCTCCTCCCGCGGCGGCCCCCGTGTATGCCGCCCCGGTAGCGCCACCCCCCGCTCCGCCGGCAGCTCCTCCGGCCGCGCCGGCGGCGCCGTTCTGCGTAAAGTGTGGCAAGCCGACCACGTACATCGCGCAGTACGGCCGGTACTACTGCTACGCGGACAACCTGTACGTGTAGGGTCGTCCCCGCAAGGGGACAGGTCAGCGCCGCCCCGACCTGAGGGCGCCGTCACGGTACGGCGGCGCGGGCCACCTACCTTCGGCTCCCCACGACTCCCGTGAGGCGGGTGCCGTCACGACCGGGTGAGTTCCTTTTGGAGCTCCACGAAGAACGAGTCCCGGGCGTACCGTTCCCACCACGGCTCGTGACCGCATCGCTCGAGAACGATCACGCGTGGGTCCACGCCGGCCCGACGAAGGGGTTCCACCACCCCCTGGAGGGGGTGAGGGTCCGCCGTGCCATGGAGCACGACGATCGGAGCCTTGACATGCCGGAGCGCGCGGACCAATGCCCCGGACTTCCGCATCTCGTCCGCCTCTGTCCACACGGAGCGGAACGTGGCCGTGTCGGTCTCCGCCTCCGCCGGCGGATGGGGCAAGAGCTCGTACGAGTCCGCGATCTCCGCTAGCTCTCCCAAACGGCGCAGCGCGGAGGGAGGGGTCCGTGACAACGGGTCCGCGAGCCGGTGCTCGATCTCCACGAACTCCTGCCACTGGGACCGGGTGAGCCGTTTCCGTCGGTGACGATAGACCTCGGCCGCGTACCTTACCTGGAACGGGCCCGACCCGACCAAGACGACCTGACGAACCTTCTCCGGGTGCTCGCCGGCAACGAGGAGCACGAGCCAAGCGCCCCAGGAATGGCCCACGAGCGCCACCGGTGGGGAGGCCCACGCATCGATCTGGTCCGAGAGCTCCTGTACCTGGCCCGAGACCGTTCGAGCGGTCTGCCACGGTTCGAGCACGCCCAGGCGGGCGCCGAGCACCTGGGCCACGGGGGCCATCGACCCTGGAGCCCCGGGGCCTCCGTGGACCACCACCGTGGCGAACGGCGCTCGTCCGTAGCGTCGCGGAGCTTGGGGCTTCGACGTCATGCCGGTCCCACGGGGGCCGGGGTGCCATGAAGCGCCGGCGCCCAACCGAGCCCTCGGAGGCGCTTGTCTACCTCCTCGAAGGCGTGGAGGTGGTGGCCGCAGAACTCGACCTCGCGGACCGCGGCGCCGTCCCGGTGGTTCCCGCGCTCCATCCCCCGGATGGTGCAGCGGAACTCCGCGGGCAGCGTGCAGGTCACGTCGATGTCGGAAACCTCGTAGTGCGAGAAGTATCCGGCGGGGATCGAATGGCGGAAGGCCGTTCGGACATCACAGAGGCCCATGGGGGTCGCCTTCCCTAGCGAATACAAGGCTCCTGCGCTCAAGTCCCCGGCGGTTCGGAGAACTAGCCGGCGCTCCCCGCGGTAGCGCGTTGGCCTAGGGTCCGGCATGAGAACGACGGACCGCGGGCGTTGGAGCGGCGTAGGGGTCTCAGAATTCGAAGGAAATGGTTCACCCGCCACTCCCGAAGGGGCGGCGGGTGGCGGCGCTTTCGCGCCTACGCGGTCGCTGTCGGCTCAGGGGCCGGGTCGGCTTCGTGCTCGGTCTTCCTCGGAGTGCCGAACGACCGCAGGTGACGGCCCCAGCGGACCCGGAGGCGCTCCTTGTGGGGCGCTCCCGAGACCACCGCGGCTACCCAACGGCAGTCCTCGCGCGGGAATTCGCGGGCGGCGAATTCCCGTACGCTAGCACTCCGGGGAAGGGAGCGCGCAGCGAAGTCGGCTCGTACGATCTGACCTGCCAGCATTCTCTCCCTCCTCGGTCATTGCCTCACCTCTATCGACCCGGGTCCCCTACATAAGAACGCCGTCAATCGTGAAGGGGGTAGACCCCTTCCGGTAACCTGGGAACCCGCTCTTACACCCCCTTGCTTCCAGTGTCGGACGTTTGTCTGACCACTGACGTGCCGGATGGGTTTTCCTAGGGTGAGAGCAGGGGGGACGATCCGCGGACTCGGCTGCCCCTGCTGTGAGCCACTTTAGCACCCCCGGGGAGGGGGGCGAGGGCCCCTTTCCGGGACGGCCTTAATGGCCCGACCGACCTAGGGCAGACCCGTGGCGCGCCTGCAGGTTCTGGACACCCTTCCGGCCTTCGAAAGGTACTGGCGAGGCGCTTCGTCGAAGCCGCTCGAGGTCCAGATTGACCGTTGGGAGCACGAGTACATGGCTGCCTGGCCGGAGCTCCTGGAGAAGCTGAGACGCAACTACTCCGAGCTTGGAGTGGATAGGAACACATCGCCGCGACCCGGATCTTCCCGCACCTGCCCGAGAGAATGCCTCGGATCCGTCGCCTCCACCGGACCCTTCTGAGGACCCTTCCCGATTCTTGGAGGAGGACCCAACAGGTCCTGAACGTGGACTTCCCGGTGCGATTCTTGATCTACGTGGGAATCGGGGTGGGGGCCGGTTGGGCCACCCAGTACGGCGGCCAACCCGCCTGCCTGTTCGGCCTCGAGAACGCGGCGGAGCTGGCCTCCGGGAAGGATGCGGCGATGCCCGGCACGGTCTCGCACGAGGTCGCCCACCTTGCCCACGACGAGTGGAGGCGACGGAGGGGACTACGAGGCATCGTGGGACCGAGCGGACCGTTCTGGCAACTCTACGAGGAGGGGTTCGCGACGGAGTGCGAACGTCGCATCGAAGACCCCCGCTCGTTCCGGCTCCGGACCGGCCGCGCGGACTGGTTACCGTGGTGCACCCGGCATCGGGCCTGGCTCGCCGCTAAGTTCCTCCGCGATGCGGGGGCGCGTCGATCGATGCGCCCGTTCTTTGGCTCGTGGTACAACATCCGCGGCCACATCGACTCTGGCTACTATCTCGGGCAAGAGATGGTCCGGGAGTGGACCGAGACCGCCTCATTGCGGGAGGTGGCCCTGCTACCCGAACCCGCGGTCCGAAGAAAGGCGAGGTTGACCTTGCGCCGGTGGGCGGAGGGCGAGCACACCCTACGGAAGGGCGCCCGCGTTCGATGACCGGCCGCGAGGGGCTCGCCGCTGACGGAAACCCCCTTAGCGCACCCCGACCTGGACCGGTCCGAGGATAGGGGACGAATGAAGGAATACCGGATCCTGAGGGAGATCGAGAACGCACGGATCGGACCGAACAACCACCAGCTCCTCGAGGACAAGATCAACGAACTCGCCCGGGACGGGTGGGTCGTGAGTTCCTTCGGGGTCACCCACGCGACCTCGGGCGTCGGTCCGATGGTTTCGACGAACGCCTGGTTCTGCGCGCTTCTCGAGCGGGAAACTAAGAAGGCCGGCGCTCGCTAGGGAAGGCGGAGCTCGCCTTGGACCACGGGCGCGAAGAACCCTCCCACCCGCACGTTGGTCACCTTCTCCCCCGAGCGGTCGGCTCGGGCGGAGATACGGCTCGTTCGATGGCACTCGATCCCCTGTTCGATCTCGACCGGTGAACCCGACGCGACCAGTCCGTTCCGGACCATCCACGCGGCGGCGGGGCCGGCCGCGGAACCCGTGGCGGGGTCGTCCCCTCCGTAGAACACCATCCGCGCGTGAAGGTGCGCGTCGCCGGCCACGGTCTTTCGACAGACCGCGTAGAAGAACTGCGCATCCGTCGTCGTGAGGTATTTCTCCAGTCGGTTCCAATCGGGAGCCCAGTTCTGGAGCGCTTCCAATCGGACGAAGGGGACGATCGCGAACGGAATTCCCGTGGACACCGTCTGGATAGGCAGGTCCTTCTCGAGCTCGGCGAGGGGGACACCCAACGCGTCCGCCACGCGCTCCGGCTCGTGGACGCGACCGAACGTGGGCTCGATCTGGGTCATCTCTCCGAAGGTTCGGCCCCCGCGGTCCGAGAAGCGGACCGGCACGGGTCCGACATTGAGCTCGAGAACTACCTCGTCCCCGGCACCCTGCCCTCGGAGCACAGCGGCCGTTCCGAGCGTGGGATGGCCGGCGAACGGCATCTCCTCCCTCGTCGAGAAGATCCTCGTTCGGAAGCCCCGCGTGCGTTCCACGGATTTCTCACGACGGAGCACGAAAGTCGTCTCGGAGAGGTTGAACTCGCGTGCGATCGCGAGCATCTCGGCGTCGGTCAGTCCGGTCGCATCGGGGAGGACCGCGAGCGGGTTCCCTTCGAGCGGCGTCGTCGTGAAAACGTCGATCGTGGCGAAGGAGAACCGTCGCATCGAGGGGGTTGGGCCTGGGTTCCCTATTACGGTTCCATCGGGGTGGTTCTGTCCGCGTCGGTGACCGGAACGGGCCGGGAAGCGGAGAGAAGGACGCGGGCGGGGTCACTAGGGCGCGCGCCCTGTCCCTAGGTCGATCCAGACTCCCTCGCTGACCTTTTGGTAGCCGAGCCGATCGTACACCCGGATCGCCACGTCATTGTCCTGCCGCACGTAGAGGCCGACACATCCGACCGCGTTCAGGGCCTCCCTCGTGACTGCCGACGTCACTTGGGCCGCGTAGCCTTTCCCGCGGTGGCTGGGGAGGGTTCGGACACCGCCTACGATCCATACCTCGGGGGTCCTCACCAACGTGCCGGCCGCGGAGACCAGAGCGGTATCCTCGAAGATCCCATAGACGACCTCGTCGTCCAAGTGCCGGCGGTGTTCCTCCATCACCTGCTCATTGAGGGGACTGGTACGCGAAGCGACCAGCCGAGCATACTCTTCGGCATGCTTTCCGGTCAACCGGACCGCGCGGGTCGAGAGGACCGGTCGCGCCGACCCCTTCTCGGCCGCCATGATGTTCTCGGGGTAGATGCCGCTCGTCTCGAACCGACCGGTTACCTGCGGCGCGAGCGCGGGCTCCGTGATGACGACCGCGTTCCGGGCCGGAAGATGCGCGAGCAGCGCTTCGGTCGCATCGGGTCTTCCGAACAGATGGACCCACTTCACCCCGAGCTCGCGAGCGTCGTGGACGAGCAGGTGCGCGCGAAGCTGACCGTCCACTCGCGCGGTCCACAGTTCCGTTCGAGCGGTTTCGTGGGAGAGGTCGTGGAGCACGAAGGCGTTCCGAAGGGGGTCCGAGCCCAGGTACGACCTCAGCTCGTCGGTGACGTCCCGTACCGACTCCACCACCGTGGAACCTCTACCGGGCATCCCGGGCGAGAGCAGCTCGTCCCGCTATCAAGTCACCCGTTCGCGGGCCCCCGAAGCCCTGTCCCCAGGGCGAACGTGGTTCCGCCACCGAGGAGGCTTGACGAGTCGGTGCGACCGAAGTAGGACCCGGACTACACCTCGCCCGTGCCTCATCTTTAAGAGAAGAGCGCGGAATCGGTCGCTCACGAACGGCGACCTTCGAGACCACGAAGCCGACCTGACGCGCGTCCTCCGACGCATCGAAAGCCGCACGGCCTTCGCCGAGGCGATGGCGCAGCGGGTGCGGGGAGAGAACATGAACCTCGACTCGAAGTCCCTCAGCACCTCCGCTACTACTCCGTGGCTCGGGGTCGCGTTCCGGGCGTGGTCCGGGACGCGCTGGGTGGAGACCGCGGTCTCCGGGTTGGACGGTCGCGCGCTCGCTGTCGCCGCCGAGGCCCTAGAATCGCAGCTCGCCACCGGCCGGACGGGGGGCCCGCCCCCCGGACCGGCGGCCACGACCGTCGGGTCGTTCGACACGGCCCCGCCGCGGCCGATGCGGGACCTGGGGACCGAGGGAACGCTCGCGCGGGTTCGAGAGCTGTTCCGATGGGCCACCGATGACCCGATGATCAAGTTCGTGCGGGTGGGTCTCAGCTGGAACGAGGAGGAGCGGCACTATCTCAACACCGCCGGAGCCAACTGTTACCAACGTTTCGACCGGGTTCGGGTCGGTGTCATTCCGGTCGCGATCGAGAACGGTCGCTCGGAGTACGACGTTCTTCAGGTCGGCAGCCTAGGAGGCCAAGAGCTTCTCGATTCTCTCACCGAGACCCGGGTCCACCAGGCCACCGCCATGGCCAAGGCGCTCCTGAAGTCCCGAGCTCCTCCGAGCGGGCTGATGAACGTCCTGCTCGACCCCGGGACCACCGGGACGTTCGCCCACGAATCCTTCGGTCATGGGGCAGAGGCCGACCAGTTCGTTCGGAACCGGTCGTACCTGCAGCCGCTGCTGGGAAAAACGATCGCACCGGAATTCCTGACCCTCGTGGACGACGGCTCTATTCCGGGCGCGTGGGGTTCCATCCATTTCGATGACGAGGGCCACCCGAGCCAGCGTACGCTGCTCGTGGACCACGGACGTTTCGTCGGGGCTCTCCACGACCGCGGCACGGCGTTCGCATTGGGGGCCTCACCGACCGGCAACACCCGACGGTCCGATTTCCTCGGGCAGGCGTTCGTGCGGATGACCAACACCTTGATCGAGCCGGGAGACTGGAACCTCGAAGAGCTGGTCCGCGAGACGCGCGACGGGGTCCTGCTCGAGCGTTGGGAGAGTGGGATGGAGGACCCCCTCGGGGGACAGATGCAGTTGAAGGTCCGTCGGGGTCACCGGATCGAGAACGGGCAGCTCACCGACCTCGTCTCGGCCATGGTCCTGTCGGGAGGCGTTCTCCAGTTCCTCCGGGACATTCGGGGGATCGCGAAGGACGAGAACCCCGAGATCGCGGCAGGGTACTGCGGCAAAGGCTACGGAGACCTCCTGCCCGTGGGCGACGGGGGAGCGTACCTCCTTTCGCGAGCCTTGGTGGGGCCGTCATGAGCGCTCCCTCCAACCTCGCCGCTCGGGTCGCGGACCGGTTGCGCGGGCTCGCCGGCCCCTGGGATGTATTCGCGGAGCACTCCCGCCGATTCGAGATCCATCTTAGCGGCACTCGCGTCGAGCTCACGCGGGGCCCGTTGGATCTCGAGGGGTTCGGCCTACGGCTCCTGCGCGCGGTCGAGGGGCAAACCGGCGTCGGCTTCCAGGCATCCACCGACTTTTCGGAACGCGGGGTCCGCACGGCGGTGGAGGAGGCCGAGACGTTCGCCCGGTTCAACCAGTTCCCGGCGAAACACCCCGAGCTGCCGGGCGGGCGCCCATCGACCGGGGACGGAGCCAAGATCGTCGACCCGGCCCTGTGGTCCGACCCGGCCGGCGCGCTCGAACGGTACGGGGCCGCCCTCCTGGCCGCGTTCGAGGGACGGAACGGCGTCGTCCCGAGCTTCAGCTCTATCAAGGCAACACTCACCGAGGCCTCGGTCGCGAACTCGACAGGCCTCACCTATGCCTACGCGCACACCGCGGTCGAGACGGAGGTTGCGGTGAAGGCGTTCGGAGGGCCCGAAGGACGGCCCCCCGGGGAATATTGGTTCAGCGACCTCGGACGTCGCCTCGACCCCGGTCCGCTCCCAACCCTTGCGGCCGATTGGGCACGGTTCGCCGAGGACGCCCGTCGCGCCAAGTCGCCGCCGAACGGAGAGGTCCCGGTCGTACTCCCACCCGACGTGCTCGCGGGGATCGTTCCGGCGGTCGTGCGCTTCCAGTTCGGCGCTTCGGCGCGGCTGCGGGGTCTCGGGGTCGTGTCGGAGTCGCAGGTTGGGGCCGAGGGCCTGGATGTATTCGACGACGGGCTGCTCGACTGGGGGGTCGGTTCGTCCCCCGTCGACGACGAGGGTACCCCTCAGCGGAAGCGCAAGCTCATCTCGAACGGACGGGCGTCGCAGCTCCTCTACGACGTGCTCCACGCCGACGCGTTGGGAGCTGCCTCCTCGGGAAACGGAGTGCGCACGTCCGGGTTCGACCCGGGCGCGAACCTCTGGTTGAAGTTCACGAGACGCCCCGCGCCCGAAGCGAGCACGATCGTCATCCCGCCGGGAAACGGCGGAACCGATGCGGAGATCGTCGAGCAGGTCGACGACGGGGTCTGGGTGCAGCAAATCGCGTGGGCCCAACCGGACGAAATGGGCGGACGGTTCGGGGGCGAGATCCGTATCGGCTACCGCATTCGCCACGGAAAGCTGGCGGAGCCCGTACGGGGCGGCACCGTCGGCGGAGGCGTCGTCACTCGCGAAGGAACTCCATCCCTCCTGCACGACCTCTCGGTGATCGGGTCGAGGCCCAAGCTGATGGGGAGCCTATCGAGCCCGACGCTGCTGGTCCGAAACCTTTCGGTGTCGGGCGACGACCATGCACCCGCCCCCCCTTGACCCGTCGGAAGAACGGTGAACCCGCCGGTCCCCGCGCACCGAGCCTCCCGCCAGACTATTTGCTGTCCCCGGCTCTTCCCGCCCGCGTGACCTTCCCTACCTCGGACCCCGGGTGGGGTCCTCGCGGACGGGCGATGCCTCGCCCCTTAGCGCGATGGGTCGTCGTGGGGGCGCTTGTGGTGGCGTTCCTCACCGCGATCCCCGTGGTTTCCCTGGGAGTTTCCGCGATCGGTCAAGATCGCGGTCCTTCCGCAGCCCCTTCCGAAACGGGACATCGGCTGCTGCCGCAGGCGTGCCGGCCGCTCGTTACCTGTTCCCAGCTTTCGGGACGGGCCAAGAACCCCGAAGGAGGGGGGCCGGCCGATTTCCAACCGGACCACGTCGTGGCCTGGTCGCAGTTCGCTTCCCCCCCGGCCGGCTTCGGAGTGGACGGCGGAATGGTCGCGAACGCGTCGAGCGGAGAAGCCGTCGCGTTCGGGGGAGTGAGCGCGGGCGTCCTCGTCAACTCGACCTTCGTCTACACGGCGGCAACGAACCGCTGGTCCCCCCTGAATCCCCCCACGACGCCGAGCCCCCGGAGCGATTTCGACATCGCCTTCGACCCGGCGACCGGTAACGCGACCCTGTTCGGGGGATTGACGAACCTCACGAGCCTGAGCGTCTCCAACCAGACCTGGACCTACCACTTCGGGTCCGAGCGCTGGACCCTATCGACCGGAACCCCGGCGCCGCCGGCCCGTGAAGCGGCCGCGTTCGCCATCGACCCGAGCCTCGGAGTGGGCTTCCTGTTCGGGGGAGGGGTCGCCATCGGTGCCGTGGTCCTGGCGCTCGGCCTCACCGGTGATCTGGCCGTCGCCTTCGCCCTGATGCTCGGGCTGGGCGTGACCCTCGCGGTCACCAACATTCCGATCAACGTGGTATTGCAGGCCAAGATCCCCGGACGACTGCTCGGGCGGGTGGGAGCCGCGTTCGGCGCCCTCGTCACGGGAGTCAGTCCCGCGGGCCCCATCTTCGCGGGGTGGTTGGCCCAGAGATGGTCCGTGGGTGGCGTCTTCGTGTTGTCCGGGGCTGTCATTATGGTCGTGATCGGCGTGGGCGCCGTGACCATGCCTTCCCTGCGGTCCGTCGAGTACTAGCCGATTCGACCCTCCCCCAGACCGCGGGACCCGTCGACCTCGCTCGCACAAAGCCGGGTCGCGCGGGCTCGATGATCGACCGCGGGGGCTTCCCGTGGGGCATCCCGATCAGAATCCGGGCACTCGGCGTACCGTGACTCCCGGGAGGCCCACGGAATAGCGAGGAGGGGACCTGAGGAAAGACTTCAAGGGAGCGTTCCGTTCTTAACCTGACGTCACTCGGCCGGTCACCTTGACGCCAGGCTCCTTCACATCAGAGCTGGCACGGATTCCCGTCAGGCTTATGGACCGCACCTGTGCGGTTTATCTACCATGATTCCATGGCCCTATGGGGGAATTCGTCTTGGACGAGAGTCGAGGAAAGAGAGAGACTTGGCGGAAAGAGAATCGAGGCACGCCGAAGGCCCTAACGCTCGCCGTCGTCGCCATGAGCGTGATGGGATTCGGTCTCGTCGGGGCGTTCCTGGCGGGAAACGCCGTGGCCAGTAAGGTCGCGCAGTCGGCCGGCATGGGACCCGCCGCGCCGGCGCTCGCCGCGATCTTCCATGGTCCGGGAGTTCAGATGAGCGCTGTCAAGACCACCAGCGGTAACTGGGCCGGCTACGCCGACACCGTTCCGTCCACAGCCTATGGAACGATCACCGAGGCCTTTGGTGAGTGGGTAGTCCCATCGATCAATTGCGCCAAGGCGCACGGAGCATCGCTCAACGACAACTGGGTGGGGATTGACGGGTACGGCACCGGCACGGTAGAGCAGGCCGGCACGCTCGGCTACTGCTCGAGCTCGACCGCGACCCCGTACTACTACGACTGGTTCGAGTTCTACCCGTACAGCGCTTCCGTCGGTGAGTTCTATGTCGCCGCGGGGGACGTGATTAACGCGTACGTCCTCTACAACCCGTACGTGACCATCGGCAACGGATCCGGGATTTACACCCTGGTCGTGAACGACCTGTCCGACTACTCCGCTTCGTTCTCGGTGACCGGCACCCCGAATGCGTGCACCGCAACGGGCTGTGAGACCGGACCGGACGGCTCGGCCGAGTGCATCTCGGAGCAGGCCAGCCAGTACCTGGCCGATTACGGCACGACGGGGTTCGTCTCGTGTGACTCCACGATCGGGGGAACCTGGTCGGGGATCGGAGGCCACGGAACCCACGCGACCCTCTACGAGATCAGCCAGAAGGAGGGCGTCAGCGGCAAGGTCGACCAGACGCCGAGCAAACTAACAACCTACGACTACAAGGACGACTACTTCACCATCACCTGGAAGCACTACGACTAGTCGCAGAGGGTAGGAACCCTTTCGGGGTGTCGGGTCAACGCCCGACGCCCCTTCCTTCTTTTTAGACTACGAGACCGCTTAGGAGCGCCTCAAGCCCCCGCGGAGAGAGGAGAGCCAAGGGAGGGAATCGAACCCCCAGGAAACGGATCTGCAGTCCGTCGCATTAACCATTCTGCCACCTTGGCGCGATAGAGGGGAGGGGGACCCTTCCTTAAAACCGACGAGGGGGGAAGCGGGCCGAGCTCAGATAGGTCGGAACCCCCGGCGCATCCGGAGGACGGTCGTTCGCCACTCGTAGCGAACGCGCTCCGGGAACGAGAGCGACCGGCCCCCCGCGGTTTGGGTACCGGCGTGCAGGGAGCGAAGGACCGCCTCGACACGGTTCGTCCCTTCCGGAAACTCTGTGTAGGCGCGGCCCAGGTCGTAGAGCGCGTGCACGTCGCTCCCCCCGGTGGCTCCGAGCCCTCGACGCTTCGCCTCGGCCGCGGCCTTCCGGTTCGCCCCGGGGGAGTTGTGGCCGTTCACGGTCTCGAGCGCGTTCACGCGGGCGCTCTCCGCGACCGCGTGTCCGACCCCATGCGCGCGCCGGAACGGATGGGAGAGCACGGACACGCCGCCGTGATCCCGCACCCACTCGACCGCCTCGGCCACCGACCGTTGGGAAGGCGGGGCCTGGGAGACGCCGTAGGCGAGGAGATGGCCCTCGACCGTGGAGACCTCGACCCCCGGCAGGAGGATGAGCTCGGGAAACTTCGCTTGCACGGCCGCGAGCTCTCCGTGACCGGCCACCGTGTTGTGGTCCGTGAGGGCGAAACCGTTCAACCCGACCGCCGCGAGCCCCGAGACGATTGCCTCGACCGAGAGCTCGGAGTCGGGGGAGTGTCGGGAGTGGACGTGCAGGTCGAGGCGAACGCGGCCCATCAGCGAACCTTGGCTCCCACGGCCACGGGTTCGGAGGGTTGGGGGCCGCTCCCGGGTCCGAAGGCGAGGGTCTCCGCTCGGCCGCCTTCTCCCGGCGCTCGCCGTACGACGACCCATGCGCCGGTGGGCCAAGCCCCCGGAACTTCGACCTCGGTCCCGCCGACGTCGACCCGTACGCGTCCATCGGTCGAAGGGCCGGTCACCCGCCCGACCGTGAGCGAGGTGGCGGAGAACTCCTCGTAGGAGATGGTTCGGTCGGAGGAGCCTCGGTCCTCGAGGAACGTCCCTGGGGGAACCCCTTCGGGGGGCGCGAGGAGGACCGCGCGTTCCCCGGCTTCGGCGGCGAGCACCATTCCCTGCGACGTCATGCGGCGGATCGTTCGCGGGGCGAGGTTGGTGAGCAGGACGACCGGGCGGTCCTTCAGCGCCACGGTCGTGTAGGACGAGCGTAACCCGGCGACTAGCGTCCGGGGAACGCTCGCGCCCACGTCCACCTCGAGCACGTAGAGCTTGTCGGCGGACGGATGCACCACGGCGCTGCGAATGACCCCTGCGCAGACCGCGAGCGGTGGCCACTCCCCTTCGGCGGTCGCTGACCCCACCGGGGTCGCCGCGGGAGCGGGCGCGGGCTCGGGTTCCGGACGCGGGAACAGCGGGCGGACCTCCCCCAGGGTCTGGCCGGGCGGCACCGGGACGAGCGCCACGTCCCATTCCCCCGGTCCGGGGGGACCGGCGAACCCGAGCATCCGGAAGACCTCGGTGCTGGAGAACGGCAGCACGGGGGAGAGCCAGGTCGCGATGGCCTTCAAGCGCCAGAGCGTTTCGTAGAGGGTGCGGCTTCGCTCCGCCTCGGAGGCCTGCCAGGGACGGGCTTCGTGGAACCGTCGGTTCGCCTCACGAACCTCTTCGAGCGCGAGGTCGAGGGCTTCCTTGAGGTGGACCCTCTCGTACTCCTCGGTGATCTTCGCGTGGGCGCTCTTCAGGCGCTCCCCGATCCCGGCGGTGGCGGTCCCGGAGTTCCAGCCGTCCGGCGGCGTGGGGACCTTGCCAGCGTAGCGGTCCCGGGTGAGGACGAGCGTCCGTTGGACGAGGTTCCCGTACTGGTTCGCGAGGACCTCCTCGCGGAGCTGCCGGAACTCGTCCCAGTCGAGCTCGGTATCGTGGTTCTGGGGAGCGAGAAGGGCCGCGTAGAACCGGATGACATCCGGAGGGTAGTTCGCGAGGAGCGAGGGAATGAACGCGTCGGCCTCCGCGGTCCGCGTCTTCGAGACCTTCCGGCCTTCGACCAGCAGCCACTCGTTCGCGGGCACGTCGTATGGGAGCTGAAGACCGCCGGCCCCGAGGAGGATGCCGGGCCAGATGATCGTGTGGTGAAACTTGTTGTCCTTGCCGACGAAGTAGTACTGACGGACCGGCTCGCGGGCGTCCCAGTAGGCCTGCCAGGCGTCCGGGCGTCCGATCCGGATCGCCCACTCCTTCGAGGCAGAGAGGTATCCCGTCACCGCGTCAAACCAGACATAGAACCGTTTCGAGTCGTACCCGTCGAGCGGGATCGGGACCCCCCAATCGAGGTCGCGGGTAATCGGCGTCGGGTGGAGACCCTCCTTGAGGAAGTTCTCCGCGACGCGCAGGGTGCCCGGGCGCCAGTGCCTCTGACGGCCGAGGTACTCGGTGAGCTTCCCCTGAAGTTTGTCGAGCTCGAGGTAGAAGTGCTCGGAGGGTCGGAACTCGGCGGTCGTTCCGCAGAGCGTGCATTTCGGGCTTCCGAGCTGACCCGGCTCGAGGGGGCGGCCGCAGCTGTCGCACTCGTCGCCGCGGGCGCTCTCGAAGCCGCAGTTCGGGCAGGTCCCGACGAGGTACCGGTCCGGCAGGAAGCGGCGGTGCTGCGGGCAGTAGGCCCCCTCGGCCGTCCGCCGGGCAATGAACCCCGCCTCGAGGAGGTCGAGGAACAGCTCCTGGACGGTCCTCTCGTGGACGAGGGTGTGCGTGCTCGTGAACAGGTCGAACGAGAACCCGAGCCGCTCGAACGCCTCCTTGTTGACGGCATGGTAGCGCTCGGCGAGGGCCGCTGTCGGGATCCCCTCCTTCTCGGCTCGGACGAGCGTCGGCGTGCCATGCATGTCAGAGCCCGAGACCATCAGGACCTCGTCCCCTCGCAGCCGATGGAACCGGGCGAAGATGTCGCCGGGAAGGTAGGCGCCCGCGAGGTGGCCCAGGTGGAACGGGCCGTTGGCGTACGGCCACGCGATGCCGATGAAGATCCGTGCCACGTCCGGCCTCCGAGGGTTACCCCGAGTCGGCCTGCGACCTAAGCGTTTCGCGAGAGGCCGCACGCGCAGCCCCCGCGGTGCGAGCGGGCCCGTGCATCGGCTTTATTCTCCCAGGCCCTCCCGGGCGACGTGACCGAAGAGCCGCCGATGGTGCGCCCCGTCGTCCCCGAGGCGGAGCGGGAGATCGGGGTGAAGCACCCGGTCCTCACCCACGGCTACGTCGTCCTCGTGGACTACATGGGGAACGATGCGGCGATCGTCCAGGCGGCGCGCGTCTCCTACGGGAAGGGGACGAAGGCGGTCCAAGACGACCGAGGCCTCATTCGGTACCTGATGCGACACCGCCACACGACGCCGTTCGAGATGGTCGAGTTCAAGTTTCTCGTCCGGCTCCCCATCTTCGTCGCCCGTCAGTGGATCCGCCACCGGATGGCCTCCGTGAACGAGTACAGCGCGAGGTACTCGATCGTCCCCGACGAGTTCGAGATTCCCCCGGTGGAGGAAGTACGGCACCAGTCGACCCGAAACCGGCAGGGACGCGGTGAGGCGCTCCCCACCGAGGTGGTCGAGCGGTTCCGGACGGACCTCGACCGGATCTCGAAGGACGCGTACAGCGCCTACACCCGTTCGCTTGAGGCCGGCGTCGCTCGGGAGACCGCCCGGCTCCTCCTGCCCGTCGCCTACTACACGCAATGGTACTGGAAGACCGACCTCTGGAACCTCTTCCACTTCCTGTCGCTGCGCCTCGACCTCCACGCCCAGGAGGAGATCCGGCTCTACGCGGCCGAGATGGCGAGGATCACCCGCCTGGTCGCTCCGGTCGCGTACGAGGCCTTCGAGGACTTCACGCTCTCGGGATTCTCGCTGAGCCGTCGCGAGCGCGTCGCGGTACGGTCGCTCTTGGAGGGGAAGACCCCGGAGGCGGCGTGTGCCGAAGCCGGCCTTCCGCTCACGCGCGAGGACGGGAAACCGATGACGAGCGGCGAGGGTGTCGAGTTCCTCGAGAAGCTCGCTCGGATCCGCTCCCCCGATTGACCCCGGGTCCGACCAGGCCCAAGTGGATGTCCATCACGTTCGTTCCCGTCGGCCCGGTCCTGAGGAGCGAGCCGAGGCGTTCGAGCGCGTCGTAGGCGGCGTGCCGGGCGAGCGCGCGGGAAATGTCGACCCCGACGCTCCGGGCCCGGTTCGCGGTCGTGCCATCGACCCAGCCTCCGGCCGCGTCCGTAGGCCCGTCGACCCCGTCCGTGCCCGCCGATAGGACCAGCGCGTTCCGACCGGCCAGGGTGCAGGCGCAGCCGAGCGCGAACTCTTGGTTTCGTCCCCCGCGCCCCGGATGGGGCCCGAGGATGACGGTCGTCTCCCCCCCGGCGATCAACGCCCGAGGTCGGTCCGACCGGTCGGAGAGAAGTCGCCGGGCGAACCGGGTCGCAGCGGTTCCGGTATCTCCGACGATAGGGCGTTCTAGGACCTCGGTCCGGTACCCGATGGCCCGCGCCCTGCGAGCCGCGGCCCGGATCGCGGGAAGGTTCGAGCCGATGAGGACGAACGGAGCGGCGCGGAACCGAGGGTCCCCGGCCTTGGGCGTCTCGGCAAGCCGTCCCCGAGCCCCCTCGGCAAGGTGATGGATCACTCGACGAGGCAGCCGAGGTCCCAGGTGGTACCTCCGGACGACCGTGAGGGCGTCGTGGAAGGTGGACGGGTCCGGGACGGCCGGACCTGAGCCGATGTCCTCCGGAAAGTCTCCGACCACGTCGGAGAGCGCGAGCGTCGCGAACTGGACCGCTCGGTCCGCCGCGGCGGCGAGCTGTCCTCCCTTGACCTGCGAGAGATGACGGCGGACGGTGTTCATTTCGCCGATCGACGCGCCCGAAGCGAGGAGGAGCTCCGTCGTTCGGGAGAGGTCCGCGGGTGTGAGCGCCCCGGTCGGTACCTCCGCGACCGTCGAACCGCCTCCCGAGACCAGGAACAGAAGAAGGTCGTTCGGGCCCGCGGCCTTTACGAACCGCAGGAGGGCTCGACCCGCGCGGAAGCTGCCCGCTCCCGGCACCGGGTGCTCTCCCCGGAGGAGCGAAAGTCCCGAGCCGGAGCCCGGATACCCCCGAGGTACGACCGCGAGGGCCTCGCTCGACCGCCCGACCGCCCGCGCGGCGGCGCCCACCATCGTCCCGGCCGCCTTTCCGATCGCGACCAGGCGAACGGTCCCGTCGGGGCCCAATCGAAAGGAGTGCCGACCTACGTAGACGGTCGCGCCTCGGCGACGGAGGTTCGTGCGGACCGCCCGGGCGGGGTCGACCGCAGAGACCCCGGCCCGGAAGATCCGCTCGGCGTCAGAAGCGAGGGTCATCCCCGCCCTCGAGCGTGAATCCCGGTTTGATCGGGAACGCCGCGAAGGGACCGGTGAACCGCCCGGGCAGGACCGTCCGGATCTTCTCGAGTTCGCGCTCGGAGCCGTCCCCGACGGCGAGGACCGCGGCGAGACGAGCCGCCGCGCCTCCGGCGCGCATCACGCCGAAGCCGTTGAACCCGGTGATCGTGTAAAGGCCGCTCGCGCCGGGCACCGGCCCGATCAGGGGGCGACGGTCGGGGGTCGCGACGCACACTCCCGCCCACGCCCGGACGAGCTCGGCGTCCGCCCACCCGGGGAACCGGCTCCCGAAGCTCTCCGCGAGATGGGTCACGAACTGCTCGTCGCCCCCGGTGGAGAAGCGGTCGGGGTCGGCTTCGACACGTTCGGTGCCGTCACCGGCGAGGATCCGGCCGTTCTCCTCGGGCCGGACGTAGACGTCCAGGTCGATGTCATGGACCGACGGGAACATTCGGGTATCGAGAGTGGAGGGACGCAGGACCGCCGCTTGCGTTCGGTAGGGAGCGAGCGGGAGGGGATGCCCCACGGAGGCGAGAAGGCGCTTGGACCAGGCGCCGGCGGCGACGACGGCCCGGCGGGAGAGGGTCGTCTGTCCCGCCACCGTGAGCTCCCAACGGTCCCCTTCGCGGGCAAACCGGCTGGCGGGAGTGCCGAGCACAAAATCGACCCCCAGCTCGCGGGCCCTCTCGGCGTAGAGGTCGCCCATGGTGCTGGCCGTGACGACCGCGTCGTCCGGGCTCCAGATCGCGCCCAGAACGTCGTCGAACCGTCCCCACGGTACCTTCTCCGCGAGGGTGGGGGGGTCCAGGACGGAGACCGGGACCGACCAGCTCCGCAGCCGCTCGACGGCCGCCTCGAGGACCGGGACCGCCTCCCGGGCCTTGGTCCACCGGGCGAACCCGTTGACCGCGAACGCGGACCGGTCGTACCGGTCGGCGAGATGGGCGTACTCCTCCTTCGATTCCCGGGCGACCGCGACGTCCCAGGGGTCCCACAGCTGCTCGGTGACGATCCCGGCGGCACGCCCGGTCGCTCCGGCGGCGGGGGTCTGCGGGTCGTAGACGACCACGGGATCGACCCCGCGCCGGGCGAGATGGAAGGCGAGCGCGCATCCCGAGATGCCCGCCCCGAGGACGAGGACCTCCGCCCGATCGTCGGCCACGACCGCCCGAGCCTCCCGGATGGTTAATACTGCGGCTTCGCGCGTTGGTAGGCGGTCTGGAGCGCCTGGGTGTCGACGTGGGTGTAGATCTGGGTCGTCGCGACCGAGGCGTGGCCGAGCAGCTTCTGGATGTACCGGATATCGCAGCCGCGGGAGAGGAGCGCGGTCGCGAGGGTGTGCCGGAGCATGTGGGGAGTGACCCGACGAGGGATCCCCGCGGTCTGGGCCGCCCTACGAACGATCCGCTCGACCGTCACCGGTCCGACCGGGAAGAGGCGAGGGGTGGATTCTCCGGCGAGCGTCCGTTCCGTAAGGTAGCGGTCGATCGCGGCACGCGTGCGGTCCTCGAGGACGACCTCCCGGTCCTTGTCCCCCTTCCCGGAGCGCACGTGCAGCACGTTCCGCGAGAACTCTAGGTCCTCGACCAGGAGGTGGCTGAGCTCGCTCACCCTTAGGCCGCAGAAGGCGAGGACGTGGACCATCGCATTGTCGCGCGGGGAGCCCTTCACGCTCTCGAGGAGGCGATGCATCTCCTCCTCGGTGAGATACCGGGGCAGCCGTTCGGGTCGTCGGGGCGCCTCGAGCTGGTCCGCGATGGCGAACCCGTAGCTCCGGAAGAGGCACGTCAGCCCGCGGACGGTGGTGTAGATGGAGTTCTTGGAGTAATGTCGCTGGAGCACGAGGTGCTCCCGGAACGCCTCGAGGTCCCGTAGCGTGACCTCATCTAGGGGCTTCTGGGCGAAGCTGAGGAACATTCGAGCGATGTGCCCGTACTGTTTCACCGTGCACGGGCTTCGCTCCTGAGCCTGGAGCATCCGCTGGAACCGGCCGACGAGCTCGAGAACATTGAACTCCCCCGGCGCTGAGGCTCGAGAGGAGGAGGGCCCGCGTCGGGGCGCCGGAGCCGAACGCGGGATCGACGCGGAGGATGCCATCGCGCGTGGTTGGCCGGATTTCGCCTAATAATCGTATGCGCGGAGTGGAAGGCAACTGGCCGCTCGTCGCTCAAATAGCTCCGGACCGTGGCGCTCTATCGTGCGGTGCTCCACCTGCGATGCCCCGGCGGTCATCGACCAGCCGTACCGGGGCGCCCATCTGTGCGCGTCGCACTTTCGGGAGTCCGTCGAGGAGCGAGTTCGGCGCGAGATGCATCGCCAGCTCCCTCGGTTCGGCCACGGCACGGTCGCGGTGGCGCTGTCGGGTGGCAAGGACAGCGGCGTCGCGCTCACGCTGGCCCACCGCTACTTCCGGCGACGGCCGACCGTCCGCATGGTTGCGCTGAGCGTGGACGAGGGGATCGACGGGTACCGGGCCGGGACTCTGAAGGCCGCCCGGGCGCTCACCGACTCCCTGGGGGTGGAGCATCGGGTCGTGTCGGCCGAGGAGGCGATCGGCACCACGATCGACCGGACCGCCTCCAACCTTCCGGGGACCGTTCCCTGTTCCTTCTGCGGCGTCTGGCGGCGTCAGCTCCTGAACCGCGCGGCCCGGGACGTTGGGGCCGACGCGCTCGTGCTCGGCTTCAACCTGGACGACCTCGCCCAGACGGTCCTCATGAACCTCGTTCGCGGGGACTTGGACCGTCTCGTGCGGATGGCCCCGCACCGGGTCCGACAGCCCGGGCTCGTCCCGCGGGTCGCCCCTCTCGCCCTCATCCCGGAGCGGGAAGTGTTCCTCTACGCCCAGCTGAAGCGGATCCCGCTCGACCACGGGGAGTGCCCCTACGCAGGCCGGGCCGCTCGAAACCTCTTCCGGGAGGTCGTCTGGCAGCTCGAGGAGGCCCAGCCGGGGACCCGCCAGTCGCTCCTGAAGACCCACGAGCGCCTCGTGACGCGGTTCCTCGCGCAGGAGGCCTCCTTGGCCGCTCCGGAACGCTGCCGGGCGTGCGGTGAGCCGGCCGCGACCGAGCTTTGCCGTGCCTGCGAGTACCTTGAGATTGCCCGGACCCTCCCCTCCATCCCGGAGACCTCATGACCGACATCGAACCCGTCCTCTCGGAGAGCGACCCTCGCGCATCGATCGCCCAACGGGTCTTCGTCGTAGGCGCGGGGATCATGGGCAGCGGCATCGCCGCCCAGTGCGCGCTCGCCGGCTACCCGGTGACGCTCGAGGACGTGAACGAGGAGCTCTCCCGGCGGGGGATCGCGAACGCGACGCGGGCGCTCGACCACGCCGTCCAGCGCGGCAAGGTCGCTGCGAGCGACCGCGATGCCGCGCTCGCTCGGATCGACTTCGCGATCGGGCTTCGGAGGGCCGATTCGGCCCAGATCGTCATCGAGGCGGCGCCCGAGGACCTCGCGCTCAAGCGGCGGATCTTCGCCGAGCTCGAGCCGGCAACCCACCCGACCGCGCTCCTCGCGACGAACACCTCCTCGCTCCCCATCACCGCGATCGGCCAGGACCTGAAGGACCCCGGGCGCCTGGTCGGGGTCCATTTCTTCAACCCGGTCCTCCAGATGCCGCTGGTCGAGCTGATCCCGGGCCACACCACGCGCCCCGAGTACCTCGAGCGGGCGCGCTCTTTCGCCGTGAACCTGGGAAAGACGGTCGTCACCTCGCGCGACACTCCCGGGTTCGTCACGACCCGCGCCCTCGCCGTCCTCGTCAACGAGGCCGCGTGGATGCTCTACGAGGGCGTGGCGACCAAGGAGGACATCGACACCTCCTACAAGCTCGGCTTCCACCACCCGATGGGACCGTTCGAGCTGGTCGACCTCGTCGGGATCGACACCACGGTCTCCATCCTGGACGTCCTCTGGGACGGGTTCCGAGATAGCCGCTACCGTGCCTGCCCGCTCCTGCGCACCCTCGTCGCGGCCAAGAAGCTGGGCCGGAAGACCGGAGAAGGGTTCTACGTGTACCCTACCGGCAAGACGGGCGGACCGTGACCGACCTCGGCTCCGGGTGGGACCTCCTCATCCTCGTCATCGTATCGTTCATCCCGGCGTTGATCTACCTCGGCTGGATCCGCGGAACCGAGCGGTACGGCAAGGAGGGGTGGGGCCCGCTCCTGCGAGCGTTCGTCTACGGAGCGATCTTCGCGACCCTCACCGCCGCGGTCCTCGAAGCGGTCATCGTCTACGCCGGGACCGCCGTGAGCCAGAACTACCCCGGACCCGAGTTCGTCTTCCTGAACGGGAACTCCACGGCCGGGGCGTTCTTCCTGGTCCTCGTCATCGCGCCGGTCATCGAGGAGGCCCTCAAGGCGTCGGGGGTCGCCGCGTTCCGGACCTCGTTCAAGCAGCTCGCCGACGGACCGGTCTTCGGCGCCTCGGTCGGGCTCGGCTTCGGGTTCTTCGAGACGTTCCTCTACGGCCTCGGCGCCTACCTCGTGGGAGGTCTCGAGGCGGGCATCGTGCTGATCATCATCCGCTCGGTCTCGAGCGTGCTCCTGCACGGCAGCTCGACCGGGATGTTCGGCTACGGCTACGCACGCTCCCAGTTCCACGAGGGGGGGCCTGGCTCCTGGTCGTACTACGGGGTCGCGGTCGGCATGCACGCGACCTTCAACGCCCTCGCCTCCCTGGCCGCGGTCCTCGCGATCGCTGGGATAGGAGGGTTCGCGAACGACGCGGCCGGCTACCTCGCGCTCTTCGCGGCGATCTTCTTCGCGTTCTGGGCGATCGAGCACGTCCGCTCGATCATCCAAGCGTCGGACTACCCCGCGCTCCTCGGGGCGCCGATCCACTACCGCCCCCCGGGAGGAGCGCGGCCTCCGAACCGCCGCTAGCGAAGCCCCGTCTCACGGCTTGGGCGGGGACCGGGAGCTGGCGTTCCGGTTCCAGTCCGACTCCCGGATCGACCGGTAGACGGCCTCGGCCTCGTCGGTGGGGGGAGCCTCACCGCCCTGGCCCACGTCGCGGATCCGCGCCTTCTTGAGGAGCCAGTAGTGGATCCGCCAGGTCTTGCCGCGCGAGACGGTGGCGTCCTCCTCCTCGCTCGTGAGGAGACCCTCCTCCTCGAGCTGGTAGAACCGGTCGCGGTCGTCGCTCGAGAGCTTGTTGTCGAGCACCGTGTCGTCGGCCCCGAAGTACCCCAGCACCATCCGAGCGACCGGACGGGCCTCGGGGGCCGGCATCTTCCCGCGGGCGACCAGGGTCCTCTCGATCGCCCGGGTCAGTTCGGCCTCGGTGATCGAGGGCATGGGAGTCGTCCTCGCCACGGAATCCCCAAAGATAAGGTTCTTCGGCCATCGGAAGCGCGTGCCGGCGAACTTTTGTGGCCTGCGCCGGTCTCGGGAGAGTGACCGAACCCGTCGTCTTCGACATCCCCGAGGGAGCGCGCACGACCGCGCTCCGAGCTCTGGACCGGGACCTCTGCGACGAGTGCTTTGGTCGCCTCTTCGGTCGGCTCGGTCACGGTCTTTCGAACCCGGAGCGCGCCCGTCGGCTCACGGACGCGCTCGGACACGCTCCCCTCGGAGGGAACCCGGAGTGCGCGGTGTGCGGTGGGCTTTTCTCTCGCCTCTCGACCTGGGTCGACCGGGCCGTCCGCGCCGCCGAAGGGTTCGAATGGCACCGCTTCACCTGCGGCTCCCGCTGGGACCCCGAGCGCCTCGCTCGGGAGGAGGCGCTCTGGATCGAGTTCGGCAGCGAGTGGGGAGAGAGCGCCCGCTCGGCGTTCAACCGGGAGCTAGGCAAGAAGATGGAGACCGCCAGCGGGGCCTCCGGCGGCACGGAACGGTCCGACGTGGTGTTCCTGGCCGACCTGCCCGTCGGGCGGGTCGAGGTCACCGTTCTGCCGGTCTACGTCTACGGCCGGTACCGTAAGCTCGACCGGACCCTGCCCCAGACCCACTGGCCCTGCCGTCGATGCCAGGGCCGGGGATGCACGACCTGCGGCGGGACCGGGAAGACCTACCCGACCAGTGTTGAGGAGATCGTCGCGGCCCCGTTCCTATCGGCGACGGGGGCGGAGGGGAGCCGCTTCCACGGGATGGGACGGGAGGACATCGACGCGCGGATGCTCGGACGGGGCCGACCTTTCGTCCTGGAGCTATTGCGGCCGCGAAAGCGCACAGTCGACCTGGCCCAGATGGCCACCGAGCTCGCCCGAGACGCGGCCGGGAGGGTGGAGGTCGTCGACCTTCGCCCGTCGGAGGCTCCGGAAGTGGTGCGGGTTAAGGAGGCGAGCCCGGACAAGAGCTACCGTGTCGGTGTGGTTGGGGAAGTCCCGGTGGCAAAGGTTAATGAGGCTCTCGAGCTCGCGCTTCGCCAAGCGATCGCCCAGCGCACGCCGAAGCGCGTCGCACACCGTCGGTCCGACCGCGTCCGAACGCGGCGGCTCGTCGCTGCGCGCGTCGTGGAAGCGACCGACGGGCGGTTCACGCTCGACCTCAGGACCGAAGCGGGTACGTACGTCAAGGAGTGGGTGGAAGGAGATGACGGACGCACCGTGCCAAGCCTCTCCTCGCTGGTCGGGGTGCCGCTGAAGGTCGAGTTCCTCGACGTGTTGGAGATCCACGATACGGAGGTGTAAGGCGATGGTCAAGAGTTCCAAGGGGTTCCGATCCCGCTCTCGCGGGACGTTCACGAAGGAGGTCCGCGAGCGTGGGCTGCCGCCGGTGAGCCGGTTCCTGCGCGAGTTCGCGATCGGCGACCGCGTGGTCGTCCGGATCGAGGCGTCCGACCCGCACGGCCAGCCGCACCCGCGCTACCAGGGACGCACGTGCACCGTGGTCGCGAAGACCGGCCGGGCCTACCGCATCGCCTTCCTGGACGGCGGGAAGCGCAAGGAGCTCATCGCGACCCCGATCCATCTCATGCCCGCCGACGTGGGGAAGGCCGATGCCTGAACCGGTCCCCCTCTCGAAGGTGAAGGACCTCCTTGTGGAGGAGGCCGCCCGCCGTACCCTCCCCCGTGAGGCCGCCCTCGCCCACCAGCATGCCGAGCAGTTCGCGCGCCTTTCTACGGAGCAGACCGCGAAGCTCCTGGCCGAGCTGCGGACGCTCCCGTTCGTGGACGCGACGGTGGCCGTGAAGATCGCCGACGTTCTCCCCCAGTACCCGGAGGAGATCCGCCTCCTCTTCTCGAAGGAGCGGGTCGCGCTCGACGAAGCGCAGGTCGCCCGGCTCCTCGAGATCGTGGCACAGCACCGATGAGCGGGGGGGATCCGGTGTGGAGAATTACGCCATCATTCTCGATTACCTGCCGAACGGTCGGCAGACGGAGCGGGGGTTCCACCGCGAACCCCTCGCGCTCGCCATCGGCGAAGACGAGCTGAAACTCTTCGAGCTCGTGCCGCGCCCGACGGTGCCCCTGACGCCGGGGACGAGGGTCCCGCTCGGTCCGGTCGGGGCGACCCCTTCCCCGATCGACCACGTCCGGCGCCGGGTCAGCTACGACGAGCTCACCGTCTCGGCCCGAACGGAGCTCACCCCCGCCCTCGAATCGATCGTCCGGCGGAACGCCCCGCGGTACCTACGGTTCTTCAACGAGGCCCCGGCGGTCTCGCGCCGGTTCCACCTCCTCGAGCTCTTGCCGGGGATCGGCAAGAAGACGATGCAGCAGATCGTGGACGAGCGCAAGCGGGCCCCGTTCGCGAGCTTCGAAGAGATCGAGGTCCGGGTCCATCTCAAGAGCCCCGAGCGGCTCATCGTCGGCCGGATCGAGCAGGAACTGAGCGGTGTCGAGGACAAGTACCGCCTCTTCGTCGCGCCGTAGCGCAACGACCAACGGCACCGTTCCCGCGGTGCCCGAGCGACCGGACGAGGTCCGCGCCGCGCTCGATTCGCTCGGCGTGCGACCGTCCAAGGAGTGGGGCCAGTCGTTCCTCACGGACCCGTTCGTCGCCGACGCGGAGGCCGCGCTGGTCGAGCTGCCTCCCGGGCGTCCTGTGGTCGAGATCGGAGGCGGGCTCGGGGTCCTGACGGCAGCTCTGCTGCGCCGCGGGGTCGGTCCGCTCACTGTGATCGAACGCGACCGCCGGCTGGCGCGCTTCCTCACGACCACCTTCGGCGACCGGATCCGGGTCGTGACGGGGGACGCCCTCACGGTGACGCTCCCCCTGGCGGACGCGGTGATCGGCAACCTTCCGTACTCGGTGGCGACACCGCTCTTGCTTCGGCTGTTCGCCGCCCGGACCCCGCGGGTCGTCTTTCTCGTCCAACGGGAGGTCGCCGAGCGCCTCGCGGCGGACCCCGGTTCGAAGAAGTACGGGCGCCTCTCGATCATCGCGCAGCTCTACGGCTCGGTCGAACTGTTCCGGACCGTGAACTCCGCCGCGTTCACGCCGCAACCCGAGGTCGAGAGCCGGATCGGGGTCCACGTCACCCGGCGCGACCCCCTCCCGGTGCCGTCCGTTCCGGAGTTCGAGGAGATCCTTCGACGGCTCTTCTCCTCGCGTCGAAAGCAGCTTTCGAACCTTCTTCCCCGGTTGACCTCGACCCGGGAAGGCGCAGACGAGCTCGCCCGTGAGGCCGGTTGGTCGGCCGATTGGGGCCATCGTCGGCCGGAAGAGCTTCCGCCGAGCGACTACTTCGCGCTCGCCCGGGTCCTCGTCGGCAAGGTCGGACCCGGCGCGAAGAGCTAGGGCTCAACCTCCCACGGGCGCCCGCTCGGACCCGGTCGCAGCGATTTCGGGGGAGGGCGTTTCAAAACCCCTCCCGTGGACCTTTTGGGCTCCGGTAGCTGGCCTCCCCAATGACCCCCGCCCGCACGAAACCCGTTCCGAAGACGCGGACCAAGACCCCGAGCACGGCCATGTCCTGGCTGTTGGAGGGGAACCAGCCCTCGGTGCGGTACCGAACGTTGACCGAGCTTCTCGGTCGGAAGGAGAACGACCCCGAGGTCCGGGACGCCAAGAGGGCAATCCTGGAACGAGGATGGGCCGCGGAGATCCTCTCGCAGCGCCGCCTCGGCGGTGGCTGGAACGACGGCGATTCCCAGTACCGACCGAAGTACCTCTCCACCAACTGGATGATGCTGGTCCTCTCCGACCTCGGCCTGACGCGCGCGGTCCCCGAGGTCCGCGAGGCCTGCGAGTTCTGGATGGACGGGTTCGCCGCGACGGGTGGAGGGCTCGGTGGCAGCTCGAAGGGGACCCCCCACTACTGCGTGGCGGCCAACCAGGCTCGGGCCCTGATCCGGTTCGGGTACGAGGACGACCCGCGGGTCCGACGTACCCTCGATTGGTTGGTCGAGACCGCCGACCCCAAGGGGGGCTGGTCGTGCTTCGGGTCCGGAAGGAACCTCGATTCCTGGGAGGCATTGAGCGTCTTCGCGGCCTTCCCCCGGTCCAAGTGGAGCGGGAGCATGAAGACCTGCGTGGAGAAAGGGGCCGAGTTCTTCCTCGAGCGGGAACTCCACCGTCAGGGGGACCGGTACGAACCGTGGTATCGGTTCCACTACCCGCCACACTACTACTACGACCTCTTGGTCGGTCTCGACTTCATGACCGCTCTGGGCTACGCGGGCGACCGTCGGATGGACTACGCGGTGGCGTTCCTTCGCTCGCGCCAGCTCCCCGATGGGAGGTGGAACCTCGACGCGGTCCACCCGGACCTCGAGGGCGCGGCGGCGCGGTGGTACGCGTCGCACCCGAAGCACCGCCCCACCCCCTTCGCTATCGAGAAGGTCGGCCAACCGAGCAAGATGATCACGCTCGCCGCCCTGCGGGTCCTCGACGCCGTGGACCGGGCTTCGTCGTCCGGGGGTCGTCGGCCGTGACGACCGACCTGTGGACCGCTGTGGACGCCTATCTCGAGGAGAAGCTGCTCCCCGCGGACCCGGTCCTGGAGGAGGCCCTCCGGTCGAGCGCGGCCGCCGGCCTTCCGAACATCCAGGTCTCCCCGACCCAGGGAAAGCTCCTCTATCTACTCGCCAAGGCGCTAGGGGCCCGCAGGGTCCTCGAGATCGGTGCCTTGGGCGGGTACAGCACGATCTGGCTCGCCCGGGCGCTCCCGAAGGACGGGCGCCTCGTGACCCTCGAGGTCGAGGCAAAGCACGCCGAGGTCGCTTCTGCGAACATCGCGCGGGCGGGCCTTCAGGACCGCGTGGAGATACGGCTCGGTCGGGCGCTCGAGACCCTCCCGAAGATCCTCGCCGAGAAGCGGGGGCCGTTCGACCTCTTCTTCCTGGACGCGGACAAGGCGAACACGCGGGCGTACTTCGAGTGGACGCTGAAGCTCTCCCGGCCCGGCTCGTTGATCGTCGTCGACAACGTGGTCCGGCGGGGAGAGCTCGCCGACGCATCCAGCCCGTCCCCGGACGTCCGGGGGATGCGCGAATTCCTGGACGCGCTCGCCTCCGATTCCCGCGTCAGCGCGACCGGCATCCAGACCGTGGGCCGCAAAGGATACGACGGATTCGTCCTGGCGCGGGTGACGGACCCGCGCGGAGCATAGATGACCGGTTCGGTTCCGCTTACCATGAAGACGAAGCGAAGTCGCACAGGACCCGCCCGGGCCACTGCGTGCGCGGAGTACTCCTTCCGGCAGCGGTTCCGCGTTCCCGCACCCTGGGCGTTCCGCTGGTGCATCGACTTCGTCCCACACGACTGGGCAACCGGGGGAGTCCACGGGTCGCGGAAGGTCCTCTGGCTCTCTCCTCGGACCGTCATCCTCGACGATACGTTCCCCGCCCCCGGTGGTCGCCGCGTTCGGAAGGTCAAGCTGGTCCAGATCTACCCCCGCGCCCGGTACTGGGTGAGCACCCACATCGTGGGGCCGAGCCATCACTCCCAGTTCCGATACACCGTCTCCGCCGTCGGGCCGAACGCCTCCGAACTGCTGTTCGAAGGTCGAGAGCTCCGGTGGCAGGGGCCGCGACTCGCGCCCGCCGCGGAGAGACGGTTGGCGAAGCGACTTCGGTCGGAGGACGCCGACCTCTGGAAGCGGTTCGCGACCGAGATCGAGCGCGAGTTCTCCGAGCGATAAGGTCCCGCCCAGGAAAGCGTCGGTCGGACCCGAACGTCGCTCCGGTTCACGTCGAGCTGGACCGGACCATGGTCATCGTCGAGGCCACACCCTTGAACCCGAGGCGCTCGAGCGCCACACCCACGGCGCCCGTAGGCTCCGCTACCACGGCGAGACAGGTCGCCGGGGCTCGAGGTCGGAGCCACTCGGTGCCCCGATCGAGGAGCGCCGCGGCCTCCTCCAGGGACGGGGGGGTCGAACCGACCAGGGGGAGGTAGACCGCCATCGGAGCCTCCCGAGTGGGGGCACAGGAGACGCGAAGGGCGAGGGGTGGACCGCTGAGCGTCCAAAGGACCCACGTCTGTTTGCGGCTCCGGAAAGAGCCCGCCAGGACCTCGTTGTGGGACAGCCTTCGCCGAGTGGAGGGCAGGGCCGCGCGGTAATCCGCGGCCCGACCTTCATCCAGTTTGGGAGCGATTTCGTTGAGCTCCTCCCTCGTCGCCGGACGCGTCCTCGGCGGGAGCGGGGTCATGGTCGGTGGGACTCCGGTGCGCACGTACCACGTGAACCGGGCGACATCCCGATATCCGGCGTGACGGTAGACCCGGATGGCCGTGTCGTTGTCGCTATCGACGTCGAGGACGAGCCACTCCTGATGCCGACGAGCCGCATCCTTCTTTAGGAGAGTGAGGAGCTGGGAGGCGATCCCCCGCCCTCGGTACCCCGCGTCGGTCGCCATTCCGGCGACGTAGGCGGCGTTCGGTAGCCGGAGCAGGGTCCCGGTCCCCACGACCCGGTTCCCGTCGACCGCGACGAAGATCTGGGCGAAAGGGCGACCCACCAGCTGGGAGAACCTGAGGAGCGTCCAGATCGACCTTCGGGAAAGCGAGCGGACCATCTTCTCGGCGCCCCGGTCGAGGCCGGTCGAGCGCTCGAGCTTCCCGATCCCTTGGAGCACGACCGTGAGGTAGCTCGGGACGTCCGACCGGCGGAGGAGACGGTACTCAAGGGATCCCGCGACCTCCGTCATCCTATCCCGTCCCGTGTCCGGCCGTTCCCCCCATTGTAGGGAGCATGTAAGCGGTGGGGTCCGGGGTCACGGGCGACCGACCCTCTTCTCGGGCTCGACCCTCGAGTGGACGGTCCCTCCGAGCCACGCCACCGCGACGATGATGAGACCTCCCCCTACGTACTGGAGGCTCGAGAGCGCGACGCCGAGGATCAAGAGCCCGGCCGTGGCCGCGACGATCGGCTCGAACGAGCCGGCGACCCCGGCCTCGGTGGCGGTCAGCTTCCTAAGACCGTAGACGAACAGCGTGAAGGCGAGCAGGGTCCCCGCCACGACCACGAAGAGGACCAGCCCTGTGAGGAGCGCCGCGCTCGCGAGCGTTGCGGGCCAGTGGTACTGTATCAGGGTCCAGGCGCCGATCGGGGCCGTGACGAGCCCTCCGAGAAGGAACCCCCACGTCGTCACCCACTGCGCGCTCTGGGTCTGGACGAACCGACGGGTGGCGAGGGTATAGTACGCCCCCGCGACCGCCGAGAGAAGACCGAACGCGAGACCCAGCGGCGTGATGAGGATGGAGAACCCGTGGGGAGAGACGGTCCCGACCAACAACATCGTCCCGGCCGCCGCGAGCGCGAGCAGGGCGGCCCACCGGGCCGACCATCGGATCGCTCCGGACGCCAGCTCGTAGCCGGCGACCATCGGCAGGAAGAGGAACTGAAGCAGGGTCGCTGTCGTCACGTTGGAGTAGAAGAGCGCCTCGAGGTACGTGACCTGGGAGCCGACGAGGCCCAGGATTGCCATCGAGGCGAACGAGGCGGTCCACGGACGGGGCCACTTCGGTCGGGCCACCGCCAGGAGAAGGCAGGCCGCACCGAGCATGCGGATGGTCGTGAGCCCCCAGACCGGGAACAGGTACCCCTGAAGAATCACCTGGGCGGCCGTTCCAGAGAGGCCCCAGAGCGCCGACCCTGTGACCGCTGCGAGGAGCGCCAACCGAACTTCACGCATGGAGTGGCCCACTATCGACCCGTCCCGGATGAGGGGAAGGGGATGGATTTTACCTCAAACCGGTTCCCGAGACGGAGCGCATTCCCCCGGTGCGGCGCCTGGACCGGCACGAGCCACGCCGCGCGCTTGCGGGTTAGTTGCATTTATATAGAAGAGCAATTCTGCCAAACTCGGTGGAAGCATGCTTCAGGGAACTCCGATTCTCGTCCTGAGAGAAGGGACCGAGCGCGAGCAGGGAAAGAGCGCGACCGCGAACAACATCGCCGCCGCCCGGGCCGTCGCCGACACGGTACGAACGACCCTAGGTCCCCGGGGCATGGACAAGATGCTCGTCGACGGGATGGGCGATATCACGATCACGAACGACGGCGTCACGATCCTGAAGGAGGTCGACGTCGAGCACCCGGCCGCCAAGATGCTGGTCGAGGTCGCTAAGACCCAGGACCAGCAGTGCGGCGACGGGACGACCACGGCGGTCGTGCTCGCCGGGGAGCTCCTCAAGCGCTCGGAATACCTCCTCGAGCAGAACGTTCACCCGACCGTCATCACCCGCGGCTTCCAGCTCGCGGTGCAGGAGGCAAAACGCCTTCTCGAGACCGAGATCGGAACGACCATTAAGACCAGCGACGAATCGATCCTCATCGACTGCGCCGCGACCGCGATGGGCTCGAAGGGCGTCTATGGCTCCCGCTCCGAGCTCGCGAAGATCGCCGTCCTCGCGGTCCAGAGGATCGCCGAGACCCGCGGCGGCAAGACCGTCTGCGACGTCGACCAGATCAAGGTCGAGAAGCGCCACGGGGGCACGATCTCGGACACGGAGCTCATCCAGGGGATCATCCTCGACAAGGAGCGCGGACACCCGCGCATGCCCTCGGAAGTGACGAACGCGAAGATCGCCCTTCTCAACTCCGCCCTCGAGATCAAGAAGACCGAGATCGAGAGCAAGATCAACATCAAGAACCCGAACCAGATCCAGAGCTTCCTCGAGGAAGAGGACCGGACGTTCCACAAGATGGTCGACGCCATCAAGGCGCTCGGCGCGAACGTGGTTGTCTGCCAGAAGGGGATCGACGACGTCGTCCTCCACTACCTCGCGAAGCAGGGCATCTACGCCGTGAAGCAGGTCAAGGAGTCGGACCTTCAGAAGCTCGCCCGCGCGACCGGCGGAAAGATCGTGACCGGGATCAAGGAGCTCACCAGCGCGGACCTCGGCTCGGCCGCTAAGGTCGATGAGCACAAGGTCGGTGACGACAAGATGACGTTCGTCACCGGTTGCGCCAATCCCCGATCCGTCTCGATCCTCATCCGGGGCGGCACCGAACACGTCACGCAGGAGGTCGAGCGCTCGCTCCACGACGCGCTCAAGGTCGTCTCGAGCGTCATCGAGGACGGGGTCGTCTGCCCCGGCGGTGGCGCGACCGAGATCGACCTCGCGGTGAAGCTGCGCAAGTGGGCCGGTACAGTTGGCGGCCGCGAGCAGCTCGCGGTCGAGGCGTTCGCTCAGGCGCTCGAATGCATCCCGTGGGCCCTCGCCGAGAACGGCGGGTACGACTCGATCAACACCCTCATCGACCTTCGCAGCGCCCACGACGGACCCAACGCGAACAAGAACGCCGGGATCAACCTCCAGGACGGGAAGTCGGCCGACATGTGGAAGCTCCACGTCATCGAGCCGCTCCGTGTCAAGAGCCAGGCGCTCAGCTCCGCAACGGAGGTCGCGACCATGATCCTGCGGATCGACGACATCATCGCGTCCAAGAAGGGCGGCGGCGGGGCTCCCGGCGGTCCGGGTGGCCACCAACACTAGGTAGGCCGGTCGAAGCTCGGCCCAACTCGTTCCACGGGCCGGACCCCCTTCGTGGGGCCCGGTCCGAAGCCTTCTTAACGCAAGGGCGGTAGGTCGCTCGCCATGCGGACCAAGCCGGTCGAGGGGGTGCTCCGCCTCGACGTGGTGGCCCTGGACCCCCGTCCGGCGGTCTACCTCGCCTACGACGGCCTCGCGGGCGTCAGCCAGCGCCCGATCCTCCGCGACCTCATCGAGGAGCTCGAGCGCAAGGGCCCCGAGGAGCTCGGGAAGTTCCTCGAGGCGCTGCGGCGCCGACGGTCCGGGATGGTCCATGTCTACTTCTCCGACTACGTGAGCTACGGGATCGGCGGCGGGGACGCGGCGGCCGAGTTCTTCCTCGGCACGTTCCTCCTCCTCCACGAACCGGCCCGCCCGGCGGGAAAGGACCCGGCGATCCCCGAGCACCTCGCGCTCTTCCGCCCCGGAGGCGTCGAGCGCCTCGCGGTCGAGCCCACGGCCCGATAGGGCCCCTTTCGACACGAACCATTTTCTGCCCGGTCACGTCTCGCCCGTCGTCGGATGGCCGAAGAGAACCGTCTCGAGCAGGACCGTAAGGCGAAGGTCGCCCGCTGGCGCGCGGAAGGTAAAGAACCCTATCCCTGGTCGTTCCCCGACCGCTCTCCTACCGAGCGGGTCCGCGAGGCGTGCCGGACCCTGAAGCCGGGCGAGGAGGCTCCCCCCGCCCCGCCCGTCCGTGTCGCGGGCCGGCTCATGGCGGTCCGCCAGCACGGCCGGACCGCGTTCGCCGACCTCGAGGACCTATCGGGGTCGCTCCAGCTCCTCCTGCGGGTCGACGAGCTCGGCGAGGGTCCGTACAATGGATGGCTCGCGGACCTCGACCCCGGGGACATCATCGGCGCCGAAGGGACCCCCATCGTCTCTCGCCGCGGCGAGCCCTCGCTCCTCGTCCGTTCCCTCACCTTGCTCGCGAAGGCGGTCCGACCGCCCCCCGAGAAGTTCCACGGGCTCCAGGACGTGGAGGAACGCCTGCGCCGACGCTATGTCGACCTCCTCTCCTCGTCGGAAGCGCGCGCCCGCTTCCGGACCCGCACGCTGCTCGTCCGGGAGATCCGCCGGTACTTTGACGACGCCGGCTTCCTCGAGGTCGAGACGCCGGTGCTCACGTCGGTCGCGGGCGGGGCCGCGGCCGCGCCGTTCGTCACCCGCTCGAACTACCTCGACGCCGAGCTCCGTCTTCGGATCTCGATCGAGCTTCCGCTCAAGCGACTGCTCGTCGGGGGGCTCGAGCGGGTCTACGAGCTCTCGAAGGCGTTCCGCAACGAGGACCTGGACAGCATCCACTCGCCGGAGTTCACCGAGTTCGAGGCGTACTGGGCCTACGCGGACTATCACGACATGCGCCACCTCATGGAGGGGCTCTTCGAGCGGCTCGCCCACCGCACCCTCGAGCTGTGTCCCGGCGACAGCGTGGTCGAAGCCGCCGCGAAGCGGTTCCTTCCTCCGTTCCCCACCGTCGATTTCGTGGACGCCCTCGAGGAACGGAGCGGCATCCCCGACCTGCTCTCCAAGAGTCGCGAAGAGCTGCGCGAGCTCGCCCGAGCCGTCGGCTCGACCGTCCCCGACAACTCCTCGAACGGGACGTTCCTCGACAAGCTCTTCGAGCACTACGTGGAGCCGACGTTCGACCGGGTGACCTTCGTGGTCGACTACCCGGCGGCGACCACTCCCCTCGCGAAGCGCCATCGCTCGAAGCCCGGACGGGTGGAGCGGTTCGAAGTGTTCCACCCGGGGTTCGAGCTCGCGAACGCCTACACCGAGCTCAACGACCCGGACGAACAGGAGGCCCGCTTCCGGTCCCAGCTCGGAGAACGGGGGGACGACCGATATGCGTTCGACGAGGACTACGTGAGCGCGCTCGGCTACGGGCTCCCGCCGTGCACCGGGGTCGGCTTCGGGGTCGACCGGGTCCTCATGGGGCTCCTCGGGATCCCGTCGATCAAAGAGGTCATTCTCTTTCCGCTGATCCGGTCCCGCTAGTTCTCCGACCCCATCGGAGTTATACCTAAAGCGAGCGGATGGAGATAGGATGGCGACCGCCTACCCCGCGAGCAGCTCGGTCCCGCTCGCGCTCGAGGGGATCTCGGTCGCCTACGGGGAGCGGCCGGCGGTCCAGCAGCTCTCCCTCACCGTGCAGCCGGGGGAGATCTACGGTCTCCTCGGGTCGAACGGCGCGGGAAAGACCAGCACGATCAAGGCGATCGTCGGGCTCGTGCGCCCGGTCGCCGGCGAGATCCGGGTCTTCGGGCTCGACGCGCTCCGCGATGGGCTCGCGACCAAGGCCCGGATCGGCTACGTTCCCGAGACCTCGATGCTCTACGAGGCGCTGACCCCCCGGGAGTTCCTCGAGTTCGTCGCGAGCGTGCGTCAGATGGACGCGGCGACGGCCACCCGGCGCATGCGCAGCTACGCGGAGGCGTTCCGGCTCGAGGCCGAGCTGGAGGAGCCGATCGCCACGCTCTCGAACGGCACCCGGCAGAAGGTACTGATCATCGCGGCGCTCCTGCACGCGCCGCCCCTGCTCGTTCTGGACGAACCGCTCAACAGTCTCGACCCGCGGTCGGTCCGGATCATGAAGGACGTGCTCCTGCGCTACGTCGCGAGCGGGGGCCGCGGCGTGCTGTTCTCGACCCACACGATGGAGGTCGCCGAGCAGCTCTGCCAGCGGGTCGGGATCCTCGACCGAGGGGTGCTCCGGGGGGAGGGGAGCCTCGCCGCGCTTCGGGAGCGGGTCGCGGCGGGCGACGCCTCGCTCGAGGAGATCTTCCTGCGCCTCACGGAGGAGGATGTGGGGGTGCGGGCCGCGGTCGACTCCCTCGGCGACCCCTCGGTATGAGCTGGAGGGAGGCCCTCCGCCTGAGCAACGTCGCGTTCACCGAGCTCTCGCTGCAGGCGGTCTATGCGTTCCGGCAGGGGAACGTCCTGCCGCCGGGCCGCTCGAAGAACCTCGTAGCCCGCTCGCGGCGTCTCGTCGTCCAGAGCAAGGTCGTCATCAGCGCGGTGCTCGCGCTGTTGACCCTGGGCGCCGCCGCCATCCTTCACCTGAAGGCGCAGAGCCCCCAGATCTTCTCCAGCATTCCGGCAGGGCTCTTCCAGAGCGCCATCCTGACGGGGCTCCTCAGCCTCGACATCGCTCTCCTGTGGTGGACCGGGGTCCAGGTGATCCCCACGCTGATCTCCTCGGGCGTCCTCCCCGTGCTCGAACCGCTCCCGATCGACCCCCGGACCTTCCGACGGGTCGCGGGCATCCTGTACCTGCGCCTCTTCGACTTCCCCGCCCTCACGATCATCATCCTGACCCCCATCGCGGTCGGTATCGCCCTGGGGCCGCTCGCCGGGCTCGCGGCCCTGCCGGGCGCGGTCGTGGCGGTCATCTATGCGCTCGCCCTCTCGCTCCTGACCGGTCGGTTCTTCCTCCGCCGGGTCCAGGGTTCCCGTGGCGGTGGCGGCCGTACGGTCGTCCGCTGGGCGTACCTGGTCCTCTGGCTCGTCCCGGCGTTCGCCATGTTCGGTTTCATCACCGCGGCACCGGCGTTCTTCCGTGCCCTGGGCGGGCTCGCCGTCCAGGGTCCGTCCGTCGGCAGTGGACTGCTCGTCGCGGCGTTCCCGTTCTCGTTCGCGGCGCTACCGGCAATCGTGGCGGGCGGACCCTCGTCGGTCGCGATCCTCTCTCCCACCCTCGACCTGGTGCTCGGGGTGGCCGCCGCGGCGTACCTGGCGCTGGCCGCCTGGTCGGTCGTCTGGCTGTCCCGTTCGGTCCGGACCCTTCTGTTCCTGCCGGTCCTCACCTCGGTGAGCCCCCCGGCAGCCACGTTCTCCCTTCGGCCGATGAGCCGCGCCCGGGCGGTGCTGGTGAAGGACCTTCGCATCGCCAGCCGGACCCCGGGCTACGCGTTCCTGATCCTCCTGCCGATCCTGGACGCCGGGGCGCTCGGGTTGCTCACGTACGCGACCCCGGCACAGAACCCGGTCGCCGCCTCGCTCGCCCTCGGCGCCGTCACCACCGCCGCGCTCCTCGCAACCTTCTTTGGCCCGGCGTTCTTCGCCATCGAAGTGATCGCGTATTCCTACGGTCGGAGCCTCCCGCTCTCCAACCGGTCGGTCATCCTCGGGAAGGTGGCGCTGATCGGTTCCATGTACCTCATCGCGGCGGCCCTCATCGTGGGGCTCACGCTCCTGCGCTTCTTCGAGCCGTTCACCTTCGTCGCGTTCGTCCTCGTGGAGCTGCCGGCGGTGCTCGGCGCGGCGCTCTTCGAGCTCGGGCTCCTCTTCCGCTGGGCCCGACGCCGCGGCCTCGCGATCACGAACCTGTACGCCGGGGCGTGGGTCGCGGTCCTCGTCTCCGTCCCCGGGCTCATCATGGCCGGGCTTCCCCCTCTCCTCTTTGACCTGGCCCGGTCGTCGGGTGTCGGCTTCGGCCTGGAGGTCATGACGCTCGTGGCGGTCGTGGAGCTCGCGATCTCGATGCCGGTCGCCTTTGGGAGGGGAGCCTCCTGAGCGCGCCGACGCTGCCCCCGCGCTTCGACCCGAAGGAGATCGAGGCGCGTTGGCAGAAGGAGTGGGACGAACGGGAGGTCGCTCGCGGTCCCGAGCGGCCCAAGGGCCCGACCTACTCGATCGTCCTTCCCCCGCCCAACGTCACCGGCGCTCTCACCATCGGTCACATGCTGGGCGACACGGTGATGGACATCCTGATCCGCCACCATCGGATGCGCGGCGACGCCACGCTCTGGGTCCCGGGCCTCGACCACGCCGGTCTCGCGACCCAGGTGGAGGTGCGCCGTCGCCTGCAGAAGCAGGGGGTCCGGTTCGAGGAGCTCCCGCGCGAGCAGGCCCTCCACGAAATCGGGCTCTGGAAGGAAGAGCACGAGAACCGGATCCGGGAGCAGACCCGCGCCGGCGGCTTCTCCATCGACTGGACCCGCTATCGGTACACCATGGACGCGGGGAGCGTCCGCGCGACCCGCGAGGTGTTCGTCCGCCTCCACACGGACGGCCTCGTCTACCGCGGCGAACGCATGGTCAACTGGGACCCGAAGCTCCGAACGGCCATCAGCGACCTCGAGGTCGTCCGAACCGAGGAGGACGGGTCGCTTGACTACCTACGCTACCTCTGGGCCGACGGCAGCCCCGGTGGGCTCGAGGTCGCGACGGTCCGGGTGGAGACGATCTTCGGCGATGTGGCGGTCGCCGTCCACCCGGACGACGAGCGGTATCGCTCCTTGATCGGCCGGGAGGTCATCGTCCCGCTCACCGACCGCAAGGTCCCGATCATCACGGACAGCGCGATCGACCCCGCGTTCGGCGCCGGCGCTCTCAAGGTGACCCCCCGACACGACCTCGTCGATTACGAGGTCTTCCTCCGGCATCCGGGCCTCTCGATGCCCCCCGACATCCTGGACGAGTCGGGTCGGCTCGCGGGCGATTGGGTCCCCGCCGAGTACCGGGGCATGGACCGGGACGACGCCCGCGCGAAGGTGCTGGAGGCGCTCGAACGGGCCGGCCTCCTGCTCCGACGCCAGCCGTACCGTCACTCCGTCGCGCGGTCCGAGCGGTCCGAGGCCGTGATCGAACCGCGGCTCTCCGTCCAGTGGTTCGTCCGGATGCGGTCCCTGGCCGCGCCTGTGGTGGAGGCGGTCCGGCGGGGCGAGATCCACATCCACCCGGCCCGCTGGGAGCGCTCCTTCTACCGCTGGATGGAGGAGATCCAGGACTGGTGCATCTCCCGGCAGCTCCTGTGGGGGCACGCCATCCCCGTGTACCACTGTCGGGCGTGCCAACGCGAGATCGTAGCGGTGGACGCTCCGAGCGTGTGCGACCGGTGCGGTTCCTTGAACCTGTCGGCGGACCCGGACGTGCTCGACACGTGGTTCACGTCGTGGCTCTGGCCGTTCCTCGCCCTCGGCTGGCCCGAGCGGACCGCCGACCTCGACCACTACTACCCGACGAACGTCCTCGTCACCGGCCGGGACATCATGTTCTTCTGGGTCGCCCGGATGATGATGGCCGGCTACTACTTCCGCAACGCCCGGCCGTTCTCGGACGTCTACTTCACCGGCATGATCCGGGACGAACAGGGTCGACGCATGTCGAAGCACCTCGGGAACTCCCCCGACCCGCTCGACCTCGTTCGCGAGCGCGGCGCGGACGCGCTCCGCTTCGCGCTCGTCTTCCCGAACCCGACCGACGAGGACGGCCCGTTCGGCTCCGCCGCCCTGGACGGAGGGCGGAACTTCCTCACGAAGGTCTGGAACCTCGTTCGGTTCAGCTTGGCGTTCGTCCCCCCGGGGACGCTCCCCCCGGCGGGCCCGCCGACCCTGTCCGCCTCGAGCGCGCTCGAGAACCGCTGGGTGCTCTCCCGGTACCGCCACGCCGTGGAGGAGGTCGACCGCGCGCTCGCGGAGTTCCGACCCACGCAGGCCGCCACGGCGCTCTACGACTTCCTCTGGCACGACCTCGCGGACCGCTACGTGGAGATCGCGAAGGAGGCGCTCCTCGGCCGCCGCGGAGAGCCCGCCCAGCGGGAGGCCCGCGCCACGCTCCTCTTCGTCGTGGAACGCTCGCTCCGCCTCCTCCACCCGTTCGTTCCCCACGTCACCGAGGAGCTCTGGCACGCCCTTCCGCACCCGGACGCCCTTCTCGCGACCTCCGCCTGGCCTCGCGCGGACGAGGCCCCCTCCGACCCGGTCGCCGAGCTCGAGATGGAACCCGTCCTGGAGACCGTCCGCCTCCTCCGAAACCTGCGTTCCGAGGAGAAGGTCCTGCTCGAGGCGACCCCGAAGGCCTGGGTCCGCCCGAACGGCCCCGAGGCCGCGAGGATCCTCGCCGCCGAGCGGGGCACGGTGGAACGCCTCGTCCGCCTCCGGTCGCTCGAGCTCCTCGGTGAAGCGGAACAGGTTCCGGCCGGGACGGGACGCCGGGTCGCGGCGTTCGGGGAATGCTTCCTCGAACGACCGGTCGCTTCGGGAGCCACGGCGGTGGCTCTCCTCAAGGAGCGGGAGAAGCTCCACGCTCTTCTCGAGAAGACCCGGGCCCGCCTCGCCGACCCCGGGTTCCGGGACCGGGCGCCGCCCGAGGTCGTTCGGGAAGCCGAGGGCAAGGCGACGGAGCTCGCGGAGCGGGTCCGGCGTATCGACGAGCATTTGAAGGAGGACGGTGCGTCGTCCGGGACACCTCCATGAAGCCTCCCTCGCGCCCGTCGAAGGCGAGCCCGAAGAAGAAGCGCTCCGCCGTCGGTCCGAAGTCCCCGTTGCCCGTCAAGATCGAGATGGTCAAGCTCTCCGGCGGGGCCCGGCCCCATCCGGCGCTCGGCCTTGGCCTGTGGGCGTCCGGCCGCTGGACCAACGAGGACGAGGCGCGCACGAAGGCGACCATCGGACGCGCGTACGAGCGCGGGATGCGATGGTTCGACACCGCCGAGGTCTACGGGAACGGCCGCTCCGAACGCGTGCTCGGGGAGGTGCTCGCGCGGGCCCCGGGCACCGCTCCGGATGCCTACGTGGTCACCAAGGTCTCCTGGGAACACCTTCGAGCGAACCAGGTGCGGGCAAGCCTGATCGGCAGCCTGGAGAGGTTGGCCCGACGCTCGGCCGACCTCTACCTTGTCCACGCCCCCGACGCCCACGTCCCCCTGTCCGAGACGATGGGCGCCCTCGAGGCGCTCTGGAAGGAAGGGAAGGTGGGCGCGATCGGCGTTTCCAACTTCTCGGTCGAGGAGCTCGAGGAGGCCGCTCGGCACCTTTCCGAGGCGAAGATCGTGGTGAACCAGCTTCGCTACAACCTGTTCCTTCGGGATGACGTGGACCCCGTGCGGGAGTACTGCCGGGCGCACAACATCCTCATCGAGGCGTACACCCCGCTCGCCCGGGGCCTCCTGCACGGACGCTACCTGGACGGCACGAAGGTCCCGAAGGAGGTGCGCCAGTTCGCGAACCGACTGTTCGAGCCCGACATGCTCCCCCAGATCCTCGCACGGGGTCGCGCGCTCCGAGACCTCGCGAACGACGCGGGCGTTCCTCTTGCCTCGATCGGGCTCCACTGGCTGCGGAAGATGGGCACCGTCCCGGTCTTCGGCGCGAGCCGGCCGGAGCAAATCGATTCCAACCTGGCCGCGTGGGCGGTCCGTCCTCCCGACCGCGTCCTCGATCGGGCCGACCGCATCGCGCGGGGGGATCGTGCTTAGGCTCGTCGCGCTCGACATGGACGGGACGCTCGTCGACGTGGCGAGCTCCTGGCGGGTCATCCACGACCATTTCGACGACCACAACGACGAGGGGCTTCGCCGCTTTCTCGCGAACCAGATCGACGACGAGGAGTTCATCCGCATGGACATCCGCGTCTGGTGGCGCCACGCCCCCCAGCTCACGGTCGACGACCTCGAGCGGATCCTGGCGCCGGTCCCGCTCATGCCCGGGGCCGCCGAGCTCATCGATGGTCTCCACGCCCTGGGCGCGCGCACGGCGATCGTGAGCGGGGGCCTCGACCTCCTCGCTCGGCGCGTCGCGCGAGAGCTCGGGATCGAGGTCGCGCTCGCGAACGGCGTCCGGGTCGACGCCGAGGGTCGTCTCACGGGCGAGGGGATCGTACGGGTCCCGATCCACGGGAAGGAGGGCGTTCTCGCCCAGCTCCAGCGTCAGCTCGAGGTTTCGCCTGACGAGACGGCGTCCGTTGGGAACTCCGAGATCGACGTAGGCCTCTTCCGCCGCAGCCGGGTCGGCGTCGCGTTCCGGCCCGAGGACGACACGGTTAGGAACGCCGCGACCGCGGTCGTCACCGAGCGGAACCTCGCCCTCGTCCTGGACGCGCTCGGCGAGTTCCGCCGGGCCTCCCCGTGACCGGATAGCCTTTTACCCCGCCTCTCGGTCCCCGGCCCCTCCGATGGAGTCGTATCAGGCCCTCCTCGCCCGCGCGCACGAGAAGCTCCCGCCCATCCGCACCGGCGGCGAGCGCTTCCAGGTCCCCGATCCGGACGTGATGACCGACGGGAAGAACACGGTCATCCGCAACCTCCAGGACATCACGGGGGTCCTTCGGCGCGAGCCCGCGCACGTCATCGGGTTCCTCGCGAAGGAGTTCGGCTGCCCGGGCGTCCTCGACCTTCCGCGCGGGGTCCTGAAGTCGCGCCTTACGAAGGACCAGATCGCCGGGCGGATGCGCGATTACACCGTGAAGTACGTGATCTGCTCGGAGTGCAAGCGGCCCGACACCCACCTCCAGAAGGAAGGTCGGTTCACGCTCCTCATCTGCGAGGCGTGCGGTGCCCAGCGCCCGGTCACCGTCCGCAAGGTGGTCACGCCCGAGAAGCCGAAGACGCCGGTCGTGGTCGGCGAGGTCTATCGCCTCACGATCGAGGACGTCGGCCGCCGCGGGGACGGCGTCGCGAAGAAGGAAGGGTTCGTGATCTTCGTGACGGGGGCGAACCAGCGCGGGACGACGGTCAACGCGAAGGTGACGAAGGTCCTCGGCAACAACGCGTACGCCGTCGTCGAACCGTAGCGGACCATGCGGAGCCTCCGCTGGATGGGCCTCCTCGGCCTCTACATAGGGGCCCAGATCGTCGGGCTCGCGCTCTCCGAACCGTTCCGGTCGGAGGGGTTCACCTCGTCGTCCAACCCCCAGAGCCCGACCGCGCCGCTCCTGATCATCGCGGTCATCATCATCGCGCCGCTCTTCATCCTCTTCTTCTCTCGACAGCGGGGCGGGCTACCCACCCTGCGCCACTTCATCCTGCTCGCGATCGCGGGCTCGCTCTACTTCACCCTCTACGCGACGTTCTCGATCTTCCCGCCGGGGGTCATCCTGCCGCCGCCCTACGCGGCCGAGTACGTCCTCGACCCCGCGCTCACCCTCGCCGCCATCGTGAGCGCCGGGCTCTACTTCGCGCTCCTGGTCGAGCCCCAGTGGTACGTCGTGGACCTCGCGGGGTTCCTCGCTGCGGGCTCGCTGATCGCGATCCTCGGGATCTCGTTCGGGATCCTGCCGGCGTTCATCCTGCTGCTGGCCCTGATGGTGTACGACGCGATCGCGGTCTATCGGACGAAGCACATGGTATCGCTCGCCGACGCGGTGGTCGACATGCACCTGCCCATCCTCATGGTCATGCCCGACTCCCCCGGGTACGACTACACGCGGGCGCCGACGCTCGCCGAGCAGCGGGGGCAGCCGACCGAGGAGCGCGCCGCGCTGTTCATGGGCCTCGGGGACGTGGTCATCCCCGGGACGCTCATCGTCTCCGCGTTCATCTGGCTCCCCACGACCCCCGTCTTCCTGACCGTGGGCGCGAACCTCTGGGGCGCGATTGGCGCCCTCGTCGGCTCCCTCGTAGGGTATGGGGTCCTGATGCGCCTCGTCCTCCGGGGGAACCCCCAGGCCGGGCTTCCGCTCCTCAACGGCGGCGCGCTCGTCGGCTACGCCGTGGTCTACGTCCTCCTGTTCCACTCGTTTACGCTCGGCCTGACCGGGGGGCTTTAACCCCCCGGGACTCCCCCGGGCCGTGCCGCGCAAGGTAGAGGACGTTCGGATCGACGACGCGCCGTCGCTCGACACGCTCATCCGTCGGCTCGAGGCCGGTGGGGGGTTCAGCGCCAAGGAGGTCGCCACGGGGGTCGACATCCTCGCCCGGATCCTCTCCGACCGCGACATGACCGTCTTCCTGTCGTTCCCCGCGGACATCGTCTCGACGGGCACGCGGGGGGTCCTGGCGACCCTCGTCCGGGAAGGGTACGTGGACGCGATCATCACCACGTGCGGAACGCTCGACCACGACCTGGCACGGTCGTTCCGCCCCTACTACCACGGGGACTGGGACCTGGACGACGCAGCTCTCCACCGCCGGCACGTATACCGGCTCGGGAACCTCATCATCCCGGAGGCGAACTACGGGACCATCATCGAGCGGAAGATGCGCGGGATCCTCGACCGTCTCTGGAAGGGCGGGACCCGGGCCCTCTCGACGCGGGCGCTCTCTGCCGCGATCGGGGAGGCGATCCCCGCGAAGGAGCGTTCGAGCATCCTGCGCGCGGCGTTCGAACGAAAGGTGCCGGTCATCGTCCCCGGGATCACGGACGGGGCTGTGGGCTCGCAGGTCTGGCTGTACTGGCAGGACCACCGTGGCCTCTCCTTCGACCTCCTCAGCGACGAGCAGCTCCTCTCCGACCTCGTCTTCGAGGCGAAGAGGGCCGGTGCGGTGATCCTGGGCGGCGGGATCTCGAAGCACCACACGATCTGGTGGAACCAGTTCCGCAGCGGCCTCGACGCGGCGCTCTACATCACCACCGCGGTCGAATGGGACGGGAGCCTCTCCGGCGCCCGGACCCGGGAAGCGGTCTCCTGGGGCAAGGTGAAGGCGACCGCCCGGCACACCAACGTGACGGGCGACGTGACCGTCCTCTTCCCCCTGATGGTGGGGGCGGCGCTCGAGCGGATCCGATAGACGCTCGCGGTCCCCCCTCGGTTATTGGCGGAAGGTCCGGGACGAACGACGGTGCTTTCGCAGCGTTCGTTCCATGACCTCGACCCCGATCCCCGGTCCCCGAGGCACGGCGAGGGTGCTCCCGGGTCCGAGGACGAACGGAGGGTCCGTGATGTCCTCGCGGTAGTAGCGGTCGCTCGCCGAGAGGTCGGACGACAAGACGAACGGGGGCGTGGAGGCGAGGGCGACGTTGTGCGCTCGGCCGACCCCGCTTTCGAGCATCCCTCCCACCCACGACGGCACCCCGTTGCGCGCCGCGTGGCGAGCGAGGGAGATCCCCACGCCTAGGCCGCCGACACGGGCGACCTTCACGTTGAGGCTCGTCACCGCCCGCGCGCCGAGGGCGTCCTCGAGCGACGGCCCGTCAACGATCGATTCGTCGAGGCAGACCCGAAACCGGGCGCCGCGGGCAAGCTCCGCGTGCGCGCGAACGGCCCGTTCCGCGAACGGCTGCTCGACCTGGGCGACCCCATACTTCTCCGCCCAAGCTCGGATCCGGTCGCCCGCCCCTATGGGATACGCCTGGTTTGCGTCGACCCACAGTTCCAGGTCCGGGTATTCTCGCCGAACGGCTCCCACGGGACGCGCGTCCCACCCGGGACGGACCTTGAGCTTGACCCGACCGTACCCGGCCTCGAGGTACCGTCCGACCCGGTCGACGAGCTTCGGAACGCTCGGCTGGATCCCGACGCTCACCCCGACCCGGATGCGACTCCGATGCCCGCCGAGGGCCTTCGAGAGGGAGCGGCCGAGCGTCCGGGCGCGCAGGTCCTGAAGAGCGATCTCGAGAGCCGCCTTCGCCATCCGATGACCCCGGAAGCGGCCGGCCGCCTGGGAGAACGCTTCGGGGGTGGGGTCGCGGAGCCGAAAGAGGAGCGGGATCAGGCGTTCTACGATCATCCATCGGGCGGTGGCCACGCTCTCCGACGAGTAGAGCGGGTCGACCGCGGCGGCGCACTCCCCCCAACCTACCTCCCCGTCCTTCGTCTCCGCTCGAACGAGCAGGAACCGACGCTGATGTTCGACACCGAAGCTCGTCTCGAACGGCTCTACGAGCGGCAGGTCGACCTCATCGAGGCGCACCGAAGCGAGGCGCATGGTGACCTTCCCGGGACTTCCCGCGCCTACATAAGTCGCGGACACGAGCCGGCCCCGAGAGAACCCTCGGCCGCGAGGCTTTATCTCCCGCGTTCTCGTCGGGCCGCTCCACCGTTGGGCCCGTAGCTCAGCTCGGTAGAGCAGGCGGCTCTTAACCGCAAGGTCAGGGGTTCGAATCCCCTCGGGCCCGCCCCCGCCTTCGTTGGTTCCAAGCATTGAAGAAGCGGGAGCCCGGTTCAGGGTCCGGGGAGACGGGGCTTGCTCGCACATCCCGGCGGAAATCCGCACGGACCGGCCCTCGACTCCCGGGAGCGGCGGCTGGTCTCCCTCGTCATCGGGTACACGCTCGCAGCCATTGCCATCACACTGGCGTGGGCCGAGGGCGCCGGGGTCACGACCTCTGAATCGAATTTCTACTCGGGCTCTCCGACCCCCTCCTCCGTAGGGTTGCTGTTCGTGGCGATTGGCCTTCTCGCCACGGGCGCCGCCATCGTGACGGTCTTCGGTTCGATCTACGGGAATGAGACCGAGCCCGTCACCGAAACGACGTCCCTGGGACCGGCAGCTCCGGGCTGGCGGCTCGGCCAGCTCGCGGTGTTCTTTGCGGTCCTGGGGATCGGCCTACTGCTGATGGGCCTCTCCCTTCCCCTCGGACCTTGGGGCCTCAGCGCCGAGCCCTCCTACCTCTCCCCGGCCGTGCTCTTCGTTCCCGACACGCTGGATGGTGTCGGGTTAGGAGTTCTGGCGCTCGGGATTTCATTCTTCCTCCTGGAACGGAAGCGTCATCGACCCGAGTTCCGGGCATGGTGGCGCCGCACGGGCCGGTACGTGACCGTCGTGGGAGTCGCGATTATCGTGATCGTGGCCGCGCTGCTTCTGGTACCCGTTCGCCAATCGTTCTCCACCCAACTCGGTGCGGGAAGTGACTTCGGCGGACTGGCAGATGAGTCGTTCCCTGCGGGAATCTCGGTCTCGGGGTCATGGTCGGCCAACCCCGTGGGACCGGTCCACCTCACGATCCAGGACCCGTCGGGAATCGCCATCTACACGGCCAACGCTTCCTCCGGAACTTTCTCCTTCACGACCATGGGGACTCCCCCGGGGGCGTTCTACCTCTTCATACTCGATCACACCGCAACTCCCGAGACGGTCTCGGTGAGCGGGAACTATGTTGCGCCAATCTGGTGGTGGCCGCCGGGCGAACCGGGCGAGCCGACGGTAGTTGTGCATTAACCGGGGGCAGGTACGCCGGTCCGGGCGACGATCTCTCCCGGATGCTGCCACCAGTAGTACAGAATCACGCCGACCACGGCGGCTCGAAGGTAGATCGATAGGCCCATCATCCAGGACGTCACGTCGATCGTGAAACTGCCCCCTTCGAAGATCGTCACGACGTTCGGTCCCAGGAATCCCAGCTGCCCGGCGATCCAGGGGCCGAGCGGCTCGTGGAACCCGAACAAGAGGTTCCCCACGAAGTAGTACCCCACGTCGTTCATCAGGGAAACGAGCAGGCCGAGGCTCGTCGCGAGGGGCCACGATTGCCAGCCCTCGAAGACGATCAGGACCCCGAACGGGGCCATGTACGTGAGGATGAGCCAGACCCCGTAGGCCGGGACGCTCTTTCCGAACAGGTCGATCCAGTTGATGAGGATCAGGCCGTAGAACGCCGAGAAGAGGATTAGCTTCAGCAGGATGAACTGGCGTGGGTCGGTCGGATGGAGGCCCGCCACCACCGTCTCGATGCCGGTGACGAGCAGGATGATACCGACCAGGATCGCGAAGCTCTCGAGCGCTAACCCTTCGAACGCCACCGAGACCACCACTAGCAGGATGGTGAGCGCTCCGGTGCTGAGCAGGGAGCCGCGGAGCCACAAGGGTACAGAGACGCCACCGGCCTGGAAGATCCGGCCGAACCCCATCAGCACGAGCGCGATGGCGAGGACGAACGTTGCGGCCGTGGCGGCCAGGTTGGGGTCGAGGAGCGCGAACGCGGCGAGCGCGAGCGCGAGCAGGCCCACCCCGACGATCCCCCACGAACGAATGGCGCGCCACCAGAAGCGCGGCGCCCGGAGCTCGAACCAGTTCTCGGACAGTGCACGGCCTTCGGCGAGGATCGTCTGGGCCGAAATGAGGACGACCGCGGCGGTGAGCAAGAGGAGCAGACCGGTGAGCGTGGACTCCAGGGTGGCGAGGACGGCCACCGCGAACCCCACCGAGAACAGGCCCAGGAACACCTGGGTCGCTCGCCCGATCTTGACCCGACGGGCCGCCCGCCGTTCCGTCTCGGTACCGGACGGAGCCGAGCGAAGGTGGCGCGAAACCCAAGAGGACCGTCTTCCGGGCGGTCGGGACGTCTCGGGTCCCGGGACGGTGGCTCCCGGAGGGGTCTCTGGGTTCGAGGACACGGCCTACCCTCTCTGCGCTCCTTTTGGGACGTAATCGAAGAAGCGCTCGGTGATCCCCTCCGACGTCCATTCTGCGCGAAGCCGCGTCTTCTTCTCGGCCCGGCGCAGTTCGGAAAGGAGGTAGCGGTTCAGGTCGCGCGCGCTCGACCCCTCCATCTGGGCTTCGACCTGGAACTCCCCTTCCTTCTCGCCCGCGGTGACCGTCCCTTGGGTGATCAACCGTGCCAAGACGGGTCGGACCGCGGCGGGGGTATCGGTGCTGACCCGAGCCTTGAGCGAGTACCGCTTCTCGGTCATGGCACCCTCCGGAAGGAGAGGGCGTGAAAGGCCTTAGCCCTCTTCGAGCCACGCGGGCGTTCGAGCCGACCCCGCGGGACCGTGGCCTACCGGGGGAATCTACCGAGCGTCGAATCGGGTTGACCCCTGCGCCTTAGGCTCGGCTCCCGTCGTTCCCTCGACCGCTCATGGAAGTTCGTGGAGTGTGGAAAGGAGGGTCGGAGACCCGACTCGAGGACGGACGAGGTCACACGGTCACCGTGGACTTGCCGGTCGATGAGGGGGGCCAGAATGTGGGAACGTCCGCGCTCGAGCTCGGCGTGCTGTCACTGGCCGGTTGCATCACCACTATCTTCGGGCTGGTCGCGCAGAAACGAAGGCTGTCATTCAGTGCCCTTGCCATCTCGTTGACCGCCGACCGGCCTCGGGGCGCCCCAACCATCGAGAGGGTTCACGGAAGATTGGAGCTCGAGACCAAAGCCTCGAAGGAGGACGTGGAAACCGTCCTGCGTCTCACCTTGAAGACCTGCCCGATGGGGGTCATCTTCGAGCGGGCCCGAATCCCGGTCGAGGTGACAATCGCTATTTCCCCGACCTCGTCATAGACGACTCACCCTGACCCATGAAGGTCGAGATCTGGACGGACGTCATTTGTCCCTGGTGCTACATCGGTCGGAGGCGTTTCGAGAAGGCGTTGACCCAGTTCTCGGGTCGAGCGACCGTGGACGTGGTCTACCGCAGTTTCGAGCTCGACCCGAACGCGCCCGCCCGGTCCGAAATGAACGTGGTGGAGAGGCTCATGACGAAGTACGGGCTCTCTGCGGCCGAGGCTCGAGAAGCGAACCAGCGCGTCACGAAGATCGCCGCGGAGGAAGGGCTCGAGTTCCATCTCGACCGGGCTCGGCCGACCAACACGCTCGCCGCCCACCGCTTACTGCAGCTCGCCTCGGTACGGCGGGTCCGGCCCGCGGCGGAGGAGCGGTTCCAGATGGCCTACTTCACGGAGGGAGCCCCCCTCGCGGAGCCCGAAACCCTGCTCCGGCTGGCCACCGAGGCAGGGTTGAAGGAGGAGGACGCCCGCCACGTGCTGGCGGGACAGGCGTTCACGCTCCAGGTTCGGACGGACGAGAAGGAGGCAGCCGCCCTGGGAGCCCATGGTGTCCCCCTCTTCGCCTTCGACCGTCGTCAGATCGTCTCCGGAGCTCAGCCCACCGATTACCTTCTTCAGACCCTCGAATCAATTGCTAGCACCCCTTCCTGCTAGCGGCTTCGCCCACGACCGGATGCGGCCCCGGGACGTCTGGCCAGGTCCGTGTCGCAGACCCGTTTGCGTCGGTACGACCGCGCGCATAATGACCAAGTGACTCCTCCGGGTACCCGTGGAGCGGAACCTGGCGGTAAGGGAGTTCGGTCGCACAGGTCTCTCGATCACGCCGGTCGGCCTCGGAACCTGGGCGATTGGCGGCGGCGGATGGGCCTTCGGGTGGGGGCCCCAGGACGACGAGCGCTCGGTGAAAGCAATCCGGCGTGCGTGCGAACTGGGGATCGATTGGATCGACACGGCACCGGTGTACGGGTTGGGTCACGCGGAGGAGGTCGTCCGGAAAGGGGTGGCGGAGCTGTCACATCGTCCCAGGATCTTCACGAAGCTCTCCCTCCGATGGGGCGCCGACCGACAGATCTTCCACAGCCTCAAGGCCGACTCGGTCCGCGACGAGGTGAAGGCGAGTCGAAAGCGGCTCGGCGTCGATACGATTGACCTGGTCCAGGTCCACTGGCCCGACCCTGAGCCTGATATCGAGGAAGGGTGGCGCGCGCTCGCCGAGCTCAAGGACCAGGGCGTGGTGCGACACATCGGCGTCTCGAACTTCAACGTGGCCCAGATGGAACGGGCCGCCGCCATTGCGCCGGTAGAGACTTTGCAGCCCGAGTACTCGCTGGTCGAGCCCGCGGCCGAGAAAGAGATCCTACCGTATGCCCGGGCGCATCGGATCGGCGTCATCGCCTACGGGCCTATGGGTTACGGGTTGCTGACCGGCGCGATGACACCCGAACGGGTGGCCCGGATGCCCTCCGATGACTGGCGCCGCCGGAACGATGAGTTCAAGGAACCGCGGCTTTCCCGGCATCTCGCTCTCGCTCGCCTCCTCGCCGATATCGGAAAGCAGCACGGGGGACGGCCCCCGGCGGAGGTCGCGATCGCATGGGTGCTCGCGAACCCGGCCGTCACAGGCGCCATCGTCGGGGGTCGGTCGGCCGAGCAGGTGGAAGGGTTCGTCGGGGCGATGACCTTGCGTCTCGCCCCGGAGGACCTAGAGCGGATCCAAACCTTCCGAGCGGAGCACCCCTAGTCAGGGCGTCTCCGGGAACCGGCTCCGACGGGTCTTCCCGAGGGGGATCGTCACGAGGAGAAGTCGTCGTCCTCGGTCAGCGTCTCACCCTTGCGCCCGGTCGCTTTCTTCGTGGGCTTCTTCAGGATGTCGACGCTGATCCGGTCGAGCTCTCCCATGAGGACATCGATGTCCGGCTCTCCCTCGGGCATTCCGGGGACACCGGCGTCGACCGCCGGCCCACCCGCCATCGCGGGAGCCCCGACGGATGGCCCATGGCCGACCTCCTCGGTCGTCTCGAGATAGGCCGGCGCGGACGCAGCGGGACCTTCCCCAACCGAGGGAGCCGGACCTTCCTGCCACGCGTGCATCGGGGCCGCGGCTCCCCCAGCCGCGTGGGGCTTCCCACCCGCGTGAGGCCCCCCACCCACGTGGGGCCGGCCGCGGCGCAGGAGAACGAGGGCCGCGAGAAGGACCACGACGAGTACCACGATGACGATCCCGATGTAGTCCCAGGGTATCGAGGAGCCCGACGACGGCGTCGTCACGGTCACCGCCGCGGCCGCCGCGGACGTCTGTGTGACGGGCGACGACGCGCTGTCGGTCACCCGAAGCTCGAACGCGTACGTGTTTCCCGCCGTCAAGCTGTTCGCCGCGATGGAGCACGTCTCCAATGAGCCCGCGGCGGCTCTCGACCCGCTGTTCACGGCACACTGCGTCGCCGGCGCGAAGGCTCCACCATTGACCGAGACCAGCCACTGCCAGGAGTAGGTGGGAGTCCCTGTCGACGGGATCGATGCCGTCACGTTCAACACCTCGTTGGAGGCTAGAGACGTAGCGCTCACCGTTGGAACGATAGGAGCTGTCAACGCCGAGCTCACCGCCACGGTCGCGGACGCGGACGACGTCTGCGTCTCGGGAGAGGTCGCGCTATCGGTCACCACGTAACAGTAGTACGTCGTGGTGGTAGGGGAGGCCGAGTACGTCGCGAGCGTCGCTCCGGAGATCGGAGTGCCCAACGCCGTGCACGAGCTCGCGGTACTTCCCGAATACCACTGGTAGGTGTAGGGGCCGGACCCGCCGGACGGGCTCGCCGTCACGGTGATCGACTGTCCGCTGTCGATGGAGAGAGACGAGGGGGTCGGAGTTCCCGCCACCAGGGCCGAGCTCACCGTCACGGTCGCTGAGGCCGATGACGACAGCGTCTCCGGCGTCGACGCGCTGTCCGTCACCCGCAGCTCGAAGATGTACGTGGCGCCCACCGTGAGCGTGTTCGTGGGGATGGAGCACGTCTCGGTAGCTCCTGCGGTCGCGGCCGTCCCGTTGTTCACGACACACTCTTTCGTGGTCGCATAGGCTCCGCCGCTGACGGAAACCAGCCACTGCCAGGAGTAGCTCGCCGTCCCGGTGGACGGAATCACGCCGGTCAGTGTCAACGTCTGGTCGACGTCCAGCAGTGTCGCGCTCACCGGAGGCGTGCCGGGCGCTGTCAACCCCAGATTCACGCTGATCGTCGAGGAGGACCGCGACGTCTGGGTCTCCAGCGGCGTAGCGCTATCGGAAACCTTGAGCTCGAAAGTGTAGGTGTCTCCCACCGTCAAGGTGCCGGTCGCGATGTTGCACCTCGCCGTGGCCCCCGCGCTGGCCCCGCTACCGCTGTTCTGCGTGCATTGCGTCGCGGGGGCGTAGGCTCCGCCGTTGACGGAGACCAGCCACTGCCAGGAGTAGGTCGGAGTGCCCGTCGACGGCATCGTTCCGGCCACCATCAACGTCTGGTCCACGTCCAACGCCGTAGCGCTCACCGTCGGCGCGACCGGCGCTGTCAGCGCCGGGCTTACGATCACCGAGGAAGAGAACGCTGACGTTTCCGTCTCAGGGGTCGTCGCACCGTCGGTCACCTGCAGCTCGAATGCATAGGTCGCCCCGACCGTCAGGGTACCCGCCTCGATACTGCACGTTTCGGTATCCCCTACGCCCGCCCCGGAACCCTCGCTCACCGAGCACATCGTCGCCAACGCGTAGGAACCGCCGTTGACCGAGACCAGCCATTGCCACGAGTAGGGGGACGTCCCGGTGGACGGGATCACTCCTGTCCCGGTCAATGCCTGATCGACATCGAGCGCCGTGGTGCTCATCGTGGGCGCATTCGGAGCCGTCAGGGCCGAGTTCACAGTCACCCCTTCCGCGGTCGAGGGGGAGCTGTCGAAGTTCGAGTCCATCACTACGTAACAGTAGTACGTCGTGGTCGCCGGGCCGGCTTCATAGGTGGATGCTGTCGCATCCAGGACCTGCGAAGTTAATGCCAGGCATGCAGCCCCGGTGGCACCCCAATACCACTGGAAGGTGTCGCCGCCCGAGCCACCGGATGGGTGCGCGGTGAGGACGACCGACTGGCCGAGATCGAGGACGGGTGCCGAGGGGGTCGGGGTTCCCGCCGTCAGCGCCAAGCTTGTCGTTACCGTCGAGGAAGGCGACGACGGGACCGTTTCCGGTGCCGACGCGCTGTCCGTCACTTGGAGCTCAAAATTGTAGAACGTGCTGGCGGTGAGTGTGTCCCCTAGAATGGCACAGGTCACCCCAGCGCCCGCGCCGTCCCCGATTCCATTGTTCACGAGGCACTGCGTCGTAGCCACGTAGGTTCCGCCATTGACTGAGATCAGCCACTGCCAGGAGTAGGTCGGTGTCCCCGTCGAGGGGATCGTTCCGGTCACAGTCATCGCCTGGTCTGCATCCAAAGTCGTGACGCTCGGCGTGGGTGCAACCGTGGTCGTCAGTGTCGTGTTCACCGTCGCGACCGAAGAGGCCAATGAAATAGTCGTGACCGGGGTCGTCGCTGAGTCCTTCAGCTGCAGCTCATACGCGTAGGTACCGACCGATGCGGCCACTCCTATGACGCAATTCACGACCTCACCGTCCGAGGCCGTTCCGCTTGGAGTGGCGCACTGGGTTGCGGTGGCCATGGCGTATGCACCTGCATTGAACGAGACCATCCACGTGTACGTCACCGTGCCGCTGCCACCGAGGGCGGCGGGCAATGTATCGGTCGCAGCGGGCGGCGTCTGCCCCTGGTCGATCGTTGCGGTCGACACCGAGGGGGCACTCGCGCTCGCAAGTGCCGCGTTCACTGTCACTGAGGCAGAGGCAGAAGTGGAAGTGGCCCCGGTGTTATCGGTTACGTTGAGTTCGAAGCTGTACGACCCGGTCAGGGTCGCCCCCGACGTGACGAAACTGCAGGTCAGCGTCGTCGGTGCCAGACAATCGGTCACGGAAGAATACGATCCGGCTCCCGGCGCCTTCTCGAGCCACTGGTAGCTGTACGGAGTCGTTCCGGTTGTTGGCGCGGAGACCGTGATTGTCACCGTCTGTCCCTGGTCCACCGTCTGCGTGGCCGGGTTCGGGGCAGGAACGACCAGTTCCGTGTTCACAGTGACGGTAACGGAGTTGGAGGTTGACGGGGTCCCTGTGGTATCGGTCACCTGCAGTTCGAACGCCCAAACGCCGGTGGTCGACAGAACACCGGTCGAAGTGCTCGGTGTGCTCGTGGTGTTACAGCCGGACGTGAACGATGAGCCGAGGTTGACGTAGCTTCCACCCGGAGCTTTGACGAGCCATTGGCAGGTGTAAGGGGACGTGCCTCCGCTGAACGAGGTCGTCGTGGAGAGCAGCGCGCTCTGCCCCGAGTCGATCGTGGTCGGAACGACGGAGATCACCGGGGCGGAGAGCGTCACGGCGACCAGAACCGTCACGGCGTTCGACACTACCGGTGCCCCGGTGTTGTCCGTAACCCGGAGCTCGAAGCTCCAAGTACCAACTGTCGACAGAGGACCGGTCGAAGTGCTCGGTGTGCTGGTGGTAGTGCAGCCGGCACTGAAGGATGAACCGAGATCGGTGTAGCTTCCCCCCGGAGCTTTGACGAGCCACTGACAGGTGTAGGGGGATGTGCCTCCGCTGAACGAGGTCGTCGTGGAGAGCGTCGAGGACTGACCGCTGTCGATCGCCGCCGGAGCGGCCGAGATCGTCGGTGCGGTGAGAGCGCCGTTGACCAGGACCGTCACCGCGTTCGAATCAACAACCTCGGTCGGACTCCCGCTGTCCGTCACCTGGAGCTCAAAGCTCCATGTCCCTGTGGTCGCGAGGGTGCCGGTCGATACGGTCGGTAGGTCGCCTACATTGCAGCTGAACGACACGCCAAGATCGGCGTAGCTTCCGCCCGGGGCTTCCTCCAGCCACTGGCAGGTGTAGGGTGGTGTGCCTGCACTGAACGACGTCGTCGCAGAGAGCGTCGATGACTGACCGCTGTCAATGGCCGTCGGAGCGACCGCGATCACGGGCGCGGCCAGCGCCGAGGCGACCGTCACTTCCACCGCGTTGGAGGGAGAGGTGTATCCCGGTACCCCACTGTCCGAGACCACCGCACAGTAGTACGTCGTCCCGGGCGATGACGTGCTCGGTGTGAAGGAGGTTCCCGGCGTCGACGTGTCTGTCGAGGAGGCGCTGCAGGAGGAGGTGGCGGAACTATACCACTCGACCGGATCCGAGTTCGGTCCGAAATAGGTCATCGTCGCCGTCAGCGTGGCCGCTGTCTGCCCCACGTCATAGGCCAAGGGTCCGGTCGGCGCGACAGCGACCGTCGGGTCTAGATATACGGTGTATGTCGCCGACGCGCTGTTCACCCCGTCCGATGCCATCATCGTCCGTGCGCCGCTCGACACCGGGGGAATCGTCACCGTGCACGAGAGATCCCCCACGCTGTCTGAGCCGCAGCTCGACGTCGCCGGAGCCCCGTCTAGCGTGAAGGTGATTGGCTGAGATGCCGCAAAGCCAGTCCCTGTCGCGCCCGTAGTGCCTCCCACATCCCCGCTCGTTGGGCTCAGTGAGAGGAAGGCGTTCACGGTAAACGTGGTCGTGGCGCTGTTCGTACCGTCCGACGCGTCCACCGTCTCCGCTCCGGCCGGCGCTGGCGGTACCGTGAAATCGCAGCTGAAGCTCCCCGTCGAGTCGGTGTTGAGGGAACCGGAAGTACACGATAGCGATACCCCATTGAGCGTGAACGTCGAGATCGTCACCGAGCTTCCAAAGCCCGTTCCCGTCGCCACTACCCCGGGGGTCCCGACGATGCCGCTGGTCGGGCTAGTGGTCAGGCTCGCGTCGAGCGTGAACTGGCTCGACGCCGCTACGACGAACGTGCCACTCGGAGCCGTCGTCCATACCTCCACGTAGTACAGCCCACCCGGCATGGAGGGAATTGTGATGCTGCCGCTGAATGAGCCGTCCGAATCTGTCGGACCGAACGACACGCAGTAGGTGCTCTGCGTTTCCGAGGTTGCGTCGAAGCACACGTAATAGCTCGTGTCCGCCGCCAAACCGTCGGCCGTCAGGGTGTCCGAACTGCCTACCGTGCCGCTGTAGGAGCTCAACGAAACTGAAGGGTCCACCGTGAAGGAGGAAGTTGCGGTGATCGTTCCGTTATCTGTCGTGGTCGCTGTGATCGAATAACTCCCCGCCGTCGTCGTCGGTATCGTGATCGTGCATGTGAACGACCCGTCTAGCCCCACGGTAACCGGTCCTCCGATGCAGGCGAGGTCCACGCTGTTGAAGGCCGCCTGCACTTGGTCGCTGGGCGTGAACGAGGAGCCCGTCAGCACCGTCGTGCTCCCGACGATACCGCTTGTCGGGTTGATCGTGAGCACCGCACCCGCGAACGGTTCAAGGAAACTTGAGCCAGGAGAAGCCGAAGAACTGGGAGCTATAGAGGGAGGATTTGAATGGAGGGAGGAACCGACGGCCGCATTCGAGCCACCGACCGTGACCGTAAAGGTTTGGCTCGTGGAACTCGCGGTCGAACCTATCGCCGTCGCGGATGCGTGCGAACCACCGGACGATGACGCGGGAGACACGACCAGCCCGAGCGGGCCCAGGGCGGCGGCGCCCAGCATGATGATCGATACGACAATGGCGAACCCTACAGCGCGCTTGCGCGGTGACAGGACATGTGCGTTCATCGGTTACCTCGGTGGCGGCTTCTACGGACCCTTGGGACATCCGCTTCGAGAGCGAGTACGCGGCACAGGCAAGCGGCTCTTCGTGCGGAGAGAATCATGTTAGACTCGCACTTGTTCCTTCTCAGGTACTCGTTCACTTGCCGGTGTGACCACGCGACTCAGCGTGGCGACGACCCGACAATTCATCTGAAAAACGATTGTGGCAGGCATTAAGCTTTCTAGCGCCGCCGGTTCGTATAACTCCTCACGAACGGGTCGACAGTCGGTACGAGCGGTCGTTTCTGACCGAGAACGTCCCCGAAAGGCACGGAGCGAGACTCAAGGGCTGAGTTCGGCCTGAGAAGCCGGTCCCACGCCGGTTAAACCGACTGCCGTGCCGGCGCTGATCGGACGGCTCCGCGATATCGACGGCGGAAGCGGCAGCGAACCGCCGACCTGCGCGGGAGGTGGTCACGAGGACTTGTTGTCGTTCTTGGCGGCTTCCCCGCCCTGCCCGCCCGTTCCGGGCTTCTGAGTCTTCTTCTGGACCTCGCCGCTCAGCTTGTCGAGCTCGGCCATGAGGGCCGCGATATCGGACTCCGCCCCCCCGGGCTCGGTGGGCGCGGGGGGTGGGGAAGGTGGCGGCGCTGGTCCGCTCACCATCACGGGAACGATGATGGGCGGCGCTTGGCCGACATCCTCGGGCGTCTCCAGGTACGCGGGCGCGGCGGCCGGAGGTCCCTCGCCAGTGGAGGGTCCGGGTCCTTCCTCCCAGGCCTGCATCGGGGGCGCCGCTGCAACCGGGGGCCGACGACGTCGAAGGACGATAACCGACGCGAGAACGATCACGGCGATGGCAATCAGAAGGTATATCCAGAACCACGGGAAGCTCGACGACGTCTTCGTCACCGTCACGGTCGGTGTTGCCGCTGAAGTCTGTGTCTCCGGCGACAACGAGCTATCCGTAACCCGGAGTTCGAACGCATACGTGTCTCCCGCCGTCAGTGGGTCGGCTGTGATGGAACACGTTACCGTGGCACCCGAACTCGCTCCCGCACCGCTGTTCACGACGCATTGCGTCGCGGGTACGTAGGCCCCACCATTGATGGAGACCAACCACTGCCAGGAGTACGTGGGTGTCCCCGTCGGCGGGATCCCGCCCGTCACCACCAGCACCTGGCCGGCGTTCATCGAAGTGGTGCTTACCGTCGGCACTGCAGGCGCTGTCAGCGCTGAATTCACCGTCACAGCCAATGCCGGGGACGAAGTCTGTGTCTCAGGTGACGTCGCGCTGTCCATCACCACGTAACAGTAGTAAGTGGTGGTCGTCGGAGAAGCCGCGTACGTCACGGATGCCACTCCCGAGATCGGGGAACCCAACGCGGTGCACGCGTTCGCAGTGGTACCCGAATACCACTGGTAGGTGTAACCGCTCGCCCCGCCGGAGGGGTTCGCTGTCAAGGTGATCGACTGACCGCTATCGATGGTTGGAGACGGGGGGGTCGGGGTTCCCGCCGCTAGCGCTGGGCTCACCGTCACTGTCACCGAAGCCGACGACGGCAGCGTCTCCACCGTTGATGCGCTGTCCGTTACCTGCAGCTCGAAGGCGTACGTGTCCCCGACGGTCAGCGTGCCCGCTGTGACGGAGCACGTCTCGGTTTCACTTCCGCTCGCGCCCGTCCCGCTATTCACGGTGCATTGGGTCGCGGCAACGTAAGCGGCACCGTCGATCGAGACGAGCCACTGCCAGGCGTAGGGCGACGTTCCCGTGGATGGAATCACTCCGGCTACCGCCAGTACCTGGTTAACATCTAGCTTTGCCGCAGTCAGCGTAGGCGCGACGGGCGCTGTCAACGCCGAACTTACCGTCACCACCGAAGACGCCGACGACGTCTGCGTCTCCGACGTCGCCGCGCTGTCCGTCACTTGCAACTTGAATCCGTAGGTATCCCCCATCTTCAGAGTGCTCGCTGCGACACTGCACGCCACCGAACCCGGGTCCGCTCCGGTGCCGCTGTTCACCGCGCATTGTATCGCGACGGCGTAGGTGCCTCCGTTGATTGAGACCAGCCACTGCCAGGAATAGGGGGACGTCCCCGTGAACGGGATCGTAGCCGTAACTGTCAACGCTTGGTCGATGTCCAGCACGGTCGCGCTCACGGCCGGCGCCGCGGGAGGAGTCAGGGTCGAGCTGACCGTCACCGTCGACGAGGCCGATGATGTCAACATTTCCGGTGTCGATGCGCTGTCCGTCACGCTCAGCTCGAACGCGTACGTGTCCCCTGCGATCAACGTGCCCGCTGCAATGCTACACGTTTGCGTGGAGTGGGCTGAGGCTCCATCGCCCCTGCCCACATCGCACTGAGTCGCGACAGCGTACCCGGCGCCATTGACCGAAACCCACCACTGCCAGGAGTAGGGTGAGGCCCCCGTCATGGGGACTGTCCCCGCCACCGTGAGTGCTTGGTCCAGGTCCAGAGACGTCACGCTCACCGTCGGCACGGCCGGAGCGGTCAGCGCAGAGGTCACCGTCACACCCGAGGAGGCCGGTGAGGTCTGTGTCTCCGACACATTCGCGCTGTCATTCACCAGCAATTCGAAGGTGTAGGAGTTCTCCACCGCAAGGCTGGCCGCGGGGATGCTGCACGTCACCGTGCCGGCGTTCGCACTGCCGCCACTCGGCGTATCGCACACGGTCGCCAAGCTGTAGCTCCCGCCAGTGGAGAGCAGCCATTCATACTGATACAGAGGCGATCCCGTCTCCGGAATTGTCCCCGTCACCGTCAGGGCCTGGTTCACGTCCAACAAAGCCGCGCTCACCGTCGGGGCGGCGGGCGCCGTTAGCGCCAAGCTGACCGTCACTGCAGATGAGGCGGGCGACGTCACCGTTTCCGGTGTTGTTGCGCTGTCGTTCACTAGCAGTTCGAAGGTGTAGATGTCCCCCACCGATAGGGTGCCCCCTGCGATGTTGCATGTTACCCTGCCGGCGCCCACCCCGCTGTCGCTGGGGGTGTCGCACATGGACGCCAAGATGTCGCTCTCGCCGGTCGAGTACAGCCATTCATACTCATACGGAGGCGTTCCTGTCGAAGGGATAACTCCTGTAACCGACAAGAGTTGGTCTACGTCCAGCGCCGTCGCGCTCAACATTGGCACCGTGGGAATGGTCAGGGCGGTGTTTACTGTCACACCGTCCACTGCCGAGGTGGCGATGTCGAGGTTCGAGTCTGTCACCACGTAACAATAGTACGTCGTGCTGGCGGGGGAAGCCAGATACGTCGAAAGAGGCAAGGATTGCACCGAGGATCCCCATCCCGACAACCCGCACGTGGTCCCTGCCGTGGACACGGACGTAGTGGAATACCAGGCGTAGTTGGTGTAGTCCAGCGACCCACCGGAGGGGTTCGCGGTGAGTGTGACTGCCTGGCCATTGTCGATGATAGGAGAGGGCGGGCTCGGGGTCCCCGCAGTCAGCGCCGAGCTGGTCGTCACTGTCGAAGAGGGCAGTGAGGTCGTTGATTCCGGTATCGACGCATTGTCCACCACATTCAGTTCAAAGTTGTAGGTGGTGCTGGCGGTCAGCGTGTTACCTGGAATTGAACAAGTGACACCCCCAGCAGCTCCACTGCCGCTAGTCACCGCGCACTGCGTCGCGTCAACGTATGTGCCGGCATCGATTGAAATCAGCCACTGCCATGTGTAAATCGGCGTGCCGGTCGAGGGAATCGTTCCCGTCACCGTCAATGCTTGATCGGCATCCAACGTCGTTACGCTAGGTGTCGGTTTCACCGGCTTGGTCAGCGCCGCGTTCACCGTCACGGCCGAGGAGGCCGACGAGGTGGTCGTCACCGGCGTCGTCGCTGAGTCCTTCAGTTGCATCTCATACGTGTAGGAGCCAACCGCGACGGTCGCCCCTACCACACAGTTCACGACCTCACTGTTCGAGGCCGTTCCACTGGGAGTGGCGCACTGCGTCGCCGTTGCTGCGGCGTAGGCGCCTAAGTTGAACGAGACCATCCACGTGTACGTCACCGTGCCACTGCCGCCAAGGGTGGCCGGCAATGTGTCGGTCGCCGCGGTCGGGGTCTGCCCCTGGTCGATCAATGCCGTCGAGACCGTCGGAGCGCTCGCCGTCGCTAGTGCCGTGCTCACTGTCACGGCCCCACT